>JAEEGH010000546.1_pt1 | contig 137107 bp, 154 predicted proteins | sample 9134181 | NCBI WGS metagenome assembly JAEEGH01 (sample SAMN16246544, study PRJNA631951) | gut metagenome | biome: gut microbiome; feature: rumen; material: DP-attached | host: Bos | place: Iran: Karaj | collected 2018-10
CTCTTCCCATTCCGAACAGAGAAGTTAAGCCCGCTTGCGCCGATGGTACTGCAATGCAATGCGGGAGAGTAGGAGGCCGCCACTTTTCAGTAAGAAGCCCTTTCGTCAGCAATGATGAGAGGGCTTTGTTTTTTTGTCAATTTTCACATTGTGAGCTTAGCTTCGTATTGTAAAGATTTTGATACAACCTAAATAATCATAAAAAATTCCATCATAACTTCTGATTATGGTAGATTTTTCTTAATTTTGCAGGCAGAAACTAAATCATTAATTGAAAAGCGTATGAAAAAGATTTTAGCAATACTCGCCATGGTAGCTATGACGCTGACTTCAAGCGCACAAGAAGGTGGTATTCGTGTTAATTATCAAGGTTCAAAACCCTCTATTAGTAATTTTGTTACTGCTTTTCTCAACTCCCGTTCTGACGCTGATGACGACTGTAGTGATGAGTCGTTTAATGCTGTTCAGCAAGCTTGGAACAATCATCTTAAGGGTAAGAAACTGCAGGATGGTGAAACACTGTCTGTTGATGAGAAAAACGGTTTCGTGCTTTATGAGATTAAACATGATGAACACTTGTTGAGAATTGAAATGTGCTATTGGAACGAGACTGATCAGAAGCATAAGTTATTTGCTTACAATGTGGGGTGCTATCGGAATGGTAAATATAGTGCAGGTCAATTTGACGGTCTAACGTTTTACCGCTATAACAATGCTACAAAGAAGATGGCTATATCTTTCGAAACAGGCTTCGATGTAGAATATGGTACGGAAGATGGCTGTTGGGCATCCTATGCTTTACCACGTGCTGGCAAGGACATTATTGTTACTTACTGGAAAAATAGCGTTAAGAAACAGCAGAAGACCTTAAAATGGCAAGGTAGTAAGTTTAGTTTTTGAGTTGTTATGACAGTTTTTTTATGAATACTATATTTATTGTATTGCCGATATTGACGCTGCTAATGTTCGATTTGGGACTAGCGTTGCGTCCTTCTGATTTCAGACTAATTATTGAACGTCCGTATGCTGTTATTGCAGGATTGACGGGGCAGATTATTTTTCTGCCACTAATCGCTTTGCTGGTTGGTAATCTGTTTAACGTAGAGCCCGTTTTTTTCTTGGGCATTATGCTTATTGCTTGTAGTCCTGGTGGTAGTTCCAGTAATGTTTTCTCGATGTTAGCTGGTGGTGACGTGGCCTTGTCGGTGTCGTTGACGGCTTTCAGTAGTGTCATCACGCTGTTTACCGGGCCGTTTATCATGGATGCCATGGCATCGTATATGGGTAGTGCCATCAATGTGCATCTGCCTGTGGGTAATCTGTTGGTTCAGAATATTGTACTGATGGCAGTACCAATTATAATTGGTTTGTGTGTATCAGTCTATCGTCCCAATGCTGCCAAGCGTATGCATGGAGTGCTGAAGCGTTTGGCATTCCCCCTGCTGATTCTGTTGGCTTCTGTGTTCTTTATTCAGAACAGGGAGACCATCGTCGAGGAGTTCCCAAAGTTGGGCATGTCCATTACGGTATTGATATTGTTGTCCATGTTATCAGGCATTCTGTTATCATGGGTAATGCGTTTGTCGCATAAAGAACAGCGTACCATCGTGATTGAGATAGGTATGCAAAATGCCGCTCAGGCCATCACTATTGCCAGCAGTCCTTTCGTGTTCAATAACGACATTATGGCCATTCCTGCTATTGTTTATGCCTTGATGATGAATGTTGTCCTACTAACTTATGTCGGTATCATCCATTATCGTTTTAATAAAAAAATATAAAAGGGAAGGCAGTTTTGTTGTGGATTCAATATTTTTGTCTATCTTTGCGAAAAAGAACTAAGAACTAATAATTGTACCACACAAAGACAAGACAATCAAGATGATGAAAAAGGAACATGAAGACATGAACAGACGCCAGTTTCTTCAGAGACTGGGTATGGGTGCAGGTTCTGCCTTGGCTATGATGGCCATGGAACCACTCAATGTGTTGGCGGGAAATAGTGTAAAGCCAGGTCAGTTAAAGTATGATGCTGATGAAAACAAGATGACTTACCGTGTGCAGCATGGCTCAGGTGAGAAGATTTCATTGTTAGGTTTCGGTATGATGAGACTGCCTGATGATCAAAATCAGGTGGACGAACTGGTGGACTATGCGATTGCGCATGGGGTGAACTATTTTGATACTGCTCCTATGTATATGGGTGGACGCTCGGAAGTGCTGACAGGTAATACGTTGAGCCGTTACCCCAGAGAGAAATACCATGTGGCTACTAAAATGTCGAACCAGAACCGCCGTTCGTGGAGTTTTGATGATTCGAAGCGAATGTACGAAACGTCATTTGAACGCCTGAAGGTAGATTATATTGATTACTACCTGCTGCATAGTATTGGTGGTGGCATGGATTCATTGAAGGGACGTTTCCTGGACAATGGTATTCTGGACTTCTTACTGAAGGAACGCGAGGCTGGACGTATCAAACATTTGGGCTTTTCATATCATGGTGATGTCCGCGACTTTGACTGGTTGTTGGACCATCAGGACGAATACCACTGGGATTTCGTACAGATACAGATGAACTTTTTGGACTGGCGCCATGCCTCAATGAGACAAGGCTGGCGTCATGATGCTGATGCAGAGTACCTGTATGATAAGTTGGAGAAAAAAGGTGTACAGGCTGTTATTATGGAACCCTTGAGAGGTGGTTCCTTTGGTCGTATGGCCAGTGAACTGACTGACCAGTTGAAAGCTGTTCGTCCCAACGATAGTACTGCCCGTTGGGCGTTCCGTTGGGTAGGCTCCTATCCGAATATTTTGACTACGTTAAGTGGCATGAATCGCATGGATCATTTGGTGGATAATGTAGCAACCTTCTCACCGTTGGAGGCATGTACGGAGGCGGAGAATAAGCTGTTGGCCGATATTGCTGACCAGATGTCGGGCTTCCCCACCATTCCGTGTACTACTTGTGAATACTGCATGCCCTGTCCCTATGGGGTTAACATTCCCGGTAACTTTGCCTATTATAACGAAGCGGTCAATGAACATATCCTGCCATTGCCCGACAAGCAGGCACCTGACTATACAGCACGGAAAGAAAAGTTTGCTGAAGGCATGCGCAAGGCACTGCCCGATGTGGCAAAGTGGGCCAACCAGTGTACTGATTGTGAAGCTTGTCTGCCGAAATGTCCGCAGCAGATTCGTATTCCGAATCAGATGGCGCGTATCGTTGAAACGTTGCGAAGGAGAGGATAAAAAATGAAGCCCGAGTCCGTTGACTTGAGCTTCTTTTAGTTGCGGAGGCAGGAACTGATTTTCAGACATATATAACGTATTATGGCGCATGCGGGTGAATAAATTACAAATAATAGTGTTAAACGTGTCAAGAATACGTAGAAGATAGTCCGGAGACAGGATAAAGAAAAACCCCAATAAAAATGGATTATTGGTTCATTTTTAATTGGGATTTTGGTTTCTTTTTATGTCCGAGTCTCGTCCGAATCCAACTTTGCCAGTTTCAGTGAGTCGTCATAGCGTTTCTTCCAAAGCATGATTTCCTGGTCCTTCATGGCCAGCTGCTTCTCTTTCTCGATGATAATCTGGTTCTTCAGACTGATGACCTCATTGAGGTGCTCTACCTTTTCAGTTAAATCTCTTCCTACCATACTGTTAATTACATTGTGGTTACCAATGGTCGGAGTGTTGCCAGGCGACGGAAACTCTCCTTCCTCGAATTCTACGAAATAGTCGATAGATAGGCCTGTAGCACGAAGAACAGCCGACAGCTTATCGATACTGATATTCTTATCGTCAGCATAGTAATTGTCCAGACCTTTCTTTCGACCACCCAACATGGCGATGCATATATCAGTATATGCACCGCGATGGGACTGTACCCATTCCTTTAATTTGCTTCCTTTATACTTCATATTTACTTAATAACAGTTAAAAACCATACCAAAACTGGAAATAATTCCATTTTTATTTTGGATTTTCAAAATTTAGCGCTAATTTTGCTCACAAATTTAGTGATTATTTTAAACACAACCAAATTATTTATGGAAAAAATAGACGCATTGGGAATATCTTCCTACTATGACTCGCTGGTTCGAGGCGACAAGGATACCTTCACCATCGAGGTGGCCAACGCCATAGGCAAGAGCACAGCGACGGTAAGACGCAAGATACGTCTTGGGTCCTGGAACCAGAAGACGGAGATAGACAAGGTTACCGAGATTATTAACAGCAGGACGTCATGATGGAATCGAAGACAGTTGAATTCTACCTGACTCCTGATGGTGACATCATGGTGTACGAGGAAGGGCAGGGTACCAGGCAGTATACCGAGAAAGATACCGAGTTCAGCATGTACATACTGAATCTGGTGCAAGCCTACTACCCTGAGGCCTACGTGGCACTACATAAGGAGTACCAGCGCTACAAAGGCAACGCTCCGTACTTTGTGTACAAGATGGCCAGCCGCTTCATACGTTGCAATTTCGGCAAGTATGACGGTCTGACGTACGATATACAAGGCATCACGATGCATCTGGAAGAGGTGGCATGCCCGCAGCGCAGAGAGTGTCCTATGGCTGGCGTCATCTGCAAGCCCAAGGCGCTTTCGCTGACAGACCGCGAACGCGAGATAGCCATCCTGCACAGCAAGGGGCTGAGCTATAAGGACATCTCAGAACAGCTGGGCATCACGCACTCCACCATCAAGAACTTCCTGCAGCGCATCAAAAAACGCCTGCACCTGCGTTCCTCGAAAGATATAGCGAAGGTGCTTTGCACGATTATTATTACTTAAGACACACTATTGAATTCATGCGGTTCGGAAAGTTCATGCCGAAGCGTCGGCAGAGAATGTTTCCATTTTATTAGTAAAAATGAATAGATGAAAAGAATTTTGCATGGCTACAGCTGCTGTGAAGCCCCTGTAGTTTTTCCTTGGAATCATTGAGGGCATCCTCAATTATATATCATTTATTAATTATTATCTACGGGCGAAAGGACGCTCGGATGGGTGCAAGTCCCATACTACTTATTTGGTTTTATAAGCTATGCGTTTTAAGTAGACAATGTTAGATTTAAATTTTCTCTCAGAGGCCGGGATGCCACGGCCTTTTGAAAATGCAGAGTAAACTGGTAGTAACCTAAACACAACAATATTATGAGCAAGACGGAAAATTTGGTTATTGACCCCAACGAGTTGCAGGCCAATGCAGAACTTCAAAGGATAATGGATGAATGGCGGGATGTGACACAGGAAGTGAAAGCGGTTGTACTCCGTAAGGTGGTATCGCTGGCCAAAGAAGGCAGTGTAGACCCTATCCACCTGGTAAGTGCTGTCACTTCACTGTCGCTTGCCGTCGGCCAACTTATAGCCCTGATGGAGAATGAAGAGATGGAGGAAAATCTTATTCAAGCATTTTCAGAAGGTGTGAAGCTGGCTGTAAATGGAGTCAGGTTAGAGAGACTGGAGGAGGAACGCGTATGAGTCCAATGAAACATATAGACATCATGCTCCTCAATGGGAGTGGTGGGGGCAAATTTTACATGACGCTGCACTACCGCTGCCATCAGTTCTGGAAGGACCCGAAAGACGAGATTATGGATTATGTCCTGAGCCGCTGCCCTTCGTTGCGGAACCGGGATTTCGTGTTGTATATTAACTGAAATGAAATAGGATATGGATAAACATTATTTTCTTTCTGTTTGGACTTGTAAGTCAAACAGTATGGGCAACGAGCTCAACGCATATGTGTACGAGAAGTACAACCACGTTGTTGTGTCAGCTGATGACATCCATGATGTTAAGGATGACATTCAAATGAAGATGAGGGAACTGGAGGAGCAGAACAAGAGGTGCAAGCCTTTCCGCTTTGTGTATAACGAGTTCAGAGGCTACCATGGCGAAATGGAGCCGCACATCAAGGTGCAGCCAGACACCGACACTGACAAGGCTGTTTTTGCCATACATGCAGATTATATCAGAAATGCAATATTAGAATACAGGAGGCCATAGTATGAAAGTCAAGGATTTGATAAGGGCCCTGATGGACAAGGAGCCAAACGACGATGTCAGCATCAAGGTCAAGGCGAAGTTGTATGCCAACGACAAGCATGTATACAGTCTCGAGAGACAAGTTGAAGTCGATGATGTTAAGGATGGTGGCTGGCCAGTGGTACTGACAGCCGATCTGACGGTCAGTGTAGAATCTAAATTTGAAATATTCTGAGCAATGGATATTATATCGTATATTGAAGAGCAGCTGGACAACTGTCGCTACATGAATGCAGAAAAGGCAGAAATGTCGTTCGAAAAAGATGAATGGAAGATAAGTATCATTGTAAAAAGAAAAAAAGCTATGAAGGTATATATCAGTGGAAAGATAGGCGAGACCGTCCCCAGCAAGGAGACCATCGCGAAGTTCATGAAGGCCGAGGACATGCTGCTAGCCAAAGGCATGGAAGTCTTTAACCCTACCACCAGCGGACTTGGCCTGCATGCCGAGAGTCTGGCACAGAAGAATGGTACCACGTTCTGGGAGGAGATCGTACTCCTGGATATCGAGGAGCTGAAGAAATGTGATGCCATCTACATGCTCGAGGACTTCCGCCGTTCCGACGGTGCAATGTCGGAATACCACTATGCAAAAGGTGCAGGCAAGAGCATGATTTTCGCATACTATCACCATGCTGCAGAGTGGCTGTTCGCACAGTATGACAAGCTCTGTGACCAGGGACGTGAGCCCTTGGAGCCAGATTATGGTGAAGAACCCTTCGAGACCAAGCAGAGATATGTCAGGGAGAATATCAACAAGATATGGCTCCCGCTGAATGGTAAGCGTGAGCTATGAAGTACGTAGTGACTGCCATCAGCAGGCTGACACAGCAGAGAGTGCGCATTACCAGTCCGCACTCCAGATGGAAGGCCGAGATGCTCCTGCTGCAGGCCAAGCAGAAGTACAAGGCACGCACCAAAGACAGGCCTTACATGCGACTCCGTCTGGAGGAAGCCGTAGAGGAGTTGTCTGTATTTTAATGTATGCGACAAAGTTCCTATCTTTGCCGCCGGTTAAAACCTAAATATTATGATCAAAGAAAACGATATCGAGCAAATTCTTGATTTGGATATCCGCGCGGTTGTCGAGGACTACGACATCACGCTCAAGAAGTCGGGAGTCAATTACAAAGGCCTGTGCCCGTTTCATCAGGACAAGACACCTTCGTTTGTCGTATCACCAGCTAAGAACGTCTGCAAGTGCTTCAGTTGCGGAGAGGGGGGCAACACCATCTCCTTCGTAATGAAGATGGAGCACGTCGGCTTCCATGAGGCCTGCAAGATATTGGCCAAGAACCACAACATCAAGCTGGACATAGAAGAGAAGAAGCCAACGCCAGAGGAAGTACTGCTGTACCAGAAGAAGGAGTCGGCCTACGTCATCTACGAGCACCTGAACAAATACTTTGTCCAGAACTTGCATGCCGACACCCCTGAGGCCAAGGCCGCGTTGAGTTATGCCGTACACCGCTGGGGTATGGAAGAGGTGATGGAACGAGGCATCGGATATGCCACGTCCGGATGGAAGGATATCGTGGAGTTCGCCAAGAAGGAGGCACTGTCCATCGGTATCATGAAGGAGCTCGACATCATCCGCACATCGGAAAAGGGGTCTGAATACGGCTTCTACAGAAACCGCCTGATGATACCCATCCGCGACAAGTACGGACGTATAGAGAGCTACACAGCCCGTGCCCTCGAGGAACACGAGGCCAAGGACTGCAAGTACCTGAATGGTGCAGACTCGTTCCTCTTCAAGAAGGGCAATACCCTCTTCGGTCTGGATATCGCGAAGTTCGAGGGTGCCAAGCACAAGATCTTCTATGTCGTAGAGGGAGCACCCGACGTCATCAAGCTGCAGGAGATAGGTATCCTGAACACCATCGCTGCACTCGGCACCTCTTTCACCAAGGAACAGTTCCACCTGCTGAAACGCTTCAATGCATCACTGTGCTTCATACCCGATGCTGACAAGGCAGGCATCGAGGCCGTCATTAAGAATGGTAAGGCCGCCATGGCCGAGGGCTTCCGTGTCCTGGTCAAGGAGATACCGCCATTGGAGGAGACGGACGAGAACGGCGTAGTGACCCAGCACAAGCAGGATGCCGACAGTTACTTCAAGCGTCCGGACGAGGGAGAGAAGAACAGTGCCCAGGCACAGCTGGACGCCATCAGCACCGAGGACTTCGTGGTATGGCTTGACAAGCACATATGGAATGATGGCCTTGTCGACACAGCCAAGAGCGATATCATCCGCGAGCTGTCCGACACGCTGCTGCTGGAGAAAGACGAGTACGTCCGTAACACCATCGTCGATGCGCTGGCCGCCAAGCATGGTCACAAGAACATGTGGAAGAACGCCATCAACGATGCCAAGCGCAGGGCACAGGAGAAACGTGCCAAGGAGACCACCCGCAAGTCGGGCATCGATCTCCGCAAGTATGGCTTCTATGAAGACCATAACAGCTACTGGTGTAACGAGGAAGGCTCAGAGAAGCAGTGGAGCAACTTCAAGATGAAGCCGCTGTACCATATTCTGGGTGTCGATGACTCGAAGCGTATCTACGAGGTCACCAATCAGGACGGCGTGACACGCACGCTGGAGCTGTCAGCCGAGGAACTCGTCAGCCTGCCCAAATTCCAGATCAGAGTCGAGTCCATGGGTAACTTCCTATGGTACGGCACTGTCGAGGAACTCAAGAAACTCAAGAAATACCTATACGATATCACTGGTACCGCCCTGAGCGTCCGACAGTACGGATGGCAGAAGAGGGGCTTCTGGGCATTCGGCAACGGATGCATCTATGAGGATGAATTCATCCCTGCAGACCACATGGGTATTGTGCACCTGCATGAGGTGGACAAGCAGATGGATGACTACTACCTGCAGGGAGCCAGCGATATCTACGCCAACGATACCAGTTACTTTACTTTCGAGCGACAGTTCATCTTCCCAGAGGGGCATAGCTCGATATCGCTGCCAGACTTCGCCAATATGATGGTGGGCGTCTTCGGCAATAATGCCAAGGTAGGCATCTGCTATCTGCTGGCCAGCATATTCCGAGATATCATCACGTCATATACGACCAACTTCCCCATCCTGAACCTCTTCGGTCAGAAAGGTACGGGTAAGTCGGAGCTGGGCATCACGCTGATGCGTTTCTTCACCATCGGTGACGAGCCCACCAACCTGAGGAACACGACAGCACCGGGACTGTCGCAGCTGCTGTCGATGACCGCCAATAGCCTGATATTCCTTGACGAATACAAGAACACCCTCGACATGCGTATCATTGAGATCATCAAGGGATGCTACGACGGCGTAGGACGATCGCGCATGGATATGGACAGAGGCAAGCAGATAGAGAAGACGCCCGTAGACTGTGGTGTCATCGTCGGTGGCCAGGAGATGCCCACGCTGGATATCGCCATGTTCTCGCGAATGATATTCCTCACGCATGACTCTCCAGTACATGACAGGGAGGCCAAGGACCGCTTCAACCGTCTGGTGGATATCCGCAAGATGGGACTGCAGCACCTCACGAAGGAGATACTGGCCAACCGCAAGTTCTTTGCTTCCTCGTTCTACGAGACATACAACGAGGTGACCAATGAGGTGTTCGATGAGATAGAGAATGCCAACGTCGAAGACCGCCTGTGGCGTAACTGGGTCATCCTGCTGTCTACATACAAGACGCTATACAAGACGCTGGAGCTTCCCTTCGAATACGAAGAGATGAAGAAGCTGTGCGTCGACGGCATCCTGCGTCAGAATACCGAGGTCGTCAGCAATAACGAGATGGGCCGACTCTGGGATGCCATGAAGTACCTCTTCGAGGAGAATATGATCTACGAGGGAGCAGACTTCAAGGTGAAGCGCGTGAAGTACCTGAAGACCACGCTGGGAGACCGCGAGTTCCGCACGGAGACGCCTATCCTGATGCTGCGTCCGTCGCACTTCATCGGCCAGTACCGCAAGATGGCCAGCCAACAAAAGGAAACCGTGATGACAAAGGACTCCATCAAGTATTATCTCACGACCAGCTCTGCATATCTGGGCGAGCGTAGCAGTGAGCGCTGGAAGATCATCATAGACGGCAAGCCTGAGGTGGAGTATCGTAAGCTGGCCGATGGCAGTATGAAGAGCATAGAGAAGGTGAAGTTCGACCGCTGCATGTGCTTCGACTACAACCAGCTGAAGGACAAGTTCGACCTCGAGCTGGAGTTCATGAGCGGAGAGATGGCCGACGAATTTGAGAAACAGATAGTGGCTGAAGAAGAAGCAGCCCGACGCAGGCGATTGGAGCCTGAGATATTCTAATTTTTCTTTGTAAGCAGATATTTAGGTTTATCGACTGATGGCTGGTGCGGGAGCATCGGCCATCTTTTTTCAGGTAGAGGGTGGCCAGGGGCGTATTTAGGGTCAAAACCTTATGCGCACGCGCGCGCACACGAGCAAATGGCTGCACACACTTGCACACAGCTGCACACATTTTTATATAACGCTGAAATTCAGACGTTTGCGTCTCGCACACAAATCCAAATTTCTGCACACATCCTGCACACATTTGCACACATTTTGCACACACGCCCTCATTTTGCACACAAAAAAGGGCATTTTGCACACACTTTTTTCATTTTGCACACAAATACAAAATACATAAGGTGTTAAAAATCAAACACTTAACCTTTTGTGTGCAGATGTGTGCAGCTGTGGGCAGTGTTTTGGGTATACGTATGAGGATAAAAATAAAAATGGAAAAGTTCATTTTTAATATGGAAAATTACTATCTTTGCGGCACAATTACATGATTATGAGTGACTTTACTATTTATATCAAACTACCGGCCTACGAGCGGGAGTGGTGCATCAGCCACTTCGGTAATCCTGCACGGTTCCCCGCGCAGTCGAACATCAACAGTGTGATACGTCATTATCTGAAGGAGCGCCCTGCGGACATCGTTCCTATCGTCCAGCAGGATGACGAGCTTGCCATCTGCATACCTGCCAGTCAGGCAAAGCCACCCAGCAAGTTCAACTATGTCACCATACCAGGAAAGAAAGGTATCGCAGAAGCCATCAATGACCTCTTCAGCAAACACATCTGGGAGGATCTGATGAACGAGGCTGTCAGAGACCAGCCTATGACCTACCTGCTGGAGGACTGGATGACGACCAACGGCATCTCCTATGACCACTTCCAGAACCTCAAGCAGAAATTCTATCGCATCATGGACTCGTACCGCAAATGCGGTGTCAATGTCAGCCGTGGGTACAAACATGAGTCTCTTTCGAAAAATGTATGAAGCCCTGTTAAAAAAATAAAAATCAGACGTAATATTTCTCACACGATACGACATTATATTTTCCTATCCCTTCTTAGACATTCCTACCCGTAATTATACATTCTTAGATAAAAACGATATGAAACAACTCGAATTCTTCACCAAAATCGAATGGGCTGCAGCTGAACATCTCACCGGCATGAAAGTCCTGCCAAACAACATCTGCTATCTTCCTTCAGGCATCACCTTCCATCAGATAGATACCGAGGAACTCGTAGGCGTCAAACAGGAAGAGACCTACGAGAACAACCAGCGCATCTGGACGCTGACCGTGACATTCAAGACGACCTGCAAGGAGCCGTCCGACATGAGGGGCCTTGCTTACCGAGTGACGACACAGAAAGGTCAGGAGTATATCATCGGCACATCGTCACGGCCATATCCTGTCTGGAAAGAGAGCGTCGCCTATCCCGAGAAAGGTACGGAAAGCCAGCTCAGAAACGTGACAATCACCCTGAAATCACGCCGTCCGCTGCTGTCCGTGCTATCGTAATTGTATTTTCTATAACTGTAATTACTCCTTATCTTTGCAAGCAAACAAAAGTAAGGAGTAATTTTTATGAAGTTCGACTACTACATCACAGGTACCATCGGAGAGCAGTACGACTGGTGGACTGGCAACCGCGGTACCACTGCCAACATGGTGAAGAGCTTCCTGAACGAGCACAAGGATCAGGAGCTTACTATTGCCGTGTCATCCCTCGGCGGATATATCGATGACGGTCTGACCATCATGGAATATATCAAGGACCACGGGAAGTGCAATATGGTCATTATCGGTATGACGGCAAGTGCCGCTACCATCCTCTGTATGAAGGCCAAGTCCGTCAAGATCGCACGCGGCTCTATGATGCTTATCCATAACTCCTCGCAGATGCTCGACGTATGGACGTCGGCCAACAAGGAGAAAATCGACGAGATCATCAAGGCCTTTCAGCATGAGCGTGAGCAGCTGGACACTATCGACAAGTGCCTGGCAGACATCTATTCCACGCGTAACAAGAAGACGCTGGAAGAGAATCTTGACCTGATGGCCAAGGAAAAATGGCTCAGCGCCAAGGATGCCCTGGAGTTCGGGCTGGTAGATGCCATCATCGACGAGGATGACGATGCTGCTGCCAAGGCCAAGGCCGTCAAGAACGCCTACGCCTCGTACAGCAATGCCGCTGAGCACTACGCGGTACCGGCCTTCGAGGCTGATAAGCCGTCACTGCTGCAGCGTATCACCAGCAGGTTCAAGAAAGAGGATACCAATCCCCAACCACATAATTCACATAAAACAACAACAGCAATGAAAAAGATCGTTTTGAATCTGTTCTGCGCCATCCTGGCACTGCAGGACATCGAGCTGAACACTGAGAACGGCACTGCCAACCTCACTGAGGATCAGTTGACAGCTATCGAGAATGATCTGAAGGCCAAGGCTGACCGTATTGCTGACCTCGAGCGTCAGCTCAACGAGGCCAACACAGCCAAGGACACTGCTACCACAGCCAAGGCTGACGTGGACAAGCAGCTTGCCGACCTTCAGAAAGAGTATGATGAGTTTAAGGCCAAGGCCGGTGACAAGTCACCAGCTCATCCCACTAGTGAGTCTGGCGCTCAGGATACTGAGCCCAAGAATGCAAAGGAAATGTTTAATTCAATCAAAAACCTCCTGTAACCATGGCATCAATTCATTACATGACAGTGGATGAGTTGGCTCAGGTCATCACTCCACAATTCCTCGAGGAGAGCGCACAGCAGATCGCTCCTATCCTCCAGCAGATACCGTTCCAGGTCTTTCAGGACCAGACGGCTAAGTATGTAACAGTGCTCCCCGGTGTCCGTAATCAGATTACCTTCGGTGAGCTCGACGGAGACGCACAGCTCGCTCCTTATAGCGTACAGAACCATGACAAGGCTGACTACGCCATCATCGGCCGTACGCTCGTCGTATATCCTGGCAACTGTGCCAAGGACTTCGACCCCATGCCCCTGCTGCACAGCATCTGGGGAGAGAGCATCGCTCTGGGCGAGAATATCTCGAAGCACAACATCGCACGCAAGCTCGTGTCGCTGTTTGCCGGTAAGATCGGTATGCACATCAACGACGTCATCTTCTGCGGTGCCGTCCGCAAAGTGAGCGGCACAACGACCGCAGACCTCTTTGACTCGTTCGACACCATCATCGGTAAGGAGATCACGGCAGAGAACATCAAGGCCGCAAATGGCAACTACATCAAGTTGGGTGCCATCAACAAGACCAATGCCATCGAGAAACTGAAGGCCTTCTGGCGTGCAGCTGACAAGATGCTGCGTGGCCGCAAGGTCTACATGTACCTGTCGCCTGATGTCTACGCAGACTACTGCGACGACTATCAGACCCGTCATGGTGCTCTGCCCTACAACCAGTCGTATGACAAGGTGTTCCTCGAGGGTTCGAACAACAAGTGCGAGTTCGCCGTGCTGGACAACATGGCAGGCTCGAACTACCTGAAGATCACCGTGAAGCAGAACCTGCTGCTCGGTACCGACATTATGAACCAGCAGAATGCTCCGTACATCGGCAGCTATTCGCCTTGGGCTTGCACCTTCGCATATGCCGGTATCTACGGTCTGCAGATCCGCTCGCTCCGCAAGGAGAATATCATGATCGGCGACATCACAGCCGACGATGATGATGACGATGACGAAGAGGAAGAGACCATCGTCGTGAAGTCTGACGTGGAGGTTGCCTTCACGAATTCAGTGGTGAACGCCACCATGGGTGACGAGAACGTCGGCCAGACGGCTACCACCAATCCCGCTGGTAAGACCTTGGCCTACAGCTCTTCTGACGAGACCGTAGCCACCGTGAACGAGAGCACAGGTGCTGTAACACTGGTCGGTGCTGGTACCACGCTCATCACCGCCACCTTCGCAGGTGACGACGAGTACAACGCCGCTCATGCCAGCTACGCCCTGGCTGTTGCAGCAGCTGCACAGCAAGGCGGAGGATAAATAAGTAACGCGGGCAGGGGAGCAATCCCCTGCGCGCTTTGTCTAACGAAATAAAACCAAGGAATATGGAAAGCAATTGCAATACCGCATCGGTTTACGACTCTATCGAGTCTTGCCCAGGACAGCGCTCACTGCCTGGTATCCGTCGCCGCTTGTTCTATATCAACAAGGCTGACATCGCAGCGTTCCCTACGCTGCCCACACCGTCGGCGGAGAATATCACCATGGCCGGCCTTGCCGCCTATACTGGTGATTTCACGCTCCAGTCTGACAAGTATTTCCAGTACATCGACCTGAAGGACGAAGCATCCAATGTGACGTTCGAGACTGTCGGTGAGGATGGCTCTAAGCTCGTCAACAACCAGGCCAACGCCATCGTGGCAGGTATGGAGGATGACGTCAAGGGCTTCGTGCGTCAAGCTCTCAATGACGATGTCATCTATGTCTACCAGCAGCGTGACGGCAAGTTCTGCATCATCGGCAACGAGATGTTCAAGTGCCACACCAACGGCTCTGGCGACACCGCTGCAGAGGCAACAGGAGCCATCACGACCACGCTGGCCATCAATTGTTACGACGAGTGTCCCGTACCTACCTACAAGGGTAAGCTGATGCTCTCGTCAACAGAGTACATGGACTGCGCCGACGGAAAGGTGAAGACTGTATCCCAGTAGTCCAAGTCAACTGTAAGGTTAATCATGATCATTGGCGGTGACCTTGGCTCTACAGCCATGGTTGCCGCTTTAAATTTTATACTATGGACAATATCCTGACAAACAAGATAGGCGTGTTCCTTCAGAAGGAAAAGCCTACCGATCAAGAGATTAAGGATGCGGCAACAATGCTGCTGCAGCTGGAACCGCAACGGGCACGTGCCATATACAATACGGCACAGGTGCGTCCGCAAGCTATGCTCCCGTGGATACGTACGGACCTGAAGAAGCACTATGCCATCCGTAAACGCGGTCTGACGAAGCAGCAGGTGAAGCCCTTCAACCAGGCCGTCGTCAAGAAGGTCGACGAGCAGCTGGCCGTCCGTCCTGAGACCGTCAAGGTGGAAAAGACAAGTGCTGTGGTAGTAGAGAAAGGCGTCCGCAAACGCCGTGACGACCACGACCTGCTGCCTGAGACTATCAAGAAACTGTGGGAGCAGAATGCAGACCGCTGGAAGAAGATGCGTCAGCTACGTCAGCAGCTGGCTATCATGATTGAGCGTCCTGACTATCAGCCTTGCGACGGCAACGAGCTGTGCAACGTTCTCCGTGAGGCAGAGGATGACCTCGTCAAGGCCTACGAGAAGTATGACAGCTACCTGATAGGCGACAAGGTGGACTCCAAAGCCTACTGGGATAATGCCAGGGCTGTGACGAATGCCCGTTCTGCCATCACGCGCAACCTCAAGGCTGACCCGATGACGGACAAGCATCGCCAGAAACTGCAGGATGCCGTCAATACCCTTGTCGCCCTGAAGCAGGAGATGCTTCCCGCTACCATCGAGAAGCTGAAGGCTGCAGGTGTCACTATACCTGAGCAGGATGCCTAGAGGTAGGGACATATCGATGATACTCAAACCGCTTGCCGAGAAACCCATACAGGCTTACTTCGGCAGCGGTCTGCATACGCTGGGCCTGCTGGGATGGATACTGTCCCAGACAGGGCCTGCCAGCATCTTTGTCAGCAGCTATTCCACCAGTGAACCGTTCCTGAACGGTGTGGCACGTCTGCGTGACAAAGGGCTGGTGCGTCATGGCATCCTGCTCCTGGACCATCGGGCAGCCCGCAAGACGCTGCAGCTGGAGCAGCTGATGGCTGGCGTCTTCGACAGCGTCATGCTCGGGCAGAACCATTCAAAGGTGCTGCTGGTGCATACGAACAGGATGGAGGTCACCGTGGTCACGTCACAGAACCAGACCTATGGCGACCGTGCCGAGTCCACCATTGTGACTACCGACAAGGATGTCTTCAGCCAGATGCTGGAACAGTTCATGGATACCTGCGGCAACGGAGGTGTAGAGATAGACGTTAGGAATGGAACAGGTATTATTACAGGAGATAGAGAAGCTGGCGCGCCTGCTGATGACGCCCCAGCAGATTGGCAGCCTCTTGGGGCTGAGTGGTGAGACGGTTGCTGAATTCAGCAACGAGTTCTCGGAAGTCGGACAGCTCTATAGGAAAGTCCTTGCCGAGCGTGCCCGTGAGCTGCATGAGAAAACGCTGCGTCTGGCAGACGTCGGTTCGCCGACGGCCATCGATAATGCCGTGACGTGGCTCAGACAGGCTATAAACAGTATTGAATGAACGCAACAAACATAGACATATACTCCACCAATCTGATGCTCACGGAAGAGCAGATGATTGAGAACAAGGTTCCGGAGCAGGTCATCCCAAGGATCGTCAGGCTTCGCGATATCTACAACTACATGCTTCGCAATCCTCTGAAGAAGGACCGCGAATACATCGACTATATCCAGGCACGCTACAAGAATGACGAAGGTACGGCACTGTCACGGCGTACGGCCTACGAGGATTTGGAGATACTCCATGCCATCGTAGGCAGCCTGCAGCAGTGCTCGAAGGAATGGCACCGCTGGCGCTTCAACAACATGATTATGGAAGGCTATGCCATCGCCGTGCGCAAGGAGGATGCAGCAGCTATCGCCAAGCTGGCAGGCCAGTATGGCAAGTACAACAAACTCGACCAGGAAGATGCCCATGACTTCAACTATGGCCAGCTTCCCAAGCTGCAGTTCACCTTCGACGTGTCCTACCTCGGCTTCGAGAGGATACCAGGTGTGCGTGCCGTTATGGATGAGCTGATAGCACACTATACCAAGAGCATCTACAAACATATCAAGGAAGATGCCGATATCGTAGAGTTCACGGAGGCCGTCGAATTGACGGATCCTGTGACGGAGAAAGAGAACGAGATAGCCAAAAAGATAGAAGCCCATGCAGACGCAACAGCAATACGTTAACCAGGCACAGGCCTATATGCTGTCCATGATGTGCAAGAACATGACCATGGTCGGCGGCCGTGGCATCGGCAAGGGCTTGATAGCGGCATCCCTGCTGCGTCGTAACGCGGAGGGAATGCCGGGCAGCAATACGGCGCTGGTAGGTCCCAACTCCAAACGTATGTGGACAAATATCATCCCGTCATGGGACACCCACCTGCGCCGGTGGGGCTTCGTCGAGAACGTACACTATGCCTGGGGCAAGAAGCCTGCGAAGGCTTGGGGATGGAAGGATCCCATCATCAAGCCTATGAACTGGGAGAATACCCTTTCGTTCTATAATGGCAGCTACGCCACCATCGTGTCGCAGGACCGTAAGGGTACGTCAAACTCACAGAGCTTTGACTATATCCTCATCGACGAGGCGAAGTTCATCGATTTCGAGCAGCTGAAAGACGAGACCATTCCTGCCAACCGCGGCAACGGCAACGTCTTCGGCAGCATCTTCTACCATCACGGCATCGCCAAGTTCTCGGATATGCCGACAACAAAGAAAGGCTCGTGGTTCCTGAACGACCGCGAGAAGTGTGACAGCAAGAAGGTGACCACTCTCGAGGGCCTGCTGGTGGAACTGTACGAGGTACGCAAGCGCGTGGCCGACAAGGTTGCAGCCAACGAGAAACCTACGCCTGCCGAGTTGCACTACCTCAGGAAGCTGTCACGCTGTATCAATATGCTGCGTGCTGACACATACCTGTACAAGGAGTTCTCGAGTATAGAGAATCTGGAGATCCTCGGCGAGGAGTTCATCGCACAGTGCTTCAGGGATATGCCTCCAGCCACCTTCCGTACCACCATCATGTGTAAGAGGGTGGAGCATTCGGAGGACTCGTTCTACAACGCGAAGTCAGACCGTAATCTATATACGGCCGTGGATAAGTCATATATCGACTCGCTGAGCTATGATATGGATAAGCTGCGCAATGCTGACTGCAGGTGGGACAGTGACGTCGACCCGACGGCCCCCATATGGGTGGCCATGGACGCCAATGCGAACATCAACTGGGCGGTAGTAGGCCAGCCTGGCAGCGATATGAAGCTACGTATCCTGAAGAGCTTCTTCGTCAAGTATGCTGAGCGACTGCCCGAACTAGTCAAGAGAATATGCGAGTACTACGGTCCTCACAGGCACAAGGAAGTGGTCTTCTGCTTCGACTCGACATTCGTGGGCAATAACTATGGTGTCAACAAGGCCGACTTCCACGTAGTGGTCGAGGAGAGCTTCAATGCCTGCGGGTGGATCGTCCGCAAGGTGTATATAGGTAAGCCATGGCGGCATCCTGTGAAGCAGCAGCTCATCAACGACATGTTCCGTGGCGTTCGCACGACCTACCAGGTGCTCATCAATGAGGAGAACAATCCCGACCTTTTGGTATCCATCGACTCGGCCATGACGGTGAACGGTACCAACCAGAAGGACAAGTCAGGTGAGAAAAAGGAAGAGTCAGAGGAAGATCCCCTCGAGAGCCGCACCGATGGCTCTGACGCTTTCGATACGCTCTGCATCGCTGTGGAGTTCGGCGGTTCTGCCTATGCCAGTGGCGGTGGTGGAGCAGGCATCGTATAGGTGATACGGCAGCAGGCCTTGTCTCGCTGCATCTGCATCTTATTTATGTTTTTTATGTAATACTTCCTGCTGGTGGGCGCGGCAGTCAGACGAACGAGTATCCGAATAGTTAATATAATCTTTGCCCATCACCAATACAATCTTTGGCAAAGATCAATACAATCTTTCCCTATGGTTCGCCCAGCGCATCGACGATGATCTGCACCTGTTGTGGTGTCAGCGTCCGTGCGTGGCCGTCGTATCCGGCTTGCCGCAGGCGTTCGTTCAGCCCTGGAAATAAATCTATCCATTTCTTCAGTCGCTTCCACGCCGACATCGGGGCGATGTCGGGGCTGTAGGCCTGCGCCAGTTCTGCGCGTCCATATTGTCGTATCTTGAAGGTGTCCGTCATTGCTTATGCTCTTTTCTGCTGCAAAGGTAATGATAAGTTTCTGGATAGTAAAATACTTTGCTCGACACGATTCGACGTAACTGGAAATAAGTGGATGAGCGTCAGGAAACCGCCTTACCTTTGCAGTGGCAATAGTGCCACATAACCCTAATAAACTAATTCCAATTATGCGTTACAAACTTTATCAAAACAAGAATCGGAAGTCCCTGGCATACGGCAAGTGGTACGCCCGCGGACTTCATGAGGTGATGACCTTCTCTGAGTTCGTCAAGCACATGGCAGAGCACCACTGCGTCTATAGCGAGGCCACCATCCGTGGCGTATTGCTCGAGATGGAAATCTGTCTGCGTGAGCAGCTGCTGGAGGGCAAGGCTGTCTATTTCGACGAACTGGGCATCTTTAAGCTCGGTCTCCAGTCGAAGGGTGTGGCCACTCCAGCCGATTTCAACGTGCGTACCCACGTGCCTGCCGTGCGCATGAACCTCTTCCTTGGTGCACGCTTCCGTGCGAAGGATCTGCGCCGTGACGTGAAACTGACCGAGACCGACGTGAACACTGTTACCTACGATGACGAAGATGATGGCGAGAATGCCACTCAGCCCTCTAATGGTGGTAACACGTCCGGCAGCGGCAGCACATCCGGAAACGGCAGCACATCCGGAAACGGTAACAACGGCAGCGGTACTGGCACCGTGACGCCCAGCGGTGGCGGTTCCCAAAGTCAGCAGGGTGAGCCCGGAACTTATCGCCTGGTCATCTATAAGTACGGCAACGGCACGTCAACCGTGACAAACGATAGTGAGCAGGAGATCAACAGCAACGATAACATTGCTTCCGGCTCTAACGTGAACGTCAGCGTTGTGCCTGTGGACGACAAGGAGCCTATTGTTAAGGTCAGCGGCAATCGTATCATGCTGACTGAGAACGATGGTGTCTATGTCGGCTCGTTCCAGATGCCTACCAAGAGTACTGCTCTCGAGATCAACACAGACCCCGATGATGACGACTGGGCTGACGAGAATTAATCATCCATTGTCACTTTTTCTACGTGTGGGGACGTGGCGCAGGGATGCGCTGCGCCCCTTCTTTCACTTCAGGAGTAAGCACTCTGAAAAGAAAAATGCACGATTAATATTAAATTTTTCCCGAAATCCTTGCAGGTTTCGGGATTTTTGCCTATCTTTGCAGCGTTCAAATTCACAAGTGGGCATGAGATGTCGCCCACAAGGCGGCAGTTTTTTATGCCACCAGCTTAGAGTAATAATGCTATTGCAGCACCGCGTGGGGTATGGGATAACCACCCCAAGGCATTTCCACTTGTGAAGCCTGAACAGCGCGTAGTGCTGCATATTTTTTTAATGTTTAAATATCACAAGTTATGGAAACAAAGAATTATTTCGTGAGAGAGAATTGCACTGATCAGCAGTTGTTCTGTCAGTTGCAAGTGTCTAACAAGTTCCGCAAGAGCATGGATGCCCAGGAGGCAGATCTGCTGGTATGGATGGTGGAGCACCTGGTGCACCGTAGTACTACGCAGGATCAGGTCGATGACTTGGCTCGTCAGTTGGGTCAGCGCATCGATGATCTGAACTGCAGTCGCTCCATGGGGCCGTATCTGGTCATGAGTTACTGTCCGCTTACCCGCGATGAGAGCGGTTTCATCCGTATCGAGCGCACCAGTGGTCGCCATCAGGCCGTTCTGCTGCCTATTATCGACTATCGGGGTGTAATGAAACTGTAGGGGCTATGAATAAGGAAGAGTTTGTTAAGGAGCTGCTGGAAGAGTATTTCTCTTCCCGCTCTCCAAAACCTGCAGACGGCTATGTACCCGAATTCCGTACCACACCGCGGATTCAGAAGGAGTTGTGCCGCATTATCGACATCGGAGGCTTGGATATCGTAGAGTTCATGTACGAACGTGGATATCGCCCCACCACTGATGAAGACGGCTGGCCTACCTGGGCTATCTGGCGCCGTGTGGAACCTCTCGAATAACACAAGTATTGGAGCATTTTTTTTGGATGGCTGTCCCGTCGTGATGACGCGGCAGCCGTTTTTTTTTTCTTTTGGCCCACCCTCACTCCCCTGCGCACCTGCGCCCAACCCTTGGCCGCTCGCTATGCTCGTGCCCGGTGAACGGATGGCGCGATGAGGTGCTAAGCACCCTGAAATGTTAAATTTTAGCTTTTATGCAAAAATAATTAATTATTTATTTGGTAAATAATAAAATTATTATTACCTTTGTAACGTCAAAAGAAACAAGATGTCTAACAATTAAAATTTAAGCAAATGCCTACAAGAAAAGAAGCTGAAGAATTCAAAGAGATGCTTCAAAAAGAAATGCTCGAGATTCAGAATTCAAATCTTCCAGACAACATCAAGGATGAACTACTAAACATCTACCTTGACAAATGGAAAGCAGCTCATGAAGCTCTACTCGGACTCGGAATTCCACTTGAAGACTAACACAGGGAAGCCCCGAAAGGGGCAACCCTTCAAAAACAAAATATTATGAGAAATTTAGACAGCTACATTCAGAACCCCACGCATAAGCTCATCGCAGAGGCTTATAGGAAAGCTAAGACTCCTGAAGAGAAGGAGGCGGCAGCGCGTTACCAGCACGAATTGGAAAGTGCTATGTCACCAGAGGAAAAGGAAAGATATCAGAAGGAGTTCGTCGAGGACCACTATCGCATGCTGGATGCGGTTCAGGAGGATATTGACGAATGGATAGTAGAAGCCATCAAAAAGAAGATGGGTGACACACCGAGGTTTATCAATTGGTCACAGATTGCTGCTACCTATTTCGATAAAAGCCAGTCATGGCTCATGCAACGCATCAATGGAAATATCGTGAACGGCAAGGAAGCTCACTTCAAACCAGCCGAAGCTAAGCAGCTGGAGGCCGCACTGCATGATTTAGGACATAAGCTCTTGGCAATTGCCTTATAGGCTATTGTTTCTTTTGACAAAACAAGAGTGTACCCCGACCCACAAGGCCGGGGTTTTTCTTATCGCGTGAGGCGATACGACCGCGGATGGGCGTTGGCTGGCGGGGTGCAATTGCCAAAAGTCTGACATATACCGCCCGAACTGCAAGGATGTAATTGCGAAGCGCGCGTAGGGCGGTGCTGGGCCCCCTTTCGTGGCACTTCTTTGCAAATCCAAAGAAGCAAAGATTTTGAGCTGATTTTCAGCATTTTATGAAAAATAGGTGTTCACGCCTTTAAAAAGGGCGTTTTACCTGTATTTTCGTATGTGTGTGCGATTATCTATATTTGCAGTGAAAAAAAGATTTTTCTATGGCAACGATAATACAAGCACCCACATCAGTTTCCTTCCTGTCTAACCTCGAGGATGTGATATTCGGCTCCAATGCCGACCATGCCGAGGTGCTGGTGGCCGTCACCTATGCCGGCGACACCGAGACGATATACGACGAAACGCTATATCCCGACGCGGAAGGAAAGATCGCACTGGTTGAATTGTCCGGACTCCTCGAGCCATACGTCCGTGCCAGGCTGAACGTCGTCATGCAGGCGACCATCAAGGAGTACAACGCCAGCGATGTGCTGCAGTCGCAGCTCAGCACGTCGCCATGTACAGTGCTCTTTGCCATGGTGGACATCGGCGAGGAAGCGTCGGAATTCGTGACCAAGCACTTCCTGACCACCCTCAACGGCCCCAAGGTGACGGATATCGGGTGTGAAGAGCGCCTGTACGCTTACGACGTCAGCTCTGTCAGTATCACAGCGGAATATCTTAGTAGTGCGAGTGTAATAGTGACGAAAACAGGGACGCTGACCCCAGCAGGAACATCGGACTCTATCTCTGCGTTCTTTGTCAGCCCCGACAACATTCTGGAATTGTTAGGCTCCAGCTGGGGGAGCCTGGTACGGTATACCGTCACGGCAGGCAACCGCACACAGGTATTCAACATAGAGAGAGGGGCACAGCCCGTTCCTTCGCTGGCATTCATCAACAGCTTCGGATGCATCGAGTTCCTGCACTGCCACGGCACACACCAGAAGGACTCGAAGTATACGCGACAGTCGACGCGCATCCGTGGACAGTTGCGTAACTACAAGGTGCAGGAAGAGCGAAACTTCAAGGCCAATACCGGCTGGCTGACAACCGACATGGCCGACTGGGCTGATGAGCTGTTCCGTTCTCAGGAGGTGTACCTCTGGGTGGATGGTCAGTGCGGACGCGAGGTTGTCATCACGGACTCTACCAGCATCATCAGCAACGAGGACAATGACATGCCGTCCTTCGACTTCACCTACCAGTACTCGCAGCGCTTGCATAACGTCATGCAGCGCACCCATGCGGGCCGTATCTTCGACAACACCTTTGACCATACATTCAACTAGATATGAACATCAAGACAGCACTGTACTACAAGGATGCCCAGCAGTTCCTGGACGCATGCGTCAAGTCACGCGAACTGGTGACCATCAAGGCACTGAAGTCCGATGGCAGCATCCTGCAGCTGGACGGCTGGCAGGTGACATCAGGACACTGGACAGCCAGAACGCATAACTTCCGCAATCCGGCCAATGGCCAGCTGCGAAAAGTGAGAGACATCCTCATATTCAAAATCAATAATCATCCAGTATATCTATGATTGAGAACCATTATTTCGATATCGGCTCACAGCTGGCCGGCAATTTCTCGCCGTCTGCATACTCTTCGGATCCAGACGATGCGCTTCGTGAGATGCAGGTGATCATGCCAAAGGGTGAATATACCATCATCCTATGGGGTAAGGACAACAAACTGCCCTATGACGTCAAGAAGGATATAGAGCACAATTCTGTCATGTCGCAGAACAAGCTCTTCAATACGCTGACATGCTACGGTCGCGGACTGGAGTATATGGATGCGGCGACAATGGGAGAGAAGCAGCCGAAACCGACGCAGGACCCCGCCATTAAGAAGTGGCTCCTGCGTAATGCCATGAAGCTGTTCTTTGCCGAGCAGATCGTCGACCTGAAATACTACTATTTCTCGGTTGCCGTCATCATCCTGAACAATGCCCGCGACAAGATCGTGAAGGTCGTCCACAAGGATGCCTGTCACTGCCGCTTCACGAAGGCCAATAAGAACGGAGACATCGAGTACGTGCTGTATGCCGACTGGAACCGTGACACCGTTCCTGAAGATATCGAGGTCATACCCCTGCTGAACGAGCAGGACCCGTTCGGTGACCTCGCGGCACGCACGGGCAAGGAGAAAGACGAGCTGGGCATCTTCCATGAAACGGCACGCAACCAGACGAAGTTCGCCGTGGTCTGCAAGATGCCGGGGGTAGGGTGCCACTACTATCCCATTCCTCCCTATAGTGCCTCGTTCCGTGACGGCTGGTATGAGATATACGGCTACCTGACGGAAGCCAAGAAGGCCAAGATTAAGAACGGCCAGAATATCCGCTACCATGTGGAGATCAATACCGAGTTCTGGAACCAGCTGGCACGCGCAGAGGGTATCAAGGTGAATACCGATGCCTTCACGGATATGAAGAATAAGTTCATTACCAGTATCCGCGAATACCTGTCAGGCTCGAAGAATTCCGACAAGTTGCTGTGGAGTGAGTTCGACTCGGGACTGGACGGCACGGAGCGCCACTATATCAAGATAAACGTAGTGGACACGTCGAAGGCCGGCAACGAATATAACGACGATGTGGCAGAGGCCTCCAACGTGCTATGCTATGGTGACAACTCGCATCCGAACCTTGCAGGAGCTACGCCAGGCAAGAGCCAGATGAACAACTCAGGCTCTGACAAGCGCGAGCTGTTCACCATGAAGCAGAGTCTGGAGACGCTGTACCATGACGTGCTGATGCGGGTGCATGACACCATCATCTGGTTCAATGGCTGGCAGGATAAGGTGGTACCCGTCGTGCCGATGATCCTGCTGACCACGCTCGACAAGAACACCGATGCGAAAGAGACCAATATGAACAACCAAAACGGAGAGAACAATGGAGATAGTAACAGTAATAACTAAGGCCGTCTTCGAGTCACACGTTCCATCGGCCAAGATGCCTGAGCGCAACGAGAGCGTCTACAACCGTCTGAAGGAGCAGTTCAAGCAGGTCTATGACATGCTGGTACTGACAGTCGTCGGACAGTCGTTTGTCACAGCTGCAGAGGAGAACGATGCCGTCAAGGGTGTGATGGTTCGCTATGTCTGCCTGCACAGCTTCGTGGATGTCATCCGCTCGCTGGATGTGGTACTGACGGCTACCGGCTTCGGCATCGTCAGTACGGACAGCATGGCACCGGCATCGAAGGTGCGCGTCGACGCGCTGATGAAGGAGTGCATGCTGCATGCCTACGAATGCGAGTTCCAGCTCATCACCATGCTGAAGGGCATCGAGGGATGGAGCGCATCGGCGATGGCCACCAACAACATACGCTGTCTGTTCTGGAACGTCCTGCTGATGCGTAATTACACCACGCTGGAGTACAGTGCCGACAACTGGCAGAAAGCCAGAGGCCTCGCACTGAGTGCCGACGCCTTCCTGCGTAAGGCTGTCAGTGACGAGTATATGGATGAGCTGCTGGCGCATGAGCGTGCCAATGCGCTGACGAACGACGATCTCATCGTCATCGAGAAGTGCAACCGCTTCACGGGAGAATTCATCAGCTGCTATGACCAGGACAAGGCCATCAACCAGCAGCGCCTCGATGCCGTCACGGCGTTCCTGAATACATACAGCGATCGTTATGCCACGTTCGTCGAATCGGAACTGTACAAGTCACTGCATGCAGAACGCTATGAGAACAAGCAAGAGCACCCGACATTCTTCTTTGTCACATAAGAAGCGCTTCACCATACCGGAAGGGTGGGGGCAGGTGAGCCAGCAGCAGCTGCAGCACCTGCTCTCGCTGATGTCCCTGTATGGTGACCACCCTGACGGGATGCTGCAGGTGAAGACGTGGGCACTGTGCTACCTCTGCGGCTTCGAGGTCATCAAGAAGACTGGTACCTGCTGGCTGTGCCGCGGCAAAGATATGCTAGATTACTTTCTTCTAGACAGCGCACTCCTTCCATGGTTGCTTGACAAGCTGGAGTGGCTGGAGCATCCCGAGGAGATGACAGTGCATCTGGAAGTCGAGGGCTATACTTCAGCCCATCAATGGCTGCGCGACGTGCCCTTCGGTGACTACCTGGTACTGGAGAACTACTACCAGACCTACCTGAACAGCAAGGATGCCGATATCCTGCGACGCATGTTCGCCATCCTCTATCATCCCAAAGGTGAGCAGCGGCAGGTCGAGGACTACATGCTGCTGGCCGTGTTCCTGTGGTATACCGCCATCAAGCACTACTATTCGCAAGTGTTCACACACTTCCTGAAGCCGATACCCAGCGGTCAGCAGACAGTCACGCCTAAGACACAGCGCGAGATGGTAAACGCACAGATCCGTCTGCTGACGAAGGGCGATATCACCAAGAACCAGGCAGTGATGAATGTCAATGCGTGGGATGCGATGACGGAGCTTGATGCGCTGGCCATGGATAATGAAGAGTTTAAACGTAAATATGGAAATCATGGATAGAACAAGTATGTTTGACGCCATCACCTACTTCACCGAGATGACGGAGAAGAACGTGCTGGCCAAGAAGGAAGGCTTCCAGCCTGTCGTGATCTCAGGACCCGACAATCTGGAGGGTATCTTTGAGGAGTTCCGCGACTACGACCGCTTCGTGGCCGTCAGCGACACCAATACCGGTAACCTGTCATCCAATGACGGTGCCTACGGCTTCTTCAAGCGCCGTGCCTATACCGTCTTCATACTGTCAGCATACGAGCATGACAATATGGATGACCGCCAGCAGCAGCTGGAGCTGTGCCGTCAGCTGTTCCTGCAGTTCGTATCAAAGATCATATACGACAAATACAGCTATGACGAGCAGCTGATGTACCTCGACACGCAGAGCATCCCCAATCAGGAGATAGGCCGTTACTACCTGTCAGGTGTGACGGGGCTGTTCTTCACCGTCTACGTTCAGGAACCTGTAAATCTGGAATACGATGCCGATCAATGGTCGCAAGATAATCAGGCCGGTCAGTGAGGAGGATATCCGCAACTGGGAAAAGGGATGGTCAGAGATGATGGTCAAGATATGGCAGGAGAATATCCTGAAGCTCCATATCGTGGACACCTTGCTCCTGCATAATAATATAAAGACGCGCGTCACGGATATGGGCGGTCAGATACAGATCGCCCATGAGTTCATGATGTATGGCATCTATGTGGCGCGAGGCGTAGGCCGTGAGTTCGGAAACGGATACACGGACCGTCTGGGCCGTACCTATGAATTCGACCGTGGCGGTGAGGGTACGGCGAATAGCGGCCAGCTGCCCTTCCTTGACAAGTCAAACCGCAGGGCACGCGGCCTGAACAAGAAGAAAAAGGTTGGCCCTGCATGGGGCGGTCGCCTCGCCGGTGGCCAGCCCCATAAGGAACGCAACTGGTTCTCCACGAAATACCTGGCCAGCATCCATGTGCTGACGGAGGTGGAGACGTTGCTGTTCGGCAATGCCTACATGGGTACGCTGTCCAACGTCCTCAATGCCATGTTCAATAATGTCGAGGTGCATGGTGACAAGGGTACGGTAGTCACACCGACACTGTCACGCTTCTGAGTATTTTCATAAGATGTGGCGATTGACTATATTTGCAGAAAAAAGAAAGAAATGCCAGACCAGAAAACCATCATACGACAGTTCCTTCAGCAGATCCGCGACGAGCGCATGACATCGGCCAATACCGCCACACGTATAGGCCGTGCCTTCATCATGCTGCTGGACTACCTGTCAGGAACCGATGCCCCCTATATTCGCAAGGATATGGCGGACAGTACACCCTACCTGCTGCAGATGCTGGCAGGTGCCGTCATCGGCGACAGCGCCACGCTGCTTAAAGCCAACGGCGAGATCGTTACGCAGCTGCTGCAGGCCATGGTGGGTATAGAATCCCCACTGGCCATCCACGACGATGTCGAGTCGACGGACTTCGAGGCTGGGGAGGAAGGCTACAGGATAGCAGAGGACAATAACGGCAAGTTTGAGATAGAGATAGATATCGCGAAAATCCGCAACAGCATCGATGCAGCCCTGGCACATATCACGCAGGCCGACATCGGTGAGGTGATATCGCCCATCGTCTTCAACCGACTGGTGACGATGCTGCAGGGTGTCGTCGTCAATGTCCTCGAGTCGTCGGATTACAGTCAAGGCATAGATGGCTATAAGATATACAAACAGCAGAACGGACGCTACATCCTCGAGATCTCCGACTTGGAGGTGTTCGGGAAGATGGTCGTCCATGAGCTGGAGGTACGCAAGGAAAGCTACTCAGGTGGCAACCACTCCTATTCACATGCCGGCAGCCATATCGTCCGCGTGGAGGAGGTGCATGCCGGAATAGCCGTCAGCCGTGACGGTCATGTGCTGCACCTGTCCGGAGCCATAGACCGTACGGAAACAGTCCTGCATGTCAGCGGAGGCACGCGCGACGGTAACGTGCTGCACCTCTCACAGTCCGAGCAACTGTATGCTTACCGTTGCTTCCTGAAGGCTGATGACGGCACGATGGCCACCACGAACTGGTGGCGCCTGAATGACCAGGCACGCTGCCAGACCTTCAACCTCGACGGACGCGGTAAATACCAGAACATCCAGAATTCCTACTACTGGCGCCGTGTCGTCAAAATCGGTATGGAGACACTAGAGGACGGTCTTCTGTATGACTACATCGACCTGTCTGCAGGTGATGCCGTGGACGGCTCTACTGTACCGATGGCGGGGGATGATATCGTACAGGTCGGCAACCGTACCGACACGGAGCGGCAGGGCCTGCTGTCCTTTGAGGTGTACGGACGCTATGCCCCAGCCTTCAAGGTGTACCGCGGCATCAACGGCTATACGCTGGAGGGAAAAATGAAGATCTGCATCTCCCCGAAATATACAGAGCTGCGCCTGCAGAAGTTCGTCATCGAGACGGAATACGACGCACAGCAGGTTCCCATGGAGCGCGGCCCCTGGGAGAAAATCAAGGACCACAAGTGCTACTACTACGACCTTGTACAGCATCGTGGCAGCACATGGCTCTGCATCTATCCTGAGAGCGGCATCAACGGCATCCTGTTCACCACTGAGGAGCCGTCTGCCTATGCCACCTACTGGGAGGTATATGCTGCAGGCGGCAAGGATGGCAGCGACGGCAAGTCGTTCAACATCCTCGGCAGCTATGACAGCGAGTCACAGCTGATAGCAGCTCATCCGACTGGAGAGGTAGGGCAGGCCTACATGGTCAACGGATATCTGTACATCTGGGACGAAATCAATACACGCTGGCAGAATGCCGGACGCATACAGGGTGATCCAGGAAATGGCGTACGTAGCGTCACCATCAGCTATGGTGTCAGCAGCTCTGCTACTGACTATCCTACGGACTGGGTATCGAATCCTGCCAGCCTTCCGCTGACGCAGGGCTCCTGGTTCTTCACCCGTATGGTGTTCAACTATACCAACGGCCAGAGCTCGCAGCCGTCCTACTCGATAGCCTACTTCGGACAGGACGGACGATACAAGAGCATCGTCTTTGCACGTACCAACAAGGATCTCAGCAATGCATCCCTCACTGGTGGTACGTACAACAACCCGGTACCGAACAGCATCGTCGTGGACGGCGAGACCGTCGTATTCTATGACGGTGACCCGGGCGGTGAGTCTGTTCTCTGGAGTACCAGCGACATCTTCAGGCCCGACAATACCCATACGGGCTGGACTACACCCCGCAGGATGTCCGACACGGCCACCTTTGACGTGGAGTTCTCTCCCAACGAGACGAAGCCTGCAGACCCGTCGAATACGGAAAGTGAGCGTACCGCACAGGGCTGGTACGATCCGACGCGCAACCCGACGCATGACTTCAGCACCACCATATGGCGTGCTGAGCGTCACAAGAAGAATGGCGTCTGGGGAGCATGGGCCATCGAGAAGGTCAAGGGTGAGAAAGGCGACAAGGGTGACAGCATCACCCTCGATCGGAACAACTCCTATATGGAGTATGCCCTCAGTGACTACGGTGTCGCAGGGCAGAACAGGGACTATCCGTCCGATATCACGTCATGGAGCAGGACCCGTCCAGAGCCCGTGCAGGGCAAGTTCCTGTGGACGAAGGATGTCACGGCATACCTCGAAGGTACGACGCCCACGAGCACCGTGACATATGGTGTCACCTATTTCGGTATCGACGGTGGCAGCGTGGCCATAGATACCACGCGTACCTTCGTTAAGTATTCGACACAGAAAGGTGCTTCCAAGCCTGCCGACAACACATTCACATTGACGGATCCTCCTACGATGTCTCCAGGCGATTACCTGTGGATACTCTCGCAGACGGCGTACATCGGCATAGATACCCCGCTGAAGTCCTATTCTGTCAGTCGTGTCGGTGCTGACGGTTCCGACGGTGATCCCGGTACTGACGGCTACACCACACACTTCGCCTACGCCACCAGTGCCGACGGCTCTCAGGGCTTCAGCACCACGAACTTCAATGGTGCTACCTATATCGGTACCTACCGCGACACGAATGCCGCAGACTCCACAAACTACCGTGACTATACATGGACGCAGTGGAAAGGCAACAAGGGCGACAAAGGCGATGATGGCGCAGACGGCAAGGACTCTGCCACAGGCTATACCACCAAGAGCGCCATCGCCATCGAGACGGATACCGAAGGCCGTGTCCTCAAGGATTTCTCAGAGGAAGTCGGGCTGGGAATGTACGTCAATGCCGATGACCTGACAGTGACGCAGGTGACAGTCAGTGAGGACACACCGCGCTATGTCAACACCGACAGACACCTGCTTGTCATCCACCGCAGCAGTACGGCATACCGTTCTGGCAGCGTGCTGCACACCTCCGACATCACAGAGCGTGTCGGCAGTGTGCTGCACATCGGTGGGGAGCACAGCTCTTTCGTGACCGTGCCAAGGGTCGTAGCCAGAAAGAGCCAGCTGCTGGACGAGCATATCGTCAAGCTGTCCATGAAGGCCATTGATGCTGACGGTACAGAGTACCAGGGCCGTGCCTACTTCCAGATCCTCAGGAACTATGTTGCAGAGAACGGTCAGGACGGTCACACTGGCGCTGATGGGCGCGATGGTACCAATGGCGAGAACGCCATCATGCTGTATCTCTCCCCTGCCAATGTCATCATCACGCAGACTGACCAGGAAGACGGTAACGGCAATTATCCGATAGATCTGACAAATGCCTTTACCGACATCCGCCTGATGGCAGGAGAGAACGACATCACCAGTAGGGCTACGGTGAAGTCCGTCACTCCTTCTTCAGTGACCATCAGCGGTCAGGACCGTGCCACCTGTACGGTAACACGCTCAGGACAGCGTATCTTCATCACGGCTCTTGGCACGCGTGCTGATGCTGCACAGGGAGAGACACCACAGTATTTCGAGGCAGGCTACGTGACCATCATCATGACCTATAACGACCTCGACTACGAGGCACGCTTCAATTTCCTCTGCAACCTGCTAGGTTCCTTCAAACAGCGCATCGTCGGTGACATGCAGCAGATCTTCGCCACCAAGACGCAGTACCAGCAGCTGGCGAACAACGCCTTGATGAAGAGTGAGTGGGATGCCAAGTACGAACAGAGCTCTCAGGGCACTGTTGCACAGCTGGCCAAGATTGTGGCGATAACTGGTGTTAACGGCGAGAACATCTTCACACAACAGCAGCAGGCCCTCTATGCGCAGACGGTCAGCGAGAACATCAGCGAGCTGAAGTCCAAGGTCGACAACGGCAAGAACCTGATGCCGTCTGCCAACGATTGGGTAGGAAATAACGGTGTCGCGTCAACAGTATCATACGGAGGACGCTTTGCCATCAATGATACCAGCAATGACTTGTATTCGCCCGTAGTGAAGTTGGAGAAGAATACTACCTACTGCTTCTCAGCGGAATTCGATATCAATCCTGCCAATGACAGCGCGTACGCTTTGTCTACGACGAAGTATGCCAACGGCTTTGAGCAGTACACATACGGCACAACAGACACGCCTGTATGGCATACCGAGGGTAACAGACGCTATTTCTCATTCAGAACAGGCAATAGCGACGTATACTTTGTATTCAACTTCTACCCGGGTTCTCAGACAGTTCTCTACCGTCCGCAGCTCGAGAAGGGCGAGACTCCTACAGAGTTCGAGGCCAGCAGCTATGAAGTATCCAGTCTGATCAAGCAAGTGGCAGATGCGATAGAGCTGAAGGTCAGTGACAAGGTCAGCACGTCGGTATTCAATCAGACTGCCCAATTCCTGCAGACGCAGGTGAACGGCAAGGCCAGCTCGTCAGAACTGACGCAGACCGCAGAATCCCTGCAGACTCAGATAAACGGAAAGGCCAGCTCATCGGAATTGACACAGACCGCAGAATCCCTGCAGTCTCAGATCAACGGAAAGGCCAGCTCATCAGAGTTGACGCAGACCGCTTCGGCCATCCGTTCCGAGATATCGTCCGGACTCTCCGGGAAGGTAGACACTTCCACCTTCAGCCAGACAGTCAATGGCATCAATGCCAAGGTAAACTCCCGCAGCAAGAACCTGCTGGACTGTGCCAACGGTGAAGGATGGCGAAACTGGTATGACAATTCCCTGGCAGACTACGACAGCACGAAGCAGAAGATTATCGGCTCAGACTGTTACAGCACAGCGGTGTATCTTAAATCAGGCGTGCCCTATGTGTTCTCATTCTACTGTCATACAGACGCGAGAGTTCTGCCGTTCTGGTGCGGTGGAGACCCTGATGTCGACTCCGATGTGGATGGCGAAGACCAGTTGAATGAGCTCACTCTGACACAGTTGAGCGAGACGTACGAGAATGTCCCTCGCTACTACGGCACTTTTACGCCGCAGAACACGGGCTATTATAAGTTCGACATCTACAGCGATGAGATAAGCTGTTTCTACCGTCCTCAGATAGAGCTTGGCAACAGCACGCCGACAGACTGGGAGCCAGGTGGAAGGAATACAGAAGGCCATATACAGGTTGCAGCGGACAATGTCCGTCTCGGCGTCAAGAATGCCTTGTCTCAGGCTGGCATCAACATCGACGCCCATACTATCCGACTGTATGGCGACAAGGTGACATTCTCCAATGCCAGCGGTACTGTTAACGGCATGATCAGCATTGACCCTGAAACGGGTACGCTGATTGCCGAGGATGGTGTATTCAGAGGAAGCCTACTTTTCCATCGCATCATCGCCCAGTCCGGACAGTATCATACCGCTAAAATATACAGCGCGCCATACGTAACGGTGGATGGGCAGACCTATGAGGGAACGCCCGTCAAGCTGGTAGCGGACATCGTCATAGTCAATGGCAGCATCAACAGCGTAGGAAGCAATACTACTATTTACTTCCCGCCTGCAAGTCTCTTCCCAGGTGCAAAGATAAAGATTATCAACGGCACATATTCAACGAGTCAAGGGCACTTTGAACTGGAATTGAGCACGATAACGCTTCACGTCAACCATCCCTATGGCGCTGAGCAGAGGGCAGAGGACTACGGGCTTGTGGCACAGAACCACTTTGCAGTGGCCATGCCGTTCACTGATTACCTGGACCATGAGATATTCGGGTACTTTGAAGAATTGACATATAATATATACAAGAGCGTAGAGCTGGTGTCGACGAAGAACATGTTCAACGTCAACGCCTACTATGTATGGATGGTAATAGACGCACAAGAATCATAAATATATAAAACTATGGCATTTGTAGATCAAATTTTCAACGAGAACAACAGCGAGATTCAGGACGTCCACGACATCCGTCTGAAGAACCTCGCAGAGATGAATGTCGGTGGCGGTGTCTCCGTAGTAGGCTACGACAGCGTCAACGACAAGTTCGGACTGATAGCCTTCAGCACCATCACAGGTGGTGTCGCATGGTTCGGCCGTCGCTGGCGTAAGGGTAACGCCTCCGTAATAGGAGAGCCCGTCGGCGACCTCGACCTGGGCCGTGCCTTCGCCAAGACCATAGGCCTCGGTGGCTACCTTGTCACCAATGCCCATGCACGCGAGAAGCTGTCACCCACTAACCACAACTACAAGGACAACGGTGCTGCCGCTGACCTGACAGGTGCTTCTGGCCACTACCAGTGGGGATGGAATGTGCCGATGTACTATCAGGTGTATGAGGACAGCACCTTCCTCTATGAGACATTCTCCATCGGCGGCCCCCGCAAGGGCTACTGGAACCAGTACATCCCCATCGGCTCACGCAGCTGTGCAGGATATGCCCAGATGGACAGAACCAATAGCATCCTGAAGAGCTCAGTGAACAATACCGCACAGTACCGTGGTGGTAACAACTCCAACTGGGACGGCACATGGCGGTCGCTGCTGGGCAAGCCCTGTACGAACCTGTCCGTACAGACGATGCGCACGGCAGCACGTCAGAACGGCACGCTGTGGTTCGTCAACGAGCGCTGCATGCAGTATGTCACCGCTGCCCTGAAGCGTGTCATCTTCGGCAACCGTAACATACAGGCAGCCTACAACGCAGAGCTGGACGCCTACGGCTTGCTGCAGGGTGGTACAGGTAACGGTGCGGACTATCCTTCCAGCTGGACCAGCGGACGCGGATACAACCCGTACCTGGATCTCTCCGTAGGTGTCGACCAAGGCGACAAGGTAGGTCTGATCAGCGCCGACATCGTCGAAGAGAGCGGCTCGCTGACCATCAACAACATTCCATGCTTCTACGGTCTGAAGAACGACTACAAGTATCTGGGAGCCATCTCAGAGAATATGCTCCTGCAGTGTAATGCCAACGGCTCGCAGTCGCTGTTTATCAGCAACACCATCGATGGCTCGAACATGAGTCTCGACAGCGTGTCCGGACTGACGCAGATTGCGACTGGCCCGACAGGTTCTGGATGGCTGTACGCTAAGAGCTACACACTGAAGAATCTCGCATTCTTCCCCGGAGCAGAACTCGGTGCGTCAGGAAGCACGTATTACTGCGACGGCTATTACAATCCGAACGTTACTTCCGGCCTCCGTGGCGCGTGTTTGTTGGGCCATGCTGACTATGGTGACAATGCTGGCTCGCTGTGCCTCATTGGCAGCAATGCCCCCTCGTATGCCGGCGCGTACATTGGCGGCTTCCTCTGCGAATGGGCAGAGGCATTCACGAGTGAGCCAGTCTGGATCGCGGAGAACTAGCCGTGCAGAGCTATCGCTGAAAGCGAAGGACACCGGCGCGAAAGCGCCCGCCCCTCCCCATGAAAAGGGAGGGGCCAAAAAATAAAAAAAATCGTTCTTTGACTTGCTGAAAACAAAAATAATGATTACCTTTGCAGCGCAGTTAAGAGAAGACTGTAGGTGGATCTCCTAGTTCCGGCCTCCGTGGCGCGTATTTGTTGGGCAATGCTAACAATGGTGACAATGCTGGCTCACTGTACCTCAATGGCAACAATGCCCCCTCGAATGCCAACGCGAACATTGGCGGCTTCCTCAGCAGCAGACAAACAAACAGAAAAGGAGTGAGCCTGGCCCATTGGCCGAACATATCACAGATGATGGCGAGACTCGTAGCTCAATTGAGCGAGCGTCATACCCATCGGGTCTGCATCGCAGACAAGAACACTTCAAGACCCCGACAGATCCCGCAGAATCCCGTAAAAACCCGCAGACACCGATTATTATTAATATTTCCGAACCGTATATGCGTAGAATACGCGATAGTCGGGAGAATGAGACGATGGCCAATGCATACAAGGCCTACGACAACTATTCCGACCAGAAGCATCACCGTGAATACGTACAGGAGTATGAGAAGCAGCTTCAGGGCAACCTGCAGCTGGTTGTCGACATGATTATCGATGAGTCGTGGCAGCCGAAAGGCTACCGGGAAGAGTATATCTTCGAACGCAAACTGCGCAAGCTGGCCAAGGCGCCCATTGAGGATCATGTTCTGGAGACAGCCACCATACTGCCTTACGAGAAGGCCCTGTACGACTACTCCACGTGGCGGGCTCCGGCAGTCAAGCCCGGACTCGGCACACATGCCATGTTCCGCTTCCTGCGCAACGAGCTTGCACGCTGTTCCCAGCATGAACTGGCGTACTATCTCCCAATGGACATCCACCACTATTTCCCGATGATGTGGCATCAGAAACTGATAGACGTCATCAACGGGAAGGTAAAACCCGGAAAGTTCCGACGCTTCCTGCTGAAGGTCGTGGAAAGCTACCATCAGGGCGCGCCCCTGGGCATTAAGGTGGCTCAGATCTTCGGACAGATTTACCTGGCATCATTCGACCGACTGGTCATGCGCTTCTTCGACATCGCAGAGGATGACGAGAAGATGGCCTACTGGACACGACGCTACATAGAGGGATGCATAGTGACGGCACGTACGCCCGACGAGGCGCGCGAGCTGGGACGCGGCTCACTCTATCTGGAGCGCAAGTTCCAGCGATATGTCGAGGAGGGTGTGCAGCACTATTACCGCTTTGTCGACAACATCCTCATCATGCATGCCGACAAGCAGGTGCTGCAGATCATCAAGGAGCTGGCAATCCTCAATGTGACACGCGACTGGCGTTGTACCGTCAATAGCGACTACAACGTCAGGCCGACATGGACGGGCATCCGTCTGGTGGGCTATGAGTACCACCATTCGCACACCCGAGCAGGCAAGCGCAACAAGAAGGAACTGGCACGCCACATCCACAAGCTGAGGAAGAAAGGATATGACGAGGAGCAGATATGCGTCAAGCTGGCGTCACGCATCGGTTTCGTGAAGCATGCAAAGTGTAAACATCTATTTAAGACTCTAGGTATGGAGAAAACATTAGGTAAGATTATCAAGAACCGACGTGTAAAACCGCCATTCAAGGAGATGACAGCCAAGCAGAAGGTGCCCTTCAGCAGCATCGTCAATCCTGACCCCAATGACACAGTCAATAAAAACGAGCACATCACCAAGATCCTGCTGGAAGACTACAAGATTGTAGACTCCAAGATAGACAAACAGAAAGTGATAGTACAGGTCGAGCAGTCGGACGGCTCCCCTGGAACGGTGGAGAAGACCAAGCCAGAGAAGGCGCTGGCCATCCGCTTCAAAAAGATACTGCAGACGTACAACGATGACGGCGAGGAGAAATACATCTTCGAGAAGGAGAAAGATCCGGACGGCAGTCCTACCATGTACGACGCAGAGTTCTACGCCTTCACAGGCTCGAAGGTGCTGATAGACCAGGCCATCAACGACTTCTCGACACAAGACCTGCCATGCCCTACAGTCGTTCAGCAGTTCAAGACGAAGGAAGGTAAGACGTTTGTTAAATTCACATAGTATGAACAAGGTATTTTATAAAGAGCAGCGCACGTTCCTGGTATGGGACCAGCAGCACATCATCGGCTACCTCAATGAGGAGCAAGTAGAGAACTACACGCCCGACACCACCGGCAACCCCGGCGAGGAGGTCGAGACGCCTGAGGAGTGGCCAGTGGCCTACGGCTACGGGGGCCAAGAGAAGGACGGCGGTACCATCATGCCGTGTACCGACCCGACGAACTACGGCGACGTGGCCAACGGCATCATCCGCTCACGCTACAGCGAGAGCCAGGAGAATGCCATCCACCGCCACAAGATCAATGGCGACTACGACAGCGACGACACTGAGTACCAGGAGTACAACAGCTGGTGTCAGCAGGCCGTGGCCACCGCCAAGCGTTGGCTGGGCGTAGAGTAGAGTCGCGTATTTTCACGCACGCACGTAAGTTGCTATCTTTGCATCAGTGAAGGTAGCAACTTTTTTATGATATGAAACAGAATACGAAAGATTGGATACACTATTCCGCAGCAATGGTGCTCATGGCAAGTGGCATCGCAATGGCATTTATTTCCCTCCTGCTAACAGCAGAAATCGGAGCAGGACCGTTGGCCTACATCGGCGAGGCCTTCTCAACAGCATTGGTACTGTTTGGGCTGGGCTACTACATCGTCAGCAAGGTGGGCGAGTTGAAACGTGAGATACGCAGCGAGTTCGACGAGATGCGCATCAAGGAAGAGGGGAGGACAGCACAATGAACCTCACACAGGCACAGCTGCGACGGGCAGTACCCAGCGTGTTCGGTGCGCACCTCGATGAGTTCGTGGCATCGTTCAACCAGTGGGCCATCCCCATGGGGATAGACACACCGCTGCGTATGGCGCACTACCTGGCACAGGTGTTCCATGAGAGCGGATGCCTCAGGTATAACGAGGAGATAGTCAGCGGCGACGCCTACGAAGGCCGCAAGGACCTGGGCAATACGCAGAAGGGTGACGGACGCCGCTTCAAGGGACGCGGGTACATCCAGCTGACAGGCCGCACGAACTACGTCAACTTCAAGGCCAGCGACTGTTGCACGGAGGATGTCGTGGCACACCCTGAGAAGGTGGCCAAGTTCCCGCTCAACCAAATCGCATCGATGTGGTTCTGGGAGCGTAACGGACTGAGCGCCATCGCCGACCAGGATAACGGCCAGAACACGGCCGAGGTATGCAAGAAGATTACGAAGCGCGTCAACGGAGGCCTGAACGGCTACAGCGAACGTTTCTACTACCTGAGACGTTTCAAAAAGGAATTCGGCATATGAAGACAAGAGTTATCGAAATACTGATAGCGCTGGGCGTGGTAGCCGTGCTGTGCTGGAAGGTCGACAGTCTGCAGGATGAGAAGAAAGACCTGCAGCACCGTCTGGCGCATGCGCAGATATGGCAGCCCATAGAGCATGACAGTATCGTGCTGCACGACACCGTCTACGAGATGGCGAAGACGCAGGCCATCACCGACGAGCTGCGATCTCTCAGACGGCAGCACCTCATCGACGAGCAGACCATCAAGGCCATGGGCGTCAAGGTGAAGCAACTGGAGATGGCCATCACCACGACAACAGTCACCAAGGACTCTGCGAGAGCAGACTCATTTCATAGCGTTAATAATGTTTTTAGTTATCGTGACGAGTGGACTGTCCTGCAGTTCCGACTGAAGGACAGCACCTTCGTCTACTCGGTACGCGACTCGCTGATAACAGTCATAGAGCGCATACCGAAGCACCGCTTCCTGTGGTGGCGGTGGGGCGTCAAGGGCTACAACGTCAGGCACGTCAACCTCAATCCCCACTCGCACATAGGCTACAGTCGGACGGTGATACCAGAGAAGTAATCATAGGCAGTTATTTATAAATAGTTATTTGAGTTTGTGTTTAGTTAAAGAGATTAGTTTATTTGAACTATTTTCATTCAGTTAAAAACCAAATTGCTGTTCCTGGCTCGTGATGAGTCGGGAACTTTTTTACATAAAAAATGGCATAAATCGTGGAATTATTACTATATTTGCAACCGATAAACTATTATTGCTTATGGAGAAAAAAGAAATTATCGAAGAAATCAAACTTCGAGCATCAGCTATTTTTAACTATGTCAGTGAGTACGAAAGTGTCTTCCTGAGCGAAGATACGAGTAAAACGGAGTACACCCTTGGAGTGGAAAATCTTATCAGATTGGGCGGCGAATTAAATCAGCACATCAATGGTTTGAAAGGATTTAAATATGTAGATGCTGCTGCTAAATTAGTGAAAGCCGTGACTAAAATTCCATTATCAGACAGTGAAATCGAGAACAAGGAAACCCCCTTCTATAGGAAGAAAGTTGTGTTTACGGGCAATTTAAAGTCATTCCCTTATCGTGAACAAATTGCTTGTATCATAAAGAAGTATGGGGCAGACATTAACTCTTCGATTTCATCTAAGACAGACATTGTTATTGTTGGTAGTGGTGCAGGGCCTGCAAAAATGAAGAAAATAGAAGAGCTGCAGTCCAATGGGTCACCAATTAGGGTGATATATGAGCCAGAATTCCTTGAAATAATGGAAAAATACAACATTAAATAAAGAAAATCCTGAAATCTCTTGGAGGTTTCGGGATTTTTTCTTACCTTTGCCATCGCTAAACATCATAGAGCGGTTTGCTCCGGGGGCGGTGAAAGACGTCCGAGTAACAACTCAGGGCATTTTTTATGCTCATACTTCCGAGACCTGCCAAAGGTCTCATCAGGCCATAGGAGGCTGCACCCCAGTAGATATAAGTCCTCGGACAAAGTCTATGATGTTTAGCGACAGGGACTGCAGTCTCTTTCTGTTTGTCCCTGCCCTTGGTGGGAAGGCTCTGATGGCCGCGAGGCATCGGTGAACGTCAAACCATCCGTAAGGATACGTCTTGGAATGTGGGAGGCCTTTCCTCCGCCTGGGGGGAGATGGAACTTGCAGCGATGCGGTTCATAGGATTAAAAGGCGTAGGCATCTCCCCCTGTTTAAAAGACAACAAACCGCACAGGGCGGTTCCCTGTATAGCTAAACATCATAGCAATTATGCAGAATTCAATCCAACTCAGGCAGGCTCAGCCTACGATGCTCCAGCAGCTGGAGACATTCGTAAAGAGCATGCGGCAGAAGTTCGACCAGAAGATCTCTGATAGCGAACTCTGTCAGGTACTTGGCATCACGCCGATGCACTTCTCTCTTCAGGGCCTTGCATATACTGCAGCCCTCTTCCTGGTTCTCTTGGTAGTATGTGGTGTGGCCGAATGGCTGGAAGGAGGTGCAGTATGACGAAGTACGAGGAAGCCGTACTGTCCTCATGGCTGGAGGATGCCGAGATAGAGGGCAAGACATCGCAGGAGATTGCCGATCTGCTGAAGGATATCTACCCCATGTCGATAGTGGCCATCACAGAGTATATGATAGACCACGGCTACAAACTGAAAGCGTCTGAGGAGATACTCGGATGGACTAAGGAATGAGAAAAAGCCACCGAAAACTTGACTTTTTCACGGAAAAGTAGTAAATTTGCAACTGAAAAGAGAAAAGAATATGGAATACCTGGTATTGTTGCCCATCCTTTGGATTGTCGTCTATCTCGTAACGAAAGACGATAAATAGCGGTATTTTCATATACGCGCGATAGGTGGTATATTTGCAGTAAAAAGCAACTATACCACTTATTTTATGGCAAATACCGAACGTTTTGAAGCCATCATCGAGCTGAACTCTCAGGTGGCACAGTCGAGACTGAAAGACCTCGAGGCCGAACAGAAACGATTGCTGGAGCAGCAGAAAAAACTGTACCAGGAGAATACGGCAGAGTCAAAGAAGCAGGCCAACGCCATGCAGAAGGACATCAACCGCGTGGCACGTGACCTGAAGGAGGAAACGCGTCACGTCAAGGGACTGAATGCTGCCATGCAGACATTGTCCAGCAAGACATACAAAGACCTGCGTCAGGAGGTGAACGCCCTGAACCGCATGATGCGCGACGGCACCGTGAAGAAAGGCTCAGAGGAGTGGCGCGCACTGGCCGAGCGCATCAAGTCCGCCAAGCGTGAGATGCGCGAATACGAGATGGCCACACAGGACGTGCAGAAGAAAGGCTTCCTGTCGAAGATGATAACGACGCTGAACACCAACTGGGGTGCCATCGTCCAGATAGGTAGTGCGCTGACGGGTCTGACAATGACCGTCCGCAGAACCGTGCAGGACTTTGCGGATATGGAAGAGGCAATGGCCGACACCCGCAAATACACGGGACTCTCCGACGCTGCCATCCGCGACCTGAACGAGGACCTGAAGAAGATGGACACCCGCACACCGCGTCAGGAACTGAACGAGCTGGCAGGTGCTGCAGGACGTCTGGGCAAGACGTCGAAGGAGGATATCCTCGATTTCGTCGAAGCAGGCAACATGATCAAGGTTGCTCTGGGCGACGACCTCGGCGATGGTGCCATAGACAAGGTGGGTAAGCTGGCCATGGCCTTCGGTGAAGACGAGAATATGGGACTGCGTGGTGCCATGCTGGCCACCGGTTCTGCTGTCAATGAGCTGGCGCAGAACTCCAGCGCACAGGCTGGCTATCTGGTGGACTTCACAGCACGTGTGGCAGGCTTCGGCAAGCAGCTGGGACTGACACAGGCTCAGATTATGGGCTTCGGTGCCGTCATGGACGAGAACCTGCTACGCGACGAGATGGCCGCTACGGCCTTCGGCAACATGCTCACGAAGATGCAGACGGACACCGAGAAGTTCGCCCGCATCGCTGGCATGGATATCGAGAAGTTCGCTGAGCTGCTGAAGACGGATGCCAACGGTGCCATCCTTGCCCTTGCCGACAGTCTGAAGAAAGCCGACCCGCAGTCGATGATGAAGATGCTCGACGATATGGGTCTGGACGGATCGCGCGCCGTCGGCGTGCTGGCCACCCTTGCCGACAAGATAGATGACGTTCGCGACCGTCAGGAGCTGGCCACCAAGGCCTACAAGGAAGGCGTGTCCATACAGAAGGAGTATGACACGATGAACAACACCGTGCAGGCTGATATCGACAAGGCACGCAAGCGCTTCCAGGAACTGTCGGTAGAACTGGGTGAGAAGCTGCTGCCCATCGTAAAGTATACCATCACGACGGCATCGGGAACAGTCAAGGTGCTGAGCGTACTCACGACATTCGTCATAAACCATACAAGGACTATTGCCATGCTGGGTGTCACCATCGCAGCGCTGACAGTCTACCGCCAGAAGGATATCATCTGGACAAAGCTGCAGGTGTTCTGGAACGAGAAGCTCATAGCAGGCATGAAGGCCTTGCGTCTGGCCATGGCTAAGAACCCGTGGACGCTGGCCATCCTTGCAGCGACGACGCTAATAGGCGTCATCATGGATGTCATCAAGCGTAGCGAGGAGTCCACCAAGAAGCTAGAGGAGCAGACGGCAGCCATGCGTGAGCAGCAGGCCGTGGCCAAGGCTATGAAGGAGGTCAACGACGAGGCAAACCAGTCGACGATGGAGGAGGTGACGAAGCTCAACCTCCTGCGCAAGACACTGGAGGACAACACCAAGAAATATGATGAGCGAAAGAAGGCCCTCGATGAAATCAAGAGCATGGTACCGGAATATCACGGCACCCTGACACAGGAAAACACGCTCATCAACAACAACAGTGCTGCACTCGATCAGTACGTCACCAACCTCAAGGATGCTGCAAGGGCACAGGCTGCCTTCAATAAGATGGTGAAGCTGGCCAGCGAGTACCAGGAACACGAGGAGACGCTCGAGAAGCGTGAGGGTAACAGGGCATGGGCTCAGCAGCAGTTGAAGAAAGCCGGTGCCACCACTGGTACCACGTTCCGCAAGAACAAGCACTGGGGCTATTCGATGTACGACGAGGAAGGCAAGCTCATCCGTAAGATTTCTACGGAGGAGAAACAGCGCATCCAGAGTCATCAGCGGCTCGTAGCATATAACGACAAGCGCATCGCCGAAGAGAAGACCATCCTCTCCATCAACGAGAAGCAGTCAGAGAAACTGAGCGAGATTGCCGGCAAAGGCAAAGGGAAGACCAGCACTACAACACCGACGAAATACGTCTCTGCTGCCGTCCGCAAGAAGGAGGAGCAGGATGCCAAGAAGGCCGAGGCAGAGCGACTGAAGCAGCTGCGTGAGGCCGACAAGGAAGAGAAGGGCATCATGGACGAACGACTGGCCGAGAACATGCTACGCTATCGGGCAGGTATCATCGGCTACCGCGAATACGTCGCCCAGCAGCAGCAGATACAGGAAGATGGTCTGAAAGCACGAATGGCCGTCTGGGGCGAGGAGTCTGCCGAATACAAGAAATACCAGAAGCAGCTGGCAGCCCTGCAGCTGAACGGTGACGAGCAGGTGGCACGCCTCCGTTCTGACGATATGGAACGCAATCATGTCCTTTTGCTGCAGCAGCTGGAGAAAGACTTCGAACGCGAGGGCTCTGCAATCTACCATAATGAGATAGCCTACAACGAGGCACGTTTCCAAGAGGAGATGGCCTACCTTGAAGACCGCAAGGAACTGACGCGTCAGGGATCGCTGGAGCGCATGCAGATAGAGTGGGAGATTGAAGACCTCGAGAACCAGCACCGTCTGGAGAGTGAACAGCAGTTCCAGGACATGCTGCAACAGGTAAAGACACAGTACCTGCAGCAGTCAGACAAGGAGCGCGAGGATATCGAGCTGAAGAGCCTTGACGAGCTGTATAAACGAGGACTCCTGAAGGAAGAGGAGTACCAGCGTGCCCGTCGTGCTATTCAGGCACAGTACGCCAGCCAGCAGATGCCTAACGACATCGTGCAGCAGGATGGTTCCAACATGCTAGCCAATGCCAGCAACGAGGCCAAGAAGGGCGCATCTATGAACGACAGCACCCCCATCTATGGTACCATATCGATGTATATGGCCACCATGGAGAAACTGAAGGAGCTGTATGCTCAGGACGAGCAGAACCATGCGGCCTATCTTGCTGCCAAGCAGCAGGCCACATCGCAGTTCTGCCAGCAGCTGGCAAGTGAGTTCCAGACGGCCTACCAGTCCATCGGTAACCTGATGTCCGCTGCATCGTCGTACTACGGCGCACAGTCTGACTACGAGGTAGCCATGACCAAGAAGAAATACGAGAAGCAGATCGAGGCCGCAGGCAACAACCAGAAGAAAGTCAAGAAACTGCAGGAGAAACAGGCCAAGGAAGAGGCGGCCATCAAAACGAAGTACAACAATAAGCAAGTGAAGATCCAGATTGCCCAGGCACTGGCTCAGACGGCCACCAACGCCCTGAATGCGTACGGTTCTGCAGCAGCTATTCCCGTAGTCGGATATGTCCTGGCACCTATCGCCGCAGCGATGGCCGTTGCTGCAGGTATGCTGCAGGTGGCCGCCATCAAGAAGCAGGCAGCAGCACAGCAGGCAGGATACTATGAGGGTGGTTTCACAGGAGGCAAGCGATATCGCAAGGAGGCTGGTGTAGTCCATGAAGGCGAGTTCGTGGCCAACCATCAGGCCGTCAACAACCCCAACGTGATGCCCATGCTGCAGCTGCTCGATCGTGCGCAGCGCAACAACACCGTCGGCTCCCTCAGTTCTGAGGATATCAGCCGCGCTATCGGTGGTGGCAACAGTACGGTGGTGACGCCCATTGTCAATGTGAGCAATGACAATCCCGAGCTGCTCGATGCCCTCGAGAGGGTCAACGATAACCAGGACCGTCTGGCCACCCAGCTGGAACAGGGCATAGGTGTCGACATCCCCATTGCCGGGGAGGACGGCATGTACAATAGGATGAGAAGATATCAAAACCTCTTAAAGAGCAAATAAAGTATGACTGAGCTATATCTGAAGAAAAGTGATGGTGACTGGCAAAGGGTCTTTTTCGAGTCCTCCAACAGTTTCAAGCTGACACGTGAGAATCCGTTCTTTACACAGTCCGAAAGCTATACGCTGGACGTCACCCTGCCGATGAAGATTGAAGAGAACAGGCTTTTCTTCCAAAGTCTTCACCGAATAGACAGGTCAAAGAATACCATGGTGATGAAATGCCGACTGTCGGTAAACCATCACCTGTATATTGACGGCTCTGCAAAAATCACGCAGGTAACTGAGAAAGACGTGAAGATACAGCTGCTGGGCGGTAACTCGGAAATCAACTTCCTTTCGAAAGAGAACAAGGTGTATATCGACGAAATGCCGATGGGAAGAGCCGGTGACAGGTTTACCTTCACTGACTACAAGGGCGAGACCATGAACCTGTCTGCAGTGGCGAAGATGATGCCGGTATATGACGAGACCAATAGCAGGCTGCTCAACAAGAAGACACGAAACGTCGCATACAGCAGCTGGTCAACAGACGCAGGGTATGCTGTAAACCCGATACAGCCGAATCTGATGTACGTCATCAGGGCTGTCATCGAACTGTCAGGATACACTATCTCCAGATGTGATTTCAACTGCGAGCCGTGGGACCATCTGTACATTGCTTCAGCAAAGCCTGTGCTGAATATAGCGAATGCTCTGCCGCATTGGCTGACAAAAGACTTCCTCAGCGAGGTCTGCTCATTCTTCAACTGTACGATGGTCATTGACTCGAAGGAGAAGACCGTCAGCTTTATTGGGAACAAAGAGTATATCAACACCTCAGAGCGCACGAACATCGAGCCTATTGAGGAATATACGTCAGAACTGACTGACGAGGGTGCAGATGTCGAAGCCGTAGCGGCCTGCAACATCGAGTATGATATGTCATCGTCCTCAGAACATGCCCAGGACTGTATGGACAATGATCTGAGAGACCAGATACCCACAAGGGAATGCACCGACAGGGAAGATGTCCAGAGCACTTACAACTCCATGACGACGAGGGAAAAGAAGAAATATGTCTTCAAGTGTCCTACTGGAAGGTTCGTGGCATGGGAGCCTGAAGACAGCATGGTGTTTTCATTGACACAGATTGACTTCTTTGCTCCTTTGAAAAGATACCAGGACAATGAAGACTACAAATCGCTCAAGATATGCCCTGTGGCCATGAAGCTGGAAGACGAAGCGATGTGGCTAGTAGATAACAATCTAGAGCCTGTAGGATACAGGATGAAAGGTCTCGTGGTCTGCCTGGAGAACCCGACAGGTTCCAGCGTCTCGAGTGACGAGGATGACGTGACGGCACAAGACTTGATAGAAGGTAATGCGGATATCGACAAGAACAAGAAGGAAGACAGGCTTCAGGTGATGTTTGTCGACCATAACCTGCAGGAGATCATCGTCAAGGACGGACCGCATAGCGGGGAGAAATACACCCATGAAATGCCGTTTACCGACTGGGAATACCTGCAGATAGGTGCAGTACGGCATAATCACTGGTCTCTGTCCCTCACACCGACGAACTCCGACTACTATCTGGGACAGCTCCATCAGCTGAACTACAAGATAAACACCAAGGTCAAGAACACGTTCAAGTTCCTGTCAGACGAGATACCGAACCCGACAAACCTCTTCGTGGCCAGAGGAAAGCTATATGCCTGTGAGAAGATCGAGGCAGATGTCAAGGAAGACGGCTTCGACAAACTGATGACAGGATACTTCTATGAGGTGACAGCGTCGCCGCTATAGTGCTCCGTCGAAGTCCTTCACGCTCTGGGGAATTTCACGCCCTCGCTTCAGGTACTTGTTGGTCACGGCCACATCGGAGTGGCCAGCCTGATCGCGGGCAGTCACTACACCTTCAGCATTGGCAAGGTCACGGATGCCCGAGTCCTTCAGCGAGTAGAACTGGTAGCTGGCAGGCCAGTGCAGAGCCTTGCGCATCTTGTTCCATTCCACACGTATGGCATTGACATAGAGCATGTCATTGCCGGGCTTGAAGCCGTCGCTGAAGAGATAGTACTGCGACGGGGCACTGAAGATATCAAGGTCGATGAGCATGTGCATGAGCTTCTTGCAGATGCCGACATGCCGTTCCTTGCCTGTCTTGGCCACCTCTGCAGGTACTGTCACCTCCTGATTGTCGACGGAGATATGGCCGACTTTGATATGCCGTAGTTCCTCAGGCCTGATGAAGGTATAGTACTCCATCATGCAGGCAAGCAGGAAGTGCTGCTTACTATCCTTTAAATATTCACGCATGCGCGCGAGGTCTTCCTGAGGGATGGCATCGCGCAATTTCTCACCCTCCTTCAGCTGGTGAATGAACTGGATGGGATTTTCCGTTAAGAATTTCTTCTGCACCATCCATGAGCACAGTGTCGAGCACCATGTACGATAGTTATTCCTGCTGCGTGCAGACAGGTCGCGGTCCGTGATGAGCCAGTCAAGGAAATCGGTAAAGAATGCCTGGTCGAGCTGGGCACAGACACGGACATTGCGCTGGTCTGCCAGATATTCGCACAGCACATTCAGGCGAGAGAGGTAGTCGACCATGGTCTTATGCTTCATGGCACCACGGCGCTCGAGAGCTTTGTGATAGTCGCGATACCGCTGTAATACATCGTCCACCGAGACGTTCGTACGCATGGCGTCACCATCCACCCAGACGTTCCAACCCTTGGCCACCTGGCTATAGATGTTGGCTATGATGCGGTTGGCCATCGTGTCACGCTGCCTGCCTGGTTTGAATCTGTCAAGTGCATACTTCTTACGTTTCAGCTTACCCGTCAGCGGGTCTATCTGCGAGAACCAGATATAGGAGTGTACTCCGTCATGACGCTGGGGTGGTATGAAATCCACAATCGAATTAAAACGTGAGTCGTGTTTGAGTTTGGGAAACATTTTTTTTACGTTTGTTGCCGAAGCCACCAACGTATACGTTAATAATGTCCGAGTTATGTCCGACTTTTAAAGTCGAAAAGAGCCGCTCCCCACGTGTATACACGGGATTGCGGCTCTATTAGTTGCGGAGGCAGGACTCGAACATGCGACCTCCAGGTTATGAGCCTGGCGAGCTACCAACTGCTCCACTCCGCGATATTATTTTTCTTAAGCGGCTGCAAAGGTACAGCTTTTTTTTGAATTAGCCAAATAATTTGCATAAAAATTGAAAATAATTGGAGTTTTTATTGTTTTTGAGTCGAAATATTTGGTTAGTTGCTCATTTTTTCTTACTTTTGCACACTATAAGACCATTGTGCAATTATTAAGTGATGGAGATTTAGAGATATGTCAGTATCAAAAACGCGCCAAAAGTTAGTGGATGTAGCCCGCCAGTTGTTTGCGAAGAACGGGCTTGAAAGTACTACAATGAACGATATCGCCACGGCTTCCGGTAAGGGACGTCGTACTCTCTATACTTATTTTAAATCTAAGGAAGAAATCTACTATGCTGTGATTGAGGGCGAGTTGGAGCGTTTGAGCGACAAGTTGGACGAGGTTGCTGCACGTAAGATTCGTCCGCAGGACAAAATCATTGAGCTGATATATACCCATCTGAGTATGATTCGTGAGACAGTGGTTAGAAATGGTAATTTACGTGCCGAGTTCTTCCGTAATATTTGGATGGTGGAGAAGGTTAGGAAGCACTTTGATGATGCTGAAATTGAACTGTTTCGCAAAGTATATACCGAAGGTAAGGAGGATGGCGAATTTGATATTGATAATATTGATCTTGTAGCTGACATTACACACTATTGTATCAAAGGTCTTGAGGTACCTTATATTTATGGACGTATCGCACATGGCATGCGTGAGGAAGATACTAAACCGCAGGTTGCTAAAGTTGTGTATGGCGCTTTGGGTAAGTTTCAGAGAACTTGAAAGAGATTGAAGAATAGGAATTTATATATTAATATTTTTAACAAATTATGGGATTATTAGAAGGTAATAGGGCGTTAATGCCTGAAAACCGTTATTTACAGAGCTTTCCCGTTAATTATCCCATCTTACCCAAAAGCCAAAAACAGTAGTTTTAAGGTGCTCAAAGGTGCAAAATGGTACATTTCTCAGCAAATTTTCAGCAAATTATCAACAAATTACTATGGCAAAATCTACCCTCAGACTTGACACCAGACGGCCATTAAAAGATGGAACGTACCCGGTGCAAATCGTAGTCGGGCGTGGCACTAACATATACCTGGCTACTGGCATCTACGTAAACGCTGATGAATGGGATCCCATAACAAAGCGATCTACGGCCAAAGGTGCAAAGCGTATCAATGACGTACTCACTACCCTGTTAACTCAGGTAACTAACCGTATCTTAGAACTCATGGAGAGTGGCCAATGGCCCAAACTCACCAGGCCACAGATCCGGGAAATGCTCACCAGGCTTGATCTTGAAAAGCCGACAATAGGCGTACCGTCTATCTATGATCTCATACAGAAAACCTTGGAGGGCCGTGCCGACGGTACGAAGTACATAGCAAAAACGGCCATTGTTCAACTCGACAAATTTTGTGGGGATTGCCGGAAACTCTATTGCGAGCAAATTACGCCTGTCTGGATTGATGATTACTATACGTCCATGGCGGGCCTCAGCATCAACACCAAAGCTGCCTACGTGAAAGTGCTACGGCGGGCGTTCAACTATGCCCTTGACCATGACATTACTACTAACAATCCATTCAGGCATTACACCGTTAAGACAGAAGAAACGCGTATGCGTGTACTGCCAATAGAGAAGATGCGCCAACTGGCAGGGCTTGAAACTCGTTACCATTACACAGAATACCGTGACCTGTTCCTGCTGTCTCTATATCTCATAGGAATAAACATGGCAGATCTGGCCAAACTGACAGACGAAAGCATAGTCAATGGCCGGATAGAATACAGGCGATCCAAAACGGGCAAACTCTACAGTATTAAGATCGAGCCGGAGGCAATGGAGATAATAAACCGCTACAGGGGTAAAAATCATTTGCTAAAACCGTTTGACCGCTGCACCAATGCCAAAGCATACCAGGGCACTTTGGATAATGCGCTTGCCAGGCTTGGTGTGCCGTCCATGGGAGCCGACGGCCAACCTGAAAAACACAAAAACGGCCAACTGAAAATGGCACCTATAGACAAAAAGTTATCCTGGTATTGGGCGCGTTACTCATGGGCCACCTATGCCGCTGAATTGGATATACCAAAGGACACGATCAGCGAGGCTTTAGGCCACTCGCACGGGGCAAAGGTGACGGGTATCTACATCAAATATAACCGGGATAAAGTGGACGCGGCCAACCGTAAAGTGATTGATTATGTTTTGGGCAAAATGTGATTTTTTGGATTTATCAGACAAAAATCGGAGGCAAACGGGGTGTTTTATCGCCGATTTTACGATTTCAGATTGAAAACCTGCATTTATAATTATCCCGCGCCTGCTTTCACAAGTGGGCACGGGATTGCACTATTTACAGGAAAAACATATAATTCAAAATATACTGTATGTCACGCCTACGCCTACAAACCAATCAAATTGCTTGTTCTTTATCCCGTAGCCATAACCACCAGTCAGGCCGACATTGATACGGCGAAACTTTGCTTTTTCAACTGTCAGCGTTTTTGTTATGGTGTTGGTGATTACAGGTACACGGATCCTAATACTATCCAAATTTGGCTGATAGCCGCTGACGTATGCCGTATATGTACTATCATCTGTATATACCTTTTGCGTCTTAGGCAGTTCAATAGTCAGACTATCAGCATCGGGGGGCACATACACCGCCACCAGATCGCTGTCATTGTCGGATATGATTTGAGACGGTTTTTGTGAGTTGTAAGCGGGTTTTGCCACTGTTGCCGTAATAGTACCCACTGGCTTCTCAAACGTCGCTTGTGGGGTTTCTGTCGGCCTTTCCACATACTCGGTCTTTGTCTCGACCTTTACGATCTCCTTTGGTTTGTCCTTTGCATCCCGGTATTGCTTGTAATTGAAAAACAGGCTCACGAAAAGCATCACCAACAGGGCTACAAACGTACCAATGATAATCTTTGCTTTCATACGCTACAATGTTTAGATGTTAGCATATTCGCGGATAGCATCGAAACACGGACAGGCTTTGATCCGTTCCCAGGGATCAACCTTGCCGTTTTTGTTCTTATCCTCTGAAATGTCACGGTGGCCCATGATCTGAGCCGACGGATAGCGGGCGCGTAACTTTTTGAGCAACTTGACCAAAGCCGTTTTCTGTGCCTCAGTACGGTTGTCTATGCCGTCCGGGTGGGCTTTGTCAATACCGCCAATGTAGGCTACATGGATGGCAGACGAATTGTAGCCATATACACCGTTGGCCACATTTTCCTCTTTGTAGATGTTGGTGATCACACCGTTTTTGTCAACCAGGTAGTGATAACCGGGGGCTTTCCATCCCTTACGTTTGAACTCGGCCAGAATGTCATTAACGGTGGCGTTCTGGTTACTTGCTGTGCAATGCACAAAGATTCTCTTAATCGCTCTCATTGTCTTTTGTTTTTAGGGGTTGTTTAATATCCGTTCTGTGGTTCTCTTTGTGCGCACTTAGGGCGCACACATCGAAAACGCTGCAATTCCAGGTCTTTTTGTGCGTCTGTTTTCAGTAACTCGAAATAATCATCTTGCACCTTACGCAAACGGTCTGTCTGGTTTGCAAAACGTTCTTCTTTATCTTTTAGCTGCTGTTGCAAAAACTCTACCGTCTCACGTAATACGGAAAAATCCGCGCTGTTGGCCTCTGCCTCCGCTTTGTCGGCTTCGGCTTTGGCTTTGTCTGCCTCTGATCTCTCCTTACGCTTGTTGGTACGGATATTCAGCATATATTTAATGAACTCCCAACCTCCAATGGCTGCGCCCATTGAGGCAGATATTTCCAAAATGTTTGTATGGTCCATAACTCTTACTTTTTATATAGTTCAATCACTATGTCCTGGTCGCGCTGTTCAATCAAAACCACGTAGCGGGTTTCTAATAAATGCAGTAGGCCCATGTCGATCACATCAACGCGTAAAGTGATCGGGTCTTTCGGTTGTACTTCAATAATCGCCATCCCTTATTCTTCTAAGTGTTTCACGTCTTACTTTATATTTGTTTTTCAGGGCCACGATCTCATAGCGGCCTTTGATGTAGATATATTCAAATGCTTGTGGCTCGATCATGCCCAGGATCTTACGCCTCATAGCATATTCGTTGCTGTGCCTAAGTAGTCCTAAGTATGAATTGATTGAGCAAACGGCGTGTCTAACCTGCCTTACGTTCTTGGCGTTATTCAGCCTACGGATAGCCACGACGAAATTTGCAATGGTGTGGTTGCAGTTATACACCCTGTAGGGTTTTACGACAGATCCCGTAAACTCCACTCCTTTTGTGTAGTGTTGGAAATAAAACTTTTTCTCATTCAGGGATAATCCCATAGATGCCAATTTCTCCCTGATCTTTGGTACTGCGCTCAACAGTACCTTTTTATCCTGGTGTATGCAGTAGAAATCATCCACATATCTGCCATGGTACTTAATGCCGATCTCTTCCAGGCACCAGTCTAAATCATTCAGCAGGAAATTGGCAAACAACTGTGCAAATAGGTTGCCGATTGCAACACCCTTGCCCTCACCATTCGTAAACAGTGACTTGTTTGGTGGCAGGTAATCCCAGAAATGCGCCGGGCTGTGTCGCTCACAGTTCTTTTCAGGGCTATGCAGTATGACGATCTGGCAAAGGTAGCGCAAATCCTCAATGTCGCTGCCTGCATAGTATGACAGTATGAACTTATCCAATTTCTCTGCCAACATCTGTTTGTCAATGCTCATAAAGAAACCTTGCAGATCAAGTTTCATTATGTAGCAGTCTTTAGTATAGTTCTCGCTACACTCCAAAATGTCGGCCTTTAGCATATTGATGCCGTAAAGCTGCCCTTTCTCCTTTCTACAGTTGAATGTCCGGGGGCTAAACACCAGTTCAAACAGCGGCTCTAATCTCAGTGCAATGTAGTGGTGTACTATTCGATCTTCAAAAGAGGCGGCAAACACCTCCCTGTAACGTGGACGTGTAACAACGAAGCAGATAGATTTTCCCGGTTGGTAAACTCGCGTGTTGATGCGATCACGCAAAGCAATTAACTTGCTCTCGTAATCCATTTCATACACAATGGCACTGGCTGTACTCCGTTTATTCCTACGGCAGTCATAATATGCCTCTAAGATACCCTCCGTTGTAACCATTCGTTTTATGCGTTTGATAAATGCTATTCGATAAATCCGTAAGAGGTGCTGACACGGCCCTAACTCGATTCGTGTTCGATGCCTTAGTGTTGTTGTTGGCGTTGCCGTTGTTGAGGTTCAGATTCCAGGCGTTCGTCGCGCTGTTCTCAGTAGGCTCGCAATCTGTGGCCTATTATCTTGTTCTTAACCGTAAATGACGGTACAGGCCCCATTTATTACGGAAATCGCACTCTCAGTTTGTCTTAACTCCCTGATTCCGGCTTACCCCCTAATTTAATTAGTGAGTTTTTCCACGCTGAACTCTGCTTGACTATCTCGTCCATCAGTTCCACGATATGCGCGTGCCGCCCTTTTCCTTTAATCCATTTTCTTTCACCTGAGATCCTTATTAGTGTCTTTAGGGTTTCAAACCTTGTTTGGAAATTGACTAAGTGCTGTATTCTCGTTTCCCGGTCTCTGTTCATATAGGCCGCTGCAATATCCTCGATCAGTGCAATGGCCAACTCGTTCATCTTATTGCATACGGTGAACTTATAGGCTTTGGGGTATGTGGGCGTAATATCCAGTATTTCGTCCAACAGTCGCCTTGTGTCTAAATAGATACGGGTGTTTGATACTAACTTTACTTTGTCTGCCATTTCCTAAGATTCTTTGTAATGGGTACGGCTACCGCCGTACCCTAAGTTTAAAGTTTAACAACTAACTACTAACTAATAAATGCTGACACGGCCCTAACTCGAAGCGTGCGCGACGCCTTAGTGATGCCGAGGGCGTTGCCGTCGATGAGGTACAGAACCCAGGCGTACGTCGCGCTGTACTCAGTAGAAGTCCAATAAGTATCCTCGACCAACTGCGTTGCGCCGTCAATGAGTGACAGGGCATAGTTGATCTTGGTCATGTTGGCATAGATCATCATCATTTCGCCCAATGAGGGTAGCCACCATTTACCTGCTGTCAGTCCTTGGTTGTTGGCATTGACACGGCTGTAGTTAGCACAGAAGCCGGGCGCGTACCCTGCGCCGGATGCTTCGGCATGAGTGATCTGTGCCGTGGTGTTGGCCTTGCCTGCCCAATCGTTCATGGCCGTAACACGGTCTGAGGTAGTTACACCGCCACCACTGACGGCTGCACTCGACCAGGTTAATTTTGTAGCCGATTCGGTGGGGGCCACTACCAGGATCTTGCCACCCTCCACTACTACAACACCGTCTGCAACCTCACCGCCTGACTGCGTAGAAGTCCACTTGTGAGGCTTTACCATTAGCGGGAAATTGTCACTCTTTCGATGATACATGATAAAGATACCATCCTCCAGGGCATTGAGATTCATACCACCCATGAGGGCCGTTTTCAGGTTGGCCAATGAGATCAACGTAACGTTACCGTTCGCGTCGGTCATTGGGAATTTCTGATTACTGTTTACTGTTGTCACGGTTGTTTGTGCCGTGAGTTTCTTTGTCTGTTTTACCATAACTCTAAATGTTTATTTGGGTTAATACTCTCTTAGATACTTAGTCCATGCAAAATGCTTGCGATTTGTCAGGTATGCCAGATCGCTTTGGTTGGCGTAGGCTTCCCGTTCAAAGGAAATGTTACGGTACGCCTTATCCTTATTTCTATACTGCGCCAATCTGAAAAGCCACTCAAAAACATACCACCATAAGAAGATAGGCAGGGGCAGGATCGACCACAGGCCAAATCCTGCCAGGAAAGCGATAACCGCCAACACTGCCCCAACGATCAACATTTCAAGCTGCTGCCGGGCGTGTATGTGTTCGTGGTTGTTGACCACTACGTTATACCGCTTGGCCGCTTTATTCCTGACAAAGATATATGGCCAAATGGTCATAGCCGTAAAATCCTTGACAGGGATCACATCATTAAATACTACTTTCGCTTTCATCTTACAGATAAATCCAATCGTTAAAGTTCATAATGAAGAAATTGAAAGATCCATCATTGAGGCTAGCATCATCTGCCGTCCTGATCGTGATAGAGGTTGTTGTCTGAGATTCGACCTGCGCCCAGACGGGGTTAGTGCCATTTGAGATATTACCGAAACCTGTAGCAATGGCAAAAACGTGGCTGCTGTCAGCAAACCAGTTGGCATTATTCCAGGTAATCGTATATCTGCCTTGTGAATTTCTCGTAACTGTCAGCGTCGTACCGTCAAACGTATGGTAAATGATAGATGCGCCCGACGTTGTGCCTGTAACTCTACCATTGGCCAACATCTTCATGGGGTGGCCGTAACGGTTCTGAGTACCTAAGTCAATACGCTTTAGTACGATCCATCCATAGAATGTGCTCGTATCACCATAGCCCAACAGTTCAACGGCCTCACGGCTTAACTTGATGCTCGATTTAGTAACACCGTCCTCATAGAAATACTTACCCGTCGGGGCCGTTATCTCTGCATAGCCGGATGCCGTGCTGTAACTGCCATTCCAATAGTAGTTGGTAATTGTCACCTTTCGGCCTGACTGATCGGTACTCCAGGGCAAAGCATAGGTTGATTGGGATGCACTATACACGGCCACATTATCGGAAAAATCCTCTGAAAACGTGTTGCCTCTGCCTAAATAGGTGAACGGGCTACGCATACCACCATTTAGATATGCGTCCACCTGGTAAACCTTTCCGTTTTTCAGATTTAGGGCATAGTACGGAGCAAAGCATTTTTCCACCAACTTGCACATATTCAAAGTACCCGTATATCCTGTATCGTGGTACAACTGAATATAGTAGTCACCTGACTGCGTAATACGGGCATAGCCGGATCTGGCCTGTGACGATGTAGTATTAAGATTGATAGGCGTTATCGTTACGCTGCTATCATCAGTCTTAACGAGCCTTACATACAACGGATGGCTTGTGTTGGACGTATAGCCCGCACACTGCATATAATACACCCTGCCTGCCTGCAAAGAAACAGTAGCCTTATTCAGCGTTGCACTTGATGTGCCAATAGTAGATGTTACCTCGCTATAGTATTTCTGTATGTCAGCACCTAACGGGCTGTCTGCATTAAACAGGTTGTACGCCAATTCGTTCTGGTATTTGGATCCCTTATTATATACAGTGCCGTCAATCGTACCATTTGCCGAAATCAGCCAACTGCCACTGATAATAGCATCACCAAAATAGCCGTGTTCTGCAAACATAACGGCGGCTGCAACCAATCCCACTTTGTCGCCTAACTGCCAGTACGTTGAATTAGTCGGCAATATAGTTTTGTCTGAGTAGGATTTTTTACACAGATAGAAATACCCGTTATACGTCACAATGTCAATATACGGCTCACCCTCTGCGCCTTTGTAGAACTGATAATTAACAGTGCCATACTCAGTACACAGATTCCAGTCTTGGGGGCCTCTCAGGGCAGGGCCTCTGTTGCCCTGGCTTCCGGGTGATCCAGGAGTGCCAGGCGTGCCGTCTGCACCCCTCAGATCATCTTCGTGGGCTACATACGCCGTCGCCACTTTGCCCTCTTCCAGTTTAGGCATACAGATTGCAAGTTGATTACCCGACAGACAACGGAATAGTATGTAAGCATTAGTGTTGCTGAAACTACTGCGCGTCTTAAAGGTGATCGTGTGTCTTGTGTCTGCCCATTCTGAGGCAAATACGATCTTTCCATCTATCGCACTCGTTGAAACGGCCTCACCATCTATGATGTAACCTGCTGACAGGTCAATAACCGATGTGCTGTTAGTCGCGTTATAGATGAAGAAATGCCAGGCGGCTGTGGCAAACACATTGAATGATAACGTGTACCAGGTACTTGCCTTAATACGGCCATAGACATTCTGCTGAAAATCTACACTTGTTCCTGCATTTGTGGCGTTAATCCTGATAGACTTACGGCCTTGTACTACAGTATCGCTTGCACCGTCTATACCTGTGTACGACCAATTAGAGGCCCATGCCTGCTTAACGGGATCTATGCCATTGTCAAAGATAGTTCGTAAAAGAATGTTCGGGTTTACGCCTGTGGTGTCACCTTTATCTCCCTTATCGCCTTTTTCGCCTTTGATTCGTACAACCGTCCAACTGCCCCAGGTTCCGTTGACACACTCCCTTTCAGCCCTCCAAAGCATCTGCGTGAAATCCTTAGAGGTGTCTGTGTCAGGGTCAAACCAGTTAGAGGGATTTGTGGTCGGTGTGCCGGGGTTGCTGTCAACGTCCGAAAACTCCACGTCGTAGGTGTCGGTGTCGGTCATTTGGCGGGGTGTTGACCACCCACTACTGCCACCTGCACCGTAGAAAGTACACTCTGAGGCCCATAGCATAGCCTGGCCACTTGGTATGCTGTCACTCCATCCACTCGGTACAGGTGCGTCGTATGTGCCTCCTGACGGTGTGCTAACAGGCGTGGTGTTGGTTCGCTTGAACACAATGGACTTGAAATCACCTTTAACGCCATTTACGGAAATTCCCACTGCCAGGGTACATTTCACATAGCCACCCAACACAAAGCGTATTAACAGGTGTGTCGGGCTTCCGGCTGTGGTGAACGATACACCGTTTATCAGGCCATTGTCTGAAAATGTCGTACCGCTATTGCCTGCCGTGCTCCAACTGCTTGCACTGCTTAACTTGCACTGGCAGGTTCCCGTACTTGAATTGATATAGGTCTCTGTGCCGCTAACCTCCTTGATGATATTCCAACTAATTTCGCCTCTCATCACCTTGTCAGCATCGACGTAGGCAGTTGCCGATAGGAGTTGGATCCTATAGGTAACTGCCGGGTCGCCTGCTGCGCCCTTGCGAATGAACTTGACAACTCGCGTTATCATCGTCATAGGCCACTAATCTTTAGAGGTGATCGTAATAGACACGTCGCCACCTGCCTGAACACAATGCGCCCTGGTCACGGTGCAACTTGCCCTGTCTGTCTCTCTGTCACTCTGGCTGTTGAGGTAAACACCCGCTGCATCCTTAATGACGAAATAGAACGTAGTTTGCAAAGCCTGTGTGTTCGTGCCTCGCGTCACCACTACGGGCGTATAGGTCACGGATCCGTTGCCTGTGGTGTCCTCGTCTATGGCTTCATCTTCGGGGTTGGGGTGCGGGTCAATATCCAACGGATCGGATGCGTCCATAACAGGCTGCACGTCACTACCGATCTCAACATTTGATTGATAGACAGTAACACGGAACTCTCCATAAGAATTGATGTCACTATCCTGGACGGTCAGTAATTGAGCTGTCTGGCCAACAATGGTTTCCCATGCAGATGCGCCCATCTTTTCCCACTTGTAAGTAAGATTCTGTGTCAATGCACTGCCTCCCTGGTAGGCCATAGCCTTTAACTTACAACTGCCACCCTTACGGGTAATGACAAAGTTACGGCCTCCCGTGTCTGCCTGTGGATCGTCACCTGCTGCAATGGTTACACGGTAACTGCTGCCCGTGGCTTTCTGAATAGGTATGTTATAGTCGGCCTGCACAGTGTCGCTCTGTGTGCCATAAGAGATATGGCCCACCATCTTGATAGTGACGGGGGCAAATCCCGCTGCCTGTACTATGTTCTGTACGATCTGCAAACCATAGTAGGGATTATTGCCCGACGGGGAAATCTTTTTGAAAAGCCCGGCAAAGGTTCCCGTACTGGTGTCGCCACTCCAATTTATCTTTGTACCGCCAAAGTAGAAATCTACACTGTCGGGGGTTGCAATGCCCTCGGCTACACGGCTCGACGTAACAACAAAATTCAAAACAGGCTTTTGAACGGCAAAGTTCGGGTAGATGTTTCCCGGATCTGCTGTCGTACCCTCATACTCTTGGTAGAGGTCGCCATCAGGACACATGATAACAGTTGTATAGCATCCCGATTTGGTGTTGAACTTAATAGTTCTACTGGTTGATGCACTACTCATAATATTGCCTCCTTACTCTTCGTTTTCTGGTGTCTCTTCGTTCTCACCGTTACCCTCGCCTGTAGGCTCTTCGGGATCGGGTGTCTCTTCCTCAGTTGGGGTTTCTCCGGCTGTCTCACCGTTGCCCTCGCTCTCACCTGCCTGGCTTTCCTCTGTGGTCTCGCCTGGCTGCTCAGTCTCTCCGGCGGGCTGCTGTGTCTCACCCTCGCCTGTTTCCTGCTGCTCCGGCTCTGGTTCCGGCTCCGGCTCTGGATCATCAATGATAAACCTTTCGTCCGTTGCCCTTGGCAATGGGCGTGTTACCGTGCCGTCCTGTTCTTCGCGGGCCTCATGGGGCAAAAGTGCCAAACCGCCGATCATTTCCAACGTCTCTGACAACTGCGTTAGAGGGCCAAACTCCAACATATCCTGCTGCCAAAGTAAATAATTACCGTCCTTGACCTGGTTTCGGTCATTCTCTAAGTGCAAGAATTTTGCTACTTTCGGATTTGCTTTGATGTAACGTGCCATAATCTTTTATGTTTTTAATTGTTAGTGAATCAGAATCAGATAGCCGTCGCCATCCTCAAATACCTTGCCGTCGCCATCCTCCCATGCTGCTTGTGGGCCAATGTCCTTAACCTCGATGCCGTAAACGCCACCATACAGATCAGTCATTGCACTGGTTGACAGAATAGGAGCCAGGCCGTGGCCTATCATCGTGAAACTCAATGAGCCGGATGCCCTGTTGGGGGCTACGTACCACAAAGTCAGCAACTCCTTTTCAGGGTTGGCAATACCATTTCCCCATATTGCGGCCTTTGGCGCGATCTCAACGATCTTTGGAATGTTGGTAGGACATTCTACAATGTCATACTCATACTTTGGGATCCTGCGCACCCATGAGCAATATTCCACGGGTGATGCTTCGGTAAGTGTAACGCTGCTGGGGTTGCCGCCTGCATCATACTTGGCCCTGCATCTTAAATTCAGTTCTGATCCCATCAATGAACGATCCACAACACAACTGGCCCCGTCCTGTGCTACGGTAACATCGTAGTCTAACGTGGTGTCGGTTCCTACCTCAGTCCATGTGTTCGTATCTTCGCGGTATTTCTCCCAGACAAAGATACGCTTGGCGGCTGCACAGTCCTGTTTGCCTAATTTAAGTTGGGCGTGTACTGTCTGAGTATCGGGGTCTATAAGCGGGTTATAGACTGACTGAGGGGCTGCATCCAATAAGAGGGTTGGCACAAACTCCGTGGCGTTCTTACAGGGCACAAAATAGGGCCTTTGTATTTTGAAAAGCTGCCCTGTACGGCTGTCAACATACTCAGCGTAAAACTCCAAAGTAAGAGGGTGTTGAGGCTGTACGTTCTTTTTGACCTTAATACGGCCCGCGTTGCCTCCTGTAGTCGTAATCTCGTAATTGGTATTTACGGATTCAATCAGGGTTTTTGTGCCGTCTATGATCTCGTACCACTTCACATTTGCTAACAGGTGATTGATGCTGCCTGCCGTCAAAACCTCGTCTTTATCCATACGGCTGATATTCGGCTGTATGATCAGGTTTGTCAACGTGTAATCCGGGGTGTACTCTCCCGTGTTCGCGTCGTAGTTCTGACTGTCAGGTACACTTCCCACCGTTGTTAGGCTAATGTCGAGTTGCAACGGCTTAAAGTTGAAATCAAATCTTTTTGTTTTCATATCTATACCTTTATATCGTTAATACTCAAATGATGCGCTTTCCACTGCTGCCTCTCTGCTCATGCCGTCGCGTAGGGTAACGGTGGCGGTGAAACGTACCTTTTTTGGCACATAGCCGTTTAGATCCAGATCCTCAACAGTCAAATGTATGCTCTTACCAATGGGGCCTTGGGCTGTACGTCTGACTGCCCAGGCGTTATCACTGGCCACTCTCTCGATGCCGTTTTGATCCTCGCTGTATCGCGTCCAAATTACATCGGTAACTAAGATGTCATCCGTCACGTCCAGGTTATAGATCTTGGCAATAATGTACAAAGTCAGATCGAAGCGGTCAGGATCAAACAGGGTTTCAGTCTCATTAAACTCTACCGTAAAATCGGGGTTGCCCTCGATCATAGCCCAATCTACCACATTCCAACCAGGGGCGTAGGTGGTATTATTTACACAACACCTGTACTTGCATCCGTTATACCAAACATCTGAAATCTCATAGATGCCTGTGACGGGATTCTGTGCCTTGAAATAATATGTCTCATAGGGCGACCATTCGCCACGATCTACATACTCACAAATCGGATCGCCCTGCCAGTCAATTCTAATAATATCCTGAGTGATAACACCGGGGATATACATATAGTCCAAACCATCACGGATAGGCAGTAAGTTGCCCTGGCTGTCTGTCAGTGTACTAACAAAGTCGGGCAAAGATCCAAATGTAGCACCGTAATTGGTTCTGTCAATGATCGGCTTGGTAACATTGACGTACTTAACAATGCGGCCCTCTGTACTACTGAGGTACAAACAAGTTTGGCGCGTGGTGTCTGTCTGATGGCCCCAACGTGCAATCTTCATCAACTCACACGGCGGGAAATTCTGCCCTGTGGGTGTCTGATTGTCGGGGTACATAGTCACCTCAATATAGTTGAGTGACGGGTTTACGCTGTTTACTCTCAGCCAACTTGTGTAAAGTTGTGCGTTCTGGCTCCCGGTTGTCATACCCAAAGCCATTGCACCCAGGTTGTTAATGATACCCTTTAGCACACTACCCGCTGAAATGGCAGTAAAATATCCCTCCCATTTCGGATGCAGGTAGAGGCCATAACAGTCATTACCCAGATCCTCCACACGGTCTATGGTATCACCCTCAGTTAATAGTTGGTCGCCCTCGATGGCAGACAGTCGGTTAATGATCAGTTCAACGGCCTCAAAGTAGGTTCTTACCCTGACACTCTCAAACTCAGCATTACCCAGATTGTCAATACCTGCGCCGGATCCTGCATACAGGGATCTGACGAAAGTACCAAATTGGGCCTCACCTCTAAATACGGCTACACCTAAAACATAGATAGCCTGCTGAAATGTAATGTTTCCGGCTGCAATGTCATTTAACAGGCGGCTTAAAAACCTCTCGTTTGCCGGGCTGTCAGGATCTAAGTCATGGGCAAAAGCGGCGTGGTCTGCCTCACCTGCCTTAACCTTTTCCTTAACTTGGACGTGTTCGGTTCTTTCCTCTCCAGTATCAGGATCGGTGATCGTTCTTTCCACTAACCGGGTCAGCCACTCATAGCCGTTTTCGTCGGTATCTATTTGATCCAGTTGGGCCTTATTAGAATGGGTGTGGCCGTCGCCTGACGGTGTGCTGCTGCCTCCAGTCTCAGCGTTCAAAACTACCGTGCTGTTAGCACTGCCAATACCTTGCTCACGTAGTCTTTTGCTACGTGGGCGCGGGGTTCTGTTGGTAGTTACTGATGTATAATGCTTATTCATACGAAATTTGCTTTAACTGACTGGTTCAATGGCCTCGTACTCGTCGGGGCTTAATTCTGTATATAATGCCTGCGTGGTGTCTGTGATAACGTCCTGTCTTTCCTCGGACATCATAAACACTTTGCCTGCCTGGTTCTGCTCGGTGTACTTACACAATGCGCCTGTGTCAATGACTGCCTCACCCTCTAAGGTAGTGTGACGGTCTGCATACTGGCTGTAAAGCGTACCAATGAGCAACTTTTCGGGGTGATCCGTAACGCCTGCCCTTTTGAGTTTTTGGATCTGCAAGTTATCGGATGCCCGGCAATAAATACCCTTGGCAGTGGGGCAAACCTTATTAGCCGTTCCGCAAATCGTGTCAATGCTGATCTCTTCTTTGGCGTTTCTGTTTAGATAGCCCGAATACTCCACATCGTCCAACTCTTCGGCTGCAAACACCAGGTTATTTCTTACCAATTCAACCTTTGGGGCCTTATAGAGTAACCACCTGGCTTTTCCATATAATCCTCGCTGCGTCCAACGTTTACAAGCATCCCAATCATAGTCAAAACCTTGGAAAATCGTATCTACATTATCATAGTCAAAGCACTGTACGCCTGTATATACGGTAATCTCCAAATAACCGCCCTGCATTGGATATGGCATATACTCACCGTCTGCCATCTGCTTAAAACTATCGTAAATACTGATATTCCTAAAATTGGGCCTACCTATGCAATGCCTATTGGCTTTCCAACCTAAAATGCCTGCACTTTCGGCTACGTCCTGCGGGTCATAATATTCCAGGTATGCTTCACCAAATGAGGCTTGGCCGCTTTCCCATCTGCCTTTGGCATAGGCCAAATGCCCTTTGCAGGCTCCTTTGGCGTTGTGACTGTTGACGTAGTGGCAAATGGCGTTTCCATTCCCGTCGTACAGATTCACGGCAATGGGTACAAACGCCCACCCGGTGCAAACTTTCATATCATCATAGTTGCCGCTTTCGTTACCATCGTTTGTGCCATCGGTAAACGGATTGTAGCGGGCATCTAAGAGCATTTCAAGTGACAGACGCACATAGTAGGACTTTTCGCCCTCTGAGGATAATTTGGGCAAAAATACTCTGTTGGTCTGCATTACCTGTGTGGCTCTTTCTTTTGTCACGCCACCAGATTGTAAAATATGCTTGGGCCAACCTGTAGTAATTGCACCATGGCCACCTGACATGAAATCCCATGCTATTGCCGTACACTCAGACGGGCCACCTACTACTGGCAGAATATGGCAGTACCTTGCACCCGGATTCAGGTATCTTAAACCTTTGCCCTGTGTGCTAATAAATATGGTAAAGTTGATTAGGTTGTAATCCCAATTACCGTTAAGCCTGTGATCGTCTGAGTAATCAGGATAGTATGAATAGTATGAGGCTCCAGGATCCGCTACCAAATTCACATCTTCCACAGAATACTCACCGCCATATTCCAAATTACCGTCCATCAACTCGGCAGACGAATAGGGGGAGAAACTAACCTTTACATTGTTGGCCACCTTATCAACTCCCATCGTCTGGCTGTCGCCATCCCATTCTATAGCCCTGCTTGGTGCCAGGCTATGCAGGCCGTTTAGATCGTACACATACACCTTTCCATTACGCTGTATCATTCTCAATGCCAATGGCTGCATGATACCCTCAATAACTTCTTTCAGGGTGTTGGGTTCTGCATCTTCATCATAGAAATTTTCACTCCGCACGGCCAAAGCTGCCAAATTCGCCTTAGTGCCTCCCGTCTCAAAGTAAGTGGTGCAATAGGTATCGGCATCTATGCCACCGTGGTTTATCGTTGTGCGCGTAATGGCATCCTGCAAAATGGCCTGTAGGGTCTGTATCCCTGACAGGTTGTATTTCAGTCTGTCAAGTATGCCAAAGTCGCTGAATGTCAAAGTAACGGTGTAATTGCGGGCCTTTTCATAGGGTTCTTCATAAAACTCTGGGTCTAACGCTCCACTCCAATACAGGGCATTATTTTTGTAAACGTCCATACGGATTCGGCCAACCTCAATCGTATAAAGATCCTCATAGGCTCGATCAGTGGGGCTTTCAATCTTAATCGTCGCCTCACTGCCACAAATAACCTCTTCCTTATCGGTATGCTTCCAGTTGATCACCAAAGCCTCGTCTGCCTCAAAGGTAAGTGATCCGACATTGCCAGAATAGTTTTCCTGCAAAATGTCAACCTGCCACACTACACCTTTACGGCTTAGAAAAGCACCTCTGTATCGTAATTGCTTTGCCATATCCTAACTGCGCTTACGGTGTTTCAACTCTTTTTCCTGTACTAACACAATGTCACGGCCTGCGATTTTGCCGACCACCTCAACACGGGTAATGCCCGGCTCAATCATGTTGCGTAACTTATCCAGTGGGGCCACCACTTCCGGGTTGTTGCTTGCACCTGCATACTCACCTATCAGGGCCATTGTGGGGCCTGAAACCACACCACCCTCTGCAAACGGCATCAGGCCAATAGCCTGCACCATTGCAACTGCTGCTGCCGAGAAACCTGCGCCAATGGCAAATCCGGCAAACGGAATGGCGGCGTGTGCTGCCATATACATTGATGCGGCCAACTCCATGTAACTTGCAGTCGCTAATTTGTTGGCTACAATAGTAGGGATCACGGCGGCTGCAACTGCCTCCTGGGCTGCTGCCTCAACTCCCTGGGCTGTCGTAGTGGCTACCGTGGCGGCTCCCTCGGCTGTCTTAGCAACCGTGTGGGCTGTGGTGGCCGTTGTCAGCAAATCAATGATGCTGATAACAGTTTGTATGCCCTCCACAAGTTGTATGAAGCCGTCCACAAATCCCGTGACGATCTGCCAGGCATTGCCGTTGCCCTCTAAGGCGTTTGTTATGCTGTCAATGCCGCTGCCAATACCCTTAACGCCCTCCCATCCGCTTTTGAACGTACTAAAAGCATTAATTGTCTGGCTACGCCATTTCTCATAGGTGGCAATGATCTGCTCAATGTCCTTTCGCTGATTCTCAGTAACAGGATGATCCAGGTCTGCCAACTGTGCCCTGAGTTCACGGATCTTTTCGGTCAGTTCGTCAAAGCCCATTGACTTGATTTTCATTTTATACTCCCGGCCAGTCAGGGCGTTAATCTCTGCGATCTCCTTTTGCATTGAGGGAATTTCTATACCTCTCTGCAATGCCTTTTTCTTGGCTTCGTAGGCTTGGATAGTGCGCTGTGTGTTGGCGATCTCGTCAGCCGTCTGCCTATTCTGCTGTGCCTGGTAATACTTAATGGCCTCGTCAAGTTCCTCAATAGTGTTAAGTGCCGAAACGTCGGCGGGCTTATCCATAGCATCCAGAACATCATCCCATGACTTTTTGATCCTTTCCAGATCCTTGATGTGCTGTTGGATTTTCGGGCGGTTGTCAGACGTGGCCACATTGAGCAAATCATTGTAGTATGACAGTTTGGTGTTCAACTGATCATAGGTCTGCAACTGTTCATCCGGCGTGTCTATAATGTCGGCGTGTTCCAAATATGACTGTAGGACTTGCAGGCGGCTGATCTCTGCGTCTATGCCTGCCAGTGCCTCCTTATTGGCTGATGCCCTTAGTTTACGCTGATAGGCAATTTCCTTGCTGATAGCCTGCAAGTAATCAATATTACCAGGCTCTACGTTGACCTTGATAGCCTTATCACTTGTGGGGATCTCAGGCAGATCTACGTCACCCTGTTCTACGTTTACCTTGATAACCTTATCATCGGCGGGGATCTCAGGCAAATTCACCTTACCCTGTTCAACGTTGATCTTAACAGTCTTATCACCAAAACTTTGCAAAGCCTTTAGCACATCGTCTGAGGGCCTTTCCATCTTGGCCTGCAAAAGTTCCATGGCGGCAATCTGCTTGTCTATGCCCGCCAACTGTTCCTGGGTGGCCTGTTGGCGCAAAGTACGTAGGTAGTTCAATTCGTCGCCTACGTCCTGTAACGTCTTTATCTCAACGGGGCGGGTGGCGGCTTTCTGCGCTAACTCAATAGCATCTTTTTGCTTCTGCCAACCTGCGATCTTCTCACGGATGGCTTTCTGCTCTGCCGTGTCTGCCCCGGTCAGTTTCTTCTTATAGATCTCGATGTTTGTACTCAGTTCCTCGTAGGTCTTGGGGTTGGCTACGGCGGTTCTCTTACTGCCTCCTTTGGTAGTGGTTCCCAATCCCTGCAAGTTCTCCAGGTACTTCTTTCTTGCCTGCAACTCAGCATTAGACTTTTTGAGTTGTGCAAGTTCTGTCGGATCTGTAGTTGATAGTCCTTTCTTTTCGTTGGCCTCCAAAGCGGACTTAACTTGTGACAGATTCATTTCTGCCACCTTTAACTCTTTGGTGCCTGTAGTACCTGCACCCTGAATGGTAGATGCAAGTTTCTTGGCTGCTGCCTCAGTCGTTGACAACTCAGCCTGCAACCTCTTATTCTCGGCCAACAGTTTTTCATCTTGCGCGTCCAGGTCACGATACTCTTTCGGGGCCTCCTGTCTTGTATAGCCCTTGTGTTCGCGGCCATCCTGATCTACCCAATCGTCAACAGTAACGGTCTTGGGGCCTTTGCCCTCTGCCTGCAACTGCCTTTTCTTCTCGGCATTGATTAACAGATCGGCATTATTCTTGCTGATCTGGGCGTTTAACGTGCTTGCCTTGGCCTCCAAAGCCAGTTGGGTGCAATAGTCCTTACTCTTCTTTGTCAGGGTATCGTACCAATCCGCTGCTGTCTTATGGGTGCCAAAGATGTCACCGTATGCCTCATTAAGATGGTTGACGGCCTCAGTAGTATCTTTCTTTGCCTTGATCAGTTCTGCCAGGGCGTTGATCTCCCTATTGAGGGCCGTTTCTGTCTCGGCAAACTTTTCCTTAAACGCTTCCTCTGCCTCACTAAACTCATTAGTGGCCTCTGTCGCCTCGTCGGTCTTAGATGCAAAATACTCTATGATACTCGTAACGCCAACAATGACTGCACCAATACCAGTAGTGATCAGCAAACCTTTCAGGGCGATCTTAAAAGCCGTTGCCGAATATGCGCCTGACTTCAAAGCTGCACTGAAAACACGGGTAAACGCTGCCGTTCTGTTGGCATTGAGGCCAAAGAGCAACATAGATGCGCCTGCCGCTTTAGTCCTGAGTGTCAAAACGGCGTGTTGGATATTCAGGGCTTTAACGGTCTTTGTCAGGGTCACAATACTCATTGTGGCCATGCCCAACTGAGCCGTAAAATTGATATATGGCATTGCGCCACCTACCACGGCGGCTACAAGATCGGTAACGGCTGCAAACTGATTCTTTAGCATCTGGGTAGTAGCCTCGCCTGTGCTACTCATTTCCTCAAATGCCTTGTCAATCGTGCCTGCACTATCGACCATTGCACCGATATTCTCAGTAAACTTGCCGGACTGCTCACCAGTCAATGAGGTTAGCAGACGCAAAGCCCTGGCACTTCCAAACAAATTGCCATAGATCGTTTCACTGAGTTCTCCCGTCCGGGCTGAATACTCGTTAATAGCCTGGTCTAAGGATTTCAGGAAATTGTCTAAGCCTCCGGCCTCCTTGATCGCTGCTGCATCAAACTTGATGCCCATTTCCTCGGCGGCTTTCGCGGCTTCTGTGCTCGGCTTAATCAGTGCCTTTAACACTGCACCTAACTGAGTAGAAACCTCTGCCGTGTTTCCTGTTACACCCGTACAGGTGGCGAAAATAGCCATCAGTTCGTCAATGGTGATTCCCAACTGTGCTGCGCTACCTGCCACTGCGGGCAAAGCCTCAGACAGTTGCTCAAATGAGGTCACACCATTCTTGGCCGTCAACTGTATCTTATCCTGAATGGCTTCGGCTGCTGACCATTCCAGGCCGTAGTTCTTTATAATGGTAGAGGTGACGGTAACGGCTTTCCCTAATTCGGCAATACCGCCAACGGATGCCCTTGCAGACTTCTGTAGAAAATTGATCCAATTATCCTCTGGCACACCGTTTGAGATCACCATATAGAGACCGTTAGCCAGTTCGTCGCGGGCAATGGGGATCTCTTTCGACAATCCGGCTACCTGGCCTTTGAGCCTGTCAAAACCCGCTGCGTCCTTTCCGGCCATTGTGTTAGCGGCTTTCATGGCCTTTGCAAATGACATACTGTCCGCTGTCAAATTCTGCAAAGTACCGTTAAGCTGCCCAACGGCGTTGCTGACCTGTCCGATTGCCTGAACGCTCAAACTCCAATCCATAACGGATTTATTGAGTTTGTTAGCCTCAACAACGGCGGCGGTCATAACCTGCTTTAAACTATCTGCGTCCTTTGCCAGATCCTTAAAGCCTTTGCCGTCACCGTCCAGTTTGAACGTTATAGATATGGTGCTTTTACCTGCCATTATATGTTTATTCTCCTAATCGTTTAATAAGTGCTTCAAACCGGGCCTTGTCCTCTTCCCTGGTGATAACAGGTTTTTGGCTCTTGGCTTTCGGTGTCTTGGGTTTATCCCATGGAAGCGGTAACAACTTCTCAGGCTTCATCTTGCCTTTGACGTGCGGCTGTATAACGATGGTGGCCAACAGTCGCATACGCTCCCAATCGTTTTTCACATCGGCCTCGCGCTGTTCCTGAAATGCTTTGCAGATTGCGCGAAACTCTTTCAATTCAAGTCGGCAAAAATCGTCATAACTCAGCCCTACCACTCCCATAGCAAATGCCAGGGCCTCAGTAATGCTTACAGACTTTTTTTTTCGTTCCCTGCTGCCTCTGTACCTGTTTCGTCGCCTGGCTCTCTCTGACTGGCCATAGCCGTACTATTCCAGGAAATAGCCTCTTCTGGTGTAATGCTGTCTGCAAAGTCCATCAGCGACATATTAAACTCTATGCCGTCGTGCTTGGATGCTGACACAATGCAACACCACATCAGCGTACAGATGTCAGTGAAACTAAACTCTGTAGTTCCCTCTGCGAAAACCTCAGAAACGTTTTTGCCTGTTTCCTTTTCAAAGCGTAGCATAGCCCCCATAGTTGGCCTACAGGGGTACGCTACGCCATTGATCGTTACTTCTACTTTCTTCATGCTGTAGAGTTTTACGGATCGTTACTCATTGCCTGACGGCTTGCCGGGATAGGTGGTAGGCTCACCGTCGCTTTCCAAAGAAATGCTGTAGGTGGCATCATCCTGGGCGGGGCTTATTTCCTCCAAAGAGGCGATCACAAAGTTACCATCCACATACGGGGTTGCATCACCCTCACGCTGGAAAGCCTTAACGGAAACGTGCTGCCCTGCACCCCACAAAGCGGACAATTCGGCATAGCCGTTTTCTGCCTCTCCGTAGTAGCGCAAACCCTCGGCACTGATCGAGATACTGAGGCCAGTAACGCCCTTTCCTTTCCACAATCCAGACGAATAGTTTGAACTGGCGGCGGGCTTTACGGCACGATCCTTGGTCTCACTGTTGAAAGTAAGCGTGTGACTGGTGCAATGGCCAATGGCCTTGCCGCCGACGCTTAACAAAAGGTCGCTACCATTAATGTAGCCTGAACTTGGTACTGCCATAATTCTTTCTCCTATATCTTTACGTTAAACACTAATTGCTGCACGTAGGCATCATCTTGCCAGGCTTCTTCGCCATCCTCATAATGACAACTGCGCATAAATATGCCCTCGGCTTCGCCCTGCTTGCCATCTAAGGCCGCTTTGACTGCCTCGGCCAATTCTACGCCCTCATCGTAATCCTCAGTGAAACAACACACCTCAATCTGTGCGGTTCCGGCTCCCGGCTGCTGCTTAACGGGTGTCTGGCCCATTGCTGCCCTCCGATAGAGGATATACGGCAATACTGCGGTATCTGCTGCAACGGGGAAAATCCTTTGTACTCTCTCCGCTACGGCTTCATCGGCCAACAGCATTGCCCGAATGACATAGCCTGCACTCAACAATGTCTTAGGTACATCCATACTTTTTCGCTATCTTCACTACGTTTCTTTCGATCTCGTTATGCAGATCGTTTGTCACGGTGTCCGCTACGTCTGCCTGCGTCTGGCGCAAAAATCCGTATCGTTTCATCCGGCCTGTACTGTGGCCCTTGCGGCTACGGGTAAACACCTTTGTCTTGGTTTTGGTCTTACGCTCCTTGGTTCCGGCTTCTGCCCAAATCAAAATCGGCTTTTCCAATCCCTGACGGTTCTTGTGAAAACCTAACGCCACACCACCATTTTTCCCGGCCCTCTTCGTGGCAACCGTCACCTTAAAACCTGCCTGACGTTTGAAAACCACTGCCCTAACTCCCTTTTCCAGATCCTTGTCTGTGCGGATGCTTCCACGTAGGTTGTTAAGTGCTGTTTTCCTTACCATGTTGGCCTCACGCCTAAACGCCCCTTTTAGGGCTTTGAGGCGTTTATCAGGCTCCAACTCAGTAAACAGCCTTTGCAGTTCGGTGTCATTGTAGGTCAACGGCATAACTTACTCGTTCAATCTCTCGCAAATCAGGGTTTTATAACCTTTATCCAAATTAGGCACAATGTTAGTAACGGTGTAAACATACCCACCCAACTGCTGCACTCTCCAGTTCTCGGCTACAGTATGCGCGTCTCGTATGTTAAACTCAACGTGGTAATCAGGGAAATGCTCGCCTACTTCCTCGCTTCGGTGGCCGCTGTTCCTTACGCGTTCTGCGTGGACTGTGACGGTTTCCTGGTAGGTTGTAGTCTCAGCACCCGATTTGCTTGTAACCTTGACTGGCTGTAGCAATTTGAGCCTGTATTTCATACGCCCTGCTATCATTCGCCTGCCTCCCCTGGTTCTGGTTCATCCGTTGGGTCTGTGGTCTGCCCGGTCTGTTCGGGTTCCTCTACGAGATCACCCGTCGGATCCTCTACAGGATCGTCCGTTGGCTTGTCGGCCACCAACTTACGGAATGGTTTAATTAAGGCAGATAGTGAATCAGGCACCTGGTACATCTGTACGGCGGCGTCGCTTTCCCTCTGGTTGTACCAATGGGCACCGATCATCAGGATAGCGTGTTGCAGTTCGGCGGGAAACTCCCCGTCGCCCATCTGCGTTAATTCCGCTACGGTGCGTCTGGTAGCCCGGATAACGTGCTTTTCAGCAGTCTTTAAAAGGTGCTGCAAATACACATCATCATCTGCGAAATCATCAGCCTTAACGTGTGCCTTGAAAAGTGAAAAATCCACTACTGCCATAACCTTAACCTAAAACACTATGACTTACGAAAATTCTCATTTACTCTGCGGCCTCCACAGTCACGGTGCAAGTGTCAGTGTAGGTCTTACCGTCCACTGTGATGCTTGCGGTGATCACGGAACTACCTACGGCCTTACCCTCAACCAAACCTGCATTGGTCACAGTTGCCTTAGCAGTTGTGGCAGATGTCCAGGTGATAGATGCGGTCTTAGGCAGAACGGCGGCTGCAAGCTGCACGGTCTCGCCAACCTTGATCGTCTTGGCGTGGAGGTTGAGGTTAATACCTACCTCATCCTTTGGAGGTGCAATCAACTTGTAGCAGGCAAATGCCTGAGTGCGCAAAGTGGTGAGGCTCCAACGGGTGCGGAGTGTCAGTTTCATCATACCCTTGTCAGCCAGGGTAAACGGATCAACAGTCATGTGAATGTTGCCGTGCTGATTGGCTGCGAAGTACGACCAAACGCCCAGGCCGATATACATATCGTCGAGCATACCCGTTGCGGTAGAGTTCTCGCGGATATAGTGGCTAACGAAGTACGGATCACCGTCCAGTTTTCCATTCTCGATGATAAAGCCACCCTGGCCCTTTGCCTTTGGCGTTGCTTTCAGCAGGGCTTCGGCCTTTGCGTCGAGTACCCAACAGAAACCTGCCATGTTCACACCTGCGTTGATCAACTCGGCCTTGGCCTCCAACAGTTCCTGGTAGGTAGCGATCAGTACGGCGGTCTTGGTCTGTCCGCTGTACGGGCCTTTGATACCAGTAAAGGTTGCCTGGCTGAATGTCTTGTGGTTCAAGAAATCCTGCATAGCCAGACGGAAACTCTCCTGTACGAATGTCAGCACGTCAAACGTGGCATCCTCGATGGAAGCAAAGGACACCTTGACAGTTGCGCCTACCTCAGCGGGTACGGCCTTGATGTTGTCAAAGTTGATGTCCTGGTCTTGGAGTTGGACGGTCTCGCCAACCTCAACCATTTTCACGTTGTCAGTGGCATACGGCCAAACCAGGTTGCCAGTCACACCAGTCTGTACCTTCATGCCGACCTTATCCCAGATCAGGCCCTCAGACAGACGGGGCAACAGGTCGAACACCATAGTTTCCATGGCCTCGGCACTGGCGATATTGTTTTTGTCACCTGAGTTAATAACGCCCAGGGTAATCTCACGCTCCTGACGCTTGCCAGTACGAATGTCCTGCAAGAGTTCGCGGAACTGTGCGTTACGGCTCATAGTCACCTCACGGCCCTGCTTCTCTGCGGCCTCGTTAGCGAGGGCGGCGGCAATGCGCATATTGGTGGCCTCTAACTCCGTTTTCAGTTCGCGTGCCTCCGTATTGATGGCTTCGCGCTGCTGCTCAGTCAGCTGCTCCTTACTTTCGAGTTTCTCAGCCAACTCGGTCAGGCGGTTGCCAATTTCGCGCTTGCGCTCATTGGCCTTTTTGTAATCAAACTTTGGCTTACTCATAATCTTTTTGTTTGATGGGTTAATACTATTGTGTCAATTCTCTTGCTATACTGCGTAGATCCTTAGCCTGCTTAGTACGGGCCTGACGATCTGCCAACTCCCGCTGCTGTGCGGCTAACTCTTCAGGGGTGGGTTCGGTTGCAGGCTTGTGGGCCTCTGCAAACTCTCTCACTTGCTGCTCACGGGTCTTTACCTCAGTGTCCTCATAGGCCGGGGTGGCTGCTATGGTCACGTCGCAAATTCCCTCAATCTTCTTAACATGGCGTAGATAGATCTTGGCTCCCCAATCTGTCGTTTCCTCTGTCTCTTCGTAACTCACACAATTCTCTGAATCGTCATCATTAGTCCAATAGATAAATGACATTTCGGTAAGATCCCCACGCTTTGCCAGTTCCAGGGCTTTGTCACCGTCCACGGTATGCGGCATCTCACACTCTACTTTCAGACCTATTTCGTCAATGGTCAGTTTCAGTGTGCCAGATCCCTTATCCCAACGGCCTAAGATGGCCTGTCGGTTGTGAAACATGGTGAAATAGATACGCTGCTCACGTAACATTTCCTCTGTGATACAGCCCTTTTCCAGGATCTCGTAAAACGGGAAATAGTAGCCAATGAGCAAAGATCGCGTACCAAATTTCATTGCATAGCCCTCAAGTATGCGGCTTTCGGCCTCGCCCTCACCTGCCTCTCTCAGATGCAGGCTAACAGGCATTATCAGGGTTCTTTTCTGAATCTCTTTCATACTGCTACACTATTTGGTTTCTTCATCGTTCTTATTCTCACCTGTCATTTTGCTGCTGCCCATGACAGCGGTGTTTGTACTCAGGTAAATAACATCACCACCATCTACAGGCGGCTTGTTCTCCATCTTGCGCACATCATTGATACTGTACGTGCCATTCTGGATCATCTTACTGTAATAGTTGGCCTTGGTGATCAAGTCCATCTTAAACAACTGCTCACGGTCAAACTCAAACTTACGCTTGCAGCACATTGAACGGCTCACCAACTTTCTCTGAAACTCCGTCTCTATGGCTTCCAGAATACAGTCAAGTGTTTGTGTCAGGAAAGCAACATCGGCCTGCTCCGGCATCTTATAGTTACTGCCTGCCATGTCATAGAGGTAGATAGGCGGTACACCAGTCATGCGGCTAACCTCCGGGATGGAAAACTTACGGCTCTCCAAAAACTGCATATCCGTAGAGGATAGGGAAAGCTGCTTAAAGTCCACATCACCGGGCAAACTCACAATGCGCTCACCGTTCTTAAACAGGTTGTCGGTACTGTTGGCCAACTTTTCCAACTGTTCATCCTGGTACTCACCCATTCCCCGGATCCCGGATTTGTCGTTGGTAATCAGGCCACGAACTGCACCACCTTTGCCGAAACGCTCCAGGGTCTCTTTGTCGCCTGTGGCTATGATCGACAGTTGGGTGTCACCCAATTTCCAAAGAGGTACACCCCTGCGGCCATTGAGGGTGTTGAACATGATATGCACGATCTGGCTTTCATCAAAGGTGCCATAAACGCCATTATATACGTCGGTAATGTAATACTCACCCGTCACATCGTCGATTGAGCAACACCCACGACTGATCAACACCAGTTCCACTACTTCACCGTCAATAATGCGCGGCCAAATGAACGCGTCGCCATCGTGATATGCCTGCCAAACCATTTCGCGTTTCCAGTTAAACGCCGATTTGCGTAACTGCGGTTGTGTGCTCAACAGGTAATGAAACGGGGATGCCTCAAAATCTTCGTAAACGTCGCCTTTCTGTTTCAGGTAGTGAAACGGCAAACGTGCCACGCTGCCGGATAATACGTCCAATGCGCGTTTATAGGCCATAACGCCCATAGCCCCATCACCTCTGATATTCACGAGTGATGAGGCTGCACCATCAAGACTAATGCCATTTGCGCCTAATTCGACCTGCACATTAACCTCACGCGGCTGTTCCTGCTTACGTTTGAAAATGCTAAATATGCCCACGGTGCAAAAAATATTTGCCCAAAAGTACACATATCTTTTGCACGTTCAAAATTGGCAAAGGTGCATCGTGGCACACCTTGGCGTAACGTGGTGTAAATGTTAAAATATTATAATTTATTAACTTATATCTACCTGATCAATCCCTCCAAATTCTGTAATACCTGTAATCAATGCACCCGTGCGAACACTCGCACACCTCACACCCTGAAACGCTGCAAGTTCCAAAGCCGGGCGTTTCACTGTCCGGCTGATAGGCTATGCAAGTATGACACAGTGCTAATTTCATAATCGTACCCTCTAAATCAAACCTGCCTTACTCAGAATGATCATCGTACCCGTTATAATTGTCAGGGCGGCTTCACGGTCAAAGCCAAACTCACTAACCATGCCGTCGGCTATGGTGCTGCCAGATACGCCTTTCTTTAGGTTGCCCATGACGAAAGATAAAACTTTCTCACTGTACTTCTCAAATCCTGCTGACTTCATATCTCTTTGGTGTTGTGGTGGGGCCGGATGCCCCACCTGGTTAATACTTAGTTCTTTAATCTTCTCTCAATAGTATCTGTAGCCCTGAAACTCTCACGCCAACCTTTGTATGACTTACCGATCACCTGGCTATACCTCTCAGCAAACATAAAGATGCTTTCGTCTGTCAGTTCATCATCAAGGCAGTTAAACCACGTCCATTGATATTCACTGCTGCCAGATCTTCCGCTAATATTGTTCATGCCGAAATACCAACCTATCTGTGGGCGGGTATATTTACCGTCAAGATTGTAGTACCCTTTTTCAGCAAACCAAGGATTCAGTTCAAATCTCACATTGCATTTCTGTGTGAACTCTTTGAGTTGTTTGTAAGTGATCATCATATCTGTAAATTTTTTATTGTTAATACTCTGTTGTCTGTGAGGTGGTGGGGCCAGATGCCCCACCTGGTAACTCATGCACCGTAAAACTTAATGTCCTTAACCTGGGTAGGCTTGAAATACATATCGCGCTCAACAGTCAGGCCCCAACGTCCTCTGAGGCTCTGCAACTCTGACAGGGTGAAATAACCATACTCCTTATACTCACCGTCAACGATGCCAAAGAATGAATAATCGTCGCCCTGCTTCTCAGCCTCTAACACGTACCAGGTATAACCCTGCAAGAAAAACTTGCAAACGGCTACTGCCTCTTCTTTCTTACCATCCTGTGAATAGATGGGGTACTTTGCTAACTGGTTCTCGATCTGCTTTGTCATAAGTTTCATACTGTCCGGCTTACCGTGTTGCCGTAGGGCTTAATTGTTATTATCTTTATTTCTATGGTACAAAGGTACAAAAAATTCTGCACTTTTGCAAGTTTTTAGGGTAGTTTTTTCTGTCTTTTCTGCCCTTTTTAACATTATTTAGTATAGAAAATACTGTACTTTTGCGAAAAATCCTGTACCTTTGTAGCCGAAATCAAACATCAAGCAATATGGAAAAATTTATCAGGATCGTAAAAGTCACCCATGACGCAAACGAAGTGCTGCGGATCCCGTGTGTCTCTCAGTGCCGTAAAGAGGTCCCAACAGACGAAAACAGCCGTTTTCTCTACTGGATTGAGCCTCAACTAAACCAATCATTTGCACCAGGCTACGTTACTGAAAACACCTACCTCTGTGAGTTGCCGGATCATACCTGGCTACCTATGACTGAAAACGATTATCTTAACAGTAAAAGCGTATGAGAATAAAAGAAGTATTGAAAGAAAAGCACATCACTCAGCCTGAGTTGGCTGAAAGAATGGGCGTGAGTTTGTCAGATGTCAAACAGAAACTTGGGGCCGATTCACTGACTACGGCCACACTTGAAAAGATCGCTGCTGCCGTCGGGGTTCCCGTCTGGCAGTTCTTCATCAGTCCTGACGATCTGGCCAAAGATCTTGCCCACCAGGACAACGTACTAAGCTGCCCACATTGCGGTAAACCTCTAAAGATCGTTGGCGTATGAAAGTAATAGATATTATCCCAAAGGTAGCACAATGGGAGGCCATACCCTATGCGCCTGACTTCAACTGCCAGGAATGTGGTAAAAGTGCCATACAGGGTAAAGATCTTAATTTTCAAAAGACGTTGGAAAAGCCTAACCTTGTTGGATGGTGTGAAACGAATAACGGGTTTATGGCCGTATTTGAGTGCCCATGTTGCCATAGCAAATACCGTTTTCATCCGCAACTAAACTTTTTCGACCTGGATCAATTTGATTTCTACCTGGGAGCCTACTACATAGGCCATGGTGAAACGGAATGGATAGCAAATGCCAAAGAGTTATATGACAAACTGGAAAAGAAATAAAAGCGGCGGGGATCTTCCCTGCCGCTTCTGCTATCTCTCAACTGAGTTGAGCAAACCGATTGTCATTAGCGTGGTAATCGTTCCGTCGATCTTTCTGTACTGCGAGATTTTCAACGGCTTCTTATTCTCTAACCTATCCTCGTCGATCACACAGTTAGTCAGGCAATAGACGTTAATAGGGTTGTTGTTAAATACGATCCTCTGGGGTTCGTCGTATGCCATCATTTCAAATGATTCTACAGGCAGGTTAAAGTTACCGTATGTCTGCGAGAATGGTAGCAACTGATCACGGCCTCCTGACGATGCCAGGATATTGACTAACTCCTGGCTCTTGTATGAATCATAACCAATGCGTATGATCTTGACTATCTTTGACCGGACCAGTATATCGTTGGCAATGTGTCTAACGTCTATCTTTTTGCCCTTGGTAAACTTCAAATACCCTTTTTCATGCCAGATCCTATAAAGCTGCTCATTCGGGTGGCCTTTCAGGGCACCGATGGGAAAATAGTAATCTGTGTGCGCATAGAAACGTTTACTCTCTGAGGAATAGACAGTATATGTTACTGCGCTAAAATCGTCTCTTACTGACAGGTCAAACGCTACGGCACAATCCGGGTGTCCTTTCACCTTGTCAATGTCAAAGTTACCCAACAGGCTTTTGGCTGTCTCATAGTCAAACCAGGTCTTAACCTCATTGATCGTGAAGATGTTGAGCAACTTAGTGCGAAACGCTAACATATTCTCTGCTGACAACTGCGCGTTTGCCCACTCGATTTCATAGAAATCATCTTGCACCGTAATACCCAAATGCGGCTGTACCTTTCTCCAGGTGTGCGGATCATCTTCTCTATCGTCTGCATCAGGCATGAAGAGGGCGGCAAACATGGTGTCATTTTCCATTTCGCCCCTGAGTACCTTTTTAACACCCTCCAACTCATTGAAGCACGGGCCATCCACCACGTCGCTTGCCGTCGTAATAATAACCGTCAACGGATTACGGCGCGGCCCCATGGACGTTGTGAGTACATTTTTCAGATCTGCACCGTTCTTGTTGGCCGTATTCCTGGCCTGGGCATATTCATCAAGAATGGCCAGTGAGGCAAACAGGCCGTCTTTAGTTGTGGCGTTGGCCGTCAAACACTGCACCAGGCTCTCACGGTTCCGATCCTTAAATGCAACCAACTCCCTGTTAATTCTGAAATGCTTCTGCTTGGGGTCTAAATCAAACATCACGCTCCTAACCTCATTAAAGCATTTCTTGGCCTGATCGTAACTGTTGGCTCCCACATAAGCCTCTGCGTTAAAGTCACCAAACAGCATATCATCAAGTGCCAGGAAAGCGGCAAAGGTTGTCTTACTGAACTTACGGGGTACAAATATATATGCTGTCCTAATCAGCCTGCGGCCATCAGGCCGGGCAAAGCCAAAAAGATTTGCTATGTGCCAAACCTGTACGGGTGTCAACTTGTAACGCCGCCTGCAAGTGGTTCCACTAAACCTCAGTTTCTCATATAGTCTGATCCTGCGCTTTACACGCTTAGGTTTCCATTGGTATTTATCGAGCAAATAGAAAAATCTGAGTATGGCCAGGATCTCATAGAGATTGTGGCCGTCTGGATCATCCATGATGCCCTCTATATATCCCCATACCCGTTTATCAGTCTCTATCAATGCCTGGCGGTAGCGGACGGGGTAATCATCCCGTCCGGCTTGCAGTTCTTCTACCGCCTTATCCTTTAACTCATTCCACTGGATTCTCTCTGCCTCTGTCATTGTCTGCCTCCTTATTCATCGTCACCGTCGCCTTTCATATCCTCCATGAACTTTGCAAAGCCGTCGTTGTCGGCCTTACGTTCCTTACTGTCTGTGTTCATGCCCAATGCCCTGAGTGCCTTTTGTGTCTGGCCAACCAGATCAAGGTACAACTTTTCCTTGGGGTCAATGCTCTTGCGCTCGTTGCCCTCCCTGGACGTTTCTACATTTATAGCCTGGTGGCCATCGGTAAAGATCTCTTCTGCCAGGATCTCAGTACGTACCAATAACTGCGCCACCACCTTTGCCTGCATAGACAACTCAGGCGAATATTTGCCCTCTTTCTTCAACAGGTTTACAATGTAGGTCTTTTTGGCCGTAATGCGCTGCTTGATTACCTTGGATGCCTTGGCCTGGCTGTCAGACGTAGGCAAAGCGGGTGTTTCCGGCTTCGGCTGTTCCTGCTGCTTTTGCTGCGGCATCACCCTCTCTGTGTAGCCCTTGGCCTTGTTCCTGGTCTTGTTATAGAAAATCACGGCTGTAGTATCACCTGCCTCTACCAGATCATAGAGTTTCTTTTCTGCCATTTCATCCCGGTACTCCCTGGATATTTCCACGGCATCCTCGACGGCTTGTTTAAACTCTGGATCCTCAGCCATCCATTGCCTGAATGTCCGGGGGTTGAGGCCGACGGCGGTACAGGCAATTCCCTTGAAACCTTTTTGCCTTATGATCTCGCCTACTATCTGCGCTTTCAGTTTGTCTTTGTCCTGTATCATTTTTCAAACGAATTTATCCCGTCAAAATACTCTTTGTAGAAATCAAACAGCCCTTTGTCAATGGTGATACTGCCCTGCTCAGTTCTCGGATTCGTGTTAATATTGGCACTGGTCTGAATACCGAAATAAAAGCCGTCGGCCTCATTGCATCCTGCATAGATCTTACTGTGATTCTTGAATACTGCGGCACGGCCTACTTCCGGGTGTTCGGTATAGAATTTCTTAACCATCTGCCACTCGATCTTATAACTGCCGGGGAATATCTCACCCAGGTACATATCGAATTTCTTTATCTTACCTGCCTCCCACCACTGTTGTATCTGCAAAATATCCTCTGCGGCCATGCACCAGGTGGAAAGTAGCATATAGTCCAAATCGTGCTGATTGAGCACCACTTTGAGGTAACTGAGGCTGTCAACGTCGCCCGCTGTCAGGAAATTGTAGGTAACTCCCTGCTGCATCTGGACGTACTGCATAGCCTCCAACATCTTCACCTCACTAAATGCGCGTCGGTACTCATATCGTTGGCTCAGTTCGGTACATTCCTTAGTACGCCTGTGCGCCCTCTTCGCTCCGGCTGCATCAGACAACTGCGTATCATCGTCCAATGTCGCTGCCGGGGCCAAAGGTTCGGGCGTGGCCATCCCGAAATTGCCAAAGTCAAAAGCATCGTCGTAGTTCATATATTTTCTTTTATGGGTTTTTATCGGCAAATCCAATATGGGAAACCAAAAACGAGCTGATCCCCCACGGCCCCAAAAAGTGGCTCGCGTATGGAGAAAGGTTTGGGCGAGGTTTAACCCCGTACACCCCCGATTTTATGAGGTAGCCCCCGTTAATGGTCTTTAACATTTTAGAAAAATTTTTTAACAAATCTCGCTAACTGTTCCTTGGTCTTTCGTCTCGTTTGTTTCTTTCCACTCCTACCCATTTCGTTATGGGTCTTTACGTGGCAATCGTGACACAAAGATCTGAGGTTGCCGAAATCGAACATTAAAGTTTCTTTCTCTCTGTATGTCAATCCGTGCTCAACGGGAATAACATGGTGTACCTCAGTGGCAGGCTCCGGCCTGTTCTTTTCCTCTAAGCATCTTTCACACTCAGGGTTAGCCGATAACTTTGCACGTCTCAGACGTTGCCACCTGGCAGTACCGATCAGTTTAATATAGTCCTTATCCTTTGCCATCTTCTGTATCTGTAAACACTTTCATACTCGCATTGTATTTAGCCATCAGGTATTTCAGGCTATCCAATAGATTCTGCTGCACGTCTTTCTTGCTCTCCAATGCTGCGCTTGCCCTCTCGTCAACGGTATTACTGCAAATGAGTCTATACACTTGGACGGGGTACTGTTGGCCTTGGCGGTGCAATCGTGCGTTTGCCTGTTGGTAGTGTTCCAGGTTCCAGCCTGTACCAAACCAAACTATGTAGTGGCCACCTTGCTGCATATTCAGGCCATAGGCTGTAGATGCCGGGTGTGCCAGTAGTACGTCAATCTTTCCGGCGTTCCAATCTTTCAGGTCGGCTTCGCCATTATAGGCCCTCACCTTATAACTTTTTAATTTTGTCACTATCCTGGTCACATCATGTTTGAATTGATAGAACACCAAAACACTGTTACCATTTGCAGCCTCAACGATCTCAGCCAGGCGATCCAGTTTCTCGCTATGCACTTCGTGTACGTCTCTGTTTTCATCATACACTGCACCGTTGGCAAACTGACTTAGTTTGTTCATCAATCCGGCTGCACTGTTGGCAATGATGTTTCGTGTACTGCCTGAAAATTCCTCTGCAAACTCCAATACCTTTTCACGTTCAAACGCTGTGTAGGCTTCCATGGTGGCCGGGCTTAACGGAATCCTGACGGTGTGGGTCATTAGGTCAGGCAGTTGCAAATAATCCTTGGCCTGCATACTCAGGCAAATGTCGGCGATCTTATTTCTTATGATGCTTTCACAACCTTTCTTGATCGTACATCTGATAGTTATTCCATTTCTGTTATAGGTATCAAAGTAGGTTTCCCGGTACTTGGTCACTGACTTTCCCAGACGTTGGCCCATATCCAAACAATACATCTGTGCCCAAAGATCAATGAGGCCGTTAGGCGCGGGTGTACCTGTCAGGCCAATCACCCTGCTAACTGTTGGCACTGCCATACGCATAGCCTTGAAACGCTCACTCTTACTACTCTTAAAACTTGTCAGTTCGTCAATAACCAAAACGTCAAACGGTAGCATCCCGCCATATTGCCCAACAAGCCAAACAAAACTGTCACGTCCTATGACGTACACATCAGCCTTTTTAGACAGGGCCAACTTACGCTGTTTCTCAGTACCCATCACCTTTGACACTCTAAGGGATCTGAGGTGATCCCATTTCTCGGCCTCAGTAGTCCATGTTGTTTCAGCCACTTTCTTTGGGGCTACCACCAAAGTACGCTCTACCTCGCAATCATCCATAAGCTGCTGAATAGCCGTCAGGGTGCTAACCGTTTTACCTAATCCCATATCCAGGAATAGGCCACATCGCGGATGCTTCAATATCCAGTACATCGCGGCCTGCTGATATTCATACGGATTATATCTCATACTTGCTAACTCTTTTGGATTTCCTCTACCACACAATCTACTAACAGATCTACGGCCTCTTTGCTGTCGATCACCCAAACGTTATGCCCTAAGTCCTGTAGTTCCTGGTGTCGGATCTGCTGCAACTTAGTTGGCTTTTTGCCTTTGCTTTTCAGTTCTACCCAGATCACTTTGCCGTTGGGTAGGCAAACCAATCTGTCAGGATAGCCCGTCACGTTGGCATTGGAATATTTCAGGCACAACAAATTTGCCTCTTTGGTTTTCTTCACCAAATATGCCTCAATCGCTTTTTCCGAAACTTCGGCATGATTAACTATGTTCGCTATGCTCTTTTTCATCTTGCTATGATTTTTATATCGGTAAACCAAAACCTCGCGTGTACGCGCATAGCATTTTACGCGAAATGAGTTTGGGTTCGCGCGTGTACGCGTTACAGGTCTGTGTTATGCCTTTTTTTATCATATCTATTACTTAATACATTTTTATAAATATTTTGGTTTACTTGGTTTACCATAGCCGCAAAGCCTTTATTTATCGGGGTTTTTCGGTAAACTAAATTATTTTTGTTTGGTTTACCTTTGGTTTACTTGGTTTACCTCTGCAAATGTTAAAAAATGTAGTTTGGTTTACCTCGTTTACCTTTTCCCGGCTTTTGGTTTACCTCGTTTACCGTCTTTTCACGTCTCAAATATCATCATCTTCATCATCATTATGCACTCGCCTGAATGACTTTTGAACACCGTAAATGGCTTGACTGTGCTTTGACGTTCCCATACGTTCCCAATTAGGCAGATCGTCTATGAGCCGTCCAACCTTTCGGGCCAGGTACTTATATTCCTTGTCGCCCATGTCACGGCCTAACCTCTCGCAAATGAACTCAGCGGCGCAAACTCTCTCACGGGTCTCTGTGCCTGTCTGGTCTAACGGGTCAGGGTCTGTAATGTAGGCGCGTCGCCTGCGAATATCCCATGTGTTCCACTCACCGGGCAGTTTCATATCCAGGTAGGCAATCAGCATATCTTTCATAGGATCGTCGGCCTCGTCGTTATAGTCGGCCTGTCTCTTCCGGGCTTCGCTTTCAAGTTCTGTAGGCAGGTACAATGATTCGCCCTGCTTCCAATACTCGACGGCCTCAGCCCAAAGTTGATCACGGTCTGCCATCAGATCCTCTTTGACGTGCTTGTGTATGCCTTTGTCTGAATTGACGGCCATCACCCAAAAACGGCGGTTGCCTGTATCACCTTTGAGAAAATACGTCTCGTTGGTAGTGCCACAGAAAATGCACTGCCTCGGATGCTTTTCTACCACCGTGCCATAAGCGGGCCTGTAGGTATCATCCTGTCGGCTAATGTAGGCTTTCACCTGCTCAACGTCTGATCGCTTAATGCTACCCAGTTCTGGCAGTTCTATCACCCAACCGCCACGGGCCTGCTCCATTCCGCTTTTGCCCTCCATCGTCACCAGGCTATCGTTAAACCATTCGCCACCCATGACAGAAAACAGGGTAGATTTACCAATGCCCTCTGCACCTGAAATAATCAGGCAGTAGTCATATTTGCAACCGGGATTCATTACCCTGGCCACCGCTGCCGTGAAATGCTTACGCGTCATAGCCCTGTTTAGGGCGTTATCCTCTGCACCCAGGTAGTCAATGATCAGACTGTCTAACCTTGGCACGCCATCCCATACCAGGCCATTGAGATAGTCACGGATAGGGTGTACCCTGTGACGGGTAAACACGGCATCCTTGGCATCCTTGATTTTGTCTTTGCCGGACACACCATAGTTTTCATCTAAGTAGATCCTTAAATTGGCATCGTCACGGTTGCCCCATTGGGTTGCTTTCCGATCCCAGGGCAAACCACCCTTGACCAAATCAAAGCCGGAAAACAGATCGTGCCATAGGTGGCCGGACAAAAGCGGGTCATTCTCCAAAATGCAAATGATGTTCTTTGACGTGGATTTAATTGCCCCCTTTCTGTCATATTCCAGATCGGCCATCCAGTCGGTGCTAATCTCGCTAACTGCGCCATCCCCACCTGTCAGATCCAAACCGTCGAAATCGGCCTCAACGTCTGCACGTCTCTCTTTGGTCAGCAAAACACGTACATTCTTATCCTTTGCCGCAAAATCCTGCATTTTCAGGTATGAGGGCAAACGGGTAATGTCAGTTACACGGCTACCCTCGTCGTGAACACCAAACAAGTGAATACGGCAAAGATCGAAAGCGTTGCAAAGCTGCCTACTTGCAGGATCCGTTTCATGGTGGGAGTATGCAAATTTTCCATCATAGCAAACCAATCCCGCTGCAACACTACCTAACTTATAGGTATAACGTCCATCCATGGCCGTATGCTCATATACATCTGTCAGGTACTTGTCAATCACCTCTTCAATGGTGTAGGCCCTGCAAAATGCACCGATCAGGCCGGGCTTTTCCAACGGGTCGCCTGCCTTTCTCAGTTCATGGGCTACTGCCTCAGTCTCACGGCTACCAATGGGCCACTCTGAGGCATCTTGTGGGTTTACGTAGGTTGCCAGGATCTTGTCAACATCACAGGCCGGGCCATCCTGTACCTCAAAGACAAATTCACCGTCCTTGCTTGTGCTTGGCCAGTAGAAAAGCCTTGGCAGTTGGTAGGTTGTAATGTCAAACAGATCTATGCCTAACGTCTCTGCAATCTTTCTGCAAAGTGGCTCATACTCTGAGGGCTTGACGTTCCTGTTTAGTGGGAATACCAGTCTGTAGCGTGGTTTCTCCGGCGTGTGCTTGTGGGTGCTGTAGAGCATAGCCGCAAAGCCGTAGGCCATTGTGAAATCATCCCAGACGCTCGTAGTTCCGTAGTCAATATCTAAGGTGGCCACACTTCGCCACATGACGTTATCAGTCTTACGACGGCCACCTGACAGATAGCCACCTACAAAACCGCCAACGTCCTTAATGTCGCTTTGTTCCTCGCGGCTCATTTTCAGGTACTCTTTCATAGATTCACCTGTCCGCTTGGTCTCGCTACACCTGGCCACTAATTCACTCCATTGCCATTTTTTGTTTTTCCACTTCTTAGACAGTCGGCTGTGTGCCGTTGCCAGGTCTAAAGTGAAATCATGGCTCAATGCTACCGTACTCATACCAACGAATTTATTAGGTTTCTGAAATACGGTGCAAACTCCTGGTCTGTGTAGATCTCTATTTCCCAGATCCCCTTAACAATCCGTCTCATTCTCATTTCAAACGGGTTGTCCTCATTGATCAACTTATCCTGTAGGATCTTCACAAATCCGCTGTTCATCGTCGCGTTTATTACGTGGCTGTATGCTGTTTCTTTCATATTATAGCCTCCTATCTTTTGTTACTTTCCAGACTTCTGCAAGTTCTGAGAAATTGATTTTGTTTACCAATAACTTAACCTCTTTTGGCGGTTTATCGTAGTAGGAAAAACTGCCTGTTTCCTTTCTCACTCTCAGCATCTTCTTAATGGCTGCTGTGAAATTGGTAATTGGCTTTCCTGCTGCAATCCTGGTCAGTAAAATAGAGGTTGCTGTAACTGCTGCATCAAGTGACGTGGCCCGGCCCATATTTAGGGTGTGACAACAGTAGTAAATACTGTGTGGCAATAACCTTTCTGTAACATACTTATAGATCGTATCAAGTTGCTTTGTCTGGTGGTAGTCATAGAGCATGGTAGCCTCTTCTGCTGCCGTCACTATCATTTCGTCGTAACGTTCAGATTCATCTTTGTGCTGTTCCATTCGCCACCAGTCTGCCTTATTGTCAGTTGGCTTTATCCGGCCTTGCTTTACCAGTTTTAGCCAGGATTCACAATCTAACCTGTCTTTTGCACGGTGTCGGTATCTCTGCCCGGCAATGGTGATCTCAGCCCGCCAACAATCTTTGAAATAGCGTTTGCCGTTCCTAATCTCTTTCAGGCCCTCGTCGTGGTAGATCGTACCCGTTGACGTGATATGATCCAGGGTGTTGCCGGGGTTGCCATAAACGGCTCGATCTTTGTTAGGTTCTTTTATATACATATTACCACAATTCTAACTGTTTATACTCAGGTCTTTTTCTCTCAATCCTTACAGGCTCAACCGCTTTTGGCTTATCCGGCTTTGGGGGTTCCGGCTTTGGCTCCTTATTTGTAGCGTTTTTCTTTGAGGCCCAAATAAAGGTACTGACAAATCGACGCGGGTCTGATTCGGCCCTAATACTTGGCATGGGGCATGGCATCGGCCACATTGATTCATTTATAATGTAGCCTGCCCTGACTGCATCCGGCTCAGTCAGCGTGTTATGACAAACAGCCTCGCCAAAACAGCCGTGTATCATTATATTTATAGCCGACATTTTTACACAGTTCAAATCCAGATCTTCGGCTACCAAATACGGCCTACGGGCTGCAATCTCGGCATCACTGTATTTCAGATCTTTTCTCATTTGATCCTGAATAATAGCGTTTGCCGAAAGCAATAAACGTGAGCTGCCTGCCGCCGGGTCGTTTATAGTAATGCGCCTGCCAAACGGGGTAGGGCTTTTCCCTTTTTCTTCCAGGTCTGCACCTATCAGGGTACACATGGCCGTTGCCTGGCATACTGAGGGCGGCGTAAAAAACTGACCTTTTCCGTTGCCGCTTGGATGCAGGGCCATAAACAGATCACCGAAAGCATCATACCAACCTTTTTGCTCGATCTGCTCATTTTGGATCTTGAAATAGGTAGTGGCCATTTCATAGAATTTTTCAGTTTCCTGCCTGGTGTAGTTCCAATCTGCCAGTTTCTCACCATAGGGATTGAACATCCAAATAAGGTAGTCCAGAAAAGATGTGAATACCTGTGTACTGTCGTAGCCCTTACTACGGCAAAAATCATTCATCAACTTTTCAAGCGGCCTAATGGCTGTATCACCTGTATATTCCTTACTCATAATATACCCTCCTTTTAGATGTTGAATTTCTCACATAGTGCTGCACAAAGGGCCTCGCAAAGTACCCGGCTCATGTTGACCTCAACGGCATTTCCTATGTACTTCTTTTGTTCTGCCTGTGTTCCGATCAAAACGTAACTGTCAGGAAATCCCATTATACGTTTCAACTCTGAGACGTTTAACATTCTCATTTTTACATCGACAATCCCATAGAGGGCCATAAACTCTTTGATCTTGACAGTTGCCGGGCTGTCATCTTCAAATATCTTAATGCCCAGGCCCTTGTCTGTAGAAATAAGATAAGGGGCCATTTTATCCATCCTGGCGATCAGTGTAAAACATGGTTTGTCAATGCTACCCCCGGCACTCTGGTATTGGGGATTCATTAAAAACTGTTCGGCTGATACCAGATTTTGTTTGGGATTTGTAGTTATAGCGGGTGACGGTTCGCCAACTGAGGCGGGTGTGCCGTTACCGTATTGCATATCAAGAAACTGGCTCGTAACTATTCCGAAACGGTCTTTTGTGGTGATCGTCGGGGCGGGTTCCTCTACAGACTGATTAAAGCCGTTGCCATAAAAAGCCGTAATGAGAGCGTGTCGGGATCTCGTTGTTAATGTTGTGGCGGGTTCCTCTACGCTGTGATTATGGTCTGATCCACCGTAATACTCCGAAAGGAATTTAGTAGAAACAATGGCATGGTGATCTTTGGTAGTCACGGATCCTGCCGGGCCGTCTATACCTATATTCTTGCCCATCGGATCACCACTGAATTGCTTAGACAGAAATTGCACCCTGGCCAGGCCCAACCGATTCTGGCAGGCTACCGTTGGGCATGGTTCATCAATGCCAGGGGCTATGTATTTGCCTGCCTGGTTCATTGAATTGTATTTGACCAAAAAGGCATCTTTGCCACCTGCAACAAACTTAACCAGTCCGGCGTAGATCCTTTCTAACGTCTTTTCAACTAACGGCTTTTTACGGGTAAAAATACTTTCGCCCTGATCTTCCAGGTCTAAAACTTCGCGTACTGGCTTCCATTTATTGAACGTTCCAAACATATCACTGCCACCGTTCTTTGAATAGGTAGGGGTGGGAAATGCTATAGGCAGATCGCGTTTAGCAAACTGGCCGAAATATCTTTTTCTTGACGTGTAGGCCCCAAAGTCGGCGGCGTTTAATAGTCGCCAACCAAAATCGTAGCCGTATTTTTTCACATTGTTTACCCACCTCATATAAGATGATCCCTTTTTCATTGAAACGGGCTTGCCGTTTTCGTCCAACTCACCCCAACACATAAATTCCTCCACATTCTCGATTTGGATATAATGAGGATCCAGGGTCTCGATGTATCTAAATAGGTGTTCGGCTAAAGTCCGGCTGTCAGCGTCTCGCGGTTGGCCACCTTTTGCCTTGCTGAAATTGGTACACTCCAGGCTTGCCCACAAAACGACGTAGGCATTAGGGTGCTTGGCTTTCATTTTCTGTAGATGCGCCAATAATGGGGAAAGTTCCAATGTCCTTATGTCCTCAGTAAAGTGCAATACGTCGGGATGGTTCGCGGCGTGGCTCAGTATAGCGTTTTTGTCATGGTTTACACAGGCAATAACCTTGGCACACTTCGCGTTTCTGAATTTGGCAAATTCAACTCCGCTACTTGTGCCACCTGCGCCACAAAATAGGTCTATATAGAGCAATTTGATATTATCTTTTTTCATACAGGTCTAACCATTCTTTACATTTGAAATTATTACGCGGTTTAAAGTCCGCAAACTCGCAAGCGTTGTAAAACCATTTTCTGTTTACCCATTGTGCCAGATCCTTTTGCCACAAAGGTACTTTGTAACTCTGTTTGTCTAACGGCCTGTAGGGTTGGCAGTACGGTAAATATATGTCGCTGCCTCTCCAATGGCTAACACGGGCAAAGGATTCTTTGAAATCCAGTAGTATGCAGTACAGGAAAATGTAGCCTTTATAACCGTACTTACAAATCAGGTTTCCGGCTTTCTCAACCTCGGCGATCTGTCCGGGCGTATCACACCCGAAACGTATATACCTAATCCATTTCACTTGTGCAAGCATACGGGCAATATCATCTGTCACCAACCTTGCATCCAAAGCCTGGTTAAAATCTACTCGGATCCCTAATTTGATGATCTTTTCTATTTGTTCCAGGCCGTAGTCGGATGCCAGTACGTTGTTATCCATCAGAATTGCTTTCTTTCTCCCGGCTGCTATTTGTTCAATATCCATGTAGGGTTTTACGCTGCCCTCTTTTTGAGGTACTACACACCACTTGCAATGATTTGGGCACCCTCTTGTAAGAAATCCGTAGGCGGTATCTTTACACTTTTTGTATAGGCTATAATCCGGCTGTAGTCTGTCGATCTCAGCGGGCAAAGCCTTAGACACGTTGTAACCAGTACCACCTTTTACTATATGGTCGGCGTTTGCTATTACCTGGCCGTAATCAGGCGTGAAAGTGAAGATCTTGGATAGGTACACAATATCGTAATGGTTAAATGGCGTGTACCATTCCACGAAATCACCCATTGCCTTATGGTAGGCACTTAGTTTCATCAGTGCCAGGTTCGGGTACTTACTATCTACTGCAATTAGCCCAATGGTCATTTGTCCTACTTCACTTGTTTATCTTCAACAAAATATCTGTGCTCTTTTTGTTTCGCGTCCTGGCATACTGTCGGGTAGTTCCAATTTGTATGATCTTCTGCCATTTCATTAACCTGGTTGCAAAAATCATTAAGCGCACAATATTCACAATCATGCAGGCCGTCACCTTTTACGATTCTCAGCCGCTTTCCAAATATCTCTATTACCTGCTGTTTCATAATCAATACTCCTAATCATTAACCAACATCGGCATAACCAACATAGTAATTTCCTCACAATCCGGCTGTGGCTCTGGTAGGATAATCGCTGCCCGGCTTGGGTCTGTGAGTTGGAAAACCACTTTTTCAGATTTGAGGTTTTTGAGGATCTGCAAAGTTGATTCGTCTTTCAGCCCTATTCTCATATCCTCACCGTCGTACTGGCAGGCAATGGCCTCATTTGCTTCTATGGCAAAATCAACGTCTTTGCTTTCCAGTCTCATAGTGTCCTTTGACAGTCTGATAGTCACCAATCCGCTTACAGCCGTGAAATGGTGCAATCTCTCAAATGACTTAATGAGTGCCAGGCGGTCTATTGTCAGGCTCTTTGTGTGGTTGGTGGGGATAACGCTGTTATAGTTGGGATAACGGCCCTCAATGGCTTTGAAAGTAAGATCTAATTGGCCCTCTAACACAATATGGCATAGTGCGCGTGGCTGTGGCTCCTTGCTGTCAGCGGGCCAGTCTATTTCATATTGGATAAAGTCAATATCTACCCATCCCGTTTTGGGCAAAATCTTTTGCAACAGTCTTACGATCCTGTCCGGCATGATCATCCAGGCGGGGTTATCCCTTACGATGGACTTTTTACACACCTTTACTAACTTGTGGCCGTCGGATGCAGCAAACTCGGCATGGTCGGTTTGCAGGTTGAACATTATACCGTTCATTACGGGTCTCAAAGCATCGTTGGCCATTGCAAAGCTGCACTTATTCAGAATGGAAAGCAAACCCGGTGCTTCCATTGTCAGATGATGCGCTGTCTCAGTCGAAACGGTGGGGATCCTGAAACATTCCTCTGCACCCTCGCACAAAGGTACGGCAAAACTGCCTATAGAATGGTGTATGACTGCCTGGTACTCAAAAACCTCGATAGTTAGTTTCTGATTATCCAGTGTCTTGATGCCGTTTAACAGGTAGTAGGTGAAAATGACAAACTGCCTGCTTTCGTTTGCCGGGTTCTCGATGCTGACGGCCTTACTCATAAAGATCTCGCTATTGCTCGTTGCAATAACCAGGGTGTCGGCCTCAACCTTGAAATGGTATGATCTGAATATCTCAGACATTCGGCTGTATCTTGCCTCCCTTGCCGTCATAATGCCGTGCTTTGTCAGTAACAAAGCCTGTAGCAATATGTTTTTTTCTATTATAAATTTCATACGTCGTAGTGTTTAAAATAATTCAAGTTGTTTGGGATATAGTGCCACAGACGGATAGATCCAGGATCGTTTGTGTGGCTTGACTTTCAGGGTACGTGCCCGGATGGCTTCGGCCTTATCCTTTTGGCACGGTGGCGTAATTACTTCGCGTCGCCTGGTCAGTCGGCCAATGGCCGTAACGCAATAATCAGGTGCTTTCATAACTTATGGCCTCCAATACTTATAATACCTGTAGTCTATGCAGGCGGGATCAGATTCGTTTACCTCGTTTTCTGAAATGTTGCAAGTTCCACAACCGGGGCGGCTTTCGTCGCCTCCGGCCTGGTATGCTAAACACGTCCTGCACAATGCCACTTTCATACGCTCACACTCTCACCGTTTCCAGGTTGGTCACTCCCCCCCCTTGTGGGGTTTTAGTCTCAGGCCACAACTCCAGTTGTACCCAATTATGCTTTTTCTTTTCGTCTTTCATAAGTGTTTCGTATTTTATTAGTTCTGTAATACCTCGCACAACGTTTGTGCTCGTTTGTTAATCACTTCGCGGCTGTCACCGTCTGAGTAGTCTGTGCTTTCGCTCCAAACCGTCACCCAGAAAAAAGCCACTTTCACCTGCACCTTAACGATGTAATGGATAGGCAGGCCATCGTCGCCTCTAAGTCTGCGTAGCTGCGCCTCTTCCGGGTTTACCAGAAAATTGTAGTCTAAAATGTCATAGACTATTCTTGCCTTACGCCTGTATTTATTAAAAATGTTCATGTTAAATTTGTTCTATGAGTTTTTTGATGCTCTTTTTGTTCTCCTTTGTCATGGGCATATCAAAGTTTAATTCATAACCTTTGCTGCCTGGCACTTGTTCGGGTTGCTGTCTCACGGGTGGCTCCCAGGGTTCTGCCTTAAAATCATAGGCTGCCTTGTTACCTCCGGCGGGCCGGATGCTGACATCTACCGTTTTCATAAAGATACGGTTATCGTCTTTGTCAGTGGCACATATTAACTGCCCGATCAGGGTATGCTTAATCTTTTTGAAATTCTTCTTAACCTTTCTCCATTTCATAGCGATTGGGGATTTAATGCCCGGCTTTCGCCGGGATAAAGTTTAACTACTAAAGATTAACCACTAACTAATAAATGCTGACACGGCCCTAACTCGATGCGTGCTCGATGCCTTAGTGCCGCGGATGGTGGCGCGGCCGTAGCTGAGGTTCAGACCCCAGGCGTACGTCGCGCTGCTCTCAGTAGAAGTCCAAAACCAAACTCCCTCTATCGCTGTGCCACCTACGGCCTCCAAAGCCTCATTGATAGCCTTACGATTCAGGAATATAAAGTACATTTCTCCCAGGCTTGGGATCCACTGATCATCTTTGAGGCAAATGTTAGGATTGAGGATCTTTTCAAGCCCTTTGGTATTTTCCTTTCCGTTCCAATCGGCTACTGCATCCAAATAGGTTTCAAAGTAGTGGCCTGTGCCCTCATTCTTAATTGTCAGGGCAATATCCTCACCCTCTGCCTGGTCATGGAGATCAACAACCAATGCCCAGTCACCACGTTTCACGCCAATGCCTGTAACCTTACCCTCTGCGGCTTCGTCGGGTGTCTTGCCGTCAAACAAACGCTTGCTGCCATCAGTAAACACCAGGTAGATGCCATCAGCGTACACACCAGTTTCGATCTCGCGTAATGCGCTAAAGTCAGGGCTGTTGGCATGATCAAAACCAACTATGATTTCATCCTCTGCCAAAAACTCATAGGCTTTCTTGCAAAAATCTACGGTCTTTGGATCGTCGCTCATTGCAAACTCCTTTAAGAGTTGCATTTTCAATTCTTGTTTTTCTGTCATAATGCTTAAATATTTAGGGGTTAAAATTCAATGCCGTTTACCTGGTTCGCTATGTTGGTAAAACTCTCCGGCTTGGCTCTCATGTTGCAGATCTCGCCATCCTGTGAAAGCATATCATAGCCTGCATCTTTCAGGTCTGCTTCTTTCATGGGTGCAATAAATTGCGTACCACTCGCCAACTCTACAATTACGGCTGTGTCGCCATCAGGCAGATAGAATTTCTTGCCACAGGTTCTAATACTCACCGTGCCACCTAAGTTAAACTGAATGTGGCCACGTCCAACAGTCCACTTTGGGGATCTCACGGGTCGGACTGCTGCATACTCAAAGTTTAGGAAATGTTTTGCCATAGGTCTTTATCCATTATTGGTTTCTGTACGCTTGACGGCGGTTGCAATCGCGGCGGCTGCAAAGGCCATTTTCACCTCTGCCTCTTCTGCCTTGCTGTCAGTCATTAGGCCCAGATCTATAGAAATTTCGTCTCCCATAGATTCCAAAATCTCATTAGCCTTGGCGGGATCTGCTGTTGTGATTCCAACGGCTAACATCACTTCACGGATATACTGCTTATCCAGTTCAATAGTAACTTTCACTTTCTCGTTCATAGTTGTATGGTTTAAAAGTCTTTAGGAAAATAATGTCTGCCTGCTCCGCTCGGCGTGCCGTCCTTTTTAATTGGGTGGCAAAGGACTACAATCTGGCCGACTGCATCAATAACCAGGCAATCATAAAACAGGGTTGTGCCGTTCTGAGTTGTTATTTTGTCACCCGCCTTAATGCCGTGTGATTCCTCAAACTCAGATTGCAAAGTGTCTCTGTACTGACCTTTTAGATCTTCTCTTTTTGTTCGTAGATCGTAGATCTCTTTGTTTACTTGCTCAATTTGAGCCCAAATCTCTGCTGATTTCATACCGTTTTACCGTTTATTTGTTAATATTCTGTTAAATTCTCGTTCTAAGCGTGTTTTATGTCGCTGACGTGTAGTTTATAGGGTTCGGCCTTTTTCAACGGCCTACGTCGTTTCTACCGTATTAGCATTTATTTTTTAGTCCTTTAGATAGTAGGGTGTTGTGTAACCTGCACCTTTCAGGGGCAAATCTCTGCACCAGTCTATCGGTTCACTAAACAGGGCCTCAACGTCTGCCAGTGTTTGATCCGGCGTTGCCTCGACTATGATTTCATCGTGAATGTGGAAAACTACGGGTAATCCTTTTTTCCTGGCCCTCAAAATGACTATGCCCAGAATGTCACGGGCTACGGCCTGCACAATGTTCTCTGTGAGTTTACCGCCATAGGTTCGGATCTTGCCCCATTTCTTCGTGGTCTGATTCAGGCCCTCGTACTCAATGATCTCATGGTCGCCTCTCCACCCGTCGTTATATTCTGTTTCAACTGTTGCCCTCGGATAGCAGATCGTCCGGCCACTTGGCAGGGTAATAGTCAACATTCCCCACTGCCTGCCAACCTTAATGCCTCTGTGTATGGTGACGGTCTCACCTGTCTTGATAGCCGTCAAAGCTGCCTTTTCGGCAATAGCCCACATTTTGACAATGCGCGGGTTGCTGTCACGCCAAAGCCTTACGATTTCCTTTTCTTCATCCTCAGTCAGTCCTAACTTACTGCCACCCATAGCCTCCAAAGCCGAAACGCCACCACCATAGCCCAGGGCCAGTGTAGCGATCTTTCCTTTTTGCCTCAGCCCTGCGTTCTGGCCGTGCTTCTCTACAGGCACCTTGAACATCTTAGAGGCGTTGGCACAATAGATGTCGCCATTTGTTCTGAAAACCTCTAACACCCAATCCTCACCTGCTAACCAGGCAATAACGCGGGCCTCGATTGCTGAAAAGTCGCAAACATGGAATGTGTGGCCGGGTGCTGCAATAAACGCTGTACGGATCAACTCACTCAATACCTGTGTGACGTTGCCATAGTTCATTTCAAATTCGTCTAAGTCTCCCTGGCGTACTAAGGTACGGGCAAAGTCCAGGCTTTCCAGGTGGTTTTGTGGTAGGTTCTGCACCTGCACCAAACGGCCTGCCCATCGACCTGTACGGGCTGCACCACAAAACTGCAAAAGTCCGTGGATCCTGCCATCATCACAGACACAGGTCTGCATGGCAGAATATTTCTTATTTGAGGTCTTACCGATCTCACGGCGCAAAGCAATTACACGCTGTGCCTTTGGCCAGTAGATCAGTTTTTTGTCTATATCATCCAAATTGGCTTTATTCAGGCTTGCAACTGTCATGCCTGTAGCCTTGTGCAAATACTCTTTGATTTGTGCCGGGCTGTTGGGATTATCCATCCCGGTTAGTTCCTGTGCCTCTTTGAGTAACTGCGCCTTATATTCATCGTCGAAACGGGCGGCTGCATCAACCAGTACGCGGTCAATCATCACGCCCCTGTCGTTAATTTCCTGGTCTGCAATATAGAGTTCTTCATCAAACTCTGCGGGCTGTAGCCTACGCACTTTCTTACGGATCGCCTGCTCTACGTCAACGTCACGTATATTATATAGTTTGAACACTGCCCAACGTTCCATATCGTCGCTTGGCAGGTGTCTCTTTCCATTCTTACCTGGTAATGAGAAATAGCGGATCAGGTTTTTACCCTCTTGCATTTTCCCATCTTGCAATTTCAATACCTCACCACACTGCCCTAATGACAATGGCAGGCCCATACGGGCGGCTAACACCATCGTACAACTCCATTGGGCAGGATCCAATGGCTTGCTAAAGCCAAAATATTTAGTCAGGCATATTCTTTCAAAAGCTGCATTAAAAGCGGTCTTTAATACTTGGGGATCTGTGAGGGCTGCAAAGATCTCTTCCGGCAGGGTTTCCCCCAGGGCAAAGTCAACACACACGGCGGGGCCTCCGTCAATACTATACGCAAAAAGCAATATTGTAAAGTCCGGGGCTTCCACGTACTTGTAAACGCCACAATTCGGTAGATCGTTGCTGCTATAGGTTTCTATGTCAATGCCTAACTCTTTCATCTATTCAGGGCCTTGTCGGCCATCTTAATTAAATTGTCTCTGTAATGCCTTGTATCTTCGTAATGGATAATCAGATTTGAGTAGTCCGGCCTGTTATTCTCCCAACGTCGGCTTTTCTCTTCCCATAGATTATGCCCGCTTTTCTCATTGTAGCCTATTACGTGCATTGTAATAGTCACATTGGCATATCTCTGAACTTTGGTTTTGCCTATTGGCAGGGGCTTTTCTCTCATACTGCTATTGTCCTTTTAGTTTCTCAATGACCGCCTCCAGGTGTCGGATAGTCTGGCCTTGCTTCTCGTACTTCTTTTGCAACTCAGCCTGCTCTTTCTCCAGTTGCTTGATCTTCTTTTCCCTGAGATCATTGGAAAATCGTAGTAATTGGGCTGTTGCATGGCACGTTTCAGCCTTGTACCTGTAGTTATCGCGCTCTGCCTGTAGGCTACTAACCAAATCGGCCTTGCTTTTCAGTTCGGCTTTCAGGCTCTTTAATTTTTTACTCGATATGATTCTGAACATATTAGTTATTTGGGATTGAGGTTAAAAACGCCACCGATCTTGCCCGGCTCGGTGGCCACACCGTCAACTTACGATTTACAGATCTTCGTCGTCCTCGTTGTCAAACTCTACGTCGCCAAAGTCGCTTTCAGCGGATGCCCGGCCTCCCAGACGGTCATCATCCTTGAACTTCATAATGTTGTTGAGGCCAACGGCAATGCCTCTGTTACCGCTTACGTCGTAGCCGTAGAACGTAACGGACATGATAGCCCAAACACCTGAATAGATCTCTTCCTCGTCCACAATGGGCACCTTGTTTTTATCTACGATGCCAGGGCGGGTGTTGCTCTTGGCATTGAGATAAAACATACCCTCGTAGATTTCATCTTCTTTGTCAGAATCGCCATCATGCAGCGGCATATCAAGTTTCTTGGGTTCCTTGCCACCCCACTTGCTGACAATGGCCTGCTTCTTAGCGGCCTCGATTGCTGACTGAATGGCCTTGATGGTTTCTTTCTCAGTCTTAGGAATAAGTACGTTTGTCATGTACTTACCATCTTCTGCGTTGCCATCAGGGGCGTACTTGTTGAAAACATGAGTGTAGGACAGACGGCACGGGCCGAATACTACTTTGGTCTCACTGATAATCTTTGGTGTGATCATAACTGTTGTTTGTTAAATGGGTTTATAAATAGGGTTACTTAATCCATTGGGTTCTCTCCGTAGCCCTGCGCCCATTCCAGGGCGGCTTTTACGCCCTCTTCGTAGGTCTTACCAGGGTACTTTGTTTCTCCTAATTCCTCACGTTCTGAACACTCGCTCAAAACATTGTTGATCTCATTCTCTGTAGGTACAAACTCCATGATCTCTATTTGTTTATAGTCCACATCTTGTTAGTACCGTCGGCATTGAAAAGCACATCAATGTTGGCGGCTTGCTTCTGTGCTATAATATCCCAGGCTTTGAGTTGGATAAACTGCTGTGTAGATAATCCCAATTCCTGTTGGTATGCTTTATCTGCTATGGCTCTCTGCCTCTCAGCCTTTTCACGGGCGGCTTGTACTTCGGCCTCTCGTTCCTGTGTCTGCTTTGCCTGAACTGCCTTTGCAGTCTTATTCATTTCTGCAAGTTGCTCGGCATTGGGAATGGCTTTGCCAATAATCACCTGCTTAACCTCGATGGGTAATTCAGCCTCTTTTGATAACTGCGCCACATAAGCCTGCATTTCTTTCAGTACCTTGGTGTCAATGTCATTCAGGACTTCGCGGTTACTCATTAGATCGAATGGGCTGTGCTGTGAAACGTAAGCGTGTACCCGGTTGCAGAAATGGTTGTATAGATTTGTGTCAAACCAACTAACGCCATAGTTCTGTAGCAAAACGGGTGTACGTCCTTTCTTGATTTGGGTAATAATGACGGTGTGGAAATCCAGGGGCGTGTTGTCGTTTGAAATCAGATCCTCCATGTTTACCTGGTGTTTAACAGGTATGATCTTAAAGGTCTCTGATGCCGTGCTCCACCAACACCATGTTAAACCAGTCTGCACGGGATCATCGTCAACTCCACCGTGGCCCCAAAAGGCGGGGTGGTAAATCAACACGGCTTCCTCGTCTGCTGACGGGGCTACCCAATGGCAACTTGTGAGTGCAATGTTTATGAAAACTACTGCCAAAAACCAAACAAACTTTTTCATGTTACACTTTCTTTTGGGGTTTATACTTTTTTGTTGTCTTAGCCTTTTGGGCTTTCTGCTTTGCAGCCTTTTCGGCGGCGGCTTGTTCTGCTGCCTTTGCAGCCTCTTCCGCTGCTGCCTTTTCCGCTGCCTCCTTTGCAGCCATCTTAGCGGCAAACCTTTGTTTCTGGTAATCATCATTCACACGGGCAATGCTCTTTTTAAGTCGGTTGATCGGCTTACTGCCTGCGTGTTTGCCTACTACTCCCAAAGATTTAGCCTGGCAGATTATGTGCTGATCCGGGGTTAGCCGTTTTTTCTTAGCCTCCACGGCGGGGGAGGGCTGTACTTTTCTTGTCATAATGTTGTTTGAATTAAAGTTGTTTTGTTAGGAATATCGGGCCATGTGCTTTTGCATACTCGGCTCTGATCTCTGCCAGGCTTGTGCGCTGTAGCATCTTTCTTGCCTCAATCAATTCGCGTTCATGGGCCTGCCTGTCTAAGACGTACCGTAGATATTGGGGTGTCTTAACACCGCCACCTCCTTTCCCGGCTTTATCCAGGCTCTTTCTCATTTGCCACCTGGTGCAAAATGAACTTGGCCGGGTAACGCCCTCTCCATTGGTACAGATACGGGTTTTGTCAGTGTCAAATTCCTTGTGTTGACATGATGCACAACACATCACTATCTCAACACCGTAGCCGTTTTTTGTTGTTCTAATCCTGTTTGCCATATTGTTAGTTATTATTCTTTGTCGGCATCATCTGTATCATCGGCATCTTTTTCTTTCTTGACATACTCGAAAACGTCCATGATCTTTGTTTCCTCGATCTTGGCCGTAACATAGTCAATCATGGTGCTACCCATCACCTCGTTTACATTCTTCATTGCACCGTCAAAGCTGCCTGCATTAACCAGGTAGAAAACGGTACTTCGCTTTTCTTTTTCGGTCTTTTCGTCAATAGTGATAAACTGTAACTTGGCCAGATACCACAAATCGGCTGTGTCTGTGTCCGAAAAGAAAACCTCTGCAAACTTGGCGGGGTCTATGTTCACCACCTCAAACTCTCCGCTGATATATGACTGCATTTCTTCGATAATGCGTGTTTCGGCTTCCGTGAAACTCAGGGCATCCACTACATAGGATTCCGTGACTTTCTTCTGTAGGCCATCTTCCTGCACTTTATCATACTTGATTTTGCAGATAAACCATTTTGCTGTTCTACTTCTCATTGCTTCTGTTCTTTAATCGGGCGTTGATATTGTCTAACACGTTATCTATAGTTCTGCCTGGGTATTCTTTGATTATGTCCGGCAATATCGCGGCCCATGTTTTCAGTTTGTACGTCTCACTGTCACGGCTCATGCTTCCACATCTTTGAAATCATCCGCTGCCGTATCATAGGCAGGTCGTTTGTCAGTCTCAGGCACTAACGTTGGCTTGCCCTGTGGCTTCTCGATGTAATCTTTGCACAATTCGTTAAAGTGTTTCTTTCCGATCAGTTTTTCCAGATCGGTAATAGTTCTTAGTTCGGTGGGCTTAACGTAGATCTCTCTGTTAAATCCCTCCTTACTCAAAAGATCCATGACGGCCTCCTGGTCGGTGATCTTGCGGACACTGCGCCCTGCAACCAGTTTGTAACCGGGATAGTTCGTACCGTCCAAAGCTGCCTGCAAAGTGAAATCCTCAACACCCTTGATCCACGATTTGATAACGTCTATCAATGGCAGTACGTCGGTGGCCATTTCTTCCGGGGTGATCAGGTTGGGGTTGGCTTTTTCCTGCACAACTTTGAGGGCGGTTTCTGCCAGTTTCTTGCACTGTGCTTTCACCTTGCAGAATTGGCACCATTCGCCGGGGTTCTGCTTGCCGTTGCCTGCAAAAGCCTCTTCTGCCTTTGGCTTCAACTGAGTGTTTGCCCACCAAAGTAAATCACCAACTGTTATCTCAAATTCTGATAGGTTGTCGATTCGGGGCTGTACGATAGTCATTTTAACTCTGTTGATGTTGTACTCAAAGTTAAACTTTTCGTAGGCTCCCAAAGCATAGATTTTCATTTGTGGGTTGTCAATGGCACTTACCTTAACACCCTTGCCATACTTGAAATCTATGATCTCCAGGCATCCGTCTGCAATGATGCAGGCATCACCAGTACCAAATCCCTCTGGCACCCATTTAGTAAAGTCCAAACGGGTCTCAACCAATAACTGCGCGTCACGGGTTTTTGCACGGGCTTCATTGAATTTCTCCACTACGATTGTGTAGTAGGTATCTGTGTACTCGTCCATTTCTCCAGTGTGGTAGGTTTCATTGAGATCGTTGATCTCTTCTACCTCCTGGCTGATGTCCTGGCCCAAAAACTTTTTCAGTTTCATGGCACAATAGGCGTGTGCCAAAGTACCCTCTTCTGCGTATGAACTGCCTTTGTCCTCAATATTCTCTTCAAGACGTGGGGCGGCTGTGCAATTCATCCATCTGTGGGCCGCTGACGGGCTTAAAAGTGCGTGTAGTCCTGGCATATCAATACGGGCATTTAGTTCCAATACTTCCATCTTCCAATACCTGCAAATCGTCGCACTGCTTAATAAATGCCTCGCGTTGGTCGGCGGGTAATGCACTCGGTTTGTCTGCACCCAACAGGGCTGAAATCTGCTTAAACGTTGCTGTCAGTTGGGTATGGTACTTTTTCCTACCCTCCATTTCGGTATTGTCCTTATAGCCCTCTCCCTCGATACGGGTACGGGTACGGTGCATAGCCTCGCGCACATCTTCCTCTGTAAGCTGCACAGGCTTCTCAGGTTCCGGGGCGGGTTCCTGTGCCTGGCCCTGGTCAGCATCATTGGCGGGTGCTGCCTCTGCTGATGGTTCGGGGGCCGGATCCTGTGTCTCTGTCTTAGACTTACGCCCACGTCTGCCACTGGCGGCGGGTGCTTCGGGCGCGGGGTTCTCTACGGTTGCAGCCGGGGCCGCTGTAGTGGCGGGTGCTGCCGGGGTTTCTTTGTGCAACAGTGCCATGACTAACTGGGTCACTTCGGGGGTTACTCCGATCTGCACGTTAATTGTCAATTCTGCTTTCATAAATCAATAGTGCTATATGGGTTAATACTTGCCGTGAACTATGGCGTTAATGTCCTTTGCAATGATCGTCAATTCGCCAATAACAAAAGCGATACCAACGATTAAATAGATAATTTGTCCTGTAGTCATAATGCTTATTTGTTTAGATATACACCTTGCCAACATCTGATAACCTCTGCACCAGTCGCCACTTTACCGTTGCCTGCTTTTCTCACTTTGAACTTAATGCAGCCGTTGGCCTCATATCTCGCTACAGTGTGGCGATCTATCTGTAGGGCTTCGGCTACCTGTTTCTGATTATACAGGCCGTCGGGGCAAACGTCTGGTCGGGTGGTAATCATAGCGGATTCTTTGTAATTACTAATTGGTTCTCTTTCTCGCCCTCAACGGCTGAATACTTGCAGCCCTCAATACGTGCCATCTGGTAGGCCGTAGCCTGGCCTGCATTGTAGGCCATCCGATCAGGCAGATCAAACGTCCGGGTCTCGCCCATCTGCATACTGCGCAATACGTCGCGTGTTACTTTCTCCATTTCTCTTTTCCTTTAATGTTTTTAATTCTGTTTAGTGCTTACTGCCCGGCCTCAACGTGGGTAGAAAACCACTTGACAGGCCAAAGCCCTGTTAGTGAACTTAGGCACATCTGACTTGCAGGCCAGTGCCTTTTTACCGTAATGCTCTGCGTGTAGGTCGCCCACCATGGAGCACAGGCTGGTAAATCCTACCAACTGACTTTTGCCGTTCAACGGCTGTAGCCTGATCAGAAACTCGCGGTTGATCTTAACTCGCAAATCCTCAATGTTTTCTGCCAAATAGTGCCTTGCCATACGTTTTTACGTTAAAATTACTTATTTACTTACTTATATTTTTGGAGGAAAAGAAAAACTGCCGTATCTTTGCAGTGAATTTCGATTGTTAGTTGGGCTTAGATGTCCGACAGTCTTTCTTATATCCTCTTGAATACGGATGCAAAGATAAGTAAAAACTTACTTAGTTATACCGAAACGGGGGATTTTATAACATAATTTAAGTATTTAGTTACTTATGAAACAGATTTTAAGTAATTCGGGTGTATCTGCCAGGGATGAGATTAAGAAGAGATTACAGGACGTGTTGGTAGAATATGGCAGTAATCCAACACAGTTAGCCCGGCTGTTCAAGGTCAACCAAAAGACTTTGAATAACCAGGTGAACGGTGACACTGACGTTTCCGTAAGTACAATTTTACTTTTCTTGGATGCTTTCAAGGATCTATCTACTGAGTGGCTTTTGAGGGGCCGGGGTGATATGCGTCTGTTGCCCGATGGACTGCCAGACGTGCAAGATGTAGAGATCGGCAAACTGGAAGAGGAAAACAAAAACCTCAAAATCCTGTTAGCAGATCGGGATTTGCAGATCTTGAAAATGCAAACCGAAAACCAGGCTAATCAAAAGAGGGCTGTAGGATAATTAAAATGTACCCGTGTGTATGAAAAGGATATTATCTATAACTGCCCTGGTGTTGGTGTGCCTGGTTACGTCTGCACAGAAATATGTTGGTTGGTGTGACGAAATAGAAATGCTTGGCGATTGGCAGGTAGAGAGTTTTGCAGGTGACTTTGTGGGATTCCCACCTGAGTACAAAGAGAAAACGCCAACGGCCTTTCATTTCTCAGATGGAAACTACACCACTATCAACTATGACGGGGAAACATGGATCTTTAAGGGCTACTGGATCACAACGGCTAAAACCAATGAGTGCTATTTACATTTGTTGCCCTGGAATGGTGGCCAGAGTATCGTTAATTTCAAAATCCAACATTTCGATAACGGCTTTATGGTTCTACGTACCTATGACGGGGCCGGGCGCATTGAGTTAAAGCAAACCACGTCGGCGGGTGTTCGGGCTGTTATGCCGGATTCCGTGCCAGGTGGTAACACCTACGGCCTAAACGGTGTTAGGCTGTCTAAATCGGCTAAAGGTGTGGCAATACGGGGCGGTAAAAAGATACTGCGCTAATTCGCAAATTCTCAGCAAATCAAATTACAGGCAAATTATAATATTAAAAATCAATAAGTTATGAACACAACAAAATTATTAGAAGGTAAGACAGCGCTGATTACTGGTGCTGCACGCGGTATCGGAAAAGCTATCGCACTGAAGTATGCCTCAGAGGGCGCTAACATCGCATTCACCGATCTGGAAGTAAATTTGGAGACCGAAAAGGAAATTTCTGCTTTGGGCGTAAAGGCTAAGAGCTACGCTTCGAATGCCGCTGATTTTGCTCAGACTGAAGAAGTGGTGAAGGCTGTCAAGGAAGAGTTCGGTTCAATTGATATTCTGGTTAACAACGCCGGTATTACAAAGGATGGCCTGATGCTCCGTATGACTGAGCAGCAGTGGGATGCCGTGATTGCCGTGAATCTGAAGTCGGCATTCAACTTCATCCACGCTTGTGTACCTGTTATGATGCGTCAGCGCGGTGGCTCTATCATCAATATGGCATCTGTAGTAGGTGTTCACGGTAATGCAGGTCAGGCAAACTACGCAGCTTCAAAGGCTGGACTAATAGCCTTGGCTAAGAGTATCGCTCAGGAGATGGGTCCGAAGGGTATACGTGCCAATGCTATCGCTCCAGGATTTATCGAAACAGCGATGACTGCAGCTCTGCCTGAGGAAGTTCGTAAGGAATGGTGCAATAAGATTCCTCTGCGCCGTGGTGGTCAGGTCGAGGATATTGCTAACGTTGCTACTTTCCTGGCTTCTGACATGTCGAGCTATGTGAGTGGACAGGTCATTCAGGTCGATGGCGGCATGAATATGTAAGATGTCTGATGTAAGAAGTAAGATGTAAGAGGTATGGAGGTCGTTTACGAGGACAACCATATTATCATAGTCAATAAACAGAGTGGGGAGATCGTTCAGGGCGATAAGACTGGCGATCGCCCCCTTTCTGATATCGTCAAGGACTATATCAAGGAGAAGTACCAGAAACCGGGTGCTGTTTTTCTTGGTGTGGTACACCGTCTGGACAGGCCCGTTTCGGGGTTGGTGGTTTTTGCCCGCACATCGAAAGCACTGCCCCGATTGAATAAGATGTTTGCCGAGAATGAAGTGCATAAGACCTATTGGGCGATAGTTTGTAAGTCGGTTGGTGGAAGAAGGAAAATTGCAGATGACGGTGAATGGCATACACTGGAAAACTGGATTGTAAGGAACGAGAAGCAAAACAAGAGCTATGCTTACGACCGTGAGGTGCCTAATAGCAAGTTGGCCAGGTTAAAATATAGATTGATTGCACGTGGCGAACGCTATGATTTGGTAGAGGTGCAGTTGATGACAGGTCGTCATCATCAGATTCGCTGTCAACTCTCTACGATGGGGTGTCCTATTAGGGGTGACTTGAAGTATGGCGCCCCTCGCAGTAATCCTGATGGCAGCATCTCGCTGAATGCACACCGAATAGACTTCGTTCACCCCGTTTCTAAGGAAAAAATAAGCTTAGAATCGCCCTTGCCAGATGATAATCTGTGGGAAACATTAAAAAAAATGGTAAAATAGTTTCATATTTCCTTTTTTTCATGTATTTTTGCAGCATACTTTGCAAGTAAAGATATGAAAAAAGCCTTTTGGTGGATTTTGGGCATATTGCTAAGCCCTATTCTGCTGTTCTTGATATTGACAGTTTTGCTTTATCTGCCGCCTGTACAAAATTGGGCAGTTGATAAGGTAGCTGCCATTGCCTCGGAAAAGACTGGCATGGACATCAGCGTAGGCTACGTGAAACTTGCATTCCCCTTGGATTTATCGATTGAGGACTTCAAGATGATTCACCGGCCAGATACGATAGCCGATGTGGAACAGTTGACCGTCGACGTCCAGCTGTTGCCACTCTTCAAGAGTCAAGTGGTTATCAATGAGTTGGAGGTCAATAATACTAAACTGAATACCAATGGCTTTGTAGAGGCAGCTCAAGTGAAAGGCAGTTTCAAAAGACTGTTTGTGTCTAGTAAGGGTATCGACCTTGACCGCCAGACGGTGGAGGTGAATGGTGCCCGTTTGGAGGATGCCCAATTGGATGTACAGTTAAACGACTCTGTACCTGAAGATACGACAACCACAGTCAATCTTTGGAAAATCCATGTGGACAGCGTAGTCATCAGCCGCTCTGATTTGGCATTACACATGCCGGGAGATACGATGAGTATTAATACCCGTTTCGGCACTTTAATAGCTAGAGAAGCCCTTATCGACCTCGGTACTGAGACCTATACTGTGGGTAGCGTTGACTGGCTGAATGGTGCCTTGGCCTATGATCAGAATTATCAGCCTCGCATAGAGGGTCTTGACTTCAATCATATCGATCTTACCCATCTGAATGTCGGTATCGACTCTATCTACTATCATGATCCGACACTTCGTTTGAATATGCGCCATATCGCACTGAAAGAGAAAAGTGGTCTACAGGTAACTGACCTCAGTGGCCCGATTGTGATGGAGAATGGTAGCATTCGTTTGCCTAAGTTCCATCTGAAGACCCCTGAGAGTGATATCTTGGTCGATATGGATATGCCCCTATCACTAATGGACTCTATAGACCCAGGTAAACTTCGCCTGCGTGTGGATGCCCAGTTGGGTCGACAAGACCTCATGCACTTTATGGGTGATTTACCGCAGGGTGTTCGAGACCGTTGGCCATACTATCCGTTGACAGTGAAGGGATCTGTTAAGGGCAATATGGATTTCGTCGAGTTCAAAGACCTTGACATTGAATTGCCTACCGCCTTTTATGGTAATGCTGACGGTTTTGTTGCTAACATCTCTGACCCCAAGCGTCTGCGTGCCGATGTACAGTTTAAGGCTCGTACTCAGAATATAGGCTTTTTAATGGCCATGTTACCTCGCGACGTACAACGTGACTACCGCATACCACCTATGTCGACTGAAGGTCGTGTGAAAGTCGATGGCGCACACTATTCAGCAGATGTCAAAGCCCATGAGGGTGGGGGACACATGCAATTGATTGGCGATTTTGATGCTAATCAGATGAACTATAGTGCCAGCATCAGTCTTGAGAATATCAATTTCCATCACTTCATGCCCAATGGCTTCCTGTATAATGTAGATGCAGGTATCATGGTCAATGGTCATGGTGTCGACGTATTTGCACCAGAGACCGATATCATGTCCACGATTTACATCAATCAGTTGAAAACCAGTCTGTGGAACATGAGCGACCTGACAGCTATTACTGTTATTCGAAAAGGACGTGCGCAGATTGACCTTGAAAGTCGTAACAAACTGCTTAGTGGTGAGTTCAATATTGATGCCCTCTTGAACACTGAGAAGTTTATTGGTACGGTGTCTGCCGACGTCAACCATGCAGACCTTTATGCGCTGGGCCTGCTGGAGAGTCCACTGACCATTGAGATGTGTGGCTCGGCAGATATCAATTCCGACATGAAGATGCAGCACAACATTACTGGACTGGTTAGTGATATTGTGGTTACCGATACTGCCAAGACCTATCGTACGGAGTGGATTGGTCTGCTTTTGAAGACCAATACGGACACCACGATAGTCCGTGCACAGAGTGGTGACTTTATCGTGAAGATTGATGCCAGTGGCAACTACGAGCAGATGGCAGAGACGTTCAGTGTCCTCGGCGATTCTGTGATGTCACAGCTTGACAGGAAGACTATTGACCAACCGGCATTGAGAAAACTGTTGCCAACCCTGAAAATGCATATAGAAAGTAAGCGCGACAATCCTTTGGCTAATCTATTGAAGAGTGGTAATGGCATCGACTTCAAGGAACTATGGTTCGATATGGACTCGTCGCCTGAGACAGGTCTTAATGGTAATGGCTATCTTCATTCACTCATTGTGAGCGGTGTGCGTCTGGATACCATCAATTTCCGACTGGCACAACGTCGGGAACGCCTCTCCTTCGGTGGTCAGATACGTAATAACAAGAAGAATCCGCAGTTTGTGTTTAATGCCCTTTTTGATGGTGTCTTGCAGGAACGTGGTGCTACCGTTGGCGTGCGTTATTACGATGCAGCCAATGTGCTGGGTGCTCGTTTGGGTGCTCAGGCCGAGGTGGTTGATAGCGGTTTACGTTTGCATCTCATGCCTGAACAACCGACCCTGGGTTACAAGAAATTTAATCTGAATAAAGACAATTTCCTATTGTTCAGACCCAATAAGAAAGTTGAGGCCAATATCCACCTGGTAGCTGACGATGGCACAGGTTTGAAGGTTTATTCTGAATCGTCCGACTCAACAGCTTTGCAGGATATTACCGTCAGTGTGAATCGTATCAATCTTGACGAGATAACCTCCATCTTCCCATACATGCCTCGCGTGTCGGGTTTGCTTGATGGTGACTACCATGTTATCCAAGACAGGACCAGTCGCTTCTCTATTGTGGGCGATATGTCTATTCGCCAACTGGCCTACGAAAAGAGTCCGATAGGTAATATAAGCTCAGAACTTGTTTACCTCCAGAAGGGCGATTCGGCCCATGTCATAGATGCTCGTCTGATGAAGGATGACATAGAGATTGGTTCGATGACGGGTACCTATTATGATGTTGGTGATGGTAAGGTGGATCTTAGGTTTATTATGGATCACCTTCCCTTGGACATGGCCAATGGCTTCATTCCTGATCAGTTGTTCGGTTTGCAGGGTTATGGCGAGGGTTTGTTGGATATCCGTGGTCCGCTTGACAAGCTAAAGGTGGATGGTACCGTGGTACTCGACTCTGCCTATCTGGTGAGTGTGCCCTATGGCGTCAGGATGCGTTTCGCTAAAGACCCATTGGTGATAGAGAATTCCAAGCTGACTATCAACAATTTCAATCTATACTCGTCTAAGAATGATGAGTTGAATGTGCATGGCAGTGTTGACTTTGCCGATTTTGACCATATCATGACGAATATCCGTCTGCGTGCCCAAAACTATCAGATTATCGATGCCAAGGAGAATAAGCAGAGTATTGCCTATGGTAAGGCTTTCGTCAACTTCTTTGCACGTATCAGTGGTACGCTGGATAATATGAATATGCGTGGCCGTTTCGATGTGTTGGGTTCTACCGATATGAGTTACGTGCTTCGTGACAGCCCGTTGACTACGGATAACCAATTGGACGAACTGGTTAAGTTTACTGACTTTAGCGACAGCACGCAAACCGTTATCGAACGTCCGCAACTAACTGGTTTTAAGATGGATATGACGCTTAATGTGGCAAATGGCGCTCACATTATGGCCTATCTGAATACAGACCATTCTAACTATGTTGACCTCATGGGCGGTGGTACGCTGCGTATGATTTATACACCTGAGGACAATCTGCAGCTGACGGGACGTTATACCCTGTCGAATGGTGAGATGAAGTATTCAATGCCTGTTATCCCGCTGAAGACTTTTATTATTCGTGATGGTTCGTATGTCGAATTCACTGGCGAGATGATGAATCCTACGCTGAACATTACCGCAACCGAACGTACCAAGGCCAATGTCGGCAATGAGGGTGAGGCGGTGCGTAGCGTCGATTTCGACTGTGGCGTCGTCATTACCAAGACGTTGAGCAATATGGGACTTGAGTTTACGCTCGATGCACCAGAGGATATGCAGTTGCACAGTGAGTTGCAAGCCATGTCGTCAGAACAGCGGGCCAAGCTGGCTGTCACCATGCTGACTACAGGTATGTATCTGTCTGATGGAAACACGGGTGGCTTCTCTATGAACTCGGCTTTGTCCTCATTCCTTAACTCGCAAATCAGCCAGATTTCAGGCAATGCACTGCGTACCTTGGATCTCCAGTTCGGTATGGACAATTCCACCGATGCCACAGGTCAGACCCGTACCGACTACTCGTTCAAGTTCGCCAAGCGCTTTATGAACAATCGTCTGAAGATAGCTGTGGGTGGTAAGGTGTCCACTGGCGCAGAGATACAGGAACGCAACAACTCGTTCTTTGATAATGTCTCGTTGGAATACCGATTAGATGATACCTCTAACAAGTATATCTCACTATATTTCCAAAATAATTCCTACGACTGGCTTGACGGTTATACACAGAAGTATGGCGGTGGCTTTATATGGCGTCGCTCAATAGATCATATCCTCGACGTCTTTAAGTTCAAGGATACTACAACATTGCTGCCGATGAATACTACCACCAGGCCCGCAACACCTCGTGACAGTGTAAGAATAGACAGCGTAAAGGTAAAGTAAAAAAGTAAAGCAATGAAGATATTTCCTATAATGACATATAAATACATGCGTAGAAAGGTTCACGCTTTTTTACCTTTTTGCTTTTTTGCCTTTTTGCTTTTCCTGTCATCCTGTTCGATGACAAAGAATATTCCTGAAGACGACCAGCTCTTTACGGGTTTGAAGGCTATCACCTACGAAGACTATGAGCAAAATGACAATTTCGTGAAAACGCAGGAGGAGGTTGAGGCAGCCTTAGCCACAGCACCTAATGGCTCACTCTTCGGCAGCAGCTACTATCGTGTGCCTTTCTCGTTTGGTGTCTCTGTATGGAATCATTATTCAGAAAAGAATACACCGTTTGCCCGGTGGATGACAAAGAGCTTTGGTAAGCAGCCCGTCTTGATGTCGTGGGTCAATCCTGAACTACGTGCTACGGTGGCTCAGTCGGTATTACGGAATCACGGCTATTTCAATGGTCGTGTCGATTACAAGCCTATCGCTATGAAGAATCCAAAGACGGCCAAGATATCCTATCAGGTTATTCCTGGCCATATGTACACCCTTGATTCTATTAATATTGTGGGTTTCCCCGATGAAGCAGACAGTTTGATTAAGGCCACCGCCGACGAAACCTACGTGAAGAAGGGCGATGCCTTTGTCGTTAGCAATCTTGATGCTGAACGTCAGCGTATCAGCACTTTGTTGCGTAATAACGGTTATTATTTTTACCAACCAGGTTATGCATCATATTTGGCAGATACCTTCGTTGTCGATGGCAAGGTGCAACTGCAGCTGAAATTGGCTAACGATATTCCTTATGCTGCCAAGCACAAGTGGTATATCGGAAATATTGATGTCAGTATGCGTAAGACGAATAGGGAAGTGCTGACAGACTCCATCAAGAGACGTATCACCATTCATTTTAATGGCAAGAAGCCTCCCGTTCGTGCCCGCGTCTTGATGGCCGACATCAAGTTGCGTCCCCGTCAGTTGTACAGGCATAACGATTATCTTCAGTCTATGAGCAAACTGAATGCGTTGGGACTGTTCTCCTCTGTCAACATGAGTTTTACGCCACGCGATACGACGGCACTTTGTGATACGCTCGACTTGGCGATGACCTGTACGTTTGACAAGCCCTGGGACTTCTATGTTGAGACCAACTTTAATGCCCGCACCATAGGCCGTATGGGTCCTGAGTTGCGTATGGGTGTCACCCGTCGAAACGCATTCCGAGGAGCTGAGAAGATTGACGTCAATGTGCATGGATCGTATGAGTGGGCCACCAGTAATAATTCGTCTAACATGAACAACTACGAATATGGTGCCGATGCCTCGGTAGAGTTCCCGCGAATCATTGCTCCTTTCGTCAAAAACAGTCGCACCAGTCGTGACAGTTTGGGTAGGGTGGAGAGTCGCAACCGTTTCTTCTCAACTCCTTCAACCCTTGTCAAGGCCTCTACCGATATCATCTATCGCCCCGGTTACTATAAGATGCATGTCGTATCGGGTGAGTGGACCTATCGCTGGCAGACATCAGCTCAGAGCCGCCATGAGTTCTCACCACTGACGGTGAAGTATCAGTTTATGAACAGTCATACCAGTGACTTTGACTCGTTGATGATGAATAACATGTATCTGCTGGCCACCATGGAGGATTACTTTATACCTCAAATGCGCTATACCTACACCTATACCAGCCCATCGAGCTATCTCCATCCTATTCGATGGGAAACGACATTGGCAGAGTCCGGTAATGGTGTGGCTCTCTATGATGTGTTGACAGGCAAGGGATGGAATGACAAGAATAAGACGATGTTCAAGAATCCCTATTCGCAGTTCTTGAAGATTGAGACCGATTTCACCAAGACGTGGACGCTTGATGCTGCCTCTAAACTTGTGGCACATATCAATGCCGGTTATATCCATTACTATGGTAACAGCGATGGGGTACCCAATAGTGAAATGTTCTATGTGGGAGGTGCCAATAGTGTCCGTGCCTTCAATATCCGTGGTATAGGACCAGGAGCTGTCAGGAGCTTTGGCAATAATGCCATTGACTATCTGTTACGCAACGGCACTATCAAGTTTATCTGTAATCTTGAATATCGCCGGCAATTGTTTGGCAATTTGTATGGCGCCGTATTCCTTGATGCAGGTAATGTGTGGATGCCACCAGGTAAGACTTATGACGACCCAACTACGGACGCAGCCTATTCACTGGGTATTTTCAAGTTCCGTAATTTCTTTACCCAACAGGCACTTGGTACGGGTGTCGGTATCCGTTACGACCTTGACTTTCTGATTATCCGTCTTGACTGGGGTGTAGCCCTTCACTATCCCTTCGAAACAAGCAAGTCTGGCTTCTATAATATCGATCGCTTCAAAGGAAGCCATACCCTTCATTTCGCCATAGGATATCCGTTCTAACCACATTTTTTTCATTTTTCACTCTTTATTTTGCACTTTTTTTCGTACCTTTGCATCCTGAAAGTGATTAAAATTAGAATATAACATTATGAAACCAACATTATTTCTTTTAGCAGCTGGCATGGGTAGCCGTTATGGTGGCCTGAAGCAGCTTGACGGTCTGGGCCCTAACGGCGAGACCATTATGGACTATAGTATCTACGATGCCATTCAGGCAGGATTCGGCAAGATCGTATGGGTTATCCGCAAAGACTTTGAGGACCAGTTCCGTACGCAGATTCTGTCGAAATACGAGGGTAAGGTGCAGTGTGAACTCTGCTTCCAGGCATTGGATGCACTGCCTGAGGGCTTTACTGTTCCCGAGGGCCGTCAGAAGCCTTGGGGTACGAACCATGCAGTGCTGATGGGTAAGGACATCATCAAAGAACCGTTTTGCGTCATTAACTGTGATGACTTCTATGGTCGCGACTGCTTCATGCAGATAGGCAAATATTTGAGTAATTTGCCCGAGGGTGCCAAGAACCAGTATGCTATGGTAGGATTCCGCGTATGCAACACGTTGAGCGAGAACGGTAGTGTGGCTCGTGGCGTATGCACATACGACGACAAGCGTCACCTGACGGACGTCGTTGAGCGTACTGAGATTCTGCGCATGGATGGTGTTATCAAGTATAAGGATGAACAGGGCGAATGGCAGGCATTGGATGAGAATGCACCCGTATCAATGAATGTATGGGGCTTTACACCCGACTATTTCGAGTACTCTGAGGCTTATTTCAAGGAGTTCCTGAGCGATCCGAAGAATATGGAGAATCTGAAGGCTGAGTTCTTTATCCCCTTGATGGTAAACAAGCTGATTACCGAAGGTACAGCCACCTGCGAGGTGCTGGATACTACGTCGAAATGGTTTGGCGTGACTTATGCTGCAGATCGCGACGACACTGTGGCACGTATTCAGAAACTGGTTGACGAAGGTGTCTATCCTAATAAACTGTTTTAAATGCTGACAAACATTATGACTGAAGGGGAGTGCAGCTTGCTGCGCTCCCTTATAGCCGGTGCAGATAGCATTGTGCTGTGTTGTCATCAGAATGCTGATGGCGACGCCTTAGGTGCTATGCTGGGGTGGGGTGAGGTCTTGCGTCAGATGGGTAAGGAACCGTTGATGGTTGTGCCCGACCAGTATCCAGACTATCTGCTATGGTTACCGAATACAGAGAAAATAGTGCGCTATGACAAGCGTCGTGACTATGTGGATACGGTACTGAAGATTGCCGATCTTGTATTTTGTCTTGACTTTAATTCTGCACAGCGTACTGACGAAATGGCTGCATCACTTTGTGCATCACCAGCTAAGAAGGTGCTGATAGACCATCATCCCGAACCCGATGTGGAGACGACGCTTTGCATCTCGCATCCCGAGATGTCAAGCACGTGTGAACTGGTGTTTCGGCTTGTATGGCAGCTTGGCTTGTTCGAAGAGTTAGGCAAGCATTTTGCCGTTCCTGTCTATTGCGGTATGATGACGGATACGGGTGGCTTCACGTTTAACTCGAATAATCCGGAGATATTCTATATTATCAGTCAGCTACTCACCAAGCATATCAATAAGGACAAGATATACCGCAACGTGTATCATAATTATTCGGAGCATCGCCTTCGCATGGTAGGTCATGTGCTTTGCAATCGGTTGGTGGTCGACGAAAAACGCCATGCAGCCTATTATACATTGACCCGTGCAGACCAGAAGCAGTTTCATTTCATTAAGGGTGACGCTGAGGGACTAGTCAATATGCCTTTGCAGATCAAGGGGCTCAAACTAAGTATATCGCTACGTGAGGACACGGACCGCAATCAGACTGTTTGGGTCAGTCTGCGTTCGGTGGACGACTTCCCCTGCAACGAGGTGGCAGCACAGTTCTTTAATGGTGGCGGACACCTGAATGCTTCGGGCGGGCGATTGAATTGTAGTATGTCGGAAGCCGTTAAAATTGTGGAACAAGCCCTGCTGGCGTTTGAAAACAAGTTAAAGTAGCCTAATAAATCATCGATAATCGGCATTCGTAATTCATAATTCATATTTATTTTGTAATTTTGTGCCCGAATTAAATTGTATTATGCTGAAATGAATAAAATCATTTATACGTTACTCTTTGTGTTTGCTATGATGGGTCTTGCCAGTTGTAATGACTATGAGACCTATGCAGACTTGAAGGAGAAAGAACAGAGTGCCATCAGCAACTTCATTTCTCGCGAAGGTATTCAGGTTATTGATGAACTAACTTTTAAGAATCAGGGTGAGACGACGGATACCACAAGAAATCAGTTTGTTTATATGTCCCGTACTGGTGTTTACATGCAGATAGTGCGTAAGGGCTGTGGTAGTCAGTTGGAGGACAAGAAGAGTGTTAGTATTCTCTGCCGTTTTATGGAGAAAAACCTCTTGACCGACTCTATCTTGATACGCAATGACCAGAAAAGTAGTTTCTATCTTAGAAATGTTGGCAAGTTCGTTGATGCTTCTCAATATGTAGATAAAATGTACGTGACACGTAATGGCACCACTATTACTGCTATGTTTGAGTCGGGTATGATGCAAGCCTATCACAGTTCAACATCTGTGCCTGGCGGATGGTTGGTACCTCTGAATTATATCAATGTCGGTCGTCCTGAGAAAGAGGATGACCAGATTGCCAAGGTGCGCTTGATCGTGCCTCATTCGCAAGGTACTGCGGATGCCTCTTCAACCGTATTCCCTTGCTATTACGAGATTACTTACGAAAGAGTGAAGTAGTTGTTCTAAACGCAAAGCTCTAAATTCCAAATAAAAGAAATGACACTGATTAAATCTATTTCAGGTATCCGCGGAACTATCGGCGGTGCAACGGGTGATACCCTTAATCCTTTGGATATTGTAAAGTTTACGACGGCTTACGCCACCTTTATCCCTCGTAAGACGGGTAAGATTGTTGTTGGTCGCGATGGTCGTATCTCTGGTCCTATGGTACGCGATGTGGTTTGTGGCACATTGGTGGGCATGGGTTTTGATGTGCTTGATATTGGTTATGCCAGTACACCTACCACAGAATTGGCTGTCCGCATGAGTGGTGCCGATGGTGGTATTATCATTACGGCATCTCATAATCCTCGTCAGTGGAATGCACTGAAACTGCTCAACAGCGAGGGCGAATTCCTGACGGCTGCTGATGGACAGCGCGTGCTTGAGATTGCCGAGAAGGAGGATTTTAATTATGCTGAGGTTGACAAGCTGGGCCATGTTACGGTTGATAACAGTTTTGATGACCGTCATATCCAGTCTGTCATTGATTTGCGTCTCGTAGATGTTGAGGCTATCCGTCAGGCTCGCTTTATGGTCTGTGTTGACAGTATCAACAGTGTAGGCGGCATTATCCTGCCTAAGCTGTTGGAGCGTCTGGGTGTAGGCTACACTTTCCTCAATCGTGATGTAACTGGTGACTTTGCCCATAATCCAGAGCCTTTGGAGAAGAATCTACAGGGCATCATGAAGGAGATGAGCACCGGCAAGTATAGTCTTGGTATCGTGGTCGATCCTGATGTTGATCGCTTGGCCTTTATCTGTGAGGACGGTAAGATGTTTGGCGAGGAATATACGTTAGTGTCAGTTGCTGACTATGTCTTGTCGCAGACTCCAGGTAATACCGTTAGCAATCTCAGTTCGACACGCGCTTTGCGTGATGTCACCGAGAAACGTGGCGGTAAGTACACCGCCGCAGCCGTTGGCGAGGTTAATGTGACCACCAAGATGAAGGAGGTGAATGCTGTCATTGGCGGTGAAGGCAATGGCGGTGTCATCTATCCTGAGAGTCATTATGGTCGTGATGCCTTGGTGGGTATTGCTCTCTTCCTGACATCGCTGGCTAAGAAGGGTTGTAAGGTTAGTGAGCTTCGCAGCCAGTTCCCCGACTACCAGATTGCCAAAAACCGTATTGATCTTACACCTGAGACGGACGTTGATGCCATTCTGGTAAAAGTTAAGGAGATGTTTGCCAAGGATTCCGAGGCTCAAGTTAATGATATTGACGGTGTGAAGATTGACTTCCCTGACCGTTGGGTGCACCTGCGTAAGTCGAATACGGAGCCTATTATCCGTGTTTATAGCGAGGCGGCAACGATGGAAGCTGCTGACGAACTTGGCAAGAAGCTGATGCAGGTCGTTTACGACATGCAGTAAACTCGATATAATGCTTTTTCGAAATATCGAAATATAATAAAAGGAGACTCAAGCGAGTCTCCTTTTATTATAATCTTATTCTGATTCCTTGTAAACGATATCCTTAGGCATTAAAACCTTTTGGCGACCATCCTTGAAGTAGATGACTAACTTGCCGATGCGCAGACCTGTTACCAAGTCAGGCACTTTATTGGTATCGTCGTCCCATGTCCATGATTTAGTCTCAAGCATCTCGAGAGGACCATTAGCCTTCAGTTTGATAACTTTCTTGGTAGTCTCGTCAGGAGCAAGAATGTTACAGTAGATGTCGATACTCTTAATAGCCTTAGGCGTAGAGTTTGTGTACGCGAAGTCAAAGATGAGGTGATCTTCCTGGAAGTCGAAACCAGTATTATCCACATAACCGTAAGGCGCCTTGGTACTGATGGATTCTGCATAGGCAGCATAAGTCTTTTCGTTCTCTGCCTTCACGTATTCGGGTGAGAGGTAGGGACGGCTGTGCAGACTATCGTTGAAGAGCTTCACATGATAGTTGTACTTGACCTCGTTCTTCAGTCGTGGATTGTAGTTGCTGACGTGCAGCTTCTTATAGGTTGTTCCCATGATACCGGTAGCATCTTCTACATAGTAAATAGTGTCGTTGACGATACCTTCACAATAGACGATGTCCTCATAGACGTGGTGTCCACAGAGAATACACTCCAGACCGAGTTTGTTCATAGGTAGGTCGTGCCAGTTGTGGCTTTGGATATACTTCAGGTCGACAGCCTTCTGGAATGCTTTCTGGATAGAGTCTTGTCGGATTCTCTCCAGTTCTGCAAGACGAACCTTTTCGGCTGAGTCGCGCAGATGCTTGGTGCGTGCTTGGTTGAGCGACTCGAAGCGTTCTTCAAGCATACTGTTAACACGAGCCACCTCGGCATCAATCATCTTCTCGTCAATAATCGGCGCCAATTTACTCTGCTTGTAAATCTTGGCGTGCTCCTTGTTAAGAACCACAACATAGTTACCTGTCTCAGTCTGAACGTAGAGGTTCGATGACTTCTTGTCGAAGGCATACATTGACACCACATTGTCAACCTTGTCAATCAAGGCGCCTTCCTTTTTTTTGTAAAAGCCGTCGCTATCCAACTCGTACTCTAAGAGCGTCTTACGGACAACAGAGTTCGAGTTGTCAAATTGTGCCATACAACTGATGCTTATCAATGCAAGCATGCATGTAATGAATCTTTTCTTTATCATTGTTTCTTTTATTTTGTTATTTTGCGGGCAAAGTTAACAAAAAATATTAAAACATGCAAATAAATGTCAGAAATTTACGCCGACATTGAAAAAGAAACACTGATTTCGGGCACTGACGAAGTCATTATCGTTAATATTGGCTATACCGAAGTCGAAACCAGCCTCAGCATATATCATCTGATATTCAGCACCACAGCCGATGCGAATACCGCCGTCTAACCGATTATAGTCATCAAACGAATCGTACGAGTGCTTGTCGTCGTAAAGTTTGGTCTTACCGCCAATGCCAACGGCCAGATAGCCGCCAAGGAAAGGCTGTACGTAGAAGTCGTCTGCCACGTCAAAGGCATACTTGACCACGATAGGTGCCTGCAGATACATAAGGCGAGTGGTCTTTTTCTGAAAATATTCTTTGGTATTACCATTAGTGGTAATCACTGACGGGAAATCGTAGGTCTTTCCACCCTTTTCGGAGTAGAACAGGCCAGCCTCCAACCATAGTGGCATGCTGTTAGCCAACTGAAGACCATAGACCGCACCGAAGGCGAAACCGCCGTAGCTGTTCATGTCGACAGTAGCATCGCTGCTATTGATGGTAGCCAGGTTGTAACCCAAACGTACACCATAGTATTGTTCAACATTGCTATGATTAAAACGATTCTTTGTATTGCGACTGCCGTCAAACTGTGCGAATGTAGGCATGGCGATGGCGATAGCCATCATTAAGGTAATTAATTTTTTCATATCTGTATCATTTTGTTTGGTTTCATGGTGCAAAGGTAACGCTTTTTACAGAAAAACAAAAGGGAAAACCCTAAAAGATTCAGGATTTCCCCTTTTTTTGTCTATTTACGATGCTTTACTCGTAATATGTATCAAGATAGGTGACGTGAGTGACGAGGTATTCCTCGATGCCGTGCTTGCCATCGGCACCACCGATACCACTCTTCTTCACACCAGCGTGGAAGCCCTGCATAGCCTCGAAGTGCTCGCGGTTGATGTAGGTCTCGCCAAACTCCAGTTCACGAGCCACACGTGTCGCAGTGTCGATATCTTTGGTAAATACTGACGAAGCCAGACCGTATTCGCAGTCGTTAGCCCACTGGATAGCTTGGTCGATGCCGTCGAACTCAACCAGAGGAATCACGGGGCCGAATGTCTCTTCGTGGATGATGTCCATATCCTGTGTGCAATTATCGAGTACAGTGGCAGCATAGAAGTAGCCCTTATCACCTACGCGATGACCGCCGCACAGCAGTTTGGCACCCTGCTTGATGGCACGCTCTACCTTTTCTGTTACGCTCTCCAAAGCACGCTGTTCTACCAACGGACCCATGTCAACGGTATGATCCTTGCAAACGTCGCCCACCTTCACAGCCTCCATCTTCTTGACGAGGATGTCGGTAAAGGCCTTCTTGACAGCCTTGTCAACGTAAACGCGCTCGGCATTGTTACAGATCTGACCATTGTTACCGATACGGCTATCGACAATCCATTGGGCAGCCTTCTCCAAGTCAGCATCCTTGCAGACGATGGCAGGAGCCTTACCGCCTAACTCAAGGCTGACCTTGGTGATATTCTTCGAGGCAGCAGCCATGATGCTTTCGCCAGCACCGACAGAACCTGTCACGCTTACAATGTCAATCTTTGGTGAACCAGCCATCTCGTTGCCGATGACGCTGCCCTTACCAGTCACGATGTTGATGACACCCTTGGGCAGTCCAACCTTGTCGACAACCTCGCCGAATACGGTACAGTTCTCAGGCGTCAGTTGTGAGGGCTTGATAACGATGGTACAACCTGCAATCAGGGCAGCACCAGCCTTACGGGCAATCAGGAAGAATGGGAAGTTCCAAGGCAGGATGCCTGCTACCACACCGATAGGCTTCTTGGTCAGGAAAATCGTCTCATTAGGGCGGTCGCTGGGAATAATCTCACCCTCAATGTGGCGAGCAAACGAAGCCATGTAGTCGAAGTACTCGGCTGTCACGTCCACCTCGATGGTAGCCCATGTGATGGTCTTACCCTGCTCGCGCATGATGATGTCGATAAACTCCTCGCGGCGTTCGCGAATACCGTTGGCCAGCTTCTTCAACCATGCAGCACGCTCAATGGCGGGTGTCTTGCCCCAAGCCTTCTGGGCTGCCTTGGCAGCATCCAGTGCACGGTTCACATCCTCGATGGTGCCGTTAGGCTGTCGGGAGATGACTTCTTCCGTTGAAGGGTTTAAAACATTGATCCACTGGCCGTCTGATGCTTCACAGAACTGACCGTTAATGTACATTTTAAGGTCTTTCATAATGTGTATTGCTTTAGTAGTTAAGTGAAAATAAATTGTTGGGCAAATTTAGTAAAAAAAATGGATATTGCCATCAGTTGTCCGCTTTTTTTATGATTTCTTAAATGTATTGTTCATTTAATCCATAATTTATTCAAAAAATATTTTCTTTTTTCAGCATTAATTCGTATATTTGCACTCAGTAATATATTAATTAAATAAGGTGTACAATGAAACTAACAGATTTATCAGTCTCTATTCGTTCTCTTGTGACGCTGTCATTGCTCGTATTTGTAGTAAATGTTCATGCACAGACAGCACGTCAATTCACTCTTAACCTGACCGACGACGGTAAGGCACAGATGGTGTGCTTCCTGCCACAGACGCCTTCAGGCAAAGCCGTCGTGGGCGTGCCAGGCGGTGGCTACTCCGTCTTGTCGAACACCCATGAGGGCACCATGGCTTCCGATTGGATGAACAAGCAGGGCATTGCCTATTTCGTCGTGAACTATCGTTTGCCTAATGGCGACCGTACCATCCCGATGGGTGATGTTCAGAAGGGTATTCGTATCGTTCGCGACTCAGCCAGCATCTGGGGCATCAATCCTCATGATGTCGGTATCATGGGCTTCTCGGCAGGTGGTCATCTGGCTTCTGTCGTGTCAACGCTCTCCGACTTTGACGCCCGTCCAGACTTTTCTATCCTGTTCTATCCTGTCATTTCGATGGACGAACGTGTATCGCACAAGTGGTCGTGCATTAATTTCCTTGGCCAAGAGGGACACAAGGACCCGAAGCTGGTGAGACAGTACTCCACCAACAACGCCGTGCGTCGTCACCTGACCCCGCCGGCCTTTATCGTCATGTCAAGTGATGACAACCTGGTTCCACCGGTTACCAATGGCCTGACTTATTATACAGCCATGAGGAATGCCGGCAATGAGTGTGCCTTGTATGTCTATCCTACTGGTGGTCATGGCTATGGTTTCGGTTCATGGTTCCCTTATCGTGACGAAATGCTCTCCACGTTAGGCAAGTGGCTTAAGGCACGCCAGACACCTAAGACGGATGCAATCCGCGTGGCCTGCGTCGGCAACAGCATCACCGATGGACATGGTATCGATATGGCTCCCAGTCAGGGCTATCCTGCACAGCTTCAGCGTATGCTGGGCAAAGACTATTGGGTCAAGAACTTCGGTGTCAGCGGACGTACCATGCTCAATAAGGGTGACCAGCCATACATGACAGAGTTGGCTTGGGCCGATGCTCAGGCCTTTAAGCCCGACGTAGTAGTTATCAAGTTGGGAACCAACGACTCTAAGCCCCAGAACTGGCAGTATAAAACTGAGTTCCGTCAGGATTTGGAACAGATGATTCTTACGCTTCGTCCCGATTTGGCTCAGCCTGCAAAGTCTTCCAAGAAAGGCAAGAAAGCCAAGAAGGCTCAGGCTGCTGCTCCACAGAAGCCGCGTATTCTGCTGTGTACGCCAATTCCTGCTCTGAAGTCTTCGTGGGGTATCAATGAAAGCGTGATTGCCAACGAGATTATTCCCATTCAGCAGGAGGTGGCCCAGAAGTACGGCCTGCAGATTGTCGATCTCCACACCCTCTTTACGGGTAATGGTGCTGGAATGCTTGACGATGGCATCCATCCTGACGGTAGGGGTGCCCGTCGTCTGGCCGAACTCGTCGCTACTGCTATAACCTCGCAGTGATAACTCATTTATTTAACAATACTAACCCTTAAAATACCAACGACTATGAACAAAGAGGAGACATTTGTGATTACTATCAGCCGCCAGTTTGGAACAGGCGGACATGAGATTGGCGCAGAGTTGGCACGCAGACTTGGTGTGAAACTGCTCGACAAGCAGATTCTGAACGAGGTGGCTGCGCGCATCAATGCCGTTGAGGAGGCCGTGGAGAAGATTGAGGCACGCAACCCGCTGTGGCGCGACGACTTCACCAACTTCTATCGTAACTACATGGCCAGTGCCGAGTATAACGGACAAGAACAGGACCAGACCAGTCATGCCTTGTTCCGTGCACAGGCCGAAGCCATCCGTCGCATTGCTTCAGAAGAGTCATGCGTCATTGTGGGCCGTTGTGGTTTCGACATCTTTGCCGACCACCCCAATGCCTTGAAGATTTTTGTCCATTCCAGTCTCGATTGCCGTAAGCGTCGCATTGCTGTTAAGTACGACATCAGCGAGCATGATGCTGCTGCCATGATAGTCGATAATGACTATAGTCGTGAGCTCTACACCAAGACCTTTACTGGTCGCGACTGGACGGATGCCACCAACTACGACATCTCGCTCGATGTGCGTAAGTTCGGTGTCAATGGTGCTGTCGATTTCCTTATGAATTGTATTGAGTGATATGAAGATATGAAAAAGTTAATGACTTTGGCCGTCATGACAATGGCCACCGTATGTGCTCAGGCACAGAGTGACGTGGAAGCGTATTTCACGACTAAGGAGATGCCCGATATGCTGAAGTGGTGTCCGGCTCCTCCCGATACTGTTGGGGCCCACTTCACTTACGACATCATGCAGTATATGTGGGGTAAGCAGATGCGCCAGGACAAGCAGCGTGCTGCCATTGCCATCCGCGATGCCGAGTACGGATTGGATTGCATTATCCGTGAGTTCAGCGAGCCTTTTGGCCTGCAGATTTCGAAAGAAGAAACCCCAGAGATTTACAAGGTGCTGCGCGACGGTACGGCCACTTGCGACAGCATCTGTACGCTGCCCAAGAGGTATTACATGCGTCGCCGTCCTTTTATGCGCATGCACGAGCAGACACTCTATCCTAAAGACGAACCCGCTCTGCGCAAGAACGGTTCCTATCCTTCGGGTCATACCATCCTTGGCTGGAGTTCAGCCCTGCTGTTGTCGGAGATTAACCCTGACCGTGCCGACACCATCTTGGCCCGTGGCTATATGTATGGTGAGAGTCGTGTCATTGTCGGTGCCCACTGGCAGAGCGACGTCGATGCCGGTCGTCTGGCTGCATCGGCTGCCTACGCCCGTCTGCACACCAGTGAGCGCTTCCTCGAACAGATGCGCCTGGCCCGTCAGGAATTCCGCATCAAGAAAGGCTTAGCCACCCCTGCCGAGGTCAAGGCCTGGCAAAAGGCGGCTAAGAAGCGCAAGTAAACCAGACAGAATCATCAAGGAGGCTTGTTTAGTCTCCTTGTTTTGTTATTCTGCTGTTACGTCCTTCAGTTTTTCCAGTGCCCTGCACAACTGGTCAGGGCACGATGTTCCTTTCATACCGCAACGAATTCCGTTCAGTCTGGGCAGCACGTCATCGATGTGCTGCCCTCTTACCAGTTGGCTGATACCCTGCAGGTTGCCGTTACATCCTCCAATAAAGAACACCTGCTGGATAACGTTGTTCTCATCAGCTGTCACATCAATCATCTTCGAGCACGTGCCACTCGTTTCGTACATAATATGCTTCGTCTTCATAACCTTATTTATTATAATAGGCAGCAAAGTTACGAATAAGTGAGCAAAATGCCAAATTTATTTGAGCATTTTCGAACGAAAGTAACTTCGACAAAGTCAAAGTTACGAATAAGTGAGCAAAATACAAAGGAAAACAACATTTTCCTTTGTATTTTCGAGCGAAAGAATGAGAGTGTGCTAACACACCCTCATTAATTCCTATCACTTCGGCTGCAAGTCAGCATACTCGTGAGCCACATTGATGATGCACGGACAATCCTTGTGGGGGTTCAGGTCGTGATGTCCGACGATGACGGCGCGGGGGTAACGCTCGTGCAACTCTTCAAGTAGCCGTCGCATAGTCTGCTTCTGCGCTTCAGTGCGCGTGTCGGCGGGTTGACCGCGGATGTCCAGACCACCCTCGTAGCATACGCCTATCGAGTACTTGTTGTGGTTCTGGCCTGCTACGTGGCAGTGGGCGCCTATCATCCATTCCGGACGTCCCGGCTCTATGGTTCCGTCACGACGGATGACGTAGTGGTAGCCGATGCCGAGCTTGAAGCCTCGCTGGCGATGCCACGTGTCTATCTGGGCTGCCGATGATGTCTGGTCGGGACGCACCGCACTGCAATGAATAACAATCAGTGTAATCGTTCTCATAATTTCTCATTTTGTACACAGAGACACTAAGACGCAGAGTCTAAAATTTCTCATTTTCTCATTATCTCATTTTCTCAATTGCTCAATTGCATAGCCCACAGCTCTGCACAAGTACTGTTGAACTAATGGCGGTCAGAATCGTGATGATGATCTGAATCACCGCCTTCCATGTTTCCTTTCTCATAATTCCTTCTTTTTCAATTTGTACACAGAGACACAAAGACGCAGAGTCCAATTCTCATGTTTCTTTTTTTACCGCAGATTTCTCTGACCTAAAGGTGCAGAGTGTGGCGTTGCATTCGCAGATTTCACAGATTATAGCTGCGCAACACAGTCACGGAAAAAATCTGTGAAATCTGCGGAATCTGCGGTTAATTAGCCTTCAGCCATCAGCCTTCAGCCCTCGTTCAGTTCTCGTTAGGGTTGTCGTCGCCACCGCCGCCGCCTGAGTTACCACTCCCCTCGCCCGTTGGAGAGGGGTTGGGGGTGAGGCTACCGCCGCCGTTGTTACCACTCCCCTCGCCCGTTGGAGAGGGGCTGGGGGTGAGGCTTCCATTAGGATTGCGGAAATCTTCAAGGCTGACCACAGTGCGGATCTTGCGCGTCTTGCCATTGACGGTACGCTCCACGGCCTTCACAATGTTCTGCGATGCTGTTGTCACACTACGTGTCAGGAACTGCTTCGAGGTGAGATTGTCGAGGTCGGTTGACTCAGGACTGAAGCGCACATGGACGCCCTCAATCAGCGACGTAGGGTTATAGTCCTTGTCAAGCATCTGGGTCTCGGTGGCCCCACCCTTCTTGTTTTTGATGGTGGGATAGAAGATGCCCAGACCGTCCAATTTGACGCCGATTCCCTGAGCCACCAGCTCTGGTACACACTGAGAGACCTTCACAAGAACAGCCTGGATGGCGTCAAGGCCGGCCAGACAGCCGTGCTCCTTCAAGTGCTCCGCCAGACCGCGTGTGGTCAGCGTCTCACGGCGGTCTACCTCGGCAAAGTAGTTGCCGCTGCCTGTCATACGGCTGTTCGTCTTCTTGCGGTAGTTGATACCCATCGAAATTTTGTTTACTGCCATAGTTCTAAAATGTTTTTGAATAGTTGATAATAAATGTGCTTATCGCTCGCGCCTCACGTGCTTATCGCTTCTGCCCCGCGTGCTTATCGCTCGTGGCCATCAAGCTTATCGCTCGCGGGCCGTCTGCTTATCGCTCGTGGCGTGATTGACAATGCAAAGGTACTACATTTGGGAAGGGCGTTGTCCGACTTTGTCCGACAGGCGGGAAATATTTTTGAAATTCTGCTCATCTTCCCACGATTTGAGGATGATATCACGGATGGGCGAGGCATTAAGGGCCTGTTGGTCCTGCAGTTCGGGCGGAAGATCGATGCAGTAATCCTCGCAGATGTATCGGACGGCATAAGGTGGAAGTTTCTGGGCTTTCGGTGTGACGCCGAAGATTTTGAGAATCTCCCGCCGAGTGGCAAGGTATCGGCTGAAGGTTCGGGGACTGACGTCGGCCAGTCGTGCCAACGTGCTTTTGCTGATGAATCGTTTCTTGTCATAGTAGTTTACCATTCTATCTGTTGTTGAAGTGATTTCGAAATGAGCCAGTTCGAGTGGTCGGCCAGTTCGAGCTCGTACTGAATGACGCTGCCAGAGTCCGTCGTCTTCTCGCGGAATCCCACGAAGCGGTGGCTGTCCTCATCCATGCGGACGCAGCACTCGCCGACGCAGCCCAGATGACCGAAGCGCACCTTGCGGACATACACCATCGTACGCTTCTGCACGAAGTCGCGCTGCAGGATCTCCACCCACGTGGCCTTGTTGGCATAGTCCGAGGTGCCTGCAATGTCCCACATCTCCGGCACGTATGCCACGCCGTCCTTCATCAGCGGCGGCTTGCGCGGGTGGGCCACCATCCACGTCAGCTGGTTTTCCACCTGTGCGAAGTCCACCACCTGACCGATGATGTAGTTGGCACGCTCCAGCGGGTCGCCGCCCTTGGCCTGCGTCTGGTCCACCCAGTTGGCGGGGTCGATGATGGTCATGTCGGTGGCGAAGCGCAGGCGGACCTGCCGGGCGGCATCGAGGATGTCGTCGATGCCCTTGCAACGGTTGGCGTCGATGACGTAGAAGTGGTCTGCCAGGAATGTCATGGCCTGGCGGTAGGTCTCCTCGTCTACTGTGTCACGTGCCAGGCGTCGTCCGATGAGCATCGTCGCCAACTCGTGGTAGAGCAGCTTATAGGGAAACTTCTCGGGCGAATAGAGGCAGATGCGCCAGCCGTGTTCCACGGCCAGCGAGAGGGCTTTGAAGAGTGTGAATGTTGACTTGCCGCTGCCGGGGAATCCGGAGGTGACGCCGAAGTAGCCCTTCTCCAGCTTCTCCAGTCGTGCCAGCTGTTCGAGGTCGATGGTCACACCCTCGGGAATCATGCCCAGCTCGTAATATTCGTGCAATCCGGGCTCCCACTGCTCCACCTGTATCTGACCCACAATGGGGCTCCATTCGGCGGCCTCGATGCAGGCCCTGACAGCCGCCGTTCCGCCGTGCTGCAGCACCTCGTTGGCATCCTTTGCACGGCAAGGGGTCTGACCGTCGGCGTCGTTGTATTGCCAGCGTACCACCCGGCAGCGGGCGGAACCGAAGTAGCGCAGCAGCTTTTCGCGGGCGCCGTTGCCCGCCTCGTCGTTGTCCACGGCGATGACGACCGTGCGCACACTGGCGAAGAGCGTGTCGCGGAAGGCATCGAACAGTTCCATGCGCGAACTGGCCCCGTTGCCCAGCGACACCACGGCCTCGTAGCCGCTCTGGATACACGCCAGGGCGTCGTTGCGTCCCTCGGTGATGATCATCGTGTCGTGACCCACCACCGAGTTGACGTTCCACGGAATGGGATCGCAGCCCGCCTCCTGCGAAAAGCCTTTCTCCTTGTGCAGCGGCCGGTAGTGGACGTTGACGCAGCGCGCACCGTCGAACGTGGGATAGGCAATGAAGATCTCCTCGCTTCCGTCCACCGTCCGCGGTATCCAGCGGATGCCCATGCGCCGCACCAGCTCCATCGGCAGGCGGCGCTCCTTCTCGAAGTAGTCGACCACCGCCTGCGGGAAGTCGGTGCGCAACAGCGAGAGGTCTATCGACTTCTGCTCCTTCGCCTTGTGGCCGTTGCGCTTCGGTGCGACATGCGCGTCGTACCACGCCTCAGTCCAGAACCAGTTGCCGCAGTTGTAGCAAAAGGCCCAGCCGTCGTCGGGATACACGGCGACGCATTTCTCCTTGCGGTGTTCCTTCTTCCTGTTGGCACTGCACAGCGGACACTGACAGCGCAGCACGTTCTTGCTGTCCTTCTCGCGCCGTACCTTATGTGCCGACCTCAACTCGGCATCATCCAACACATAATACTTTCCATCAATTGTCTTCATAAAATTCAACTTTTTAGAGGTGAGAGGTGAGAGGTGAGAGGTGAGAGAATTCCTCTGCCGGTACCCAGTCATGCTTCGTGTGACTGTAGAACCAGTTGCGGTGGCGTTGCGGCGGAGCATCGTCCGGCAACGGCTGTCCGTGCGACGCATAGCGCCGTCCGTCGCGCACCGTCTCGAACTCGCTTTGCGCTCTGAGGGGCTGCGGGGAGTCAGAAAAACCAGCGTGCGTGTCGTCAAGACACACGCACTTTTTCTGTTTTTCTTTTTCTATATCTATTTCTATATCTTCGCCTGCGTACCTATTATTACGCGCAGGTGAGTTTTGATTCATGAATGATTCCCGAAAGCGTTTCCCTTCAATCCTGAACAGGTTATAATCGACAATGATATGCCTCACGTAAGCCCTCGATTTCTTGGCCAGGACAGCCAGTGTCGACAACTGTCCGTTAGTGAAGACACCCTCGTAGTCGTCACACTGCGACAGGTACAGCACAATCATCAGGTACGTGCCGAAACCGGTGGCACCCTCTTCGGCTATCAGGTCGGTCATCTCGGGCCTCGACAGCACGTTCCGGTAAAGCTTGATAAAACCCTTGTTCTTCATATATTTATTTTTTCTCTATTTCAAACGCTTGTCGGCGGTTCTTCGTCAAGTCGATGTGGCACGACACGTGTACCCACCACGTCGGTCCGCTGTGCTCGATGATGAGCTGGTCGTAGTCGGGCAGACAGTCGCGCATCCACCGGAACAGCACCCGTGCCATCTGCTGCTCGGTGGTGATGGAAAACGGCCAGTGCTGGCGCGGCACCTGGATGTCGGCGGCGAAGCCCTCCATGTGCTGTGAGTTCAGTGCACCGCCCACCAGTTTGTTGAGCATCGGACAGCGGTAGCCGCTGGTCACACGCAACGGCACGTTAAACCGTTGCCGCGTCGGTTCCAGACAGCGCACAGTGAGATTTCGAAGCCGCTCGATGTGCCGCTTCAACGGGATGTTAGGAATCTGATAGGCCTCGGCGGTGGCCGAGCGCAGGAACTCGGACAGCACAAAGTGCTCCGAGAACCGTTCTGAAAGATCAATAGCTTTCATGACGTTTCTTACTCGTTTTTAGTTAAAAAATTTGATGTTATATTTTCGATAACAAAGGTATAACAATCGTAGACCAAATGCAAGTATTTCTTCAATTATTTTCATGTAGAACAAAAGAATACTCCCATATAGGTTGCTCGATTAAAAATAAAGTGCTAACTTTGCATCTTCATGTCTGTAATTCAGCAGACAATTATAAATTTATATAACTGTGAAATATTTACAAATCAAGGCCGTCATGCTTAAAAAAAAGTGAATGACGGCGAGTTAGCAGCGCGACTTAACAAGAGTCGCAAGTATGTCAACCAGGTTACAACAGGCAATAAGCCCGCATCGCTCAAGATGTATGCACAGTTTGCCAAGGCACTACAAGTCCCGTTAGCCGCCCTCTTCGACGGCTATCCGCTCCATCTGCTTGACGACTAAAAAAACTCCCCACGGTCCCTAGTTGGATCGTGGGGAGTTACACAATAAAAATTATAGTGCTGCAACTTTTCGGATGGCATTACGGATTGAGGATGCACGCCATCCCATGCGGGACATGAGTGTAGAGAAAGTGATACGGTCGTGAGCAGGGACTTCCAGTTGATAGGTGTCCGTCTGCATGTCAGCATCTTCCACGAGATCGTCAGCATCGTAGAAATAGCCTGCTTCTGGCAACATGTCCTCCGTAATATCGTCAGGCTGAAGAAGAGTCGTTGCAGAAAGTTTTTCCTGTTTTGCGTCAACCAGATAGAGGGCGTTCTCTACTTCTGGATGAAGATAGGCATCGCGTAAATCGAGCTGACCACCAATGAAGGCCATCAGACGAGCCTCTGATATCTGAACGCCAAGGTATTGATAGCCGTCTGCTGCTTGCTTGAACAGTGTGCAAAGATAGTTCGTACCAGTAGCGTCTGCTGCCGTCAATATCTGCGGAACGTCATAGTATTCCAGTGTATTGATAAGTGTAAGCGGTCTCATATCTGCAACATTTTTAAGTTCGACATCTGAAAAGTGCTTGTCCGCCACCATGTATAATGGGAACGGTGCACACCTGTTTGTTTTACTACACCATCAGTCGGATTCAATATCAGGGCAATAACTCCTTTGAATTGTCTGAACATCGGGAGCTTGAGGTTCTTTCTGGCTTTCTTCTCGTTATCAATAATTGAAAGACCTACTGCCAATGGCAATTGTTCGCCCCAATTTCGAGCGGGGTCAGCCTCTGCATACGAACGGAAGTCCTCTTCGTTGTAAGCGTCTGCTTGCTTTGCCAGCCTATAGAAAGGATGTTCCGATGGAACCAGTACGTCTTCCGGTGGGCAACCATCTGGCATTTGAACAGTCCATGTCGGATTGAATTCCTTGCAATAGTCTTTTATTTTGTATGGTGTAAGCATTGTACTATTCTTAATATCGCCTGCAAATTTAGGTAAAATTTCCGATATTACAAAATATTCGAGCATAAAAACGCCCCACAGCCTTTTACAAATCAAGGTTGTGGAGCGATGAGGTTTGTTATGAGGTCTTCCCTCTTACATCTTACATCTTCCCTCTTACATCAGACATCAGACTTCAGACATCAGACCTCAGCCCTCAGACCTCAGCCCTCAGCCCTCATTCAACGTCCCAGCCACCGAATTGGTAGCCTTTGTCTACCCAGTCGAATTCTGGGGCATTGCCCTCGCCGTCCCACCAGGGGACATTTCTTGTGGGGTCACCGCTGCCGGCCAGTAACTGGCACTTGTGTTGCAGTTCCACTACTCTGAATGATGGCTTTTTATATACTTTCTTCATTGTGTTATCCTCCTATTTTACTTGATTACAATCTTCTTACCATTATTTATATATAGGCCTTTCTTGGTAGGCTTGCTGTCAAGTTTAAGACCGTTCATGTCATACCAGCCGTCGAATGATACCTCGCCCGTCTTAGTGTCGAGGGTGCCGATGGCGGTAGTCTCGCCGCTGCGGCTGACGAGGCGCACGGTGATGCTGGCGGGCAGGTCATTGCTTGCAGCGCGGTTCATGCGGCGTCTCGGTGCCGGGGCTGGGGCTGACGTGCCGACATACGACAGATAGCAGCGCATAGGCTTGATGAATGCGCCAGGGGCAAAGCGGACGAACTGCCCAGCCTCAACGGTTGCCGCGCCGCCAGCCTCTGTGCCACTTTGGGCTGCAAAGCCGTAGTCATTGCTGGCAACTGTCCACGTCTTCCCTTTATACGTGCCGTGGAAATTCCAGGCTGCATCCGTCGTGGCGCCGCCATAGAGACCATCGTTAGCCGTCGTGGGCTGCAGCGTCACAACTCCGCCCGTCATGCTCGAGATGTTCGGGAACTTCATCTTCGTGTCGCTCGGCATGAACAGATACGGCGTGTTGGCCGTCAGCGAGGTCACAGCCGTATTGCCCGGCTCCTGCATCGTGCAGACCCACTTGTGCAAGTTCTCGTCGTACACCACTTCCTTGAAGCCGTAGAACTTGCCGCCCTCGTCGCCGTTGCAGATATAGCTGAACGGCAGTATCACCGTGGCGGCCTGTGCTGTGTTGAACGGGCGGTTGTAGGTCACGCTCTTGATATTGCCTACCTCCTCCGTGATGTTCACGCCCACAACGTTGACGCCTGTTACCTGATTGTTTGTGCCGTTGATGGTCACGCTGGCCCGTTCCTCATCGTCATCGAAGGGGTACTCCACCACCACGTCGCCGTACTTCGGTGTGTAGTATTTGCCGTCGTAAAGGAAACCGTTCTCGTAGCCATCCACCATTCCGTGGTCGGTGGTCGCATTGCCGAGGTTGCCGGGCGCAGTGGTCGCCGTGGCTGCGGGGCGGCCCTGTCTCTTGCCGAGATTGCGGGTGTAGTAGCAGTTCGTCACGTGGAAGATCAGACCACTTTTTGGATAGACGAGCGTGCGGCTGCCGTAGTCTTCCCTCAACGCCTTTTTGTCGTTGGTATATTCGGCGGGGGCGAAGAGGCAGTCGGTGAATGTGATATCCATGTTTGATCCATAGCTGTTGCCTATGAATCCGAAGCAGTAGGAGGTAACGTTGGCCTCGTTCGGGTTGTATATCAGTCCGTCATAGACGCAGCCCGTGATGGTGCAGTTGACGTTCGAGTCATCCCAAAATGCGATGATACCGCCATGCCATGCGCTGATGCTGACGGTAGTGCTGATTTGGGTGCTCACGTGGCAGTTGCTGATGGTGAGGTTGCCCGTGGCCTTGCCCACCAAACCAGCCAGCGGACTAATGTCGTTGCCCTCAATCAGTCCCGTCACGTGAAGGTTGCTGATGGTGGCGCCGTCGGTGTAGTGGAACGGGGCGCTGTAGCCCTCGCTGGCCTGCAGATTGAACGTCAGCGTATTGCCCTGTCCGTCGAACGTACCCTTGAACGGGTGACTGCTCGTGCCTGCCATCTCCGACGATTCGATGCTTGTGCCGAGTTTCACAACCTTGCCGCTGAAGCCGTCGGGAGCCAAGTCGTAGTTTGTGGCAAAGCAGAACCAGCCCCAGCCATTGGCGGTCTTGATGGTGTAGGTGTCGCCGTTCTGCTCGAAGTTGCTGGCATCGGGTGCTGAGAACGTGGCGCCGATGTTGACTTCTTCCTGAGGCATGGTGAACGTGTAAGTATTGGCACCCGTCGAGGTCAAGGTGATGTCGTTGCCAGAGGTTGCGCCCGTCGCGGTCACAGCCGTCAATGTTTCGCCGTAGAGTGACGTGAAGGTCAGTGTGACCGTCTCGCCGTCCAGGGCATAATTGCCTTCCTTGTCGGTAGTGAACTGCGGATAGTTGGTGTTGATGCCGCAGAATGTTCCCACGCTATAACTCGTCGTCAGCGTGTAGCCCGTGCCTCCGGCGGTGATGGTGACGCTGGCGGTGTAGGCCCCGATGTCATGAGGCGATGAGGTGCCGAGGCTTTCGCTGGTCGTATTGTTCACGTAGGTGATGTCGCCCACCGTGGCTCCCGTCTCCGTCGTGAAACCCGCAATGTTCGACAGGGTGGCAGGGTGATACCTATATTGCGCGTAGGCGCGGAAAGTCGGCGGGGTCAGCGTCGTCGAAATCTGCCAGTTGTCCGACGCAAGGCTGCAATCCTTTCCGTCGTTGTGGGCGCAGGTGGCAGTCAGCGTGCTACCGTTCTTGCTATACGAGAAGTTGTGGGTGTGCGTCAGCGTCGATGCTGTAGGCTCGTAGGTGATGGTGATAGAACCTTTGGTGAAGAAACTTCCATTCTTTGTCGCGTGATAGAGTTTGATTTCAAGATAGTCGCTCTCATTGTCAAGTTGGATACCATCAGCGTTAGTAAACTCAAAACTTTTCCAAGGGTTGTTTCCCTCATTTTTCTCAGAAATAGAATTTGTCCAGGTACTACCTTTTCCAATTTTCATATAACCTTCATCTGCAAACATATATGCAGATGAAAAAACTATGCTCTTCACCTTGCCGCTGATGCGCGGATAGAGCCTAAGTGTTCCTTCCTGTTGGAATGGGGCGCGCATCACTATATAATAAGGATTAGAATTGCTCTTGGAGACCGTTGCATCGCCTGTGGCACTGATAAAGAGATTACCATCGTAAGTCAGCTGATTTTGGGTCGATCCATTCGCAATGTTAGAATTGGAAAATACCTTCGTTTCGTCTGCCGCCCACGCCGTCTGCGCCATCGTGAGCCAGAGGGCGAGGGTGAGGATGAGATGGAATGATAGTTTCATGTGTTTGAGCGTTGCTCGAACATTGCTTTCCCCTTCGGCCAGCGACCGTTGGTTCTCAAACTCGGCAAAGCTCATGCGAGCATGGCTCTGCTCTCGTTTAATCGAATGTTTCATACTTCTCATTTTGTTTCTTTTTTAATTGTTCTTGTATTATGGTTACTTTATAATTTTCTCATCAAAGTCTGGTAGGGGGGAGCACTATCGGTATGGGCATAAAGAAAGCGCAGGCCCCGTCCCATATTCTCAGCCAGGCCTGCTACAGCCCCAAATCAGCTATGGTGGAGTCTGCGCTATGGTGCGCAGCTCCAATGCTGATTTGGTTTTGCTCATAAAATCTCGTTCGAGGTAGCAGTTCGGCTGAGAAATTGAGCAATATAAAGTGGTGTCTTTTTGAAAAGACGTCTGCAAAGTTACGAACTTTCCATGAAAATTGGTCACGGAAGATGCTTTTTTTAGTCATTTTTACCTATTCAATATGATATATCCCACATTCAAGTCCACAAAATGGACTTTTATTACTTTGTCTCTGTATCCTGTGGGGAAAGCACAAACTTAAAGGAAAAAAGAACGCGCAGAACCCCCATGAGTGTTTTTGAGCATGCGAAGTTACAAAATACCATGATAATTTACCCTCGGCAAACCCAAAAAATCGAGTGCCGAGGGTAAAAGTCTTAACCCAGGTTAAGAGTTTTTGTTAAATTTACACTTTTTCGTTGCCGAAAGTGATATTTATAAGTAAGATGTAAGATGTAAGAGGGAAGAGGGCTGAGGGAAGATGGATGATGTCTGAAGGCTGATGTAAGATGTAAGAAGTAAGATGGAAGAGGGAAGGGGGAAGATGTAAGAGGGAAGAGGGAAGAGGGAAGAGGGAAGATGGAAGAAGGAAGAAATCTCAATTAATGTCGGTCGGTTGGTTTTCGATTACCCATCGTTATCTATGAGAGTCATGAATTCGTCTAACTCATAGACAGGAATTTCGGAGGTGCCAAAGTCCTTCTTGTTACGCGTCACGATGCAATCGGCATCAACGAATACGCGCTTCATTTGAATTTCTCAGTTAGGTATTCGTAACGCAGGCTATCCACCTCCTCGTCAGTGGCGTACCAAGGGTTACCACGCTTGAAGCGCATAACTCTCGGAGTGAATTCTTCCGTCTCGGCAGCAACCTCAGTCTTAGCTGTAGATGCAGTCTGTTTTGAGGAAACTCGTCTGACAGGACGGGCATGACGGCGTAGCAGACGTACGTAGTGCGACACGCTCTCCAGCATCTCGGCGCTCATTTGGTCAAGCTCCGCCACAATGGATGTTCTGAGTTCTACTGTTGTCATGACTAATGATGTTTAAAACGTTTCGAGTGACAAGGACGGTGCAAACCGAGTGCCCAAAAGATATATGGTCACAGCGAGCTTGCTCGCTCGCTCTTTGCCGAGGTGCAGCCCGTTGGCTTTGCCCTCGTCCGGCGCGACTCGGCCAATCATGCAAGCATGTTGGCGCTCGCTGCTTCGTCCGTTCTCGCACAAATTTTGTGCAAAGGTACGAATTTTCAGTCAGACGGCATAGCATTTTGTGCAAAAAATCATAAAAAAGCGGGGGGGGGATACATTTTTCTTGACGCGAGCGCGGGAATATGCGGGAAAAAACGTAACTTTGCCCTCGGAAAAATCAAAGACGCAAATTATGGACGAAAGGGATTTTAGACAATTGTCGGACAGCGAGTTCAAGGCGGCTCTTATAGCCACGCTGAACCTGAAGAAGGAGTGGATGGCCTCGGTGGATAAACGCGAAAAGGAACTGGGAATAAGATGAGGCTTTCGGTTGACCACATCAACAACGGGTCGCCCTACTGGGTCATCCAATTGGATGACATGACGTTCCGCTTCGTGACGAAGAACGGCATCGTTTATCGCGTCGGCTTCTACAAAGACCCTTATTTTCTGGGCAACAAGGCCTACCACTTCTTTATCGCCAACGAGAACGACTCGTTTGCCCCGAAGGATGCTGACGTGTTCCGCGTTATCACCCTCGTGCTGGAGGAGTTCTTCCGTCAGGATGCCTCGGTGATGCTCTACATCTGCGACCCCTTCGACCACCGCGAGGCCACGCGCGACAGTCTTTACAAGCGTTGGTTCAACGGCTATTCACGACGCGATGAGCTCACACTGCGTGCCGAGGCTATCGACTTTGAGGGCTATGTGGTCTATACGGGCATGATTCTGCGCAAGGACCACCCAGAGTACAATAGCCTGATTGAGAAGTACGACGAGTTCGTGAAACGCGCCAACAAAATATATCGCATACAACCGAAGTAGTCTCTTGTAGATACAGAGCCCACGCCGGTTGAAGATGAATCCGTGAAGAGCGAATGCTTCAAGAGGATGAACTTGGCTTCGACTTGCGGAGGTTAATCTCGTCGAAGTCGGCGTTGGTGCCATGATAGAGTATCATACGAGCGCCCCTCCTTTCCTGTGGCAGTATTCGGCCATGTCGGTGACCATCGACTGGAAAGACTGCGTGTGGCAGTAGTCGTAGTGCTCATCAACGAACTTGATGGCGCCAAAGCGGCACAGGTAGTTGAACGCCTGCTTGAGCGTCAGCCCGAAGTGTCGCCCGAACTCGTTGGCGAAGATTAACGTCCACTCTATCTTGTCTGTAAAGCAGTATGCCATATTCTATATTATTTATGACTTGTATGTTGCTGTCTTTCGCAAGCTTTGTGTGCAAAGGTACGAACTTTCCATGAAAATTGGTCACGGAAGATGCTTTTTTTAGTCATTTTTGCTTATTTCACATGATCTATTCTTCATTTAAGCCCACAAAATGGACTTATATAACATGCAAAAGTACAAATTGCATCACAAAAACACCCTCGGCGAAGCCATGAAAATGGCTGCCGAGGGTGAAAGTCTTTACTTAGGATAAGAGTTTTTGCGAAATATGTGGCTAATCCTTGCCGAAAGTGATATTCTTTCGGATCATGCTGATGGTCTTGGGGGTGACGTTCA
>JAEEGH010000547.1_pt1 | contig 136940 bp, 123 predicted proteins | sample 9134181 | NCBI WGS metagenome assembly JAEEGH01 (sample SAMN16246544, study PRJNA631951) | gut metagenome | biome: gut microbiome; feature: rumen; material: DP-attached | host: Bos | place: Iran: Karaj | collected 2018-10
TGTGTTGTCTACGAAATCGAACGCCAAGCTGCTTATTGCTAAGATAGAACCACAGCAGCCTCTCAGCCTCAGTAGGGTTATTTCTATTCTCCTTAGCAAACTTCCACAGCAAAGGATACTCAATCACGTCAGCAGAATGCCTGACACAACCCTTCATCTATCTACGTATTCACACTCCCCTTTAGGGGGTATGGGGGCTTCACTCCCCTTTAGGGGGCTTGGGGGCTTCACTCCCCTTTAGGGGGCTTGGGGGCCTTACACTAAATTAGGGATTCCTGCAAGCTCATTCTTAATATACTCCAACGAAGCAATCTTCTCCTTGGTTTCTTCAAGATTCAGGCGCTTCGTGTTATCACTGTTGAACTCCTCGATAGTAGCACGTTTGGTGTCACCTTCTTTGAAATACTTGTCGTAGTTCAGGTCGCGGTTGTCAGCAGGCACTGCGTAGAAGTTACCCATATCTATGGCCTTGGCAGCCTCCTCCTTGGTAAGCAGTGTCTCATACATCTTTTCGCCATGGCGGATACCGATAACTTTAATCCCCTCCTTCTTACCACCAAAGAGTTCGCAGACGGCCTCAGCCTGGGTCTGGATTGTGCAGGCGGGAGCCTTCTGTACGAGGATATCACCATTCTTACCGTTCTCAAAGGCGAAGAGTACCAGATCCACAGCCTCCTCCAGAGACATGATGAAGCGTGTCATCTTGGGTTCGGTCAGGGTGATGGGGTTGCCCTTACGGATCTGGTCAATCCAGAGAGGTATCACACTGCCGCGAGAACACATCACGTTACCGTAACGGGTGCAGCATATCTTCGTGTCACCGGAAAGACGGCTCTTTGCCACTGCTATCTTCTCCTCTATGGCCTTGGTGATACCCATGGCATTGATGGGATATGCAGCCTTGTCGGTGGAGAGGCAGATGACGCACTTCACATGGGCATCGATGGCTGCATCCAGTACGTTGTCCGTACCTATTACGTTTGTCTTCACGGCCTCCATAGGGAAGAACTCGCAGGAGGGCACCTGCTTCAGCGCTGCTGCATGGAACACGTAGTCCACGCCCTGCATGGCGTAGTGCAGTGTTGACTTGTTGCGCACATCACCGATGTAGAACTTAATCTTGTTGGCCACCTCCGGCATACGTGCCTGAAAGTCGTGACGCATATCATCCTGCTTCTTCTCGTCACGTGAGAAGATGCGGATCTCACCTATGTCGGTACGGAGAAAACGGTTCAACACTGCATTACCAAAACTACCTGTGCCTCCAGTAATAAGGAGGACTTTGTCTTTAAATACACTCATATTTTTATTTTTTTATTTTGTTTTTGATATTTAAGCTATTAAACCACTAAGCCACTAAGCTATTAAACTACTAAGCCACTCTAACCTCTAAACTTTATAGTTCTCCAGCACATCCAGCGGCTCCCATCCGAGTTCGTATTTTACCTTTTCGTTAGAGAATGTCAAACTCTTAGTCATCTTCTCCAACTTGTATGAATTAATCGGAGCTTTATTACCTAACAAGTCCCCCACCTTAGCCATGCACCATGCCATCCAATACGGGATGCTGAGGGGTTTGTGCTTACCAAGTTGCTTGGCCACAGACGCAGAAATCTCACCGAATGATGGCTGGCGGGTATCACAGACATTATAAATACCGCCCTTCTGCTCCAAAAGAGGAATGAGTCTGGCAATATCCTCTGCCATGAGAATACTCTTTACCACCTTGCCACCGGCAATATTCATATAGAACCCTTTTTTTATTCCATTCACCATCGCTCCAAGATTACCTGGTGCATTCTTTCCAGCAAGGAGCGACGGGCGTAAAATAGACAACCTTACTTGATGATCTAAACACCACCTTGTCAGGTATTTCTCCGCCTTAATTTTACTATCTGCATACGGCGTTTTCCCATTCAGCGGATGGTATTCATCTATCAACTCGCCAAACTCACAACCATACACGGCCACAGTAGATATAAAAACTAAGGCCTTGGGAATCCCGGCCTTTTCCAGTGCAGCACACAAATTCACGGTCCCCTGATAGTTCACATCGTAGAACACCTGTTTCTCTACCTCTGTCTTCGGAACGGTATGCGCCTTTCCTGCCGCATGGAGCACCACATCATAATGCGTATTGATGGGTGGCACTTCCTTGGCTATATTGAATTTGATGTCATCGTCATCGGTCAGACCGATAGTATGAACATCGTAAGATTTCTCCAGTATCGGACGAATATTATATCCCAAAAAACCGGATGCCCCGGTAAATAACAGTTTTTTCATTGCAATGCCTTGATAAACTTTTTCAGTATAGTCTCTTTGCTGTATTCTGCTTCAGCCACATCTCTTGCCTTGGCTCCCATAGCTTTCAGTTCTTCCAAATTCCACTCCTTTGGCCAACCTATATAACCAATCCCCTTCTCTTTGATTAAAAGACCAATCTCACCGTTCTCTGGTCCGAAATAGATAATCGGTCGTCCTGCTGCCATGATGTTATAAGCCTTGGAAGGAACTCCCAGTCCGTACATACCCTCATTCAGTGTCACAACAGATACGTGGGCCGCTCCAAGCACTTCTTCTTGTTGTGAACGGAAATACGGGCCGTGGAAGAACACGTTGGGTTGTCCTTCTTCTTTCAAGGTCTTTTCCATTGCCCCCGTACCATAGAAGTGCATCTCTATATCTTTGGGCAATTCATCTACCAATTTATCCAAGCCCTGCACACGCCCGATATTTCCTGCATATTCCAGTTTGATAGCTCCCTCCGGGAAAGGCAATGGATGGATGTTCTCCACATCCCCCCAATTTTCCACAATCTGCACTATCGGTTGGTGAGCTTGTCGAACCACCTTCTTCCGAAGCACATCTGCCATGTCTCTGCCAAGGGCCAGCAACTTGTCCGCACGGGAATAGGCCTTGTCAAACAACCACTTTGCCAGCTTATAGGCTAAAGAAGGAATATGCAGCCCTGCAGGTTTGGTGTTCTCTGGGAACACATCGTGAACGAGGATATTGAGTTCAAAGTTGCGCTTATTCCTCAAACGACACATCAGCAACACCAGTGGTGCGGGGTTGGTAACAAGTAGCACCTTATCCCCTTCCTTGATGTTCTGCTTCGCCAGCTTATAGAGCCTATGGCTCATGGCAAGGAACGAACGCGCCTTACCTGTGGTTGTGTTCTTATCAATGCCAAGACCTTCTGCTCGAATTATCTTGATTGCAGGGTCTATATGAAACGGATGCTCCACATCCAGTTTCTTCCTGGCATCATATATCTCCGGCCCACAAATCACATGTACCTCATATTCCTTAGCAGCAGCATTTGCCATCTCACCAAGGATGTATGACGTTGAAGTCTCGTCGGGCGGAAAAAGTTCAGTGATGATATATAGTTTTTTCTTCTCCATTACAAGGATTCGAGAATCTTGCCAAAAGTATCGTTATATTTTCTATAGTAAAAAGTCTCTTCAAAACGCTTTCTTGCAGCGGTAGAGAAATGAGCAAAATCGTCCGTTATACTAAGAACAGCTTTTTCAATCTCTTCGAAAGATGTATTATCATCGATGGCAGCAACTTCCTGACCATCAACAGTAAACTCAGACAGGTTCTTCCGCAGCACGATGGCAGGCGTTCCAAACATAAAGCTCTTGGCAAGTACTCCGCTCTGTGTTGTTCGAGCGTAAGCATTCCACACTACAAATGTTGAAGCATAGCACTCATTGATTTCTTCATCGCTTAATGGTGTACCTTTTCTTATAGTTACTCTTGGTGAATCCAACAGTTCCTGAGGAACTTCAAACTCTGATTTTGTCGCCACTAAGAATGACAATTCTGGGAGAGCATCCTTTTCAATCGCTTTCTTAACAAACTGCAAATACTCATCAAAGGAATGATCTGCCGCTACAGTCCCAATATAACTGAAAAACTTTCTTTCAGGCAAAGCGAGAGAATTTTTCCTTTCGTCGTCATAGAGAAGCGGCAAATAATGCGTATTCTCGTTTTTATATAGAGGATTTGCATTGTAGTAATCTACCGCTTTTTTAGAGGGTAGCAATATTGCATCACTCCATTTTACCGTCAGACTACTTATCCTATTTATCACCCAAAGCTTTGCCAGATATTTGTATGAAAAACCTGCCTTCCTATATTCCTTCATCGGTGCCAATGGCTCGTGGAAGATATAAACAATCTTTGCGCCCTGTCTTTTCAACTTACGAATCAAAAGCAGGTTCTTCTGACTTGGGAAAACGAAAATCGCAACAGCTACGTTAGACAACTCATCTTTCCCGTAAACACAAATACGGCTACTCTTGGGCAGATAATTCACAAAACCTTCTGCCACACAAAATACCGACTCATAACCCAGTTCCTCCATCTGGCGATAGCTCGCCACCATGTGCGAAACATGGCCAGGGTGGAAATTCAACGATATAACTAATGCTTTGCTCATAAAAATCAGCCCTTCTTTAAAAAGTCACTATAAAGTTCGATATACTTGGCATACTGTTTTGCGGAATTGAAATGCTCTACAATTCTATTCCTGCATTTCAATTTAAAAGATTCAGCATTTTGTCTGCAAGAGTACACAATTCCTTGAATCTCTTCAATTCGACTAATGGCATAGCCGGTTTCGCTGTCAATGATTTCATCACCTGCTGTACCCTTGATTACGATTGCTGGCGTTCCACATGCCATAGCCTCTGCCGTCACCAGTCCAAAGGTTACCTCGGTAGAAGAATTGAACAGAACATCCGCTGAAGTGTATAGTTCCACTAATTGTTGCACATTATCAGTATGACCAATGCCTACGATTTTATCTGGCAGCCCCTGCATTTGTTGGTCATTCAATCCGACCATCAAAATTTGCATTCCGTCTGGCAAGGACTTACCTAATGCAATAATATCATTGAAGCCGTTGGCTTCCGTCCATCGGTCTGCTACAGAAATAATGGTGTGTTTTTTCCAATCTATCTTCTTCCACAGTTCCGAGTGTTCTCCCTGATAGGGTTGGAATACATGTGTATCTACTCCATTCTGGATAACATGGAAATGACATTCACTCAAAAGTGATCGCTTTGCAAACGCTTCTAGCCAATAAGAAACAGGAACCAGTACCAGCCTATCCTTATCAAAAGTACTAAACAGTTCCTTCTTAAGCGCCCAGTTCTCCCTGGTATGATCAAAGACTGCTGCTGGATACTCTCTAAGTCTAGAACAATGCCCACATCCTGTTTCCCATTTTCCACAACTTTTGTTAATATAAGCACAATGACCTGTCATCAACCAGAAATCGTGCATTGTCATCACTGTAGGAATACCCTTCTCTGCCAGATACTTGAACAACAGTTTGTAGTTCGCATAATACCCATGTATATTATGAATCTGAACCACATCAGGATGGATTTCTTCGATTTGTGCTATCAGTCGTTTTGTTGCCGCACAGGAACCAAGGCCATGACGGTCAAAAACACGACTGAGAGCATAATGCCTTAATTCCGCAAAGCGACCAGAAACCTGAAACGAGAACATTTCTGAGCCACCCACAAAGCGTGGACCATGAGCAATAAAGCACTCCCAGCCCGCTTTCTTGGCAAGCAAAGATATCAATTCAGCTATACGGCCTGTAGAGCCGCGGCCTATGGTGGTATTAATCTGGAAAAGCCTTGGCATTATCCTAAAACTTTTTGTAGTACATCCATTTGGTAAGCAGGTGTCCAGTTTTCATCTATTTCTTTATAGCAGCATTCTCTAACATGGTCACGTAGTGATTGATTGACCTTAAACCAATCCTCTATCACCTCTGATAGTGAAGTTACACTTCCTCGTTCAAAAAAATTCCCCGTCCTATATGGAACTATTGCCTCGAATTCTGGCATCTGATAAGCAAAGTCATTATGGGTAATTGCAGGACAACCAAACATCAATACATGCATAGCTGTCAGCCCGATATTCCCTGGTGCCACACATAGGTCTGCATTATAAATCAATTCCGCATTGGTCTTTTCGTCATAGCAAGCGCCGTAGAACCATACCTGTTCTAAAAGGTTCTGCTCTTTAACTTTCTTCTCCAATGCATCTCGTTCACTGCCATTACCCACAAATACTAAATTGTATTTCTTCCCTTTTTCTTTCAGCAAGGTAACAGCATCCACCAGCATATCAAGCTTCTTAACAGGTGTTAGTCTGCCTATGAAAAGCAATACAGGGTTATCATTACCAAAATGCTTGCTATAAACGTTTGTTAATGCCATTTGGTTACGCAAACCTAATTGCACTTCATAAGAAAGTGAATTGTGAATGACGTGCATTTTCTCAGCCTTGAAACCCTGTTTTACAAGCAAACCTTTTGCATAGTTGCCGTATAAGATCAGTTCATCTGCCAACTTCAAGAACGCTTTCTTGATGATTCGCTCTGAACGGCTCTCCTTGCCATACCATCCATGTGTCCAGAAATAGATTTTCTTTTTTGGATGAAACACCTTCAAGAGCAGGCAGAGCACCCATAGTGAGATACACATGGGGGCACCCACCATCACGTATGCATCAAAATCATTTCTTCTCCAAAGCAATCCTGTAAGTCCTTTCATGCGATAAGCACGCCCAAGAACGTCTTTGTGTTCCAACATGTGAACCGATTTCAACTTGCTGGTATCGAAAAGAGCCACATCAACATTCTCCTTCTCAAAATACCATTCGCAGTTATACTCCTTGTCTATGTTCAAGTAGATAGCCTCACGGTACAAGGAAGGAATATTAAAGATGCAACAAAGCTTCTTCATAGTTTAAGCTATTATACTTGAAACATCAACTTTATAAACTTGCCTGGTTCCTTCATGAATAGAATCAAACACAGCCCACTTGCCATCCGCACTCCAGCGGGGATGCAAATCGCAATGCAATCCGCTACGGGTGAAAGCAAGTTCTTCTTCCGAAATACTCTTCAATATCTTTGGGTCAATTCCTTTGAAGAAATCAGCCTTAAATGTCATATCCGGCGTTTCAAACAATCTCTTAAATCTACCAAGATTAATCCTTGTATCCTCAGAGAAGTGATAGAGGAATAAATCTCTATATCCTTCTGCATCCGGGTAGTTGTCACAAATGCACCAGTCATTATTATAGGGATGAGTCATGGGATGGCCATCCGTTGGTATAATGTCCTTGGCGAAGGCTGTAGTTGTCGCTATTGATGAGTCTTCTATCATTAAGAAAGACATTCCGCCAACGATTCCTTTCCCTTTGCCAATTACGGCTTTTACCATCTTTTTAGCAAGTCTTAGCGAGAACTTGACAACAGGATTCGACATCAGTGGATTATTTCGCATAGCATCAACGGAACTACCAACCCTGCCAAAGATATAGACATGATTGTCATCTTTCCAGTCATAATGGCTTAGGAACCCTTGTCCAATGCAACGTAAGTCTTTGCCATCAATGCCAATAGTCATTAATCTGGTCATCAGCCCACCATCAGGCATAAAATACCTGTGCAGAAAAGCCACTCTTGTAGAAGAAGGGTTAATGCAAAGATGTGTAAGATAATGATGTGTTTTCCCCGACAAATTACTTACGCCACATTCCGCCACTTGCCTGACCGAAACAAGGAGTTTCACCTCTTTGGTCTTCATATCCATGATAGTGATACCACTATCAGCAGGGAAAGGATCGTTTGCGCCCTTGTCTTCTATACCAGTATAGCCATAGCCTCCTAAGCGATGCAAGCGAGCATAATCCAAACCTAAGGCGTAGCGGCCATCCTTCGTCAGCATGTGAACAGTTGCAGGTAAATGTTCTACCAACGTATTGGTGTCCGCATCGTAAAGGTCTGCTGCCCATTTGTCACCCACACGATTGTTCACTGTAAACATGTTGGTATCTCCAATCCATTGCTGTCGTGCTCCTTGGGGATAGTTCAACGCGGTAGTTTCGCCAATCTTTACAAATTGGCCATTTTCTACATATCCCACACCAAACATTTCGCCCGGCAGTGGCGGACGATTCATGGTATCCACTTCAAAGCATAAATACTTTGTATCTGCTTTGTTTGATATAATCAGGTCGTGAAAGCCAAACAGGTGGTGTTTTGGGCCATCTGTCAGCCTCTCTACCTTACATTCTATAGTCTTTCTTTGTCCCATGTCACGTTTTCTTTTATAACCTTGGCAGGGATACCACCAAGTAATACGTTTTTACCAAATGATTTAGTCACAATTGCTCCCGTTGAAACGACATCATCACCTTCGAGTTTTACACCCTTCAGTACCTTAGCACCTTCACCAATCCAGCAATGATTGCCAATTATAACTGATTGAGGATGATTAATACGATTCCCCTCCATATCAACAATGGAATGAGAATCCCCAGTACGAACCTGGACATAAGATGAAATCATGCCATCACCGCCAATTATAAGTTTGCTCCCATCTTCTGTACAAGCCAAATGAGAATGGTGTCCAACAAAAGTGCCCCCCCCAATTTCTAAGATGCAACCATTATTCTCGACCCATAGTTCTGCACCAGAAACGTATGAGTTCGCTTTCAAAACCACTTCATTATTATTGCCGGATATTTTCACAAGCGAATTCAGAAGCATGCTTCCCTTCTCCATTATCAGCTTATTGCCATTTCCAACAATTTGAATGCGTGAGCCTACTTTTACTCCGCCATGGTTAATAAACTTGTTATTCCTACCAGATGTATAGCTATGCTTATTTCGCCAGTTTCGCCAAACATACACAGCCTTCCGTACTATCGTAATATCTCTAATACTCATGCTGCTTTATTTCGTTCAGGAAAGTATTCAGTTTCTTGCCTGTTCCCTGTATGGTATATTCATTCAACACCTTTTTTTGAAGATTAAGAGCCAATGCCACTCTTTCATCGTAGTGAGCAATCACATCCTCTACCGCTGCAGCAATAGCCTCTGGCTGTTCGCTATCGTAATAGGTAATATGACAATTATACTCATCATCTAGTTTACCAATCTCACTACTTACAATCGGCCTTCCGGTAGAGGCATATTCCATCATCTTGAATGGGAATCCTGCCGCCTGTGCACCTACTCCCATACTGCGAGTGGTATTGATGAGGATGTCCGCATCCCTATCAAGTGTCTTGATTAATTCTGCGTGCTCCATATATCCGTTGAAATGGAATTCGTGCTTAGCAGGAACTTCCGCAATCAGTTTCTTAAGATTGTCATCTAAATTGCAGTTGCCATAGACAGATACGATGCAAGGAGTCTTGATATAACTCATAGCTTTAACCAACAAATCACCTCCTTTGCTATAATGGATTCCGCCTGTAAGGATGATATGCACTTTCTTCCCTTCCTCCAGCTTGTTCACACGAGATGACACATTGTTGATTACCTCTTCATTCACTATGCCAGGTGTAAGTACACTATACTTCAATGTATCTTTTAACTGGAGCCCTAAACACACAGCCATTACTCCGTGCGTACGTTTCATCAGGTAGTTGTAGAGCTTCCGTTTGTAGCCCTCCATAATTATCTTATCACCAACCAGCGACCGATTGAAGATATTATCTTCGTATTCTATAACTTTTATCTTGTTCTTAAAGGCTCCTATTGATAAGGAAGCACTCAACGTAATATTATAATACACCAAAGCATCGTATTGCTTAGCTTCTTTTCTTAATAATCGACTGATACACCACTCGTTGATGGGTGCGCAACGCCGCTTAGAAAGAATGTTACAATACTTGATGGTCAACGTTCCTTCAGGATACTCTTCTGTTTCCGTAAAAGCTGGTATGATAGCATCACAAGTGGTCACAGCTGGGCTATAGATAGTAACCTCATGCCCTGCTGCCATGAGTGAGCGTGCTATGCCTAATGATTTAAACGGGCCAGACAGGGCGAATTGTTTGCCTTTACCATAGTTCTCTAAGAACTGTTTTCCTAAATATGATGTTAAATATGCTATTTTCATACTATTAGTTTTCCTTACCAATAACCTCTTTTATTAAAGAATATAACCGCGCACTCGCTGATTTTTTAGAGAAATAATCAGCATTATCGCTGATGGTCTGTCTTAGGCCGTCAGGCATTCTTTTCGCGTACTCAAGAGCCTCACTTATTGCTTTAGCTATATTCTCTGAAGAAAGTGGTTCATCAACAATAAAAGTACTATCTTGATAACCTGGCAAGTTCTTCATATCAAGTGCACCACACCTAGAAGATCCCACTATAGGCAAACCGCACTGAGCTGCTTGTACCAAGACTGTTCCAAAACCTTCGTCCAAGGAAGGCATTGCGAATACTTTAGCTTGAGCATAATACTGTGGCAATTGTGATTCGGGCACGAAATCTATATGTTTGAAAAGTGGGGAATCCGGGATTTCGCAGTCTATGATTGACCCAACATGAAGTAGTTTTACTTTCAAGATTCGCAGACATGCATCCATAAGCATATCGCACCCTTTATGCTTCCACCAAGAGCCTACCATAATAACATCATATGAGTCATCTGAAGGCTTTGGTGTAGGCTTAAAAGTCGAAGTATCTACTCCCAAGTTCAAAACTCTCACTTTGTCTTTATTTATTTGCTGCATATAATCAGTATTTGCAACATATTGAGACATTGCAAAAAGATAGTCAGAATTCTCGTAATGATTTATCATATACTTGGTACTCTCCTCGGGTGCCTTAAAAGACGTATAAGAACTCCTTACCTCGTTCTGTATGAGAATATGGGAAGAGCCTTGATAACAAATTGTCTTTGCATTATACTTCTTATGAGCAGCTATTGATGCATATGTACCTTGACCATTATACGCAAATAGTAAATCACATGATTTCAATGTAAAACCAACCAATTTGTCAAACCACCTCCTTACAATAAAGTTTAAATAGCTTCGCTTGTATGGATTTATGATCGTCGCTTTTTGTATCATGAACAATAATGGCGCTATTGGGAAAGCTAGACTTCTTACTTTCCCCGTATAGCCTAATGCTCTACACCGGCTTTGGGGTAAGGCAGTATAGAGTATACTCTGCATATCTTCCGTCTTATTGATATATTCTGCCATATATATCAAATGAGAGCGACGAAGCGTTATAAAAGCAATTGTTTTTTTCTTCATAAGAGTTTCTTATTATAGGTCCCGTTTTCTATTGAATATTCTTTCATACAACCACAGAAGAGCAAGAAAAGAAAGAATACAGACGATATCGCATTAATGGTTGGCTCAAAAAACATTGCAATAAATAAACTGGAGTAAGCGCCCATCATCAGAATTCCGTTGTTTGTCGTTTCTGCCTTCCACAATCCTTTAATACTTTTAAAAGAATCCCAAGTAATTTTTAATACTAAAAAAAAAGGTATAATACCAGCAGTTCTATCAACATCTAACCACATATTATGAACAAATCGTAAGTCAATATTAGACCATCCAAACGGATATTGGAATATACGAACGAGAGCTAACCCCCAACGTTCAAGTCGACCGCCACTTGCATCTTCAACATCATTTCGCATTTCGTATCCCTCAACTGCATCGCTGAATAGCCCCAACCGTAAGGAAATTAACACCAGAACGGTTACCAATAATATAACTATGAATATACGAATTCGCCTGTTTTTAGTATTCCGAAATTTATAGAGTGTTACTATAAACAAAGATGTAACAGCAACTACCAAGCCTCCACGATTCAACATATAAGTTGTCGTCAAAATTGCGCCAACGAACAATAAAGCAAAAATTAACCTTCTGAAAAAAGTAGTGTTCAGATAGATTGCACTAGGAAGACCAATAAAGCAAATACTTATAATTAGACCCACAACCGTTGCGGCCATAAAAGCATCCTCTGAAAAAGATAATATACGCTCATCTGCAATACCATGTACAGAAAAAAGCCCCCTTGAGAACATTGCATTGAATACCACAAATGAATAACAAATAGCAATTGCAATCACCGCATCTGTAAAATCAGATGTATTCCTACTATTCCATATTAAATGACGCCCGTACATATAATAGAAGGCAGGGGCAAAAATAGAGTAAATCACAAAAGGGGTATTCACAGGTCCACCTCTTAATATTGGTATCATTGAATAGAAGAATGAGAACAACAGTATACTCTTTGCTGTGCCATCAAAATACTTTTTTATAGATGACGTAGTTAATGAGAACAATACTATAAACAGGAAGGTCAGAATAATATAGAAAGCCCCATGTCCCACCAATGATAACAAGGTGACACAAAACATCAGGAAAACCACAACACCTCCTGATCGCTCTTGATTATTTGTCTTATTCATTATTTTGCAGTTTTAATTCCACTTAATTTACCACGTCCCACAATCAGCAGAAGAATGATATTTACGACAGAGAGTATCAGATAATTAATTGATGTCATCATCCCGGCCCCGTAAAAACCGAACTTATTCACCATAATAGGCATTAACAGGATTATTCCAATGCTACCCAACAGGGTCGTCAGAGTATATAATTGGGGGTACCCCTTTCCTATCGTATATCCGTTGATATTAAAATATAGCGCACTTGCAAAAGTAGAGAAACAGATAACCCTCGCAAAAGGGGTAGATGCGACATAACGTCCTGCGGTAAGTATCTTGATAATATAAGGGCACAATACTACAAATGCCAAGACAACAAAAAGTATTAAAACCATCTGTATGGCATAAGTTTTTATCAATTTCCCTTTCCATCCCTTAATTATAGCTTCATAAACATCTGGTTGAAAAGTAGTTGATATGGCATTGGCAAACACAGAAATGTATCCAGCCATCTGACCTCCAACTATATAGTATCCATATGTCGTAGAATCTTTCAAGCTTTCAAGATAGGTTTTATCAAAACCACCCGAAAAATATCCCAACATAGCACCTAATGCCAGAGGCCAACAGAACCTCAACACATCCACAAATTCTTTCCATGTCGTCCTAATCGTAATGAGTTCTCGATTCTTATATAAAATCCAAACAAAAAACAACGCATTTGTAAATAAGGGCGCCAACAATTTGCCAAACGCACCCCACTTAAGAGCAACGACATACAAAATATTAAATACGATGTTTATCAATCCATATGCAACTGTTACTCTAAAAAAAACTCCTGTGCTTTTACTCATTCGATAGTCTGCAGTTTGTAAAGTATAAATGCCTGTCAAAGGAATTGCAGCAATCGTCATAAGCAGATAAGGGAATACAGGGAATTCGATATTAGGATTAAAGATGTGAATATAAAACGCTATTCCCACATAACACAAAACCGACAAAAACAGAGAAAACGAAATCAGTCCTTTGAATATCACAGATTTCAATCTTAACCTCTGATCTTCATTCACATTGAAATAATTACGAATATAATACTGAACCATGTAGAAAACAATCAACGGTTGTATCAAACTGTTGAATGATGTATAATAACCCACAATTCCGTAGTCATGTGGGGACATATTCATGGCTATAAACGGATTGACGACAAGATTCAGTAGCATCGGTATCAATGCGGCACTGAAGTAAGCTGACATATCCTTAACGTTCTTTAAGAGCGTTTCCTTATTAAGTTTTAGACTCAACATCCTTTTCCCGTTATTTAGAGTTTTATATACCTCGTAAGTACTCAACAAACTCTCTCACTGCGCCATTTCCACCATCTTTTATGGAAATAAAATCAGCAGTTGCTAACACTTGTTTTACGGCATCAGCAGGGCATCCTATAATGCCTCCTTCTTCCTTGATTGGCTTCATACATTGCAAATCAAGAATATCGTCACCCATGTAAGCCACTTGATTAAATGTGATGCCATATCTTTGGCAAATCTCTTTGAGTTTTTCAAGTTTGTTTCTGATACCCTGATGGACTTCAACTATATTGAGTTCTTTACATCTATTATCCAATATTTGGCTTTGACGGGCTGTGATGATAACCGGTATAATACCCAGTGTCGGTAAAATATCTTTAATACCACATCCATCCTTGATGTCAAAAGCCTTCATGAGTTCGCCGTTGGCACCCATATAGATTTTTCCATCTGTAAGGGTGCCATCGACGTCCATAACTAAGAGTTTTATTTGCATATATCGCTATATATACTATCAGTAATAAAATCAACGGGGATATTGCAATGGCTCACTATATCGCCCAGCATTTCTCTCGCATCTGTATTAAGACGCTCTATCGTTGCTTCATCACGCCTTAGCTCCATTGAAGCAATTGCATAGTTATCACGGTTTGGCTTGTAACCGTCAAATCCTGCAAAAACAATTCTGCCGGCCCCAACCTTTAAGAGCAATCGAAGCAGCATAATTGTAGAATTGTCAAAGTGATACCACCCCTGCTTGATGTAATCATTATAATTTATATTCAGGGTGTTGTCATCGGTATAATTGATGTTAGAGGTAACGATCTTTCTCAAGGCACTGAAACTGTCACCCAACTGATCCTGTGCACCTTCAAAACGTCTATAATTGCTAAAGAAAGCAAAGTTCGTTAGATACCCTTCTGGAATATTGTTCACAGAAATACATACCGGATTGAAATGTTCAATATATGTTTTTACCCTGTCTTTCTGGATGGTAAGATTTGCACCAGGGCACATTACAAGAACATCCTTGCCGGCCAACTCACTACGCAATGCTTCAAAAGCGTCCTCGTCGTTTATGCTCTTGTCTATATGATCTATGTAAATCTTTTCAAGATTGTCATAGTCATACTTCTTACGGGTAATAGGGTCTATCTTCTCAATAATCTGGCGCATATTTTTAGTGTCAAGATTATGCTTATCAAGAAGGTAAGTAATGTTGTGTACATGGGTGTTGTATATACCGGCGATCAAGAAAGGTATAGAATAGCCCCAAGAGCATTTCGACCTAATTTCAGGCATATAGATATCTATCAGGTCTAGCAGAATATCAAGGTCATAATTATAGCCATATTTCTTATTCAGGAATTCTGCTATTAGCTCTGTGCAAGTATTACCAGCCCCACGGCCCATACCACAGATAGTACCATCTACTACAACTTGTCGGTCAGTGCTTTGTGATAGGCGCACAAATTCCTGAGCAATTGCAGAAGAGAGTTGAAGGTTATTATGAGAGTGGAAGCCCATCTTGATTTTCGGTGACAAGTTGTGGTGCACAAGAGGGAACAATCTCTGAATGTCATCTACATACATGGAACCAAAGGTATCAACCATCGAGAATGCATATGGTTCAATCTCATTCACCCAGCCAATAAGCTCCAATAGCTCCTGGTCATTATAATACATAATGTCAACCGGCTGTACATATACCTTGTAGCCAGCATCCTTCATAATCTTCACAATACGCATGGCGTCCTTTCGCTCATGCTTCATAAAACATTCACGAAGGCCATCCACTGATTTTCCGTCATAAGGTTTTAGATTGGTTGCCTTATATCTAGAATAATCAGCGAACAAAACATACGATGAGCTTCCACGTTCTTTAGGCAGATAAGGTATAACCTCGTCAACATCAGAGAAGACACAGGTATCTTCAGTATGAGGAATATCCTTTAAATAGCCGCACTCAATTACATCCACACGAGCTTCGGAAAACTTCCGGATCATGCCCTTGATAGTGGCATCTCCAAACTTAGCATCTAATAGATAGCCGCCGTCACGAAGCGTGCAATCTAGCATTTGAACATTTTTCATAAACCTTCCTCTATTTTGTTTTTTAATACTCGGGTTATTTTCGCCAAGTCCTTTGGCGTATCTACGGATAAAGAATCACTTTCCACCAAATCGTAGTGGATACGGAATCCGTGTTCCAGGAAACGGATAGAACCGATGTCTTCAATCTTTTCTATCTCCGTCTGCTCTGTTGATACATAAAATTCCAGTGCCGCCTTATTGAACAATTCAACGCCCACATATTTTTTATATGTGAACTGTGTAGTCTTATGAGGATATGGGATTGGCGAACGAGAAGAGTACAGAGAGTACCCACCCTTTCCTACAACAATCTTAATGTTCCCGGAGTCAATAACCTCTACTGGATCTTTGAACTCTTTGCATAATCCACGGATGATAGGTTTCTCGGTTTCAACGAAATCAGGAAGAATCTTAGCCATAACTTCACTCTCAAGGATTGGCTCGTCACCATTGACGCTCACATAATAGTCCGCATCAACAACTCGAGAAACTTCATAGAGCCGGTCAATTAAGCATGAACAATTGTCAGAAGTCATGATAACCTTGGCTCCAAAACCCTCACAAACATCTTTGATTCTGACATCATCCGTTGCCACATATACGTCAGCGAATTCTTTAACTTTAATCACATTCTGATAAACCCACCAAATCATTGGATGACCGCAAATCTCCATAATGGGTTTACCAGGCATACGCGTTGATGCGTAGCGAGCAGGAATAACACAAATTGCTTTCATTTGTTAATATTATATAATTCTATTTTCCTAAAAAGATTGGACAATATTTCTTGCTGAAGAGAATCAGAGGATAGCTTGCCAGTATTATTATAAGACCGATAGCCAACCCTATTACATTATTAATTTCAAAATCTGGTATCATTTTGGTGAGTAGTACCAAGATATAGCGTTCCATATTCCAATGAAGGCCCAATATCAACAATGTTCCCTGGCTGATGTTTCTGACAAACACGGGGGGGGCAACTTTCATACATAACTGAATAACAAGAAATAAAGCCATTCCCGAACATATGTAATATACAAAAACGCTACGTCCAAAATCAAATGTTACCATCTTCTGGTTTCCATTGAAGTGGGACATTAATACCACGACAATCAGCAATAGTGCTAAAAGCCATATTGGTTGACGTTTCTCCAGATAATGAGTATTCATCTTCAATAATCGACCTATAGAGTAAAATGGATAGGCCATTAGCGCTGATAATACGGGCAGCACAACAATAAAGTTCACTTGGCGCAATAGCAAACATAGCAAAAATGCAACAAATAAACTCCATAATATGGTCCTTTTGTCTTTGATAAAGTAGGCGACAATATGCAGGAAAAAAAGTGCAACAAGGAACCAACCAGGGGGCCACACAGGTTGTAGAGACGTTGTCGAATGCCCTATACCTAGAAAAATCGAGCCCAAATAACCGGCAAAAGCAGTCAATGTCAAAACATTAGACACATAAGCAAGGACACTTGAAAGGACTAAATTTAATAAACTGTAAACGATATATGGAATCAACAGGCGCTTTGCCGCCTTCGCTATATGCTGTTTAAAAGTTGCCTGAGGACTGAAAAGGAAACCTGATACAAACATAAACAAGGGCATATCGATTACTCTTATTCCTTGAATACAGCAATCTGATAGCAGCCCGTTGTGTTCCAGGACCACAATTGTTATTCCAAATGCTTTAGCAACGTCAATCCATGGCACATATGTCCTACTCATTTTTCTGATAGTATTCTTTTCATTTCAAAATCCGTTTTGGGCACTATAATTCCCATTTTTTTGAATTGATCTATCATGTAAGAGTTCTCAGACCCTTCTATTCCTGCCACTGAAATAGTCTTGAATCCCAACTTGGCTGCTACAATAATGGCGGTCGTTGCATTACCATAAACTGTTACGTTTTTACCATACAAGTCACTTAATAGCTTCTCAGCAGGAATGATACTGGGTATTTCAATAATGCTTGACCCCTCAAAATTATACTTTTCAGTTTCACGAGGATGGTACTTCATGAGCATACAACCACCCGTCGTTTTTGCTTTTTCCAACACACTTGTTGTTATTTCTTTTATCACATCAATATTTCTATATCGTTCTAACAAGTCGAAGAAGAAAAGATGGAAACTATCAACTCTTGGCAGGTCTATTGAATTCACATCGTACAACAATTTACAACTCTCAACGATACAATCTTCCTGAATTTGCGTTTTGTTCAGATGTGATAGCTGAGGGCGTACAACATCAGGGAACAGGGAATATATTGATGAGAAATAGCTAGCCTGTCCATAGATATAATGACCTTTCCTGTCGTCGGAGTTATACAAAGATCCATAAAGAAGTTTGCGTATCAACCAAGGCCTTTTTGTGTGCCACCCAATTTTATAATCGGGTTCATTTTGCTCAGGGATTATAGAGTAATAACAATCTTCCTCAATATTTGCAAAAGTACAATTAGGATTTAATTGTTTACACCTGTTGGCGACAAGTGTTTCAAGAGGGCGGTCTTGCGGGATGAAGACGTTATCATATGCAGTCCTATAATAAGGCGTACTTTTATACGTCATCCAATGATTCCACAAAGTTTTCTCAATATTAAATGCCCCTTGCATCAACGGCTCATACTTTTCCCTAATAAAGTACACCCTTTTGAAAATACTCATAAGCCGTTGCTTTAATTCATTCGATACAGCGAACTCTGCATAAACTAACAAGTCATTTTGGTCATCTTTATATTCTTTCAATAATACTGATGTCCCTAAAATGATATTATACTGGGTATGTAATATGAATAAATTGTTCATTGGTGTTTATCTATTATTCATTATAGGAGCCTTACTACAAGGCCCTGAGACTACTTGGGTATCTTTACCTTCCAACAACGCAGCAAACAAATTAAGTAAATTGCGAGCAGCAACTTCTGCATTCCAAGTCTCTATAATACTGTTATAGGCGTTCCCCCCTACTCTTCGACGCTCTTCTGGATTAACTGCAAGAAACTTTACTTTTGTATAAAAGTCATCGAAATCATCATTAATATATGTGTATCCATTAACCCCTTCTTCTATCAAGTAAGGGGCTGCACCTATATCCTCACAAGCCACAACTGCACATCCACTGTTCATTGATTCATTCAACACAGCCCCCCATCCTTCGTTCCTATCTGATGTGAACAGGAATATATCACTCTTTTCCATGTGATGTCTCACTTCGGTAGGTGGCATAGATCCAAGGAAAGAGATTTCGTTTGTGAGTTTTTTTTCTGACACCATCTTTTTCATGACATCTTCAAGTTCTCCTCTTCCAACTACATTCAAGTGAAAAAGAACACCATCTTCTTTCAATTTTTCAGCGGCAAGTATGGCTTTTTCTGGATGTTTCCAACTTATTAGCCTTCCCGCCCATAGGATTGTAACTCCTTTATTCAATCCTATTCCATTCTTTCTCTTTGTTTCGAGCAGTTCCTCAATATTATATTTTTTACACTCAGTAAAATACCCCCAGCGATAAGTTTTATTTTTGAAATAGCCTAAAAGAGAAAAATCATAGGGGTTATATGCACTGGCTGCAAGCATATACGTATATGCATTGGGGCGACGACACAGCAGAATATCCTTTACAACTCTTTCAACAATCCTACCATAAGGTATATGGTCTTTAAACATACGTTCTGCATAATAGAACGTAATCCCATTAGTCTTTCGACGTTTGTCTAATAAGAATAAAGGGGCGCTTCCGTAGATTACAATATCTGAGTCTGCTATAATATTTTTCCAGTTAGTAATATCTTCCTTATTCCTTAAGTCAACGTTCTTAACATAATGCGGTATTTCAATGTTCCCCCACCCTAAAGCAACCCTCTCCTGCGTCATCACTTCTGTTCCTAAAAAGGTATATTTCCCTCCTGTTAGTCGGTCAAGCGCATCTGACAGAGGTTTTGCATGATGATCAAAATAATTAGAAATAAAAATACAGGTTTTATCTATCATGATGCAATAATTTATCGGGGAAAGGACTTCCTTGGTTGCGATGGTCTAAAACTGATTTATACACTTCAACCCATTTTTTCATCCGTAGAGTGTTATTAAAATCATTTTCAATTTTCCTTCTTCCGTTATCTCGCAGCTTAAGTTGAAGAGTATCTGAGCTAATCAAGCGAATCATATTGCGAGCCATTGCTTCATGATCTCCAATAGGACTTAATAGCACTTCATCTTCGTTCACATATAGTTTTTCTGTGCCCCCTGTCATCGTTGAAACAACGGGAAGTCCACAAGACATCGATTCAGGTATAGTTGTGGGGTTGTAATCCACTTTGAAAGGAAGTAAAGCGAACCGACTTCTCCTAATTTGCTCAATAACCTCATCATGTGTATTGTAACGTCCTTCGAAAGTAATTGCGTCTGCTATTCCCAACTTCTGAATCCTGTCATCTATCATCTGCTTGTAGTCTGACGGGCACCCACCTATAACATCGAGGGTTATTCCTGGAAATGATTTTTTTGCTATAGCAAAAGCTTCAATGGCCAAATCTAAAGACTTTGAAATACTGTTGGCAAAATACACAAAATCGAATTCTTTACCGTCACTTCGATCGTCGTAATTGAACCCAGTAGCTAAATCAATATCAAAAAAAACGCCTTGAGGGATAACTTCTTTTCTCAAAAACTGTACGAAACGGATGGCCTCAGTTCCGATATAGTCACTACGTTTAAGTACTTTCTTTTCTACCTCAGCTGCCTTTCTCCAATTAGGCCATGTTGATTCCGGATAACCTAAAAGAAAAGAAGGTTCACAAATAAGCGTATCTAATTGCGAAATGACGGGGATACTCTTTGGACAATCAAAGACGAAAGTTGAGTAATCTCTATTCTCTGGCCCAATAATGTGAATTATATCAGGCGATATTTGCTTTATATAGGAATTTATAATTTTACTACTTTTGTTATATTTCAGCCGCGGTCCTTTCTTTATAATTGACATAACTCTACCGGAAAATGTTTCCTGGTCAGATTTGAAGAAATGATAGTAAATCCCATCACTTATAAACTCTTGTTTGTTTGAACTAATGTGCGATGCTGGTGATACAACATGAAGTTCTACATCTTCAAATTTCTTAAACTCTTTTATACCATTAGTATTCCATATAGCATAATCCAACCAACCCAGAGTTGGTTTTTTGTGCATAAGGTATCTCGCCATTCTTTCATACCAAGGGTAAGAAAGTGTCAAATGCTCTCTTACTTCGGGGTTTGAGAAATGACACACCCAAACTACTTTCATCTTTCTATCCATATCGCTATAACACATTTATCATTTTCAAATACTCCGGCCATTCACCCATATCATGCCATGAATCTTCACTGACTGGGAAGCATCCTACTCTCCCACCACGAGCCTTAACCTTTTCCATCAGATGTGTTATATGGAACAACTCGCCCTCAGGAATCTCGTCGATTAGTTCGGGGTTGAGAATATAGACTCCAGAGTTCACCATATAGGTATGTTCTGGCTTCTCTTTCAGGTTCAGCATCAAACCATCTTCACCTGTTTCAATCACACCATAGGGAATCTTGAAACTTTTCACCATCGTCACAATGGTCATATCGTTGTGGTTCTGCACATGGTAATCCCATACATCGCGGTAATCCTGTTCGTTGATGCTGTCACAGTTGCTGACGAAGAAAGGAGTCGTAATCTTGCCTTTCAGAAGTGATACACTACCAATAGTTCCGAGGGGTTTGTCCTCCATGAAGAACTCGATGTCATACTTATGGTCAAGCTGACTAAGATAGTACTTCATCATATCAGCCTTATAGTTGACCGACATATAGAACTTATGACAGCCAATGCCCTCAAACTGATCCATGATGACTTCAAGGATAGTCTTGTCACCTACAGGAACCAGTGGCTTTGGAATCACATTCGTTATCGGCTTTAAACGTGTACCCTTACCACCTGCCATGATAACGACTGGCAAGTCGATCTTCTCTCGTGCATCATCTGCACTCTTTTGGAAAACATCAGCCCAGAATAGAACTTCAACAATTTCACCTACATTATTCAGGATGGGCATACAGTCAATGTTTTCTCGGAACATCACGTCCTTGATGCTCTCTCTGCTGTCGCCTTCTTTTGCGTAAATCTTCCCACGGTCAAGAATCTCTGCTATAGGTTGACTTAATGCTACATTCTTTATAATGGCTCGCTGTATGTCTCCCATTGTCAGGATGCAGTCGAACTTATCATCATTGAAGACAAAGAGACGTTTGGTTTTCACCTCATCCATCTTTTTCAATGCTGCAATAAGTGTTAAATCTGCACTGACAATCTGGTTTTCTATCTTACTGATGTTATTCATATAAGCATCTACGCTTTACACTCCTTTACTGCCTTTTCAAACATATCGCAGATAAAATCTATCTGATTTGGTGTTAGTGCTGCATACATCGGCAGCGTCACTTCATTGTCTGTCACATACTCAGTCTGTGGTAATACTGCACCAAGTTCCTTATAGGTAGAGAACTTATGGGCTGCAGGATAGTGAACAGAGGTTTGGACACCAGCAGCATGCATATACTCACGAACCTTGTTTCTATATTCCTTGGTGCTGTTCAACAGAACAACAGGCAGGATATAGTTGCTAACAAACTCGGTGTTTTCAGCGAAAGGAACTACTACGCCCTCAATCTTTGAAAGACGACCAACATACTGCTTACGCACTTTCAAACGAGTTTCCAAATCGCCAGGGAGCTTCTTCAACTGCTCAATAGCAATAGCAGCACGAATATCGTCCATGCGGAAATTGTAGCCCAGACATGTAATGTCATACTCAGTAGCATGGCCGCTGGCACGCTGGTAGCTCATGGTGCTCATACCATGACTGCGGATAAGGCGGGCTTTCGCTGCCATCTCCTCGTTGTTGGTGATGAACATACCGCCTTCACCTGTGGAGATATTCTTGTTGGAGAAGAAGCTGAATGCTGCACAGTCACCAATAGTACCCAACTTCTGTCCTTTGTACTCAGACAGAGGGCCGTGACAAGCGTCCTCAACCACTTTGAGGTTGTGTTTCTTTGCAATAGCCATAATCTCATCCATTTTGCAAGGAAATCCTGCCATATGGACGACAACGATACCCTTGGTCTTTGGAGTTATCTTGCGCTCAATGTCGGCAGGGTCAATATTGATATGGTCTGGGCCAACAATATCGGCAAAGACCGGAGTTGCTCCTACATAACGGATGCAGTTGCAAGAAGCAGCAAAGGTAAGTGAGGGACAAATAACCTCATCACCCGGGCCAAAGCCACACACCATGCAGCAGACGTGAAGGGCATCGGTGCAGTTAGACATGCTCACTGCATACTTCACCTTCCACATATCAATAAACATCTGTTCTAACTCAGCATTCTTAGGACCGGTGGAAATCCAGCCGGACTTAATCGTTTCATACGCTGCCTGAGCCTCACATTCATCAAAGTTCAAATTAAAAAGAGGAATTTTGTATGCCATAATAACAAATTCTAAAACCCTTAAATAACATTTAGAAAAAATTGAATTATATATGTTCCTCTACCCCACGGAAATGGACATTAAGTTCATGGAGATGTTTCAACAATGTTCCCAAAGGAGTGCCTTCCGTCATCTTGGCAAAAGCATTGACATCCTTGGGGAAGCACTTACCACCATAACCAAACTTGCCATCAGGACCGGGAACGTAGGTATGAGTATCGTTGATGTAACCGGAGAGAAGCATACCTGTGTGCACCTTACGCCAGTCACCTCCCATCTGCTCGCAGTATTCACGGCAAGCATTAAAGTATGTTACCTTATATGCTCCAAACACATTGTGCATGTACTTGGTCAACTCTGCCTCCAGCGGGGTCATCACGGTGAACTTCTTACCTACAAAAATCTTGGTAAGCAGTTCATGGGCCCCCGTGAATACCATAGTCTGCTTCTTGAAGTCCTCTATGTGTGTACGTTCGGTGAGGAACTCTGGCATATAGTGTACCTTATGGCCTGTTTCCTTAGAAAGACGCTCACTCGTACCAGGCAGAATTGTGGTACGCACAAACACTGGCACATCAGGGAGCTTGGTTATAAGTTCCTTCATCAGGGTCAAATCCTGAGTACCATCATCTTCTGTGGGCACATGAATCTGCAGGAAAGCAATGTCGATGTTACTCAGGTCATCATTGTAACCCTTGTAAGGGTCACTGATGAACAGTTTACACTCGGGGTTGTTGTGTTCCAACCAGTCTTTGAGGGCTCCACCGACGAAGCCACATCCAATAATTCCAACGTTAATCATTGTAATATGAATTCTATTATTTACATTTTTTGATCCAAGTTCTTACCTTTCTCCTCATGCTCAAAGTTGGGGATGAACTCCTTGATAGCCTCAACAACCTGAGCCTTAGTGAAGCCTTCCTTTGCAAAAATTTCTTCCAACTTATCGAAGAAACCATTCACCTCAGCCATTTCATGACGTGTAGTTTGTTCAACTACGCCCAACGCCTTGAAGCGCTGCATGTCTATCTTCTCCCCAGGAACGTAGAATTCTTCGTAGGCCTTTTCCCCAGTCGTATCCGAGCTGAAGTATACAGTCGGATACTCCAATTGAGAATTGAGAATTGAGAATTGAGAATTATCTATCTCAGCAGCAAAACGCTTAGCTTCGTCATCTGTTTTGCATTCATGTTTCGTAAGACCTTGAGCCTTCACAAAGTCATCGCAGATAGCCGAGAACGTCAACATCTGGTCCTCACCCAACTTCGGGAAGAAGACTTCCCCACCCTTGCCAAGGATACAGGCCAGCATACAAATCTGACCACTCTCCTCTGGGCTTACAAAGTATCGCTTCACATCACTCGGAGCTGCCAAGGGCTGCTTCTTCTGCAACCTATGAATCCAACCATCAGGCAATGAACCGTTGCTGAAAGCCACGTTCGCAAAACGAGCAGTAGTCACCTTGAAATACTTGTTGTATGCCATCACAAGGTCTTCCATGATGCGCTTGCTGGCACCCATAATATTTACAGGGTTGGCAGCCTTGTCAGTTGAAACACAGAAGAAGTGCTTTGGCGGATATACCGTCAGCAGGTCCATCAGTTTCTTTGCCTTGATATCGTTGTTTTCAATGAGGGCCTGCACGCTGTAACGGTCTTTCTCGCTACGCACGTGCTTGTGAGCAGAGAAGTTGGCCACAATATCGAAGCCCTTCTCTTCACGGAAGATACGTTCGAAGATAGGGTCTGCGAAGTTCAGTGTGTAGCAGCGGAACTCATCCGGCACATAGAGACCATTTGTGCTGCGTACGTCACGTACAAGTTCTGCCAAGCCGTTCTCATTGAGGTCAACCACCACAACAGAAGCCGGTTCAAAGCGGAGTACGGCTTTTATGAAACTGGAACCTATGGAACCAGCCCCACCTATCACACAGACCTTCTTGCCTTTTATTTCTGCGGTCAGCTTTTCCTTATTTGCCTCTATATCCGGGGCAAACATACTGACCGGCCGGAAAGTCACGCTATCAGATATAAATTTGTCTAAGTTGAACATTGTATTTTGCTTAATAGCTTAATGGTTTAATAGTTTAAAAGGTTTAAGTCTAAAGTCTAAAGACTAAAGACAAGGATCGAGAACCGTAAGTCTGGAGTCAAGAGCCAAGGGTCGGCTTTATTTGTTGTTTTCTAAGTAATTAAGGTTGCGCAAACCACTGGCTAAGGATTGTGCTTATGTCTTTGAGCAAAAAATCGGTTTCCTGTTGAGTTATATACTCCTTAACTTAATTCTGCTGCTCAGCGTCAGTGCAACTTCTCGTTACTAGATTTTTTCGTCATTACTCTAATCCAATTCTTCTGTATCAACCTCGTAAAAGACGTTCTTTTCTATCAGCTCCTCCATTCGAGAAAAATCATATGTCATATCAACAATATTGCACCTGCTGGACTTACTTTCATAGGGAAAAGTGCCAGAAATTGTTTCCGACGAGTGTTGAAAGGGGGATTGTAAGATGTATGATATAAGAGGTGATTTCTTTTAATATAATTCTGCAGGAAACACAATCCATGTTTTTAAAAAGGAATGAGTTTTCTTGATTATTAACGGGTCTACTCGTTTTTACGGATTACTCATTTCCTTCAATACCCGCTCTGTTTCAACCTCATTTTCTATCCATCGGACCGTTAGTTCTATTAATTGCTTTAGATGACTGACATCCTTATCTACCCATTTGCGAATATAATGCGTTTCGTCATTTCCGAGCCAGACCGCCCGTTTTGCAACATTCTTAATGTTTTCATTTTGCACATCGTCTTGAATGCAATTATTCAAGAACTTATTCTTTATCTTTTCCTTGATTTCATCATTCGTTTCCTTCGACATCAGGTAATCCTTAATCAGGAACTCAAGTGCTTTTCTATAACCAACTCCACATATTTGATCTAAGTGCGTTTGCTCAGCATAATAGGCTTGGTTATATATTGCTGAAAATTGAGGCGATATAGAGTTTATTATTTCACTGAACTCTTTATTCTTGGGTACAACATTATCTTGCACTACAAGGTGCTGGTCTCTATTGTTTGTCGTAAGCACAAAGTGATGATGACAAGTTTCATTAGGGCAACTTGCAAATATTTTATTATCATCGTAAAATAAATATCTAGGAATAATATTTGAATGGCAAAACGGACACTCTATAGAGTATTGGGTAATTTGTAGACTCCTACCGCTCGGGGAAAGTACAGATACTTGTGACATATATTATATGACTATTATTAGTTTGAATCTAAAAGGACGAGATCATCGAGATTTATTGAACCAATTTTGAAATGCTCAACTGTCGGAAGCAATTAGTATATTACACGTTTATATGTCTTTTCCGCATTGGGTACAACTGCGACACGGCCATCAGTAACAATGGAATCCAATATGTATCCTACTCTCTCCATGTCATTGGGTTACATGGTATCAGACGTAATAGCCATTGTACCATTCCGTGAAATGGCAAAGCTCCTCGCAAAGAGATGTCTTTGGCATTTCACTAAAATCATTCTTTAATCGATGAAGGCAAGAGCTTCTGCCTCTTAATCCCAATATTGACCAATTTTTCTGTATCTTTATAGTCAATACGGTGCATAACACAATAATCGGTTATTAGCCAAAGCATAGCCGATTTTGCAACAGGTGACTTAAGAATCTTGTCAATTTGCACCAATTCATTCAACCTAAGATTCTTTGCATACCACATCAATATCGTATGCTTTAGCATAAATGCTGACGGAGTTGCACGCTCGTCACATACTTTCGTTGAAATCTTGAGTAATTTGCTTGATCCCAGAGAAGAAGATGTTTTCTTAATAAAGCCTACAACGGTAGCGAAATTCAATGCCCAGAAGATATCGGTTGCTACTTGCGGAATATCATTATCAGATATGTCTGGATTGGCCTTCTTCACTCTATCATAAAGGAAATCTGCATAATTATCCTTTGACGATAGAGTTTCCACTATTGTCAAAAAAGCAGTAAGCTGGCGTAAATGAATATCCATTGCACCTCGAAACATATTACACAACTGCTCTTGGTTAAATGACCCTGCACGATTCTTTATGATACTACCAACGACTTCTACAGTTTTAATACCGCGGCGGAATTCTTTTGAAAATTCGTCGTCATTCTTCTCGACTTCCTTTTCTTTGATTTCTGCCTGCTCTTCTATCTCATCTTGACGAGCAAGAGCCGCTTGGCGATTTTGCTCAGGCATCAATTCTGCAGGAAGAGAAGGTTCTGGTATATTTGATGTTTGTCTACCAAATACAGACAGAGACGCCTCGTCAAGTGATGCAGGTTCATAATTTGGGAACAGACTATGAACCCTCGTCATCAGAGATTCTATTAGCGTTGTCGACTTTGTATGATGTGCTATGAAAATTGTAATATATGCATTCTCACTCTTATGAAGATTATCCAATATGCCACTGACCTCCTCCCTTGCTCGTTCACATTCTTTAGCTCCTGCATCATCCCATAACTGAGCAAAATATTTGCCTGCAAAGAAATAGTAGAGATATGGATAATTGAAAGAATAATTATTCAATGACGATATAGAGATAATACCAGATTTGGACAATACAGACAACATCTTTCCCTTAGGCTCAGTCAAGTTGAATTCCTCTTCGTATGTAGAGACGAAATCATCATATTCCTCTACCGACAATTCCCTACCATGATTCTTATAGATATGGTGAGCGAGTTCTGTTAAGAAATTAATGTAGGTGTCAATATTATCATTATTAACGCCTTGCTTACGCAGAAACATGTAAATGAGAGCCTGATAACAATAACCCTGAGATGTTATCTTCTGGTCAATCGGTCGCTCGCCTACTTCAAACGTACTAAGAAAGAAAAGAATAAAATAGGGATATGCTGGCATTATACCTGCACCCATAGCTTTTCCTAATGATGCTTCCACCATTTGAGTCAACTTGTCAATTTGAGCAAGTTCCTCATTAGAGAATCTAATATCATTTTGTTGCCCTTCTCTAACTGATAGCCACTTTTTAATAAGCTTATTGCGAAGAGAGGGTTTAAGCTCTTTTATTTTGAACTTCTTATAATCTGTAATAAGCATATCCTGACTGACATCCAACGCAAAAATGTCATCTATTGCCAATAAAGTACTTTCGTAATTGGACAGACGTTGAAGGATTTTTTCCTTATTCTTTGTTTTATGGAAATCATCAACAACAGGAACGATACACTTTACGTCATATTCCTTGAATAAATCTGTTTCAGTTCCATACTGGGATTTGAATAATTTAGAAATCCTATAGTGTAAATCACCCTGAAGAAGTTCCATGGGATCTTTTATATATATAGGGATAAAGCAACGCTTTTTAAGATCTGCAATAAGAACCTTCAGTAGCGCAGATTTACCAGATTGATCATCACCAATAATCGCTATTCTACCGCCTCTCACAAACTCTTTGATTACCTTCTCGGAAGAAATCTTTGTATCGTTATTCTTATTATCAATAATCCGGAGTTCGGGATAAATGAATATATCCGATAGAGTCAACTCATTCTTTTGTGAGTGTGCCTTAGCCAAAATTGTTGCATCATTTAAAAAATTGGCAAACTCATCAGAAAAGCTTAGTTCTTTTACGTTTTTATACTGACTTATAGCAGTCTTTAAATGTCTATATACATCCATCCAAGCATCATCTTCAGGGTCAAATTTTGATATTTCAAGACCATCTGTCGTTCCTGCTAGCAGTCGTTTCAGTTTCTCACAATCTAACCACGCTGAAGGTCTGAGAGGGATTGGTATAACGAGTGTTCCATGCTCATCATGCATCAATAATGCTCGGTGCATTTCTTCCTTACAAGCTCTAGAAGCAAGATATTCTGGCGATAACATCAAGCAGACAATATCTCTGTCAGCTAGATGCTTATCTATCTCATCCCAAAAGTCATCTCCAGCCTTGATGTCTCTATCATACCATACATCTAACCCTAACAGTTCCTTCAATGGATCAATACAAGTAAGGAAACGCTGGATATATGTGCTATCAGTATGTGAATAACTTATAAACAATTTAAGCATAATAACTACATTATTATTGTCTAAATGGGTATTGCCTTATTTTGTTAAAAATCTTTCTAAATGTTTTTTTTCAAACGACTGGCCTTCCATTTCTATCGAATCATATCATAACAGGCCGAGCCCTGATTATTCCCTTTTTTTCTTAACCACCCTTCTCCCCTACTTCCTTCGCTCTACCCACGTCCTACCCACGCTCAAAGAGCATGGATGGGTATGGCTCGGACGTGGGTAAGACGTGGGTAGGACGTGGCTATAGCGATGTAACTGCGGTTGAGGACTCATAATCTTTCCAACAGATTTGACTCATGTCAATGAGGTAGAACATCATGCCGTAGATGTGGTCTGAAGTGTAGTGCAGGTCTTCATCATGTTCGCCATTGGCATTGAGCATCTGCATAATGGGCGACACGATGATTGCATCTATACGCTGCAAGGCGGTGTCTACACCCACGCCCTTCTTGATGTCGGGAAAGATATAGTGGTCGAACTTCGACTTAATCTCTCCAAACAACAGGAGGTTGATTTCCTGAGCTGAAGGGTAGCATTCGTAGCGATCTGCTTTCTTGACATATTGTGCCGCTTTGCTGAGAGCCCACTGGATAGCGCCTTGCGTAAAACCGCCGTCAATCAACTTCTGTTCCAAGCCTATCGCACCATAGAGCTGAGTCTTGTAATCCCGCAGGTCTTCAATAATCTCACATGTGATGTTATTGATTATCTCAATGTGCAGACGACGGAAGTAGGCATCCATACGAGAGGGTGCAGCATAATTGTAAGTGACTTGACCAACATTGTTGATGTATTGACTCCCCTCTCCCTGACGTGTCTCGTTGTAGGTGTTGTGCTGACCCGTGTTGCTGTCGTTGAACTCCATCGGCTACAGTTTGAAGGTCTCTATGTAATTATCCAACGCCTTACAAACAGTATCATCCGGATCCTTATTTACAGCGTGCGTGCGTATGGAGTGAGCCTCGTCGCCTTCCAGGGCACGCGTTATCTCGGCATCCTTGAAATTATCTTTATATATGTTTTTCCTGTTGAGGTAATGAATGATGTTACAGACAAGATATTTATTGAAATCTGTCTGGGGCTGTTTCCCGGGATGGTAGACTTTGTCAGCCACAGGACCAAGACTGAGGATGCCCTCCCACAACTTCATATAGCCTTGCTTCCATTCGTCGCGCACATCGGGCCGCAAGCGGCTCACGTACTTCAGTATCACTGGGCGGATGCAGGTTATGTCCACATCACGCTCTCCATTACGTTCAACCGGAGGCTCGGTCCTGCCCCTTCGGCAGGAGGTCTCGCCATTAATAATCGTCAACTCGGTCACATTGGGGAGATACTGTGAGTTGTCTCCCATGTTGACCTCTGTATAGCTGTTGTGCTGACCGGGGTCAAAGCCCTTTTCAAATGTCATATATTACTTTTGTTAGAATGTAAATTTCTGTTTCTTAATGATGAAACCTGAAAGAAAGAATAAGCGGAGATTCCTCCTTGGTTTCAGCCTCCGGTATGTCGTACCTTTGCTGCCGAAAACGTCAGACGAGCGATGAGTTTCAGGATCCAAGATTCAGGTTTCAAATGACGTCTTTTAAAATGTTAAACAATTAAATTATTTTTGTTATGGCAAAAATCAAACAAGTCGGCCCTGGCCGCAAAACAACAGGTACCATCGACGGTATCACGTACGTAACCCGCGGTGGCGTGACATACGCCCGTTCCACTCCTACCATGCCTGCAAGTGTGTATAACACCCCGGCGGCAAAGAAGCGACAGGCTATCTTTAAGATGCTGCAGATGCATATGAGACTCCACCTTCGTACTATCCGCCAGACCATCTCGCCCAGTGGAAACGGTACCGCGTGCAACCGCTATTTCGCACTGAACCACAAAGCTCTGAATGCTGCGCTGGCTCCTCTGGCCGAACTCTACACTGCCGGCGAGGATGTGACAATCACCGACATTGAGGCCGCTATAAGCGCCTATGCTGCTGAGCATCCCACTTCTATCCGTATAGCAAGTCTGAGCGGTTATCAGGAGGTTTATCTCACCGGCCCCTGGCCCGAGACCATCACCCTCAACGCCAACGAAGGTGACAGCACCATGATTATCATCGTTGCTGAGAACGGAGTGCAGACGACAATCAATCCGGATGGATCTACGACCGTTACGTCGGGTTCGAGCGGTTCTGGTAGTTCAAGTGGTTCCAGTGGCTCTTCGAGCGGTTCTGGCAGTCAGACGGTGAGCGTTGCGGCTCCGACCATTAGCGGCATGATGTCGTTTGCGGAATCTACGCAGGTGACGATAAGTGCAGAGTCCGGTGCGGAGATCCGCTACACTACTGACGGCAGCACGCCTACCGCTTCGAGCACTCTCTATTCTGCTCCTATAACGCTCTCTAACACAACCACCGTCAAGGCCATCGCCATCAAGAACGGCATCAGCAGCTCTGTGAGCAGCAAGACCTTCACGAAGTATTCCGGAAGTGGAAGTGAAGGAGCGGGTGAGTAGTCTTTCTCTTGGATTTCACACGGAAATCACGGAAATCACGGATATGTCCTAGTGCTATTTAAGAAAAGGAAAATATTTTGGTCCGAACGGAGCGGTGCTCCTTACGTCTGCTCCGTGAGGCCAGAATCGAAAACAAGCTTTCATTGCTGTCCTCTCGTGGCATCCAGCCTACAAAGGCCTTCGGACTCAAAATCAAAAATCGTTCAATTCTTTCACGTAAAATTGCCTCAAACATCCGTTTTCGGCATAAAATGATTATGCCTCTCAGGGCTGGCCCCTTGACGATAGATTCTTATTCTATCCTGGATGCTTAAAGAAATTCTGGTGGATAACACACTCCGCATGGATTTTACGCGGAACGCGATTTTTCGCCAAAGGCGATTTTCGGGAGGAATGAGGGCTGCTCAAAGAGCTGGAGAAGGATTTCGTGGACATCTGAAAGCTTGTTTTCAAGTGGACACGAGAGGCTATCTCCGAGAAGGTCAAAGACCTTGCCATCATGACGACATTTTCCTTTTGAGAGAAATCATTTCCATGCTATCTGTGGTTTCTGTGTGAGATTCTAAATGCTCTAAACTTTATTGTTAAACTTGTCTGATTTTAAATATTAAACATTAAACATTATCATTATGCTTTCACAAACAAACAATTCCGAATCTGAGATGAATCCTATAGTAGAATCCAAGAAGAATTTCTGGAAGTTCGTCGTTCAAACAGCTATCAACATCCTTGCCGCTGTGCTCACCGCATTAGGAGCAACGAGTTGCGTGACTTCTTTTTAAATTCTCAATTCTCAATTTTCAATTATCAATTATCAAAATGCGTATCATTACATTATTTATAATACACTGTTCGGCTGTGATGCCTAATCAACAGAGCGGCTTTCGCGAGATAGACAGATGGCACCGCCAGCGTGGCTGGAAGAACGGTTGCGGATATCACTACATCATTCGTCGTGACGGCACTATTGAGACCGGACGTCCACTGGAAATGGTCGGGGCTCACTGCCAGAACCACAACTCGCACAGCATCGGTATCTGTTACGAGGGCGGTCTGAACGCTAAGGGCAAGCCTGCCGACACCCGTACCGAGATGCAGAAGATAGCAATGCGAGAACTACTGGAACATCTGCACTCCAAGTTTCCGAAAGCAATCGTCGCAGGACATAACGTGTTCAATCCAATGAAAGCCTGTCCGTGCTTTGATGCCATAACGGAATACGAGGACCTGTTTCCGTTTAGAGTGTAGAGTGTAGAGGTGAGTTAGAATTTTGGCTGCGCCCGTGCTTTTTGCCGGGCGTGGCCGCCCCACTCTTGAACTCCTTAAACCCCTTAAACCAAATTAGGAATGCCGGCTAGTTCGTTTTTAATGTATTCCAGAGAAGCAATCTTCTCCTTGGTTTCTTCGAGGTTCAAGCGATATGTGTTATCACTGTTGAACTCCTCGATAGTGGCACGCTTGGTGTCACCCTCCTTGAAATACTTATCATAGTTCAGGTCGCGGTTGTCAGCAGGTACTGCGTAAAAGTTACCCATATCAATAGCCTTGGCAGCCTCTTCCTTGGTCAGAAGGGTCTCGTACATCTTTTCGCCATGGCGGATACCGATCACCTTGATCTCCTCCTTCTTACCACCAAACAACTCACACACAGCTTCAGCTTGTGTTTGAATAGTACAGGCAGGAGCCTTCTGAACCAGAATGTCACCATTCTTGCCGTGCTCAAAAGCAAAGAGAACCAAATCCACAGCCTCCTCCAGAGACATGATGAAACGTGTCATCTTGGGTTCGGTGAGTGTGATGGGATTACCCTTACGGATCTGGTCAATCCAAAGGGGTATCACACTGCCGCGGCTACACATCACATTACCGTAACGGGTGCAGCATATCTTTGTCTCACCGGAGAGGCGGCTCTTTGCCACTGCTATCTTCTCCTCAATGGCCTTGGTGATACCCATGGCGTTGATGGGATATGCAGCCTTATCGGTTGAGAGACAGATTACGCACTTCACATGGGCGTCGATGGCTGCATCCAGTACGTTGTCCGTACCTATTACGTTTGTCTTCACGGCCTCCATAGGGAAGAACTCGCAGGAGGGCACTTGCTTCAGCGCTGCTGCGTGGAACACGTAGTCCACGCCCTGCATGGCGTAGTGCAATGTTGATTTGTTGCGCACGTCACCGATGTAGAACTTAATCTTGTTGGCCACCTCCGGCATACGTGCCTGAAAGTCATGACGCATGTCGTCCTGCTTCTTCTCGTCACGGGAGAAGATACGTATCTCACCTATATCGGTACGCAGAAAACGGTTCAACACTGCATTACCAAAACTGCCTGTGCCACCTGTAATAAGCAGCGTTTTGTCTTTAAATACTGACATAATATTCTTAATGTTTAAATTGTTATATTCGTTATTTTATATTTCGTACTTCAGCCATCATACTTCAGCCTTCTTTCATCTTTCATTATGTTTTTTCCTTCTGACGTTTGTGATAACAAAATTATGTGATAAGGGTTGGGATTGGCGTAAGAGCTCGTTCTTACAGACAAAGCCCCCTACCTCGACACAAAGAATATTTTAGGCTGAAAGCCATTTTCTGGAGTCATGAGGGCAGCTCAGAGAGCCGGAGAAGGATTTCGTGGACATCTGAAAGCTTGTTTTCAAGTGGACACGAGAGACTATCTCCGAGAAGGTCAAAGACCTTGCCATCATGACGACATTTTCCTCAGAGGAGTATTTTTTCGGAAAATATTTTCGGGTTTTTAGGGGTTTTCGAGCTTTTTGTTCTTTTCGATATTTACGGAATAACTAACTGTCAATTATCAATTGTCAATTATCATAAATTCGTTCAATGTCGTGTGATTCGTGTTCAACGTTAAGATTAAGGTCAGACTATCGCCTCCTTAATACTCTCCACGATATAGCGCACATCATCGTCCGACACATACGGCCCGGCAGGGAGACACATACCCACTTTGAAGATTTCCTCCTCCACACCGTTGGTGTATACCGCAGCGCCATCGTACACCGGCTGCTTGTGCATGGGCTTCCACACCGGACGGCATTCCACCTTCTTGTTCAGCATCCATACACGCAGTGCCTCCACGTTTTCATTGGGCTGACAATCCGTCACAGGACTGTCCACCTGATGTATCACGCCTGCAGCACCTCCCACTGCGGTCTTTATCACCTCCTTGTAGGCATTCTCCTGACCCTTGATTTTCACATCCGGATCCAGCGTCATTGTGCACAGCCAATAGTTACTATCATAAATAGGAGCCCCCTCTAAATCTCCCCCTCTAGGTGAGACTTTTGGCTGTTTATGAACAGTAACTCCTGGCACATCTGCCAGCAGTTCCTCATACAGCCCTTGCACGTGCTTATGGTGTTGAATATGTTGGTCAATGATTGTCATCTGACCTCTGCCGATACCTGCACATACGTTGCTCATGCGGTAGTTAAAACCGATGGCTGTGTGCTGATAGTACGGATAGGCGTCGCGTGCCTGCGTTGCCAGCCACATCACCTTGTTGGCCTCCTCTTCATTGCGGCAAATCAAAGCGCCACCGCCACTGGTGGTAATCATCTTATTACCGTTAAAGCTCAGCACGCCATACTTACCGAACGTACCCAGCACCTGTCCGTTGAATCTGGACCCCATACCCTCTGCTGCGTCCTCCACAACGGGTATGCCGTATTTGTCTGCTATAGCCATTATTTTGTCTATCCGATACGGCATACCGTACAGAGCTACCGGCACTATGGCCTTGGGATACTTTCCCGTCTTCTCTTTACGGTCTATGATGGCCGCTTCCAGCAGTTCCGGGTCCATGTTCCACGTCTCGCGTTCCGACCCGATAAACACGGGCTTTGCCCCGCAGTAGGTGATAGGATGACTTGAGGCGCAGAACGTGAAGCTCTGCACGCACACCTCATCTCCCGGGCCCACTCCGCAGGCCAGCAGTGCCAGGTGCACGGCACCCGTACCGGAACTCAGGCACACCACTTTTGTGTCCTTCAGTGTTTTGTTGAGGTGCCATGACGCAGGGTTCGCCTCCGGCCAGCGGGAACCACCGTACACAGCACTCTCTGCGTTGCCTGTCACGAACTTACGCAGATCCTCTTCGAAAGCATTCACGTTGGGTCCCATCGGCACCACCCAGTTGGTATCGAACGCTTCCTTCACGTACTTCTGTTCTAGTCCCTCTTCACTCATATGAGCGAGGCAGAGATAAATCGTTTTTCTTTCTGCCATAATATATTATTTTTATTGTTTTATCTAATTTTCCCCAATCACGGCAATTCATCTTGTGTTTGTGCCAGATTATATCCATTAAATATTTTTGGGGAGGATTTATTTGTTTAATTCAACAAAAAGTTGTACCTTTGCACGCGTAATTAAAACAAAGCAAGGGGGATTAGCTCAGCTGGCTAGAGCACCTGCTTTGCAAGCAGGGGGTCAACGGTTCGAATCCGTTATTCTCCACACAAAGGGTCTCATTCGAGGCCCTCTTTTTTGTACTGTTCCAAGGCATTCTCTAATAAGAACAAAGCTCTCTGAATATCTTTTTTATTCAACACATAAGCCAAGCGCACTTGATTCCTACCCATACCAGATGTAGTATAGAAACCTGCCGCAGGCGCCATCATTATTGTCTCTCCTGTTTTGCCCGCAGGTGTTTCTTCATCCTTCCAGCAAAAGTCACTTAAACACCATGCACAAAACTTCTCCGTATCTTCAACAGGCAATTGCGCAACAGTATAGAATGCACCCATTGGTACGGGAGTATAACATCCGGGAATCCGGTTCACACCATCTATCAAACATTTTCTTCTCTCCACATATTCATCATACACGTCACGTGAATACTGTTCCGTACCCTCGATAGAGGCTTCTGCTATCAGTTGTCCGATAAGTGGCGGTGATAGTCTGGCTTGGCAAAACTTCATCACGGTTTTCCTCACCTCTTCGTTTTTGGTAATCAGCGCTCCTATGCGGATACCGCATTCTGAATAACGCTTCGACACGGAATCTATCAATACCACGTTCTGCTCAATACCATCTAAATGCATGGCAGAGATATACGGAGATCCGGTATAAATAAACTCACGATACACCTCATCAGAGAAGAGATACAGGTTGTATTTCTTCACCAAGTCCCTTATCTGGTTCATCTCTTTCTGCGTATAGAGATAACCTGTCGGATTGTTGGGATTGCAAATCAGAATTGCCTTCGTCCGCTCATTAATCAGTTCTTCAAACTTCTCAACTTTGGGCAAACAAAAGCCCTCCTCTATTGTCGTGACAACCGTTTTGATGACAGCACCGGCCGATATTGCAAACGACATATAGTTCGCGTATGCCGGTTCCGGAACTATGATTTCATCACCAGGGTTAAGACAACTCATGAAAGCAAAGAGCACCGCCTCACTGCCCCCACTGGTGATAATAATTTCATCAGCATCCAGCTTAATCTGGTAACGGTCGTAATAGTTCACCAATGCCTTCCGAAGTGAACGGTAACCTTGTGAAGGACTATATTCAAGCGTCTTTCTGTCGATATGCTTCAGTACATCAAGCGCCTTCTGTGGCGTAGGCAAATCTGGCTGACCAATGTTCAGCCTGTAAATCTTTACGCCATTGTCTTCCGCTGCGTATGCCAAAGGTGCCAGCTTCCTGATAGGAGAAGCAGGCATCTCAACTCCACGCCTGGATATTTGTAGTTCGTTAGTCATTACTATCTGATCTTACTTATAAAAAATATGTTCACCCTCTTACTCTATCAACAACTCTGGCAAATAGTCCCACTGCCCAATAGCCCAATAGACAACCAAGCGTATTATGGAACACATCATCAAACTCGCACAGCCCTCTTCTAAGAACCAGTTGCATAATCTCAATGCTCATCGACAGGGCGAAGCTGAAAATCAGTACCTTCAACCATCTTCTATCTTTCAATGCGAACCATAGCAAAGCCCCCAATGGCATAAATAGCAAGACATTTAGATAAATGCATCTCCAAATGTTTACCCCCTCACCTCGTGTCAAGGCCAAATAACTCCAAAAAGGCAACAGATTATATTTATACTCCTCTGTCACCGGCCTACCAATAATCGTTTCAAACAGTATAAAGACGATAAACACCGCCAAAATCATCCACACCCAATATCTAACAATCTTCACTGCCATTTTCCCTCCAAAAACACTAAACTCTAAATTGTTCTCACGCTCTATACAACGGGAAGTAGCGCGATGTTTCATCAAAGTTAGAGTCTGACTCCCTGCGAATCTTCACCAGTTCATCATACTTCTCTTGGTCAAAAATCTGCTTCCCAATCGAGAATTGGTAATCTGACATCTTGTTGAAGGCAGCCTTGAATTTATAGAGGTTGTCCTCACCAGAGCCTACACCACCTCCAAGATGGAAGGTCTTGAACCCATGTTCACAGCCCCATAGCGCAGCCTGATAAAGCAACAAATTAGAAGGAGCCAGATTGCGATATTCTATCATTGAGCCAGAAAGATGATAATGCATCTGCTTGTTGCCGTAGAGCATGATGCTCATGGCAATGATTTCACCATTCAGCACGGCATAAAACATTTCGTAGTTGTCACGCAGGTCGTTGTGGATGGACTCATAAAACTTATCCCCAAAGTAGTAATACTCCTCTGCATTGTCCTTATCCATTGTGGCATTATAGATACGACGGAAGTCCTTGAACAACTCCAAGTCCTTACCGTGATGAATCTCAATCCCATTCTTCTCAGCCTTGCGAATCATGTTGCGGTTCTTGCTGATAATATTCTCCCAAATAACCTCTGGCGAAGTTAAATCAAAAGCAATGGTTTTTCCTAAGTCTATGACATTGGAAACCGCCTTCATCGGTTCTGCATTTCTCAGCACAGGATGGTAGCGAACGAAGTTATCCACTATATTTTCTTCATGCATCTTGGCCACGTATGCATCCCAGAACGCCTTTCGGTTATCTTCGCTGGTGTCACCCTCAAACAGCACACCACCATATCCGTATGGCGTTACGGAGTCATAAACACCGGGCAGAGCTGTTTCACGACGCATATACACATAGATGGCCCGTAATCCGTTCTCCTCATAATAAAGCAGGAACGGGGCCCCGTCGCCATGAATATGAAATGCTTTTACATAGCCGCTCAGGTAATAAATATCCCATTCGGCAAATGACTTCACGGCCTCATCCCAATCTGAGGAATGAGCCAAATCAAATAACTTTATCACGTCCTTATAATATTGATTCTATAATAGATTTCATTGTCAGGATATCCTCTTGCGAATATCTTGCATCACAATGAATAGAGAGCATTGTGCGGGAAAACACAAATCTCTCACCATCACCTGTTAGAGGTACACTCCACAGAATAGCAGGATAGATACATTTCTCTATGAGTGCTTTCCTCACGATATCTCGTTTGTTGATATCATCAAATTGCAGTATCAAAGAGAAAGGATAGCATCCGTAATCTTCAGGCTTCAACACCTTAACCCCATCCTTTTTTATTTCCCTTAGAATCTCCCAATTCTCACGTTTTCTTCTGTACCAGTCTTGTATATCAAATGTGCGTAGGTATTCACGGCTGGTATCATCTATTGCACAAACCGGAGCCGTATCAAAATAGTCTTCCGTGTCAACGTAACCCTCACGAAAAGCGGATTTCTCAACGTCTTCCCCTGCCAGATAACGGGTTTTCAGATTCATCGCATCCCATCTGATTGATGCAATATGTTCATTCTCCTCTGAGCTTTCAGGTGCCGTGGGCAAGGTTAAGCCAACGGGCGACCACAGAATACCTCCTTCAGGAATGGGTAGCGATTTGCGCAAGGAGGCTATACACCAATCTGCACGGCTGTTCTTTACCCAATCGCCTATCAGGTCGTGGGTGTGGTCTTCAATCACTGCTGCAACTGAGAGTTTTTCTGACCCCCTATAAGAACGAGTCCCAAAGTAGTTCACTCGCAATATGGCATCCGTCGGTTTGAATAAACCATTTCTTTGAATGGCTTCCAGCGTTTTGCTATCGTCTGTATATCCGGGATAATCTGCATAAAAGCGGATATCCAATCCTGACTGTTTCAGGGATTCAATCACCTCATAGCAGAAATATTCAGGCACCCAAAGCCTTTGCCATCCCTGGGTCTGATATAAGTGTATTAACGCCTGCCTTCCATCCGCGTACAGGTTTGCACGCGGATAGAAATCATAGAGCGTCTTTTCAGCTCCTGGCGTAGGAGCTATGAAATGAAAATCAGATCCGAATTCAATCATTATTATTCTTCTCTTAGACCCATTTCTTTCAACCGTTGAGTAAAGCCCAGGTCATCCACTTCGTCATTATTGCCGGAACCCACACCAATGTCTTCTCTTTTAAGCACATTGGCAATAGTCATAAACAGAATTTTCATGTCAACTATAAAACTAATATGATCAACGTACCAGACATCCATCTCAAATTTTTTACTATATGTACAAAGATTCCTACCATGTACCTGCGCCCAACCACTGATTCCTGGTCTTACTTCATGTCTGCGAGCTTGCCTCTCATCATACAATTTAAGGAAGTTCACATACAGAGGGCGTGGACCAATGAAACTCATATCTCCTTTTAACACATTTAATAACTGCGGCAACTCGTCAATAGATGTAGAACGAACAAACCTCCCGACCTTCGTCAACCTTACTTCGTCAGGTAACAAATTCCCTTCTGCATCCCGCTCATCGGTCATCGTCTTGAACTTAATTACTTTAAATATATTACCATTTTTACCTGGTCTTGGCATACAGAAAAAAGCCCCAGCCCCCTTGTTGGCAAAGTGCAACCAGATGGTAACAACCAGCAGGATGGGACTAATAATGATAAGCGCAATCAATGAAATCCAGAAATCGAAGAAGCGCTTAAAAAAATGCTTATACATGACTCATTATTGCATTATATGTGTTATCAACTAAATAATTCTTTTTCAAGAACTCGAAGCCTTTTTCACCCATTGCCTTTCTATCAGACGCAATCATCTTGTCAAGAATTGCAGTAAAGGCTTCAACCGAATTGCTCTCGCACCAGAAACCATATCCGTTCTCCTCTGCAATACGTCCCATATCGGTGTTTGGGTCTGTTGCGCAAAGCACCGGCATCTTGTATTCCAAGTAGGATAGAAGACGCGATGGATAGTTCGGGATGGTGAATCTATGGTCAAGGAAAATCAAACCCACGTCACAGGTTTGCACCAATGTATCATAGTCAGCCTTGGGCAAAGCTTTCAACACGGTAGTATTCGCAGGCTTTGTAGCATCATACCATGTTTGAATCTTCTGCTGCTCAGTTCCAGAACCTACCACTACGAAATGACAATCCTTACGCCCCTTGTTTGCCTCCAAGCATTTCACCAAGAAATCAATCCCCTGAGGTTTACCCAGATTGCCACCATAGATAAATACTGGCTTATCAACTGGCAACCCATACTTATTACGCACCCTTTCTTTTAACTCTCCACTATCCACTGTCTCTAAACTCTCAACACTCAACTCTAAACTGTTAGGCGCCACCTCTACTCTGTCGCGTGCGATTGCCGGGTTATGCTTCAACACATACCCCACATTGGCGGGAGACATACAACCTATAAAGTCGCTAAGTGCATAGAGTTTCTTCTCCTTCTTGCGGAAGAAACGGTAAAGAACACCCTTCGCCCCTGTTGTGCTCATCATACCAATATCCACCGCATTCTGCGGGAAGATGTCTTTCAACAGCAGGTAGGTCTTTGCCTGTGGATTATTACCCTTCAGGAATGAAATCACCTTTGGGAACGTGATGGGGGGGGTGCTATACAGGATTAGGTCAAACTTCTCGCCATCAAAATATTTTTTTATGGCATTTTTATATTGATTTTCTATACAAAGCGTACCTAACCCTTTTTCAACAATATTGGTACTCGTAGTAATATTGAGAGTTCGCACATGTAGTATCTTGACCCCATTCTGTTCTAATAGTTCCGTTGGTTTTCCTTTTCGACGTTCTCTTGGGGCTACGATATATACATTGTGTCCCTTATTACGGAAATTACGCATCAAGTCCGAGTAGATTCCTCTTCCCTCAATATCTTCTATTTCCTCTAGTGTCATAAAAATAATATTCATCTTATTTACCTTTAGTAATCTTCATGGTTAATAATAAGTTTATAATATCTCCACCCATTTATTAATATTCAATTCAACATCATAGCTATTGGCTAGACCGCGAGCATTCTTCCTCATCTCAGTATATTTACTATCAGACAATTCAAGGACCTTATCCACACACTTTGCTATATTCTCTGGTGAATTGTCAATCCAGTAGCCAGCATTTTTATCATTTAGCACCCGCCAAGGGGTACCAGTAGAAGCAATCACTGGTGTTCCCTGGCTCAAAGCCTCTATCACCACATTACCAAAGTTCTCCGAGTGAGACAGCAGACATGAGAAGTAAGCATTAGCATAGAGCTGGAATTTATCATTTCCAAAAACATTTCCAACAAACTCTACTCTCCCCTGCAGACCATTCTCTTCTATCATCCTTTCTAATTCCTGTTGATAATTATCCTGATTAGGTCCTGCCAGTTTTAGATTATACCTTGACGGCTTAAACAGTTTCGATTGAGCAAGACCCAATATCAGGCGATCCAAAGCTTTGATGCTATTGATTCTGCCCACATACAGGAAATACGGAACTTGGACTTTCTCCCTATCCAATTGTTGTGGCAGTTCAATATAGTTGGGTATCACCACAACCTTTGCATCCTTACCTATATGGTCGTATATCATTACTCGCTCTTCATCTGATGTAGCATGGAAAGTAGCATAACCGCCAAAGAACTTCCGCACGATAGCAATATAATAAAGTTTAGCCTTACTCCCCATGAGGGCTGGTCCAAAGAGCTCCCCACGAGGTGACCAGATTATCTTTTTCCCTTGCATGCGTGCCATGAAAGCCACAGGCAGCACCTGCCGCTGGAACATATCGCAGAGCATTACACTATCGCATGACTTCATCTCTTTCCTAGTATGCCTAAGCTCTTTGAGCATACACAATATACCACTTTTGCAATATCTCACCCTAATTCCATCAACATCCGACCATGTATCTGGGGTAACTTTACCTTCCTCTATATGACCATCTGTTGTTACTACAATGGAATTTACATCAGCTTTCACCAATGCTTTAGCCAGCCAATAGAGTGTGTTGGCTGGGCCGCCCAATCGAGATGGATAGAATAGTGTGGTTGACAATAATACTTTCACACCAGCCATGATTTATATTTCTAATTATAATGAAGAATTGTTATTCCGTTTTAATGCTAAAGCCTCCAAGTTTCTTTGGTAATAAAGAGACAGCAACATAAAATACACCATTATAAAACGGTAATTAAAGATGATGGTCGCAGACAAACACCACAATAACGGAATCAATATTATGACATATCTATCACGCAGTTTCCTATAAATACCCAAGAAAAATGCTATTAGCATAAATAAAAACACGAAACCAAAGCACTGAATTGCATAGCCTATGTCATTATCCATTTGATATTTACTCATGTCGAGATTAAAACCGCCGAAAACCCACTCCTTAACACCAGCATCATTTGAAAGATAACGAAAGAGCATATCAAATTTAAAGCCCAAACTATCATCTAATCCTTCCTCTATCTTAAACACCCGAAGCGAGGAATCACTTACATGGCTATAAAGGAAGATGACTCCTGTTAGTAGTATTGGGACAATTAAAAAAATCATTACATTTCCTTTTTTTCTCGTAGAAACAATAAAACGGAATAGAATAATACAGATAATGGTAAACATCCCCGTACGGCTTCCACATAAGACGACACCAAATGCAATTAACACCGTACACACTAATGCCATTCTGTCCTTGATTAACGAGTCGAATTCTAGGCAAACCATTGCCATCAAAATAGAATAATAGCCCGAACATATATTAGCATTATGAAAAAGACCCGCATATCTTACATCATAATTACCGACTTCAGCAGTTTCCTTGACATAATCTAGAAGCTGAAGATACCTGTCGTCAAAAATGGGATATGCAGTTTCAAAAAATCCAATGGCGGGACCTATATGAAGGACATAACACATTTGAGAAAAAAGGACATAAAGGGTAGCTATTAACAAAGTCGTTTTGTATATTCTAAAAGACTTTACGAATGGGAAAAACAAGAAAACCCCAATAGTCATAACTGACCTCACAATCATCTTTGAGTCCACACTTGATACGATAGCGTTTATCACAAAAGATAAGACTATCCACAAAGACATCATTACAGCTACACCATTATTTAGGAACTTCGGTTTTTCGCTAGCAATCAAATAAACCAAAAGAAGTGGTGGTATAATGTAAAGGGAACCAATGTGTGGTATAAACGACAAAACCAGAAATACCACATTCAACATTGTATCCCTATGAGTTACTGATCTGGTCTGCATCATATACTAATATCATTAGTGTCCCGTTAAAATGGGACGAGTTAAAATATTAATCAAATAACCCCGGAATAAGGGGATCAAATTGATCTTTGACATCGTTGAAATTAGTCTTATCGAACAGGTCTCGAAGGTGAGTTTTGTCTGTCAATGAGATGCTAAGGATCTGCAAGACCTCATAGGTCGAGCGTTCCAATCGCATATCATGTTGGACGATAGCCACGAGACAGTATGTGATAATGGCCACACTGATTTGTATGCGGACTGCATTCTCCGTCGTACCCCAAAACCTCTTTATCTTTAGATGCTGTTTGAGCCATTTGAAGAAGAGTTCTACCAGCCATCTTTTCTTATAGAGATTTGCGACATCCAATGCGGCAAGATGTTTTGCATTCGTCAGGAAAGTGAACTCACGGCCATCTTCCTCGTCATAGTAGCGAATGAGTCTGAATGACTCTGGATACTTCTTCTCCGAGAGAAAGCCAGTCAGTTTTACTTCCGCATCAGTCAGTACGTTCTTTAGCATTCTTCGCTTCCATTTGACAATCTTATACTTCAAGTTCGTCTTGCCTCTGACAACAAAGAAAGACCCTGTAAGGTGTATCCTATAGAGTTCTTTAAATGAGTCGTAAGCCCTGTCGAATACGTAGTAAGCGTTTGGCTCACAGGAAATTGAGGACATTGCCGTTGAATCATGCTTAGATGCTGTGGTCACAGTATAGAAGGCTGGAACCTGAGCCTCAATGTCATATAATACATGGGCTTTGATGCCTCCCTTCTTCCTTCGGAACTTCGCCAATGGGAATGTTGCCAGACACAACGGGATTGTAGTTGAATCAAAAGCATACTTCTTTCCTGGAATATCCAAGATGTTGGTCGCTCGTTTCTCGCAGGCCTCCTTCATCATATAGAAAGCGAAGTCCTCGAAGATCCTGTAGTCACGATTCTGATTGGCCGACGCAAGAGTCGTTTTGGCAATAGGTTCACGACCTAATCCAAGGTGATATTGCTTGGCCCTGTGTGCTTCACAGGCAACAATCAAATCACGAAGACTCTCACGATTACTCAGTTGGCCGAACATCATTGCAAGCAGTTGGTTCCAACAAGTGAAGTGCTTCACGTAGCGATTGCCATCATACTTGCGAACGTAGTTGTTAAACTGAGTTCTGTTCAGAAAAGCGGTAAGTTGAGCAAAAACATATTTGTCTTGGAACATAGCAGTCAATTGGTTTTGGCTGCAAAGTTACAAAATCAAGTCCGTTTCATTTCAAAAACCTGTTTAATAGGCTGCATTTCAATTATTTCAAAGAGCAATTAGTCTACTTTTACGGGACAGTAGTGTACTAATATATTGCATTATTATTCCAACAATGTCTTTATTTTTTTTACGCATCTTTCATCAAGTTCATGCAACATCTCGTTACCAGATATGCTGTTTTTAACATCTATCTCCATAATACTTTTAGCGAGACCATCTTCTTTAGAATCATCACAAAAATGAATTAGGCCCGATATATCAGAATGTAAAACTGCAGAACTTGGGCTGCTTACTACTATAAGATCATTGCTTAAATATGTTAATATTTTTGACGGGAAAGATGTATCATTATATACTCCTTTTGAAGTTTGCGAACATAATCCGATATGACATTGCTGCAGAAGACGGATGTAATTACCGTATTCAAGGCATCCCTCATATATAACCTGAGCTTTTCCAAGACCATTCACTTCAATAATACGGTTTTGAATCTTTTGTTGCATTTCCTCGTCACCGAACCCTGAAATATGTATTATGTAGTTATCAGGCAAAAATCTAGCACTTTCTATAGCAGCCATTGCTCCCCCCTTATAGGGGTTAAAAGTACCTGAATAAACTACATGTATTTTTGAATCATTAAATTTATTTGCAATTCTCCGTTCAATAAGATAAGTACCATAAATTACCATTGATGGTTTGTGTTGTTTGTTTATTTTCTCATCCAACAATTCTGTTGGGAAAATATAGCCATCTGCACTACTAATACTTTTATATTCCCACATTGTTTCAATACGAGGCAACGGCATCACATCTTGGTATATCTCTTCAACCTCCATTATCAATCGTAATTTTTTGAAACGTTTTGCAAAAATCAAAAGATTGTAGAAGCCTAATGAATGATAAACGAGAACTGTTTCGCCCTTTTGTAAGGTAAAAATGAACAATAAAAAGTTCAAATAGCTCCAAATGGTATTTATTGATTTATAGAACCAACCACCACGACGGAAAGAACTAAAGAACCTAACAGATAAATTATTATCAACGACTATACTCTCTTTCGGTGTAAACAAACGTGCTTCGGATGATTTTGCAACAGAAATAACATCCACTCCGAACCCAGCACGTTGCAAGGCATCAATAACATAATTCATTTTTTTTACCCCCGCCTCAGTAATAACATGTTTATGTTTGGATAATGGGGTTTCGTAATGACAAATATATTTTATTCTATTTTCCATATTCTAACTAATTTTTTTTATAAAACTTGCTGGATTTCCTCCCCAAATCTCATCTTTAGGCACATTTTGTTTAACGACACTTCCAGCGGCTATTATTGATCTTGCGCCTATAGTTACGCCTTTGCATATGATACTTCTTGCTCCTATAAATACATCATCGCCAATCTCGACAGGATAACATTTGGCGGTTTTATTGCCATGATTAATACGCCGGTTCAAATAATTCAAATCATGAAAATCCGAATCCATTATCAAACAACCCGCCCCAACCAAAACATTATTACCAAAGGTAATACTCTGACAACATTGAATAGACGAACTGCTCATCCCAAAATTATCACCAATGTGCAAAGCCGCACCCGCAGCTACGTATACTTTGCTACATACCAGCGTATCAATTGTCAAATCAGCCCCCCCTGTGCATACAAAATTTTCTCCGATCGTAACATCAGATCCTGGTTTAATATTCCAAATGTTGTTGCCATAGAGCCTCATTGATGCCCAATGGGCGTGAACTCCGGAATTCCTTAAGTTTGCTTTTTGAAAAAGGCTACTAATAAGGCGTAATATTTTTTTTATTCCACGGTCTATAAAATCACATCCTCTAAATATGAAATTCATGACGATGAATATTATAACAATAATAAATGTTTTATAGAATTAATTCATCCAACAGGTAACAATAATTAAAAACTACTTCTCAATATGAGAGTTACTATGGAGTACCAATCCAAATTTCTTTGAGAGTTTGCCCCAGTCGCGATAAACAAACATTTTGACAAATCTCACACAATTTCGATATATTTGTTTTAGATAATCATTCCTGGCGAAAATCTTATTAATACTCTCGGCAAAACTCATATCAGGTATCACATACCTTGGATGCTTTAAAGGGAAAGACAACTCATATGTCTTCATCCTAAAAAGATTTCGTATCGGTTTGGGTAAATATCTCATATTCGCAGCATGGGCAGAATCATCACCTGAACCTATACAAGAAATCAAATTATATTTTGGAATTATATATATTTGATTATAAGCATATTTATCAAAAGCAAAATAAAATTCACTCCCAGCGGGATGACCATCATATAATGGATTTCTAGAATATCCTTCTATCATTCTCCAATACCTCTTGTCCGACTTAGTCCTTTCTTTCAAAAGACTTATTAAATATGGATCCTGCGCATATTCTAAATTATAATCTCTGTTTTCATACACTCGCTTCCATGTTGCAAACCCCCATATAGAACCTTCTGTAGAAAAGAAATAATCGGATGTAACATTCTCGCTCACCCCTATCGAGTTCATTCCGCAAATTAGATTTATTCTTGTATCATTCTTGTATTTTTCTAACATCTCAGCACAAAATCTAAAAAAACTGACGGAAGGAATTAAGTCATCTTCAAGTAATATACATTTATCAAAATGGGACCAAACATATTCATGAGTTTTTTTACTCATCCCATATAGACCTAAATTAACGTCTGAATAAATTTTATGTATCTGGCAATCCCAATCTACTTCTTCATCAAAAATCCGTCTATTGGCATTGATAGCTTCCCATTCCTTTTCATTTCGCCCTCCATCACTTTGCAAAATAAGAATACTGGGACGGGCTTGCTTTATGACATCGAATTGCATTCGCTGACACGTTGGACGAATCCAGATATTTACCTTAACTGGCACATCTAAAATAAAAGGTTTTTTTTCAATGTTTTCCATATAATTAATTACTTTATCTCACTAGTGCCCGGTTAAATTCTTCCGAACGCTAATTAAGTGTTTAAATTTCAATAAGATACAGCGATTTTAAAATTTTCCGATTTGATTTTGTATCTTTGTACTGTCTCATATATAAGATAGCACAGGATATGAATGTCGGAAATACTGTATTCTCGCAACTGATGTCTCTCATCCCTGACTACGAACTCAGGAAATGTATTGACAGATATAGAGGGGATTTTCATGCAAGGCGATTCACTTGCCGTGACCAGTTCCTTGTAATGAGTTACGCACAGTTTACCAGCAGTGCAAGCCTTCGTAGCATAGAGGCTCAGTTGACTGCGTTCAACTCCAAGTTTTATCATGCCGGGCTGAAGATTATGCCAAAGTCCACTCTTGCCGACATGAACGAGAAAAAGGATTGGCGTATCTATCAGGACTATGCCATGATACTTGTAGAAAGGGCAAAAGTCCTGTATAAAGATGAATACTACCGATTGGGCATTGACAATATGGTATATGCCTTCGACAGCAGTACCATCAATCTGTGTCTTCAACTCTGTCCTTGGGCGAAGTTCCATCATGACAAGGGTGCTTTCAAGATGCACACCTTGATTGATGTAAAGAACAACATCCCAAACTTCATTATGCTTACTCCTGGCAATGTGCATGATACCCAGGCTATGGACAGCTTGCCTGTAGAAGCAGGGGCTTACTACCTGATGGATAAGGGATATGTCGACTTTGACCGACTGTTTCGTCTCTTCCAACAACAGAGGGCTTACTTTGTTACCAGAGCAAAGGACAATATGAAATATTCCGTATTCAAGGCAAGAGAGGTTGACAGGCAGACTGGCGTTATCTCTGACGAAACAATCAGTCTTACAGGTCTCTTTACAGCCAAGAAGTACCCTGATTTGTTGCGCCTGGTCGTTTATGAGGACTTTGCGCAGAACGTAGTGTATCGATTTCTGACGAATGACTTCACCCTTGAAGCAATTACCATTGCAGAACTGTACCGAGAGCGCTGGACCATCGAGACGTTCTTCAAATGGATCAAGCAGCACCTGCACATCAAGACGTTCTATGGAACGTCCCAAAATGCAGTCTTCACACAGATATGGATTGCCATCTGTGACTACCTGCTGCTTATTATTGCTCTGAAGATGTATCATATCAAACAAAATCTTTACATATTCTCTAATGTCATCGGCCAAGTTCTCTTTGAGAGGACTCCGCTGAATGAACTTTTTGACAAAACAATTATTAATCAAAATCCGGAAGATGATCGCCAACTTTCGCTTTGGTGAAATTTAACCGGACAGTAGTGACTTTATCTATTTTTTACAATACTTTTGATTAAATCTTTTTCATATTCGTTGGCTAAGAAAAACCATACTAAAAGAAAATATCCTGTCGAGTATAGCGCTATTATGACCAATAACATTAGCCAATTATCAATATTAACATATCGACAAACGATATATGCTATAACCAAATAGATTAATATCAATGGCATTAACTTCAAGTGGCAGTTCTTGAAGAAATGAGTCATATCCAAACCCAGATGCTTCTTATAATAATCAACGTAAAGTATTTGGGTCAAAAATAAAGCGAAGCCTGTCGCAGCAGCACAGCCTACAGCGCCATATTTAGGAGCCACAATAATTGAAAGCCCCAGACCAATAGCCGAACAGGCTATCACTCTTAGAGCTATATGTTTAATCTTGTTCTCAGCATATACAGTATCTATCGCAATTGACAATGTAAGAGAAAGGATATTCACAAATACCAGAAACAAGAACACATAGTAGGATGCATCAAACGTTTCTCCTACCCATAAACGTATAAATGCCTGGCCAAACACACAAAAGCCAGAAAATATCAGCAGTATGATATATAGTTGGATTCTACCCACTCGCACCATTAAATCCATTATTCCTTTGCAATCGCCGGAATGCACCATTCGCGACACCATTGGCAGAAACAGACCGTTTAGGGCGACAGAAATGGTATAGACCATACCTTCAAGGCTCCAACCTACGGAAAAGATAGAAATTTCTGTTGTATTATTAAAGATGCCAAGTATGGTTGGAATAAGGCTAAGCCTAAACATCTGCGATAGCTGAATGACCAGTACCCAAACCGAGAAGGAGAATAATCCTATCAGCTCGGCTTTATCAAAGTAATTCCAATTTATCTTCAGTTTGGATTTTCTGATAAATACAGCATATCTAAGTAATGCTACCGCAAATCCCACCGCGCCGGTGATAAACACGAGATGATACACATTGCCGTTCAAGAGCAGCATTATCACAATGAGCACCACGGTTCCCACGCGCACCAATAAGTCAAGCGTCTTGTTCTCCACAAAGTACTCATACGCCATCATCGCCCCGCTCACCGGTTTGAAGAGGAACGACAGAATGCTAAACGTTCCAGCGATACAGTAGAGATTTTTTAGTTTCTCTATCTCCTCTGGCGTAAGACCTCCGCCAAAGATATTGTTCAAGAAGAAGAATAGCACGAAAAGCGCCACAAAGATAATGGCGTCCAGCACCAAATAGGCTTTGGCAGTTAAGCCAAGCATATTCGCCACTTTCGCCTCATTTCCTTCAGCACGGTACTTCGCCACGAACCTCGTGATAGTTCCTGCCAGGCCGAAGTCTAGCATGAAATAGCTGAGGAATGCTACTACGAGGCTATACAGTCCATAGTCAGACACTCCTATTTTGCGTATCATCCAGGGTGTATATACTAAGGAGATAACGATATTCAGGAATATCGAAACGTAGGAGATTATTGCACCGTTAGCAATTTTACTTTGAGCCATTTTTGACTTTTTGTTTGATAAAGGGATACATCCCGTCGGTTTATACAGGAATGTTATTGCCGCTCTAATACATGTTTTTGGACGTATTGTACTTAATCTTAAAGCACTCATAAGCCACAGGGTTGTACAAATCCTCCACAATCACCGGCTAGAAATGCTCATGCTAATTTAAGGGGATATAGATGTAATCGTGAGACTTAACTGCTCCTTCTGCTTCATCTGCACTTTTAAATGTTAGAGGGCACATCCTTTACTATTTCGGGAATTTCCTTTGAATCTTTTCATGCTTGGCCAGAATATTCTTAGCCATCTTCACCATGGGGGGACCAATAAATTTTCCCTCCTTTACGGCAACACCCTTACCTTCCCGGACTGCCTCCTCTGCCAATTCAACCATTTCTTTTCCCCATGCAACTTCTTCCTCGGTAGGAGTATAGTACTTATGAATGATAGGAAGCTCCTTAGGATTAAGTACAGACATACCTTCGAAGCCAAGTTCCTTACCTAAAATGACTTCCTTCTCCAGATCTTCAAGGTCGTGAACCTTGATATGTACAGTATCAATAGGCAGGATGCCAGCAAAACGAGCAGCATTCACAATAGCATTGCGGGCATAGAAGATACTCTTTCCGGCATCATCATGCTTACCCTGCGTGTTGGTCACATAGTCTTCGCAACCAAACACAACGGCCACCATACGGTTGGGGCAAGCTGTGCAGATGTCCCTAATGTTGACAATAGCACCAGCCGTCTCAATGAGCGCCATCAATTTGAACGTACCAATGGGTATATGCTTTTCACACTCTATGGTTTCAAGCAGTTTACCCACAAAGTAGATGTCTTCACCTTTAGTTGCTTTCGGATATAGGAAGCCATCAACACCTTCAATGGTCAGCTGGGTGAGGTCTCTCAACAGTTCACCACTCTCCCTATCGTTGACACGGGGGAAAATAAGCTTGCCGTTGAGGTCATCACGCTGAACAAAAGCTTTTATGTTGTCACGTGCCAATTGCTTGTCAAACACCGGCACGGAGTCTTCCAAATCCAATAAAAGGACATCCGCATCACGACGGGTTGCACTGTCCAGGAGTTTCTGGTTATGCGCAGGGACGTACATACAACTGCGCATCAAATAATTTTCACTCATAATATGAAAGGTTTAATTGTTTCCACTAATGGCCTGCCTCTTTCTTCTTCACCAGCACATTGCGACGGAAGGAGATGACATCCTCTCCTCGTTGATTATAACCAATGGTTTCTACATAGATGATTCCACGGTCTGGCTTTGATTTTGACTCGCGCTTGCTGATGATACGAGTGCGAGCATAGATGGTATCACCAATAAAAGTAGGAGCCAAATGTTTGATGTCCTCATATCCCAGGTTTGCAATCGCCTTACCACTGATGTCGGGTACTGTCATACCTACTACCAATGAAAACACCAATGTTCCTACAACAAGAGGCTGTCCATGTTGGTTGTGGCTAGCATAATCCACATTGGTATGAACCGGATGATGGTTCATCGTCAAGAGTGAAAAGAAGTTATTATCACTCTCGAAAATGGTTTTGGAGAGGGCGTGCTTGATCTCAACGCCCTCTTCAAACTCTTCAAAATATAGTCCTAAAACTGACTGATTCATTATTCTGTCTTTCTTAATAATCTTGCTGGATTACCTGCTACAATAGAATGTTCCTCTACATCTTTGAGAACAACTGAGCCACTTCCTACAAGACAAAAATCACCAATCTTTACTTTCTCTCTGACCGTACAATTCGTTCCAATATGACACGCGCGTCCAATCTCGACCCAGGAACCCACTGTTGCATTAGATGCCAGATGTGCAAAACGCCTTAAAGTGCTATCATGGCCAAGGAAAGAATTGCCAAGCATCATACAATTGTCCTCCAAAGTCGTATCCGGAGATAATTGTGCCAAGGGTGCAATCAATACACCATTGCCAATCTTACACATCCCTTTGGGAATGCTTGCTGATGGATGTATCAACGTTGCATATCTGTGAGCCGGAATATTGAATGACTCTATCTTTTTGAAAACCTCTTCTTCATGTTGCATACCGACGTATGCGATGAAAAATACATTATTTTCATCTTCAAGGAAACGAGGCAAATCTTCTGTCTTACCAATTACAGGGAACTTGTCATACTTGCCTATCATTTCACCGACAGGTATAACATCGTTAAGGAAACCTCCAATAGTAAAAGTTCCCATTTCCCTTGCAATAGATATGGCGACCATTCCAATGCCGCTACCACCTAATACTATAAGATTCTTCATAATTATCCGAGTTTTAATTAGCCAAGAATAATGTCACAGATTCTATCCACATCTTCAACAGTCAAATCCGCAAACATAGGCAGTGTAAGCACCACTTCCGAAGCATGTTTCGACACGGGCATATTGACACCAGCATATTGCTCACGATAACACTTGAGGTCAGTAATAATGGGATAGAAATACTTACGGGCAAAGATGTTGTTCTCAGCCAGTTTAGCCTGTACCTCATTACGGCTATATTTGTATCCCTCAAAGAAAACTGGATAATAAGCATAGTTAGGAGTTACGCCCTCCTGAGGTGCGATCAGTTTGATTCCTTCAACGCCTGACAATCTCTCTGTGTATCGGTCTGCAGCCTTCTTGCGTTTTGCAACCTCTCCCTCAAAATGCTTAAGATTGCAAATACCCATAGCAGCCTCATACTCGTTCATACGGGCATTTGTGCTAATGAATTGAACTTCTTCAGGACCAGCGAATCCAAAGTTTACGAGGCTGTTAATCTTGTCATAAACTTCCTTGTCCTTAAATACGGTAATACCACCCTCTATGGTGTGGAACACCTTTGTTGCATGGCAGCTGAACATCGCTACATCACCAAATGCGGCAGCATCCACTCCGTTGCGTTTCACGCCAAAAGCGTGTGCCGCATCATAAATCACCTTGAGATTATGCTTATTAGCAATAGCATCAATAGCGTCAACATCACAAAGGTTACCATATACATGAACTGCACAGATTGCAACCGTTTTGGGCGTGATATACTTCTCAATCTGATTGACATCAATAGTATAGTCCTTGTCATTCACATCGCAGAAAACTGGCACCAAACCATTGCGGGCAATAGAGTGAGTTGTTGAACAATGTGTATACGGGGTAGTGATTACCTCTCCACCTTTCGGGAGATTAAGAGCGTCAATAGCCACCTCCAAAGCCACATGCCCATTGGCAAACAAGAACGGGTAAGGAACACCCATTCTCTCTTTAAGTAGTTCCTCGAACTCCTTGTGAAGCACACCTCTGTTAGATAACCAGCGGTTATCCCATAACACTTTAATTTTCTCAACATATTCTTCAAAAGAAGGCATTGAAGAACGAGTCACGGCAATCATTTTTTTCTGTTCCATTTTTACAATATTTATTTGTTATAATCAAAAACTAATTCTATATCTTTTAAACAAGGATGGTGTTTGTCTTTCTCTGAAAGAATAATATCCTTGGATGGAATCTGCCAATCAATAGCAAGATCTGGATCGTCCCATGCAATGAAGCCTTCAGATTGTTGGTTATAATAATTATCAACCTTATAATAGAATATACAAGTAGGTGAAAGGCACAACATGGCATGGGCCATGCCGTGAGGCAGGAATAACTGCCGATGATTCTCAGAAGACAATTCAACAGCCACCCATTCGCCAAAAGTGGGTGACCCTTTGCGAATATCCACAGCAACATCAAGCACTGCCCCATCCACTACACGAGCCAACTTGCTCTGAGCGTATGGTGGTTTTTGAAAATGAAGGCCTCTCAACACCCCGTACGAGGATTTATTCTCATTCTCTTGAACGAAGTTGACCTTACCAATGTTCTCAAAGAATTCCGTTTCTTTGAAAGTTTCACAGAAATACCCTCTGGCATCTTTATGCACAATTGGCTCAATTATAAAGACACCATCAATTTTTGTTTTAATATAATTCATATCGTAATTGTTTTTATCTACCGCCAGTATGAACTGATAGTATTCGTGGACATCTTGACCTCAGATTTTACTTAATAGTCTTTCACGAAAGAAATTCGAGTTCGTTTCCTCCTTCATCTCATCAATCACCTTCAAAAGGTACTGCCCATACTGATTCTTCAGCATTGGTTTAGCAATCTCACGCATACGTTCCTCTGAGATCCAACCATTGCGGTAGGCAATACCCTCTAAACAGGCGACCTTCAAGCCTTGGCGTTTCTCAATAACTTCGACGAATGTACTTGCTTCTGCCAAAGAATCATGGGTACCAGTATCCAACCAGGCAAAACCACGGCCAAAGACCTGAACTTTCAGTTCTCCATCCTTCAAGAACTCCTGATTCACTGTGGTAATCTCCAATTCTCCACGGGCAGAGGGATTAATATTCTTAGCGACCTCTACCACCTTATTGGGATAGAAGTACAGACCAACAACTGCGTAATTACTTTTAGGTTTAGTCGGTTTTTCCTCAATACTCAAACAATTACCATGGCGGTCGAATTCTGCCACGCCATAACGCTCAGGGTCTGACACCCAATAGCCAAATACGGTTGCCTTTTGGTTCTTCTCTGCATCGTTTACTGCACTTTTCAATAACTTAGTGAAACCTGCACCATAAAAGATGTTATCACCAAGAACAAGGCAAGCCGAATCATTACCAATGAACTTCTCACCTATAATGAATGCCTGTGCCAGACCATCTGGTGAGGGCTGTTCGGCATATTCGAAATGAACTCCATAATCTGAGCCATCACCAAGTAAACGCTTGAATCCAGGAAGGTCATACGGTGTGGATATAATCAGAATATCTCTGATACCTGCGAGCATCAGTGCACTGATGGGATAATAAACCATTGGTTTATCATAAATAGGAAGAAGTTGTTTTGAAACTCCTTTGGTTATCGGATAGAGGCGCGTGCCACTACCACCTGCTAAAACAATACCTTTCATATTCAAAATGGATTTGTTGTTGCTTGTATATATGCTTGATGCACAGCATCAGCAATAATATTTATCTCATCCTGCATAGCAGGTGTATTCTCTACTACCGTTTCACCAGAAGCTTTAAAACGAACAACCTCTGGGCGACCCAGAAACTTCAGCGTCACCCACGGGTCATCAGAATCATCCACCTGAATGGTGATTCGTTTATCTTTTACAATCCGCTCATAACCTAATGATAAGGCTAAAGCGTTATGGAATCGTTCTTTATCAAACATCTTAATGTATTGTATTAAAGGGCAGGATTGCCAGGCCTTGTAGGAACAACCTGAAAAGAGCCTGCCCGCTGCCTCACGGCAGGTATGTTAATTGTTAACTTGTTAATTTCAAGTATTTGAGTAATTTTGTTAAGAACACGAATCACACGGATAGAACGACTACTTATTTTAGCATCTTAATTTGCAACGGTATCGTTAATTCACCGATTACATTGTAGGTAACATATAGTTCCCAACCACCAAGATTAAAATCATCATAGCCATCCATTTGACGTTTTAAGCCAATTGTCCCATGAAAAGACATCGTTTCAAGGGCTGAATTGCCGAGCTTATGATCTTCAACGTAAATGGAACTTGTTTTATAATGCTCATCTACGATATTTCTATAATCCTTCTTTTTTGTTTTCTCTATGTCAAGGGTATTAAGCTTTAAATACTTTCTCAAATTAAGTATATCATCTTCAGCCCCAAAACCATCAAGCTCAACAGTTCGCTTATTATTTAAGAGTTTGACAGTCTTAAGATATACATCTTTTTTCTGTGCGGTAAACTTAACGTCTATCTGGAATGGATAAAGGCCTTCATCTTCTTCGAAAACTCTAAAAGATGTAGATAGTACTTCGAGAGAATCGTCGCAAGCCGTGGTTTGCTTTGGTGCCTGCGATTTTGTAGTTGTCTGTTTGATTTTTCCCAAATTCGCGACGAACTCGTCAATATTTGATGTAGCTGCTGTAAATCGCTGGTTCAAATCAATTCCAAGCTGGTTTGCAATTGTTTGGCAAAGTTTGAATAATTGGTTCTTGTCTTTTAAACTAACTGCCTTATCAAAACTTGTAAGCCAGCCAAGCTGGCCAAATCCTGCATCAGGAAGAACCACAGAAATACACTTCTTTCTAAGCGCCCAAGCTGCTCCCATCTCATTCAAGCAAACCTCACTTGCTTTATAGTTCTTAGAGATCATCACTAGTACAACCGAAGCACCTATAATATTCTCCTTGATATATTTAGCTATGTCCTCACCTGGTTCTACCCCAAAACTCTCCTCTGATGTAAAAGCGATATCTTTGTGATCAAGCCCTAAGCCTAGGCACAAGACCTTTTCTACAAACTGTTTGATAACAGCTTTATCAACAGATGAGTGGCTTACGAAAACCATCACTGTCTTCTTCGAGTCAATGTCTGTAACAGTATTCTCTTGTTTCTCACCCTTTTCCGGCAACAAGTTAAAAAGTAAAGACTCCTTTACAGACTCCAGTATATCAATCCCTTTTTGCAACTCATTTTTCAACCCTCTTTGAGGATTAAAAAAATTTCGCTTGTCTGAAATAGATGCACTAAAATTTGTGATATAAGAGCACTCTTTAGATAAGTTTTGCCTTAGTACATCTAAGGATACATTTTGCCAACGCTGCAATTCACTGGAAAGCGAATCTATTTCATTTACACTGTAACTGCTTTTGCGTACTGGCATAGAAAACACAGCCATCCCATCCCCAAAGTCATCTTCTGGCTCTGGCAGCTCCTTCAATGAAACTATGCGTTCCATTAAATCAGCACCACGACTTATCTGTCTTTCAAGGAGATCTTGGAATGTCATTGTATTATCTTACTGCTACATTTGGCGCCAGCCGATTAATAACCTTATCTCTTTGTAAAAGTGATAAACACCGCTTTATGGAAAATCAATGTGCCTGCAAGGCTCTTTGAGGTAACCCTCGACCTCCTTCGCACCTCGGCAAATCGAGCAAGCTCGTTTGCACTCGGTTTGGCGTCGGTTGATTTTGGGAGTAATGGTGGCAGGAGCCAAGCCCCTGTCACCTATTTCTTAGATATGCTCCTCTACTCCACGGAAATGAACGTTCAGCTCGTGGAGGTGCTCCAGAAGGGTTCCAAGTGGTGTGCCCTCGGTCATCTTGGCAAAGGCATTGACATCCTTGGGGAAACACTTACCGCCATAGCCGAACTTGCCATCAGGACCAGGGACATAGGTATGGGTATCGTTGATGTAGCCAGACAGCAATACACCAGTATGCACCTTGCGCCAGTCTGCGCCCATCTGCTCACAATACTCACGGCAAGCATTGAAGTAGGTTACTTTGTAAGCACCGAATACATTGTGCATATATTTGGTCAACTCTGCCTCCAGCGGAGTCATTACAGTAAACTTCTTACCGACAAAGATCTTGGTGAGAAGCTCGTGAGCACCGGTGAACACCATTGTCTGCTTCTTGAAATCCTCGATGTGGGTGCGCTCGGTGAGGAATTCTGGCATATAGTGTACCTTATGGCCAGTCTCCTTGGAAAGCCTGTCGCTAGTACCAGGAAGAATAGTGGTACGTACAAACACTGGCACATCAGGAAGCTTTGTTATCAGTTCTTTCATCAGGGTCAAATCCTGTGTGCCGTCATCCTCTGTGGGTACATGAATCTGCAGGAATGCAATATCAATTGTACTCAGGTCATCATTGTAACCCTTGTAAGGGTCACTGATGAACAGTTTACACTCAGGGTTGTTGTGCTCTAACCAATCTTTGAGGGCTCCACCTACGAAGCCACATCCAATAATTCCAACGTTAATCATTTTATTTGTTTTGTATTATGTTATATTGATTATTACTTTATATGAGAGATTCCCGATGGGATTCCCTCCCTTGTTTTGTTTGTGTTTGCAATTTGAGTGTCTCGTGCTGCACGGAAAGAGTTATAGGCTCTCACATACTCTTCGCATAGTGTAAGTATACCTTTGGCATAGTGTAGGCATACCCTTGGCATACTCAGGCATACCATTTGGGTATGCGAAGGGTATGCGAACTACGAGAGAACTTGCTTTTTGCATATTGCCAATACGTGTTTCAAACTCTTGTTATCTTTTGAATCTGTTGGGTAGCTTGTTTGAACTAATTCCGCTGTCTTTTGGGTCGAGGTTTACTGTGTTAATAATCTTCTGGCGTTCATTGATGAGAACATGATTGTTGTAGAGGAATGACCGTACCCTTGCACGGATGATGCTCATGGCTACAGGGTTGTCGCGCAACTCCTCAACTAAATCCTCCAACTCAGTAATGGAAATCTTGGACGTGAAACAACTGATGATGGAGAAGGATACCAGTTTGGCAGCAGGTGTTCCCATCTCTTTGGCAATCTCAGTGAAAGTGCCTCTCAGTTCCTTATTACCCACGGCATTGATGACTTTGGAGAACACGAAGAGGCAGAAGTTGAGCGATGTGACCTCAAAGAAACTGTCTATCTTCTTCTTGATTTCATCATTTGTATCTCCCTCTTTCTTGTTCTTGATGACATCCTCTATAAGCTGTGATTTCTCTGACTCGATGAATGACCCGAAGTAACCGATGGTGCGGAACGCTGTATTATACATTTCCCTGACCAAAAACTTGATTTTGGACTTAGGTAGTGAACCTTGGCGGTTCTTGACTATCTGGCCCACCACCTCGATAGAGCGAAGCGAACGGTCCATATTCTGAATCTCTTCGGGGAGTTCATTGGGATTGACCTTCTTTTCCTTCGCCATAAGTTTATCGTTCTCATCGCGCTTTTTGAGCATATGTTCACGCTCTTTCTCGGGGTCAATCTTCTCATCGGGGGCTACAATCTCCTTTTTTAGATTCTCACAAAGTTCATTGACCAGTTTGTAATAGTCGTCGTCCCTCTCAAGCGTCACCTGCTTCTGTTTTTCCAAAGAGGTTGTCAATGCCAACTGTGTGGCATCGATGAACTGAGGTGCCTTGATGTGGTGAGCAATGAAGATGAGGATATTGGCTTTCTGCTCATCGTGGATATCTATACACAATTCTAAGATGTCATCCAGACCGTTTTCGTCGTGGATGTGTTCAGCCATATATTTTGCTACCAAGTAATAGTAGATGTAGTTGTAGGAGAACTTATAGTAATAATCGTCCGTACAACGCAGCAGGTTACACTTCAAGAGATTTGTCTTGACCTCTTTGTAACCCTGTGAGAAGAACTCCTCCTGATAGTCGTTGTAGAAGTTCTGGAAATCGTCCTCGGAGATCGGCCTGCCTTTCTTCTTGTAGATGAAGTATGCCAGGCTGGACAGCACATTATAGTAGCGGTCTATCTTAGTCTTGTCGTCCACGACGGTCATCAGCGCACAGGTAATGAGTGCGCCATAGCAATAGCCATAGGATGTTCGTTCCAACGAACTACTTTGCAGTTTGGTGTTGGATAGTAAAATTGAGAGGATATATATCGGATAAGAAGGCATGTACTCCTTGCCCAAGAAACTCTCCACCATATCGAAGCCTGCCTTCACCTGTTCCAGGAGTGCCTGCTGTTTAAGCGTAGATGCATTCACATCGTAGGTGGTGTAGAACTTCTTCACCAACTCGTTACGCTTCACATGGCCCAGGGGCTTGATGCGAGCCATCAGGGTTTCCTTCTTCTCCATCAGGAAATAGGAAGAAAAGACTCCCTCGTTCTCCTTGGTAGTGATGATGACCTTGCTAAAACGGTCGAGCATCTGGTCGATGACCTTCTTCTTACAAGTATCGTTCTGCTGACATTCATCAAAGTTATCTACCAGCAGTACCTTGCGTTCCTTGTCGTACTGCGCATATTTCTCCTTGTCCTCACCATTGTATTGTTCTGCGAAAGCGTTACCCAACACCTTGTCAAGATTCTCGCTGATGTACTTACCTTTTACGAAAAGTGGATACATGTACTTATCTACAAAGCGAGTGTAGTACATATTCAGCAGACTGGTCTTACCGCTCTGGTCGTCACCCTCCAACATAACAAGCCGGAACTGCTTGTCGTTGAGGATAGATGAACTGTCGGTAAAATCCTCGTCCACCTTTACCTGACGGGTATTTATACGCTCCAAGTCGGGATACACAAAGAACTCGTCAAGCGTCATCTTCACATTCTCGCTGTTGTGGATAGGGATGGACATTTTCTTCAGCGACTTCATAAAATCGGGATTATGGCGAAACTCATCCGTCTTGCGTTCCTTGTTCAAATCAACCGTTTCCTCTTTCCTGCATACATAGAGACCTTCTGTATAAACATACTGACGCACCGTACACTCGAAGGAATCCAAATCTACTACGAAGCTATTGAAAGACGAACCTCTTGAACCCGCTTGCTGTTTCATACACAAGGCACCACCCTGAAATTCGTTGATGACCTCGCCCTCAAAATTGTCTTTGACCTGAGAGGATGAGGGGGTATGCTCATGGCCATACAGGGCCATGTTGGACGAGCGCATAATGTGCTTACGGAAACGGTTCTTGTTGTTGTCAAACCCTGGAGTTATCCAACCATAATGGTGATGGAAGAGCGAGATAACCATGTCGGCATCGCCACAGTTTTGTTCCACCATTTCCATTGGTATTACTACACTACCCTGTTCTTGTTTCTTGACAGACATCCAAGACGTGTTGTAGAGTCGGAAGAGGATGGTCTTATCGCCTGCATTAATCGTGATATTGTTATTGATAGAAAGTACGTAATCCTTATCAATCATTATCTCCTTGGCAAATGCCCTAAACTCATCCTGCACACCAGAGATGATTGAATAAATGCTCTCATCAATCTCGTCTTGGTTAGAGCGCATGGAATTGAGCAGCCTTGCCCTGGCACCCGACTCTTTAGCGTAATTGCAGTCGTGGTTGCCGGGGATACATATGATTTTATTCTCCAGTTCCCTACCTGCCAGTCCGCGTTTGGCTATTTCCCTGAGAAGCGTACTGAAGAAGTCCTTCGCATAGCCATACTGCTCCTCGGTACCGGCATCAGCTATGTCGCCAGTGACAACGATGATAATCTTTCCGCAGTCATAGAAATCGTTCCACACGGCAGGTATCATCTGCTCTGCTTTCTTCAACAACCACTGATAGTTATCTTTCTCGATATGGAGGTCCGAAAGATGTAATATGGCTACTTTCATCGTATTCCCTTTTTGCGAGACTTGCACTTCACGTAGGGACGACTTATGCTCAACCAACTCAGAGGGCGTACCGCTGGTATGATCCTTTTCCGCAATGTCGTCATCAACGGTCCCTTCAGATTTTTGAAGAGCAATTTTGATGGCTGAGTCGCCAATGTAGATATTTTGGCTGGCCTCTGTGGCGTTGGGCAGTATCTGATTATTTCCACCTTCTATATTGAACGTAGTATCTGACATAAAATTACACCTTACGATTTCTACTTATTCTTAAGAGTACGCTTACGCTCCGCCCAAACTTTGTTTATCTGGATACGCAGGTTGTCAATACCACGCCCCCTCTCCACACCATCGATAAAGGGAAGCAAGGTCTTGATAAATTCTTCCTTGGCAATACGTTCCTCGGTGATATGAGGTTCATTTTCGCACATCATGGCGACAACCTTACCCACGTCGGCAGCCGATTTACAAGCGGAAAGAGAGGCTACGTAGTTGCGCAGCGACTCTTCTTTATCAACGAACATGAGCAACCTACGCTCATCATCAGTGAGTGCAGGCTCTGCAGCAGCCCCTTTGCGTAAGGCTTCTTTGGCAAACTGGTCACCATAGAAATGCTGCTCCGCTTTGGTGGCATTAGGTAGTATCTGATTGCTGCCACCATAGATGTTGAACGTGATGTTATTCTTGTCTTCTTCCATGACGTTTTTTGCTATTCTTCAATCATTTTTCAATGATGTTTCAACCATTATTCAACGCCTTTCAACGGAATTGGAAAAACATCCTTTATGCCGTACTTTTGCACTCGAAATCCAACGGGAACCGCATCCCGGGTAGCAGTTGACGGAGGGTCTCACTGAGTTAAATAATAATTTATATCACCTTCTTAAAAATGTACGCTTATGCGAAACATCTTTTTATCACCCCACTTCTCCCTCAAGGAGATGACAGAAAGCCAGACGGCGGTGAAGCATGGTATCTCAAACGTGCCTTCGAAGCAGGAAACCGAGAACCTTCGCAGGCTCTGCCAAGGAACGCTGGAACCTCTCCGCGAGGCATTAGGATTACCAGTTATCATCACTAGCGGCTATCGCTGCAAAGCGCTGAACGACATCATCAGTCACCACTCAAATCGCTCGCAACACATGAAAGGTATGGCTGCGGATTTTTATGTGGGTTGGTCGGCTCCTCTTGGAGGCCGTGGACAGGCTGTCGATAACAAACCGTCATCACGAGAGCGACTCATCAAAGCATTCCGTCTTATCCTGACCAGCGAAGAAATCGACTATGACCAGCTGATTCTGTATCCTACCTTTATTCATGTGAGCCACGTGAGCCAAAGCCTTAACCGGCATTACATTATGACGGCTGAAGGAAACGGCAAGTATCGCCGTGTCTCGCGTGAAGAAGCCCTCGCTCTCAATTAACTATCAACTTTCAATTATCAATTATCAATTTAAATTTTTACAACTATGGCAAAAATCAAACAAGTCGGCCCCGGCCGTAAAACCATTGGCACCATCGATGGTGTAACGTATGTAACCCGTAATGGCGTGACCTATGCACGTTCTGCTCCAACTATGCCCGCAAGCGCTTACAACACCCCTGCGGCCAAGAAACGCCAGGCACTGTTCAAACTCATCCAGATGCACTTGAAGTTCCACCTGCGCACCATACGACAGACGTTCACACCTAAAGAGAATGGTACACCAACTAACCGCTACTACAATCTAAACTGCAAGGCTCTGACGGCTGCACTGGATGCGCTGGCTGAACGTTATCGCGACGGGGAAGATATCACGATCACTGATGTGGAGGCTGCTATAAGCGCCTACGCTGCTGAGCACCCCACCTCCATTCGAATTGCCTCATTGAGCGGTTATCAGGAGGTTTATCTCACCGGTGAATGGCCTTCGACCATAACCATTAATACCGATGGCGGTGACAACACCATGATTATCATTGTGGCAGATAACGGCACCACGACAACCATCAATGCGGATGGTTCCGTATCTCAAAGTTCAAGCGGTTCCAGTGACTCTGGCAATCAGACGGTGAGCGTTGCGGCTCCGACAATTAGCGGCATGATGTCGTTTGCAGAATCTACGCAGGTGACGATGAGCGCTGAGTCCGGTGCGGAAATCCACTACACCACTGACGGCAGCACGCCTAGCGCTTCGAGCACTCTCTACTCTGCTCCTATAACGCTCTCTAACACAACCACCGTTAAGGCCATCGCCATCAAGAGCGGTACCAGCAGCACTGTGAGCAGCAAGACCTTCACGAAGTCTTCCGGAGGTGGAAATGATGGAGCTGGAGAGTAGTATCAACTTGTCAACTCGTCTACTAACGACTTGTCAACTTTAATTATTAAACTTTATTTATTATGAAAAAGCTATTTAATAAGCTATTTGAGAAGTTTCTCAATAAGGCCGTTAAGAAGGCCGTGTCCAACAACAATGCTGAGGCTTCTAAAATAGAGCCCGCAGTGCCTGGTGCAGAACCTGCCGATGATTCCAAGAAGGCTCTCTGGAAATTCATCCTGCAGACCTTCATCTCTATCCTCACGGCTATTCTCACAGCTCTTGGAGCCTCATCGTGCGTAAATCACTTCTAACTCTTTGAGGTTTCTGGTTTCAGGATTCAGGTTGCATATCTGGGTCCTGAGGCCGGGAGCCCTACTTTAAACTTTTAATTTTTAACTTTTAACTTAATTTCAATGCGAACCATCAACTATATCCTCGTCAATGAAACAGGTAATAAAACCGCTGTTCGTGCTATTGCTAACAGCCCTGTGTCTGAGCTCAGACACCACAACGTCATCATTAACGCAGTTCCAGGTTGGAAGGTTGCAGGTTCAAGCGCTCGTAAAACGCTTATCAATGATCTCTGTCGCCTCCGTCGGCACTGGCCCGAGGCCAAGATACTTGGCGTATCGGAAATCGACCCCTCAGCCACCCACGCTCCCGTGCGAGTTAAACCAGAAATGAATGCGATTCGTCGCGAAATGAGCGATCTGTCCTAATGGGTGGGTCGCTTTTTATTTCACGATGCCCTTTTCCAAATACTCTGCGAGATTCGTGCGCACCTTTTGGGCTGCACCCTCAGAAGCAACCTTGGCCATATCGCTTTCTACCATCAACTTAACCAGTTCCTCGAAACTTGTTTTGCTGGGATTCCAACCAAGCTTGGCCTTAGCCTTCGTGGGATCGCCCCAGAGGTTGACAACGTCAGTGGGTCTATAAAAGTCGGGAGAAACTCGGACGACGGTGTCTCCAATTGATAATTGACAATTGACAGTTGACAATTGGGGGTCGATACTCTTGATGATTCCGACTTCGTTAAGCCCTTCGCCTTGGAATTCCAATTCAATGCCGGCATGCTTGAAGGCATAGTAGGCAAACTCACGGACACTGTGCTGAACACCCGTAGCAATGACAAAATCCTCGGGCTGGTCGTTCTGCAGTATCAGCCACATGCACTCCACATAGTCCTTGGCATAACCCCAGTCGCGCAGCGAGTCCAGATTACCCAGATACAGGCAGTCCTGCTGACCCTGGGCTATACGGGCTGCAGCAAGCGTTATCTTTCTCGTGACAAAAGTTTCGCCACGACGCTCACTCTCATGATTGAACAGGATACCGGAGCAGCAGAACATGTCGTACGCCTCGCGGTATTCCTTCACAATCCAGTAGCCGTACAGCTTTGCCACGGCATAGGGACTGTAGGGATGGAAGGGGGTGTTCTCGTTCTGCGGAACTTCCTCCACCTTGCCATAGAGCTCGCTGGTGCTTGCTTGATAGATGCGGCAGGTCTTCTCGAGATGGCAAGCACGTACAGCCTCCAGTACACGGAGCACACCTGTGGCATCCACATCAGCGGTGAATTCGGGTGAATCGAAGCTGACCTGCACGTGGCTCTGAGCAGCGAGGTTGTATATCTCATCGGGCTTCACCTTATCCACAACCTTCACGATGGACATAGAGTCACCGAGGTCTGCGTAGTGCAGGTGGAAATGGGGCTTGCCCTCCAGATGGGCGATGCGCTCACGGAAGTCTACGCTACTCCTGCGGATGATGCCATGGACTTCATAGCCCTTGTCGAGGAGAAACTCAGAGAGGTAGGAACCGTCTTGACCGGTCACACCGGTGATTAAAGCTTTTTTCATATTTTGAAATTTGATAATTGATAATTTCTTTTTGAACACAATTTGAGCGAATACTTAATCTCACACGGAAATCACAGATATCACAGAAACCGTCTAAGAGCTATTTCAAAAAAGGAAAATATTTCGATTTTGGCACGAACTTAGTTCTTCTGCTGATAGCCCCTTGGCAAAGCCTGTAAGCAAGCTTCCGCTGTTGCCATAGACCTCTCATCAATCACAATGTGATAGCCAATATCGCAATTTAAAATCGCTTTCAGCGTAAAATCGGCTATGCCGTAAAATCTTGGAATTAGAACAATTTATTGGACAATTTACTTGGGGACGATTTGTCCCTATATAGATATTGAGTTGCGACCCTTGGCTTCCCAAGCCTAGTGCTGCAAGAGTGTTCGCTGCTGAATTTAAAACTCATAAGCCGGTCAAAATTTTTGACCACCTCTGCTTTTTCGTACTTATCCAGCTTTTATTTCCTGTTTCTCTCACCTTTCTCCCCTACTTCTCTCGCTCTTCGCAAGGACTTCGCAAGGAGTTCGCAAGGAGTTCGCAAGCTAAAACTGCTTGCTAGGGTATGCCAAGTACTTGCCATCTCCTTGCCATATCCGAACGAAAGGCTTGCCTGAGTTGAGCTAAGAACTAAGAAGTAAGAACTAAGAACTTAGAAGTAAGAACTAAGAGGTAAGAGCTAAGACTATATAAAACTAAACCTTGACGAAGTATTTCAATCGACCTTCTCCCCTACTTCCTTCGCTCTACCCACGTCCTACCCACGCTCAAAGAGCATGGATGAGTATGGCTAGGACGAAGGAAGTACGTGGCTAGTACATGGCTAGGACGTGGGTAGGACGTGGGTATAGCGATGCAACTCTCTCACCCAATACTTCCAATATGCCAAGGGACGGGGTTGTTTTTGGGTTAGAACTAAGAACTAAGAGGTAAGAACTAAGAGCTTAGGGATTAGGGCTTAGAACCAAACGAAGGCTGAGGGCTGAAGGAAGAAGGCAGAGTTATTTGCCAGCCAACTCCAGATCAAGTTTCTTACAGCGACTCACCAGTATCTTCACCAGTTCCTCACAATCGCCATGTATTGATGTATATTGTTCCTCGGTTATATATTTGTTTCTATGAAGTAAATCTATCCAATAAAGAGACTCCCTCGCTTCCTTTAATGCAATAAAGGACTTGCTGCGATAGTCTTGCTTAGAAATGGCGTTGACAGCCTCTGCGTTGTTGGCACCGATGCTCGTTCCTGACCTCAACAATGTATGAACTAAGAGCTTTCGTCTACACTACTACCTCCTTGCTTCCTGCCAGGGGACGGGGTCATTTATATAATAAGGTAAGAGCTCAGAAGTAAGAAGTAAGAGGTAAGAACTTAGGGCTTAGGGCTTAGAACCAAACGAAGGCTGAGGGCCGAACGAAGGCGGAAGAACGAGAGACGAGGGGCAGGGGTCTAGAGCCTAGAGACTTTTTTATTGTTTTCTAAATAATTAATAAGGTTGCACAAACCGCTCGCGATGGATTGGGCTTTATCATGTAATTCCTTCTGTTTATCCTGTGTGCAAAAGCCAAAGTCTTCGCACAAGTAGAGCATGGAACGAACCTCAGAACAACTGCCTTTAGCTATGTTCAGGAAATTAATGTATTTGGCATCTGTGCCTGACTCATTACCTTCTGCTATATTGTTCATAATGCTCACGGCTGGCCTCTGAATCTGATCACGAAATCCATAATCCCTGCAGTTCTGCATCATGGCATGGACATCATTTACAAAGGCTCTTGCCTCCTGCCAGATGCGCATTTTTTCAAAATTTCGTTCCATGTTTCTTTTATTTGTCGAGAGTCTGGGGTCTTGGGTCTTGGGTCAAGGGTCGAGGGTGACCACTCTCTATTTCTTATAAATTACTTCGCGGGCAAAGATATGAAAAAGTTTTCTCCCAGCCAAAGATTGGCCGATTTAAAGTTTAGTAATCTTTAAATTTGCGTTAGAAAACTTTTTAGGTTAAGGGTTAAGGATTAAGGGTGAACCTTGGTTAATGGTTAAAGGTTCAGGGTTAAGGGTTGTTTTGCCCTTGGAGGACCACTTCTTGTATGATTTCTTTTCGTATGGCATCTGGCAGAAGGAGAGAAACTATTTAATCTTCAGAAGAAGATGAAGATGTCTGATTCTTGACGGCAACACTTGCATAATGATTATATGCCAACCTCAAAACAGCCATCATACGTTCAAAGACCTGATTGATATTTTCCGTAGAAGACAGAAACTCTTCACAAGTCAACCATACTTCACCATTTGATACAATACTTTTGACTGACTTTATACTTGATGATACATCTATCATCCTTTTAAATACAGCTATATCACTGGCATCTCCTTTTAAGTCTTCTATCCTCGGTAATAATAATCTTATAAATTGAGGATCATCTTCTTTGCGGTATTGAAACAGGAAATTCAATCCATCAGAGCTAAACTTAACAAGAGTTTCATCAGGGGTATCAAATTGAATACCTTTCTCTGTGAGGAAGGTTATAAACTTTGTTATCATATATAAACCTTAATTTAAACAGACGGGTTCTGAACTATGAACTGGCGTATGATACGCTCCTCTTTACAATAATTACTATCAAAGTAATAATCTGTTGAGCAGTCTTCTGGGAAGCGCTGAAGTATCGATATGTTCTTTCTACGCTGTGCAGTATTAGACAGGGACAAAACCAAACTAGGATTTTCTTCAATGACTATCTTGTGCATAGAAATGGTCTTGTTCATATAAGCCAAAATATCTGATGACTTGACAGTGACAAATATCCATCTGTCTGTGTTGTCAGCACAATCTACCCATAAGCTTAACAAATACTGCTGATTGTTTGGCCTGTAATAGCATACAACAAGAGGGGTGCCATCATTTTCAATATCACCAACACGGACAAGACCTTTGGAGAAGTCCGCGACAGTCTTGTATACAACGGAACCTTTCATCTGTTCTGTAGTATTATAACGCGTTTTCATCATCTTTATTGCCTTGACTATCTGGTTTAACAATAGGTGTGGGGGCTCCTTCGACCATGTCTTCGGGTTTCACACCTTTATACATCAAAATGTTTACATGTCCATGCTCCCCTGACGGAGTATCGCTTACTCCATGCTCTGGTGTGACATGTATTGGCTGTATATGTTTTCCTTTTTGTTCATCAAATTTCAGTCCAGCCTGTTCACCTCGTCTGCTTACTCGTATTTCTCTAACCTCATTGTAGGCCGCTATTGCATTTTCGGGTGATGTATAAGCAGAGAGTGCATAGCGTTCAATGAAATCAACCTTTTCTTCAAAAGTGGCCTCTTCAATATTTATATTGGGTACATTGATTGGGTTCTCAGCCTGAACAGCAAAATCACATTCGTTGATAGGATTATGACACCAACGCCATAAATCCTGGTCTTTAGGAGAATATACCTGCTCTATTATTTCTTCAAAAGGAGCAAGCGCATCTTTATATTCTAACTCTTTATCCATGGAGTATTATTAGAAAGTACAATTAATCGAAGCTGATAATGTTCCACCGTATCGTGAATCATCTGTCTCACCAAACTCAATCATAATGTTCCCATCTTTCCGGGTCGTTAAGCACTTGCGAGTTTCCTTTTTCATATTAGAGTTATTATACACAGGATAACCTTTTGTTTTATTATCATACTTATCCGTAACACTTGTTTCACCCTCTAATGTGTCAGATATAACTGTCAGATAAGGGTTTACCAAGGTTACGAAGTCATCATAATATCCTGACTCGCGTCCGTGATGAGCTGCGACTAAGACGTAAGCATTCTTTACTGCCTCCTTAAAGGACTCCCTGGCCATTAATTTTTCAAAGGATGCTTTCTCATTATCCCCGCAAACCACAATTTTTGCATTGCCAAGCTGCAAAACGACGATAGCACTAAAATTATTCTTATTTGACTTGTCGCGCAAAGAGGCAGAGAATACTCTTGCAGACAATCCATCAAATGGATTGCCCGAAGAAGGCTTCTCATCTTCAGTTAATGCTCCTGTAAAACTCTCGGTAAAGTCACAATACTTAACAAAATCATCTTTTTCTCCCTCGCGAGCACTTGCCACAAGTTCCTCTCTAGAGAAATCTTTAACTCTCCATAAAACTTGCGGATAGCCATAATTAATGTTTTGTATGTCACTAAAGTGATCGTGATGTGGATGTGTAATCACCATATATCCTACTGTCTTTAGCAGCAAAGAGCGTAATGGACTTACCCCTGCTTTAGAGCCTAAATCAATTACAATGTATTTCCCGTTAGGTGCAGCTATGTGGACAGCAAGACCAAGCTCCACATCCCATACCTTCATAACCGCTGTTTTTGCCATAATTATTTCTTCAATTTAAGATACTCTGTTAATACCTCTTTTGCATAATAATATGCGCTCTCTTTAAAACGATTCCAAGAAAGAATCAAGACAGCAATAGACAAAAGCCATGAATACCAAACATCATAGAGCATACACTCAACAACAATTGCTACAAATATCACAGTTGTAAAAACAACTCGTGAAAGTGCATAATTGCCGTTAAAATCTGATACGCGATTATCATTATTAGAGCTTACCATCCGCATGGCATAGCCAAACATCTTGTCGGTTGTGGCTTCAGCGTCATCTGTATCCTTCTTCAGAGACTTAACTGCTTCTTCTGCAAAGTAGAACTTAACCTTCTTAATCCCTGTCCATTTCTGACCGGGTACAGGGGTAAGTAACTTATCAGAAGGCTTACCACATATGGTGCAAAAGAGGAATGGTTCAATTAAGCTACTTATAGCATTTAAGAAATAGCCTACCACGTAGCCAGCCGGTATAACGACCCATTCACTGATATCTAAATCTGGGAATAACAACTTCCAGATGGCAAAGAATGCTACTATACCAACAATCAGATTTGATAAAAGGTCGTAATACTTAAAACTCATATTACTTTTGCTACACTTTCCATTGCGGCTCTGCCGCTTAAATAATCCCGCCGGTGGTGGATTTTATAAAGTCACAGCTGACACCTTATTATATATCGGAAGACGGAACGAAGGATGATGTTTGAAGGATAAAGGCCACGCTCGGTGAAAACTTTGGTGGAATTGCGGTTCTTCGCTGACACATTTGTGGTCAAAATTTTTGACCGCAAACCGCGTAACTCGCTGGCATTCAACTCGAACATGTAGTGCATCGGGAATTTATCCAGGTTATTCTTTACCGCCTGATTTATTTCACGAGTTTCAACTCCATAAAGGAATGCTACATCCGCATCGGCAATCACCTCCTGATTACGGATGACAGCTATCTTGCCCTCTACCTCCTTCATCAAGGCTGGTAGCAGGTCTGTATGGTCTTTCTTTACTATATTACTCATTTCGGATGAAACGTTATTCTTCTTTTCCTCCTTTGAACACGAATAACACGAATTGAACGAATAATTTTCTTTCAGATGACTGTCTTATAAGACTGCTTTGTTGAAAACAATGGTTTAATTATATTTGATGAATCTTGAAAACGAGCTTTCAGAAGTTCATCCAACAAAATTAAACTTATCATCTGAAAGAAAAACTAATATCATCATTCGTTAGATTAGTTAGATTTGTGGTCGTTAATAGTATGCTTCTGGGGCGTTTCAGACATTGTAACTTTCCACGAACTTGAGGGCCGCTATCACACGTTCTGTGTGAAAAGATAATTGATCATAAGTCCTATAAGCCCTAAGCTGCAATATTGCAGCCTCGGCACTCAAGACACCGCTCTCGAAAAGGTTTACCGTGGTGAAAACTTTATCGTTGGCGACAGGACCTTGTACCAAGTCGTACTCATGCTTGCGTGACTTACGGCAATCTGTAACAAAATACAACCAAGCCTCATCAGCACCATTGAACCGACGTATATCTAAATCAGCGTTGTCCAGCAAAGCCTCGTCAAACTCATAGACACTAACCACAGCACGCGCAGCACCTTCCCTCTCACGCTTGATATGCGCCCAACGCACAGCCTGCTCCTCGACACTGGTCGTATAGAACCCTTTCCCAAAGTCGGCATTCGACCTACCTGGTCTGAGGGAGGGTTTTCTTATAGCTACCGTTGAACCGTGATAAAGTCTCATTTCTTTCTTTTATTTATAAAACGCTGGATATCATCCAACACATATTCCAATCCCTGAGTATGGAGCAAATCATAGTTGTCGATGACATACTCATTAGCACCAGACTCCTTAAATATAACCCATGCGCGCATCCCGCTTATCTGCTTACGGATAGCATAATTCTCCAGACAGTAGGCGTAGAACTCGAATTCCTCATGCGTAAAACTCCTACTTTCCACATTGCGCGCTGCCTCAAACTCATCGTAAAGAGCCCCGGTGCTAAGATACCACCACTTGGCCCCTTCATCATAGAGCCGCTCGTACATAGGATTGGAATATATGTACACAAGGGCATCTTCCAAAGCAATGCGCTTCCTCTGGGACACATATTCTGCCAACCGTGAAATCTTGATTGGCACAATTTGTTCTTCATATACACCCATGGGAAGTAAGAGGCGAGAGATAATCTCAGTAAGGAATTATTAGTTTATAGATAATAGATAACAGATAATAGTTAATAAATAATAAATAATAGATAAGAGTTATTCTTCCTTTGTCTTAGTTGTCTTGATAATGGAAGTTAATAGTTTAAGGAGCTCATCATTATCCGATTTTAATGAATTAAACTCGTCATCGGTAAAGTACTCAGCAGAATGAATCACATCAAGCCAGTAGTCCGTTTCACCGGCTTCCTTTAGGGCGATATTGAGTTTACTAATAAAGTCCTTGCGGCTCTGCGCATAGAGACCTTCTCGCACGTTAGCACCGATACTGGTGCCGGAACGCAGGAGTTGCTTCGACATCACGGTCTCTTTCTTCTTGTCTCTCAGATAGCGATAGCATTTCGCTATCCGTTTGCCGAACGCCAAACTCTTTTCGCCTACTACACTCTGCGTCGCCACAACATTTATCTATTAACTATTATCTGTTATCTATTATCTATTAACTTTTATCTATTAACTATTTCACAATGCCTTTTTCGAGGTATTCTGCAAGGTTGGTGCGGACTTTGGCGGCAGCACCTTCTGCAGCGATCTTCGCGATATCGTGCTCGACCATTATCTTGACGAGCTCTTCAAATGATGTTTTTGCAGGATTCCATCCAAGTTTTGCCTTGGCCTTTGTCGGATCTCCCCAAAGATTTACTACGTCAGTGGGACGGTAGAAGTCGGGGGAAACGCGGACGACGATATCTCCAGTTGACAATTGAGAATTGACAGTTGACAATTGGGGGGCGATACTCTTGATGATTCCGACTTCGTTGAGGCCTTCGCCTTGGAATTCCAATTCGATGCCGGCATGCTTGAAGGCATAGTAGGCAAACTCACGCACACTGTGCTGAACACCCGTGGCAATGACGAAGTCCTCAGGTTGGTCGTTCTGCAGTATCAGCCACATGCACTCCACATAGTCCTTGGCATAACCCCAGTCGCGCAGCGAGTCCAGATTACCCAGATAGAGGCAGTCCTGCTGACCCTGGGCTATACGGGCAGCAGCGAGCGTTATCTTTCTCGTGACGAAGGTTTCGCCACGACGCTCGCTCTCGTGGTTGAACAGGATACCTGAGCAGCAAAACATGTCGTACGCCTCGCGGTATTCCTTCACAATCCAGTAACCGTACAGCTTGGCAACAGCATAAGGACTGTAGGGATGGAAGGGCGTGTTCTCGTTCTGCGGCACTTCCTCCACCTTGCCATAGAGCTCGGACGTAGAGGCCTGATAGATGCGGCAGGTCTTCTCGAGATGGCAGGCACGTACAGCCTCCAGGACACGAAGCACACCCGTGGCATCCACATCAGCGGTGAATTCGGGTGAATCGAAGCTGACCTGTACGTGGCTCTGAGCAGCGAGGTTGTATATCTCATCGGGCTTCACCTTATCCACCACCTTCACAATGGACATAGAGTCACCGAGGTCTGCGTAGTGCAGGTGGAAATGGGGCTTGCCCTCCAGATGGGCGATACGCTCACGGAAGTCTACGCTGCTCCTGCGGATGATGCCATGGACATCATAGCCCTTGTCGAGCAAAAATTCGGACAAATAGGAGCCATCCTGACCCGTAACTCCAGTGATTAAAGCTGTTTTCATTTTATGTTGGTTTAAGTAGTTTAATTGCTTAGTAGTTTAAAAGGTTTAATTTCACACTGAAAGCACTGAAATCACGGAAAACATTTTCCGAAAAAATACTCCCCAGAGGAAAATTTTTATGTCCTAGTGCTATTTATGAAAAGGAAAATATTTCGAATTGGCACGAACTTCGTTCTTGTGCTGATAGCCCCTTGGCAAAGCCTGTGAGCGAGCTCCCGCTGTTGCCATTGGGCTCTCATCAATCACAATATGATAGCCAATATCGAAATTTAAAATCGGCTTTGCCGTAAAATCGCTTTCAAACATCCGTTTTTAGCGTAAAATGATTATTCTCATCAGGACTAGCCACATGACAATAGATTCTTATTTTATGCGAATGGCGAGAAGCCTGAGCAATTTTACGTGAAAGAATTGAACGATTTTCGATTTTATCACAGCGAGCCTGCAGAGCAGGTGGTTTTGGCGAGAAGCCTGCGATGGAAGCTTGTTTACAAAAGCTGGCAATTCGCCAAAAACCAGAGGGAAGTATTTCCTAGCTGTGAGAAAATATTTTCCTCAAAATAAACAAATTCAGTGATTTCTGTGATTTCTGTGTGAGATTATATTGTTTGTTTATAAAAAAAGCAAGTTTGGCTGTAAGTTTATTTAATTAGTTAAAAATCAATATTAGTTGGGTCGAGCCAGTCTGTCTCAACGGAAAAGGAAGCTGATGAAGCTGAGGTCGTGAAGACGGAACCTGTGAGTTTTGTGACACGGTTGCGCTTGAAGCTAACATTCTCCACCGTCTTAGTGAAGAGTATGTTGTTCTCTGCATCAAAAGCCTGTATCGTGATATCCATCGTCTGCTCGTCTGTGGTCAGGAACACATAGGCTCCAAGCCATATGGGCTCACCAACGGGACGATTGGGCTGGATATCAACAGAGAAACCTGTGTCGGATGTGGCCAGACCCGCAGAGGGGTTGAAGCTCATGCCGCCTGCACCAAAGGTGAAACGCAGGTAGGAGACACCGGCAGAGAGAGCGTCCGTGGAGATGACCTCCATCTTGGACACGAAGCGCGAGAGAGATACCGAGAGGTCCAGAGGTGTGGTACCGGTGACCGTGACGGTCTGCGTCTTGCGGAACGTGTCGCGCACCTTGTCCTCCGTATAAGAGGCAGAGGTGGGACTGGTGAGCGTAATGGGACTCTCGCTGCCATAGCCCAGCACCACCATGGTGTAGGTGCCGATGGGGAGATCGCATGAGAACTCACCAAAGGTCTCGTAGGTGGTGTCGTCTGCACGCAGCTGCGTAAACTTGTAGACTTCATCGTCGTTGTAACCGTAGAAGGCCAGGGTGATGGCCTTGACACCGGCATATTCGGCAACGGAAGTGGCGGACTTGGTGGCGAATTCCTCCATGGACATAGAGAAATCGTTCACACGGACGGTTACCTGCGACGTGCCTGTGGCAACTGCGGGTTGGGGAACCTGAGGTTCGTTGCTGCTAGTGCAGCTTGTGAAAAGCAAGATAAGGCTTGCTAAAATGAAAAACTTTTTCATTTTTTTTTGTTTTTTTATTTAGCCAAACTTGCTTTTTTTATTCAACTAAATAGTTGTTTATATGGACGAGTTGTTAGTGGACGAGTAGACAGGTCATATCCAATAGCCAAAAGCGAACTACCAACTGTCGGTTAATTATCTTTCAATTCATAAATATCACACAGAAAGCACGGAAATCACGGAAAAACATTTTCCGAAAAAAAATACTCCCTAGAGGAAAATGTTTGAATCATGGCGAGAGCTTTGCTCTTATTGTCAACAGACATTTTGGCGAGATTGAAAACAAGCTTTCATCGTCTGCCGCTCAAATCCCCTCAATCACTTAATGATGCCTCATTCTGCAAAATTGAAAATGCTTTAACTTTGCTCAAGCTAAAATCAGGAGGCATGAGGGCTGCTCAAAGAGCCGGAGAAGGATTTCGTGGACATCTGAGAGCTTGTTCTCAAGGGGACACGAGAGACTATCTCCGAGAAGATCAAAGATCTTGCCATCATGACGACATTTTTCTGATATTTTCTGTGATTTCTGTGATTTCCGTGTGAACTTTTATTTTGTTTCGCAGAGGTCTTCTTCCGAGAGGTAGCGGAGGAATTTGCGGGGGATGCCAGTGATGGCGGCGGCAAGGATGTTGCCGATAGGGAGCACCACACAGGTGTTGCCCTTGATGCGCTTGATGCGACCCGTGATACCTGCAAATTCACCTTCCACAATCTGTACCGGCTGGCTGGGCTTGCAGGCATAGTCTAGATTATCCAGGAATATCACCTTGTCGTTGTCTGCAGAGACAACACGCATGAAGTCGTTCATCATGGCGTCGGGGACGTAGAGAATACCCTTCTCGGGCAGCTTACGGCAGTTCTTGTCGTAGACGGGATGCATCGTGTAGCGCACCTGATCGTAGCAACTGTTGCTATGCTTGAGGTCCATGAGGGAACGCAGCGTGGTGCGCACAAAGATGTAGTTGAGCAGCGAGGGCACAAAGGCCATCTTGGTGGGAGACACCTTGACGTACTCCATGGGAACGTAGGTGGCCTCGACGCATTCCTCTGCCTGAAAGAGGCTCTCTATGCGTTTCTGGCGGGCCCGGGAGGAATTGGCAATCCTCAAAGGAAACCAGTGGACTTCACCTTCCGCAATCAGCTGTATGTCGTCCTCCTCTGTCATCGGAACGGGATTTTCAGGCCATATCGGGGGGACACCCCGCATTTCGTTGCGGGGGTATACGGGAAACCCGTCAATAAGCCTGCCTCTACAGTACTGATTATCAGTGACCTCATAAGACAACTGCCCTTTATCCCCAATATATTTCAATATATTACCCGCGACAAAGGTACGAAAAAAGTATGATATGAAGATATTTGGAAAAAAAATATCACGAAAAAGTGTGAATTTTTGTTATAATTCGCTATTTTTGCACCCAGAGAGTCAAAAAAAAGCATTTTTATGCGCAAAACACATACACAAACAATATGAAGAAAACAGACACAATTCAGTGGCTGGGAATCCTGTGCGCACTGCTCCCCATAAGCCTCGCTGCAACAGCAGCCGAGACGGAAACGGAAGACACCCTCAGCACCCTCGTGGTGACCGGTACACGCCTGGAGGCAGAGAGCAGGAACGTGCCCTTCACGGTGACCCGCATCGACAGGGAGACGCTCACGGAGCAGTATCGCAGCTCTGTGCTGCCCACAGTGATGGAACAGACCCCGGGACTGTTTCTCACCTCAAGAGGTGTGATGGGATACAGCGTATCAACAGGCAGCGCAGGTGCGATAAAGGTGAGAGGCGTGGGAGGCGGAGCACAGTTGCTGGTGCTCATTGACGGCCAACCGCAGTACGCAGGACTCATGGGGCACCCCATTGCCGACGCATATCAGACGATGATGACGGAACGCGTGGAGATGATACAGGGACCGGCATCCATGATGTACGGTTCGGGAGCCATGGGAGGTGTGCTCAATATCGTGACCAGGCAGGCAGTGCGGGACACCGTGGCGAGAGAGGTGATGCTGCAGGGAGGCTCGTACGGCAGTTTCGAGGGTGAGGCCTCGGGGCTGTGGAGGAAGGGCCGCTTCTCTGGCAATGCCGGGGTGCAGTACCGCCGCACGGACGGTCACCGCACCAACTCCGCATTCCAGCAGTACGGAGGTTTCTTCAAACTGGGTTATGACATCTCTGACCACTGGAAGCTGAGGGGCGACGTGAACCTCACCCACTTCGATGCAGAGAATCCGGGTCCCGAGGACGCACCCCTCATCGACTGCAAGGCAGACGTGACGAGAGGTCTGGCATCGCTGTCAGTGGACAACAGATACGAGAGGTGGAGCGGCAGCGTGAGAGGATATTATGACTGGGGTCGTCACACCGTGGACGACGGCTACAACGAGGGAGGCAGGCCAAGGACCACACTGTACGAACACAAAGATTTCATCGGGGGAATCACTGCCTACGAGACAGCCAAACTGTGGCAGGGAGGCCTCGTGACGCTGGGACTGGACTGGCAGCATTTCGGGGGCTCTGCATGGAACGAGGACAAGGTGAACGGCGACAGGACATACCTCACCAAGGACGACGAGGGCAACCCCACACGATGGCAGTCGCAGGACGAGGTGGGCGTATATCTCGACCTGAGACAGGATATAGCACGATGGGTGACGCTGGATGCCGGTGCCCGCTACGACTGGCACTCAGTGACGGGCTCGCAGTGCATACCGCAGGGAGGCGTGTCAGTGCATGTGACACGGCAGTCGGACATCAAGGCATCCGTGTCGAAGGGTTTCCGCTCCCCCACGATAAGGGAGATGTATATGTTCCCACCCGCAAGCACGGATCTGGAACCAGAGAAGATGATACAGTATGAACTCTCCTTCACGCAGCGCTTTGCCGGCAAGGGCGAGGCGGGAGCCAACGTGTTCTATATCGACGGTGACAACCTCATCACGACAGTGCGCACGGGAGGAAGGCCCAGGAACGTGAACAGCGGTGACTTCAGGAACTGCGGCATAGAGGTGTTCGGCCACTACAGGTTCACACCCCGCTGGAAGGTGGCGGCCAACTACTCGTACCTGCACCAGAGCAACCCCATGGAGGGAGCCCCGGAGCACAAACTCTTCGTATCAGCAGCATATACCCACCCCAGATGGGGAGCCATGGTGTCGCTGCAGCATATCAACGGACTCTACCTGGCAGCGGGCGAGGACGCACCGCAGGAGCAGTTCACCCTGCTGAATATCGACCTGCACTACAACGTCACACTGTCGAAGGCCAACGCACAGAGCATGACGCTATTCGTGAAGGGTGAAAACCTGCTGGCACAGAGCTATCAGACCTATGCCGGATACTATATGCCAAGAGCAACAGTGTTCGGGGGAGTGAGAGCGAGCTTTTAGAGAATTGACAATTGATAATTGACAATTGAGAATTGATAATTGATAATTGATAATTGACAATTGAGAATTGATAATTGACAATTGAGAATTGAGAATTATGGCGAAGGCAATTCAAATCAAAAGCAGGAATTTTGCCATACGTATTGTAGGATGCTATAAGTTCCTGGTGGAACAGAAAAACGAATATATCATGTCGAAACAATTACTTCGATGTGGGACAAGCATCGGAGCAAATACTCGTGAAAGCAAAAATGCCCAGTCGCGTATGGACTTTCTGAATAAGTTAAATATAGCTTTAAAAGAGGCTGATGAAACAGAGTATTGGCTTGACCTTCTTCATGCGACAAACTACCTTGATGATACACAGTATGAGTCTGTCAATTCGGACTGTGCAGAGCTCATCAAATTACTTACTTCAATAATTAAGAAACTCAAAGAGACAGTTGAATAAAATTAATTGTCAATTGTAATTTGTCAATTATCAATTAAACCAAGTTAGTATGGGACAGTACTGGACACGCAAGGGAGACCAGGAGGACCTGGATGAGAAGACGGTGTGCCCGTGGGCAGATGCCGTGGCAGGGGGCAACAGGCCCCGCATACTGCCCCACTACCGGGTGGTGTGTGCCGTGGTGGAGCACGAAGGGCGCATACTGTGCATGCAGAAACCTGTGACCAGATATGCCTACACATCGCTGCACTGGGAGTTCCCGGGAGGCAAGGTGGAAGAGGGAGAGAGCAACGAGGAGGCACTCAGACGTGAACTGCTGGAGGAGATGGACTATGAGGTGGAAGTGGGCGATTTCATCGGGGAAACATCGCACACATACCCCGACTTCAGTATCACCCTGGCAGCCTACTGGTGCACAGCAAAAACGACGCAATTCACCATGAAGGAGCATGCCGCCTACAAGTGGTGCACACCCGGGGAGATGAGGGAACTGGAATGGTGCGCAGCGGATGCCCCGCTGCTGGACATGATTCAGGAGGGCATGGCATAGAGCCCGTGCTCCTGAATATAGCGCATGACAAGGGGGGAGACGAGACGGGAGGCCTCATCACGCTCGGAAGGCGTGCCTGAGAGGAGGCGTCGCACATCCGTGCTGGAGACATCGTAGGTGGGAGCATCGACAATGCGTATGCCCCGAGCTTCAGGAAAATCCGAGGGACCAGCCTCCGCAGGATAACCCGGACGCGGATAGACCACGAGGCGGAATTCGCGCAGGATGTCCTGCCAGCGGTACCAACGGGTGAAGTGCTGCCAGTTGTCGCTGCCTATGATGAAATGGAACTCATGCTCCGGGTGCTGCTCACGGAGGCGCTGGAGGGTGTGGTAGGAATAGCTGGGACGAGGCATATCATCCTCCACAGTGGATATGCTGAGGGCATCGTGTCCTTCTATGGCAAGGCGCAGCATAGCGAGACGGTCGGCATCAGGAGCCATCTGCACAGCTGTGGCAGCCTTGAGGGGATTGAGGGGACTGCGTATCAGCCACACGGCATCCACCACATGCTCGTGCACGAACCACTCCGCAAGAGCCACATGGCCGTTGTGCACAGGATTGAAGGAACCGCTGAAAATGCCGACGTGCATTGTTGAGAATTGAGAATTGACAATTGACAATTGAGAGTTTAGAGGGTGAGGCCATCGCGGGATATTATGGCCTCGATGCGGGAGAGCTGGTCGGAAGTGAAGTCCGGACCCTCGATGCTGAGGAGATTGTCCTCCAACTGGTGCACTGAGGAGGTGCCCAGGATGACGCTGGTGACCCTCTCGTCGTGGAGCAGCCACTGTATGGCCATCTGCGGCAGCGACTGTCCACGCTCCTCTGCAATGGCAGAAAGGAGGCGCGAGGCCTCAATGCGGGGCTCCGTGACCTGTGTGCGCTGCAGGAAACCCGTAGCCTTTGCCGCACGGCTGTCCTCAGGGATGCCGTTGAGATACTTACCCGTGAGCAGACCCTGCGCCAGGGGGGAGAAGCAGATGAAACCGCTGCCCTCGCGTGAGGCCAGGTCGAGATTGGGACGGGCAAGGGTGTTGAACATGGAGGCACGGTACTGACTCACGAGGCAGGGGGTGTCGTGCTCGCGCAGGTACTCATAGCAGCGACGCTGCTGCTCAAGGGGATACTTGGATATACCCACGTAGAGCGCCTTACCGCTGCGCACGAGGTCCACAAGGGCCTGCATGGTCTCCTCAACAGGTGTGACACCGTCGTAGCGGTGACTGTAGAAGATATCCACATAGTCGAGACCCATGCGACGCAGGCTCTGGTCGCAGGAAGCAATGATGTTCTTACGCGAGGAACCCGTGCCATAGACACCCGGCCACATATCGTGACCGGCCTTGGTGGACACCAGTATCTCATCGCGATGGCCCTGGAGCTGCTGACGGAGTATCTTACCGAAGTTCTCCTCAGCCGTGCCGGGTTCGGGACCGTAGTTGTTGGCAAGGTCGAAATGGCATATACCGCTGTCGAATGCCTTGAGGAGCATCTGCCGGGCAACAGAGAAATCGTCCACACTGCCGAAATTGTGCCACAGGCCGAGAGAAAGTACCGGGAGCTGTATGCCGCTGGCACCGCAATATCTGTATATCATAACGGGGATGTATTGTCAGAAGAAGGGGAAAGGAAGAGGCGACGGTATTCGCTCTCGAAATTGGGCGTGAAGACGTCCTTGCCCATGGTGGCGAGCAGTTCCTCACGCGACCAGAAGCGGCCTCCCGAGGTCTCTGCACTGGGATGAAGCGGGTCATCCCACGTGAGGCGATGGGCATAGACCAGTTCGCGCTCGCGTGCGCTCGTGAAGATATAGGTGTCGAGCCGCTCGGGAGAGAGCCCACGGAGGTCGATACCCATTTCCTCAAGCGTCTCGCGACGGAGTGCCATCTCCACGTTCTCACCAAGGGCTACGTGACCGCCTACGGCCGTATCCCAGCGTCCGGGCTGTATGTCCTTCCATTCGGGACGCTTCTGGAGATATATGTCACCCTGACTGTTGAAGATGTGGAGATGCACCACGGGATGCAGGAGCATCGACTTGCCGTCGTGGCACTCGCCACGGGTGGCGGCACCTGTGATGCACCCCTGTTCGTCCACAACAGGGAACATCTCCTGCATATTATCGCTGACGGTAGCTATCATGGCTATATCTCGAATGAAAGGCCGTCGTAGGCCAGATGGATGCCCTCGGGGAGCCACGACTCCTCGTAGTCGTAGAGACCTATGTCGTGGCACATGTGTATGAGGTAGGTGGGCTGGGGCCCTATCCAGCGGGCTATGCGGCAGGCCTGCTCTATGGTCTGGTGGCTGTGGTGGGGACGGTGGCGAAGACCGTTGATGATGAGTGTCTTGACACCATGCATCACGGAGAGCTGGTCCTCGGATGCTGACTTCATGTCAGTGATATAACCCAGGTCGCCTATGCGGAAGCCCAGTATGGGCAGTTTGCCGTGCATCACCTCTATGGCAGTGACAGGTATGTCGCCCACCATAAATTTATCACCCGGAGCCGTCTCCACGAGGCGCAAGCGGGGCACACCGGGATAGGCGTGCTCAGCAAAGCAGTAGGGGATGCGCTCGCGCATGTGCTTACAGGAGTAGGCATTGGCATAGAGCGGTATCTCGTGGGCATAACTGAGCGGTCGCAGGTCGTCGATACCCCCCACATGGTCGTAGTGCTCATGCGTGATGAGCACCCCGTCGATGCGTCCCAGGTCTGCCCGGGGCCAGTTGCTCTTCTCGGGAGGCCAGTCCCCGTGGAAGTTGACGGAGAGCATCTGCTGACGGAAGTCGGGACCGCAGTCCACGAGGAGGTTGGTGGAGGGGGTCTGTATCAGGGCACTGCTGCGCAGGTGATGGTCGCGAGGGTCTGTGCTCCTGCAAACAAAGCACTGGCAACCAACCACGGGTGTGCCGCAACTGGTGCCAGTGCCAAGAAGAGTGACTTTCATCGTTTATTGCGTCTGCCCCCACGAGGAGGGCAGATGAAAGAATACGGGTTAGTCTGCCAGTTTTGCGCAGATGAATTCACGGTTGAGGCGTGCGATGTTGCTGATGCTCTCGCACTTGGGGCATACAGCCTCGCAGGCACGTGTGTTGGTGCAGTTGCCGAAGCCCAGTTCGTCCATCTTGGCCACCATGGCCTTGGCACGCTTGGCTGCCTCCACCTGTCCCTGGGGAAGGAGGGCGAGCTGGCTCACCTTGGAGCTCACGAAGAGCATGGCTGAACCGTTCTTACAAGCTGCTACGCAGGCACCGCAACCGATGCATGTAGCGCAGTCCATTGCCTCGTCTGCAGCCTCCTTGGAGATGAGGATAGCGTTTGCATCCTGAGCCTGTCCGGCACGTACGGAGGTGTAGCCGCCTGCCTGGATAATCTTATCGAAGGCATTACGGTCCACCATACAGTCCTTGATGACGGGGAAGCCTGCAGAGCGCCAGGGCTCTACGGTGATGGTCTCACCGTCCTTGAACTTGCGCATATAGAGCTGGCAGGTGGTGGCACCGCGCTCTGTCTTGCCATGAGGCGTACCGTTGATATAGAGGGAACACATACCGCAGATGCCCTCACGGCAGTCGTGGTCGAAAACGAAGGGTTCCTTACCCTCGTTGATGAGTTCCTCGTTCATGATGTCAAGAGCCTCCAGGAAACTGGTATCGTCCGGAATGTTCTTCAACACGTGAGTATCGAAATGACCCTTCTCTTTGGGGCCGTTCTGCTTCCAGAACTTAATCGTTACAGTCAAATTCTTTGCCATAGTTTTGTTTTTTAAGTTGACAAGTAAACAAGTTGACGAGTAAGGTAACTATTTTGTCAACTATTTTTTGTAATTTCGCTGCTGCACCTTGATAATCTCGTAGTTGAGGGGCTCCTTGATGAGTTCGGGCTTCGTCTCGTCGTCCTTCTGGTACTCCCAGCAACCGACATAGAAGAAGTTCTTGTCATCACGCTTTGCCTCACCTTCCTCTGTCTGGTGCTCCTCACGGAAGTGGCCGCCACAGCTCTCCTCACGATGGAGGGCATCCTGTGCCACCAGTTCACCCATGAGGATGAAGTCTCTCAGATGGATAGCCTTATCAAGCTCCACATTGAGGCCTTCCTTGGTGCCGGGGATGAAGAGGTTGGTGTTGAACTCCTTGCGAAGGTTCTTCAGGAGCTTGAGACCCTCCTCGAGGCCTTCCTTGGTGCGACCCATGCCCACGTGCTCCCACATGATGTGGCCGAGCTCCTTGTGGATGGAGTCAACAGAGCGCTTACCCTTGATGTTCATCAGACGGTCTATCTCATCGCTGACAGCCTTCTCCGTAGCCTCGAATTCGGGCAGGTCGGTAGAGAGACGAGGCCAGATGTCCTGGTCTGCGAGATAGTTCTGAATGGTGTAAGGCAGTACGAAATAACCGTCAGCCAGACCCTGCATGAGGGCAGATGCACCAAGGCGGTTTGCACCGTGATCTGAGAAGTTGCACTCACCTATGGCGAAGAGGCCGGGGATGGATGTCTGCAGTTCGTAGTCGACCCAGATACCGCCCATCGTGTAGTGGATGGCGGGGAATATCATCATGGGCTTATAGTATTCTACACCGTTGACGGTCTTTGCCAGTTCACCGGGATTCACGTCAGTAATCTCCTCGTACATATCGAAGAGGTTGCCGTAGCGCTGACGTATCTCGTTGATGCCCAGACGCTGGATGCTCTCAGAGAAATCGAGGAACACGGCCAGACCTGTATTGTTCACACCAAAGCCCTTGTCGCAGCGCTCCTTGGCAGCACGTGATGCCACGTCGCGGGGCACAAGGTTGCCGAAGGCGGGATAACGACGCTCCAGATAGTAGTCGCGATCCTCCTCGGGAATCTCCCAGCCCTGCAGGGTGCCTTCCTGCAGCTTCTTGGCATCCTCAAGCTTCTTGGGCACCCAGATACGGCCGTCGTTGCGCAGAGACTCTGACATGAGGGTCAGCTTGGACTGCTTGTCACCGTGCACGGGGATACAGGTGGGGTGAATCTGCACGTAGGAGGGGTTGGCCATGTAGGCACCCTTACGGTAGCACTGGATGGCAGCTGTGCAGTTGCAACCCATGGCGTTTGTGGAGAGGAAGTAGGCATTTCCGTAACCGCCAGTAGCGATCACCACTGCATTGGCAGAGAAACGCTCCAGCTTGCCTGTGACGAGGTTCTTGACGATGATACCGCGTGCACGGCCGTCAACGATAACCACGTCCTCCATCTCGTAGCGGGTGTAGAGCTTCACCTTACCGCGCTGCACCTCCTTGGAGAGGCTAGAGTAAGCACCCAGCAGGAGCTGCTGACCGGTCTGACCCTTAGCATAGAAGGTGCGGCTCACCTGAGCACCGCCAAAGGAGCGGTTTGCCAGCATGCCACCGTACTCACGTGCGAAGGGAACACCCTGTGCCACGCACTGGTCGATGATGTTGTTGCTCACCTCAGCAAGACGGTACACATTGGCCTCACGGGCACGGTAGTCACCGCCCTTCACTGTGTCGTAGAAGAGGCGGTATACGGAGTCGCCGTCGTTCTGATAGTTCTTGGCTGCATTGATACCACCCTGAGCGGCAATGGAGTGCGCACGACGGGGAGAGTCCTGAATGCAGAAGTTATATACATTGAAACCCATCTCTGCCAACGAAGAGGCTGCACTGGCACCAGCCAGACCTGTGCCCACCACGATGACATCGAGCTTCAGTTTGTTCTTGGGGTTAACGAGACGCTGATGAGCCTTGTAGTTGGTCCATTTCTCAGCAACGGGTCCCTCGGGGATTCTTGAATCTATAGTCTTTGCCATAGTATTGAACTTTTTTATTGGTTACAGACAAACACAGCTTGAACAACTCTGGGAAGGACATGTCCCTGCGTAGTCGCAAGGAACATAACCGCAGCAGAAGGCAACGGCCACAGCAGCGAACATCAGGATGATGACGGTGCTGTAGACAAGACCGATGGCACGCCAGCGGCAGAACCACAGCTTACCGCTCCAACCCATAGTCTGCATGGCAGACCAGAAACCGTGGGTGAGGTGGAACCACAGGGCACACAGCCACACGAGGTAGATGCATGTGTAGACAGGGCACTGGAAGGTGTTGATAATCCAATAAACACCGTTTGCTGCATTCTGGGCTGCTTCGCCCTCGATGAGCTCTGCTGCCATCATGTTCCACCAGAAGTTGTAGAGGTGGAGGCACATGCCCAGGATGACAATGACACCGAGGACAAACATGTTCTGCGAAGCCCACTCCACCTTTTCCGGCTTGTCGGTCACAGCGTACTTGTCCTTGCCGCGGGCACGGTCGTTCTGCAGAGTGAGCACTGCTGCAAAGACGAAGTGAAGCACGACCAGGGCAGCCAGGCCAACGGTTGCCGCTACAGCATACCAGTTAGCTCCCAGCATCTCACAGATCCAATTGTAGCCCTCGGCACTGATGAGAGCCACCACGTTCATTGACGCATGGAAGGTCAAGAACAGGATAAGAGCCATGCCCGTGACGGACATCACTACTTTCCTACCAATTGATGAGTTGATTAACCACATAGGATTTCTTTGTTTTTGATTGAATATTGTTTGTTGTTAATTATTGTTGAAACTGTAATGGTATTATCACTGATTTTAGGTATTTCCGCACGCAAATGTATAAAAAAAATGAGAGTTGGCGTTTGTGAGAAGGCGGTTTTTTTGGTTTTTTTTCAAATAATGACTAATTTTGTACCCAGTTGAGACGATTTGGATGACATTCTCCTACGAGGTCATAGTGATTGGAGCCGGTCATGCCGGTGCGGAAGCTGCCACAGCGGCAGCCAGACTTGGGGCACATACGTGTCTCATCACTATGGACATGAACAAAATCGCTCAGATGTCATGCAACCCTGCCGTGGGCGGCATTGCCAAAGGACAGATAGTGAGGGAGATAGATGCCATGGGAGGGCATATGGGCATGGTGGCTGACAGCACAGCTATACAGTTTCGCATGCTCAACCTCTCCAAAGGTCCCGCCATGTGGAGCCCCAGAAGCCAGTGCGACAGGGGTAAGTTCATATGGAAATGGCGCGAGGTTCTGGAGAACCAGGACAATCTGGACATCTGGCAGGACCAGGTGGTGGAACTGCTGGTGGAGGAGCAGGATGGCGGGGTGAAGCATGTGAGCGGAGTGCGCACACTGCTCGATGTCACCTTCAAGGCCCCGTGCGTGATACTCACGGCAGGCACCTTCCTCAACGGACTGATGCACATCGGTCGCACCAAGATACAGGGGGGACGCTGCGCAGAACCGGCAGCACTGTACCTCACGGAGAGCATCGCCAGGCACGGCCTCACACAGGGTCGCATGAAGACCGGCACACCGGTGCGCATCGACGGCAGGACTGTGCATTTCGACGAGATGGAACGGCAGGACGGAGACACGGGATTCCATAAGTTCTCATTCATGGGAGAGGCACGTCAGTTGCCGCAGTTGCCCTGCTGGATTACCGCCACAAACCCACGCGTTCACGAGAGGCTGAAGAGCGCCCTGCCCGACTCTCCCCTCTTCAACGGACAGATACAGAGCATAGGGCCCCGCTACTGCCCCAGCATAGAGACAAAGCTCGTCACCTTTGCGGACAAGGACCAGCATCTGCTCTTTCTGGAACCGGAAGGTACGGACACCAACGAATACTACCTGAACGGGTTCTCCTCGTCGCTTCCCGTCGACGCACAGATAGAGGCGCTGCACGAGATTCCGGCCTTCAGGGACCTGAGGGTGTACCGCCCGGGGTATGCCATAGAGTACGACTATTTCGACCCCACACAACTGCGCCACACACTGGAGTCCAAACTGGTGGAGGGACTGTTCCTGGCAGGTCAGGTGAACGGCACGACGGGATATGAAGAGGCCGCAGGACAGGGTCTTGTGGCAGGTCTGAATGCGGCGCTCAAGTGCGCCTCATACGGCAGCGGAGAGGAGGGGAGAACATTCACTCTGGCAAGAGACGAGGCATATATAGGAGTGCTGATAGACGACCTTGTGACCAAGGGTGTGGACGAGCCTTACCGCATGTTCACCTCGAGGGCAGAGTACCGCATCCTGCTGCGTCAGGACGATGCCGACAGGCGCCTGACAGAAAGGGCCTACAGCATCGGAGCAGCCACAGAGGAGCGCTACAGGCAGTGGATGAAGAAGAAGGATGATATCGACAGGCTGCTGCAGTTCACACAGGATTTCTCTGTGAAGATGGACCGCATCAATCCCCATCTGGAACAGCTGGGCACGACTCCCCTGGAAAGAGGTTGCCGCCTCTCTACCCTACTGGCACGCCCACAGCTCAACCTCACCAATCTCGCTGCTGTCATACCACAACTGAAGGCACAACTGGACGGCATAACCAACAAACGCGAGGAGATCTTGGAGGCTACGGAAGTGCTCATCAAATACGAAGGATATATACAGCGGGAACGCGAGTTTGCCGAGAAGATGCACCGCCTGGAAAACATACGTATAGAGGGGCATTTCGACTACTCCAAGCTGCAGTCGCTGTCCACAGAGGCCCGACAGAAACTGGAGCGCCTGCGCCCCACATCACTGGGTCAGGCATCACGTATTCCGGGTGTGTCGCCATCGGATATAAACGCACTTCTGGTGCTGCTCGGACGATAATGTTCCACGTGAAACATCTTGTTTGACCTGCATAATTTAATATCATAAAATATCAAGCCCTATGAACAACAAGAAACTTTTGGAAAACCTGAGATGTATTCCCGACTTCCCCAAAAAAGGCATCAACTTCCGTGACGTGACAACGCTGTATAAGAGCGCAGAGTGCATGCAAATCATGCTGGACGAACTGTATGAATTATACAAGGACAAGGGTATCACGAAAATTGTAGGTATAGAAAGTCGAGGCTTTATCATGGCAGCCGCTTTGGCAGACAGATTGAAGGCAGGAGTCGTGTTGGCAAGAAAACCGGGAAAGCTGCCTGCAACGGTGGTCAAGGAATCATTCTCCAAGGAGTATGGTGTGGACACTGTGGAGATGCATCTGGACTCCATCGACGAGAACGACGTGGTGCTGATCCACGACGACCTGCTGGCCACAGGAGGTACTGCAAAAGCCACATGGAAACTGGTGAAGCATTTCAACCCCAAGAAGATTTACATGAACTTCATCATTGAAATCACTGACGAAGGTTTGCATGGCCGCGACATGTTTGAGGGATTGGTTGACGTTACCACCCTGATGGTGATATAGGCCTCACCCCATCCCACCCGAACAGACATATCATTACCGGATGACTTCAGAAGAGAATAAGGCACGGCTGGAAAGGCTGAAGGGCATCGTGGCATCGCTGCCCGAGAGGCCCGGATGCTACCAGTATCTGGATGAGACCGGTACTATAATATATGTAGGCAAGGCAAAGAACCTGAAGCGACGTGTGTCCAGCTATTTCCACCGTGAGCACGATTCGCGCAAGACGGCAATACTGGTATCCAAGATACACGACATAAAATACATTGTCGTAAACACCGAGGAAGACGCACTGCTGCTAGAGAACAATCTCATCAAGCAGTGGACCCCCAGATACAACATACTGCTGAAAGACGGCAAGACGTATCCCAGCATCTGCGTCACCAACGAGTATTTCCCCCGTATCTTCCAAACACGCAGAATCAATCGGAAAACGGGAACGTACTACGGTCCCTACAGCCACGTGCCTACGCTCTATGCGCTGCTGGATATCATCAAACAACTGTTCCCCATACGCAGATGCCAGGAGCATATCAGCGAAGAAACCATCAAAAACGGCAAACATAAGCTCTGCCTTGAGTACCACATCAAGAACTGCATGGGGCCGTGTGTGGGTATGCAGTCGCACGATGAATACATGAAATTCATTTCGCAAGCCAAGGAGATACTTGCAGGCAACACGTCGCTGCTGGAGCATCAGCTGCTCGATGAAATGCAGCAATTGGCCTCAGATATGCGTTTTGAGGAAGCGGAGTGCGTGCGCAAGAAATACGAGACGCTGCAGAACTACCGATCAAAATCGGAAGTGGTGTCCTCAACGATACACAATATCGACGTGTTCAATATCGAGGACAACGACAGGGTGTGCTACATCAATTACCTGCATGTGGCGCACGGGTGCATCACTCAGGCCTTTACCTTCGAATATGCGAAGAAACTGGACGAATCTCCCGAAGAGCTCCTGCTTTTCGGTATCACGGAAATGAGGTGCAGATTCAATAGCAACAGTCGGGAAATAGTTGTACCGTTCCACGTGGAACAATTCTCCCCTGACATCACAATAACCATACCCCAGAAGGGCGATAAGAAGAAGCTGCTTGAGCTGTCAAAACTGAACGTACTGCAGTATAAAAAGGACCGTCTGCAGCAATCGGACAAGCTCAATCCCGAGCAAAAACAGACGAGAGTGCTGAAGGAACTGCAGAGTGCGCTCAATCTGGAACGGCTGCCGATGCACATAGAATGCTTCGACAACTCAAATATAAGCGGTACGGATCCTGTGGCCGGATGTGTGGTGTTCAGAAAGGCTAAACCCTGCAAAAAGGACTACAGGACCTATAATATAAAAACTGTGGAAGGACCGGACGATTACGCCTCGATGCAAGAGGTGATAAGGCGTCGCTATACGCGTATGACGGAGGAGGGCACTCCCCTACCCGACCTCATAATAACTGATGGTGGAATCGGTCAGATGACATCCGTGAGAGAGGTGGTGGAAGACGAGTTGCATCTGAATATTCCCATAGCGGGTCTGGCCAAGGACAACAGGCACAGAACGCACGAACTGCTGTTCGGATTTCCCCCGTCCACGATACAGATGAAGACCGACTCTGCCCTGTTCCGTCTGCTCACACAGATACAGGATGAAGTGCACAGATTTGCCATAAGTTTCCATCGCAGCAAGAGGAGCAAAAGACAGGTGGCGAGCGAACTGGACAGTATACCGGGAATAGGTGCTAAGACCAAGGACATGCTGCTGGGTCATTTCCACAGTATTGCCCGCATAAAGAAGGCCTCTCGCGATGAAATCGCTTCAATAATAGGTCAAGCAAAAACGGACAAAATATTTGATTATCTTAAACAATAGACATATATGGAAGAAAACAAGTATGCACAGGCACTTGCCAAGTATGACACCTCGCTCGACGACGCTCAGGTGAAGAAAGCCGTAGGCAATATTCTCAAGAATCTATCGGAAAATGACACGCCTGAGGTGATGAAATTCCTCTTTAGCTGCATCGAGTTAACATCGCTAAAGACAACGGATTCCGAAGAAACCATCATGGCCCTCACGGAAAAGGTGAACAGGTTTGACGAGGAGTATCACGAACTGCCCCATGTGGCCACCATTTGCGTATATCCCTGCTACGCATCCATCGTGAGGGATACGCTGCAGGTGGACGGTGTGGAGATAGCCTGCGTGAGCGGCAGTTTCCCCTCCTCTCAAGCACTTATTGAAGTTAAAGTGGCGGAAACAGCGCTGGCATGCAAGGACGGTGCAACAGAGATAGATACCGTGATGAGTGTGGGCCGTTTCCTGCACGATGACTACGAGACGGTGTGCGATGAAATCTCGGAACTGAAGGCCGTGTGCGGTGACAACAGGATGAAGGTGATACTCGAAACAAGCCTCCTGGGCAGTGCCGGAAATGTGAAGAAAGCATCGCTTCTGGCGATGTATGCGGGTGCGGATTTCATCAAGACAAGTACGGGCAAGGAACAGTCTGTGGCAACACCCGAAGCTGCATACGTGATGTGTCAGGCCATCAAGGAGTATTACGAGAAGACAGGTATACGTATCGGTTTCAAACCCGCAGGCGGTCTCAACACGGTGGAGGATGCACTCTCCTACTACACCATCGTCAAAGAGGTGTTGGGCAAGGAGTGGTTGAGCAACGAGTACTTCAGACTGGGTACAAGTCGCCTCTCTAACCTCCTTCTGAGCCGTATAATTGGTCGGGAAGTGAATTTTTTCTGATTTCAGGCCATTCTCAAACAAGCGCAAACGCTGCTATTTCTTTAAAATCAAAGAGATAGCGGCGTTTTTCTTGTATTACCATTTTCTGCCAGCTACGAAAGATATGTACTCTTTCAGGGGAATTAGCATCTCTTTCACGCGAATTCCCTCAAGAAGGCCCTGAGTCATGTTGCAGAAGTCGTCCATCGTCTTCTCAGCATACACGATGCCGTCTCCCTCGATCACCATACGTACGATGTCGGCAATCTGCCCGTCCGTTGCCCTACCCTTCCTTATAGATAATATAGTGTCGCGAAGTTCGGGTCGCGAGTGCGCAAGATGTATCACAGGAAGAGTGAGCTTGCCCTCACGCATATCCTGACCGACGGGTTTACCCAAAGCTCCATTCCCGTCCTTGTCGTCCGCAATGTAGTCGAGGATGTCGTCACGGAGCTGGAAACAGATGCCGGCCAGAGTGCCCAGTCCCTTAAAGCGGGCTATGTCACCCTTGTCGCCTCCGCTCAAGAGCGCACCCAATTCTGCACAGGCAGAAAAGAGCGATGCCGTCTTCTTGCGTATGATGTCATAGTAGGCAGCTTCGGTTATCTCCTCGGAATCGAGATTGTCCAGTTGCTCGAGTTCGCCCTGAGCCAGTGTCTGACCCAGTTGCGCCACCACCTTCACGGCTCTCTGGCTACGTGTCATCACAGCATGCTCGAGCGCCTTTGAGAGAAGGAAGTCGCCTACAAGGACGGCAGCCTGGTTGCTCAGATAGGCATTCAGCGACTTGCGACCGCGACGCATCGAACTTTCATCCACCACGTCGTCGTGAACAAGAGAGGCGGTGTGAAGCAGTTCGAGAGCACATGCTGCATGCATGCACTTGAGGTTGACCTTGCCGCACGACTTGGCCGCAAGCATCACGAGCATGGGCCTCATCTGCTTTCCCCTGCGCTGGATGATATAGTCCAACGCAGTCTTGAGCATTCCGTTGCCGGTGGACAGGGAAGAGGTGAACAGAGCATTGAACTGCTCCATTTCATCCTTAATGGACTGCTGTATGGTTTCTAACGATGTCAAAAATCCACAAATTTCGGCACAAAGATATAAAAAAGGTCAGAGCTTACGGGTTAGGTCGACAAGTTTTTTTGTCTAAGTGAGGATTTTATTGTATTTTTGCAGCATGAAGTTGTTTCTTTTAGACGGATATGCACTCATTTATCGGGCATACTATGCCTTCATAAATGCTCCACGCATCAACTCGAAAGGGCAAAACACCAGTGCCGTTTTGGGGTTTGTCAACACGTTGGAGGAAATACTTCGCAAGCAACAGCCCACACACATCGGTGTGGCATTCGACCCTCACGGGGGTACGTTCCGTCACGAGGCGTTCCCGAGCTATAAGGCCCAGAGAGAGCAGACACCCGAGGCCATCACCTTCGCAGTGCCCGTCATCAAACAGATACTGGAGGCTTACCGCATTCCGGTTCTGGAGGTGCCCAGGTATGAGGCAGACGACGTCATAGGAGCCTTGTCGCACCAGGCAGACGGGCTGGGTATAGACACAGTGATGATAACGCCCGACAAGGACTACGGGCAACTGGTGACGGAACGTGTCTCCATGCTGCGCCCGCCTGTGGGCAAGAGCGACTGGACCCTGATGGGACCCAAGGAGGTATGCGAAAAGTGGGGGATAGAGAATCCACGTCAGGTAATAGACATACTGGGACTGATGGGTGATGCCTCAGACAATATACCGGGCTGCCCGGGAGTGGGGGAGAAGACCGCAATGAATCTCATACAGCAATTTGGAGGTGTGGAGAACCTTCTCAACCATACCGACGAACTCAAAGGGGCCCTGCAGAAGAAAATCACGGATAACAAGCAGCAGATACGCGACAGCTACTGGCTTGCCACCATCGCTCTCGATGTTCCCATCACTCTCGATATGAACCTCTTGGAGCGGAAAGACGCTGACGAGAATGCCTTGCGGCAGCTCTTTGAGTCGCTGGAATTCGGGTTCCTCCTGAAGAAGCGTGCAAGTGCCGCACCTGTTCCTGCTGCCGCAGCCAAGCCCAAGAAGGCTGTAACGGATACGGCACAGCTGGATCTCTTCTCCGACTTCACACAGGAAGAAACAACTGCTGCGGTCACGACACCGGCAGAAGCGCTTATCGAGACTGACGAGGAAGTGGTGGGACATGACCTCAAGAGCATATTCCGGGAGAACGGTCGCCAGTGGCCCGACAAACCCTGTTTCGACACCATGCTGGCACACTATCTCCTTCATCCCGAGATGACGCACAGCCTGGCCACGATACAGCAGGGAGAAGACCTCATGGGGCTGCGTAAGCGTCTGGAGAAGGAACTGCGCGAGGAGAACCTCTGGGAACTCTTCCGCACCATAGAGATGCCCCTCGCACCCGTGCTTCTCGATATGGAACGCGTGGGAGCACGCATTGATACGGAAGGTCTGAAAGAGACCTCGCGACACTATACGGAACGCATGAACACCCTTGAGCAGGAAATACACGAGCTGTCCGGTATGCAGGGCTTCAATGTGTCGTCACCGCGTCAGGTAGGGGAGGTGCTTTTCGACCATCTGCACCTCATGGAGAAACCCAAGAAGACCAAGACGGGACAGTATGTCACCTCTGAAGAGGTGTTGGAAAGCCTCCGGGGCACTCATCCCATAGTGGACAAGATACTGCAGCACCGCAGCCTGAAGAAGCTTCTGGGCACATATATCGATGCTCTGCCGCTGCTCATCAACAAGGAGACGGGTCACATACACACCACCTTCAATCAGGCTGTCACCGCCACGGGACGCCTGTCCTCATCCAATCCCAACCTGCAGAACATACCTGTGAGGGATGCAGAGGGCAAGGAGGTGCGCAAGGCATTCATTCCCGACGAGGGCGAACTCTTCTTCTCCGCAGACTATTCGCAGATAGAACTGCGCATCATGGCCCATCTCTCGGGCGACGAGAACCTCGTCGGGGCTTTTCTCAGCGGACAGGACATCCATGCTGCCACAGCAGCCAAGATATTCCATAAAAACATCGACGACGTCACTTCCGATGAGCGACGCAGTGCCAAGACAGCCAATTTCGGTATCATATACGGCATCTCAGCCTTCGGACTGGCACAGCGCCTGGGATGCAGCCGCAGCGAGGCAAAGAGTCTCATTGACGGCTATTTCCGCACGTATCCCCGTGTGAGGGACTATATGGATGAAAGTATAAACCTCTGCAGGGAACGTCTCTATGCCGAGACCATCTTCCACCGCAGGTGTCATCTGCCCGATATCGTGAGCGGCAACGCAGTGGTGAGAGGCTATGCCGAGCGCAATGCCATCAATGCCCCGATTCAGGGCAGTGCTGCCGACATCATCAAGGTGGCCATGATACGTGTGGCCGAGCGCATGAAGAAGGAGGGCATCAGGAGCCGCATGATACTGCAGGTGCACGACGAACTCAACTTCTCAGTCATCCCAGAAGAGAAGGAGACGCTGCAGGCTCTCGTCATCGAGGAGATGCAGGCTGCCGTCACTCTCAAGGTGCCTCTCATCGCGGATGCGGGGTGGGGGAGTAACTGGCTTGAGGCCCACTAAACAACAGATAACCAACACAAAAGGACATATTACTATGATGAAACTTGTTCTTCTCGCACTATTTTTCTGCCTACCCTTAGGTGCACAGGACAACGTACCTGCCAAACCGGATGACGCAGCCAAGGGAGACACCGTGAAGATTGATTCTATCCGAGTGCATATATACAAGGATTCCGTATACGTCAGTATCGCTACGGAAGACACCGTACAACTGCAACCGGGAGAATCCGTCATCCAGATGAAGGAGGTGAATATCTATGCTGACAAGGAGACAGACCTCGAGAAAGCTCTCAAGGCCTCTCTGGGCAACAGTCTCGAACTGAATGCACCGGGGTCGATGTCGCTATCCGACGGTATAAAAAAACTAATCGGCCGCAAGGGTACGAAGGAGCAGCGCAAGCGCGAAGAGACCAAGAAGAGACTGGAGCGCCTCGACCGTGTGAAGACTTTTGAGGAGCAATTGCAGGAGGCAATTCTGCTACAGCAGCAGTTGGACTATCAGGACTCGCTCATGAACGCACAAAAGAAACAAAACAAATAATAAAGTACTACCATGAAAGTCATCAATCTTTCTTCCAAACCCACCATCCTATCGCAGTTTCTCTCTGAGATACGCGATGTCACCATCCAGAACGACCGTCTCCGTTTCCGTGAGAACATACGCCGCATTGGCCATATAGAGGCTTATGAGGTGAGCCGCCTCCTTGAGTATAAGACTGAGGTCATCAAGACTCCCATCACAGATTGTGAGGTGCAGCGCGTGGCTGAGGACATCGTTCTCGGTACCGTGTTCCGTGCCGGGCTGCCTCTGCACGAGGGTTTCCTCGACTTCTTCGACAATGCAGGAAACGCCTTCGTCTCTGCCTATCGCTACTATCTCAACAGGGAAGGTACGAATATAGGTGTGAATATAGAGTATCTCGCCACACCGTCGCTCGAGGGTAAGACACTCATCATCGTAGATCCCATGCTGGCCACCGGTGAGAGTATGGAACTGGCCTACAAGGCTTTCCTCACAAAGGGTACACCAAAGCGCCTCATCATGGTTTCCGTGATTTCTGCCAAGAGCGGTGTGGACCATCTGCGCAAGATATTCCCCGAAGACGATGTTACATTCATCACCGCTGCCATAGATCCCGGACTTAACGACCATTTTTATATAGTGCCGGGTCTTGGTGACGCCGGCGATCTGATGTATGGAGAGAAACTTAACTCCAGGAGAGATAGTTGAAAGTTTAGAGTTTAGAGTTTAGAGATAAAATATGTTATTTGACGAAATATCAGAAGGCATCAAAGAGGCTATGAAGGCCAAGGATGCCGTGCGTCGCGATACGCTGCGCAACGTGAAGAAGGTATTCCTCGAGGCCAAGACGGCTCCTGGAGCCAATGACGAACTCTCTGATGCTGATGCACTTAAGATACTGCAGAAACTTGCAAAACAGGGTCGTGAGTCGGCAGAGATATTCTCACAGCAGGGCAGGGCAGACCTGGCCGACGCTGAAATGGCACAAGTGAAAGTGCTTGAGGAGTATCTGCCCAAGCAGCTCAGTGAGGCAGAACTGGAAGCTGCCCTTCGCGACATCATAGCACAATTGGGTGTCACCTCTGCACGCGAGATGGGTAAAGTGATGGGCATTGCCACCAAGCAATTGGCAGGCAAGGCTGACGGCAAAGCCATCAGCGCAATGGTTAAGCGCCTGCTGGCCTGAGTTCTATCACCTCCAGGTCCTTGATTTCCTTTCCGTCGATGACGAAGCGCACGAGCGTTCTCACCGTCTGGAATCCCTGTATGCCCGCAGCTCCTGGATTGATATGCAGGCAGCCAAGTTGTTTGTCGTACATCACCTTGAGTATGTGTGAATGGCCCGAGATAAAGAGCTGTGGGGGATGAGTGAACAGGGTGGGGCGTATGCGTGCGTCGTAGCGGCCTGGATAGCCTCCTATGTGGGTCATCAACACCTCCACCTCCTCACAGCGGAAGCGGTATTTCTCCGTGAAGATACGTCGGATGTCGCCTCCGTCGATATTACCGTAGACAGCCCGCAGCGGTGCTATCGCCTGCAAGCGCTCCACCACATCCATACTGCCTATATCACCTGCATGCCATATCTCGTCACACTCGGCAAAATGTTTGCCGTAGCGCTCGTCCCACCATCCGTGGGTATCGGAAAGTAAACCTATCTTCTTCATCGTTTCGTACACAAAGATAGCAAAAAAGTGCCGTTTTCCTCCAAAAAACACATTTTTCTTGCCCGGAATGCACATTTTTTTGCTAATTTTGCGTTGTTAAAAGTGAAAAAGTGTACTGTTTTACTAACTCATAAAAATCTTAAGCATTATGAAAAAGTATCTTGCAGAAATGGTAGGCACAATGGTGCTCGTATTGATGGGCTGCGGTGTAGCCGTAAGTCTTGGTTGTAATCCTATCAGCAACATCCCTGCTGTGGTCGGCACAGCATTTGCTTTCGGTCTTGCTGTTGTAGCTATGGCCTACACCGTTGGTGGTGTGTCGGGTTGCCACATCAATCCCGCCATCACTCTCGGCTGCTTCCTCACCGGTCGCATAGGTGCTAAGGACTGCGCCATGTACATGATTTTCCAGGTGATAGGTGCCTTCATCGGCAGCGCACTGCTCTATCTGCTCACCTCGTCATGCGAGGGCATCGTAGGTACGGGTGCCAACGACCTGCAGTCGGGAGTATCCCTGATGGGCGGTCTGCTCGCAGAGATTATCTTCACCTGCGTATTCGTTCTCGTAGTGCTGGGTGCCACATCCAAGACCAACGGTGCAACCAACAACTTCGCAGGTCTGGCTATTGGTCTGAGCCTTGTGCTGGTTCACCTCGTATGCATCCGCTACACAGGTACATCCGTGAACCCCGCCCGTTCCATAGCTCCTGCTGTGTTCCAGGGAGGTACGGCACTGGCCAACCTCTGGGTCTTCATCGTAGGTCCTTTCGTAGGCGCCGCTGTTGCAGCATTGATCTGGAAGATAGTAGAGCCCGCTAAGTAAGCGCTTCGTCTGAGAGAAAAAAGAATCCCTCCCTGTGCCAGCCACAAGGAGGGATTTTTCATATATTACCTTTCCGCTTACTTAAGGAAGACAAAATAGACAGCCATCACCAGGCAGAGGAACGCTGCTGCATGATTCCAGTGGAGCGACTCACCCTGAAAGAAGACGGTGACAAATACGGTGAATATGGAAAGCGAGATAACCTCCTGTATCACCTTCAGCTGCATCAGGGAATAGGGGCCTCCGTTGCCAGCAAAACCGATTCTGTTGGCCGGCACCTGGCACATATACTCCGGCATAGCCAAAAGCCACGAGAAGAGTATCACGATGAAGAGGGGTGTGGTGTCGGAAAACACCTTGAGTTGTTGCATCTTAAGATGTCCATACCACGCGAATGTCATGAAAACGTTGGAGACTATGAGCAGTCCGACTGTGTACAGTTGATTCATTTCATTATTTTTGATGCAAAAGTACGAAAATTCATCGAGAATTGAGGGTTTGGTGTTGGGAGTTTTTGGCGCTTTCGCAAAAAATCACTATTTTTGTGTGCGAAATAATATCATGTAGCATTATGAAACACAGACAATACCTTTTTGCTGCTACTCTTTTTGCAGCATCAATGGGCATCAGCGCCCAGAAGACAATGAAGGCCCCTGCCGGAGGCAAGGCTATCAGTGATGAACTCATCGGAATCTTCTTTGAAGATATCAGTTACGCTGCCGATGGCGGACTCTACGCAGAACTCGTGCAGAACGGTTCGTTTGAGTTCAGTCCCTCGGAACGCGACGGCTGGGGACCCTCCACAGCATGGAAGAGCATCCGTCCGGGACATTCTCTGGGGTATCCGGAAATCCGCATGGACAACGGCATACACCCCAACAATCCCACCTATATGCGTCTGCACACAGAGCGTGTGAAGGAGTACTACGACTATAAGGGTTGGAAGGGATTCGGTCTGCAAAACGACGGTTTTGACGGTATCTCCGTGAAAGCCGGTGCCAAATACAACTTCTCCATCTTCATGCGCAATACGGGAGGCGATGCCAAACTGGTACGTATTGCACTGGTGGAGCCGCAGGGCTGGGGCAAAGACCCCAAACTGCTGGCTGAGGCCTATATCGATGTGGACAGCAAGGACTGGCACCGCTTTGAGACTGTACTCACTCCCGATGCCGGCTGCGAGAAGGCTGCCCTGCAGATTCTATGCATTCAACCGGGCGATCTGGATGTAGATATGGTGTCGCTGATGCCAGAGGACACCTATAAAGGTCACGGCCTCCGCAAGGATATGGTGCAGGCGCTGGCTGACCTCCAGCCCAAATTCATGCGCTTCCCGGGCGGTTGTGTGATACACGGAGGCGGTGACGGCATGTGGAATACCTATCGCTGGAAGACCACCATCGGTCCGAAAGAGGAGCGTAAGGGCCTGAAGAACACATGGGGCTACCACCAGTCTATGGGACTCGGTTACTATGAGTATTTCCAACTCTGCGAAGACCTGCAGATGCAACCTCTGCCCATCCTGCCCTGCGGTGTCAGTTGCCAAGGTGCCAACGGTGGCTGGAATATGCGCGGACATGCTCAGGACGTAGTACCTATGTCGGAGATGGACGAATGGGTGAGCGAGGCTCTCGACCTGATAGAATGGGCCAACGGTGATCCCGCTACCTCGAAATGGGCTAAGATGCGTGCCGATGCCGGTCATCCCGCTCCCTTCAACCTGAAGTATCTGGGTCTGGGCAACGAGGAGAAGATTACTCCCGAATTTGCCGAGCGTTTCCGCTATATATATGAGCGTGTCACCAAGGCTCATCCCGAGATTGTCATCGTGGGTACGGCCGGTCCCGGTTCACATCCCGGCAACTCCGACCTGGAGAACGGTTGGAAACTGGCCACAGAACTGGGTATGCCCATCATCGACGAGCACTACTACGAACCCAACAAATTCTTCCTCAACAAGCGCCAGTATGACAGCTATCCCCGCGACCGCAAGACGAAAGTGTATCTGGGTGAATATGCTGCCAAAGACAAGAAGCTCCTGGATGCTCTGGCAGAGGGTCTCTACCTGCTCCATGTGGAGCGCAACGGCGATGTGGTTTGCATGACATCCTACGCACCGCTGCTTGCCCGTCGCAACAATACCAGTTGGAACCCCGACCTCATCTATTTCGACAACGAGCGCCTGTATCCGACTTGCAGCTACTACGTGCAGCAGATGTTCGGACGGTCCTCAGGTCAGTACTACTACGGTGACTGCGTGAAGTTCGAGGGCGACGCTCCCGATGCCGTGCAGCCTATGGAGAATGTGCACTACGGACAGTCTGTCGTGCTGAATGTGAAGAATCGCAAGCTCTATGTGAAGCTCTGCAACGCCACAGACGAGACAAAGAAGGCCAACCTCAACCTGAGCCGCTTCAGCCTGAAGAAGAATGCTGTGAAGACCGTGCTTTGCGGACAGCCCGGGGACGAGAACAATTACGAGCAGCAGCCCATTGCTCCCAAGAAAGAGACCATCAAGGCTGCCAAGAAGACCTCGCTCGAGTTGGCTCCCTATTCGTTCGTGATGTTGGAGTACGACCTGTGATTCCTGAGTCGGATACATTAATTTTTCTGTTATGAAGAAACAAATCATTGCACTGCTGCTTATTCTTGTAGCAGCGGTGGGGTATGCACAGACGGAGAATCCGCGTGGTATCTACAAACTGATGACACTGAAGGGAAAAGTGGGGGAGGTGAAGTCACCGTTCGACCAGTATAAGATATGCACCGACAGCATCACCCTCATGCTCGCACTCGTACAGCAGAACAACGGCCTGATGGTGTTCAACGTGACACACCCAGACAACGAGACATTCAACTACACCGGTCCCGAACCCCGCTTCGAGGGCGACCACCGCACACTGATATACGACAGCAATGCCGAGCGCTTCACGGAGAAATGGTGGAGCGAGACAAAGAACCACATGTACTTCCCAGAGAACGACTGGTGCCTGGAGTTCTACGAAGCAAACCGCTACTCAGAGGCTGCACGCCCCGTGGTGGAGGCACTGACGAACACAGGTGAGGTGAACGCAGAGAATCCTCTGCTGGGCAGATGGCGCATCATAGGATGGATGGACGAACTGACCGACGTGAAGAAGCAGCTGAAGGACATTAAGGATGCTTACCCTACAGGCAAGTACAACGGTGAGTTCATTATCAGCCCCTCACACCTCGTTTTCACCATTGTTACGGGTACGTCGGGAGCCATCGTGGCAAACAGCGGCAGCCCCGACAAGAACACGCTGATACAGAACAACGAAAGGCAAAAGGTGAAGTGGCTCACAAAGGATATTATCGCTGTGGAGAGGCGCGAAGACTGGCGCAGAGACTGGCAGATAATGGAGCGCGACGCAGACAGCGAGACGCTTATGAGCCGTGCCGCGAACTACTACATCAACAATCGCTGATTTACTTTATTTCACCAGTATCTCCTCCGCCCGCTGCGTCTGCTCTGCAGTGGGTGTGGGGACATCGGTGAGGGTATAGGGTATGCCCAGTTGCTCCCACTTGAAAATGCCGAGAGTGTGATAGGGGAGCACCTCCACTTTCTTCACATTACCCAGCGTATCGATAAACTTGCGCAGGGAGCGCAGATGCTCCTCATCGTCAGTAATGCCGGGCACCAGCACATGGCGCACCCACATTGGTTGGCCTATATCGGATAGATATCGGGCACAGTCGAGGATGGCCTCGTTGCCATGACCTGTGAGCCAGCGGTGGCGCTCTGAGGAGAAGTGTTTGATGTCGAGCAGCACGAGGTCGGTGCTCTGCATCAAACGCTCGAACTTGGAGAAGAAGGGCTCCTCGCGAGTGAAGGGTTGAGCCGCTGTGTCGAGGCAGGTATTGATGCCACGACGGTGTGCCTCCTCGAAGAGATCGATGAGGAAATCTATCTGCAGGAGCGCCTCTCCGCCCGACACCGTAATACCGCCCTCCGCAGCCCAATAATCGCGATAACGCTCAGCTTTATCAAGCAATTCGCCTACGGTAGCGGGAGTTCCGGATTCACTGTTCTTCCACGTGTCCGGATTATGGCAATAGCGGCAGCGCATTCCGCATCCCTGCAGAAATATCAGGAACCGAATCCCCGGCCCGTCAACGGAGCCAAAGGATTCGGTCGAATGAATATAAGCTTTAGTATCAGAGGCGCTCATGAGCCTGACGGGCGATTACGTCCAATTGCTGCTCGTGTGTGAGGTCTATGAACTTCACAGCATAGCCGCTGACACGAATGGTAAAGTTGGCATACTCGGGCTTCTCGGGATGCTCCATAGCATCAAGCAACTTATCAACACCGAATACGTTCACATTCAAATGGTGAGCGCCCTTGGTGAAGTAGCCGTCCATCACGCGTACAAGTGTCTGCGCGCGCTCCTCGTCATTGTGACCCAGAGCAGAAGGAGCTATCGTCTGTGTATTTGAGATGCCGTCGAGAGCATACTCGTAGGGAATCTTAGCCACTGAGTTGAGCGAAGCCAGAAGACCGTTCTTCTCTGCACCGTAGCTGGGGTTGGCACCGGGAGAGAGAGGAGCACCGGCACGACGTCCGTCAGGCAGGTTGCCCGTGTATTTTCCGTAAACCACGTTGGATGTAATGGTGAGGATTGATGTCGTGGGCTCGGAGTTACGATAGGTGTGGTGACGCTTGATTTTAGCAAGGAAGGTCTTGAGCACCCATACAGCAACCTCGTCGGCACGGTCATCGTCATTGCCGTAACGTGGGAAATCGCCCTCGGTGACATAGTCATAGTTGAAACCGTTCTCATCGCGGATAATCTTCACCTTAGCATACTTCACAGCGCAGATACTGTCCACCACGTGGGAGAAACCTGCGATACCGGTAGCGAAGGTGCGGCGGACATCAGAGTCGATGAGAGCCATCTCGGCTGCCTCGTAAAAGTATTTATCGTGCATGTAGTGGATGAGGTTGAGCGTGTTGACATAGATATCAGCCAACCAATCGAGCGTGTCGCGGAAACGGGGCTCCAGTTCTTCCCATGTGAGGTATTCGCTGGTGATGGGACGGAATTTGGGGCCGCACTGCTCGCGAGTCTTGGCATCCACACCGCCGTTGATGGCGTAGAGCAGCGTCTTGGCCATGTTGGCACGGGCACCGAAGAACTGCATCTCCTTACCCGTCTGCGTAGCCGATACACAGCAACAGATGCTGTAGTCGTCTCCCCAGATAGGACGCATCACTTCGTCGTTCTCATATTGGATAGAACTCGTCTTCACCGAAATCCATGCTGCGTAGCGCTTGAAGTTCTCGGGCAGACGGGGAGAGTAGAGTACCGTGAGGTTGGGCTCGGGAGAGGGACCCATGTTGATGAGAGTGTTAAGGAAGCGGTAGCAGTTCTTTGTCACCATGTGGCGACCGTCCTGACCGATGCCTGCCACCTCAAGGGTTGCCCATACGGGGTCACCGCTGAATATCTCGTTATAGGAAGGAATACGGGCAAATTTCACCATGCGGAACTTCATCACCAGGTGGTCGATGAGCTCCTGAGCCTCCTGCTCGGTGAGAGTGCCCTCCTGCATATCACGTGTGATATAGATGTCGAGGAATGTTGATACGCGACCTACGGACATTGCGGCACCGTTCTGCGTCTTAATAGCAGCCAGATAGCCGAAGTAGAGCCACTGCACAGCCTCACGTGCGTTCTTGGCGGGCTGGGAGATATCGTAACCATAAATCTCAGCCATCTTCTTCATCTCCTTGAGGGCCTTGATCTGCATGGAAATCTCCTCACGCAGACGGATGATATCCTCGCTCATCTGGCGCTTACCGCAGTTGTATTTGTCAATCTCCTTCTGCTCAATAAGGAAGTCGATACCGTAGAGAGCCACACGACGGTAGTCGCCCACGATACGGCCGCGACCGTAGGTGTCGGGCAGACCAGTGAGGATATGGTTGTGGCGCACGCGCTTCATCTCGTCTGTGTAAGCGTCGAATACACCTTCGTTGTGCGTCTTGCAGTATTTTGTGAATATCTCGTGGAGCTTCTCTGAGGGCTGGTAACCATAGGTGGTGCAAGCCTGCTCTGCCATCTTGATACCACCATAGGGCATGAAGGCGCGCTTCAGGGGCTTGTCGGTCTGCAGACCTACAATCTTCTCCAGATCTTTCATACTTTCATCGATATAGCCAGGACCATAGGCCGTCATACTGGAGACAATCTCCGTCTCCATGTCGAGCACACCGCCTTTGGCACGCTCCTGTTTCTGGAGCTCCTGCAGACGACCCCACAACTTGTTGGTTGCCTCAGTAGGACCTGCCAAAAATGACTCGTCTCCGTCGTAAGCCGTATAATTACACTGGATGAAATCTCTCATGTTGACCTCTTCGGTCCATTTGGTTCCCTTAAAACCACGCCATTCGTTACGCATAATTCTCAATATATACAATTAGATTAATATTCTGTGCGCAAAGGTAATAATTTTTACCCGAATTTCAACTATTTTTATTATATTTGCTCTCACTTTTTGATGAAACTCAATGAAAGTGGACGCAATTATAGCTTTTTAAATAAAAAATAACCATTTTTAACTTTACAAACAGTATGAAAAATATCATCAGCAGGTTTCGCATTTTTGCTCTCTCTGCATTCAGCTTATCCGTAGTGACGAACGCATCGGCACAAGGCACCTTGATGGGTTTGGGGAATGAGAACGAGACAACACTCTCACTGACGGAGCGTGTGCTCAAACTGGAAAAGAAACACGATGCCATCAGCATCTACCTCAACACCCATGTGGCACTGGAGGAGCGCATCGACGGACCAGACAAAGGTGCTTCGTTCGTGGGCAAGCAGTTGCGCTTCGAGATGCTGGGAACACTCAACAAGCACTGGAGCTATCGCTTCCGCTACCGCCTGAACCGTCCCGGATACCAGCAGAGCGACAACTTCAGCAACAACATCGACATGATGGTGATACGCTACAAGTTTAACGATAAATTCGACCTTTCTGCCGGTAAACTGGGTTGCGCACTCGGTGGATACCAGTATGACGACAACCCGATACAGGTGTTGCAGTTCTGCGACTGGCTGACAGGTATCGACGGCTTCCATCTGGGTGTGCACGGATGCTACAACGTGACGAAGAACCACACGCTGATACTCGGCATCTACAACACGGACAACGATCGCGTGGTCAACTACTATTCTGCCAATCCGTTCATTAAGCCTTCTCACTTCCCCGTGGCTCCCACGCTGTGCTGGAGCGGCAGTTTCTTCAAGGGTAAGCTACAGACGCTGTGGTCGTACACCCTGATGAGCGAGGTGAAGAAAAACTTCGGACACCTTCTGATGACGGGTACCAAACTGAATTTCAAGAAGTGGCAGCTGATACTGGATTACTACGGTGCTTGGGAAGATGTGGACCACCATCAAATCTTGTCTGCCGACCTGTCGAATGTGCTCACCAGCACGCTCGGTGTCCCTATCAACGTGCTCGCAAATAATACACAGTACCACACCCTGATGCTTGACGGATTCTATCAGCCCACACCTCATTGGAATCTGACCGCAGGAGTACGCTACGAGCGCGCTTCCTCCTCAGAGGGTCTGGCCACCATCCTAGGCAACCGCATCAACTACGGATACCAGGTAGCTATACAGTGGATTCCGGACTTGACGCAGGACGCACGTATCTCGCTGTCGTATATCGGACGCACCACACAGTACGACCACCCGGCACTTGAGAACTACAACCGCAACCGCATCGAACTGGGTCTCATCTACCGTATCAAGGCTTATTGATATTTCACGAACAACAAAAAGAGAGGGGCACCGAGAAATCGATGCCCCTTATATTTTATTTCCGCAGAATGTCTTAGAACTGGATGAAGGCTGTGAGCAGCAGAACGGTCAGCATCACAGGTACCACAAACTTCAGCATGACGAAATATAATCCCTTGCGAGTGAACTTGTAGCCGTTGAGACGCATCTCGCCAACAAGCAGACGGGGCGATACCACCCAACCGATGAGGATGCAGGTGAGGATGGCGAGTACGGGCATGAGAACGTTGTTGCTGACGTAGTCGAAGATGTCGAGAATCTGACCGATGGCACCGTTGGGAAGAGGGTATTCGAAATACCATATATTGTAACCCAGACAAACTACTACGGACCAGATGAATCCTGTGCCTGCCATTATCAGTACCGACTTCTTGCGAGTCCAGCCGAACTTATCCTTCACACTGGCAACGATGGCCTCGAGGATAGAGACGGCACTCGTGATGGCTGCAAACAGCACCATGAGGAAGAACACCATACCTATCACTGTGCCGAACACACCGAGGCTGTCGAACACATTCGGAAGGGCGATAAACATAAGGCCTGGACCTGCCTTCATACCCTCCGTACCCATGAACACATAGACAGCGGGTATAATCATCAAACCTGCAAGAACGGCTATCAGTGTGTCGAATATCTCGATTCTGTCGACAGCCTGACCCAAGTTCACAGAACGCTTCATATACGAACCGTAGGCCACCATGATACCCATCGCTATTGACAGAGAATAGAAGAGCTGTCCCATTGCATCGAGAGCTATCATCAGGAAACGGCGCAGGGTGAGCCCCTCGAAATTGGGGAGGAAGTAGACGGCAGCACCGTCAAGACCGGTACGTGTCACACCATTGGCATCAGTGTGGCTGATGAACATCGAGTAGCCGCAGATGAAGACCACCATGATGACAAGAGCCGGCATGATGATGCGGGAGTATTTCTCGATACCTTTTTCCACACCGCGATAGACAATGTAGAAACACATGATGGCAAATATAGCAGTGAGTATGATGGGTTCCCATTGCGACGTAATGAAACCTGTGAAGAAACCGTCAGCTACAGCCTCCTTGCCATTGAATGAGAGGTATGTGGCAAAATACTTCAGCACCCATCCTCCGATGACACAATAGTAGGGATAGATGATATAGGGCACAATGAACGAGAACCATCCCAGAAACGCCCATTTCTTGTGGAAATAGCCGTATGCCGTGAGAGGTCCCTGCTGAGAACGGCGTCCGATGGCCACCTCTGTGATGAGCAGAGTGAAGCCGAACGTCACGGCCAGCACAATGTAGATGAGGAGAAACAAGCCGCCTCCGTCGCGCGCTGCCAGATAGGGGAAGCGCCAAATGTTACCAAGTCCTACTGCCGAACCTGCTGCTGCGAGCACAAAGCCCATAGAACCGCTGAATGAGTTTCTTTCTTTCTTTGCCATTATTTCAGATTTTTCATCATCTAAATGCCGCACAAAACGGCAAATACTCCGCAAAGGTAGTGATTTTTATTTAAACTTCCAAAAAAAATTATTTATTACCTCCCTCAGATGCTCTTTTGCTACTTCCTTTTGCATTAATACCGAAAGTGGGCGAGGGTCACCATCGTTGATACTGCGCACAGAAGAGAACCCTGCCTCCAGAAGCGAGGCTTCGTCTTCTACCGCACCTGAAACAAGATGCACGGGCACGCCTCTTCTGCTGGAAGCAGACAGCACTCCGTAAGCCACCTTGCCCATCAGCGTCTGACGGTCGCTCCTGCCTTCGCCCGTAAACACCACGTCAGCATCCTTCAGTGCCTCATCGAAATGCAGCAGTTCGAGCATCATCTCTATTCCGGAACGCATCCTGGCACCCATATACGTCATCAGGGCATAGCCCAAACCTCCCGCAGCTCCGGCTCCGGGAAAATCTGCATCTGCGGGAGTTGCGAGTCCTCTGCGTTCCGTCTCAAGGGCAAAATCCCGAAGCTGACGGTCCAGAATCTCCACCTGCTGCTCTGTGGCTCCTTTCTGGGGAGCAAACACACAGGCCGCTCCGTTCTCACCGTAAAGAGGATTCTGCACATCGCAAGCCGTCTCAATCTGCAGGGTGGGGAAGTGAAAGTCGTAACCATATTCTTCCAGCGCCTCCACAAGACCCCGGCCTCCGTCGCAGGTTGCGCTTCCTCCAAGACCTATCACAATCCTTCGGCATCCTCTTTTTGCGGCATCAATTATCATCTCTCCTACACCACGGGAACTGGCCGTCATGGGATTGCGCTTATCCGGTTCCACCAGAGTGAGACCACAAGCCGCAGCCACCTCCATATAGGCCGTAGCATCGTCGCTCACAAGATATTCCGCCTCGCACTCCCGCATCAGAGGGTCGTGCACACGTGCACACACGCGCCTTACGTGCGGTAGATGATGTAGGGCCTCCACCATTCCCTCTCCACCGTCGCTCAGGGGCATAGTGACGACTTCCGCCCCGGGACGCACGGATAGAATAGCTTCACGGGCCGTCTCACAGGCTTCCGCAGCCGTGAGACAGCCCTTGAAGGAATCGAAGGCCACAATGACTTTCAACGGAAGTGAGCCTTTATTGCAATTCTATTACCTCGATACTGCGGGCAGGGAGCTTTATCTTCATCTTGCCGGAACCCTTCACCTTCTTCGTCAGAGGCACGATGGCACGGGGATTGGTGATACTGTTGGTAGCATTCATGCTATCAGCCACGAGAGTGGTTTGGAGAGCCTTACCGGACACCTTCTTGCCGATAGTGCTCAGCGTCACGTCGATACTCGTCTCACCGGCATTCACCATCTTAACGAATACCTTGTCCGTAGCTTTGTCGCGAGTGGCGGTATAGTAGAGCTGGTCGAGAGTGTCTTTCTCCACCTGCATACGAGGCATGTTGTCGCACTCCATCTTCACCACCTCAGTGCCGAGGTTGCCTGCAAACATACACTGGGCGTAGTAGCTGGGAGAACCGTAACTGTTGAGTGCATCATAACCGATGAGGTCGCTCTTCCACTGCATTCCACCGGGATTTACGTTCACGAAGAGGGGAGCATAGCAATGAGCGATGACGATATCGCTGTTGCGCTCCATACCAATCATCCAGGCTGCGTCGGCAAGAGCGGCCTTCATATTTGTGGTGGGATCGCCTTCACGGGTGGCCCATTCTCCGCAGAACACCTTGGGACCCTTTCTGTCGTACTTATCGTACATACCGCACTGACGGAGCATATCCTTGTAGCCGCGATAGTAGTGCTCGTCGATGATGTCGAGCTTCATACGGTCTTCCACCTTCCAGTCGCGGGCAAGACGCCTCATCTTGTCGGGAGAGTCGGTGCAGATAATCTCCAATTGGGGATACTTGGCCTTGATGGCCTCGTAGAACATCGTATAACGCTCTGCATAACTGCCGCTGCGGTCGAAGAAGTCCTCGTTGCCTATCTCCACGTAGGTCAGTTTGAAGGGAGCTGGATGACCGTCCTGAGCACGACGTGCGCCCCATTCTGTGGAAACGTCACCAATGACATATTCTATCTCGTCGAGAGCCTCCTCGATGAAACCGTTCAAGGCCTTACCCGTTACGTAGTCGCCCTGAAGAGTGTAACCGGCAAAGACACCCAGAATGGGCTCTGCACCCATCTCTTCACACCAGCAGAGGAATTCCAGCAGTCCCATTCCATCAGTGGACCAATATCCCCAGGGACAATGATGTCCGGGACGCAGTTCCACAGGACCCAGAGTGCGCTGCCACCAGAAACGCTCGCTGAAACGGTTGCCTTCGAGATAGTTGCCGCCAGGGAAGCGCAGGAATTTGGGATGCATCTCACGGAGCATATCCATGAGGTCGGTGCGATAGAGGTCGCTCTTCACCGTCACCTGCTTCTTGCTCACAGGTGTCAGCGACACATAGTTGAGGCCGCAACGTGTATCACCCGTAAACTGCAAGAAGAATTCCACATCCTTCGTCTCCTTTATGTTTGCGGCCGTATTAAGGGTGAAATCCAGCCATCCGGCATCGGAGGCAGACACGATAGCCTGAGCGTATACCGTACCGTCCACAGTAGAACGGAGACCCACACTCATCACAGCCTTTCCGTCAGTCTTCATCTTGCCGCGATATTCCGTGGAGGGACGCACGGCAATGCCCCAGAAACCCTGATTGGTCCACGTCTTGATGGAATCGTTCCATTGCCAGAAACGCAAAGGGGCGTTTCTTCTGTTGCGCTGACGGGGATCGCCCTCGCGCTCGCGCATCTGAGGGTCGCGGAGCAGCTGACTGTAGAGTCCGCCCTCGTAGCAAAAGTTGATTTCCTCTGTCATCAATCCGTAGAGAGTGGGACTGACGGCACATTTTACCTCGTCTGCACGAACCGTGAGACGCACCTCAGCGGATGCTGTGAGAAACGACAGGCATAAAACCAGGGAAAGTAAGTGTTTCATGGCATTTTAAACTTTTAACTATTAACTTTTAACTTTTAACTTTTAACTTTTATGGTATGTCATTTTCCAATAATTCTTTCCGAAAATGAAGAGTTCGCCGTCGCGTTCGAAACCGAGTGAGGCGTACAGACTCTGGGCGTTCTTGTTTTTGGGGTCTACTGTCAATGTCACATTGAGACCAAGACGAAGTCCCTCGGCAATACCTCGCTCCAAGAGGGCGGTTCCGAGTCCTATTCCACGATACTGAGGCCAGACGGCAAGACTGTCGATATAGTATTCTCCCTCCACAGCCTCGTCCTCCATATCAGGAAACTCCGTATCGAAATACTCCTTTATGAGCTTCATCGTGCGCTCGCGCATCTCATGATAGTAGCGCCCGTCGTAGGCTGTAAGCATACCGGCCATCTCTCCGTTGTATTCTGCGATGAGAGTGTTCCCGGCACAATAGAGAACATCGTCGCGCGTGCAGATGAGCTCCGCAAAACGTGCAATCTCCTCTTCCGAATGCTTGTAGTGCATCGCCATGTGGAAACCATGTGCAATGAAGTAGGAGTCGTTCTCCGTAGCCGGGCGGAACGTCATCCTCAAACGGGCTCTCTTGAACTTCATCGCCTTTATCGTCTCCTCGTCCAATATCTGTATGTGTCCTCTCTCTATACTCTCGTCCAGCTGTTCCGGTCCGAAAGCCTCACCTTGTTTGCCGAAATCCGAGATGTTGAATTCGAATTTCGTGCGCAACTCATGACGCACCATCTTCTGCTGGAAACGCGTGCCTGACATCTTGCGTGCCAACATCTTGCGGATGGTGTTTATCTCGCGTTCGGAAAACTTATTTCTTCCCATAGCTCTCAGGTGATTTGTCAGTTATTCTCTCCAGTTCTGCCAGCGTGAATCCTTCGTAGGACTGCAGCACATAGTCGCAAAGTGGAGTTATCTGCTCCTTTGTGAGCGTTGTCTGCACACCGACTGTAAACATACCGCTGCGCCTTCCGGCTTCGAGGCCGTTGGGAGCATCCTCGAAGACAACACATTCTGCCTTGCTGCAGGAAAGCTTCGCTGCCGCTGTGAGGAAGCAGTCGGGATCCGGCTTACTTGCCTTGAAGTCCTCCGCTGTGAGTACGGCGTCGAACAACGCGTCGAAATCCGCTATCTGTCTGCGGAGCGTTTCCATCTTCTTGCGGTTGCTGCTCGTCACCACGGCACATTTCACACCGCATCGTCTCAAATCCGATATGAAAGCGAGCGCTCCGGGATAGAACGTGAAATCCATCTGCCCCTCGTGCTCATATAGTTCCGGAACCACCACCTTCCTCGTTTCCTCGTCGGGGAAATATGCGTCGAGGATGCGCTGCAGAGTCATACCCTTGATACGATGAGCGAAATCCGGCATCTCGGGATGATACTTCTTCCCGATTTTCCCCCAGATGGCCGTATACTGGTCCTCTGTGTCGATGAGCGTTCCGTCGAGGTCGAACAGCACGGCACGTATCCTGTTATGAACTGATGCTGGTGTCACTCCTTATTTCTTCACATTACGGTAGTTCACTCTGTAGGAGAACGTCAGGCCGGGACTCGCTTCCGGATTCTTGTCCAGCTGCTTGTCCACACGCTTCATTATACTACGACCCCTGCGCTTTATTTTCTCTCCGCTTTCCAATTCCTTGCGGATGAGTTTCTGGAGGCTGTCTGCCGGCAGACCTGTATAGTTGGGGCGCAACTTGTAGGAAACGGGCAGATACACATCGTGACCCACGTTCCTGGCTTCCAGAATACCCGTTCCCATCGGATGTGTGTATTCCACACGTTTGATGCCCCACGAGTCTTCCACCACGAATATCGTCACCTTCGTGCGGTCTTTCTGTCCGGCCAGCACGTCTATCACCTCGCCGTCTTCTTCCAGCGCACCCACCACCTTGAAACCGAATCCCTTAGCCTCCTTAGGATGCCAGCGACGGTCGTCTCCGTAGAGCGCAGTAAAGGGATTGAATGTTGTCACCTTGAAGAGGGCGTTCACCTGTTTCTCGTTCAGATCAGGACTTGCGTCCATCACCTGCTGACGCTCGATTTCTATTTTCTTTCTGCTGAAGAACAAATCACATTCCGTGATGACGCTCACTTCCTTGTTGCCCGTGAAATAGTCAATCAGCGGCCACATTCCAGAAATCTTCATCGCTATCTTCATGAAGAATTTCATAGCTTTCGGAAGGGCGTTCAGCAGGATGTTCATATCTCTGCAACCCATCACATCCCTCACAGTGGCCTCAAACTCCAGCGTCTTGGCGTTTTCCTTCGCCTTTGCTGCCACCTGCTTGAGAATATAGAGCGCGGGGTCTTCCCCATGCGGAGTCACCACCAGGGGTGCCATCGTGGTGACATACATCGAATCACCGAAATACACCTGCTGCTGCGCTCTCGCTCCCGATGAGATGAGAACGAACAGGGTGAATAGGAATATAGCTTTGCGACGCATCATTTCTCGCTGAAAAGTGTTTCCTGATTATGATCCTCAAGGGTGAATGCCGAACTGCCGTCAAAGCAATGTGTGCACACCTGGTCCTTCGTGAGTCCGATGGCCTCGATGAGCGTCTCCAGCTTGGAGAACTTCAGCGAGGTGAGTCCGAGCTGCCTGCGTATCTCCTCCACCATCTGGTTGTACTCGGGAGAACCCGTTGTGGCGTATTCCTTCAGTTTGGCGGAAGCATCGCCCTCGAACTTCTCTATCACGCGGCGTGTGATGAGTTCCATATCGCTCTTGGAGGCCGTGAATGCGATGAACGGACAACCGTAAATCAGAGGCGGGCAGGCTATACGCATGTGCACCTCCTTGGCTCCGAGAGTGAAGAGGTCGCGTATGTTGTCTCTGAGCTGTGTGCCTCGCACGATACTGTCGTCGCAGAAGAGCATCTTCTTGTCTTTCAGGATGCTGCTGTTGGCAATGAGTTTCATCTTTGCCACAAGATTGCGGCGCTCCTGATTGGAGGGAGTGAACGAACGGGGCCAGGTGGGAGTATACTTGGCAATAGCACGGGCGTAGGGGCAATGATGTCCCTCAGCGTATCCCACCGCCATACCTACTCCGCTGTCGGGAATTCCGCATGCGCAATCCACTTCCGTAGGATCCTCCGCACCCATCTTCCTGCCGCACTCGTTGCGCACAGCCTCCACGTTGCGTCCTTCATACTGACTCGTGGGGAATCCGTAGTAGACCCACAGGAAGGAACATATCTGCATCTTGCGGTTTGGCTTCCTGAGCGTCTCCATACTGTCGGCACTGATGCGCACTATCTCACCCGGACCGAGGAAATGCTTTATTTTGAAGTCGAGGTTCGGGAATGCCGAACTCTCGCTTGCTACAGCCATCGCTCCTTCCTTTTCTCCCACCACGATGGGAGTGCGTCCCCAACTGTCGCGAGCGGCTATCACGCCGTTCTCCGTGAGCAGCAACATAGAACAGCTGCCCTTGATGTTGCGGAACACATTCTCTATGCCGTCCACGAAGGTCTTGCCCTTGATGATGAGCAGAGCCACCAGTTCAGTGGGATTGATGCGGCCGGAAGAAAACTCCGAGAGATGCATATTCTCCTGCAAGAGCTGGTCGGCAAGCTGTTCGAGATTGTTTATCTTTGATACCGTCACAAGTGCGAAGCGTCCCAGATGGGAATTCATCAGCATCGGTTGTGCATCCTGATCGCTTATCACACCGATACCGCTGTTTCCCTTGAACTTGTCCAGCTCATCCTCAAAGCAGGAACGGAAATACTTGTTCTCCAGGTTGTGGATGCTGCGGATAAAACCGCCGTCTGCGCTGTATGTTGCCATACCGCCGCGCCGCGTTCCCAGGTGAGACTGATAGTCTGTGCCGTAGAAAAGGTCAAGGACACAAGGTTTTGTACTTACTGTTCCGAAAAAACCACCCATATATTTATTTTCTATTTTTAGTAACTTACTGAACACTCAAGACCGAGCTCACGGATGCGGGCCGCTATTGCGTCGAGTTCCTCGTGGGATGCCTTCTCCAAGGTCTTCACGGGCGTTGCTCTGTCTATCGTATATATCATCACGCTGCGAGGCGCTATCTCTTTCAACTGCTGCAGATACGGCCCCACATATTCCTCAGAGAGGTCGTCGGCCCTGCCGTCTGTGCTCTTCATGAACATCGTCTGAATGATGCATTTCCCCTTCATCGCCTTCAATCCCTCTATTGTGCGCTTCACATCATATTGGCCCACAGGTCTGTCGATATCGCTGATATACGATGCCGACACTGTGTCCAGTTTCATGATGGGGTTGTCGAAGAGCAGCAGAGCTTCGCGCACCTGGGGGATGTGCACTCTGGTGCTGTTGCTCAGGATGCTTATCTTTGCCGATGGGCACCACTCGTCCCTCACTTCCCTCACAGCCTTCACTATGTCGGTGAAGTCGGGATGCAGGGTCGGTTCGCCGTTGCCCGCAAATGTCAGCACGTCGGGACAAACGCCCTCCGCCTTCATCTCCCTGAGCTTTTCTATGAGTCGCTCCACCACCTGTTCCTTTGTGGGCAGAGATGCTGTGGCATGACTCTCGCTGTTGAGTCCGCATTCGCAGTATATGCAGTCGAACGAGCACCACTTCCCGTCCTTCGGCAGGAGGTTGATGCCCAGACTCACTCCGAGTCTGCGGCTCTTCACCGGTCCGAATATAGGAGAATCATATAGTATCATAGTTGTCCTGATTCCAGTTCAATGACGATGCGCTCTATCATGGCGTCCTCGTCGTCGGGTTTGTATTCTTTCTTCAGAGATGCTCCGAAGGTCCATGCAAACACCTGGTAGAAGTTTGCCCTGAAAGGTCCGAGAAAGGCCTTCAGTATCTGGAACGAACTCTGGTTGCACTCTCTGTCGATGAGTTTGATGAGCAGTTTTCCCTGCGTCAGCGACAGTTTCTTCATCTGCGGAGTGAACTGCTTCTTTATGTCGCGCTCCACCGCTTTCAGGTGGGCATCTTTTTCCTTCTTTGTGGGAAGCGTCTCGAGTGTCTCGTATGTCTCCTGAAGCATTTTGTTGGCCAGCTGTGCAAGCGGCAGCACCTTCTTCACGTTATACACCAGACGGTCGTACTTGCGCTTCTGCTTCGGATTGGAAAACTTCATCGGAGGATATACGGGCACTTCCGGCAGGAGATACACCCATATTGTGTCGCCCTCGTATATTTCAGGATTCGGGTATCTGTATCTCGTGAGTTTGAGTTCGTATTCTCTGGGCAGATTTTGCCAGTCGTATTTGTTTTCGTCATCCGCAGCCCTAACCCATCCAGTTAGCAGCAATGACAGCAGCATAAGTATTGACAATCTTTTACCCATACCGGGCGCAAAGATACGAAAAATAGTTGAGAGAAGACTTAAAGATCCTTGAGTCTTTTTTTCTTTTTAAAGAAAATTCACAAAAAGTGCCACATAGCCGCAACTTTACATAATTTATTTTAACTAACTTTTTTTTAATAAGTCGCTTTATTTTTTCCTCGTTTTGTATCAGTAAGAGTCCTTTCAGAGACTTCTCAGAATGCGTTCAGTTAACGAGCAGTTAACGAATAGTTAACGAGTGGACTACGAGCAGACTGCGAGAAAACTCGTTAACTGCTCGTTATTTACTCTATATCTGCTCGTAGTCTACATGTATTCTGATAAGAGGAAGAGAAAGAGAAGAAAAGCCCCCTCCAACTCCCCCTTTAGGGGAGTGATTAAATTTGTAAAATTGTAAATTGTAAATTGTAAAAAATTATAGGTAGAAAAGGTTTTTCTGCATTTTTCTTTAATTAAGAAAAAAACTCACAGCACTAAATCCTAAACTCCAAACTATTTTTTATATCTTTGCACGGTAAACTATATATAAAGCATATGAAAGTATTTCAACATGTGAGTGACATCGGTCCTCTGGATTTAGCTCTGAAAGAAGCCTTTGAAATAAAGAAGGATCGCTATAAGTACGAGAATCTGGGTCGTCGCAAGACAGCGATGCTCATATTCTTCAACAACTCCCTGCGCACGCGTCTCTCCACCCAGAAAGCAGCTATGAACCTGGGTATGAACGTGATAGTGCTCGATGTGAATCAGGGAGCCTGGAAACTGGAGACAGAGCGAGGCGTCATCATGGACGGCGACAAGAGCGAACATCTCCTGGAAGCAATTCCTGTGATGGGTTCTTACTGCGACATAATAGGTGTGAGAAGTTTTGCCCGCTTTGAAAACCGCAAGGACGACTACGAGGAGAAAATTCTTCAGCAGTTCATCAAATACAGCGGTCGTCCCGTATTCTTCATGGAGAGCGCAACGGTGCATCCTCTGCAGGCTTTTGCCGACCTTATCACCATCGAGGAATACAAAAGGAAAGAGCGTCCGAAGGTGGTGATGACCTGGGCTCCTCATCCCAGAGCTCTTCCGCAGGCCGTTCCCAACAGCTTTGCTGAATGGATGAGAGCAGCCGATGTGGATTTTGTGGTGACACATCCCAAGGGCTATGAACTGGATCCTGAGTTCGTAGGCGATGCCAGAGTGGAATACGACCAGATGAAGGCTTTCGAAGGTGCAGACTTCGTATATGCCAAGAACTGGAGCTGCCCAGGTGTGACGCTTCCTGATCAATACGGAAAGGTGCTGGAGGATTATCACGATTGGATGGACTGGACGGTAAGCAGCCGTCAGATGGCCGTAACAAACGATGCCTTCTTCCTCCATTGTCTGCCTGTGAGAAGAAATATGATTGTGACCGACGATGTCATTGAGGCACCTACGTCGCTCGTCATTCCAGAAGCCGCAAACAGAGAGATTTCTGCTACTGTAGTGCTGAAGAGAATGCTTGAATCACTGTAAAGAGAAGTAAGTGCGTAAACTCAGCGTCATAGAGATGAACCGTCTCTCACCCGAGGAATTCCGCAGGAGTGAGAAAGTGCCCATCGTTGTGGTGCTTGACAGAGTTCGTTCCCTATACAACGTAGGCAGTGTGATGCGAACAGCAGACGCTATGGCACTGGAGGCTGTATACCTGTGTGAAATCACAGCCACACCTCCTCATCCTGAAATACACAAGACAGCTCTCGGAGCAGAGGATACTGTAAGTTGGAAGTATTTCCAGCATACTATCGATGCAGTGAAGGAACTGAAGGGAAGAGGTTATGAGATATGGAGTGTGGAGCAATGCGAAGGAAGCACGCTTTTGCAGAATATAGAGTATAAGGTAAACACCAAAGAGAAGATAGCCATCATCCTTGGCAACGAGGTGAAAGGTGTGCAACAGGAAGTGGTGAATGCCTCCGACGGATGTATGGAAATACCTCAGTTCGGCACAAAGCACTCTATGAACGTAAGTGTGACAGCCGGAATGGTGATTTGGCATCTGTGTTGTAAACAAGTTGTAGATAAGTGTTGATAACCGTAATAAATGTAAACAGCCAAAACGTATATACTTACATAAAACCTCAACACAGTTTCAACACACCAGAGATGAGAGTGGATATAAACGATAACTAAAACAACTTATACACAATTATAGACAAAGGAAAATTACTAATAATTAAATACTTAAAACAATTATTTACACTCTCTACAGCCCATCATTATTAGCATTACATTCTATTTAAATTTAAAAAAAATAAAATATAATTTGATTATGGATATAAAGGAGCAGATAAAGCAGTTGGCGAAAGAAAAGAATGCTGTGATACTTGCCCACTACTATGTAGACGGAGCAATACAGGATATAGCCGACTTTGTAGGTGATTCTCTGGCATTGGCTCAGAAGGCAGCCCAGACTACTGCAGACATCATTGTGATGTGCGGAGTGAACTTCATGGGTGAAACATGTAAGATACTCTGCCCTGAGAAGAAGGTTCTCATTCCGGATGCTACAGCTACGTGCTCCTTGGCTGAAAGTTGTCCTGCAAAGGAATTCGAAGCCTTTGTGAAAGCACATCCCGGTCATACCGTAATATCATACGTAAATACTTCTGCAGATATAAAGGCTTTGACAGATGTGGTTGTGACATCCAGCAACGCACGCCAGATAGTGGAATATTTCCCAAAGGAAACTCCTATAATATTCGGTCCTGATCATAATCTCGGAGGATACATAAACAGTATCACAGGCAGGGAAATGGTGCTCTGGAACGGTGCTTGTCACGTTCATGAGAAATTCTCTGTGGAGAAGATTGTGGCTTTGAAGAAGCAATATCCAAAGGCAAAAGTTCTGGTGCATCCCGAGTGCAGAGGTGCTGTGGTGAAGCTGGCAGATAAAGTAGGCAGTACGGCTGCTCTTTTGAAATACAGTATTGAAGACTCTGCAGATACCTTCATCGTAGCAACAGAAAGCGGCATACTTCATGAGATGCAGAAGAAGGCTCCTCAGAAAACATTCATTCCCGCACCTCCAGATGACAGCACCTGTGCCTGCAACGAGTGCAACTATATGAAACTGGTTACTCTTGAGAAGGTATATAACTGTCTCAAGAACGAGACTCCTGAAATAAATGTAGATAAGGAAATAAGCAAGCGGGCTCTTTCTCCAATAAAGAAGATGCTTGAAATAAGCGCAAGTCTAGGACTTTAACAGAAAAAAGAAGTAAATGAGTGAACTTCCTGTTATAGTCACCGATCTTGCCTACATTCTTATTGTAGCGGGTATCACCACAATAATCTTCAAGCGACTCAAACAACCGCTTGTCCTCGGATATATTGTGGCAGGTTTCCTCACAGGTCCAAACATGTTGTATATGCCTTCCATAGGTAATATGGACAGCATAGAGGACTGGGGTCAGATAGGTGTTATCTTCCTGATGTTCTCACTCGGTCTTGAATTTTCATTCAAGAAGATAGTGAAGATGGGAATAAGTCCTATCATATGTGCCTGCATGGTGATGGGCAGTATGATGGGTGTTGGAAGTTTTGTAGGCGACTTGTTCGGATGGGGAGATATGGACCAGCTTTTCCTGGGCGGAATGCTTGCTATGTCGTCCACAACAATCATCTACAAGGCCTTCGACGATATGGGAATGAGGCATAAGAAGTTTGCTTCGAATGTGCTTTCCGTACTCATCCTTGAAGACATACTCGGAATACTTCTTATGGTGGTGTTGAGTGCGATGGCTGCCACAAGAAAATTCGAAGGAGGAGCTCTTCTCAATTCTCTCACGCAACTGGGCAGTGTGCTACTGCTTTGGTTCCTCGTGGGAATATACATCTTGCCGCTTTTCCTGAAGAAAAACAAGAAGTATATAAATAAGGAAACGCTTCTTATCGTATCGAGTGCGTTTTGTTTCTTCCTTGTGGTGCTTTCCTCAAAGGCAGGTTATTCTCCTGCTTTCGGAGCTTTCATGATGGGAAGTATTCTCTCGGAAACAATGGAAGCGGAGGATATTGAGCATACCATCGGACCTGTGAAGGACCTCTTCGGATCGGTATTCTTCGTGAGTGTGGGTATGATGGTTTCTCCAAACGTGCTTATAGAACATTGGCCGGCCATTCTTGCTATCACGGTGGCAATACTCATCGGACAGATGACGCTCGGCAGTTTGAGTTTCTTTGTGACGGGAAGCAGTTTGAAGGATGCCATATCGAGCGGTTTCAGTATGTCGCAGATAGGTGAATTTGCCTTCATCCTCGCAGCTCTGGGAGAAAGTCTTGATGTGACGAGCGGTTTCCTCTACCCGATAGTGGTGGCTGTGAGTATCATCACCACTTTCACCACACCCTATATGATAAAGGCTTCTGTGCCTGTATCCGAACAGTTGGAGAAGCTGTTCCGTAAACTGGATGTATCGAAGCTTCAGAAAGTTTCATCCACCATTGAGGAAAAGAAGAAAATAAACCTCAGTGAGGATTCCCAGCGATGGAAGCATCTTCTGGCGGTACTGACGTATCAGACGGTATCGTATTTTGTGCTTGCCTACGCAGTGATGTATCTTGTAGTGTCATTGTTCAAACCCATTTTCCACAGTTTCCTGGATCTCTGGTGGACAAATGTGATTAGCATAGTGATATCGCTGGTGGTAGCGAGCCCGTTCATGCGTGCTATTATGATGAGGAAAAACCATAATGTGGATATGGTGTATTTCTGGCATAAGAACTGGCGCACGCGTATTATGGTCATAGTGCTTTTCCTCATAAGATACCACATCGTGATGATTTCTGTCTTGAGGCTTATTGATGTGCACAGCCCTCTTCGCTGGTATTGGAACTACGGCCTTGCAAACATTGCCATCATACTCATCATACTGAGTCGTGACCTGAAATACATAAGTATACGTCTGGAGCGCACCTTCTTCCAGAATCTGCATCGCAGGGATATGAAGAAAGAGCTTCCCGGCTACGGTCGTATGCTCAAAGGCAGCGATCTTCATCTCACATCGCTTACCATACCTGAAAACAGTGCGTGGGCGGGTAAGTCGCTCGCATCGCTCAACATAGGCAATAAGATGCAGGTGGTGGTGGCAGCCATTGTGAGAGGACGACTGCGTATCAACATTCCCGACGGTAAGAACCGCCTGTTCCCGGGCGATGTGATGGAAGTGGTGGGCGACGATGAATCCATCGAAAAGGTGAGAACTATGGTTATGACGGAGGCCTCCGGAACGGAGTATATGGAGTCGCGCGAACCGCTTGTCCTGCAGAAACTTGTCATAGCACCCAATTCAACGCTCATAGGCAAAAAACTCATGGAGAGCGGAATAAGAAACGATTTCCATTGCAGTGTGATAGGTATTGAGGATAAAGACGGCGACCTCGAACGCATAGGAGCGCAACACGTCTTTGCTGAAAACGAGATATTGTGGGTTTTGGGAGAATACGAACAGGTGGAGCTCCTGCGACTGGTGACACATCCGGAATTCAGCATTAAGGATGGAGAAATAAAATTTGATTGATAAATAAGTAGAATATAAATAAAGGAATAAAGATAGATGAAAGCAGGTATTGTGGGACTTCCGAATGTGGGAAAGTCTACTCTTTTCAATTGTCTCTCGAGCGCAAAGGCGCAGGCAGCCAATTTCCCTTTCTGCACCATCGATGCGCAGATGGGACAAGTGAGTGTGCCCGATGAGCGACTCACCAAACTGGCGGAAATAGTGCACCCGGGACGTATCGTTCCCGCTGTGTGCGACATAGTGGATATCGCAGGTCTTGTGAAAGGTGCATCCAAGGGAGAAGGTCTGGGCAACCAGTTTCTTGCCAACATACGCGAGTGTGATGCCATAATTCATGTGCTGCGCTGTTTCGACGACGGTAATATTGTGCATGTGGACGGTTCGGTGGATCCTGTGCGCGACAAGGAAATCATCGATATGGAGCTCCAGATAAAGGACCTTGAGACACTCGAAAACCGACTCAAGCGTGTGGAGAAGGCTGCTCGTGTGGGCGGTGACAAGCAAGCAAAGATAGAACTGGATGTCATCGAGGCCTACAAGAAGGCCATCGAGGCCGGTAACAGCGCCCGCACCGTACAGTTTGAGACGGAGGACGAACAGAATGCTGCCAAGGGACTTTTCCTGCTCACAGCAAAACCCGTTCTCTACGTCTGCAACGTGGACGACAAGTCGGCTTCCACAGGTAACGACTACACACGCGCTGTGGAGAAGGCCATCGAGGGCGAGGATGCCGAGATGCTGATTATCTCTGCGCAGACGGAGGCTGATATAGCAGAACTCGACACCTACGAGGAGAAACAGATGTTCCTCGAGGATATGGGTCTCAAGGAGAGCGGCTGCAACCGTCTCATCAAGGCCATCTACCATCTTCTCACGCTGCAGACCTTCATCACGGCCGGTGAGATGGAGGTGAAGGCCTGGACATTCCGCAAGGGATGGAAGGCTCCCCAGTGTGCCGGAGTCATACACACCGACTTCGAAAAGGGTTTCATCCGTGCCGAGGTGATAAAGTACGACGACTATATCAAGTACGGCAGCGAGGCTGCTGTGCGCGAAGCCGGTAAGATGGGCGTTGAGGGAAAGGAATACGTGGTGCAGGACGGTGATATAATGCATTTCAGATTCAATGTTTAGCAGTTTGTTCATAAATTGGAATCCCGACGTCGTAGCGTTCCACATCGGATTCTTCGCCGTCAGATGGTATTCGCTCTGCTGGTGCATCGGTCTGCTGAGTGTCTACTTCCTGATGCATCGCATATTTCGTGAGCAGAAGCTCACAGACGAGCAGTTCGACCCTATGTTCCTCTACTGTTTCGTGGGTATTCTGGTGGGCGCCCGTCTGGGTCATTGCCTCTTCTACGAACCGGAATATTTCCTGGCTCATCCCCTTGAGATGATACTTCCAGTCAAGATAGACGGCTCGGGTTCCTGGCATTTCACCGGCTATGAGGGACTTGCCTCTCACGGCGGCACGATAGGTATCATTCTGGCTCTCTACTTCTTTGCCCGCAAGGTGGGGCTCACCTATCTCCATGTGCTCGACAACGTGGCCATCGTGACACCCATCACGGCGATGTTCATACGTCTTGGCAATCTGATGAACAGCGAGATAATAGGCCGTCCCACGGATGTTCCCTGGGCTTTCATCTTTGAGCGTGTGGATATGCTTCCCCGTCATCCAGGTCAGCTCTACGAGGCTATATGCTACGGCATCTTCTTCCTCATCCACTGGTGGTGCTATCGCAAGTGGCCCGAGAGGGTGGGGACGGGTTTCTTCTTCGGCCTGTGCATCTTCCTCATCTTCTTCAGTCGCATCTTCATCGAATATACCAAGGAGAATCAGGTGGCTTTTGAGAGCGGTATGCTGATGAATATGGGTCAGCTGCTCTCCATCCCGTTTGTTCTTCTGGGCGGATTCTTTATGTTAAAGGGAATATGGCATCGTTGAAATCTCTTTTTAAGGACACAGCAATCTATGGTGTTTCGAGCATAGTGGGGCGTTTTCTCAACTATCTGCTCGTGCCTCTCTACACGAATGTTATTTCCGCAGCGAGCGGAGGTTACGGTGTTGTCACCAATCTCTATGCCTTCACGGCTCTGCTGCTCGTCATACTGACATTCGGTATGGAGACCACCTTCTTCCGCTTCATAAATAAGGAGGATGAAGACCACGATTCCGTATTCTCCACGTCGTTCTCCGTGATTGCTGTGCTGACGGCTGTATTTCTGCTTTTGGTGTTCGGTTTATCGGATTCGATTAGCAGCGCCCTGGGATATGCCGACCATCCGGAGTATCTCCAGCTGATGGCCTGCGTGGTGGCTCTCGACGCTCTGCAGTCACTTCCTTTCTGTCATCTGCGATATCAGAAAAGGGCTGTGCGCTTCGCTTCGCTCAAACTGCTCTTCATAGCGATGAATATAGGGCTCAATCTGCTCTTCTTCATCGTGCTCGGCTATCGCGATGTATTGTGGGTGTTCCTGCTCAATCTTGTGTGCACGGGCATCATCACCTTCTTCTTCATTCCCGACCTGCTGCGCATCCGCTGGCATTTGGACACCAGTATGCTGCGTCGCATGCTGTCTTATTCGTGGCCGCTGCTTATACTCGGTGTGGCAGGCATCCTCAATCAGTCGTTCGACAAGATAGTATTCCCGCTGGCAGGCGGCACCACGAAGGATCTCGGCATCTACGGAGCCTGCGTCAAGGTGGCGATGATAATGGCGATGATTACGCAGGCTTTCCGCTATGCCTACGAACCGATGGTGTTTGCTGCCTCAAAGGACAAGGACTCAAAGGTGATGTACGCTTTCGGTATGAAGTATTTCATCATCTTCACATTGCTGGCTTTCCTTTGTGTGATGGGTTATCTCGACATACTGAAATATCTCATCGGTTCCGACTACTGGGAAGGACTCCGTGTGATACCCATAGTGATGGTGGCTGAGATAATGATGGGAGTGTATTTCAATCTCTCCTTCTGGTACAAACTCATCGACAAGACCATCTACGGAGCGTGGTTCTCGCTGGCCGGTTGTGTAGTGCTCATTGCCGTCAACCTCATCTTCATTCCCCGCTACAGCTATATGGCATGTGCGTGGGGAGGTGTGGCCGGCTACGGCACTTCGATGCTGCTCTCCTACGTTGTTGGTCAGCGCAAGAATCCTATCGACTATCCCATGGGTTCCATCTTCTTCTATGTGGCGATGACGGCCCTCTTCTACGCAGCGATGACCTATGAACCGGAGACCTGGAGCCTTTTCCTGCGTCTGGGCGTCAACACCCTTCTCATCCTGCTTTTCTGCGCATACATATATATATTTGAAATAAAAAAGAAAAAACAATGAAATTCGCATTAATCGGTTACGGCAAGATGGGCCGTATGATAGAGGAAATAGCTAAGTCTCGCGGCCACGAGATAGTATCCATCATCGATATAGACAATCAGGAGGACTTCGACAGCGACGCCTTCCGTTCGGCCCAGGTGGCTATTGAGTTCACAGCTCCCCAGGTGGCTTACGACAACTATCTCAAGGCCTTTGCACAGGGAGTGAAGGTGGTGAGCGGTTCCACAGGATGGCTCAAGGAGCATGGCGAGGATATGAAGCGCATGTGTCAGGAGGAGGGTAAGACGCTCTTCTGGAGCAGTAATTTCAGCCTCGGTGTCACCATCTTCCGTGCTGTCAACCGCTACTTGGCCCGCATCATGAACCAGTTCCCGCAGTACGACGTCGAACTGGAGGAAACCCATCACGTGCACAAGCTCGACCATCCTTCCGGCACAGCTATCACGCTGGGTGAGGAGATTGTTGCCGAGCTGGATCGCAAGAACTCATGGGCAGAGGACACCACCGCCCCCCAGTTCCTGCGCATCGACCACATACGTCGCGGCGAGGTGCCCGGCATACACACCGTGCGCTATGATTCCGATGCCGACTGCATCACTATCACCCACGATGCCCACTCCCGTCGCGGCTTTGCTCTGGGTGCCGTGCTGGCTGCCGAATACACAGCCACTCACGAGGGTCTGCTCACTATGTCCGACCTTTTCAAATTCTAAGAAAAAACATCATTTCTCCCGACAATGAAGAAAATACAACCGGCACTCACATGGAAGGACAAGCTGAAGTGTGCTGTCATCATCCTGCTCTACATCGCGTTCCTCGTATGGATTAAGTCGTGGTGGGGCGTTGTGGTCATCCCGTTCATCTTTGATGCCTACATCACCCGCAAGATAAACTGGGGCTGGTGGAAAGACCTTGAGAATCCCGTCCTGCGCTTTGTAATGTCGTGGACGGATGCCATCGTCTTTGCACTGACAGCGGTGTATTTCATCAACATCTACTTCTTCCAGAACTACACCATTCCGTCCTCTTCCCTCGAGAAGAGCCTGCTCGTGGGCGACTACCTCTTCGTCTCCAAGATGAGCTACGGTCCCCGCGTGCCTCAGACGCCTCTCCACATGCCTCTCTGCCAGCACACGCTGCCCTGGGGCGGTAAGAGCTATCTGGAGTGGATACGCTGGGACTACAAGCGCGTCACACCGCATCCTGTGAAGCGCGGCGATATCGTGGTGTTCAACTATCCTTCGGGCGACACCATCCTCACCTCTCCCCGCTACGCAGCAGCCGACTTCACTATGCTCTGCTATCTCTACGGGGCGCAAATCACAAGGGAGATGGGTGCCGAACCAGAGATGGATTCCCTCACATCCCTGCAGCGCTATCGTATTTATGAGAACTACTACTCTCTCGGACGCGAGTTCCTGCAGCGCAATCCGCAGGAGTTCGGAGATATCGACTCCCGTCCTGTCGACCGTCGCGAGAACTATGTGAAGCGCTGTGTCGGTCTGCCCGGGCAGACGTTCGAGATACGCGACTGCGTCATCTATATCGACGGCAAGAAGACGGAGCAACCCAAGGATGTGCAGTTCGACTACAACGTGGAGTGGCTCATGCGTCCCGACAAGGACGACCCTATAGTCTCCGAGACATCGCTCTCCTATGACGACCTCTACGGGCAGGGCATGAATCCCGACAACGCAGCGCCGCAGGACATCATACCTCTCACATCGGAGGCTGTCAAGGCGCTGGAGAAACGCAAGGACCTCGTGGGACGCATAGATTTCATCGTCGACAAGACCACCGACGAACTCTTCCCACTCAATCTCCGCAAGACCTGGACTCGCGACAACTACGGTCCTCTGTGGATTCCCAAGAAGGGTGAGAGCATCGACCTCACGCTGGACAACCTGCCAATCTACGAGCGCGTGATACGTGCCTACGAAGGTCATTCCCTCAGCGTCACTGACGAGGGCGAGATACTCATCGACGGTGCCCCCGCCACATCCTACACCTTCCATATGGACTACTACTGGATGATGGGCGACAACCGTCACAACTCTGCCGACTCGCGCTACTGGGGCTTTGTGCCCGAGGACCACATCGTGGGCAAACCTATCTTCATCTGGCTCTCCACCGACAAGGACCACCCGGGTCTCTACAATCCCCGCCACTATCGCTGGCGCCGCATGTTCCGATGGGTGTGATAAGCTTTAATACAGAAGGTGTGGCGATGCCTGCCATCGATGCCGCTGCCGTGAGGAAGTGGATAGAACGCGTGGCGTCCACCTACGGACGCACTGTCGGTGAGGTGAACTATATCTTCTGCAGCGACGAGCGCATACTGGAGGTCAACCGCGAATTCCTCCACCACGACTACTACACCGACCATATCGGTTTCGACTATTCTGTGGACAATATTCTCTCGGGCGACCTCTTCCTCTCGCTCGACACCATACGCAGCAATGCGGAGCAACTGGGTGAGGACTACAGTCGCGAACTGCATCGCGTCATAATCCACGGCATCCTCCACCTCGTCGGCCTCAAGGACAAGACACCGGAGGAGGAAGTGCTGATGCGGCGTGCGGAGGACAGAGCCCTCACTCTGCTGTGTAGAAATCGGTGATGCGGCGGATGGCACGGTCGCAGACGGGACAGAAGTCAGGTGCGGCATTCGTGCGCATTCTGCAGTCCTCACACGGGCGCCAGCAGTCCTTCGTCTGATAACCGGCTCCCTCGTAGAGACCCACACCCTCTACACCCTCGTCGATGAGGTCCTGCCATTTGCTGCGGAAATTCTTCTTGGTGGTGAGGTTCGGTTCCCAGGGTTCTGTATCTTTCGGATACCAGATGGTGGGCGTGGGTGTGTTGTAGGCATATTCATCACCCAGACCGGCATAGCTGTGACCGAATTCATGCACGAAGACCTGAGCGAAGGTGGGATGATCGCTGGTGGATGTTGTCACATGGTTGTAGATGCCACCGCCTCCGTAGGTTGATGTGTTGGCCAGTACCATGATGTGCTCGAAAGGCACACCGTCCAGGAGGTCGAATACGCGGTGTATCTCCTGGGTTACAAAGTAGCGATCTATGTAGAACATGTCGTAGCGCGCACCGCTGGTGCCATCGCGCCAGTCGTGTAGATGAGGCACTGATACACCGCTGTCGTGGCTGGGAGGCGCTACGGCAACCACATTAAAGCGCGATTTCAGCGAACGGAACGGTTCGCGGGCAAAGAGCACATCCACGGCCCTTTGGCAGTCGCGGTAGAACTTGCCCATCTCTGCCTCTGTGTATCCGTCGGCCACGATGGCCAGATCGACGTTATGCACGATATCCACGCCCTCCAGGGGAGAGATTGGTATCTGGGTGTAGTTGCGCCCTGTGCCGCCGCTGATGCTGTCCTTGTCGCGCTCGGGCGTGGGCACCATCGGAGTGATGCAATGACCCTTCCAGATATACTGATAGGGGTAGCGTGCACGGGCTACGGAGCGGATGAGTATGTCTGCGGGGTCTACGCGATGTGTCAGCGAGGCCGACACGCGCTGGTGGTTGTCGGTGAGCGTTATTGTGATTTCCACGGGTTGTTTTGGGAATGGCACGTTGTAGCTCGACTCGAAAGCGCGTCGCAGTGTGCGCGGCTCATCGCTCTGCAACCATTCGTGGTAGAGGGTGGAGAAGGTGGTGACGTATATAACCTCACCGCTTGCTGCGTCGCGCATTGTGAGTTGACCGTTGCCCAAAAGTGGTTTCTCTGCCAGTCGTCCTCTGCGTCCTGCCCAGAAGGGTTGGCGGCGCATGTCGGAGAAGTAGATGTCAGTCTTTTTGATGTCGCCGGCTATGACGTAGTCAAGTCGCAGCGTAGCCTCTTCGAAGTATTGCTCGAAGCTTTGTCCCTCAGCGGCAATCACCGCCGCCAATGTCATTATCAATGCAAGTATATGTTTCATGGTTTTATGGTTTTGTTAGTGTTTGTGTATGCAAAGATAATAAAAAGTTAAGAGTGAAGAGTTAAAAGTGAAGAGTTTTTTGTTTTATGGACACAAAATTCACATGAATTTTGTGTGATCTCTGCCGTTGTAGCAAGGTCGTTTCTTCGCTCTTCCCTCGACGTTCCTCCGTAGTTCTCTCGAATGTCGTCCGGTATTCATTCATTATTATTGCAGTATTATCGCACTATATGTGCAGTGTTTCACTGGACATATACTGGACAAGTACTGGAGAAGTACTGGACATATACTGAACTTTGGTCGAGAGAACATGCTTGTAAGAGGCTTAGAAAGAGCTATGAAGGTGCTTGGAAAGAGTTTACATTAACCTGTGTTGATTTTGCTGGTGATGATTGCCGACATTTTTTGCGACATCCGCGACATTCGCGACACGAATATTTTGTGTGTGTGCGAGTTTTTACCGGAGTGCAGAGGAAAACTTTTTCGTGTGCAGAGGAAAAAGTGTTGGAGTGTATAGCAACAAATATTCGTGTGTAATGGCGAGCCAAGTCCGAAACGACTGGAGCGCCGTTCCGAAACGACCGGACTGCTGCTCCGAAGTAACCGGGCTGAAGATGAACTAATTTGAATAAAACAGGAGCCCCATGATATTATGAGACTCCCTCAACCAAACAATTTAATCTTAACAGTTATGAAAAAGTACGATTATGCATCACCATTCTTCCCAAGCATCGGGAGCAGAGATGGATTCGCGTGAGTAACTGCTGCCGCCTCCGCTATAGGCATCGTCTATCGTTTCGTTTGTGGCACGTTTTGATTCAACATAAGAAAGATTTATCATTAAATTTCCTGCCGTGTTCAACTTAATTACGATACAATCGGGCACAATATATTTCTTCTTCATAGTTTTATCTTATTATTTCATGATTTGCCCATTGAGGGAATACTTCACTCCGCTTTTCACAACAACGACACGACCGTTGATAATATAAGTGCCGTCGCCCAAGGCAGAGGATGCTGCGGCCGACGGAAGTGCGGCAACGGCGGTGGGGTCGTCCTCCTCATGGAAATAAAATGCAATTCGGGCAAGAGACTCCGATGGCAATTGCAGATAACAGCGGTTAGCACCTACCTTATAACCGCTTCCTTCGATTTTGTAGAATGCTGTCACACCGTCATGACGCTGGAGAATGTATTCATGACCCGTATCGGTGATATCCAAAGCGGCATCAGTCACATTACCATAGAGCAGACCTGCGTTCACGATGTCGTCTGAACCGACACGACTGCCGCGATACTCGGTATTGGGATAACCGTCCTCGGCATAGAGAATGACAGGAGTGTTGGCAGGAATGGAGGAATTCACCTCGTCCAGTGTGATCGCACTGCCGCTCACGTCCATGCACTTGTAGGCCGTAACACCGGAAGGAACATTCACTTCGAATGGTGCGCAGAACGTGCCATACTTCACATCGGGATTTACGCCCATGTAGGCGGTGGTGGTGCGGTCAATACCGTAGGTCAACGTCATGTCGGAAAGATAACACCAGTTGTTGCCATTGTCTTTGCCTGCCTTCAGTCCCAAAGTGAGGTCTTCGTTCCCGTCCAAACTGAACTCAATAGTATAGAGTCCATAGCGGGCGGTGGTGACTTCCATCTCTCTGCCGTTGGCAAACACATAACATCCGCTCGTGTTGTCGTCTCCAAACACAGTGGCCGCAGCATAGGCTTCCAGTCTGTAGGTTCCTGCGGGCAGGCCGGATATGGTCTGATAGATGAGATTCACATTCTGGACAGCAGAACCACTCCAATAGCTGATGCCGTAGCCCGAATGAGCATCGCTGTTGATTGCGCTCTGGTTTTCCGCATAATCGCCCGCCTGACAACTGCTGTCGCGCAGCCAGCGTTTGTAATAACCGTTGTTGTGTTGTGCCTTGTCGGTATTGGCAGTAATTACGGGCCAGGCCACCATAGCTGTAGCATTATCCGTCAGATTAACATACTCTCCCGTATTCACAAGGATAAACTCGTGTGCTTCAGCTGCGTTGGTCGTGGCATTGTAGCCGTTGATGTAATAAGTGCCAGAGGTGCCCGTCTCTGCGTATTCACCGGTGGATATAATGTACGTGTTTTCCTTACCGTATACGGGCGTAAACATCCATTTTGTGTTATTTTCATTGCTGGCATCGTTAAAGATATAGCGGTTGTTCCAGATGCCTATCTTTAGATAATTGACATCGAAAAGGCGTATAGCATATGTGTCCTCACCATTGGATGTCAACTGGATACGGGCTGGTGTATTAGCAAGTACGGGAAGATTTGGGTCCGACGCATCATAATTAAAGAACTTGCCTGCGGTCAGGTCATAGAGAAAAAAGTCTCCTGCTCCGACCTCCTGCGGAACATAGGCGATGGAAGAGATAACTGCTTCCATCTGCTCCTCAAGTTCGCGCTGAAGATTTTGCACCAGAGCTGGCGACGACAGTGTCGGCAGAAGACTCTTGTGCTGGGCGAGCATAGTAGTGAGAGCCAGACGCTCCGATACGCCGTAGCGGCTATCAACGGTCATAGGAGCCGCCTCGTCAGCCTTTTCGTTATAAGCAGTCTTGGCAGCCTCCAGTCCGGTATCCTTTAAATTGGCGGTGAGGTCGAAATCTTCCGTGAGGTCGCCCACATGAGACAGCACGAAATCCGTGACACAGAACCAACCTTTGGTACCACCTCCGCTAGTGGAAGCATAGCCAACACGCAGGTAGTCGCCCTCTGCAACGTAGATTTGCTCCGTAGTCTGAGTCTCCCAATGTTCGCAATGTTCGTCATCCCACACATCGTCGGCTTTCACGGGGGAGGTTACAAGGTGGGTAGAGGTCTCGGCATAGACATGTTGGTCTTGGATGTTGCCTTTGCCGCAGACGCTTTTGGCGGAAATCGTATAGATACCGGAAGGGAGCCCGGTCAGGTCCTGGTGGATGTCCATAGAGGTGAAGTTGTTGCTCCAGTTGTTGTAACACGTCTTTCCGAGTATCGTAGCCTGCTTGAAATCGCCAGAGGCGGCTACGTTAGCCACTGTCCAGCCGTCGGCATTGGTCGTAAACGAGGGGTTTAGAATCTCGCTGTAGCTCTGGCTCTCTACGTCGGCCACGGCAGCAACCAAGGTGCTGTATGTGTTTGCATCAATGGCAGCTGTGAGTGCCGAAGTCTGTGCTTCGCTGAGTGAAGCAGACTCCACGTTGACCAGCCCGCGGGCCTCGCTCAGGAGCATTTTGGCCAGGTTGGTCTCCGTGCCCACCACATAGCTGGCCATGGACTTCGGCGCAAGGGTGCACACAAGGGTGCTGCCGTCCACATCGACCGAGAGCGACTTCTCGCTGCTGCCTTCGTTGCCCGCCACGATGACCACATTGCCGTCGGGCGTGAGGGCGGAGGTGAGCAGATTGTCGTGGTCGCAAGTCAGAATCTTCGATCCGGCCGGAATGAGGTGCGTGTAGTGCTTGTAGGCGTAGTATTCGGCGCAGTAGCGGGCCGTGTTGGTGGCGCTGCTCACCTGCACCAGGGCGTTCTGCACCCATCCCCAGTGGCTGACGCCGTTGTCTGTCAGGATGGCGTTCCAATAGGTGTAGGTGGTGACGCCGTTGGAGAGATAGTGGTTGCAGAGCTCAAAGGTGTGGGCTGCGGCCGCCCAGTCGAAGGTGCCGCTGCCGCACTCGCTCTCGGTCTGTACCAGTTCGAAATCGGGGAAATTGCGGCGCACGTTGGCTATCTGGTTGCGTCCCTCCCACTGAAAGCCGACCTGCTTGCAGTAGGTGCTCACGCCGGGACTGTTGAGGATGGTGTTGTAGAAGTCGTATTTGCCCGTGTTCATCGTGCCCACAATCAGCGTGAGGTCGGGACGATGTGCAGCCATGTAGGGGCCGAGATGTTGTCCGAGGAACTTGCCCGTGGCGGCGCCGGACCAGGAGCACCCCGGGTAGTCCGTGTTGGAATAGGCTTCGTTTTGGTAGGCCAGCGCGGTGATGTTGATGCCCTCATTTTTGTAGGCCTCAATAAACTTGTCGAAATAGAGGCAGTAGGCATCGTAGTAGGCAGGATCGTCGATAAACTGGTCGTTAGCGGGCGATGTGTTGCCCGGCGGCACGCCCCAGGGGCAGCCGTTGGTGTCAGTTTTGCGCTGGGCATAGTGTTTGTTTTTCTTCATCCACTGGGGAGGGCTCCAGGGAGAAGCCCAGAACGTCATCGAAGGATTTTCCTTCAGCGCCTCCTTGATGCTGGGAATCACCTTCAGGCGGTCGCGCTCGATGGTGAAGTGCTCCATCGTGAAGTCGGTGGCAAAATTCTGCGTGCCGTCGGGGTTGGTGCCGCTTGATTCGGTTTCATCGCAGGAATACCAGTCGTTGGCATAATCGCTGGCGCCTACGGGAATGCGGCCCACCGTGAGGCGCAAGTCGCCGTCGGGGTTGAACACGCGCTTGTGGAAGAGCGTGCGATCCGTCTCCGAAAGACGCTGCCAGGCATCGTAGTCGAGCTCGTTGAAGCAGGTGCCCCAGCCTTTGAAGGTCTGCTGCGGCTCGTTGCTGCGGATGACCACCTGTGCCTTGCCGACACTTTGATTAATCACAGGCTCCGTCTTCATCTGCCAATAGTGACCGTTGGAGGAATGAAAGGCAACGGCCTTCACCGGCTCCGTCTGAGCTCCCGCACTCCCGACCGTCATTGCGGCCAGAAGCAGCGACGAAAAGAAAAGATAGTTCTTCATCATGGTTCAGATAATAGTGATTTTTGATGTTTGCGCTGCAAAAATACGAACGAAACAAACATCTCCGAACACGGTTGTGTCACCTGACGATTGAACCATCTTCCCAAACGCAAATTTGGTACATTTGTTACACTGATGATTTACATTTGTTGCTTTACATCCGAAATATTTTCTTCTAAAAACTTGTTTGTTCAGAGAAAATAAGCTACTTTTGCACTCGTTATGAGAAATCTGAACCTGATATTGATATGGGTAGCAACGGCACTGCTGCACGCGCCCGTCGCAGCCGACACGCTCCGCTATCGGGTGAGCGAAATGCCCACGCAAAGACAGATGCCCGTGGCCAACGTGCATTGTCTCATGCAAGACAGTGAGGGATTCATGTGGTACGGCACCACGGGAGGCGGACTCTGCCGCGATGACGGATACCGGATTGATGTGTTCCGCACCGACGGCACGAAAGCCCCCTCTCTGCCCGGCAACGACATCACCTGTCTGGCGGAAGACGCATCGGGCGGCATTTGGGTGGGTACCACACAGGGCGTCTGCCGCATCGACAAGCGTGACTATAGTATCAGGCCGATGTTGCGGAAGGAGATGGGAGGACAGATAGTCTCGGGCATTCTGTGCGATAGCCGTCAGCGCATCTGGATTTCTGGAAACCGGCGTATTGTGCGCCTTGACAGTGTGCTGAACGTGTGCGGCGTGTACGAAATCCGGGATGTGCGTGCCGAAAGTCTGTATGAGGATGAGCACGGAGACATCTGGGTGGGTTTATGGACCAAAGGACTCCGACGCTACGATGCCCGGGCCGACCGCTTTGTCTCCTGCCCCTGGCACACCGGCGGGCGGGAAATCCGCATCATGGGCATCACGCAGGGACAGCCCGGTGAACTGTGGATTTCCACTTGGGGCGACGGCATCGTGCATTACGATGTGAAGAGCGGAGTAGTGACAAGACAGCCGGCTACGCTGGGAGCCGATAACAGGCAGGTGGTGTTGGACTGTTTGCGCGACAGTCGCCAGGGACTCTTTTGGGTGACCACCATGGACGACCTCTACCTCTACCGGGAAAGGGACGGACGGTTGGAAAGCACAGGGCCTTCACCGCTCGCCGGCGAAGGGGGTAAGATACTCGACCGCATGACGGAGGATAAAGACGGCAACATCTGGGTGGCCGGATTCTCTCCCCGCACGCGTATCGTTTCGCCTGACAACAACCGTCCCGTGCGCTGCGAGGTCGGCGATATGTTGCGACTCACGGGTTATCATTTGCTGGCAGATCGCGTGGTGGCCGACGGCAAACACTTTTGGATATGGCAGGGGCGCCGGGGGCTCACGCTGTTCAACTCCGGGGACGGCAGCGTGAAGGATGCCGGCGGAGAAAACTACAGCCGCTGCATCGTGAAGTGTGAGGACAGACCTGGCATCTGGGCGCTCAGCGAAGACGCTGTTGAACGCTTGACGGCAGACGGTCCTCAAGAGAAGATACCGCTTGGCGGCCTCAAACCTACGTCACTTGCCGAGCACGACGGCGTGCTGTGGATAGGAACGGAGCGCTCACTCCTGCGCTACTCCGTCATGGGCGGCAAACTCGAACACGTGTGCAATACCGGGAATCCGGTGGGTGACATCGTTACGAATCCAAACGGCGAGCCGTATTTCATCGTGGCGGACAGCGGCGTGTTTGACCGTCACGGACTTGTCCTGGCCGGCGCGGGATTCACGGCTTTGGTCATGGCCGGCGACGGCACGCCGTGGGTGGCCTCGGAATACGGGAAAGTGTATCGCATGGACGGCACGCAGGCGGTGGAAGACACGCTGGCCGCTGACGAGCGCGGAGATGCCGTCAAAGACATGCTGTTTGATGCGGCAGGCCATCTGTGGGTGATGAGCGACCTGAAGGTTAAGGAAATCAATCCGCGGCTTCACTCCATGCGCATCATTCATGCCGACGATCCCTCCGTGAGGGTGGGCTACTTCTATACTCTCTCGCTGTTCGACGGGCAACATGTGATATTGGCCGGCGACGGTGCTTTCTGCATCATGAAAAGCGCCGTCGAGCTCGATCGCAAGCGTTCGCAGGCCAGGAGACCCCGTGTCACCGCCGTGCTGAGCAGCGACACGTTGCGATTGACAGGCAGCGGAGAACAACGCATATCGCTCCCACCCGCAAGCGATGCTCTCAGTCTGCGCATCAGCACGCTGGAGCATCTCAATGCCGGCAACATCCTCTTTGCCTATCGCATCGATGAAAGCGATTGGATTTATCTCCCGCAGGGCAGCAACATCGTGCAACTGAATCAC
>JAEEGH010000548.1_pt1 | contig 136936 bp, 116 predicted proteins | sample 9134181 | NCBI WGS metagenome assembly JAEEGH01 (sample SAMN16246544, study PRJNA631951) | gut metagenome | biome: gut microbiome; feature: rumen; material: DP-attached | host: Bos | place: Iran: Karaj | collected 2018-10
GGTTTTTTAAGACCGGGGCACAAAATGCCGCGGAAAACGTGTCCACGGTTCGGATTTTGCATAAGGAACGGTGCAAAATGCCGCCTAAATGGGTAAAGGCCGTGTCCACTTCCTGGGGTTCATTTTAAGGCGAGAGAAAGCAAGAAAAAGCCCCCTGTGAAGCCACAAAGCTTCTGGGCGAGGCAAACCAGGCGAGAGAAAGCAAGAAAAAGCCCCCTGTGAAGCCACAGAGCTTCTGGGCGAGGCAAACCAGGCGAGAGAAAGCAAGAAAAAGCCCCCTGTGAAGCCACAGAGCTTCTGGGCGAGGTAAACCAGGCGAGAGAAAGCAAGAAAAAGCCCCGTGTGAAGCCAAAGAGCTTCTACAGGAGGCAAAGACTACCCTAGAAGCAAAACATGCGCCGAGGGTAGTCATTTCAAGGGCCTAAGGAATCTAAAGACTACCTGGAGGGCCAAGAAGGTACCGTGGTAGTCATTTCAAGAAAGCAATGAAGCAAAAGACTACCATGAAGCCAAGAAAGCCTCACAGGTAGTCCGAGAAAGAAATCTTGCAAGAAAAAGACTACCATGAAGCCAAAAAAGCCCAACTGGTAGTCCAAGAAAGAAATCTTGCAAGCAAAAGACTACCATGAAGCCAAGAAAGCCTCACAGGTAGTCCGAGAAAGAAATCTTGCAAGAAAAAGACTACCATGAAGCCAAGAAAGTCTCACAGGTAGTCCGAGAAAGAAATCTTGCAAGAAAAAGACTACCATGAAGCCAAGAAAGCCTCACAGGTAGTCCGAAAAAATCAAGCAAGAAAAAGACTACGCGAAACGCCTAAATGGCGTCCTGCGTAGTCTTTTTTTGATTTCAGGAATTCAGTAATCGTCACATTGGGGCGCAGCAATGCAAAAACCAAAGCAATGCAAAAACCAAAGCAATGCAAAAGCCAAAGCAATGCAAAAGCAAAAGCCAAAGCAATGCAAAAACCAAAGCGTCAAAAGCCAAAGCAATGCCAAAACCAAAGCGTCAAAAGCCCATTTACCCCAGCACGGCGGGCAAGTAATCAATCACAAACGCCCCGAGCAGGGGGATGAGGAAGAGCCAGAAGTAGGGATTTGCGAAGGCGGCGGCGAGGGCGGCGCGCTTCGTGGGCTCGTTCTCAACGGGCTGGAGATAGAACTTCTTCTTTGCGAGGCGGACAATGAAAACGATCAGGCCGGCAATCATGAGAAGGATAAGGAACAGGAACCAGAGCACCATCAGCACTGCATAACCCAACATCTCGGGATTCGACATCATCGCCTCTGCTAAAACGGTGGGATCGTCACTCATGTCAAAAAGTCCGGTTTTTGCAACCTTCTCGAAAATCCCAAGCGTGATAAGGCCGGTGCACATGTTCATCGCCATATGCAGGAAAATCGTGTTGCGAATGTTGCCGGTGCGAATGTATACATACGCCCACAGGCAACCGACAAAGGCTGTAAAGAAAGATTGCTGGAAGTTCCCATGGAACAAGCCAAAGGTCAGGCCGGAGATAAGGATCGCAAGGAACTCGCCGTGTTTCACAAGGCGATCGATCAAGAATTTCCGGAAGATGAGTTCTTCGACGATCGGCGCAAGGATGCAAACGGCAAGAATGCGAAGAACCGGATTGATGCCCGAAATGATCGCGCTGACGTCAGTGCTTGTACCATCAGGGAAGATGCTCTGCACAAAATAACCGATCACGGCGCCCACAAGGGTCAAACCTGCCGTCATCAACAGATACAGGAAAAATTGGCCAACGCCAAAGGGCTTCTTTTCCGGCGGGGTCGCGGGCACTTTCTTGATCGTAAAGAAGATCAGTGCGAGCCCTGCGATGTCAATCAAAAGGATTGTCAGAAGGATGCTCGTCATGGCCGAGTTTTTCTCGACAAATGACTGCGGGGCGAATGCGAGGGCAGCGGATGAAAGCAGTTCGCCCACGAATACCGCAAAGATCAAGATGGCGTAGCATATGCTGACCGAGGCCAGGCGGGTCTTTTGATCGTCCTCCTCAGTGGGTTGATCTTTGAAGGAGAGTACAAACAAAAGAGCCAAAAGCACCATGCTGATCGCCAGGATGACCCACTTCACATAAGCTGGAACGGAGGCGAGTTCATATAAACTCAATTCCAGATAGGCGAACCAGTTTCCGTTATCATTCAAGTCGTCAAAATGAAGCGTGTCTTCAATGTTTGCCAGCTCATTTTCCGTGAAGATCGGATAAGTCTTGCAGAAGTCCTGGAGATCCTGCGCGGTCCGCAAATAATGGAGCTCGAGCGTCGCCCTTCCTTCGGGGAGGGTTATTTTTTTGGAATATTTTTCCGTCGAATAAAACCCAGTGTAGGAGGCGGCATCGCCATTCTTGTCCTTGATCACGGCGCAGGTATAAAAACCGTAATCTGATGTATTGAAGTTAAGATTTAGCTGGTAGTTGCCGTCCTTTGGGATGAGCATCGGGACGTAATCCACCGCATCCGCGATCACGCCGTTCTCGACGAGGACGTGGAGCTCTTGTTTGTGGAATACAACCCTTTCGCCCGTCTTGCCGGCATGAGTGTTAATGAGCGCGATCCCGATATAAAGCACGGAGAGTGCAACTAGCAGGAACGCACAGAGCAGTTTCTTCGTTTTCATCAAGCTTCTCCTTTCTTTTCAAGAAACGCTGCTGGCAGCGCATATCCTTCAAAAACTGATTTTAGTTTAGCACAGCGTTAAAGGAATGTCTAGTGCAGTAAGCCGCACGAAAACCCCCGCCACCGTGCAAAAAACTTTGGCGACGGGCGGAAAGAGCAAGCCAGGCAGTAGCGGAAGGGGGAAAAGCAGGCGAGAGCCCCTGTGAAGCCTTGGGGCTTCAGGGCGAGGTAAAGCAAGAGAAAGCAAGCAAGAAAAAGACAAACTTAAGAGAAAACTTTAAGTTGATTTTAGGTTTGTCCGCTAGAATGGGACTCAGAAAGAGGGAAAGGGCTGCAAAAGAGGAAAGCTGAAAGAGGGAAAGGGCTGCAAAAGAGGAAAGCTGAAAGAGGGAAAGGGCTGTGAGAGTAAGGCCGAAAAGGTAAGGTCGAAAGAGAGGAGAAGGCTATGACTTATCAGGACACTTTCAAAAGATATGAGTTGAAGTATTTGATCTCGAAGGAGCAGAAGGAAGGCTTGCTTGGGGCGATGGAGGGGCACATGGAGCTCGACGCGTACGGCAGGACGACCATCATGAATATATACTACGATACGCCGGACAGCCTGCTGATCCGGCGGTCGCTGGAAAAGCCGGTGTACAAAGAAAAGCTGAGGCTTCGGAGCTACGGGGTTGCGTCGAGCGACACCAAGGTTTTCGTGGAGCTGAAGAAGAAATACGACGGGATTGTTTACAAGCGAAGGACAAGCGCCACGGAGAAGGAGGCGGTTGCGTACCTGAATCACGACAGGCCGCTGGCACAGACGGACCAGATCACGGAGGAGATCGATTACTTCAAATCCTTTTATCAGAAGCTGGTCCCGGCAATGGTGATATCATATGAGCGCGAAGCTTATTTTGACACGGGTGGTTCGGACCTGCGGATCACGCTGGACGAGAACATTCTTTGGCGGGAGCAGGACCTGACGCTTCGCAGCGAGGCGTACGGAAGCCCGATCTTAAGGGATGATCAAACTCTCGTGGAGATCAAGGTTGGCGGCGCGATGCCGCTGTGGCTGGCTCACAGCCTGTCCGAACTGGGAATCTTTCAAACATCGTTTTCGAAGTATGGTAACGCATACCTGCAGAGGGAAAGACAACTTAGGTGCGGGCTAACTGCATAATTCTTTTATCTAGAAAGGTGGTAACAACTATGACAAATTTATTCCAGGGTGTATTTGATACGGCGAGTTCGACGGCGTCGCTGCAGGTGGGAGATTTCCTGATTTGTTTGGGAGCGGCCCTGGTCATCGGGTTCTTCCTCGCGATGGTCGCATCCTATAAGGCGAACGCTTCGCAAAGCTTCTTCCTGGCGATCGCGCTATTACCCGCAGTGGTATGCGTCGTGATCATGATGGTGAACGGCAACGTGGGCGCAGGCATCGCAGTGGCGGGGGCGTTCAGTCTCGTGAGATTCCGTTCCGCGCCCGGCAGCGCAAAGGAAATCAGCGCGATCTTCCTGGCGATGGGCGCCGGCCTGATCCTGGGCATGGGATATATCGGCTACGCGGTGCTCTTTACGGTGATTCTCTCGGCGATCTTGTTCGCTTACGTTCACCTTGGGGTTGGCAGCAAGCAAAGCCTGACGCAGGAGAAGACCTTGCATATAACGATCCCTGAGAACCTCGACTATGAAACTGTTTTTGAAGAAATCCTTGAAAAATACACTTCAAAGCATGAGTTGACGAATGTGAAGACGACGAACATGGGGAGCCTTTTCAAGCTGACCTACGGCATTACCCTGAAGGAGATCGGCAAGGAGAAGGAATTCCTCGACAAGATCCGCACCAGGAATGGAAACCTCGAGATCACATTAACGAAGCGTGACAAGTCACAGCAGACGGAACTCTAAGTCAGCTTGCCAAGCAAACAACAGCAGACCTGGCCTTGAACCAAACAAACAACAGCAGATCGAACCCTGATCGGATTCAACAAGATACAGAAAAGGAGTCTAACATGAAAAGAAAATACATCATCCGTAAATTCACCAGAACTCTTGCCATCGCCATTCTGACGGGCGCGTTGCTTCTTAGCGGCTGCGGCGCGGCGCAGAACGCGGGAGGCGAAGGCGCGGCGCAGGGCGTAGGCGCGGGGAACACCCAGACGGCGCAGGAATCCACCTCGGTAAGCGGGGTGCAGAAGTCGCAGACGGCCGAAAGCCAGGGGAACGCGCAGAGCGTGCAGACAAGTAGCTTCACCGTGAGCGACATGTTTTCCAATCGCGATTCGAAGACGGAATATGACGAAGCCGAATGTACCGTGATCACGCTGAGCGGCGACAGCGCGACAAGCGAAAGCAAGGCGGTCAGCGTTGAGGCCGGCACAGTGATCATCAAAGAGGCAGGCAATTACATTCTTCGCGGAAGCTTTAACGGCTCCATTCGCGTGGACGCGCCGGAGGACGCAAAAGTGTGGCTGATCCTGGACGGCGTGAGCGTGACGGCTGAGGGGACGGCGGCGGTATATGCCAAAGAAGCGGACAAGGTGTTCGTAACAACTTCCAAGGGCAGCAAGAACGTGATCACGAACACGGGCGAATTCAAGGCGATCGACGACAACAACATTGACGGCGCGATCTATTCGAAGTGCGACATGACGCTGAACGGCAACGGCACGCTGGTGGTGAGTTCCGAGAAGGGGCACGGCATCGTTTCCAAGGATGACCTGAAGATCACCAGCGGCACCTACGAGATCACGGCCGGCGACCACGGCATATCCGGGAAGGACAGCATTCGTATCCTGGATGGCGACATCACCATTACCTCAACAGAGGACGGACTGCATTCGGGGAATGACGAGGACGCGGACAAGGGTTACGTTTACATTGTGGACGGCGACATTACGATCAACGCGGGCGACGACGGAATCCACGGGGAATCCAGAGTCGTGATCGAGGGTGGCAAGATTGACATTGTGAAGTGCACCGAGGGCATTGAGGCAGCGATCGTTGAGATTGACGGCGGCGACGTGAACGTGGTGGCGAGTGACGACGGCATCAACGCCACGGATGGAAGCGGCACTGAAGGTTTCGGTGGATTTGGTGGTTTCGGCGGACGCGGCGGATTTGGGCAGCAGGGCTCCAAGGACGGCGCAAGCAGCCAGCAGGGCTCTGAGACAAAAGACCAGAAGGGTTCTGCAAGCAGCCAGCAGGGCTCCAAGGACGGCGCAAGCAGCCAGCAGGGCTCTGAGACAAAAGACCAGAAGGGTTCTGCAGGCAGCCAGCAAGGCTCCAAGGACGGCGCAAGCAGCCAGAAGGGTTCGACAGATGGGACGACAGGCCAGAAAGGCTCCGAGGACGGCGCAAGCAGCCAGCAGGGCTCTGAGACAAAAGACCAGAAGGGTTCTGCAGGCAGCCAGCAAGGCTCCAAGGACAGCGCAAATGGCGCAAGCGGGCAGACAACGGCGAGCGTATATATCTTGATCGCGGGCGGTAAGGTTACCGTGGACGCGAAGGGTGACGGCGTTGACTCCAATGGCGGGCTGTACGTGACGGGCGGCGAGGTTTACGTGAACGGGCCTGAAAACAGCGGCAACGGCGCATTAGATTATGATTCGACCGGCGAAATTACAGGCGGTACTTTGATCGCCATCGGTTCGAGCGGTATGGCGATGAACTTCTCAAACAGCACGCAGGGCAGTGCACTCGTAACCTTTAGCGGATCCCATGCAGCGGGAGAGACCGTACAACTCAAGGACAGCAAGGGAAATGTCATTGTAAGTCTTGTGTCTGCTAGGAAATTTGCAACGGTTGTGGTCAGCAGCCCTCTCATGAAGCAGGGTGAAACATATACATTGACGGCAGGCAGTGAATCGAAGGAATTCACGCTGGACCAGCTCATCTACGGCAACGGATTTGGCGGCTTCGGCGGCGGCTTTGGCGGTGGCATGCGCGGCCAGATGCCCGGCGGCTTCGGCGGCGGCCAGGGTGGCCAGATGCCGGAAGGGTTTAGCGGCCAGATGCCGGAAGGGTTCGACGGTAACTTCAATGGCCAAATGCCAGAAGGGTTTGACGGCAACTTTAATGGCCAACTTCCCGAGGGCTTCGAAGGCTTCAATGGACAAATGCCAGAAGGCTTTAGCGGCCAAATGCCAGAAGGGTTTGACGGCAACTTCAATGGGCAACTTCCTGAAGGTTTTGATGGCAACTTCAACGGCCAGATGCCAGAGGGCTTTAACGGCCAGCGCCCCAGCGATAAAGATGGCCAGGGCGGCCAACAATCTGACGGCAAAGGTGGCAAGAGCGGCAAGAAGTCCGAAGGCTCAACGGGCGATCGTCAGAAGCCTTCCAAGTCCAACGACGACACGACTAACCAGAGTTAATGGCCAAAGCAAATGGCCAAAGCAAATGGCCAAAGAAAATGGCCAAAGAAAATAATCAAATCAAATTACCAAATTAAATAACCAAATCAAAACCACAAACATATAGTGGGCTTCCAAAACGCAAGGGAAGCCCCTTTTTTACGCCAAAATTAACGAATTTGAGGAAAAACGGCATTTTAAAATTAACGAATTTGAGGAAAAACGGCATTTTAAAATTAACGATTTTGCGGAAAAACGCCATTTTAAAATTAACGAATTTGCGGAAAGCGCCCCAGATATGGCGTGTGTGAAGTAACGGATACGAACAAAAAATGCATCTAGATGCAAAAATAGTTTTCAGAAGCTTGATTTTAAGGATAAATAGTGCTATGATGAATACGAACAAAAAATGCATCTAGATGCAAAAATAGTTTGGAGGTAGATGGGTGGAGATTAGAAGAGATAGGTATCTGAATCAGATTATCCGGAAAAAAGATAATGGACGGGTTAAGATTATCACCGGGATTCGACGCTGCGGGAAATCATACTTGTTGTTTGACCTGTACAGAAAATACCTCCTTAATGAAGGGGTTGAGGAAAGTCAGATTATAGAAGTGCAATTGGATGATATAGATAACATTAAATATAGAGATCCATTTGCGCTTAATGATCACGTCAAGGAACAGATCAAGGACAAAGAAAAAAGATATTATGTGATGATTGATGAAATCCAGTTATGTGCTGAGGTTCCCAATCCATATGTTGATGACATTGATGAGAAGGTGACATTCATTGACACCATTATGGGTTTAATGAAAATTAAAAATGTGGACATCTATGTGACAGGCAGCAATTCGAAGATGCTTTCTCATGAGGTTCTTACGCAATTCCGCGATAGAGGTGATGAAATCCACCTACAGCCGTTATCTTATGGTGAATTTAAGGCGTGCTATCCGGATCAGGATCATGCTTGGCGTGATTATTGTGTATATGGAGGAATGCCGTATGTTTTGCAACTGGAAACCCGGGAAGAGAAAAGTCGATATTTGAAAGACCTTTTTGAAGAGACATATCTGAAAGACATTGTTGAACGCAAGAACATCAGAAATGAACAGGAGACTCTCGAAATACTTATGGATTTTATCTCATCAGCAATCGGTTCACTTACTAACCCAACAAAATTGGAGAATCGATTTCTTACTGAGAAGAAGATCAGAGTTACACACGCCACTATTTCTAAGTACCTGGAATATTTCAAGGAAGCATATATTATCGACAGTGCAAAACGATACGACGTAAAAGGCTCGGCTTACTTCGACACACCGCTGAAATACTATTTTTCGGATATTGGACTCAGGAATGCAAGACTTAATTTCCGACAGATTGAAGAAAATCATATCATGGAAAATATAATCTATAATGAACTAATCTACAGAGGATACAATGTAGACGTAGGCGTTGTCGGATATTCGAAAAAAGAAAAAGATGATACCGGAAATGTTAAGTATGTCCGAGTTCAGTTGGAAGTCGATTTCGTAGTAAACAGAGGGAATCAACGATACTACATTCAGTCCGCATTGAATGTTGATTCACAGGAAAAACGGGATCAGGAAACAAACTCGTTAAATAGGATAAATGATTCTTTTAGAAAGATTGTCATTGTAAAGGATGATATTATCCCTTGGCATGATGAAAAAGGAATCCTTTATATTGGTGTTCAGGAATTCCTCTTAAATGAAAATGCTATAGATTTATAAATGGTTCAACTAAGCAGGAAAGCGGCCCTGGGGCAACCCAGGGCCACTTTTTTGCAGGCATTCTTATCGGACACCTCAAGATTTATCCTAGAGGTATCAAGATTTAAGGAGTGTCCCCACATGTCAAAACTCATTTACTGGCTTCGCAAGTCCCTGCGTGGCAACAACAAAAAATGCAAATGTTTTTGCGTCACCTGCCCATATTTTGCCCGCTGCAGGAGGGACGGAAACCTCGGCTGAAATTGTACAATATTTTTCCCACATCCCTCAAAAAATTAGTGCGAAAATCCCCCACAAATGATATAATAAACCTAGGATGCCCAAAGGTGGGAAGAGCAATGCCCAAAGGAGCGATACCCGACGTCCAAAGGAGGGATGCACGATGCCGAAAGGGACAAATCAGAAGCTAAAACTGTACTATCTTGGCAAGATCATGAAAGAGAAGACGGATGATCAGCACGGCCTGACCATGCCCGAGATCCAGAAGTGTTTGGAAGAATATGAAGTCACTGCCGACCGCAAGAGCCTTTATGACGACCTCGAAACCCTCAAGGTCCTTGGCTACGACATCATCAGCGGCAAGACGGGCAAAAACTACACCTACCGCGTCGGCAAAAAGAAGTTCGAAGTGGCGGAGCTCAAGCTCCTCGTGGACGCCGTGCAGTCCTCGAAATTCATCACCGAAAAAAAGTCCCGCGACCTCATCAAAAAGATCACGGACTTGGCGAGCGAATATGAAGCGGCGCAGCTCAAGCGCGAGGTGGTCGTTCAAGGCCGCATCAAGACCATGAACGAAAGCATCTACTATGTTGTTGACGACATTCACAACGCCATCAGCAGCAACCGCAAGGTCCGCTTCGAGTACATGCGCTGGAACCTCCAAAAGAAGATGGAACCGCGCAAGGACAAGCCCTATGTGGTCAGCCCCTGGGCCCTGACCTGGGACGATGAGAATTATTATATGATCGCATATGATTCCGAAGAGGGTAAGATCAAGCACTATCGGGTCGACAAGATGCGCAAGATCACGGTCCTTCCCGAGAAGCGCGAAGGCAAGGAACTCTTCAAGGAATTCAACCTTGCGGCCTATGCGAAAAAGAGCTTTGGCATGTTTGGCGGCGAGGAGACTACCGTCAAGCTGGCCTTCAAAGATGAGCTTGTGGGCGTCCTCATCGACCGCTTTGGCAAGGACATTCCCATCCATCCGGCAAAGCGCGAAGGGTGGTCCACAACCCACGTGACCGTGGCCCTCAGCGACCAGTTTCTCGGCTGGATCTTCTCCCTCGGCCGAAACGTAAAGATCGAAGGCCCCAAGGAAGTCGTGGATAAATTCCAAAGCGAACTCGACGCGCTGCGGGAGAAGTAGCGGGATAACTAGCGAGACAATCAGAAAGAAAAACATGAACAAGACAATAGATTACTACGAACAGAATGCACAGGATTTCGCCGCGGGCACGAAGGACATTGACTTCACTGCCGTGGAGGACAAATTCGCGGCGTATCTCCCCGAAGGCGCACTGATCCTGGACTTTGGCTGCGGTGCCGGAAGGGACACGAAATATTTCTTATCGCTGGGCTTCCAGGTGGAAGCCATGGACGGCTCCAAAGAGCTCTGCAAGATCGCCAGCGAAAACACTGGCATCCGGGTTCGTAACTGCCTCTTTTCCGACCTTGACGAGGTGGAAAAGTACGACGGCATTTGGGCTTGCGCCTCCATCCTCCACCTGCCCAAAGACGAACTCAAACCCGTACTTGCGAAAATGTGCCGCGCCGTGAAGCTGGGCGGATACATCTACACATCCTTCAAATACGGCGATTTTGAAGGCGACCGCCACGGCCGGTACTTCACCCACTTCACAGAAGAAAGCTTTGGCGAGTACATCCACCACATGAATGAACTTGGCATCATCGAAGCATGGACCACATTGGACGTTCGACCTGGCAGAGGGGATGAGAGATGGCTGAATATCATTCTTCAAAAATCGACTACGACCTAAAGATCGACGGAAAATACTATAATTCCCTGGACATAGAGGGCTTCTCACACATGATGAAGGATCCCTCTTATTGCTATAAGTTTTATTGGCTGGAAGCGATCGTACAGCTCATTTCAGAAGGCGTGACGGAGACGACCTTCGACGCCGTGATCAACGAGATGATCTGCAACGCGTGGTATTCCGTCAGGGAGTTCCACGTGCACCTAAGTGGCATGCAGGCCGACGGACAGGTGCGTGACGGCCTGGAACGCGCCATCCTTAGGCTCGCGGAGATCAGCGACCTTCCCTCCCATGCATCCAAGGTGGAGATCAAAAACGAGATCGCAAAGCATGAAGCGGAGCTCAAGGAGTACAAGGAGCAGCTGACCAACATGGTTCCCTACAGGGCACTTGCGGCCTTCTCACCAGATCCCATTCCAGAGCATGTTTGGAACAGCGTCAAAAGAACAATCGATTACTTCGACAGACTCAATCATGATACCGTGATCCTGCCTTACACCTTAGGCCTTTCCAGCAAACTAAAGAAAGAGATCACCTTCCATTCCGCATGGATCGAGATGATCCAGAATCACACCGTGACCATCCTTGGCTGGATCCAGTACGAGAAGATGAAATGGCTTCAAAACAACAATCCAGAAGTGCCAGGTCTTGTTTACAAGCTTGCGCCAATGGATGAGAAAATGCGAAGGCTCGGCAACGTTCGCAAGCTCTGGGAAGGCATTCTTGACATCAGCGAAGTGCGTGACATCTTTACGGGCCAAGTCGTGGTGCCTAAGAAATATGACGTCGATCACTTTATCCCTTGGTCCTTCGTCATGAACGACGAGCTTTGGAACCTCATGCCAATGGATTCTTCCTTAAATTCCTCCAAGAGCAACAACCTTCCAAAGTGGACCCCGTTCTTTGCGCGCTTCGCCGCAAATCAGTACCTGCTCTACCAGCTCATTCACGAATCACCCGGCATCCACAAGCTCTTTGAGGCATGTTTCCGCGACAACCTCCATTCCATCTGGGCCATCCAAGAACTCTACCGCAAAGGCAACTCCCAGGAAGTGTTCTATGGCATTCTGGAGAAGAACATGCAGCCAGTATATGATTCCGCAAGGCGACAAGGGTACGAAGTGTGGAAGTGGGAGTAGGGATGTTTTAATATCAAATAAGGGGGATTAAATGGTAACAAGGTCGTATTGTCTTTGTGACGGAGAATATATCGGAATTGAATACATATATACTGTTATCGATGGTATGCAGATTAATGACAAAGAAAAGCTTGCGTGGATGCGTGATAAAGCGCATGCACATGAGCTTTTTTGTCCTTGCGGATGTGGCGCAAATCTTACGGTTGTGGCTGGTGACCGAAATTTACGCGAGCAGCATTTTAGATTGTTGCAAGGGAATGGCAGTAATGAGTGCCACTACATGGAAGAGGGAGAAACCTCGATCGACTCAAAGGTTGTTCTAAAATGCTGGTTAGATGAAAAACTGAGTGATGACAATCTGAAGGCAAGGGTGCCAATATGTGATGCCTCAGATTCCAACCGTAAATATGAGTTTACTTTTTTGTCCCAAAAGAATGGGATTGCAGTGAACTATTGCAGACACAGATACAATCTGTCGGAAGACAAACTTGGCATTTTGGAGCAAAACTCAGCTGGAATTAATGTCATACATATTGTTGATCAGGACAATGAGGCTATCAATTGGCAATATCCGGAAGGAATGATGAAGGTTCAAGATTGGCAAGGTTATTGCTTGGCATTGCAAATTGAAGGTCGAGACTATGAAAAAGCAAAATTGAGGGCTCTGTTCTATGCTAAGGATTTAGATGGAAGATGGAATTCCATACTTGTCGCAAACAGCAAATTAAAAGACTACGAGTTTGACGAAGATGGTAAATTGATCGTCGATGGTAAAAGAGTAGCTGATTTGGCAAAGACGACAAAGGAACAATACGAAAAAGAACAAGAGGAATACAGAGAACGACGCGAAGAACATAGAAGGTTAGTAGAAAAACAAAGAGAACAAAAAAGACAAGAGTGGCTTCGTAGACAAAAAGAACAAGAAGCCGAAGAAGAAAGACGCAAAGCAGAAAAAGCACGAAGAAGGGAAGAAATAAAACAGGCGAGAGAACAAAGAAAAAAAGAAAAGGAAGCTGAAGAAGCTAGAAAAAAGGTAAGGGAAGAAGAGCAAGCTGCGAATCTAAAGAAGTCTGAGGAAGAGTTTTGGAAGAGTATTAACGATGAATTTGCTAGAAATGATAAGCAAGTCATAAGTCCAGAAGGTGCACGAATCGTAAAATGCCGTAAGTGCGGGATGATTGGAGAAACTAGTATGTTTTCAACATATGGCGGTCCACAAAGCATGAACTATGGCATTTGTACAAAATGCATGAGAAAGCGATGAAAGAGGAGAAACTAGCAAGAACACATATAAGAATGTGAATAAGGCATGGCTGATAGTCAAGCGAAAGGTGAATTTGAAGTTTGATACGGCCTTGTTATGATACGAAGAAAGTTTTAGTTTACAGGAAAATCAAAGAAGACAAAGTGAACGATTCAGTGATTCTAGAAATGGGGGAAATGCTATGCGTAGTATAAATGAACTCATCTCAATTGTCAAAAGGATATCTCCAGAAGGAATAAAACCATCAGAATTACTGCGTCTTAAGGATTGGACCGACAAAAACAGGAATTTGGTTTGTGATTCTAATCAAGCAGAAACAATAGAACTTCTTGAGCGTGTTATAGAAAATGGGACCATAGATAAACTTGTTAAAGAAAAGATTATCAATAAGGCAAGCTCGTTTGTAAAAGGTAATAGCCCATACATCGATGCCTTATTTGATTTATATGTAGCAATTGATCAATTTGGAAATGACTTGAATAGATGTGACGAAGAGATTCGTTTTTTCGTTTGGTGGCGTGATCAAAAGGGTGATGATTTTAATTATAGTCGATGTGATGAACGATTGGATGAAATTATCAATAACATTATAGATAATAAAGTGCTGTCAGAAGAAGACCAAAAATACGCACTTAAGAGAGTTGATGATTGGATCCAAATTGATCTCTTTGAAGCCAAAATTAAGCATTTATGCAAGCTGGTAAGGAGACGAAAGAACATTGGACCGGAATTAATAGAGATTCTTGACGATGAGAGCGTGATAACTTATATCCTCGACATGGGAGAGGGTGAATTGGATTGCTATTTAGATCCAAATGCTCTTTATCGTTATGATGTTGATGAGATAGTAGTTGTTTCACTAACTCTTATAGCCATGCTTAATTATGATAATGGGAATTATTATAGCCATGTAAGAAGGGTTTACGCAGGGTTATACAAATACTATTCAGAACAGCGTATTGAGGGGACTATTAGATCGATACTTAGTGAGTATAGAAGAAAAGGTGAATCCGCGACCAGAACAAGAATTATTAATGTTGTGCTCGAAAACGCGTTAGTACCGCAAGCGTATTTGCCGGCTTTTTTTGAATTCATTTTTGACATCTACAAGCTGAATTTTGATTATGATTTACCTGAGAATCTCTATGACGAATTCAAATTTGTTTTTGAGGGATTGAGAAGCACCATATTGCTAGATGGAGACGACATTTCAATTAATGCGACGCATAAAACATATAAATTGATTGCATCTACGAAATCACTTATAACAACCGATGATGGTGTGGATGCTTTGATAAAGCTGAGCATCATGGTTGTTAGGCTTATTGATAGAAGATTTTGGGATAAGGAAATTAAGATTTTTAATCCATATCTAAAAGCGGGTTTCGAAGGATGGGAAAAACAGTTAATCAGCACAACAACTGGCGAAAAAGATCAGAAGCTATTTTCAAACGACTTTAGATCTCGCTGGGAACCAAAGTTTAGTTATACAAGATCAGGAATATGCTTAATTTCTCCGGTACACAGGATAAAAGCACAGTATGATTATAAAAAAATCGCTATCGAAGTATTGAATGATGGAGTTTTGCTTGTTAGGAAGGAAGACTGTTACATAAAAGAGATTATTGGCGGATATGAAGTGAGCGCCGTAAGGATATTAATTAACAATCCGTTAGGCAAACTAACATATCGCGTAACTGTTGGTGATGAAATTCTCTATGATAGTAAGGACAAGCTTTATAGAGAATTTATTGTGTTTGATGCAAATTGTAACGAGATATCGAATAATACGGATTATCAAGGGACTGCGTATATCTGTTATAAACCAAACGAAGCCAATATTGATTGTATTGAAGCTAGGGAGCATTATTGGTGGGGATATAAACTGATCAGAGGTGGCGAGGCAATTGCAATAGGGCATGATGTTTTCAATTTTTCTTCAATGATTAAACCAGGGATTTTTGGCAAGGTACATGAGAAATGCCGAGTTTTGGAATTGAAGAGTGGAGAAATGCTTGAAGTATATAGCACCGTTAATGCGTTGGTGTTTGAGGTCGATAATGCTACCAGAACATGCGAAGTGCTGATAAATGGGAAACCGCATAAACTCTCTGAAATGACATGCAAGAGAACAGACAGGGGAAGTATAACTAAGTATGTGGTTGATTTGGAACTGATTGAAAGCGGAATCTATGAAGTGGAAGTTAGTCAGCTATTTGACGGGAAATGTAAACGCATTTTTGCAAGAAGATTCGTAATTGACAATAAACTGATATATACGGTGAACATTATTGATGATGGTAGATCTGGAATCAATGTGATGTCAGGTTTTCTTCAAGAATCGCTGGCGACGGAAATAACCGCGGAAACTTTTGATCCAAGTTTTCTTCGCTTTTTGTATAACGGCATGGAGTATGTATATTACTTGCCGCTCAATTTGGGATATTATTCCCTGGATGATTCAAATTGGAATGCCAAAAACGAAGACATGTGGATTGACGATGTTGCTTTGGATGCTACTTTGAAACTGTTTGATGCAGAGTGTAATAGTGTAAAGATATTTGATGAAAATGCTGTATTGATAGAGGATAATATTGCAATTCAAGACCAGGGCTCGTTTAGAACGGTGGCAATCGGTTTTTTGAATTCGTATAAGACTTTTAACAAATTTATTACGCTCATTTTCAAGGTAAATGACTATCCTAAATACACGATCAGATGCTATAACAAGTGCATTATGGATGAAGATCTTACGAAAATCGAATTTCTGGATAACCCGCCTCGAGTACTTGTCACGCCTTACTTTCATGGCAAAAACAAAGTATCATTTGAAATATATAATTCTGCCGGCGAGAGGGTAAACGCTAGCAAATTATTGGAGAGTGGACAGACAACTCAAGTTGAAGGATTAAACTCTTTCGAAGAGTACACATTCAATTTTCACGAAAAAACAAAAGTTTTGAGGCTTAGAAAAGATACCCTTCTTTATAGCGAGAGAAAGACATTTTATGCGAAGCAAGATTTTGTTGGGTGCGCTTTTAAGATTGATACGATTTATTACAGTAAATATCAAGAGAAAGGCGAATCACAAGAGATAGAGCGCCATCTTCACTTTGCATATGTGCAGATTATTGAAATGAGAGATGACGGAATCCTTATTGGAAATATATTTATTAAGACATTCAGAGGGGAATGGCAACTTAATAATATCAATCCTGTTGAGGTCGAAATTTGTAGCGAAATAATAGACGACACAATGGATGCCTATATTACCAATTATGGGGATGGATTGTTGTATGATGAAAGGAAGCACGGAATTCTCAACTCGATAGTAAACTCTTGGGCACCTGACATTTTCTTATATACATTGAATTTGAAGGGAGAACGCGTTAAATGAGTAAACTTAATCCTATAGAGCGATCCAAGTACATAGATGAACATTATAAAGAGTATTTAAGGTCTTCTTTTGAGTTCGGAAAAAGCAGTTTGCAAAAGCTTTTCATCGAGCAACTGGAAAAAGAACGCCTATTTAAGGGACCTTATGTCGACATGAGCTTTCCGTTTCAAAGAGGACATAATCTCGACTACCTGATTGACGAAGGCTTGGTATGCAGGTCTTTCAGAATGCTTGAAGACATTGATTTCCAGAGACCGCTTTATTCGCACCAGGAAGAGTCATTGCGATTAATAAAGCAGGGTAGAAGTGCGATCATTACAACTGGTACTGGATCTGGTAAAACGGAGAGCTTTTTGTATCCCATTTTGAATGACTTGCTTTATGATGTTGAAAATGGGAATAATGAGGTGGGAATCCGAGCCATTTTTTTGTATCCCATGAATGCGCTGGTAAATGATCAGATAGATAGAATTCGCAGAATACTGCGGAATTGTCCGAGCATTACTTTTGGCTTTTTTACTGGAGAGACGCCGGAGACGGCCTCGGCAATGTACAGGGAAAAGCTAGGGGCGGAGAATAATTGCGTCATTACTGAAAATGAACTTGTTTCAAGAGCAGAGATTCGAAATAATCCGCCGCATCTGCTGTTTACTAATTATTCTATGTTGGAATACTTGCTGATAAGACCGAATGACTATTCTTTATTTGTGCCGGAAAGGCTTAATAACTGGAAGTATGTGGTCTTGGATGAAGCCCATACATACAGTGGCTCGCTGGGAATCGAATTGTCACTGCTGCTAAGGCGGCTTACGGGATTAGCTGAGAAGAAGCCTCGCTTTATTCTGACTAGCGCAACATTAGGCAAGCAAGGAAAATCTGAAGAAGAAATAGTTAGGTTTGCAACCAGCTTAACTTCAGCCGATTTTAAGATTTCTGATATTATTTTTTCCAAAAGGATTTCGATGCCTGTTAATGCTGAATTCAGAGTATCGGGTTCTGATTATGTTGCAATCAAAAGTGCGAATATGGATGTAGATCAAATATTGTCGGTATGCAAGAGGTACATTAATTGTGAAACATCTGATGCGAAAGAAGCGATATATTCGTTGTTGGTTAGAGATGTAAATGTTCATGATCTTTGCGAATTGCTTAAGGACGGAAGCAAGGATTTTAGGAGCATTTATAAAGCAATGTCAAATTATGTAACGACAGACGAATTGATTTCTTTGATTGATGTAATAAATGCAGCGGAAAAAGATGGTATAGGACTATTTGATCTTAAGTATCATTCATTCGTAAGGCCGCTGTCCGGAGCCTATATCACTTATGGAAAGAATCCGCAGCTGAGCCTTACAAAGACCAATGAAATCGATGGGATGAAGGCGTTTGAGGTCGGAAACTGTAGGTACTGTAATTCCCCCTACATTATTGGGAAAATCCAACATAAAGACGAAGATCAAATGGATTATCTACTTCAAAACAAGGAGATAGATATCTATGAGAACTACGGAAATGAAGAATTTGTAAGATTGGACTATTTTCTCCTAGAGAACTCCATAAATGAAGAAGAGGTTAATGCGGATAGCATAGAAGCATATGAGGTATGCGCAAAATGCGGTGAAACACATGCGGTTGGAAACCTTAACGCAAAAAAGTGCAAATGTAGTGAAGATAATAGATTTAAGGCTTACAGGGTTATCCAGAAAAAGGGCGATAATGATGAGGTGATTTATAACAATATTGCGCAATGCCCTTGTTGTGGACATAAAGGCAAAGCAGGAGTTGTAAAAGCACTCAATATTGGAAAAGACGAAGGGACAGCCCTAATCGCTCAAATACTATATGAAGCCATTGATGAAGGGGAGCAAGAGTCAAAGAAGGTAAAAAAGCTTTCTCTAACACCAGGAGCAAACAGAACTGTGTTCACCAAAGAAGAAAAAGTCAAACAGTATTTGGCTTTTTCTGATAGTCGACAACAGGCTAGCTTTGCTGCGGTTTTCTTTGATTCAAATCATGTCAGGATGCTAAGAAAACGTTTGATATGGGAGATGATAAAGAACAAAGATTTTCAGGAAATGGGTGTTAATGAACTGACATCGTTGCTTGAAGATCGTCTTAAAACAAGTGATTTATTCTCAAACAATTTGAATTCACACAAAAATGCGTGGGCTGCGGTGCTGGTTGATCTTCTTAAAGTTGATGGCGATTACGATGGTGAAGGCTTGGGTTTGTATTATTTTGATATAGATCTGAAGAGCATTATCGATGAGTTTTCCGAAGAAGACATCGCTTCTGCAGAAGCGTTTGCTGGATGCAACATGACAAAGAAAAAATTGTATGATTTTATGCAAGTTGTTTTGGGGGTGTTTAAGACTACTCCTGCGGTGAATTATGTCAAATCGACATTAACGCCTGACGAAAGAATGGAAATATTGGAGTACAGACGATTTAATAACTATGTTACGCTAAGCAATCCTAAAAGAGCGACAAAAGGAAATGAAGAGAATGCATTTAATGGCGTAAAAAGCTTTTTACCTGTTAGTGGGGAGAGCAACACAGTTGTAAGATACACCATGAAGGTTTTTGACATTGATGCTGAGGCTGCCAAGAAGGCACTTGAAAGCGTGTTTGACTTGCTTGTTCAAGCAAGTGACATGGAAGGAAGTGACAAATTTCTTGTTAAGCACGACAAAAAAGCAGCGTATCAAATAGATGCAGGCAGATATATAGTAAAAAATTATAAAAGATCTAAGTTTTATCAGTGTAGTAAGTGCGGGCGCTTAACTCCGTATAATATTAATGATAAATGCGTACAGGATCGGTGTCCTGGAAGATTGAGCGAAGTAGATCCAGATGAGGTTCTGGAAGGAAATTACTATCGTAAACAGTACATGAACAAGAAAATTGAGAGCATTGTTATCAAAGAACATACAGCTCAACTTGAGAGAAAACAGGCAAAGGAATACCAGATTGATTTCAAGAATAAAAAGATCAACATTTTGAGTTGTTCCACAACTTTTGAAATGGGCATTGATATCGGAGGCCTGGAAACGGTATTTATGCGAAATGTCCCGCCTACACCAGCTAACTATGTTCAAAGGGCGGGGCGTGCTGGTCGAAGAAAGGACAGCGCTGCTTACATTCTGACTTATTGTGGAACTGGGTCACACGATTATACCTACTTTTCAGAACCGGAAAAGATGATTTCTGGAGTTATTAATCCGCCCTATTTTAATGTCTTGAATAAGAAGATCATTATTAGACACCTAATGGCAGCTAGCTTGGGATATTTCTTTAGACGCTATCCGGAATACTTTAAATCTTTGGATGCGCTTATTATAAGCGGCGGCGGAATCCAAAAATATAGAGAATTCATGAACTCCAGACCCAGCGATCTAAATGAATATATAAATCAAAAGATTCTTCCTGAAATGATATATTCTGAGTATAGAGATTTCAAGTGGCTGGACGAAATGGGAGGAGAAGACGAAAAGCTAACTCATTTTGTAGATGCCATAATGGAGATGCTTAAAGAATTTGAAAATGCCAAAAAAGAAGCCATTTCAAAGCAAACGCTAGGAGACGAAGAGGCTAGCAGATATGTTTCTTATTACATCCACCAAATTGCGAACCTAAAGAGTGAAGATGTGATAAAGAGTCTGTCGAAATACTGCGTGATTCCGAAGTATGGATTCCCTGTTGATGTCGTTGATCTGCAAATCTATGAGAATGGAGCGCAGGTGAATAAATACGACATGAGCAGAGATCTAAAGGTTGCCATTTCTGAATATGCACCGGATTCTGAAGTGATTGTCGATGGAAACAAATACACATCAAAATACATTGCCTTAAAGAATCAAGATGAATTTGCAAAAAACTGGTTTACGACTTGTCCAGTATGTAAAAGAATAAATGTTTTTTTGAGTAAGGCAAAAAATACGGAGTGCAAGTATTGCGGGACCTCTATTTCTACAGAGGTAGTTGAATACTATATAGAACCCATTTATGGCTTTAAGACAGGAGTTACTAAGGAAAGTACTAGGTTGAAACCTAAGAGATCATATGCGGGTGAAGTTTCATATGTCGGCAATGGAAAAACGGATGAGCAGAGACTGATTTTTGGAAGTGCCATGGGTATAGAAACAAGTAGTGAAGATGAACTGCTTGTCATGAATAAATCAGGATTCTATATGTGTCCCACATGCGGTTACGGAGATGTTGAAAAGAAAAAAAGTGTGACGCCACGAATTTTGAAAAAGCATAAGAACTATAGGCTGTATGACTGCAAATGTGACGAACTGGAATATTTGCGATTGGGACACAAATTCAAAACGGATGTTGCGAGATTTACTATTCCTATCCTAGATACGATCGATAAGCTGGGATATCCACAAGCGCTTTCGTTTATGTATGCGTTTTTGGAAGGCGTTAGCTTGGCGTTGGGAATCGAACGGAATGACATAGATGGTGTCTTAGAGATTAATCTTGAGTGGCAAAGCTATGACATTCTTTTATACGACAATGTTCCAGGTGGCGCTGGACATGTAAAGAGATTGTTAAACAGAGATGCAGTTATTAGTTCGTTAAAGGCGGCTCTGGAACGTGTTAGTACCGAATGCTGTGATGAGAACACCTCATGTTATAATTGCTTAAGGAACTATTATAATCAGGCATATCACAGTAAGCTCCAAAGAAAACTGGCTATAGATGTAATCAAGAGACTTCTCTTTGATGTCGAGCAAAGCAAAGAAAGCTATCAAAGTGATCGATGGCATTATGAGGGGGGCGCTAGGGCATATACAAGAATGAAACTAGTTTTGGGATCAGGCGGACGTAATCCTGGGAACGAAACGGCCGCTGAGATTTGGCGTGATTTACTTGATGATTGCTTTGAAGATGATGAGATAACACTTGTTGAAGAAATAAAGGATAAGAGTCCAACAAGTATTGCCCAGCCATATTATCATAAGACCGTCAAAATCGAAGAAACAGGCGAGGAGTTTGTGGCCAACCTTTTATGGGATGAAAAGTATGTAATGCTATTCTTGGATGACGCTTATGAGGATTATGTGTTGGCTAAAAAGACTGGATGGAATGTGTATTGTACAAAAGAGGGATTTAGTGTTGATGATTTTCTGGAGAAAGTGAGTGAATAATATGGCACGAATGATACCTGATATGCCAAGAGAATTTGATCCAAAGAGTCAAGAAGGGTTAATGTTTGAAGAATTGAGTTCCTTGTCGGATGAGTACTATGTTTTTCATTCGGTTTCTATTGTTACTGTTAGTGGGTCGGTAATTAAGGAAAGCGAAACGGATTTCGTTATTTTCCATCCTAAAAAGGGCATAATTTGTTTGGAAGCAAAGGCGGGGCAGATTGATTATTTAAATGGTTATTGGTTATATGGTAGCGGAAAAAAGATGAAGAATGATGGACCATATAATCAGGCAAGTTCAAATAAGTGGAAGCTTAAGGATTACATGATCGACCATGGCTTGCAGTATGAATTTGAGCATTGTAAGTTATTACATGCGGTTTGGTTTCCGGATGTTCCAATGGATTTCTTGAAAAAAATGCATTTACCGCCTGAGGCTGATCTAAGTATAACTCTGACATCGGATTCATTCGGTAATATCGAAGCGGAGATAGAACGGATCTTTAGCATTGAGATCTCAGCTAAAGTTCAAACGAACCTTTCTGAAAAAGATGTCAAAAGGATTCTGGAACGTGTACTAGCACCGAGTTTTAGCCTGATTTCTTTACACGAGGTAGAGATAGAGCGAACCAAGAATGTATTTAGGAGGATGCTGAAGGAACAGGTTGCCTTGCTTAATTATCTTGAGGAACAGAACAATGCAATCATTAACGGACTCGCAGGAACGGGTAAAACCGTTATGGCGGTGGAAAAAGCGAGATTGCATTCAGAGAAGGATGAAAAAGTACTGTTTTTATGCTACAACTCATTCTTGAAGGAATACCTTGCGAACACATACGGATATGCGCGAGTTGATTATTATACGATAGATGGTCTTGCGTGTAAGTTGTGTGAAACTGAGAAACCAAATTATAGCCTACTAAAAGATAAGCTTGAGGAAATGTATTATGACGGGAGTTTTCCATATCAGCATGTAATTATCGATGAGGGACAGGATTTTGGTAGAGTGATAGCTGAAGAAGAGGAACTCATTGATTTGCTAAAAACTAATGCTATAGAAAACGAAGGGAGACATGGAACTTTCTATTTGTTTTATGATAAGAATCAAATGATTCAGTCGAATAGAATGCCAAAGTATATACAGGATGCAGATTGCAAGCTGACTCTTTACAGGAATTGCAGAAATACGGAAAACATAGCGTGCACTTCACTTAGACTATTGGGATCGGACAAAGTCCCCAAACTTTATAAAGATGCGGTTTTAGGCGATTTGCCAGAAATGGTTTTCTGTAATGGTCAGGAAGAAACGATTTCTGCGTTGAACCATGAAATTGACAAATACATAGACGCTGGGTACACAAATGTCACTGTATTAACTTGTAAGACTGAAGAGAGCAGTATAATTTCGTCTTCTTGCGAAGATTCAAAATACAAATATAAGCGAGGATACATCAAGTTTACGACCTGTAGAAAGTTTAAGGGTCTTGAATCTGACGTGATCATAATGGTGGATATTGACAAGAAAATGTTTGACAACGAACAAGGACCACAATTAATGTATGTTGGTTCTTCGAGGGCTCGATTCAAATTGACTTGTATAGTAAACATGAGTGAAGAAGAATGCAGAGAATTGATGGAACAACGAGATGTAAAATTCAACAGAAATATCCTTAAATCTTTTGCAACGGCATTCAATGCCAAGATTCCGCCAAAGGAAGAATAGCATACATACCAATAAGTTAAGACGTGTAGATGCCGAACAAAGTTTTGCATTGGTGATAGATGTGGAAAAACTTTTGAAAAAGATGCTGGATTCATTTAATGCTTAATGAGTTTGCCTAAACTGAAGCTTAAATGAAGTAAGCGTGAACAGACAGTAAAAGTGGATATGATTAATCCATGAAAAATCAAAAAAATACTGGAATTACAGAATGCATGAGGGGAAACGCAATGGCTGTAAAGAATGACACATGGAAGACTAAGTATGACTTGCAAGGAGAGAAACTAGGTAGAGGTGGGAACGCGAATGTATTCCGAGTAAAAGAAAAGGCTACAGGCGATGAATACGCGCTTAAAGTATTAAAAATATATAAAAATCGAAACTATGAAAGGGAGGGTAGGTTTCGAGACGAAATAGAAATTATGTCAAAAAATTACCGAGAGCTAGATGGTATTATGCCTATTATCGATGCGTCACTAGACGAATTATGGTATGTTATGCCAGTGGCTATGCCAGTAATTAATTACATTAAAGAGCAACGGTTGAATTTCAACGAGATACTGTCGTTGTGCATTTCGTATGCAAACCAACTGGAAAAAATACATTCAAAGACTATTGTACATCGCGACATAAAGCCATTGAACCTATATATTTACAATGGAAAATGTGTTTTCGGAGATTTTGGTTTGGCAGATTTTCCTGAAAAAGAGAATGATTTTACCCGAACAGACAGGGGATTAGGGGCGATTTTTACGATTGCTCCAGAGATGCGGAGGAATCCTAAAGGAGCAGACGGGAAAAAGGCAGATGTATTCTCTTTGGCAAAGTCAATGTGGATGCTTTTTACACTGAATGAAAAGGGATTTGATGGACCGTATGTTTGTGACGACCCAACTTTCTCGTTAAATTGTGATGCTAGATTTACTAATGTGCATCTCGTTGAATTCGAGAAACTATTAAATGAATCCACTAATTCAGATCCCCTGAAAAGACCTTCGATGAAAGAAGTTTGCGAGAGATTGATTGAATATCAAAGGATTCTGAATGATTTCGAGCTTTCTCAAAAAAGTGAGTGGGAAGATATAGCGCATGTTTTGTTTGCGAAACATGTACCAAAATCAACCGTGTGGGAAAATCCACAGGATATTATTGAAGTACTGAATGTGATCGGTAAGAAGCCGGTTTACAATCATATGTTATTTTCGAGTCATGGAGGACTGGATTTTCACCATGCCGAATTGGCACATGAGAGTGGATGGATATATATATACGACACATTAGGGTTTTGCCATCTTGTAAAGCCGAAGAATTTATTTTTTGAAAGCTTTGGGAATGATTTTACATGGAATTATTTTTTGCTTGAATTAGAAAGTGTTGCTGCCATTGAAAATATATCCGAATGGAGAGAATATGAGATTTTGGTTGAAGATACACCGGGGCATTTTGTTTCTGCAGAATATGAACAGTATGGAGTGTATGATTATGAATCGGGCGAACGATTTCCGGAAGGTTATAAAGTTGTTCGGAGATTCATAAAAGGAAAAATCCTTATAGTATTTAAGAGAGGTCTCTATAATTCGATTGCTGCAACTTATGATGGACGGCACGGAATGTTTACGAACGATGAATTCCGTAAATACATTGAAGAGATGATACAAGTAGAAAAATATGCAATTAATAATCAATGTAATGTGGAAAACATGCTGAATCGTTGCTTTCATCAAAACCCGTTTTCAGAGGAGAATGAAACAGAAATAAAAACAATCGGTAAGACACTGATGTCCAAACCAGAAGAAATTGAACAGTTTATCGAAGACAATATTTCTCAATGGATTATCGAATTAAAAGAGAATAATAGTAGGCCAAGAGCCTATGTTAAATATTCTTTTGAGATATGTCCCAATCCCCACTCATTTAAGAGCTTGCTTGAGGAAAATTGGATGTTAATGAAAGATGGTCATTTTATTAAAACTGACAATGATTGTGAGAGTTATAACATAGAAAACATGAAGGAAGCAATCGATTTTGCAAAGAAATTGGAGGGGTTTATATCAGATAAAATTTCAAGTGCTGAATTGGTAAGAAATAAGTATTGCCACTATGTCTCAGTGCGTATGAGTAAAAATGAAAAACCGACTCATCTTTTTACATATGAGGAAATGATCAACGAGATGCGGGCAGCGGATGATAGATATGATAACACAATTGTTGTAGACGGCGAAGGGCGGATTCGAGTTATTAGAGATTTAAAATATCCTAGACTGTATCCTGTTAGTAATGAAGAGGCATGGAACGCTGGAAATGTGTATGTTGGTAAATATGCAAAGCTAGATGATGAAAGGGATTTGTATATGAATCTACTTTCTAAGTGGTATGATTATTTATGTAGCGGTAAAAATCAGGTTGTATCAATTTATGAATCTATATCTCAGACAGAGGAGGATTTGGTTAACAAGATAAAACAGGAAATGTAATTGTTGGGCAAATACTTGTGGTTGTATTTCAAAGAGAACGAAACATGCTGTCAATTGCACAAGACGCGATCCGAATGGTTGATAAAAGAAAGTGAGCAATTAAGAATAATGGTAGGGAAGTATCCTGTAATAACGCTCTGCGGGAGCACAAGATTCAAAAATGAATTTCTTGAAGCGCAGAAGCGATTGACCTTAGAAGGGAATATTGTGATCAGTGTTGGCCTGTTCGGTCACTCGGGAGATGCGGAAGTATGGGACAACATGGATGAGGGAACTCTCTCAAAGACAAAGGAAATGCTGGATGACATGCACAAGCGTAAGATTGACATGGCCGATGGGATTTATGTGATCAATGTGGGCGGTTACATTGGTGAGAGCACTAGATCAGAAATAGAATATGCGTTGGCCAATGGCAAAACGGTAAGGTATCTGGAAGAGTAGCATTGCTGTATGAAATTTGGGGTTATACAGAAATTGTGGGGTATGAGCAGCCATGACGCAAACGGAGAAAAACATAAAAATCTATAATTGCGCTAAGAGCTTTTTGTTAAATCATTTGCCTCAAGGACTTTCTGAACATGACTTAGAGAAGTATTTTGTTGGCGATGCAAAGGAGGCCGATTCTCTTTCGGATGTGTTTAGAGTTTTTGCCAAATCGGCGCAAGAGTATGAGAGGATGCCCAGCGTTATCAGATTTGACGAGCGCAAAGAAATGATTGGGAAAATCCTTTTTCAATTTGATTGTAAAAGGGTTGCCCTAATGAACGAAGAAGATCTTTACAGGAGATTTCGAGAAGTCTTTCATGTTACCAGCAAGGACAGTAAGCTGAACAGTTGGTACAAATGGAGTTGTTCCATCGTGGATTCGGCAAAATTCGTGAATGGGTTTGCAGATTTTGATGACTTTTCGCGGTTTGTAAAGAGGTTTGATTACAACAAGGACACGCGAATGGCGTTACCACTTCTGATTTCGACCAAAATCAGGGGCATCGGATTTGCATTGGCATGCAATGCCCTGAAGGAGCTAGGATACCTAGATTATCCCAAACCGGATGTACACATGATGGATATTTGCGAGGCATTGGAATTGTCTGGCAGAAATGCCTATGATGTGTTCGAGGCTATCGTGAAGATAGCGGAAGATAACAAGGTGACTCCGTATGAGGTGGATAAAGTTTTATGGTTGATCTCTTCCGGAAAGTATTATCACGACAACATTACAGACAAACCCAGAAAAGAAGAATTTATTGCCTGTGTTAGCAACAAGTTGGCAGAAGATGATGTTCAGTCTAATTCCCAAGAAGAACAAAACTCTAGGCCTCTTAAATCAACCGAAGAATCCGCATACAAGCCGCAACGCGTTGTGGCAAGAAAAGCCGTTAGCAAAGTGCCTAGTAAATCGCCCGATCATGGATTGGCGCATAAGAAGCCAGTTGGCGAGGCGAAAAAGGTTTCGACAGGCAAACAAAAATTCGAATTAGATGGAGAGATATATTACTATACCAATGGTAAGTGGATTGATTCCAAGTACATGAGCGTTCCGTCGAGCATAGTGAGCCGATTGAACCGGATGCTAACATTAAGTGAAGACTTCTCAGAAAAAAGCATGGCAGAATTAATCAAAACGATAGATGTAGCCAAATTAAGCGAGAATACACAATTGGCAATAAAGGCAGCCGAAACTGGATTGAAGGAAGCTGATTTGGCAGGAGTTCGTATGCTATTACCTAGATTGACCTCATTATACCGAATTAGTGGTCGGCCACAGAAAGCCATTGATGTCTATGAAGAGTATTTGGCGAAATATGGTAAATCCATTCATTCGCCATCACTTTTTACTTCGCTTGCGGCTGCGTACTGTGACCTTGAATTAACTGAAGAAGCCAGAAAATATGCGAATAAGGCCAATGCGATGTCCTCAGGTGATCCAGAACTTATTAGCGTATATGCCAGACTTAAGAGCATGGAGTAGCATGAGAAGGAGTTAGCCCTTTACATAGCAAAGGAGTTTTATGGCAAGTATGGAAGGTGATTGCCATGATTGATATTAGCTTTGATTTTACTTCCGATTCGCCAAACTACTGGGACTCATTTTGGGATGGTAATGACGGGCTTGGATGTGGTGGATCTGATCCGGATAACGCAAGTCCTACGCTCCAAAGGTATCATAAGGAACTATGGAGCAGGCAATTGCCAAATGGTGAGATTACGGATCTCAAGATGGGGAGGGGGTCTTATTATCTGACTTGGAAGGATTTTAGGTTTGGCAGCGATTCAATTATTGTGAGTTTTCGGTATCGGAAGTATAAATACATGATGGATCAGGTTTTTCAAAGGCTTCCGGATTACAAGGCATATTTTGAAATGTTAATCAGACGTTCATACACGATAGGTGGAATGATAATCTTTCCAAAGCATCTATCGAGCATGAATCAGAATAAGGGAACAAATCCTCTGATTTCTGATAGATGGGATTTAACTCTTGAGTGCATTAGAAGGTATTATTTGGGCGAAGACAGCCCATTATATGAAACCATAAAAGGTGATAAAGCATTCTATGATCTTTTTGTGGATTTCAAGGGATATGTAGATTTCTTCTTTCTGCAAGACTGTGTGTCAAAGGATTATTCAAAAGTTGACATTTGGTGTGGAAACGGTGACTTCAAGGAGAATGCCCTTCCCAAGACGGTAGAAGAATACTTTATTTTCTTGAATAAGGAATTGGAGTTTCTGGATAAGCGAAATGCGAGAATAAAAGCGTTTTGTGAAAGTTGCCAAGAGAGGATCTAGTTTGATAACGAAAGGGATGTTTAGTGACAAGGTTGAAGTGGAGTAACCGAAAGGGGGCAAAGCAAATGACAACGAAAGGACATGCAAAGCAACCCATAATAGGTGACGACGATCTGATTTATTCATACAAGGAGCAGGTCTTTTCTGGATTTGCGCCTTGTTTTGCTAATGGCATATATTCTCTGGCGTGTTGTAAGGGCGCTAAAAACGGAAAAGGCATGCGGCAAAGCGTTTGTAAGGCGATTGAGGACGGAAAGGCTGTATGGGTGCTTTCCATTGCTGCGGGGGGTATAAAACATAAGAATCATAATAAATCGCAAATTGATTACGAACCTGGAGATGCTATTTATCTTGCGAAGATTGATCAGATTTGCACATGGCAGGAATACTCCACGGACAAAGCGTTTAGTCAGCGAAAAGACGCTTATTATGTTTTGGATGGCAGGAAAGTGACATGGCAAAAAAAGATAAAGGACCTGCATGATAAAGAGGTTGATAAAGTGCATGATTGCGCTCTCGGCCCTGGCAATATCAAAGGCAGAACGGCAGCTGATGTATTTCGCGACGATAAGCAGATCTTGATTGCGCGTGAGTACTATGTTTTTGATAAAGGGCAGCAGTTGTCAGGAGTGAAGGAATTTGAAACCCTGGATGCAGCTCGCGGATTTAAGTGTAAGGATGATGGCAAAGTACGCAGAGTGGATGCGTTGAAGGACTTTTTGAAGAATAACCACGCTTTTTATTGCACTAGTGGCACGGATCCGTTTGAAGGAGTGGATAAGGCCAAAGGAGGCGGTTGCAAATGCAGGTAATCCTTTCAAGAAAAGGCTTTGACGGAACATACGGCGGGTGTGCAAGCCCCATTCTTCCTGACGGCACGATGATCTCAATGCCGATACCGAGTGAATATGATAATTGCACTTATGATGAGCTGCAATTCCCGGGCGGCGGATCCTATTATGATGCCTGGAAGGAACTTAAGCCCAACGGATACAAAGAGTATTACTGTCATTTGGATCCTGACATTAGGCGTGGCATCCGCAAGGAATGCAAGGGATGGAAGCCTGCGTTCGGGCAGTGTGATGCAGCGCAAGGACACCTTATGAATCATGGCGTCGGAGTGGGCGATCTTTTCCTGTTCTTTGGGTGGTTTCGAAAGACGGAGCGTGTGAACGGAAAGCTTCAGTATGTCAAGAATGCACAAGGCATTCACGCCATTTATGGATATCTGCAGGTTGGTGAGATCCTTACGGGCGATGATGTGACAAAGTGCCCGTGGCATCCGCATTCGCAGTACATCAATACCAATAACACAATCTATGTGGCATCCGATTCACTGATCATTGATGGTAAGGATACCGGATTGCCAGGCGCTGGAACGCTACGCTTTTCGGAAGACTTGAATTTGACGGCTTCTGGCCAGAGCCACAGTAGGTGGAAGCTCATAGATGTCCTGAAGGACAAAAAGATCGTGCTTTCGTATCACGACAAGAGTAAGTGCATCAAGGACGGTTACTTCCAAAGCGCGGCAAGAGGCCAGGAATTTGTATTTGATGAGAATGCAACTGTTACCGAATGGGCGAAGGGGCTGATCATTAAGCATTTTGAAAAGTAAATCATTTGTCTCCCGGCGGGAGACCTCATGAAGGCTAATGTAAGGATATTGAATCATGTCAGGAAAGCTTTATGCAGTCGGGGTTGGTCCTGGTGACCTTGAACTTATAACGTTAAAAGCATTGAAGATCATAAAGAGCGTGGATTGTATTGCGTGTCCGGAAAGTCACGGTGAGCCTGGGCTGGCGTTTACAATCGCAAAAGAGGCTGCTCCTGAGATTGCATCAAAGGAATTACTTTTGTTGGAGTTCCCGATGCGTAAAGAGGATGTAAGTGACGCGCACAAGAAGGCGGCGGATCGGTTGATGGCACTTCTTACTGCGGGAAAGAATATGGCGTTTTTGACATTGGGCGATCCGGGAGTATATTCCACGTTTTATTACATTGCGGATGCCGTTATGGCGCAGGGATTTGAAGTTGAGGTGGTCAGTGGGATCACTTCATTCAGCGCAGCGGCTGCAAGATTAAAGCTCCCGCTGGCGTTGGGCGCAGAATCGGTCATGATCACGGCTGGGAAGTTCCGTGAGTTCGATGGAACGCTTGTGATATTGAAAGCAGGCGGCAGGCTTAGGGAAATCAAAGCGCAGGTGGCTGCAGCAGGTAAGAGTATTTATCTGGTAGAGAACTGCGGAATGGCGGATGAGAAGATAGTAGACTTACTTGATTCCATTCCTGATGAAGCCGGGTATTTTTCGTTGGTGATCGTAAAGTGAGTCACTGCCCTCAAGCGTCTGTTGGCAAAATGGAGATAGGATGCAAGATCGGAGGTTGCATATGGGGAAGAAATCTGATGAAGAGCTGGCATTGCAGAATGAAGCAGGGGCTTTCGCATCTGGGGAGTGGTATGCATATTATCTGGATCTGGCCAGGGAGTTGCTGAAGGCATCATGCGCGGAGAATGGGCAGAGGAATGTGTTCGTGGGCGTGGTGAATAAGTTGTAAGAGAAAGAGGTTGGGAGATGCTGGGAAACAAGCAAGGATGCATGAGAATGGAAGGTGTTCCCGATTACGTTCTGTTTGATCTGGAGACGACGGGTACTTCCTGGGAGCGGGATGAGGTGGTGGAAATCTCGGCGATCAAGGTGCGGGGCGGAAAGCCGGTGGAGGAGTTCTCACAGCTCGTGAATCCTGGCATGGCGATATCATATGCCGCGTCCGAGGTGAATGGGATCACGGACGAGATGGTGGCGGACTGTCCATGCTTTGACATCGTGCTGGAGGAGTTCCTTAGGTTCGCGGGCGACGACGTGCTGGTGGGGCACAACATCAAAATGTTCGACCTGAAGTTTATCCAGAAGAGCGCGCAGAGGTACTTTGGGAAGATGGTTGGCAATGATTATGTTGACACGTTGCCGCTGTCGAAGATTTACCTGCCGGAGCTTGGGGGGCATACGCTAGGCGATCTCGCATGTCACTATGGGATCAGCACCGACGGCGCGCACAGGGCGCTGAATGACTGCAGGATGAACCAGCAGGTGTTCGAGTGCCTGAAGAGGGAGATGGAGAACCCTTCGGAGGCCGCAAAGAAGGTGGAGCGGTGCCCGAGGTGCGGGAACCTGTTAAAGCGGCGAAGCGGCAGGTACGGGGAGTTCTGGGGTTGCATGAGCTACCCGGACTGCAAGTACACGAGGAATATCCCCTCGAATGGTGTTTGGATGGAGTAGGGGTCGTTTTTGGAGGTGCCGAGGATGCCTTTTCAGATCATTCGTAATGACATAACAAAAGTGAAGGCCGATGCCATTGTGAATACGGCGAATCCGGACCCGGTGATCGGCGGGGGGACGGATGCGGCGATTTACTTTGCGGCAGGGGAGGACAAGCTCCTTGCGGAGCGGCGAAAGATCGGGAAGATCGCCCGCGGCGACATTGCGGTGACGCCTGCGTTTGGTCTTCGGGCGAAGTATGTGATCCATACGGTCGGGCCTGTGTGGCAGGGCGGCGGAAAGCATGAGTTTGAGATTTTGGCGAGTTGTTACGCGAAGGCGCTGGATGCGGCGCGGGAGCTGGGGTGCGAGAGCACAGCCTTTCCGCTGATCGCGGCCGGGACTTACGGGTTCCCGAAGGCGCAGGCGTTGCAGATCGCGGTGCAGGAGATCAGTGGGTTTTTGATGCGCGACGACGTGGACATGGTGGTGAAGCTTGTTGTCTTTGACGATAAGGCGTTCCGGCTGTCCAAGGGTTTGTTCTTTGAGGTGGAGTCGTTTGTGACCGATGAGGACGTGATCAAGGCGCATAGGGAAGAGTATGCGATTGATGATGCGGAGTTTTGGAGGCAAAGGCGGAGGGAGCTGGCGCGGGCAGAGGCACGGGCCGTACCATTTCGTTTGGAAAGGACGGAGAAGCCGAATGGTGGCAATGGCATTTGGAAGACTGACACTGGTGCCGAGGGGCATGGTGCTAGTCACAAGACCTTCGACGAGAGCACCTTCAACAAGAACCTCTACATGAACGATGACAAGGATGATACTTCCTTCCGCGACCACTTGATCAAGCTGATGAATGAGAAGAAGCTTGACAACGCGCAGGTTTACAAGAGTTCGAATGTCACGAAGGGCGCGTTCTCGAAGATCATGTGCGGCGACACGAAGAAGCCCCAGAAGAAGGCCGTGCTCGGCTTCTGCATCGGCCTGAAACTGAACCTCGAGGAAGCACAGGGCCTCCTCGCAAGCGCCGACCTGGCCTTCAACCCCTACGACAAGCGCGACCGCCTCGTGATCCAATGCATCCAACGAGGACAATACAACATATTTACGATCAATCAGATGCTGTACGTGTGCAATCAGCCGCTGTTGGGGAATTAGGCGGCAGGACTCGAAGGGAGAAATGACATGACACGCTATGAACAGGAGCAGATCATCACGGCTTTAAGATGGGTCAATGACGATCTTATCGACAGGGAGAAGCTGATCGCATATGCCGAGGAGCACTTTCAGGGCAATGTGCCGCACGTGGAAGCGCTGCCGACTTTGCAGGAGTATAATCTGACGAAGAATCCGATTGCACATATTAATCAGGAGGAACTAGAGGCCGTGGGAAGCGTAGAACAGCGACGTAAGAGAATCGTGGTACCTTACTTTGGAATTTGCGCGGCGGCCTATGCGTTGGGTTTGCTTACGGGATGGATCCCCGCTCTCTTTTTTGCGGGAATCTTTATGGTTCTCTTTCCAATCATCACCTATATGATCCTTAGTGATTCCGTTAAAAAGGCGAAGGATAACGCCGCCGTGAAGTTCAAGGAACGCTTCCAGCAATACAAGGACAATGTGGTGGCGTATGCGTACTGGACCTATGCGAAGGGGGAAGAGGACGAGGAAGAGAAAAACATTTTCGATTTTCGTTAAAAATCGTGGAAAAACATTTTTGATTTTCGTGAAAAACAAGGGACATGAGATAATTAAAGTGTTGAGCGGATTTTAAAACGGCGACAAAGTTGATGCGAGCGAAAGGAGGTGGCGCCATGAAGCTTGAGGAGGCCATGCGGGCTGTGCAGGATTATTATGAGCTTGCGAATCCAGGCGAGGACGATAACTTCAGGCTGGTCGAGGCGCTGGAATTCCTGATCGCGGAGACGAAGGAACCGAAGTATATGTGCGAGCTTGGCTGGCACTACTGCAGGCAGAAGCGCTTCGACCTGGAAGTGAAATACATGGAGATGGCGGCGGAGTCCGGCTACGGGCCGGCGCTTGAGGAACTTGGCTATGTCTGGTACTACGGACAGAACGGGGAAGTGGACTATGCGAAGGCATATGAATACTATTCCAAAGGAGCTGAGGCCGACGGAAGCCTTTGGTGCAAGCTGAAGATTGCCGACATGTACAAAAATGGGTACTACGTGAGGAAGAACAAGCGGCGCTACCGCAAGCTCATCGAGGAAGCGTACGAAGAGGTCAGGATGCGCTACGGCATTGGCGAGCCGTATCCGCAGATCGCGTTTCGGCTGGCGGGGATCAGGGCCGAGGACGGCAAGACGGAAGAGGCTGCGTGGCTCCTGAAGATGGCGAAGAAATATCTTGCCGAACGCCTCAGCGTGGACTTTTTCTGGGGCCACGTCGAGGAGATGGAAGAGATCGTCAGGACGCTTTACGGGCTGGCCCCGCTGGATGAAAGCAAGCTGGATTTCTACGACCTGTTCGTTGTCACCGACACGCCAGGGCGCGTGACTTTCAAGCGCAGACGAAAGACCTATGAGATGGATTTTTCGGGCGACGACTGCGCAATCCACTTCCAGGGCAAATGGTACCGAAACTTCCGCGACCTTTGCGAAAAGGCCGAGGTGAATGGAAAGAAGATTGTTTGTATTTGCGATGAATTTGAGGAGTTTGAGGTTTATGGTCAAGAAGATTGTTAGGGATCCGTTGTTTTTGCGGCAGAGGTCCGTGGAGGCGACGGGAGAGGATAAGCAGGTGATCACGGACCTGTTGGACACGCTGAAGGCGAATCAGGACAGGTGTGTGGGCATGGCGGCCAACATGATCGGCGTTAGCAAGCGTATTTTGGTTGTTGCCGCAGGTCCGTTTATGTTTCCGATGGTCAATCCGAAGGTGACCGCGAAGAGCGGGAAATATGAGACGGAGGAAGGGTGTCTTTCCCTTGACGGGGTGAGACCTTGCACAAGGTACCGCGAGATCGAGGTGGATTACCTGGACAAGGATTTCAAGCCGCGCCACGGAAAGTACAGCGGCTTCACCGCCCAGATCATCCAACATGAGATGGACCACTTCGAGGGCGTGATCATATAGCGTGGGAAGATGAGAGAAGACGACAAGAGGGAATTGGGAAAGGAATGCGGTGGCTGAGCATGAAAGAAAAAGTAACGAAGTCCTTAAAACGCATTGATCATAAACTTTTTATTGCCCTTCTTTTTATGGGACTATGTCCGACGCTATATACTACTTTGCGTGTGTTCTTTCTTGGCCAACTTCCGGGAGAGTGGTCATATTCCATCGCCGGACAGCTTTCGTGGATCAATCTGATCTATGAGGTCATCAACGAAGCAATCATCCTGCCGCTGTATTTCTTTATGGGAGCGGCGCTGACGGACAAGGAGGAGTTCGCGGGCCGAATACGAAGCGGGCTTCTAGTGACTTTTTGCGTGTACGCTGTTTGTTCGGTTTTCGTCGTAATATTCATAAATCCGTTATTGCGATTCATGGCGGTATCCACGGATATTTTGGAAGAGTCTGCGAGTTATATCCGTATTGAGTGCCTTGCAAATGTTTTCGGGATTTTGTTTAGCTTTTTGTTGGTTTCACTTGTTTCTATCGGCAAGAGCAGGTTTGTTTATGTCATAACGGGAGCAAAGCTGATCCTTAGCATTGTGCTTGATACAGTGCTTGTTTCAAATCTTTCGTTTTCGCTGAAAATGGGCGTAAATGGCATCGGGGTGTCGAATTGCATATCGAATCTGATTCTGTTTATTGTGTCATTTTTGCTGATCCAAAGAAGCGGGTATCCAATTTGGTCGAAGGCAAAATTGTCCTTTGCGTGGATGAAGGATTTCTTGAAAATTGGCGGTGTGTCGGGGCTTGAATCCTTTGTGCGGAATCTCGCGTATATGCTTATGGTTTCGCGCATGGTAAACATGGTAGGCGAGCAGGGAACATATTGGGTCGCCAATAACTTTATCTGGGGTTGGCTGTTGCTTCCCATAAATCAGTTGGCAGAGCTGATCAAGCAAGAAACGGCTAAAGATGAGAGGGCAGTAAAGGAGAATACACTTGGGTATTTTGCCATAACCACGATCACTTGCCTTCTGTGGTTTGTTCTTTTGCCGTTTTACAAGCCGTTTATGAGCCATATATTAGGTTTTGACGATGTAGATAAGCTGTTCAGGCTTGTGTTGGTTCTATTGGGCTTTTATGTGCTATATGCATTTCAGAATGTCTTTGACGCTACTTTCTATGGCCGCGGGAAAACGGGATATATGCTTTTTGAGTCGGTTGTTACAAACAGCGTGTATTACGGAGTGTTCTTCGTGCTGTACCTTGCGGGTATCTGGACGCCGACTTTAATTGGGATTGCGTTGATGTTTGGCGGTGGAAATGCTTTTGACAGTGTGGTTTCTTACTTGGCGTACAGGTGGTTCTGGAAAAAGAATGTGAAAGCCAAAGAGGCATGAGGCTAAAGGGAAAATCAATTGGAATAAGTGACAAGGAGGGTTACAAGATGAGTAAGGTATTGGTGGCGTATTTTAGTGCGAGCGGGGTGACGGCGAAGCTGGCGAAGAAGCTGGCGGGGGCGATCGGCGCGGATATTTATGAGATCGAGCCGGAGCAAGTCTACACGAAGGCGGATCTGAACTGGATGGACAAGAAGAGCCGCAGCAGCGTGGAGATGAACGATCGGAGCGCGCGGCCCGCGATCGCGACGAAGGTGGAGAACATGGCGCAGTACGATGCGGTGTTTGTGGGCTTTCCCGTGTGGTGGTACCGCGAGCCGTCAATCATTGACACCTTCATGGAAGCATATGATTTCGCCGGCAAGAAGGTGATCCCGTTCTGCACTTCCGGCGGAAGCGGCATCGGCGATTCCGCGAAGAACTTGCGGGAGCTGGCAGCAGGCGCGAAGGTAGTGGAAGGGAAGCGTTTTTCCGCGCTGACGACAGAGAAAGGGCTGAAGGAATGGGCGGAGCAGGTTTTGTAAGGGAGACATGGCGAAGCGATGAGATTTAAGCACACAAACCGGCCGGGCTTCTTGCTCGGATTCATAGACTTCTTTACGGCGGGGTTGTTCTTCCTGCTTTACATGCCGTTCGGCGGGCTGCAGGACGAGCTGGAGAGCGTTCTAGGCCATAAGGTGATGCCGTATTGGAAGGCGTATGTCTTGGGTATCCCGACGCTATTCATTTATACGCTCGTGTGGATGGCGCGGATCGCGGAAGAACTGAAGGCGAAGGCCGTCGAGCTTGGAATTGAAGGGCCGTATACGTCATGGTGGCATATGTTTGGCTGGAATGTTTTCGGACTGCTTTTGTTTGGACCCGCGGTGGCCACGCACAGATTCTTTAACACGCTGAACAAGGTGGAGAAGAAGTTAAACGAATAACGGGAGGTACAAGATGGACAAGGAAGCGATATATTCGGCTGCGAATGAGAAGTTTGAGGAATTGAAGGCGGCGCTGGAGGAGGATGATCTGGAGAAGATACGCGAGCTCGCGCTGGAATTGCATGCGATGGTCCATCCGGCGGAGGTATCGGGTCGGACGGAGAAGACGATTGCGGATTATGTGCTGGATTATATGATGCAGGGCAAGCAAAATGAATTGGTTCCGAGGGAAACGTGGGACACCGACCTGCATTACGCGGGGACAAAGACCGTGCCGGTTTGCTGGCAGATCTGGCATATCTACCGTATCGAGGACCTTGTCAGCAACATTTTGATGGATAACGGGCAGCAGATTTTTAACGACGAGTGGCAGGCGAGGATCGGGTCTACCATCACGGACACGGGCAATGCGCTGGAGCCAGATGAAGTGATCGAATGGGGCAAGCGGATCAATGCCGCGGAGCTTCGAAGTTACGCCATCACGGTCGGAAAGAACACGAGACGCATCTTGGCAAATCTGAAGCTGGAGCAGATCAAGTCCATGGTGCCCGAGGAGTGGGTGATGCGGATCCTGGAAGAAGGCGGCGTGACAACGGATTTCCGCTCGGTTTGGCTCCTGGTTTTCTGGGGCAGATTGACGGTCGGCGGCATGATCCTCACGCCTATGACCTCGCACCACATGATGCACCTCCCGACAAGCTTTGAACATATGCTGGAGGATGGGATCTCATAATCTGACTAAGATATTTAGCTTGGCAAGAAGACTAAAGCTGATTACCATGGAACTGTTAACGGAAATTGAAAACACTGAAAATTGCCAAGGAGGGGCAACGGAGTTATGGCTAGCGAAAAAAAGGATGATAAGAAAAGAATACCTAAATACGAACAGATAATTGCTATGGATGACAACAAGATTAATATTCTTATTCTCGGTACTTCAGGGTGCGGGAAGTCCACGCTCATTAATGCCATTTTGGAAGCAAATGAGGCCCCTACAGGCGTTGGCGAAGCAGTCACTAAAGAAATCAAGATATACCAAAATGAAGAACTCCCTTTTAGGATGATTGATACGGTCGGTTATGAATATGGTCTCTTCAGGCAGAATAAGATAAAGCACGCAATCGCTAGTTTTTGCAAAGAAGGCGTAAAGACAGCGGATGTAGAAAAACTGATTCATATGATTTGGTTTTGCATTGACGGGACGACAAAGAGAATCGACCAAGAGGTTTTGGGATATATAAAAAGCGTCACGAATGATTGGAAAAATGTTCCTGTTTTTGTTGTGTTTACAAAATCATATTCCAGAATTGAAATCGAAGAAAACACGCTGATGGCGAATGCGGCTATTGAAAAATATAATAACAGCCATAAAAAAAGACCATTAAACGTAAAAGAGATTATCCCTGTCGTGGCTAAAGGATATCCAATTGATGATGCAGTTACCGTAGCACCAATGGGACTTGATGACTTGATAAGCAAAACTATCGCTTTTGCACCTGAAGCGAAACAAATCAGTGAGTCTGCAATAAAGGAAATTGATCTTAAGATCAAAAATGCCATGGCGAATTCACTAATAGGTGCTGCAACTACAGGGGCTACAGCTGTTGGGGCGCTACCGATTCCCATCCCGGATGCAACAATACTTGTGCCAATTCAATCAGGGATGCTAAGAGGCGTGGGAAAGATTTATGACATTCAAGATAAAGGCGTGGCCAACGAGATTATAAACACTATCCTTAAGGTCGGGGCTACTACTATGGCTGGCAAGGGATTGTTAAGTGCATTGAAGGCGATTCCAGGCATGAACATTGCCGCGGCTGTATTAAATGCGGCTGTTGCTGGATCAATAACCCTAGCAGCAGGAGAAATAAGCAACATACTTTTCAAGAAGGCATATACCAATGAAATTGATCTTAAGTCTGTTGACTGGAGCAAAGAGGTAGAGACTCTGTTTAAAGACTATTTACCGGGAATAATTGAAGCACTCAAGAAGCTTTCGGCAGAGAGGGACGGTAAAATCGATGCAAAATCCATCGGTGAAGTTCTCGCTGTTCTTGCAAAAACTTTTTTGAAGGAAAACAAGGGTAAAACAAAGAAAGAATAAATTGTTTTGAAAAGGATGAATCACTATGTCGCACGATAATCATACGAAGCGGGGCTTTTCACTCCACATTGAGAAATGGAATGGAGCGGCGAAGAGATATATCAATACATGCGCAATCTGCGGAAGGACAGGCTACAGCCCCGTGATCGAAAATGATGATTTTGAGGACGCGGTGACGCACCGCGAATTGATCAAAACGCTGCCGAGGCTTGAATTGGATGGGCTTGGCAGATGCGACCAGTGCGCCCGCGTGCAGGAGAAAAGGTAGCGAGAGGATTCTAAAGGCGATGCCGTAATTGGGGGCGAGAGGAGAATGAAAAAGAAGATTTTGATCGGTATTTTGATCGTGATCGTTGCGTTGTGCTTGGTAACGCTGGCCATTCTGTTGATTCCGCACGGCAGAAAGTTTTCTTCCGTGTACGCCATGAAGAATGCCTCATATAATGACGTCATCATGTTTTCAAAGACCAGTCACGCCTATGAGTATCAGGCCTATCACAACCACCGCGGATGCTACATTGCGTCTAATGTCGAGTTGAATGAGGTCTCGGATAGTGAGCGTGTGAAGCTCCGCACGCGGCCTATCGGAATTCGCATCTTCAAGACTGACATGATGGGAGTATGGGTGTCGTATCCGGCATTGGTGTTTGAGTATATGGAGTGATGGGGCTAACTGGCAGCAGTCAAACAGAATTCGAAAATGAGTATGGAGGGAGAGGGTATGAAAAAAAGAATTTCGCTTGGAATTTCACTAGCCATTTCACTTGTTGTGAATGCTGTTTTGGCAGTCTTTGAAACAATCAATGTAAAGCTATATGGATACGTGCCATTACTACTCCCAGAGATACCTTTCACCAAGTACGCCGATGCTAGGAGCGATTGTGGATTCTATTGGCACATAATGAGATTTTACCCCCCGTGGGACTACACTGGTGAAGTGTATAAAGGAAGTGATACGAAAGAGTTTTCAATCTTTCGATTTATCTTTTTTGTTGTACTCTTTACATTGATCATTTTCTTGATCCGGAAGATGATTGAAAAGATAAAGAGCAAGAAGCAAAACTGAGTTTTAGTTAGTTTGGATACCAGCAGGGTTGGATTTCAAAATGTTTGGAGGATGCGATCATGAAAGATAGGGAAAGCCCTTGCATCTACTATGTTTGCAAGGATGCGGACTGCAAAAAGGGGTTTGTGAAAGTAGACTTGAAGAAATGCAAGAATTGTCCCAAGTATGAGCCGCGGAAGACCACAAAGAAAGAAGAGTCGGTAAAGGTCAAGCGGCAAAAGGACCGCGACCGTCACGACAACTGGAGAAAGGAATAATTAGGGGTTGGGCCCAACTGTCCGATAAATCCGACAAGTTTGTGGTAGGATAGGATTATAAAGCAAGCTTGGAATGAAGAAATCAAGCGACGGAAGGAGGTGCCTCATGACCGTAAAGGAAGCGAAGAAGATCGTTCAAAACTTTGATGAAAACCGCAGTCTATCTGAGGAAGACGTGTTCATGTTCACGGAAGCCATGAATTTCCTGATCGATGAGCTTCACAACCCGAATGACATGATGTACCTTGGCGGGTATTATTACGAGATCAAGCGTTTTGATCTGGCACTGAAATACTTATGAGATGGCGGCGACATATGATTACGATCCAGCGTACGAGTGCCTCGGGTACATTTGGTATTACGGGCGGACGGGCGAGCGGGATTTCAAGAAGGCCTTTGAGTACTTCTCGAAGCTGATGGAAAAGGGCGATCCCGTGTCGACCTACAAGGTGGCGGACATGTACAAGAATGGATATTACGTCGCCAAGGATCAGCAAACTTACGAGCGGATGATCGAGGAGCTGTATCCCAAGGTAAAAAACATGATGGATGTCTTCGCACCGGTGCCGGAGGTGGCGACGCGTCTTGCGCGGATCCGCACGGAGCAAGGGCGGAAGGACGAGGCGGTGAAGCTGTACCTTTATGCGAAGGGGTTCCTGGCGGAGCGGATCAAGTACAATGCCTTCTTTGGCAACATGAACATCATGAAGTGGCTGATCGACGACCTGTATGAGCTGATCGACTTTGACTATGAGGACTTTGATTTCTTTGACATGTATTACCTGCTGAAGACGCCGCATGAGATCACGTTCCGGTACAATGGCAAGGAGCAGAAGCTTGAGTCCTCCATGGAAGGGAACGAGAGCGTTGTTTGCTTCAACGGAAAATGGTTTCACTCGCGGGACGATTTTTTTAAGGACGGCTGCATCGGCGACGAGAAACTGACGGCGATCCATGAGGATCTGTATGCTTTCAAGGTGACGAAATGAGAAGAGAAACCGACGCCTGCATGTGCGCAAGGTGACGAAATGAGAAGAGAGACTGACGCCTGCATGTGCGCAAGGTGACGAAGTGAAAAGAGAAACTGAGGTTTGTTTGCTTTTAAGGTGGTGAAGTGATATGAATGAAATGGGTTTTATGGACGTTGAGTTTGCTTCTGACGAAGAGGAACTGACCGAGCTGTTGTGCAAGCGGGACCAGGTGGAGAGGGAGGCGCATTCGATTCAGACCAGCTATATCAAAGTGTTCGGCGATCTCATCACGGAAGTGTTCGAGCTGAAGGTGGAGTGCATCAAGAAGAAAAAGATGATTGCGTTTTGCCAGGCGAAGATCAATCGCGGGCAGTATGTGGACGTGAATGAGATGAATGAGGCCATCGACAAGGATATGATGATGTATTATGTCGAGCTCAAGAATATGACGGAGAAAAACAAAGAGGCGAAGGAAAGTAAGGGGCATAGTGAATTCGAGGTCGGCATGGCAAAGAAGATCTACCGCAGGCTTGCGAAGAAGCTCCATCCTGACATGAATGCCATGACGCAAAAGAACCCGAAACTCAGCGAACTGTGGAACAAGATTGCGGAGGCATATCAAAGAATCAACCTGGAAGAGCTGGAGAACCTGGAAGTCATGGCAAAGAAGCTCCTTGAGGAGCTTGGCGATAAAGGGTTTGAGCTTCAGACGAAGAATCTGAAGAAGCGCATCGAACGAATCCGCGATCAGATCAACACGATTCTGACGACGGAGCCATATACTTACATTGACATTTTGCAGGATGAGGAAAAGACGGCAGAAAAGAAAAAGGCTCTGGAGAAGGAGCGCGATGAGTACAAGAGTTACCTGGCCGAGCTGACGGAGCAGTTGGAAAAGCTCCTTGGGGGAGGAGGGATCAATATTTTATGGACAATGAATTGATGGTTAGTCAAAAGAATATGGTTGCGTTGCTCTCGCAGGAAGCTGGTCTGAGCGAAGCGATCAAGCCCCTGAGCAGGGAGATATTCCTGTTTGATTCTTACATCGCGGGGACCACGCACATCGAGGACGAGAGCATTCTAGGCGAGATCAAGGAAGGAACGAAGGTCATCATGCGCCGCGAAGACAATCGCTTTGATGACAACGCCATTTTGATCCTGGACGAGAAGCAGCGCAAGCTCGGTTATGTCCCCGAGAAGGACAACGTGGTGTTTGCCCGCCTCATGGACGCCGGCAAGCTCCTCATCGGCAAAGTCAACAAGCATGTGATGAAAGGCTCCTTCCACCAGATCGGCATCGGGATCTATCTTGTGGATTTCTGACAAGAAAGAATAACATGTGAAAAGCGGCTTCCCTCAAAGGAAGCCGCTTTATTTGGGTCATAATAGGCAAATCATTAATGAACTAAATTGTAGGTACCAACGAGGCAATCTTGACCGTCAATCACCGCATAGATATAAAGGTCTCCGTATTCTCCGTTAAGGTATTTCTTGATTACATTGTTGTAGATTGGATTCAGTTGATACCCTACACAATAGGCATAGCCTGGATAAGCCGCCTTGACATCTTCACGAAATCCGACGATCATAGGAAGATAGTAAATTCCCCAAATGTTGGAGTTAGGGATTTGGTACCAAAGTTGGCCGTAAATGGTGGATATCGATGCTTTTTTTGATGCCACCCAACCCTGCAGTTTCAGTTGAGGATTTTGTGACATGCTCACATTGCCGCGGAACGGACCATAGTCGGGCGCAATCGTAATCGGAAAATCACTGCAGGTGATCATGTCCTTGCTATTGACATCGTATTGTCCTACTAGGGTCTTGACTCCACCGATCATGGCGTAAATGCGAAGTGTACCATTCTTGCCATATGCTTTATCCCACCCTAACGCGTTCACATCGGAAAATTCAAAGCCCAAGCAATACTTATAGCTCGGATATGCTTTTTTTACGTCAGGCCTGCTAACACTGTCTATGTCTCCAAATGCTTTACAGCCAGGTAAATACTCGAACTCGTAAGTAAAATCACCGATCGGTGCGTCTGCAGCCACCCAGCCTTGCAGTCTTTGGGTTTTTCCGTAGACTTGCGTAAACTTCCCATGAAAAGCGCCCTTTGCATTATGGCATTTCACCGGAAAGTCACTGTAGGTGCGGATCGGCTTAGTTGCAGCCTGGACGGAATTGCCTGAAAACAATACGAAGGTAAAGACAAGAGCAAAAGCTAATAAGAAATGTTTGAAAACTCTTTTCATTGTATCTGGTTTCCTCCTCCCAAAAAGAATATGATTAGTTTGTCTGTCCGGACAAAATACAGTTTACAATAATATACCTCGCCTGTCAAGGTATGTAACAAAAGTGTTACATAACATATTTACTTTACCTTTTCACTCAAAAGGTGTAGAATTTATGGAGTGAGCGCGGAGGTATATTTCATGAATACGATCATAGTCTATCATTCTACACATCACGGAAATACGAAAAAACTCTTGGATGCGATCAAGGAGGCGGATCCTTCCGTCACTTTGGTTGACATCACGAAATCCCAACCGGAGAATTTAAGTGAATATGACGTCATTGGCGTGGCTTCCGGAATCTATTTTTCCACGTTTCACAAGGAAATGCTGGAATACCTGGAAAAGAATCTGCCGGAGGGCAAGCGCGTGTTTGCGGTATATACTTGCGGCGCCATGGTAAAGACTTATGCAAGGGATGTAAAGGCCTATGCGGAGAAGCGGCATTGTGAGTGGCTCGGGGATTATGGTTGCCTTGGATGGGACACGATCGGGCCGTTTCGCGTGATCGGCGGCATCGCGAAGGGGCATCCCACGGCAGATGAGATCGCCGGCGCCGTTGAGTTCTATAAAAAGCTCTGAATCTCTACAAGCACGGAAAAAACTTAGATTTTTGTAAGTAAAATCTTTTTGTGATGCAATAAAGAGATAGAGGGGTATAAGGTCATGTACCGTAAGAACTGGAAAGTGATCCTATGTTTTGAATTGTTTTTTAAGCTGACGCTGGCGGCGATCTTGTTGCCTTTGGCAAATGTATGCTTAGACGTGATATTAAAGATTTCAGGCTTTTCATATCTGACGACGGAGAACGCAGTGAAATTCCTGTTCAGTCCGCTCACGTTGCTTGTGATATTGGTCTTTTTGATCCTTTGGGCAACCATTTCCATGGTGGACCTGAGCGCGGTCGTTTACGCGATGGACCAGTCCAGGCAAGGCATCAAGGTGCAAGTGTGGGACATTACGCGGTTCGCCATTAAGAATGCGTTAAGTGCCTGGAAGACGGAGTTCTCCTCCGTAAGCATCATCGTGATGATGCTTTTGCCGCTGCTAAAGCTTGGCGCGCTACTGGGCGTTTTGGGAACCTTTTCCGTGTCCGAGTTCATTCTTGACGTTTATGATGAAAACCGCGTCGCTTTTCTTGCGATCTTGGGGGCGATCGCCCTGATCGTCATTTTGATGATCCGTTGGATCTATGCCTTTCACTATTACACGCTAGAGGGCGCAAGTTGTATTGAAGCGGTCAAGAAGAGTGCGAAGCTCTCCAAGGGAAAGAGGCTCACGGATAATCTCGTGATGCTGCTGACCCAGGTGGGGTTTGCGATTGGATATTTCTTAGTGCTCGTTGTTTTTCTTTGGATCGCATCGGGCGTGGCCAGGATTCTTGGCAGATGGTTTGAAACAAGCAAAGTGACTGGGCCTGCGCTTTTCGTCGCAGTGCTGTTGGCATTGATCTTGGAAGGCGCGCTTTCCGCGCCGATCAGTTTTGGCATGATCAGTGTTTTGTATTATCGCCGCAAGAAAGAAGCGGGTGAGGAGATCGTTCATTTACCAATGGAAGCAGAAATTTCGACAGAAAAACTAAGGCATTATCGCAGGCGCTATGGCCTGTTTGGCGGTCTGATCCTGGCGGCGTCCGTCGGGGTTGGCTATCTCGTGACCACCGGCATGATCAATCCGAAGGCCGAGAACATTCATGCGGCGGAGGTGACGGCACATCGCGGCGCGTCGGGAGATTTCCCGGAGAATACGATGGCGGCCTTTCGCGGGGCGGTGGATCTTGGCGCAGATTGGATCGAGCTGGACGTGCAGCAGACGAAGGACCGACAGGTCATCGTAATGCATGACACCAATACGAAGCGCACCGCAGGTCTGGATGCCAACACTTGGGAGTTGACCTACGATGAGATCGCAAAGCTCGATGCCGGGAATGGCGAAAGGATCCCGCTGCTTACCGAAGTGATCGAATTTGCCAAAGAGAACAACATTCGGCTCAACATCGAGATCAAGCCGACGAAATATGACAAAAACCTGGAAAAGGATGTCGTCGACATCGTCAGAGGCTATGATTTCGCAGATAACTGCCTTGTGGCTTCGCAGTCATATAAATCCGTCGAAGCGGTAAAGGCTTATGATCCCGGCATTACGACACTTTTCGTGATGAGCCTGGCTTACGGTGACATTACAAGCTTTAAGGCGGCGGATCATTACAGCGTCAAATCAACTTTCATCACGAAGGCTTTGACGGCCCGCGTTCACGCGGAAGGAAAGCAGATCTTCGCATGGACGGTCAATAAGGAAAGCAGCATCAACAAGATGCTTGACAAAAACGTGGACAGCGTCATAACAAACAATGTTGCGACTGCGCGAAAGTGCGTGGAACTCAATCGATATGGCGGTTTGCTTTCAAAATACGTCAGGTTTCTCTTCAATGCGGGAAACTGATTTTGCGGTCGCAGTTTCTTGAAAAAGTTGTTTTCAAAGGAACGGGAAAGTGATACAATTATAATGGTGTGCTGTACCAAAACAGCGTGGCTTGTTAACAGGGGAAGAATGGGGAGGTAGAAACCATGACGTTTCAGGAAATGAACAGGAAACTTGGCGAGATCTTGGCAGACAGCGGCGTTATTTTATATCGCGAGATCGTTGAACTCTTGTCGCAGACGGACGAGAATAAGGGGATCACGCTTGAAAAGATCGTAATGGATAAGGGCTATGCGAACGAGGACAAGATGGTTCTTGCAAAGTCTGCTCTTTTTGGGATCCCGTATTGCGACTTTGACATGACGGAGTTCCTTCCTGAAGTGACAAAACTCGTCAATCGCGAACAGGCACTGCAATATTGCTGCATCCCCTTTGGGTATAATGAGAATTCCCCTTCGGAGCTGATGATCGTAACGGACGATCCGACGAATTACAAAAAGGCAGAGGCGCTCAAGAAGGTTACGGGAAGTAACGTAAGACTGATCTTTGGCGCACATTCAAGGATCCTGAAGAAGATCGATGAGCTCTATCCCGGACCTAAGACGGACAAGAAGGAAGAAACACCCATCATCAGGGAGACCGTTGTGTCGCAGCCTGTTTCTGAAGTCAAGGCAAGTGGCAGTGCAAGTAAGGACAACAGACCTGCGATCGAGCGCTTTGACGTCAGCGAGGAATGGGCACATTCCGGGATCATTCGCGCAGGAGATTTTTATTATTTGAGCTATTGCGTCGGCAACATCGGCGGAACAATCGACGAGCAGATCAACGGCGCCTTTGATCACATGGAGAAGCGCTTAAAGCTTGTGGGACTGACCCTCGACAATGTGATCCAGATGGATTGCCTTTTCAGGGACATTTGGAACATTCCCGTGATGGAGAAGATCATCAAGGAGCGTTTCAAGGGAAAGTACCCCGTGCGCAAGTCCATTCAGACGGAATTTGCTCACGTTGGCGGTAAGGAAGGCCTCCAGTTCCAGGTGGACGGCATCGCTTACGCTCCGAATAAATAAACTTTACAGGCAATGCCTGAAGGATGGAGAAGCTAGAATGGACCAGGGGAACGTAAAATCTTTTGAAGAGATTTTTCGCGAATACTATAAACCAATCTATAATTATGTCTATATGCAGATCCTTCACCGTGAAGAGGCGGAGGATCTGGTTTCTGACATCTTCATCAAGGCAATGAATGCATATGATTCCTATGATCCCGCTAAAGCATCGGCAAAGACATGGCTCTTTCGGATTGCCAAGAATCATTTGATCGATCATTATCGCAAGCAGGCGGCGCATCCGACCTATGTGACGGAGGATGAGGTGCTTGAGGCGATACCGTCCCAGAGGGATGATTACGCAGGCATCGAGGATGAAACCAACAAGACCGTGTACGCAGTGCTCAGCCAACTTCGTCCGGAGGAGCGAGGCATTCTTGTGATGAAGTACATCTGGGAACTGAAAAACCCTGAGATTGCCCGTGAACTCGGGATCAATGAAAAGGCCGTCAGCGAACGCGTTCGCCGCGCCATTGCCAAGTGTGGCAAGATTGCGAAGGACATGGGGCTGGATGACGATCCGTGATTTTTCGAGATCATATCTTTTTTGCATGGATTTTGCGTGGCTGCTTCGTATATATGGGTGAAAGGGAACCGTGTAAATTGCCCTGAAGCATTTGGAACAACATTATTGCATAATAAAGAAACGCGATATCAGTATTATTTGGATAGGAGGTGGAGTTATGGCAGATCGTATTGAAAAACTCATAAAGGATGCTGACTTCACCAAGGAGAGCAACCTCTATGAGAGGTTAGAGAAGCAATTGTTTTCAAACAAGACCATTGATTTCATGAAGGATCGGAAGCTGGCTGAAGAGGATCTTGAGATGCTGGCTGCAGCCGGAAGCGCTGATAATCTGACAGGAAGAGCAGATAATGTGGCCGGAAGCGCTGATGATGACAAAGAGTCCCAAACCGGAAGAAGGTATGAAATCTATTAACGATCCACGAAAAACAGATAAGGAGGCTTTGAAGGAAGCCTCCTTATTTTCGATAGTAAAAAGGAGGAAAACAAGATGAGTTTGTTTCGTCAAAAGAGCATTGACAGAGTGTCCTCTCCAGAGCAATTAAATGATTACATCCGCGTGACCACGCCTTCGGTGTGGCTTGCGCTGATCGCGATCATTCTTTTGCTCGCGGGCTTTTTGGCTTGGGGCGCGCTCGGTACGGTTACCGTGACGACGGAGGATGGCAGGACGGAGACGATCCATCCCATTACCATTGTGACCAATTAAGACGAAAGGAGCTAGCCGGGCATGGCAGCGGAAACAACGAAAAAGCCAATCAAAAAGCCGGTCAAAAACGGGGTAGCAAAGGTTCCCGTCGTGATGCAGATGGAGGCGCTCGAATGTGGAGCGGCTTCTCTTTGCATGGTTTTGGCTTATTATAATAAATGGGTCACCCTGGAGCAGGTGCGCTATGACTGCGGCGTCAGCAGGGATGGATCCAATGCAAGGAACGTGCTTCGTGCGGCCAGGAGCTATGGCATGAAGGCGGATGGATATAAACTCGAGCCCGAGGAACTTCGAAGGCTTGGTAGCTTTCCTTGCATCATTCACTGGGAGTTCAATCATTTTGTGGTCTGCGACGGCTTCAAGGGAAACAAGGTGTATCTGAACGACCCCGCGAGGGGGAGCTACTCCGTTTCCATGGAGCGTTTTGATGAGGCCTTCACGGGCGTTGCCCTGATGATCGAGCCGGACGAAGGGTTCGAGCCAAGCGGCAAACCAAAGTCCGTGTGGGAGTTTGCAAAAAAGAGGCTTAAGGGCGCGGAAACGGCCATTCTTTTTGTGTTCCTGACGACGATCATCGCGTCGCTTTCCAACATCATTCAATCCGGCTTTTCCAGAGCGTTTCTTGACTTTTTGCTCCCGGGAAAGAACCCTTCTTGGGTAACCCCTTTCTTTATTGGGTTTGCGCTTCTTGCAGCGGTTCAGATCGCTGCCGGTTGGATCGCGGCGGTATATTCCTTGCGCATCAGCGGTAAGATGGATGCCGTCGGCAGCACAAGCTATCTGTGGAAGGTCTTAAAGCTTCCCATGGAGTTTTTCTCGCAGCGTATGGCGGGCGACATCCAAAGCAGAATGATCAGCAATGCAAGCATCGCGGATGAGCTTGCGAACACCATTGCGCCATTGCTTTTGAACACGGCGATGATGATCTTTTATCTTGTGGTCATGTTCCGTTATTCTTGGATCTTGACGCTGGTAGGACTAGGTTCGCTTGCAATCAACACGATGGTTTCGCGCATCATCAGCAAAAAGAGGATCAACATTACGCGTGTTGCCATGCGAGACCAGGGCAAGCTGTCTAGTGCGACCGTGGGTGCCATGGACATGATCGAGACCATTAAGGCTAGCGGCGCCGAGAATGGATATTTTGAAAAGTGGTCGGGCTATCAGGCATCCGTGAACACGCAGAATGTTCGCTACGTGAAGCTGAATGCATACCTTGGAATGATCCCGGGCGTTGTGAGCAACGTCATGAATGTTTTGATCCTGATCCTGGGCGTTTGGCTCACCATGCAGGGGAAGTTCACCGTCGGCATGATCATGGCATTTCAGGGGTTCCTGATGTCCTTCATGCAGCCTGCAGATCAGTTGATCTCTGCAGGGCAGACCATTCAGGAGATGCGTACCAACATGGAGCGCATCGAGGACGTGATGCAGTATCCGGATGATCCTTACGTAAGGGATACGGAAGGAACCGAAAAGTACGACAAGCTTTCAGGAACGCTGGAAATGAAGCACGTGACCTTTGGCTATGCTCGTCTGGATGCACCGCTCATCGAGGATTTTAACCTGACGCTGGAGCAGGGCAAGAGAGTGGCTTTCGTGGGCTTTTCCGGATGTGGAAAGTCCACGCTGGCAAAGCTGATCTCAGGGCTTTATCAGCCTTGGAGCGGCGAGATCTTGTTTGACGGAAAGCCGATCTCCGAGATTGACAGGAACGTCTTTACGGGTTCCGTTGCCGTGGTGGATCAGGACATCATCCTGTTTGAGGACACCATTGCCAATAATATCAAGATGTGGGACACCTCCATCGAAGATTTTGAAATGATCATGGCGGCCCGCGACGCGAAGATCCATGAAGACATCATGCAGCGTGAGGGCGGCTATCAGTATAAGCTCGTAGAAGGCGGGCGTGATTTCTCGGGCGGCCAGAGGCAGCGCCTTGAGATCGCGCGTGTGCTGGCACAGGACCCCACCATGATCATCATGGACGAGGCCACCAGTGCATTGGATGCACGCACGGAATTTGAGGTTGTGGAATCTATCCGAGACCGCGGCATTTCCTGCGTCGTGATCGCCCACAGGCTTAGCACGATCCGCAGCTGTGATGAGATCATCGTTATGGATCACGGCAAGGTCGTGGAGCGTGGTACGCATGAGGAACTGATGAAGAATGGCGGGCTGTACACGCAGCTCGTGACAAGTGAATAGGGAAGGAGGAGATCAAATGGGTTGGTTTGATGAACAAATAAGGCAACGCAAAGACGCCGATCTTGCCGCATTTGAGGGCTCCTTCCAGGAGATCGCGGAAGCCGTCATGGGAAAGCGGCTGAGCGATGCACTCAATGATGATCGCGCAGTGACCACGGATGCCATTGGAGAGATTTTAAAGTATTACCACGTAAAGGCTTCGGAAGTGCCTGAAAGCATCAAGGACATGAATGAAGTGCTTGAGTACCTCATGCGTCCTTACGGGATCATGAGAAGGACAGTAAAGCTTGAAAAGGGATGGCACAGAGATGCAGTGGGTGCCATGCTGGGGACGAGAGCGGATGATGGAAGCGTTGTTGCGCTGATCCCTCACGGAGTCGCAGGATATCGTTTCTATGACCGTAAGACTGGCAAATACGTGAATCTCCGCGGTAAAAATGAGAATCTGGTATTGGATGAGGCAGTCGCTTTCTACAAGCCGTTTCCGTTGAAACGCATGAACATTGCAAGCTTCATGAAATATCTTGTGGAGCAGATCGCACCTTCGGACCTTGCGTTCCTGGGGGGCGCAACGGCAGTGGCAACTGTTGTCGGCATGCTGATGCCTAAGCTGAATAATATGCTATTTTCAGACGTGCTTGCGTCCGGAAGCGGCCAGGCTCTGCTCGGCATCGCAATTCTCATGATCTGTACGACGCTGTCCGTCTTGATGGTGAATATCATCCAGAGCCTTGCGATGATGCGGGTCAACACAAAGCTGGGCATTAACGTGCAGGCGGCAGCCATGATGCGTCTTCTTACTTTACCTGCAAACTTTTTCAGGACCTACAGTTCAGGCGAAATGTCAAGCCGCGTGTCCTATATCAGCAGCTTGGCGGATCAGCTTGTGAGAATGGCACTTTCCACAGGTCTTACCAGCATTTTCTCGCTGGCATACGTAACGCAGATCTATGTTTATGCGCCCGCATTGGTTGCACCGGCGCTGGTGATCATCCTGGTGAATGTGGTGGTGAGTGCCGTGACCATGCTTCTTCAGGTGAAGATCTCAAAGCAGCAGATGGAATTGTCCGCAAAGAATGACGGTATGTGTCACGGTCTCATCACGGGCATCCAAAAGATCCGCCTGTCGGGTGCGGAGCATCGCGCCTTTGCGAGGTGGGGCAAGCTTTACGCCAAGAGCGCACAGCTCATTTACAATCCGCCTATGATCTTGAAGGTCAGCAGAGTCCTTGGAACGGCCATCAGCGTGATCGGTACGATGGTGCTTTATTACGCGGCCGTAAAGAGTAAGGTCTCCATTTCGGAGTATTATGCATTCAATACGGCCTACGGCATGGTATTTGGCGCATTCATGACCCTGGCGGGCACTGCGACGACGATCGCCAACATTAAGCCGACGCTGGACATGGTTCGTCCCATCCTTGAGACGGTTCCGGAGATTGATGAGACCAAGAAGATGGTGACGCAGCTCAAGGGCGGCATCGAGCTGAACAATGTGTCCTTCCGTTACAGCGAGGATATGCCGATGATCCTGGACAACCTAAGCCTAAAGATCCATCCCGGTCAGTATGTGGCCATTGTTGGAAAGACTGGTTGCGGAAAGAGCACGCTGATGCGTACCCTGCTTGGCTTTGAGACGCCTCAAAAGGGCGCGGTATATTATGACGGACAAGACTTGAAATCTCTGGATCCGAAGTCCTTAAGAAGACGAATCGGAACGGTAATGCAGGACGGCAAGCTGTTCATGGGCGACGTGTACTCGAACATCGTGATCACGGCGCCTTGGCTGACGCTGGACGATGCGTGGGAGGCGGCTGAGATCGCAGGTATCGCGGAGGACATCCGCCGCATGCCAATGGGAATGCACACGATCATTTCCGAAGGTCAGGGAGGCATTTCCGGTGGCCAGAGGCAGCGTTTGATGATCGCAAGAGCCGTTGCACCCAAGCCGAAGATTTTGATGTTTGACGAGGCAACCTCGGCTTTGGACAATCTGACGCAAAAGCAGGTTTCGGAAGCACTGGATAAGATGAAGTGCACGCGTATCGTGATCGCACACCGTCTGTCCACCATTCGTCAGTGTGACCGCATCATCGTATTGGACGGCGGCCGCATCATTGAGGACGGCACATACGAACAGCTGATCGCAAAGAATGGTTACTTTGCAGAGCTGGTAGCCCGCCAGAGACTGGACGTTTCTGAAGGGGCTTGATATAATTAAGTATTATTGTTGCGAAGAGGAGGAGCCTGTCATGCCGGAGATGGAAAAGCTGGACTTTAAACCAGTTACGGCAGAAGACTATGAACGGCTTTATCCATACACATCAGCTTATGGGGAGGGCTCTTGTCAGCACTCCCCTGTAAGCATGTACGCACTTTATGAAAAGTACGGCGATGCGACGGCGATCAGTGAAGGATTCCTTTATGTGTTAAGGGAAAATCTTTGCGATGACGCATATCGCGTATACCTGGCACCCCTTGGAGGGGACGAGGCGGGCTTGAAGGAGGCATATGAGCGGATTTTTGCGGACGCGCGTGCCTACGGAAAAAAGGTCAAGTTCCTGTCACTCACACAGAAACACGCGGACTTCCTGGAGGAGGCTTTCCCAGGTCGTTTTCAGAAGGCTTGCGAGCGTGACTTGGCGGAATATGTTTACGACGTAAAGACGCTTTCGCAGTTCCCGGGAAAAGACTTCGCAAAAAGGCGTTCGGAGATCCGAAAATTCTGGCGCGAATACGGGAAAAAGGCTGAGGTCAGCCAGGTTACGGCGCTGGACTTTGATGAGCTTCTTACGTTTTCGGAGACCTGGATCTACGAGAACGAGGAGACCCACGACAAGGAAGCGCTCAGCCGTGAATTGCGCGACATCAGAAAGCTGATCGCGCATTATGACGAGCTGCATCTTTCCGGAACGGTTCTTCGCGTGGACGGGAAGGTTGAGGCGTTTTGCATTGGATCCGCCATAAACGATCAGTATTATGACATCATGGTTGAAAAGGGCGTACGGGACATTCCCGGGGTTTACCGGGTGGTCCGCCAGGAGGATGCAAAGCAAAGGGCATTGCAGTTTTCCTACATGAATTATGAGGAGGATGTGGGCGTTCCGGGAATAAGGCAGTTAAAGGAATCCTATGGTCCTGCATTTTTGCTCAAGAAATATGTCATGACGGAGCAGTAAAATAAATCCAAGAGTGAGAGGAAATCATCGATGAAGCTTGGTAAAAAAGGTATGGCAACGTTAGGCCTGGTGTTCATAACGTTTCTTGCCGCAATCCAATATGTCTTTCTGATCAACGTACCGGACAGCGTGTCCACGTTTTCTTTTGTGTGTATCACCAATATCATTGGTATGGTGATCCTTTTTGCAGCCAAGGCCAAAAGAATCTTGAAAGTGAAAAAGAAAACGCTTGCGAAGGGTGCTTTTTTTGCGCTGCTCCTGACGGGATTTAACGTTTTCATTCTGTTAGGCTCGAGAGGAATGGAGTCCGTTGCGATCTCAAGCGTTGTCAGTCTGTACTTTGTCTTTATCACGCCGATGCTTCTACTGCTTCGAAAGAAAGTGAATTTCTTCTCGGGGATCGCCACGGCAATGGCAATCATCGCATTGCTACTCATGTTTGGCGGAGTGGCGGACATCTCCTTAAGGTCCACGAGCATCATTTATCTGATATTTGCGGATGTTTTCTTTGCCGCATATGTTGTCGGCGTGTCCATCCTTGGAGAAGGAGAGGACAACGCCGCCCTCACCTTTTCGCAGATGGCGTTTGCTGCGATCTTTTCCCTGATCGGGTGGCTCATCGAGGTCGCAGTCGGAAATGCGAAGTTTGCGTTTCCCACGCAGTGGCGGTTTTGGGTCAGCGCACTCTTTATCGGTATCTTCATCCGTACGATCTACGGATTGGTGCAGATTGCCTGTCAGAAGGAAGTTTCGGCAATCGCCACGTCCCTGATCTTTTCGATGGAGATCATCATCACAATGATCATGGATCCGTTCCTGAGCCGTATTTTGGGTACGCAGCACACCCCTGCATCACCTTATCAGATCATTGGTGCGCTGCTTTTGATCATTGCAACCCTGACCGTGGATGATACGATCATGAGTAAGCTCGGCTATGCGGACATGAACGAGCACACGGTGTCGAAGAAGATGGTGGTCAACACGATCACGTTTTCCATGGTAACGCTGGTATTTTCCACCATCATCAGCTTTTATGCGATCTACATGATCCGTGGCTCCGCAGTGAACGGTTCCACGAAGCTCGGAGAGGATGCTTCCAAGATCAGTACCGTTGCCATGACGAGCGAGTTGGAGCGCAATGCCCTGCGGCAGACACAGGACAAGACGAAGCTTGCGGAGGCAAAGCTGGCGACCTATTCCGCTTCGATCGATTACGCGGCAAGCTATGCTGACACGCTCTTTGAAAAAGCGGAGGAATTCCCCAAACATCCGGCGGAATACGCTAAGATGGAGAATGCCGGGATCTGGGCCATGCAGCTGGAACTTGCAAATCCTGGCGTGGCCTATGAGGACGTGCTTGAAGAAAACGAGATCCTTGGAAACATGGAGGACATCTTCGAGGCGATCATCAAGGAAAATGAAAACGTCCTGACCATATATCTTGGAACGGAAAAAGGCTTGCTCATCAGCTATGACGAGTATTCGCAGCTTGTGGCAGGCGAAGGAAATCAATATTATGAGTACCGCAATTCCGTTTGGTACAAGCTTGGAAAGAGCAGTAAGAGGAGCGTATTTACTGACACCTATTGGGATGGATACGGGCGCGGCTTGACCATCACCTGCGTGGCACCGTTTTTTGGCAAGGACGGAGAGTTTGTCGGATGTGTGGCAATGGATGTTTTGATGACGGATCTGAACGCTTCCATGGTCAATGACGGCATCGTGGAGCCCAACGTGGCGACCATGATCGATGACGAGGGTAACGTCATTGCCGACGGTAAGCTTGACCCCAATGCCCAGGAAACCTTTAACATCTTTGACAACAATTATGAGACCATTCTGAAGTCCGTGGGCAGGCAGATCCTGGCGCAAAATGACGGAATCCTTAAAACGGGAGAGGGCGATGACGCCGTTTACGTGGCATATGCGACCATCGATTCCACGAACTGGAAGCTTTGCCTCATGAGCCCCGTTTCGAACGTCATTAAGCCTGCACAGGGCATTCGTACCAGCATTGACAAGAACACGGATAACGTGGTACAGAGCGTGGTCCAAGGCGTTTTGAACGTGCTGCAGAGCGTGCTTGTGCTGACGGCAGTATTGCTTCTGTTGATCACACTGACGGCGGGATATTTTTCCAGAAAGATCGCCAATCCCTTAAAGAGACTGACTTCGGACGTGGAGGAGATCACGGGAGGGAACTTCCAGAGAAGATCGGAAGTGGACACGGACGATGAGATCGGCGAGCTTGCGAGATCCTTTAACTCCATGACGGATTCCCTTGAAAAGTACATTGCGGACTTGAAGGAAGCGACGGCAAAGGAGGAAAGGATCGTCGGTGAACTTGCGGCCGCCACGAACATTCAGGCTAGCATGCTGCCGAGGGATTTCGAGGAATTCTCGAAGCGGAAGGAATTTGATCTTTATGCGACGATGACTCCTGCAAAGGAGGTCGGCGGTGACTTTTATGATTACTTTATGGTGGACGACGATCACGTGGCGCTTGTCATGGCGGACGTGAGCGGAAAGGGCGTTCCTGCGGCATTGTTCATGGTCATTGCAAAGACCTTGATCAAGAGCCACTTGCAAAACGGAGAAAGTCCGGCTGACGCATTGACGCATGTCAACGAGCAGCTCTGTGAAGGAAACGAGGAACAGCTCTTTGTCACGGTATGGCTTGCCGTGATCGAGCTGTCCACGGGTAAGGGCGTTGCCGCAAATGCCGGTCATGAGCATCCCACTCTTAAGAAGGCGGACGGCACATATGAGCTCGTAACTTACCGCCATTCACCTGCCGTTGCAACGATGGAAGGCCTTCACTTTAAGGAGCATGAATTTGAACTTCAGCCCGGAGACCGTTTGTTTGTATATACTGACGGCGTGCCGGAGGCAACAAATGCAAGCGAAGAGCTGATGGGTCCGGACCGTATGCTCGAGGCACTGAACGGCAATGCAAGTGATAAGCCTGAAGATCTGCTTCGCGCCGTGCGCGAGGGCATTGATGCCTTTGTGGGCGATGCACCGCAGTTCGACGACATCACGATGATGGGATTCTTCTATTACGGCAGTAAAGGTCAGGCTTAAGTGTCGTAATGGCGAGGCGTGATCAGCGATAGCGATTCCCGTACTGGCTCGGTGAGATGCCAGTGATCTTTTGAAAGGTTTTGAAGAAATAAGCGTAGCTGGAGTAACCCAGGGCTTCCTGGACTTCGGTTACGCTTTTTCCTTCTCGGAGCATTGCCTCTGCAGCATTGATCTTTTGGAGGGTCACGTAATGTCCGACGGAGACATGCATGTGGCTTTTGAACAGCCTTGCCAGATAGTCCGGATTGAGGTAAAAGTGCGCCGCAAGGTCGGAAGTAGTGATATTCTCGTGTATATGCTCCTGAAGATAGGCAATAAAGTCGTTTACGCGCTTTTGCGAGGGAGAGATCGGAAGGTCCTTTTGCAGCTTTGGCGCGATCTTCCCGGCTTCGGCGTGGATCCCGGAAAACAATCGAAAAAAAGCGCTCATGGCCTCGGGAGAGGTCCTGCCATTCAAAGAAAGCAATTCGTCGAACTGGCGAAGAAGCTTTCTTTTTTGTTCCTTTCCGGGGAAGAGGAGCACGGGCTGCGTGCTGTTGGAAAGGTAGGCGACTTCTTTGGCGCCTTCGCAAAGGAGCGCGTCAAGCCACTGGGTGTTGATGCTTAAGATGTATCGCTCGTAGACGACGCCAGTCTCGTGATAGAGCTGGTGCACGCAAAAGGCCGGAATGATAAGGAGCGTCCCCGCGGGCACTGCCGACACCGTGTTGCCAAGGAGAACGTCGGGAAGATCCGTCAGCGTGAAATAAAGCTCCGCGGCATTGTGGGTATGCGGACCGACGGGATAGGGCGCGTCTGAATTGCGGTATACGACGTCGAAGGGCGGCGCAACGGGGAACATGTAGTGGGCCCTGTCGCGCTCGGGCGCCTTGAGAGTGCTTGTAATGATCGGCTTTTTGCTACGCATGGGCTCTTCCTCCATAGGTCGGAAAATTACATAAAATAGGTAGTATATGTCTATATTATAATATTCGCCTGCGGATTACAATAGGAACATGAAGAGTCGCTGGGGATTGTGCAAAAGGAGTGTTGTGATGCGGGGCCGAGGCGGCAATGCGAATCAGAAGAAAGAGGAGAGAAAAATGAGTGAAGTAAGGCTTGGGATCATTGGAATCGGTAACATGGGCGGCGGTCATGCGACAAGCATCGTCAAGGGCTTGGTGCCGAACATGAAGCTGACGGCAGTGGCGGACATTCGCCAGGAGCGACTTGACTGGGCAAAGGAAAACCTTTCGCCCGACGTAAAGACCTATCTGGACGGGCATGCATTGATCTTGTCCGGAGAGTGTGACGCGGTGCTCATCGCGACGCCCCATTATTTCCATCCGGAATTCGTCATCTATGCGCTGGAGCATGGCTTACATGCATTGAGCGAAAAGCCTGCGGGGGTATATACAAAGCAGGTCCGTGAGATGAACGAGGTGGCGAAAAAGAGCGATAAGGTGTTTGCCATGATGTGGAACCAGCGCACGAACTGCGTATACCGCAAGCTCCGCGAGATGATCAGGAGCGGTGAGCTCGGCGCCTTAAAGCGCGTGAACTGGATCATCACCGATTGGTATCGTACGGATGCATATTATGCCTCCGCGGGCTGGAGAGCTTCCTGGAATGGTGAGGGCGGCGGCGTCCTTTTGAATCAGTGCCCGCACCAGTTAGACCTTTTGCAGTGGCTCTGCGGCATGCCGACGAAGGTTCGGGCCTTTTGCCATGAGGGCAAGTGGCATGATATCGAGGTGGAGGATGACGTGACGGCGTACCTGGAGTTTCCTGGCGGCGCGACAGGCGTGTTTGTGACCACCACCGGCGATGCTCCCGGCACGAACCGTCTGGAACTGACCTTTGAGATGGGCAAGATTGTTTGCGAGCACGGGAAGCTCACTTTTGACAAGCTGAAAGTGAATGAAAGAGAGTATTGCAAGACCGCGACGAGTGGATATGAAGTCCCTGAGACGGAGCATCTTGTCATCGAGACCGACGGAATGAACGAGCAGCACGTGGGCGTTCTGAAAGCCTTTGCGGATCATATTCTGTTCGGCACGCCCCTTGTGGCGGAAGGAACGGAAGGGATCAATGGTCTGATGCTTTCGAATGCGATGTATCTTTCCTCTTGGCTGGATCAGACGGTGGAGCTTCCGGTGGACGAGGACAGGTTCCTTGAGGAGCTGAATAAGCGCCGCGCGACCGGTAAGAAGGTGAATTAGGAGAGGATAAAACGATGAAAAATTATGACCTTTTGACTGGTTTTGCAGATGAGATTGCACAGGATCTGGACACGCAGATCGAGTGCCTGAAAAAGCTGGACATGCATTACGTGGAAATGCGCGGCGTGGACGGGAAGAATCTGATCCACCAGGGAGACATAAAGGTAAAGGAGATCAAGGCAAAGCTTGATGACGCCGGAATCCGGCTTTCCGCTTTGGGTTCGCCCCTTGGAAAGATCCAGATCGCGGACCCTTTCGAGACGCACTTTGAAGAATTCAAGAGGGCGATTGAGATCGCTCACGCGATGGAAGCAAAGAACATCAGGATGTTCAGCTTTTACGTGCCGCAGGCACCGTTTTCCAAGGAGCCTTCGGATGCAGAATTCGAAAAGAGCGTGCTGAAGGAGCAGGTCTTTGACCGCCTCGGAAAATTTGCGGATTATGCCAAAGCACAGGACATTTGTCTTTTACATGAGAACGAAAAGGGCATCTACGGTGAGAAGGCAAAGGAATGCCTTGAGATCATGGAGGCGTTTGGAAGTGATCATTTTAAGGCAATCTTCGATTTTGCGAACTTTGTCCAGGCGGGGCAGGACACGTTGGAAGCCTATGAGCTCCTGAAGGATTACGTGGCCTACGTTCATGTCAAGGATGCCATCTGGGGAACCGGAAAGGTGGTTCCTGCTGGCTTTGGAGATGGCAATCTCAAGGAGATCTTGACGCGGATGTTTGAGGGTGGATTTTGCGGTTTCCTTTCGCTGGAGCCGCACCTGTTTGACTTTGACGGATTTGCCGGCCTGGAAAGGGGAAGTGTAGCCCTTCCGGCATTCGAGGAAGGTAAGAAGCTGAGTGGCTTTGAAGCATTTACGCTGGCGCATGATTCCTTGTTAAACCTACTGTAATACCTCCATATTCTTTCTCCCCAAGGTCCCCCTCCCACGAAGGTGAGAGGGGGACTTTTTTGACAAAAAAATTTGCAACATGAGGCATTTTGTAGTATAATTTACTGAATAAGATGCGTCTTTCTGTCCATTTTCAACTAAGGGTACATAAGGAGCAAAATGCTTATGGAGAATCAAGAAAAGAAAATGCGAGTGATCGGCCTGATCTGCGAGGATATCTTCACGGATTTCGCGAAGGAAGTGATCCGCGGCGTGCAAAATGCGACGCGGGAGCGTGAAGACGTGAGACTGATCGTCCTTGTGGGAAGGCAAAACGAGATCGGCGAGGTGGATAAGCACTATCGCTATAAGTCCGTATATAACTATGTCTATCGCCTTGAGGAATCGAGCAAGTTTGATGGCCTGATCCTGACGATGCCAAACTTCACGGCTCTGGAGATGGATTCCTTTGGTTTGGAGAAAATACGCAATTACGAAAGGATCCCGAAGGTCCTCATTGCAACGAACAGCAAGGATGAGACATCGGTTAATTACGACAATGAGTCCGGTCTTCGCGAGGCGATCGATTATCTGACGGAGGTACGCGGACTTCACAGGATCTGCATGCTCGGCGGACGTGATGACAATCCAGATGCCATGGAGCGCAAGCGCCTTTTTGGCAAGATCCTGGAAGAGAAGGGCATTCATTTTAAGGAATCGGATTATCAGAAGACGGACATGTCTTCAGAGTGTGTGCCGGAGGCGGAGGCCCTTTTGGATCGAAATCCTGACGCTCAGGCAATCTTTTGCGTAAATGACCCTGCAGCCGTGGCGCTTTATACGGCCATGGATAAGCGCGGCCTGGTTCCGGGCAAGGACATTCTTGTCTTTGGATTTGACAATACCCACGGTGCAAGCACCATGATCCCGCCGCTGGCTTCCATCGGACCGAGCGACGGCATGCTTGGCACCAGGGCTTTTGAAGTCCTCATGGAGAAATTGGAAGGGAAGAAGGTTTCTTCCGTCGTTTTGCCGACCAGGCTGTTTGGACGCGAATCCTGTCCCTATGAGTGGAACGTTTTTGAACCCAGCGCACTCCTTACGGCGGACAATGCTTTTATTGACAAGCTTTTTGATGACTGCTTTTACAGATTCCGCTATGAAGGCGGCGAGAGCAATGCTACAAGGCTTCGCCCCTTGTTCCATGAGATCATCAATCGGATGCTCGCGGCCATGAAGAAAGAGGTCATGAGTCTTGAGGAGTTCGACGAGATCGGATTCCTTATCGACGATTTCTTTACTCACGGCGCGATCAATTACACGGATGCGTCAAAGTTCCTGACGTTCATCGCTAAGCTGCAGGAATACATGAACCGCGTGGGAATGAACATCATCGTGAATCAGAGGAACAACCGCCTCTTTATCCGCATGAGGGACAGCGCCATCCGGATGATGTCAGGCTCGAGGAACAGACGGAACGAATATATTAACAGCGGCCGTGGATTCATGTTGGATTTCTTGATCGAGACCACGGATTTTGATCGCACCGGCAAGGATGCGGTGGATAACATCGTCAGTCACTTTGGCAAGCTGGGCTTGCAGAACTCGGCCCTTTATCTTTACGACATTCCCGTGAATTACATTTACCACGGCGTTACGATCTTCCCGGATCGCCTGAACCTGTGGTGCGTGACCGAGGACGGGGAGCTTCGTATCATCCCGAAGGAAGAGAGGGCATGCTCCGTAAAGCAGATCTTTACGAATAAGCTTCTTCCGAAACACTGTAAGGCGTACGTTACGTTCCCTGTGTTCTACGGGTGCAGGATCTACGGCATCCTTTTGACGGAGCTGAATACGGAGACGGCGGATCGCGGCGAATACATCGTGAGCATGCTGAGCCGTACGCTTTATGCAAATGATATCGAGATCATCAACTCGCCCGTGGAGATGGAGCAGCTTGCTGAGGCAAGGCGTTCGCGCAAGGATCTGGAGACCTACAACCAGATCGCAGAAGGCCTGGCGTCGCACTACGACATCATATACTATGTGAATTCCGCAAGCGGAAGATATACGGAGTATCGCGCAAACAATCTCTTTGGCAGTCTTGTGATCCAGGAGGAGGGCATCAACTTCTTCGAAGAGATGGAGGGCAACGCAAGAAAACTTGTGCATCCGGAGGATCGTGAGCGCATTACGATGATCCTTGGAAAGGATCACATGATCACCGCCTTGGAAGGTCACAAGCAGTTGCGCGAGGATTACAGGATCATGCTGGACGGAAAGCCGCAGTACATGCGTCTGACCGTAATGTGGGGCAGTGATCGCATCCACTTCATCATTGGCGTGGAGAACGTGAATGAGGAAGTACGCAAGGAAGAAGAGCACGTGCGTGCACTTCGCATGGCGAATGACCTTGCAAGGCGTGACGGCCTGACGGGCGCAAAGAACATCACGGCATATCGTGAGGTGGAGGAGTCCATGCAGCATGAGCTTGAGGAAGATCCCGAGCAGATGAGCTTCGCCATCGCCGTATGCGACATCAACAATCTGAAATTTGTGAATGACAATTACGGACATAAGGCCGGAGATGAATATATCAAAGCTTCGTGTAAGCTGATCTTCACGTCCTTTGCCCATAGTCCCGTGTTCCGCATCGGCGGCGACGAGTTTGCCGTGGTGATGATGAACAGCGATTATGAACAGCGCGATCACCTGATCGAGGCTTTTAAGGCTCAGGTGCTTGAGAATCAAAAGGCTGGCAAGGGGCCCGTGGTTGCCGTCGGCGTATCTGATTACGTGCCGGGCAAGGATCACCGCGTTGCGGAGGTCTTTGAGAGGGCAGACCAGGAGATGTACCAGAATAAGAGCGACTTAAAGGCGCTTGCAGCAGGAAAGGATATGACATGAGAACTTCAAAGAGAGAAAGAAATTACGCGTATGAGCATTTTAACGAGGTGCATCACACGACGCTGAACCCGGAAGGGCCCGGCGTGGTCCGTATTCACCTTGTACCGCCTAAGATCGTGGACGGAGAGGTTGGAGCGAGCGTGGCGATCATTAACGGCCAGGACGTGATCCCCGTGAACCGCGCCTGGAGCATTTTGCTGACGGAGTTTATCGAGGAGGTCAACGTTTACGCGGGTCGCGAGATCAATGACGAGGACGCGAAGAACATCGTAAAGCTTGCCACGGCAAGGGTGAAGAAGGTATATCCTTTCGTGCCCAAGGCAATGCTGCGTAAGGGAGTCCTTCGCATGATGACGACCTTTAAGCAGGTGGCTTACGGCGAGCCGACGGACGAGGCCATCGGGTACCTTAACATCGGAGAATATGCACCGCTTATGAAGGCGCCGCACAGAATGGATCTGATGATCAGCGCCATGACGAAGGGCGGCAGATGGCATTGCAATCAAAACTGCGTGCATTGCTATGCGGCAGGACAGGAGCAATCCTCGGAGGAGGAGCTGTCCACGGAAGAATGGAAGGCCATTTTGGACAAGTGCCGCAAGGTTGGCATTCCGCAGGTGACCTTTACCGGCGGCGAACCCACCATGCGTGAGGACCTGCCGGAGCTGATCGACCACGCAAAGTGGTTCATCACCAGGCTGAACACCAATGGCATCAAGCTGACGAAGGAATACTGCGAAGAGTTAAAGAAAGCCTCTCTGGACAGCTGCCAGATCACCTTCTATTCCTGGAACGAAGAGGTTCACAACAAGCTTGTTGGCGCGCCGAAGTACCAGGAGACCGTGGCGGGCATTGAGAATGCGATCGCCGCAGGCATTAACCTGAGCATTAACACGCCGCTCTGCACGTTGAATAAGGACTATGTGAAGACCTTGGAATTCCTGCACGAAAAGGGCGTTCTGTACGTGACCTGTTCCGGACTGATCACCACCGGTAATGCGGCAATGGAAGCTTCCGAAGAGCTTCAGCTTTCGCTTGCAGAGGTTCGTGAGATCCTGAAGGAGAGCGTGGAGTATTGTTATAAGAACGGCATGGAGATCAGCTTTACTTCGCCCGGATGGGTGGATGAAGCCTTCTGCAGGGAGCTTGGCATCAGCACGCCGAACTGTGGCGCATGCCTGAGCAACATGGCGATCACGCCTGGCGGAAACGTGGTGCCTTGCCAGAGCTGGCTTTCCGACGAGCCGCTGGGGAATTTCCTCGCGGATGATTGGGAGAAGATCTGGGACGGCGAGGCGTGCAAGGAGCGGAGAGATTTCTCGACGAAGATGCGTTGCGAATGTCCTCTTCGGATCTATCGTGGAAAGGCAGGGGCAGAAGAATGAGAAAGTCTTTTAAGATATGGGTGTTTGCGCTTCTTGTCGCATTGATCATCCCGATGTTTGGTTCAAAGGTTCAGGCGTCAGACCTGGATCGGATCCTGGAATATGAGATTACCGTTGACGTTAACGACGACGGCACGCTCCACATGATCTACAACATTGAGTGGAAGGTGCTGGATTCCGTCTCCGAAGGGCCTTTGGAATGGGTAAAGATCGGCATTCCCAACAAGAATTATCGTTCCATCAGGGGGCTTACGGACAACATCTTATCGTGCCAATATTATTCCGAGAGCGGAAGCTACGTGCGCGTGGATTTCAAGAAAAAGTATTACAGGAACGAGGTCGTGAAGTTCTCCTTTGAACTCGTTCAGGACTATATGTATCAGATGAATCAGTTCGTGGACGGCGAGACGGTTTATGGCTTTACCCCCGGTTGGTTCCCTGATTGTAAGACGGACCTTTTGGAGATCTACTGGAATGCGGATAAGGTGCTTCGTACCGATCCGGAAGTGGACACCGTTACCAGAGACGGAAAGAAGTATTACGAATTCTACAAGAACAACTTAAAGCATGGCGAGAAGTTCCCGATCCAGGTGATCTACAAGAATGATGCCTTCATCTTTGACATTTCCAAGAAGGCCATCAATGAGAGCAAGGTGAACATGGGTGCCATCATCGCCGCGGCAGTCTTTATATTCACGTTTGGTCTTGTGATCTTTGTCTGCGTCTTAGCGTCTTACATTGAGACTGCAAACCTTAAGGCGGCCTCCACGAAGATCACGAGAACTAGGATCGAATACTTCCCTTCGTGTCCCGGATGCGGCGGCACAAGGCCTGACGGCGCGAACAACTGTCCTTATTGTGGCAGAAGCTTTATCAAGAGCGAGGAGGTCATCAAGGAAGAGGACATCCCGAAGGAGGAGAAGGTTCTGCGCAAGACAAAGACGGATGGGGTATACCCTTACGTGAGCTCGCCGAACACCTATATGCGCGTGCACGTGACGCACGTGCCGATCCCGAGATCCACTTCTTCCGGAAGCCGCAGCAGCTGCGCGCATAGCTCCTGTGCATGCGCCTGCGCTTGTGCCTGCGCCTGTGCCGGCGGCGGCAGGGCAGGGTGCTCTACGAAGGATTTCTACAACACGAACTTAAAGCTCCGTCAGCTGGAGCTTCGCGGAAAGCATAAAAAGGCATAAGACATCATAAGTTTGGAGGACGGAGACGATGAGTGAAATGGCTTTGAGAGCCCCCATGGGCTGGAACAGCTGGGACTGCTATGGGGCGGCCGTGACGGAAGACATCGTTCGCCAGAACGCGAAGTTCATGGCAGAGCATTTGAAGCAATATGGCTGGGAGTATGTGGTCGTTGACATCCAGTGGTACGAGCCGCAGGCAGGAAGCCATGAATACAGGCCCTTTACGGAGCTTTGTATGGATGAGTGGTCCAGGCTGATCCCCGCGGAAAACAGGTTTCCTTCCTCTGCGGGTGGCAAGGGCTTTGGCCCGCTGGCTGAGTACGTGCATTCTTTGGGGCTGAAGTTTGGTATTCACATCATGCGCGGCATTCCCCGTCAGGCAGTGCATCAGAACTGTCCCATCAAGGGCACTGACAAGACGGCAAGACAGGTGGCGAAGACCGCCAGCATCTGCTATTGGAATTCCGACATGTACGGCGTTGATCCGAATAAGGACGGCGCGAGAGCATATTATGACAGCATTTTTGAACTCTATGCATCCTGGGGCGTGGACTTTATCAAGTGCGATGACATCGCAAGAGAGGTGCCCCGTGAGGAAGACGAATTGGTGATGCTCAGCGAGGCGCTTAAAGGCTGCGGAAGGGACATGGTGCTCAGCATCTCCCCCGGACCCGCGCCGCTTGATGCGGCGGAGCTCTTTAAGCAGGTCTGCAACATGTGGCGTATCACGGATGATTTCTGGGACAAATGGGAGCTTCTTTACGACATGTTCCAGAGAGCGGAGAAGTGGTGCACGCACACGGGCGCAGGGCATTGGCCGGATGCGGACATGCTGCCCGTAGGGCCGATCCGTCAGGACTATGACAAAGCCAACTGGACGAAGTTCACCCAGGACGAGCAGGTGACGATGTTGACACTCTGGAGCATCTTCCGTTCACCGCTGATGATCGGCGGGGAAATGACAGGCTTTGACGAGTTCACGATGAAGCTTTTGACCAATGAGGACATTTTGTCCATGCATTTGAATGCAAGGCATTCCCATCAGATCTTCCGCAGGAAGATGAATGGTACGGAATTCATCGTATGGATGGCGCAGAGCACAAAGGGCGGAAGCTACGTGGCCGTGTTCAATGCGGGAGAAGAGGACGGAACGCTTTGCCTGCCGCTGTCGGAGCTCGAGATCTATGACAAGATCAATGTAAAGGAGCTTTGGACGGGCGAGGAGAGCAGTGCGGAAACGAAGCTGGACGTTACGCTGAAGAAACATGCGGCGAAAGCATATTACGTAAAGCCATAAGGGTTAGGCAGTGTTGGGGGACATAAATTTAAGGCACAAGGAGCAAAACCATGGCTTGGTACGATGAGGCAGTATTTTATCACATTTATCCTTTGGGACTTGCGGGGGCGCCCGAGAAGAACCCCTACGGCGAGCCGGTGAGCCGCCTGCGGGAGTTGTTTCCGTGGATCGGGCATGCGAAGGAGATCGGTTGCAATGCGATCTACGTTGGACCGATGTTTGAATCCGACGGGCATGGCTATGAGACCACGGATTACAAAAAGCTGGACGGAAGGCTCGGGACCAACGAGGACTTAAAGGATTTTGTTCGAACTGCGCATGAGCAGGGCGTTCGCGTGATCTTTGACGGCGTGTTCAATCACACGGGGCGCAACTTTTTCGCAATGCAGGACCTTAGGAAGAACCGCGAGAATTCGCCCTACAGGGATTGGTACTGTAATGTCAATTTCTGGAACAATAATGAGTTCAACGACGGGTTTTCCTATGACAACTGGGGCGGCTATAACATCATGGCGAAGCTCAACCAAAGAAATCCTGCGGTGCGGGACTACATTCTGGACGTGATCCGATTCTGGGTGAGTGAGTTTGACGTGGATGGCATCCGCCTGGACGCGGCGGACGTGCTGGATTTCGAGTTTATGAAGTCGCTTAGGTGGCTTGCAAACGAAGTGAAGCCGGAATTCTGGCTCATGGGCGAAGTGATCCACGGGGAGTATAACCGATGGGTCAACGAGGGAACGCTGCATTCAGTGACCAATTATCACTTGCACAAGGCGCTTTATTCCGGACATAACGATCACAATTATTTCGAGATCGCACACACCGTAAAGCGACTTTACGGCATGGGCGGGAACAACCCGAACTTCAGGCTTTACAATTTCGTGGACAATCATGACGTGGAGCGTATATATACTAAGCTGAACAATAAGGCACACTTTGCTCCCGTGCACATTTTGCTGTACACCTTGCCTGGCATTCCGTCCATCTATTATGGCTCGGAGTTTGGCATCGAAGGCAAGAAAACCTATGGAACGGATGCACCGCTAAGGCCCAGGCTATCTTTGAAGAAATTGGAAGGAAATGCGCAGGGAAAGGAGCGGGAGAAGCTGATCGCTTCCTTGGGTCGCATTCATGCACAGGTTCCGGCGCTTTCCTACGGGGATTACAGGGAACTTGTCCTGACCAATAGGCAATATGCCTTCTCGCGGAATTCGGAAGGGTCCTGTGCCCTGATCGCGGTAAATAACGATGAAAACGGTGCCGGCCTGCGAATTCCCGCAGGGGAGCACGGCGTTTACGTGGGCCTTCTTTCCGGGCGCGAAGTAAAGGCGTCGGACGGGTGGCTTTGGGTGGAGCTGGATGGCTGCACCGGTGACATATTTGTACCAAAAGAATGACGGAAAAATGACGGATAATAATGGCTAGATGAGTTCGACAGATCATGATCGTGAGGTGAATTCCATGACAGATTCATTATCAATGGCATTGTCAAGAATAGGAAATCAATATCGAAAGGTTTTGATGGTCAATCTGACGAAGGGAACCTATTCCACCATCTACACAAGTAAGGAGGAGGAAGGAAGCCCATACGTGGGAGAGGACTTGTTCCTTGCGCTTCTGTGGCAGCAGGAGTTCGAGCGCGACATCATCTTCCCGGATGACCGCGCCAACGTGGAAAAGCTTGTCAACATGGACTATCTTCGTAAGTTCTTTGCCAAGTATCATGGTGAAGAATATTACTGGGTGCGTTATCGCAAGCTTGAGGACGGGGAGTATCATCCCTATCGTCTGGAAGCGTTCCTGGCTGAGGACTACTCGGACGACAATCAGAAGATCTACATGTACTTCATGGATCTGAACGGGCAGCTTTATCGGGAGAGCAGTTATCTTGGCGATCTGATGCAGAGTCTGTCGGAAAACTATGAATGCATCTTTTACGTGGATTTCGATAAGAACTACGTAAGCCCTTATCGCGTGAGCAAGGCAATCAATGAGATCTTTGGCGCATATTTCAGAAGCAATCCTCCTTATGAGGACGCAATGACGAAGTATGTCAGGGCCTGCGTGGAGAAAAAGGATCTGCAGGAGATGCTGGAGCTTTCGAGAACCGAGAATATCAAGGAAAAGCTTCGGGACAGAAGAGCGTATTCGCATGAATATACTGTTTCAAGAGGCGGAAGAGAGCTGACCTATCGCTTTAAGATCTCCAGGGTGAACGAGGGAAGTGAACTTCATCGCGCCGTGGTCGGATTTGCGGAGGTGACGGGGGAAAAGCCCGGGCGTTCGAACTATTTCCGCAGCTTTAAGAAGATCCTGGTCGTATCTGACAGTGAGCAAACGATCCATGAGCTTCAGATGATCCTGAACGAGGGCTATGTGGTCATTTCCGCGTCGGATACGGACGGTGCCCTGGATCGCCTCAAGGATTCCTACAGGGAGATCTCCGTGGTGATGACGGAACTGCGTCTCTGTGAGACGAATGGCTTTGAATTGATCCGAAACATGAAATTTGACACGCGTTTTTCGGAAATCCCCATTGTTGTCATGAGTGAACGCGGTGTGGAAAGCAGCGAAGAGGTGCGAGCGGAGGTGGAATGCCTTGATCTTGGCGCGTCTGACTTCATTCGCAGACCCTTTGTGCCGGACATTGTGCTCAACCGTATCCGTGGCCTGATCCGTCTGCGTGAATCCACGGCAATGCTGAGCATTATGGAAAGAGATGCCTTGACAGGCCTTTACACGAAGGAATTTTTCTTCAAAAAGGTGGATGATTATCTCGCTGAATACCCGCAGCATGAGTACATGATCTGGGTTTCCGACATTCAGGGCCTGAAGGTCATCAACGAAAAATATGGATATGAAAAAGGCAATGCAGTGCTTCGCATCATGGCGGATCACGGTATCAGATATATGCCAGGTTTCCTTTTCGGCGGCAGGATCGAGGGCGATAAGTTTGCGGGTCTTGTCTATGATCGTGACCTTAAGCAAATGCGGGAAGTCGTGTCGAAAAATGACAGTGAAACGCCTTACCCCGTGCCTAACGTGGTGATCAAGCACGGCATCTATCACATCGATTCAAGATTTAACGTCAGCGCCCAGGGAATGTATGACAGGGCGATGCTTGCGTTGCAGAAGATCAAGGGAACCTATGGCGTCAACATCGCGGAATACGATGACGAGCTTCGCCAGGACCTTCTCATGAGGCAGATGATCGTAAGTACGGCGGACGATGCCTTGAAGAATCGGGAGTTTGTGGTATATTATCAGCCCAAGCATGATTTCCGGACGGACCGTACCTGCGGCGCGGAGGGCTTGGTGCGTTGGCAGCATCCTGACATCGGATTCTTAAATCCGAACGTGTTCATTTCTTTGTTTGAACAGAACGGATTTATCACGAAGATGGATTTTTACGTGTGGGAGGAAATCTGCCGTACGCTGAAAACGTGGGAGCAGACGGGAATCCCGATCGTTCCCGTGTCCATCAATGTTTCCAGACGTGATTTTGAGCTTACGGATCTTGCGGAGCAAATCACAAAACTCATTGACAGCTACAATGTTCCGCATGAATGGATTCACGTGGAAGTGACGGAGAGCGCATATTCCGACGACCCTGCAAGGATCACGGAGACGGTAAAGCAGCTCCATGACAATGGCTTTGTCATTGAGATGGATGACTTTGGAACCGGGTACTCCTCTTTGAGTGCGCTCAGCGGCATGGATCTTGACATCTTAAAGCTTGATCGCAGCATCATCGAGAATGATAAGCCAGGTTCGGAAAAGAACATCCTGGAGTTCTCCATGCAGCTTGCAAAGATGCTTAACCTGAAGACCATTGCAGAGGGCGTGGAAACGAAGGAGCAGATGGAGCGCATCGCGCAGCTTGGCGGCGATTACATTCAGGGATATTATTATTCCAAACCGCTCCCTGCAGATGAATTTGCAAAGTATCTGAGCAACGACAAGCCTTCTTCAGAGGCTTGATCAGGGAACAAGTGAGATTATTGGAGGTAGCATGCAGTATCGGAAAGACAAATACGGCAATGACGTCTCAATCCTGGGCTTTGGGTGCATGCGCTTTACCAGAAACGGCAAGGAGATCGATTACGAAAAGGCGCAGAGCGAGGTTATGGCGGCTTTTCACGCAGGCGTAAATTATTATGACACGGCGTGGCTTTACCCTGGCAGTGAAGTCCTCATGGGAAGGATCTTTGAGGAGAATCATATCCGCGAGCAGGTGAAGATCGCGACAAAGCTTCCGCAGTATCTGGTTAAGAGCCCCGCGGCCATTGATCGCTACTTTGACGAAGAACTGACGCGCCTTCGCACGGACTACGTGGATTATTATCTGATGCATATGCTGACGGACCTTGCCTCCTGGGAGAACCTAAAGAAAAATGGGATCGAGGACTGGATCCGCAGGAAGAAGGAATCCGGCGCGATCCGTCAGGTGGGGTTTTCCTTTCACGGGAACACGGAGATGTTTCTGAAGATCCTGGAGGACTATGACTGGGACTTTTGCCAAATCCAGTACAACTATTTGGACGAGAACATCCAGGCAGGGCGCAAGGGGCTCATGGCAGCGGCAGAAAAGGGTATTCCCGTGATCATCATGGAACCGCTTCGGGGCGGCAAGCTGGTGAACCTTTTGCCGGCGGAAGCAAAGAAGCTGATCGCAGAGAATGAAAAGAAAAGAAGCGCGGCAGAATGGGCGTTTCGTTGGCTTTGGGAACAGCCGCAGGTGACCTGCGTGCTCTCCGGAATGAATTCCCTGGAGATGGTGGAAGAGAATTGCCGCATTGCGTCTGAGGTCCAGCCGGGTGAATTCGATGATTCCGACAGGGCTTTGATCGCAGAGATAAAGCGTGCCATTGAAAAGACAACGAAGGTCGGCTGCACGGGGTGCGGCTATTGCATGCCATGTCCGAAGGGCGTTGACATTCCGGCAACGTTCCGTTGCTATAATGCAATCTACGTGGAAGGGATGAAGACCGCGATCCGGCAGTACGGACAAGTGGTTGGCATTCGGAAAGAGTCTGCTTTTCCGGATCAGTGCGTACAATGCGGTAAGTGCGAACAGCACTGCCCGCAGCACATCGAGATCCGAAAGCGCTTAAAAGAAGCGGACAAGGCGCTCAGGCCTTGGTACGTAAAGCTTGGATTGAAAATCGTAAGAGGGTTCATGTTAAAGGGATAATAAACAAAAACTAAAACACACTTAAGGAGGTACTTTATGAGACTGATCACCCGTTCTGACTTTGATGGCTTGGTATGTGGCGCGCTTCTTTTGGAAGCGGGCGTTGTTGACAGCTGGAAATTTGCGCATCCGAAGGATCTGCAGGATGGCCTTGTTCCGGTGACGGAGGATGATTGCCTTGCAAACGTTCCTTACGTGGAGGGCTGTGGGCTTTGGTTTGACCACCACTCAAGTGAACACGAGAGACTTGAACTGGAGGGGAAATATAAGGGAGACAGCCGCTTAACGCCTTCCTGTGCGAGAATCGTTTATGAGTATTATGGCGGCAAAGACAGATTCCCTGAGTTTGATGAGATCATGGAAGCCGTGGACAAGGTGGACTCCGGTAATCTGACCATCGAAGAGATCCAAAATCCCACGGGTTGGATCCTGATTGGATTCTTGATGGATCCCAGGACAGGCCTTGGAAGATGGCGTCAGTTCACCATTTCCAATTATCAGCTGATGGAGAAGCTCATGCATTCCTGCAGGACCATGAGCACGGAAGAGATCCTGAACCTTCCTGACATGAAGGAGAGAATTGCAGTCTATTTCGAGCAGGATGAGAAGTTCCGCGAGATGGTGAAGGCTCATACGGTTGTGGACGGCAACGTGCTCATTTCGGATCTTCGCGGCGTGGATCCCATCTATTCCGGCAACCGCTTCCTGATCTACAGCATGTATCCGGAGCAAAACATTTCCGTATGGATCGTGAACGGCAAGGGTGGCTTTGGCTGCAGCGCCGCAGTGGGCTACAGCATTCTGAACAAGACCAGCACTGTTGACGTTGGCAAGCTGATGCTAAAGTACGGCGGCGGCGGACACAAGAAAGTTGGCACCTGCCAGTTTACCGACGAGAACATGGCAACCGAACTGCCTAAGATGATCGATGAACTAAAGAGCATGGCGAACTCGTAGCAGCCTATCAGGGTATGAAGCGCGGGGCGTGCCCAGTGGCACGCCTTGTTTTTTTGCCTGGCACATTTTTAGCTAAATTTAAGTAATGATGAAAAGGCACAAAAAGAAACGCGGTTTATTGTGCAAAGTCACAAAATGCAAGAAAATATAAAATGGGGCTTGAAAATTCGAAAATTCGGATGTAAGATTAAATCAAAGCTTAACAGAAGCTAAAAATACTTAAAAATAAATCTTGGACAAAACAAAGGAGAAAAAACATGAGCATTCAAATGATCGCACCTGAAGTGAAGAACGTTCCTTGGCAGGAGCGTCCTGCAAACATTGTAAATGCACCGATCTGGCGCTACACCGAGAACCCCATCATCAACCGCAATCCCATCGAGGGTGTGGCAAGGATCTTTAACTCTGCCGTAGTTCCTTACGAGGATGGTTTTATTGGCGTGTTCCGCGGCGAGCAGACCAATGGCGTGCCTTACGTTTATCTTGGCAGAAGCGCGGACGGCATTCACTGGAACTTTGAGAAGGATAAGGTTCAGTTCGTGGATGAGAACGGCGAGCCCTTCATGCCTGTTTATGCGTACGATCCCAGATTGGTAAAGGTGGAGGACACCTATTACATCATTTGGTGCGGTGACTTTTATGGCGCAGCCATCGGTATGGCAAAGACGAAGGATTTCAAGACATTTATCCGCATTGAGAATCCGTTCCTGCCCTTCAATCGTAACGCGGTGTTGTTCCCCAGAAAGATCAACGGGAATTTTGTGATGCTGAGCAGACCTTCTGACAGCGGCCATACGCCTTTTGGCGACATCTTCGTAAGCGAGAGCCCTGACCTGACCTATTGGGGCAAGCATCGTCACGTGATGGGCAGAGGCTACGAGTGGTGGGAGTCCCTGAAGATCGGCGGCGGCGCGGCTCCCATTGAGACAAGCGAAGGCTGGCTTCTTTTCTATCACGGCGTGAGCGGCACCTGCAATGGCTATGTTTACAGCATCGGCGGCGCGATCCTTGACCTGGAGAACCCTTCCATCGTGAAGTATCGTTGCGAGAACTTTATCCTGACGCCGGAAGAGTGGTATGAGGAGCGCGGCTTCGTGCCCAACGTAACCTTCCCTTGCGCAACGATCCATGATCCCAAGACGGGCAGGATCGCCATCTACTATGGTTGCGCGGACAGCTATGTCGGCCTTGCGTTCTGCCAGTTTGACGAGATCGTTGATTATATCAAGAAGCACAGCGTCGTAAGAGACGGTGACACTGAGATCGGTCGTAGATAATTACAAGGGCAAAAGAACATGAAATATGAATTTGCAAAGCCCTCGGATGCGAGATTCGCATTCGAGGGCAGGATTGATTTTGAGGATATTAACGCGCCGGTATTTGTTTACCCGTGCAGCTACGTAAAGTTTCGCGTAAGAGGGCGTTTTGCGGCTTTCGCCGCGGAAAATCGCCACTCCTATTTTGAAAATGCGCTTGGCGTTTTGGTGGATGGAATCTATCGCGGCAAGGTGCTTTTGCATGACGGGAATACGACGCAGGGAGAGAGCGTTTCGCAGTTCCTCTTAAGGCTTCCTGCGGGGGGCGAGGAAAATGCCCATATTGCAGGGCTTGCGGCGCTTTCAGGCAGGGAAGGGGTCAGGATGTATGACCTTAGCGCGTTTTTGGATGGCGAGGAGCATGAACTGACCATTTTCAAACGCATGGACGCATGCCATTACGTAACATTTTACGGAATCATTTCTAACATGCTTTTGCCTTGCGAGATGGGGCTTCGACGTGATATAGTAGAAAAAGAGCGCCGCATTGAGGTTTATGGCGATTCCATCTCCTGCGGAGAAGTGAGCGAGGCCATTGGAAGGTGCGGCGGCGATGATCCGGAAGGGCATAACGGAATCTATTCCAACAGCTACTATTCCTATCCCTGGATCCTGGCGAGAAAATTAGGCGCGAGACTGCACGACGTGGCGCAGGGAGGCATTGCACTGTGGGATGGCACGGGCTATTTTGACCTGCCAAACGCCAAGGGCATGCTCAGCACCTATGATAAGATCGAAAACAATCCATCCCTTGGAGAAAGAAAACCATGGGATTTTACGAAATACGTACCGCACGTCGTGATCATTGCCATAGGGCAAAATGATCATTATCCTGAGAATTTCATGGTGGAGGATTACAACGGCGAGAAGGCAAGGCGTTGGAGAAGGGATTACCGCACTTTTGTTGAAACATTGCGATCGAACTATCCCAATGCGCTGATCTTGCTGACGACGACGATCCTGGGACATGAAATCGAATGGGATCAGGCAATCGATGAGGTCTGCAGGGAACTGGGTGATCCGAAGGTGCGCCATTTCCTGTATTCCAAGAATGGATGCGGGACCACGGGGCACGTGCGTGCGTCGGAGGCAGAGGAGATGGCGACGGAGCTTGCGGACTATTTGAATGGTTTTGGAGAAGAGATCTGGCAGGACTGTCGGTCAGGTCAGGAAGGATAGAAACGATGAAAAAAGCAGTGACCATGTCAGACATTGCAAAACGTCTTGGCGTGAGTACGGTGAGCGTTTCGAAGGCGCTTTCCGGGCAAAAGGGCGTCAGCAAGCCCGTGCGTGAGCAGATCATTGCGCTGGCAAGAGAGATGGGATATCGCTCCATTCACGCGGACTCGGAAGCGGAAAAAGAAACGAGTTATCGCGTGGGCGTTTTGATGCCTTCAAGCGCGCTTGAAACCTTTGATTCCTTTTATTGGCGGCTCTATCAGGCCGTATCGGAAAAGGCCATTGCGAGGAATTGCTTTAGCGGATATGAAAACTTAACGGAAGAGATGACGCGGCAGAAGGTTTTGCCAAGGCTTGTCACGGATAAGATGGTGGACGGGCTGATCGTACTCGGAAAGCCGGGGAACGGATATGAAGAATTCCTTCAGGAACGATCAGGGCTGCCGCTTGTTTTCCTGGATTTTTATGATACCTCCTCCGAGGTGGATTGCATAGTTTCAGACAGTTTTTACGGCACGTATCTTCTTACTTCGCACCTGATCGCGCAGGGACATCGGGACATCGCTTTTGTCGGAACGCTGTTTTCGACGGAGAGCATCACGGACAGGTATTTTGGCTATCAGAAGGCCATGATGGAGAACGGGCTTCGCGTGCCTTTTGATCACGTGATCCCGGACCGCGAGGCGCAGGATGGCACGGATAAAAGCTTTGAAAGGTTTATTTTTCCGAAGAAGATGCCGACAGCATTTGTGTGTAACTGCGACGTGACGGCCAGAAAGCTGATAAGGAACCTAAAAGAGCTGGGGCTTTCCGTTCCGGGAGACGTTTCCGTTACGGGCTTTGACGGGTATCCTGGCGAAAAGGAGCTTGGAGCCGCCATTACCACTTATGCCGTGGATCTTCAGGCCATGGCCAAGGAAGCGGTGAAATCCCTGATCCGACAAATGAGCGGAGAGAGCTTTGCAAAGGGGATCCACGTGGTGGAAGGCAAGCTCTTGCATCGAGAGAGCGTTAAGAAAATAAAATGATCAAACCAAAGGATGAATGGTCAGATGGATAAAGAACTCAAAGGAACCGTGGAATCGATCAAGAAAAGATTTGCGGACGGGATTGTGAATTTCGGAGATGACTCTAGGATCGTGAAGTGTATGCGGCGCGCCCTGGCGGGCGAGGACCTGACGATCGCTTTCCTTGGAGGATCCATTACGCAGGGTAGTCTTGCGAGTGAACCCAAGTTTTGTTATGCCTATCGCACCTACGCTTGGTGGGAGAAAAACTTTCCGCAGTCTGAAATCTCCTACTGGAATGCCGGGATCGGAGCAACCACCTCGCAGCTTGGCGTGGCCAGAGTGCAGGAGGATGTTTTGTCGCAACGCCCGGACTTCGTGGTCGTAGAGTTCTCCGTGAATGATGAGGATTATAACCTTCGTTTTGAGGAGACCTACGAAAGTCTTGTCCGCGTGATCCTTGCCGCTCCGTGGAAGCCGGCGCTTCTTTTGGTGCACAACGTGCGATATGATGACGGCGGAAATGCGGCGTTTCTTCACAGACCCGTCGGGGAGCGGTATCATATACCGAGTGTTAGCATGAAGCCGGTGCTTTATGGTACGATTCCCGCAAGAAGCATTTCGCCTGATTTTCTGCATCCCAATGACCTTGGTCATGAGCTGGTGGCGGGCGTGATCACGAATTATCTGGAAGGGCCGAAACAAAAAGCGCTTGCGCTTGGCCCTGACAAGAACGCAGGTGGGATCATGGATTTCGAGGATGCCTTTTTGCCACTCCCCGTCACGATCACGCAGAGTAGTTACGAGAACTCGAGGAGATATCGTAATTACCAGATCATGCCGATCGAGTGTGATGGATTTTCGCGGGACGGCGCACCGCAGTACAGCATTTCTGACTGCTTTAAGCGCGGCTGGACGGCGTACAAGGTGGGCGCGAGGATCGCCTTCCGCGTGCTTGGCCCGAACATTGCGGTGCAGTATCGAAAGACCGTAAGAAGGCCGGCGCCTGTTGCAAGACTGATCCTGGATGGCGACCAAAGTAGCGCCATCACGCTGGATTCGAACTTTACGGAGGACTGGGGTGACTGCCTTTATCTTGAAACCATCCTGGAGCATGGCAGCGAGGGAGAGCACACGATAGAGATCGAGATCGTGCAGGCAAGCAAAGAGGATAAAGAGGGCTTTTACCTGGTGTCGGTGATCGCAGGAGCTTAAGGAGCAGATCATGAGCATATGCTATTTGGAAAAAGAACGCCTCTTTTGGTTGGATACGCCGCATTCTACCTATCTGATCGGCATCGCCGCAAAAGAAGGCTTTTTGGGGCATGTTTATTATGGGCAGAAGCTTTCGGACGTAAGTGGCGCATTATCGCTTCTTCGTCTTTCCGAGCCGCCCTTTACGCCGGACGTAAATGACCGCGACAGGAGTTCATTTTTTGACGCGTTCCCGTTTGAATATTCTTCGAACGGCGTGGGAGATTTCAGGGAGAGCAGCCTTCGCATCTGCTGCACAAAGAATGGGCAGGATGCGGTCAGCCTGGTCTACAAAAAACATGAGATCCAAAAGGGAAAAGGAAAGCTCATAGGACTTCCTGCGACGTTTGGAAGCGAGGAAGAAGTCACCACGCTTGTCATTACCTGCGAGGATCCCGTAACGGGGATCGTCGTGGAATTGTCTTATAGCACCTTTGAGGACGCAGATGCCATCGCCAGGAGCGTTCGCATCGTGAACGGAAGCGATGACGCGGTTTACCTTAAGAAGGTGATGAGCGCTTGCCTTGATCTGGAGGCAAGAGATTTTGACATTTTAACGCTGCATGGTTCTTGGGCAAGAGAGCGCATTCAGGAGCGTAAGCCCTTGGGGCATGGCGTTTTTTCAGTTGCGTCGCTTCGGGGTGAGAGCAGCCATCAGGAGCACCCCTTCCTGGCCCTTATGGGGAAGGACGCTGGGCAGGATCGCGGCGACGTTTATGGTTTTCATTTCGTGTATTCCGGTAACTTTCTTGCCATGGCGCAGCGCAGCCAGTTTGACCAGGTGCGCATTTGCATGGGGATCCATCCGGAGAATTTCTGCTGGAAATTGGATCCTGGCGAGAGCTTTCAGGCGCCTGAGGTCATTTTGGTATATTCCTCCGAAGGCCTTGGCGGCATGACGAGAAGCTTTCATGACCTGTATCGCAGGCACCTCATCCGAAGCTCGTACCTGCATAAAAACCGCCCCGTTTTGATCAATAACTGGGAAGCGACTTATTTTGATTTCAATGCGGAAAAACTGCTTGATATTGCAAAGGAAAGCGCAAAGCTTGGCATTGAAATGTTGGTTTTGGACGATGGCTGGTTTGGCAATCGTTTTGACGACAATCGTTCTCTTGGTGACTGGCAGGTCAATGAGGAAAAGCTGCAGGGAAGCCTCGGAGAACTGGTTTCGAAGGTCAATGCCCTTGGCATGAAGTTTGGCCTTTGGTTTGAGCCGGAAATGATCTCTCCGGACTCGAAGCTTTACGAAGCCCATCCCGACTGGGCCATTCAGATCCAGGGGAGACGTGCTTGCCGCGCAAGGAATCAGCTTGTGCTGGACGTTACGCGAGGGGAAGTGCGAGAGCATATACTGGCGCAGATTTTTGAAGTGTTGCATTCGGCAAACGTGGAATATGTCAAGTGGGACATGAACCGGCCGCTCACGGACCTTGGAAGCGCCAATCTCCCTGCGGACAGGCAGGGGGAGCTTTGTCATCGCTATGTTCTTGGCATGTATGAAATGCAGGAGCGCCTGCTTTCGGAGTTTCCGAATCTGCTTTTGGAGAACTGCTCCGGAGGCGGCGGAAGGTTTGACCCGGGCATGCTGTATTACAGCCCGCAGATCTGGTGCTCGGATGACACGGATGCGGTGGAACGCCTTAGGATCCAAGAGGGGACGGCGCTGGTTTATCCCTTGAGCTGCATGGGTGCGCACGTGAGCGTTTGCCCGAATCATACGGTGGGACGGAGCACACCCTTTGCGACCAGAGGGCAGGTGGCGCTTGCCGGAACCTTTGGCTATGAACTCGACGTCACCAAGCTTTCGGACGAAGACAAGGTATGTATCCCGAAGCAGATCCGCGCATATCATGCATTGAATGAGCACATTCGGGAGGGGCGGTATTACCGCTTGGCTTCTTCACTGGAAAAACGTGATTTTGACTGCTTTGAGATCGTTCGGGAGGACGAGGGGGCAGCGCTTGTGTTTGCAACGCAGGTGCTTGCAACGCCCAACATGCGAAGCAGATGCATCCCCCTACAGGGCCTTTGTGAGGATGCAAAGTATCGTATCTACGAGGTCAGCCTTGAGAAGGAAGAACTGATGGAGGATACTGAGAACGTGGTATCCGGCGGCATCCTGATGCATGCGGGACTCATCCTGAAAAGACCTTGGGGAGATTTTAAGACGCAGTTATTATACCTGGAAAGGATTTCCTGACATGAACAAGCAACTTGAGATCGTGCTTAAACCGGTCTTAAAAGAGAATATCTGGGGCGGAAGCCGACTCGTAAGCGAATTCCATTATCCCCAGGGTGAAACGGATAAAATAAGCGGGATCGGCGAATGCTGGGGCATCAGTGCTCACCCGAACGGAGATTGCGAGGTGGCGGAAGGCCCCTATCAGGGCATGAAGCTTTCAGAGCTTTACGCTGCGCACAGGGAGCTCTTTGGTAATCTGAAAAGTCCTGTGTTTCCGCTTCTTGTCAAGATCATCGATGCGGCGGACAAGCTCAGCATTCAGGTGCATCCGAATGACGAGTACGCGAAAGAACATGAGAACGGAAGCCTTGGAAAGACGGAATGCTGGTATGTGATGGACGCGCCCGAAGGCGCGGAGCTGGTGATCGGGCACAACGCAAAGACCCGCCAGGAGCTGATCGACATGGTGCAGGCGGGAAGATATGAAGAATTGATCCGAAGAGTCCCTGTTAAGAAGGGCGATTTCGCACAGATCGTGCCAGGAACCGTGCATGCCATCACTGAGGGCCTTTTGATCTTAGAGACGCAGCAAAGCAGCGACGTGACTTATCGCGTATATGATTACGGTCGTCTTATGGACGGGAAGCCGCGAAAGCTCCACGTAAAGCAGAGCCTTGACGTGATCAACGTGCCTGACGAGACGGGAAAAGAGGGACTTATCCACGCGCAGGAGCTTTCGGAAAACGAGATGCATTCATTGGTAGATTGTGCATATTATTCCGTCTGGAAGCTGAACGTTTCGGGCGAGTTCGAAACGCAGCAAGACCAACCGTTCCTGTTGCTTTCCGTGATCGAAGGTGCCGGAAAGCTTGGCGAAAGAGAGCTTAAGAGGGGAGATCATATGATCCTGCCCTGCGGTTTTGGAAAGATCCGTCTTTCGGGCCAGATGGAATGCATTCTGTCAGCGCCGAAGGAGGCCTAAGAAAGCCTTAAAAGCTTGCATGGCTTAAAGAAAACTGTATACAGAGGAGAAATCTTGTGTTATAATATGTCCCATGATGAAAAGAGTATTTTTGATCGTGTTGGACAGTTTTGGAATTGGTGAAGAACCGGATGCTCCTAGCTTTGGGGACTGGGACGTCAACACTCTGAGAAGTGTTGCGGGCAGCCCCTTTTTCCGCGTTCCGAATTTGCAAAGGCTTGGGCTTTTTAACATTGACGGCGTGACCGTGGGAGAAAAGGTAGATGCGCCAAAGGCCGCCATTGCAAGGCTGCGGGAAAGATCCATGGGAAAGGATACGACGATCGGACACTGGGAGATCGCTGGGCTTGTTTCCGAAAAGCCGCTGCCGACCTATCCGAACGGATTTCCCAAGGAGGTTTTGGAGGAATTTTCGCAAAAGACTGGGCGGGGAGTGCTTTGCAACCTGCCTTATTCAGGTACGGCCGTCATCCAAGAGTATGGAAAGGAGCATATGGAGACGGGGAGCCTGATCGTATATACCTCCGCGGACAGCGTTTTTCAGATCGCCGCGCATGAGGAGATCGTTCCCTTGGAAGAACTTTACGAGGATTGCCGCATTGCGCGCAAGATCCTTGTGGGAGAGCATGGCGTTGGCCGCGTGATCGCAAGACCGTTTGTCGGTCCGAAGGAAGGACCTTTTGTGAGAACGGCGCACAGGCATGATTTTTCGCTTTTGCCGCCAAAAGCCACCATGCTGGATCACTTAAAGGACGCAGGCAAGGACGTGATCGCCGTAGGGAAGATCATGGACATCTTTGCGGGAAGCGGGATCACGGAGCATGTATATACTTCCGGAAACGAAGAGGGCATTGAGAGAACGCTGGAATACTTAGACCGCGATTTCGAGGGCCTTTGCTTTGTCAATCTCGTGGATTATGACATGCTTTACGGGCATCGCCGCGACGTGGACGGATATGCCAAGGCGCTGACTTACTTTGACGAAAAGCTTCCTGAGCTTCTTGCAAAGCTTGGGGAAGAGGACGTGCTCATGATCACGGCGGACCACGGATGTGATCCCGCCTATCTCAAGACCACGGATCACACGAGGGAGTACGTGCCGCTTTTGGCCTACGGACCGAAGGTTCCCGCGCTTGACTTTGGAACGAGAAAAACCTTTGCTGACATTGCGGCAACGGTGCTTTCGATGCTTAGCGTAAAAGGAGAAACGGCAGGCAAGGACCTGTTTGCCGGACACCTCTGACGACGCGGCAGGAAAAGAAGGCAACGTTAACGCAAGATCAACAATGAAAGGTTTAGGAATAGTAACATCATGGCGAATTATGAACAAGAAATCAATCGGCGAAGGACCTTCGCCATCATCTCACACCCGGATGCAGGTAAGACCACGCTGACGGAGAAGTTCCTTTTGTACGGCGGAGCGATCAACCTGGCAGGCTCCGTAAAGGGTAAGGCGACCGCACGTCATGCGGTTTCCGACTGGATGGAGATCGAGAAGGAGAGAGGTATTTCCGTCACCTCATCCGTTCTGCAGTTTGAATATGACGGATATTGCATCAACATTTTGGACACGCCCGGACACCAGGATTTCTCGGAGGACACCTATCGTACGCTGATGGCAGCGGATTCCGCGGTCATGGTCATCGATGCTTCCAAGGGCGTGGAGGCCCAGACCAGAAAGCTCTTTAAGGTCTGCGGCTTGCGCGGAATCCCTATTTTCACGTTTATCAACAAGCTCGACCGCGACGCAAAGGACACCTTTGACCTTTTGGACGACATCGAGAAAGAGCTTGGGATCGCAACTTGTCCCGTGAACTGGCCCATCGGTTCCGGTAAGGAATTCCAGGGCGTTTACGACCGGGAAAAGCAGGCAGTGATTTCCTATTCCGGCACGGAAAAGGGCACGAAGGAAGGCGTGGCAACGGAGATCCCCATCGAGGATGAAGAACATCTGCGCGGCCTTCTTGGCAACGATGCTGCGGACAAGCTTCTTTCGGAGATCGAGCTTTTGGACGGCGCAAGTGCGGAATTTGACCTGGAAGAGGTGCGCGCGGGAAGACTTACGCCCGTATGCTTTGGTTCGGCACTGACGAACTTTGGCGTGGAGATTTTCTTAAAGCACTTCCTGAACATGACGACGCCGCCCCTGCCGAGAATGGCAGACATTGGGATCATCAAACCCACGGAAAAGGAATTTTCCGCTTTTGTCTTCAAGATCCAGGCAAACATGAACAAGGCGCATCGCGACAGGATCGCATTCATGCGCATCTGCTCCGGCAAGTTTGACGCACAGATGGAAGTGCGTCACGTGCAGGGCAACAAGGTGCTCCGCCTGTCACAGCCTCAGCAGATCATGGCGGATGAGAGAAAGGTTCTTTCGGAAGCATATGCGGGTGACATCATCGGCGTGTTTGATCCCGGCATCTTTTCCATCGGCGACACGCTGTGCATGCCGAAGGATAAGTTCCAGTACGAGGGCATCCCGACGTTCGCGCCTGAGCATTTCGCAAGAGTGCGTCAGCTGGACACCATGAAGAGAAAGCAGTTCGTCAAGGGCATCGAGCAGATCGCCCAAGAGGGTGCCATCCAGATCTTTACGGAGATGAGTGCGGGCCTCGAAGAGGTGATCGTCGGCGTGGTCGGCGTGCTGCAGTTTGAGGTTCTTAAGTACCGTTTGGAGAATGAATATAACGTTGAGATCCGCCTTGAAGCCTTGCCTTATGAGCACATACGCTGGATCGAGAACAAGGAAGAAGTGAACGTGGAGAAGCTCATCGGTACTTCGGACATGAAGAAGGTGAAGGACATGAAGGGCAATCCTTTGCTGTTGTTCATCAATTCCTGGAGCATCGGCATGACGCTGGATCGAAACAAAGGTTTGGTTCTCACGGAGTTTAACAGAAACTAAACGCGGAGGAAGAATATGCTTTTTCTGGTGCTCCTATTAAGTGCATTACTGCTCCTTGGCGGCTGCGCGAATCCCATGGATGCGTTGCAGACGGGAAGTGATCCGTATGCTTACTCCGGAGCTCAGGGCACGGAAAGCAAAGCGAAAGAATACGATGACGCATTCTGCGACAAGGTGACGCGCTTTGCGTATGAGACGCTAAGCGACGCACAAAAGCTTTGGTATGAGGACGTGGAGCACATCCTTGGAAGCATGGAGTCGGACGGACCGCTTTCGCGGGAGGGCATCGCGCAGGGGCTTGAGGAGAAGGACATTGAGCTGGTGTTCCAGTGCGTCTGCATCGATCATCCGGAATTCTTTTACGTGGACGGGTTTTCCTACGTCACACACTACCTGAATGACGACATCGTTGGATATGATTTCTCCGGAAATTATTCCATGGATCGCAGGGAGGCCACAAAAAAGCAGCTAGAGCTCCAGACCGAGCGGGAGAACGTGATCGTGGCGTGGGCTGGATCCGCTACTGACACCATGGACTACGGGAAGATCAAGTTTGTATATGAGTATCTGATCAAGTCTGTTGAATATGACATGGATGCGCCGGACAACCAGAACATCTATTCCGCGCTTGTACTGAAGCGCTCCGTGTGTCAGGGATATTCCAAAGCCATGCAGTATGTCCTAAATGCCATGGGCGTGGAATGCACGCTGGTACAGGGCGAAGCCTTTGGGATGACCCACGGATGGAACCTTGTGAAGGCGGACGATGCATATTATTTCCTCGACGTGACTTGGGGCGATAATTCCTATCATCCGGGAGGCGATGCGGCATCACCCGAGATCCTTTATGATTATTTCCTCGTGACGACGGAGGAGATCCAAAAGGAGCACGTGATCACGGAAATCGTACCGCTTCCAGTCTGCATGAGCTTTGCGGACAATTACTTTGTCCGCGAGAATGCCTTCTTGCTTGGGGCCGACGAAGATCAACTGCGGATGCTTTTTGGGAATGCCACCGCGGAGAACGGATGGCAGGTATCGCTAAAGTGTGGGGATGAAGAGTGCTTCAAGGCTGTGAAAAAGATGCTGCTTGATGAGAACAGGATCTTTGATCTTTATCCCGCGGCAAACAATAAGGTGGCATATTATCAGAATGAGGAATTGTTTTGTTTGACGTTTTGGGTGACAAATTAGCCTAAGAATGATATAATATAATTTAATCTAGTTTTAGGAGGAGAGGGACATGGAAAAAGAGCAAAACGCAGTCGTACTGAAGGAAGAGGAATCCGTTGGTGCAGTTCGCATTTCGGAGACGGTCGTTGCGCACATCGCGTCCATCGCCGCAACTGAGGTGGAAGGCGTTGCGCCCCAGGGAGGCACCACAAAGGCTTCTAAAGGCGTAAAGGTCGAGATCAAGAACGGAAAAGTAAGGGTAGAGCTTGCAGTGACCATCAAATACGGGTTTAACATCCCTGAGGTGAGCGGTCAGCTCCAGAGCAAGGTAAAGAGTGCCATCGAGAACATGACCGGACTGATCTGTGAGGGTGTTAACGTTCGTTTCGCAGGCGTCATCATTAAGTAAAGGCAAACAAACTATGGGATTCATTGGACAACATAAGTTAAGAGAACAATTATTCATGCTTTTGTTCCGCGTGGAATTCTGCGAGCGCGACGAAATGCCTGAGCAGGTGAAGCTTTTCTTCGAGGACGAGGAAAGAGCTGATTCGGAAGAATATTCCGAGGTCATCACGCAAAAGTATGAAAAGATCATGCAAAAGCTTCCGGAGCTGGATGCGCTTTTGAATGAGAAAACGGAAAAATGGAACACGAAGCGCATCGGTAAGGTGGAGCTGACGGTTCTTCGGCTTGCATTGTATGAGATGCTTTACGACGAGGAGATCCCTGAGGGCGTAGCCATCGATGAGGCCGTGACCATTGCAAAGAAATTTGGTCAGGAGAGCTCGGGAGCTTTTGTCAATGGCGTCCTTGCCAAATTCGTAAAAAAGGGTGATCAAAATTCGTAACGTATATACCGTCGGGCAATTAAATGCCTATGTCAAAAACATGTTTACGCAGGATTACCTCTTACAGTCCGTATTTGTCAAAGGGGAAGTCAGCAACTGCAAGTATCATACTTCCGGTCATATTTATTTCACTTTGAAGGATCCTAAAGGAACCATCAGCTGCGTCATGTTTGCGGGGAACCGAAAGGGTCTTTCTTTTCGCATGCAGGACGGTCAGCAGGTGATCGTCGGCGGTAGCGTTGACGTGTATGAACGCGACGGGAAGTATCAGGTTTATGCCAAACAGATCGTGCTGGACGGCGCGGGGCAGCTTTATGAAAAGTTTGAAGCCTTAAAGCGTGAGCTTGAAGAGCTAGGAATGTTTTCGGAACAGTTTAAGCAGCCCATTCCGAAGTACGTAAAAACCCTCGGCGTGGTGACGGCAAGGACCGGAGCAGCGGTGCGGGACGTGATCCAGATCGCTAAAAGGCGCAATCCTTACGTGCAGATCATTCTCTATCCTGCGATCGTGCAAGGAGAGGAAGCGGTGCCGAGCATTGTGAACGGCATCCATGCGCTTGAACAGCTTGGCGTCGACGTCATGATCGTCGGAAGGGGCGGCGGATCCATCGAGGATCTGTGGGCCTTTAATGAAAGGGCCGTGGCGGAAGCCGTTTTCAACTGTAGCATTCCCATCATCTCTGCCGTAGGGCATGAGACGGACACGACCATCATTGATTACGTGGCGGACCTTAGGGCACCGACGCCTTCTGCGGCTGCAGAGCTTGCCGTATGGGACCTTGGCAGTCTTTTGGAGGGCCTTTCTTCAACGGAAGCGGCACTTACGGCGAACATGATCCGCTGCATTTCAAGAAAGCGGGATGCCATAAAGTCCCTGGAGCGTCAACTCCTTCGGATGAGCCCAACTTCAAAGATCCGCGGTTACAGGCAATATCATGCGCAGCTTGGAGAACAGCTGGAAGCATCCTTTGAGAAGGTCCTTTCGAAAAAGAGACATTCTCTGGAGCTTTACGTGGAGCGGTTAAAAGGACTTTCGCCGTTAGAGCGCCTAAAGGGCGGATATTCCTATGTCGAAGATGAAAACGGCAGGAACGTAAGATCCGTACAAAAGGTTCAAGAGGGTGATCTGTTGCGCATCCATTTTCAAGACGGACAGGCACTTGCAAGGGTGGAAGGTTTGTTAGAGGAGTAATCATGGAAGATAAGAAAGAACGAAGCCTGGAAGAGAATTTTGATCGTTTGGAGGAGCTGATCGAGGCGCTGTCGGACAGCGACGTAAGCCTTGAGGACGCTTTTCGCGCTTACAGCGAAGGGGTGAACCTGCTCAAGGAATGCAACGATCAGATCGACCGAGTGGAGAAGAAGGTTTTGGTCCTGAGCGGCAATGGAGAACTGGAAGAGCTCGATCAGGACGATGCGGAGGAATGAGCAGATGGATGCGGCATTTAACGCAGAATTGGAAAGACGTACGAAAGAGGTGCAAGAGGTCATCGAGGGCACCTTTCGGTCATATCTTCAAAGAAAAGATCACGCTTACGTGCATACAATGATCGAGGCCATGGATTACAGCTTTCTGGCGGGTGGAAAGCGTCTTCGCCCCCTCATGATGCGGGAAACCTACAGGCTCTTTCAGGGCGGGACGGGCTTTGTACCTTCGGAGCTTGCGGCATTCATGACGGCGCTGGAGATGATCCACACCTATTCCCTGGTGCATGATGACCTGCCTGCAATGGACAATGATGAATACAGGCGCGGGAAGTTTACGACCTGGAAGGTTTACGGGGACGGCATGGCCGTGCTGGCAGGCGACGCGCTTTTGAATGCGGCATATGAGATCGCCTTCGACGCGATTCAAAGCGGCGCAGTGGGGATCCAAGGCGGCGCCATGGAGATTCAAAGCGACGCGGTGGACGCGGCAGGTGAAGCGGATCTTCAAAGATTGGCGCGCATCGCAAAGTGTGGCAGCCTTCTTTCCGGGAAGGCCGGACTTGACGGCATGCTGGGAGGCCAGGTTGCCGACGTAGAGGCGGAAAAGAAAAGTCTCTCCATAGACATGGAGAAGATCCTTTTCATACATGAGCGGAAAACGGCCGCGCTGATCGAAACGGCCATGGGGATCGGTGCCTGTCTTGCAGGTGCGGACGATGCGCAGCTTAAGGCAGTTCTTCGCATCGCAAGGAAGGTAGGAGTTGCCTTCCAGATTCAGGATGACATTCTCGACGTCATCGGGGACAGCAAGGATCTTGGAAAGTCCGTGGGAAGCGACGCTAAGAGCGGTAAGGAAACCTATGTGACCCTGCAGGGGCTTGAGGCCTCCAAGGCAGAGGTAGAGCGCCTTTCGAAGGAAGCAGTGGAAGAACTGAAGAGCCTTCCCGGAGACACGCAGTTTCTTGAGCAGCTGATCCTCCATTTGATCTACAGAAAAAAATAACGCATAGCGCACCAAAGAGGTTGTTTCATGTTTCTTGAGAAGATTGAGAACGTCAATGACATAAAAAAGATCGATCCGGCGGATTATCCTGCCCTGGCGCAGGAGATCAGGGACTTTCTGATCGAAAAGATCAGCGTGACCGGCGGTCATCTTGGCTCGAATCTTGGGGCCGTGGAGTTGACCATGGCACTGCATCTTGCGCTGGATCTCCCGGAAGACAAGATCATCTGGGACGTGGGCCATCAGGCATATACCCACAAACTCCTTACGGGGCGCAAGGACGGCTTTGACGGCCTTCGGCAGTATCACGGCATGAGTGGCTTCCCGAAGCGCAAGGAGAGCTGCTGTGACTGCTTTGACACGGGGCACAGTTCCACCTCGATCTCCGCGGGCCTTGGACTTGTCATGGCCAGGGATCACAAGGGAGAAAACAATACGATCGTCTCTGTGATCGGTGACGGGTCACTGACGGGCGGCATGGCATATGAGGCGCTCAACAATGCCTCAAAGCTCGAAACGAATTTCATCGTTGTCTTGAACGATAACAACATGTCCATCTCCGAGAACGTGGGTGGCGTGTCAAAATATCTGAACAATATCCGAACTGCGGACGGGTACCTTGACCTGAAGGAGGGCATCTATAACAAACTCACGGGTAGTGCCAAGGGAAATCAGGTGATCAAAGGCATCCGAAGGATCAAGAGCAGTCTGAAAACACTGGTGATCCCCGGCATGTTCTTTGAGGACATGGGCATCACCTATCTTGGCCCGGTGGACGGGCATAACGTGCAGGCCATGATCGACGTGATCCATGCCGCACAGAGGGTGGAGGGGCCTGTGCTCATTCACGCGCTAACGAAGAAGGGCAAGGGATATCTTCCCGCAGAAAAGCATCCTGCAAGGTTTCACGGCACGGAGCCCTTTGACGTTGTGACCGGAAAGCTATTGAATCCCAAGACGGAGCCGAGCTACACGGACGTATTTTCTTCCGTGATCTGTTCTTTGGCGGAGCATCACGAAAACCTTGTAGCGATCACGGCGGCCATGCCGGACGGCACGGGCTTAAAGCGTTTTCGCAGTCAGTTCCCTGACCGGTTTTATGACGTCGGCATTGCGGAGGAGCATGCCGTTACGTTTGCGGCAGGGCTTGCGGCAGGCGGCATGAAGCCTGTCGTTGCAGTATATTCCTCCTTCCTGCAGAGGGCATATGATCAGATCATTCATGACGTATGTCTGCAAAACCTTCCCGTTGTTTTTGCAATTGACAGGGCGGGACTTGTGGGAAGCGACGGAGAAACGCATCAGGGCATTTTTGACCTGACCTATCTTTCCGGCATTCCGAACATGCACGTGCTGGCCCCTAAGAACAAGTGGGAACTGGCGGACATGTTGCAGTTTGCCGTGATGTTTGACGGACCCATCGCGATCAGGTATCCTCGTGGGACGGCCTATGCGGGACTGGAAGACCACAGGGCAATCCTTGAGATCGGAAAAGCCGAGTGGATCTGCCGCGAAGGCGAGATCGCATTGTTCGCGCTTGGCAGCATGGTGGAGGAGGCCGAGAAGGTAAGGGATCTTTTGAAGGCGCAGGGCCGTAAGGTCAGCATCGTAAATGCGAGATTCGCAAAGCCGATCGACACGGAAGCGTTGTTTGACGCCGCGAAGGATCATTCCCTCATCGTGACGATGGAGGAGAACGTGGCGGCGGGCGGATATGGCGAGAAGATCCTTGCCGCAGCGAATGAAAAAGGACTTAGTAACCGCATCCTGAACATTACGCTGCCAGATTCTTACGTGGAGCATGGTTGCGTGTCGATCCTGAAAAAACAGCTCGGCATGGACCCTGAAACGATCGCAGACCGCATTATGGAGGCATGGAAAGCATGAAGGAGCGACTGGACGTAATCCTTGTAGAACAAGGCCATGCCTCTTCCAGGGAAAAAGCGAAGGCCATCCTCATGTCTGGCAACGTGTACGTCAACGGACAGAAGGAGGACAAGGCCGGCACGATGTTTGATCCGACGAAGATCAAGCTCGAGGTACGCGGAAGCACGTTAAAGTATGTCAGCAGAGGCGGACTGAAGCTGGAAAAGGCAATGCAGACCTGGGAATTTCCTCTGGAAGGGTGCATCTGCATGGACGTGGGAGCATCCACGGGCGGCTTTACGGACTGCATGCTGCAAAACGGCGCGAGCAAGGTATATTCCGTCGACGTGGGCCATGGGCAGCTGGACTGGAAGCTTCGAAACGACGAGCGCGTGGTCTGCATGGAGCAGACGAATTTCCGTTACGTGACACGGGAAGACGTTGCGGATGATCTGGATTTTGTCAGCGTGGACGTAAGCTTCATCTCGCTTACGAAGATCTTGATCCCTGCGAGGAATCTGCTGAAGGTGGGCGGCGAAATGGTCTGCCTGATCAAGCCGCAGTTTGAGGCCGGACGCGAAAAGGTGGGAAAGAACGGCGTCGTACGCGAACTTTCCACCCATCGTGAAGTCATTGAGAAGGTCGTGGATTTTGCGGATCTCGTGGGCTTTGCAGTCAAGGGCCTGACCTATTCCCCCATTAAGGGACCAGAAGGCAACATTGAATATCTGATCTACCTGAAAAAAGAGGCGGAGCCTTCTTCGGAGACCTTGGGCCTTACGGAGAAAGAAGCGGAAGAGGCGCTTTCAAAGATCATCAGTGAAAAGAACGGTCTTTCGAAGACCGAGGAGTGGTCTGACATTATCACAAACATCGTAGAGAATTCTCATACCCTGTAGGAAGCTGGAGGAAGGAATCGTGGGAAAGCGGTTTTTGATCTACGTAACAAAATATAAGGATCCGGAGCTCAAGGTCACGAATCGTATCAAGAAATACCTTGAGGAGCGCGGTCAGGAGGTTTTCACCCTGATCGTGGAAAAGGACTGGAAGCTTGGAGAGCAAGAGGAGAACCAGTTCCCGGAGAACATTGACATTATGCTTGTGCTTGGCGGCGACGGAACCGTGCTTCAGGCGGCGCGGGAGACCATTCACATGCATATTCCGCTGATCGGCGTGAACCTTGGAACCCTTGGCTTCATGACGCAGATCGAGCTTTCTAATCTGGAGAATGCATTGGACAGGCTGATGGCAGGGGATTATCGCGAGCAGAGCCGCATGCTTCTTCATGGCAGCGCAGAGCTGAAAAACGGCGAGCTTCATGAGGGACTGGCCCTCAATGACATTGTGATCACGAGGCAGGGAGCGCTTCGCGTGATCCTTCTCCACATTTATGTCAATGGTTCGTTTTTGCATGAGTATCAGGCCGACGGCATGATCGTGACGACGCCGACTGGCTCGACGGGATATAATCTATCCGCAGGGGGACCTCTTGTGGAGCCAGGGGCGAAGGTCATGACGCTGACGCCCATCTGTCCGCATTCCTTGAATCACAGGAGCATCATTCTCTCGCCGGAGGACGTGGTGGAGATCGAGATTCCTCTTGGCAAGGAGGGGAAGGAACAGGTGGTGCTTGCGCATCTCGACGGAGCCGGTTCCTTTGAGCTTCGCACGGGAGAGAGAATCCGCATCTGCCAGGGGTCGGAGAGTGCACGTTTCATTCAGCTGAGCAAGGTAAGCTTTTTGGAGGCGCTTCATCAGAAGATGAAGGATTGAGAACAGGCGGTAGGGAATGAAGAAGATTCGTCAAAAGAAAATCATAGAGATCATTGAAAAATACGAAGTGGAAACACAGGAGCAACTTCGCGAATACCTTGAAAAAGAAGGCATTTTGGTGACGCAGGCCACGCTTTCGCGTGACATCCGCGAACTGAAGCTCTCAAAGATGTCCCTGGACGAAGGAGTCGGCGGAAAGCAGCGCTATGTTGCATTCCAAAGGGATCAAGGCGACCAAGGGACGGAGAAATACGTCAGAGTTCTTAGGGATGGTTTTGTGTCCATGGACATGGCGCAGAACATCCTTGTGATCAAGACGGTTTCCGGCATGGCGATGGCAGTTGCCATGGCGGTGGACGCATTGCAATTTCCGGAGGTGGTGGGATGCATCGCCGGAGATGACACCATTATGGTTGCGATCAGGACGGTCGATGAGACAAGAAGCCTCATGGGCAAGATCAGCGACATTATGGGATGAGTGAGAAATAACGGGGTTTTGTGGGATTCAAAGAAGCGGCAGAAGGAGGAACCATGTTACAAAGTTTACACGTGAAGAATCTGGCGCTGATGGAGGAGACGTCGGTCACCTTTGGGGAGGGACTGAACGTCTTGACAGGTGAAACGGGTGCGGGGAAATCTCTGCTCCTTGGATCCGTGAATCTTGCACTGGGGGCAAAATTTGAAAAAGAAATGCTCCGTAAGGGTGCGGAGTCTGCCCAAGTGGAATTGGCCTTTTCCGGAAATGATCTGATCCGGGAGAGGCTTCTTTCGATGGAATTGGAACCGGAGGAAGACGGAAGCGTTCTGATCACGCGAAAGATGCAGGTGGGAAAGAGTGTTTTCCGGATCAACGGCGAGGTGGTCACGGCCAAGCAAGTAAAGGAACTGGCTGAGATTCTGATCGACGTGCACGGACAGCACGAGCATCAATCGCTCCTACACAAGAAAAAGCACCTGGAAATCCTGGATGCCTTTGGCGGTAAGGAAGCGCAGGAAGCCTGCGAGGAAGCGGCGAAGGCATATAAAGAGTGGAAAGCCTTAGAGAAGACGCTTCGTGAGGAAGGTCTCGACGAAAAGGAACGCGCCAGGGAACAATCCCTTGCGGAATATGAGGTCAGGGAGATCGAGGACGCCGCACTGAAGGCCGGAGAGGATGAGGAATTAGAGGACGCATACCGTCTCATGGTCAATGGTCAGAAGATCATGGAGGCTCTGGGCGAGAGCTATTCTTACACGGGCTCGGACGGTGCGGGAAGTGCGCTGAGTCGGGCGCTTCGGGCGCTTTCAGGTGTTTCGGAGTATGATAAGAGGCTTTCGCAGCTTGCAGAGCAGCTTTCCGAGGTAGACAGCCTGCTTGCGGACTATAACAGGGATCTTGCAGATTATATGCAGGACGTGACCTTTGATGAAGGGGCGCTTCGCGAGACGGAGGACCGCCTGAACCTCATCAATCGTCTGAAGGAGAAATACGGCAATACGATCGAGGACATTCTTGCTTATGGCGAGGAACGGCGAGCGTACCTGACAAAGCTGGAAGATTATGATGCCTATCTGGAAGGCCTTCGGGAGCAGGTGAAGAAGGCAAAGGCGAAGCTGGACAAGGCCAGCAGCGCTCTCACGGCCATTCGCAAAAAGAATGCGAAGGCGCTCACGGCGCAGCTTGTGGCGGCACTCGAGCAGCTGAACTTCCTGAAGGTGGATTTTGAGATCCACGTGCAGGAGCTGGAGGACCCCACGGAAAAGGGCAAGGACGACGTGGAGTTTCTCATCAGCACCAATCCCGGCGAGGAGAGAAGGCCTCTTGGGATGGTGGCCAGCGGCGGTGAGCTTTCGAGGATCATGCTTGCGATCAAGACGGTTCTTGCAAAGCGTGACGAGGTGGACGCGCTGATCTTTGATGAGATCGACGCGGGCATCAGCGGCAGAACGGCATGGCAGGTTTCAAAGCAGCTTGGCAAGGTGGCGGGGGCGCATCAAGTCATCTGCATTACGCATTTGCCGCAGATCGCAGCCATGGCGGACGTGCATTTTTTGATCGAGAAGAGTACGGACGGAAGCAGTACGGCAACGAACGTAAGGCTTCTTTCCGAGGAAGAGGCAACAGGGGAACTGGCAAGACTGCTTGGAAGCGACGGGCTTTCTGACGCGGCATTAAGCAACGCAAAGGAAATGCGTTCACAGGCACTTTCTCAGAAGGCAGACGAGGTTTAGACTAGAGGGGGAAAGCATTGAAAAGGTATCAGGTATCGAGGGGCTTTAAGTACGCGTTGATCGTTGCGGCAACGGGGTTGGCTTTATTGTTTGTGTTTTTGATGGAACTTGTCAGGTTTCATTTTCCGAAAAAGATCGGGGAGTTTAGTCTGAAAAGCCTTAGGAACAATCAATATGTTTCCGTCACGGCGAATGAGTGCGTTCCGGGAAAAGGAAACGGGAATGCGACGAACTCAGAATACATTAGTCCTTATAACATGCAACCAGTCCCAAGCTATCGGCTTCGCCTGGGAGAAGAGGCGTATGTTGACGTCGTCGTAGAAGATGCCAAAACAATTTCCGAACTTGAATCATGGCCTGAAGGTAAGGGCGGCGAGAATTTTGTTACCGTGGTGGCGAAGGTGATCAAGGAAGCGGATAGGTTATTGCTTTATCAAACATCGGAAGAGCATGTTAGGGACGAGCACCATCTTTTGTTCTTCTTTTCCGGGATGATCCTTGTGGCTGCTTGCTTGATGTTCCTCACCGTTGGCAGGATCTCTACGGTTTATGAAAAGCCTTTTGAGGATTCCAAACGCTATAAGGAGATCGTCCTTGGACAGAACTACCATCTTGAGGAGGAGCTGGCTAGGGAAAAAGCCTTGATGGAGCACTATCAAGAGGAGCAAAAGGAGATCAATAACGATATCAAGCGCGGCATTTTGATCATTGTAGGATCTCTTTTGGGCGAGGCACTCTGTTTTCTATTCATGACGGCCGCTACCTTGGATGATGCTTTGCTTGCAATCTTAGGTACCTTAGCCACGCTGGTGGCATTGGCTTTGTTTTATGTGTTTTTATGGGGGCTGAAATACCTTTGGAATGCCTATATCAATTCCAGCTTTCCTTCGGCGCATAAGATCTCGGAGCTCTTTTGCCTTCGGACCATCAGCGTTCGCCGGGAGGAGTCTTCCAAGCTGATCGGCCTGATCACTAGGAAGCTGGAAGAGCAAAAACAAAAGGAAAAGGACCGGGAGCAGGAAAACAACCGACTTTGGCTGGGGACTGCGCCCGAAGAGACATAAAGGAGGCGAACTCCAAACGTGAAGGTTACGTTACTGAATGATTCGTTCCCGCCGGTGATCGACGGCGTGGCGAACGTGGTAATGAATTATGCAAGGATCATGCTGGAGCAGGGGCTGGCGGAGCCCATGGTGGGCACGCCGCGCTATCCTGACGCCCAGTATGATCAATATCCTTATCCGGTGGTGCCTTATCAGAGCATTGACACGACGGCGATCGTCAGCGGGTACAGAACCGGAAATCCTTTTACGGCAAAGGCGATCGAGGAGATGACGGCGTTCGCGCCGGACGTGATCCATACGCATTGCCCCGTGTCTTCAACACTAATGGCGCGGATCCTTCGAAAGGAGACGGACGCACCAATCATCTTTACGTATCATACGAAGTTTGACGTGGACATTGCCAGGGCAGTCAAGGCAAAGTTCCTTCAAAAGGAGAGCATCAAGACGCTGGTCGACAATATATCCGCCTGTGACGAGGTTTGGGTGGTGAGCAGAGGCGCAGGTGAGAACCTGGTTTCGCTGGGATATGAAGGGCGCTATCGCGTGATGCCAAACGGCGTGGATTTTGCAAAGGGAAGAGTGGATGCGCTTTCCGTGGCGCAGGCAACAAAGGGTTATGACCTCCCCGAGGGCGTGCCCGTCTTTTTGTTTGTGGGAAGGATCATCAAATATAAGGGCTTGCCGCTGATCTTGGATTGCCTTAAGATCCTGAAGGATGAGGGCAAGGAGTTTCGAATGGTCTTCGTTGGCAATGGGCCGGATGCGGAGGAGCTGAAGGAAAGCGTACGCGAGATGGGGCTGGAGCCCTATGTTTTCTTCACCGGGGCCATCTACGACAGGGACGTGCTCCGCGCATGGAACACCAGGGCGGACCTTTTCCTGTTCCCTTCCACGTATGACACGAACGGGCTGGTGGTGCGCGAAGCCGCGGCCTGTGGGATCGCGAGCGTTCTTGTGCGCGGATCCTGCGCTGCGGAGGGCATTACGGACCTTCAAAATGGATATCTCATCGAAGAAGACGCAGCGGACATGGCAAGGGTGCTCCGTGAGGCCTGCAAAGACATGGACAGAGTGCATGAAGTCGGGCAAAATGCCATGGATGAGATCTATCTTTCCTGGGACAGCGCCGTGCGTAGTGCCGTGGACCGCTATGGCGCCGTAATCGAGCTCCACAAGAGTTGTTCGATGACGGAGCGCAAGTACCAGACTTCGGACCACTTCGTCAGCGCGGCGACAAGTCTTGTGGGCGCGACGGAGAAGGTTTTCCAGGCACCAAGGCGCCTTTACGAGGGCATGCTGGAGAACGTGAACGACGTAAAGGAACGCCTGCAGGATGCGAAGGATGACGTAAAGGAGCGCATTCAAGGCGCAAAAGATGACATGAAAGAGCGCCTGCAGGATGCGAAGGATGACGTAAAGGAGCGCATTCAAGGCGCAAAAGATGACATGAAAGAACGCCTGCAGGATGCGAAGGATACTATCAATAAATTACTTTCGTAAAGAAGGTGAAGATTGTGAGCAGCGATTGGTATAAGGAGAAGTCCTTTTATCAGATTTGGATCAGAAGCTTTAAGGATGGTAACGGTGACGGGATCGGGGATCTTTACGGCGTATATGAAAAGCTGGAGTATATAAAGTCTCTGGGCGTCGACGGCATTTGGTTTTCGCCGATCTATCCCTCACCCAATGCGGACTTTGGATATGACATTTCCGATTATCGGAACATCCATCCGGATTACGGTACGCTTGACGAGTTCAAGAAGGTGCTGGACAAGGCGCATGCTCTTGGCCTGAAGGTCATCATGGACCTTGTGGTGAACCACACTTCGGACGAGCATCCCTGGTTTCAGGAGAGCCGAAAGGGGAAGGACAATCCCTACAGTGACTATTACATCTGGAGGGACAAGCCCAACAACTGGGATTCCCTGTTCGAAGGGAAGGCGTGGGAATATGATGAGATGCGAGGGCAGTATTACCTTCATATCTTTGCGAAGAAGCAGCCCGACCTGAACATGGACAATCCAAAGGTGCGTGAGGAAGTGAAGGGGATCCTGCGGTTTTGGCTGGACATGGGCGTGGACGGCTTCCGCGAGGATGTGATCAATTTCATCTCTAAGCATGAAAAGCTGCCAAACGGATTGCCTTTTTTGCCGGCCGTGAACGGCCTGCCTTATTACAAGGATGGCCCGCATATTTACGAGTATATGGACGAATTTCGTCAGGTCTGCAAGGAATATGATTGCTTCCAGCTTGGCGAGGGGCCGCTGACCACGGTAAAGTCTGCACTGAAGTACCTGACGGGCCCGAAGAAGAGCCTGGACATGATGTTTTCCTTTGATCATATGATGGCGGACTGCGTCTACACGGAATATATTCACAGACCGTTTTCCTTGGTCAAGCTGAAAAAAGCCTTTACGAAGTGGCAGAATGCATTGAACGGAAGGGCATGGAACGCGCTTTATCTGGAAAACCATGATCATCCGCGCGTGATCAGCCGTTACGGGAGTGAGAAGTTTTGGAGGGCCAGCGGCACGATGCTGGCGGTCAGTTACCTGTTCCAGCAGGGTACGCCCTTTGTCTATCAGGGGCAGGAGATCGGCATGACGAACATCCGGCTGAAATCCATCGCGGATTACGTGGACGTGTCGTCCCTGAGTAATTATAGCCGATATCACCTAAAGGACTCCATTGAAAAAAGACTCGAGAGGATCTGGCATTCCAGCAGGGATTCCTCGAGAACGCCCATGCAGTGGAGTGCGAAGAAATATGCAGGGTTCTCAAAAACGGAACCTTGGTTCCACGTAAATCCCAATTATGAGACCGTGAACGTGGAGGAAGAGGAAAAGGATCCCTACAGTATTTTGAATTTCTATCGGAAGTGCCTGGCGCTCCGAAAGTCAAGCAACGTGCTGCTTTGGGGGAACTATCGCGAATTTTTCCCGAACGATCCGCATATTTACATGTATGAGCGAAGGCTCTGCGACGTTTCCTGCCTGATCATCTGTTCCTTTGCGGACAAGCCGATCAGAGTGAAGCTTCCGAAGGAATATGTCGGGAAGAAGAGAAAACTGCTCTTATGCAATTATCCCGCAGGCAACAATGCCGCAGGACGACTGGACGGCCTGCCGGAAGGTGAGCAGGGATGGTTTCGGCCTTATGAAGCGAGGGTATATCGCGTATGATGAAACAAATCACGATGAATTTGGAAAAGCCCGTTACCTATCGCTGGTCCGGGAAGTTTGTGGGGAAGGATGCGAGCTGGAAGCACATGGAGCGCGCATTGGTGGATCATGAACTGATCGTGATGGAAAAGGGCACGCTTTACGTGGAGGACGAGTGGGAGCGTTTCGAGGTGCATGAGGGAGAGTGGCTCCTCATGGAGCCGACGAAGCTCCAAAAGGGCTATCAGTCCTCCAAGTGCAGTTTTTACTGGATGCATTTTATCCCGCATGGGGAAGCACAAGGGGCGAAAGCCAGGGCGCGTAAGACGGAAAGGAATGCAGGAGGAAAGGCGGAAGGCAAGCTTGAAGGGCTGGCGCGCATTACGATCCCAAAGGAGGGAAAGCTAAAGAATGCGGACCGAGTTTACGTGCTGCTCAAGCAATTGCAGGATTCGGACCTGCGGTATATGGATCCGAACTACAATGGGTATCTTGCGTCGGCGGTACTGCAGGAAATCGCAAACCAGGCCAAGGGCATGGAGGAAGGTGCAGAAAACGGCTCGATGCGTGGAGGCGCAGGACAAGTGCAAGGCAGCGCGGGCCAGGCTGGCGCGGACTCGCTTCGCGAGCAGGTGGAGGATTACCTTCTTACACATATGCAAAGGAGCATTTCCGTCGGGGAACTGGCCGCTCATTTTGGATATCATGAGAAGTATTTCAGTTCGCTCTTCAAGGAGGAGACGGGGCAGACCGTCAAGAAATTCGTGGACGGGCGAAAGATGGAACGCGCGAAGTATCTGCTTCTGAACACGGACGCGCTAGTGGTGGAGATCGCGGAAAGCCTTGGCTTCGAGGAGGTCCAGAATTTCTATCACGTATTCAAGGCGCATGCGAACTGCACGCCTTCGGAATTTCGGGAAACCTATTCTAAAAAACAGGAATTCGACAAGTAAGGTCTTACTTTTTTACACCTTGCATGACGAATTCCTATTTCTTTTTTGGAGGAACGTAGTATGATAAAAGCAGGGGCAAGGATCTGAATTTGCCAGGGACTGAAACGAAAAGAACGGAGGTAGAACATGTCGAAAGCATATGGTTTGGGAGAGGTCCTGATGCGCGACGCATACTGCGTGAATGCGTTCCGAAAGGATGTTGCGTACTTATTGGAATTTGATACGGACAGATTGCTGGCCGGCTTTTATGAGACGGCAGGGCTTCGCATGAAGAAAATGAGATATCCCGGTTGGGAGAGCATGCTGATCGGCGGACATACGCTTGGACATTACCTTACGGCGGCGGCGCAGGGATATGCAAATGCCCTTACGAACAAAGAGGAAAAGGAAGCGCTGCTTAAGAAAATCACTGCATTGATCGACGGGCTTTTGGAGTGCCAGGCAAATTCCAAGGGAAAGACGGGCTTTGTTTTTGGCGCCACGATCCAGGATCCAACCAACGTGGAGCTTCAGTTTGACTTGGTGGAGCAGGGAAAGACCAACATCATAACGGAGGCCTGGGTGCCCTGGTACACGATGCACAAGATCTTGGACGGCATTGTGAATGCATATGAACTCACGCAATATGAGCCCGCCTTGGAGCTGGCAGGTAAGATCGGTGACTGGGCCTACGGAAGGACCAGCGGCTGGTCTGAGGAGACCCATCGCACCGTACTTGGCATTGAATACGGCGGAATGAATGATGCCCTTTATGCGCTGTATCAGAACACGCATAAAAAAGAGCACTTGCTTGCGGCACATGCCTTTGACGAAGAGGCCTTATTCCAAAAGGTGCTTTCCGGTGAAAAGAATGCCTTGAACAATAAGCATGCGAACACGACGATCCCGAAATTTGTGGGGGCTTTGAACCGATATATCACCCTTGGTGAGGAGGCGAAGGAATATCTTGCCTATGTGGAGGCCTTTTGGGACATGGTGGTGACAAGGCACACCTACGTTACGGGCGGCAACAGCGAGTGGGAGCATTTTGGCGAGGATTATGTGCTCGACGCAGAGCGCACCAATTGCAACAACGAGACCTGCAATACCTACAACATGCTGAAGATGACCCGCAAGCTCTTTATGATCACGGGGAAGAGAAAGTACGCGGATTACTACGAAAACACCTTGATCAATGCCATTTTGTCCTCGCAAAACCCTGAGACTGGCATGACCATGTACTTCCAGCCCATGGCGACGGGATATTATAAGACCTACGGAACGCCGTTTGACAAGTTCTGGTGCTGCACGGGAAGCGGCATTGAGAACTTCACGAAGCTAAATGACAGCGTTTATTTCCACGAGGAGGATGGGATCATTGTCAATCTGTTCCTAAGCTCCTTCATGATGGATGAAGAGCTGGGCCTCGGGCTGATGCAGAAGGCAAATCTTCCTGAGGATCCGAAGGTGGAACTGAAAGTGAAGCTTTTTGAGGACTTCTTCGGCAATGGGAAGTCGGAAGCACCTGCAAAGATCAAGATCCGTAAGCCTGACTGGGCCAAGGGTATGAGCGTGACGGTGGAGGCTGCGAAGCCAAGCACCGTGACGGCAGGCGAGGAATATTTCACGGTTGAAGGAACTTGGGTTAATGATGACGTGATCACGGTAACGTTCGACTATGAGGTGACGGCCATTGGCCTTCCGGATTGCGACAACGTGTTTGCGTTTAAGTATGGACCTGTATTGCTTTCCGCGGATCTTGGCACGGAGAACATGATCGACGGGAAGACGGGCGTGGACGTGACCATACCTACCAATAAGATCGTAAAGAGCGAGTATCTGACGGTTTTGGAGGGCACGAGGCAGGACTTTATCGCGAACGTGGCAAAGCATTTTGAGAAGGGGAGCGAGCCGAACTGCTTTGTGCTGACGGGCACGGATCAGACGTTGACCTTCCGCCCGCATTACCTAAAGACGCGCGAGCGCTATGGCATCTATTGGTATTTCCTGGATAATTCGGATGATGACAGTTTAGATGAGAAAAAGCAGAGGGAAGAAGAGGAGAAGCGCAGGGCAAGCATCCTCGACACCGTTCAGCCGGGTTATGGGCAGTATGAAATGGATGAGCTTCATGCCATGGAGGACAATGGCTCCATTGGCATTACGGATCAAGGGACTTCAAGGCATGCAACGCCCCGCGGGAACTTTGGCTATCACATGAAGGCGGTTCCTGAAAAGGACCTTGTCCTGGAGCTGCATTTCCTTCGCGAGGACAATGGCAAGCTTCTTCGGATCGCCGTGGGAGGCGAGGAGATCTTTAACAAGCGCCTGCATTATACGGGGAAGAAGGAGGAGTATTGTATCGATCTTCCCATTCCCAAGGAGCTTGTGACAAAGGCGCTGGAAAGGCGAATGGTTTCCGACGAAGAGGTGACGACGATTTTTGTTTCGTTCCAGGGCGGCATGTTCGTGGAATCCGCAAGGCTCTTTGGGTTCTTGTACTTGAAAACGTGTTGATTTCATACGGCCAGGCATGATATACTTTCTTTTGCAGAAAGCATAAGGCTTGGTGGAGGAACATGGAGAACAACGCGATCACAAAAAAACAAAGTGCGCAGCTACAAGGGATTGCGATCCTTTTGATGATCTATCATCATTTTTTCAATGATCTTACGATCTATGGGGAGAGCCTTGTCTTTGCAAAGCCGGAGTGGGTGGTACGTTTTGCCTGGTTTGGCAAGATCTGCGTTGGCGTTTTTGCGTTTGTGAGCGGCTATGGAATGTGTAAGGTGCTGGAACGTAAAAAAGAAGGCCATCTGATGATATGCCTTCGCCAGATCTTAGGGCTCCTTCTTCGTTACTGGGCCGTGCTGCTTTTGTTCATAGGATTGTTTTTCGAACTAGGGAAAAGAACCTTCGATTTTCAGGAATTCGTGCAGAATTTCTTTTGCATTGAGACAAGCTATAATGGTGCCTTTTGGTACGTGCAGGAATATGTGATCTTAATGCTCCTTTTAGTACTGCTGGATGGATTCCTTGGAACGGTTTCGCTTCTTCGGGAGAAAGGATTTCACCTTGGAAAACTGGACAAAAAGGGTGTTTTCACCGTATTGTTTTATGGTATTCTTATTCTGGCAGGGCTTTTATGGCTGGCGCTTTCGGTGTTCCTGCCTGGGCCGAGGAGCGCGCTTGGAACCTTCCTGGACGTGATCCGGATTGCATTCGTTTTGATCTTTTTCGTAGGCTTTTGCCTTGCAAAAACGCGAATCTTGGACAAGGCGCTTACGAAATTGGTCGCTCTGAAAACGGTTCTTAGAGTGCTGACAGGGATTGCCCTGATCGCGCTTGTAATGGCAGCTCGGATGGTACTGGCGGATTCGGCGGCATATGCCAGAGCAGACTTTGTACTGGTTCCAATCTTTGCCACGGGACTCATGTTGTTATTTTCCGCGTCAAGGCTTGTCAGTACCTTGTTTGAAAGGATCGGGAGCCTTTGCGCTTACCTTTGGCTGACGCACTTGTTCGTCTATGACCTGACCATGGGATGGATCCTTGGGATAACGAAAAATCATTTGATCTTTTGGCTGTTGGAGTTGATCCCGTGCTTCCTTGTTGCCTATGCGTTCTGGCTGGGGGAAGACGGATGCAAACGAATCTTTGGCAGGATCAAAAAGAGAAAATAAGAGTAAAAAGAATGCCGCAGGTAGGGCCTGCGGCATTTTTCATTTCGTATCTTATTTCGTATTTTTGTTTCGAATCTTACTTCTTTGCGAAGCTTGCGCGCTTTCTGAGGGTGGGATCCAGGATCTTCTTGCGGATGCGAAGGTTCTTGGGAGTTACCTCCAAAAGCTCGTCGGTGTCAATGAAGTCCAGTGCCTGCTCGAGGGAGAGGATCTTTGGCGGAACAAGGCGGAGCGCTTCGTCAGCGGAAGAGGAACGGGTGTTGGTCAGCTGCTTTTTCTTGCAGACGTTGATCTCGATGTCCTCGCTGCGTCCGGTCTGTCCAACCACCATGCCGGAGTAAACCTTTTCGCCTGGGCTGATAAAGAGGAGACCGCGCTCCTGTGCATTGAAGAGGCCGTAAGTAATGGCTTCGCCTGCTTCAAATGCGATGAGGCTTCCCTGTTTTCTGTACTGGATGTCGCCCTTATAAGGCGCATAGCCGTCAAACACAGTATTAAGGATGCCGTTGCCCTTGGTGTCGGTCATGAATTCACCGCGGTAGCCGATGAGGCCTCTTGCGGGAATGGAGAACTCAAGTCTGGTATAGGTGCCGCCGGTGATGCTTCCCATGTTGCGAAGCTCACCCTTTCTCTGGCCAAGCTTTTCGATCACGGCGCCTGCATAATCATTTGGAACGTCGACATATGCGAGCTCCATGGGCTCAAGGAGCTTGCCCTTTTCATCATGATGATAAAGGACTTCTGCCTTGCTGACGGCGAATTCATAGCCCTCACGACGCATGTTCTCGATCAGGACGGAGAGGTGAAGCTCGCCGCGGCCGCTGACCTTGAAGCAATCCGTATCCTCGGTCTCTTCCACGCGAAGGGAAACATCGGTGTTGAGCTCGCGGAACAGGCGCTCGCGGATGTGACGGCTGGTCACGTACTTGCCTTCCTGGCCTGCCAGAGGGGAGTCGTTGACCATAAAGTGCATTGCGATGGTGGGCTCGCTGATCTTCTGGAAGGGAATGGGTACCACGTTTTCAGGAGAGCAGAGCGTATCGCCAATGTGAATGTCGGTGATGCCGGAGATGGCAACGATGGAGCCGATGTTGGCTTCGCGCACCTCCACTTTGTTCAGGCCGTCGAACTCATATAATTTGCTGACCTTTACCTTGACCTGCTTGTCGGGCTCGTGGTGGTTACAGATGACAACCTCCTGGTTCACTTTGATGGTGCCGTTGTCCACCTTGCCGACGCCGATGCGGCCGACATATTCGTTGTAGTCAATGGTGCTGATGAGAACCTGGGTGCCTGCGTCAGGGTCACCCTCCGGCGCGGGTATATAATTCAGAATGGTTTCAAAGAGAGGCTCCATGCTGGTTCCGGGATTTTCGGATTCCAGGGATGCGATGCCGGCCTTCGCGGAAGCGAAGACGAAGGGGCAATCCAGCTGGGAGTCGTCTGCGTCAAGCTCGAGGAAGAGCTCAAGCACTTCGTCCACAACCTCGTCGGGACGGGCCTCGGGACGATCGATCTTATTGATGCAGACGATCACGGGAAGCTTTAATTCCAAAGCCTTGCGAAGCACGAACTTCGTCTGGGGCATGGCGCCCTCGAAGGCATCTACCACAAGGATCACGCCGTTTACCATCTTGAGCACGCGCTCCACCTCGCCGCCAAAGTCTGCGTGGCCGGGGGTGTCGATGATGTTGATCTTAGTGCCCTTGTAGGTCACTGCCGTGTTCTTGGACAGAATGGTGATGCCGCGCTCACGCTCGATGTCGTTGGAGTCCATGATGCGCTCCGCAACTTCCTGACCTTGGCGGAACACGCCGCTTTGCTTTAGGAGCTCGTCCACCAGCGTGGTCTTACCGTGGTCAACGTGGGCGATGATCGCGATGTTTCTTACGTCTTCTCTCTTTTGTTTCATAAATTCAGATCCTTTCCTTTCGGAGGGACTTAAAATGCCCTAAAAAATACGCCTTTTTCTCAAACTGTTATAGTATAGCACTAATCTTTTTTCGTTTCAAGCATAATTTATGGAAGCAAAAAATGCCCAAAAATAAGCAAAAACTTGCAAAATCGGAAACGGTTTGATATAATGACGAGTGCTACGAGGTATTGACGGAAAGAAGGAGAAAACTATGGAGAAGGGATTGCTTACGATCTTTACCGGAGAGGGCAGGGGCAAAACCTCAGCGGCCATTGGCAGAGCCGTACAGGCTGCAGATGAGGGAAAGCGCGTCGTGATCATTCAGTTCCTGAAAGGAAAGGGACTGAAGGGGTCGGAATTTGTAAAACGCCTTGAGCCGGAGATCATGCTGTTTTGCTTTGAAAAGTCGGAAGAGAGCTTTCGTGATCTTTCAAAGGAGCAAAAGCAGGAAGAGGTAAGGAACATCCGAAACGGATTGAATTATGCGAGAAAGGTTCTTGGCACGGGAGAGTGTGACCTGCTCATTTTAGATGAGGTGCTGGGCCTTGTGGAGAACGAGATCATCACTTCGAAGGAGTTAGTGGACCTGATCGACTCGAGAGAACAGACCAGCATGATCCTTACGGGCATCAATCTGCAGGATGAGATCTGCTTTAAGGCGGATGAGGTTTCAAAGATCGACACGATCAAATTCAAGGTGTGGGAATAAACGACGAAATTGTTGTTGACAGTCCACGACGTTGGTGATATGATACATCTAAGTTTTAGATAGAGGTTGCATTCTTTATCAGTACTTTTCCGGATGCGTCAGGCGCAGGGGAAGGAAAGGGAAAGGAAAGAGTGCCGAAAGGGTGAGTCTCCTGAGGACTCAGGCCTTGGGCATACGGTAAAGAACCGTATGACTGTCATCCGCGAAAGCGGATGGGGCGCTATCAGGATTAGAAACAAGGATTGATTTCCGAAGAGATTGATTTTTATTTCCCCTGTCAGCGCTCGCGTTGACAGGGGATTTTTAGTTTTGCTTTTCCTGTCGGCGCAGTGCATTTTCACTATTATACAGGGCCTGCAAGGACAGGCAAGAAGGAGGAAAAACATGGCAATTTTCAAAGGAGCAGCAGTAGCGATCGTAACACCTATGCATCAGGATGGGAGCGTAAATTACGAGGAATTTCGAAAGTTCATCGAGTTCCAGATCGAGAATGGCACGGACGCCATCGTGGTCTGCGGAACGACCGGTGAGGCGTCGACCCTCACTCATGAGGAGCATCTCGACGTTATAAAGTATTGTGCAGAAGTAGTGAACAAGCGTGTCCCCGTGATCGCAGGAACCGGTTCCAATGCGACCGACACCGCGATCTACCTTTCCACCGAGGCTGAAAAGTATGGCGTTGACGGATTGCTTCTTGTAACGCCTTATTACAACAAGGCAACGCAGAATGGTCTTTATGCACACTTTAAGGCCATTGCTGACAGCGTGAAGCTCCCCATCATTCTTTATAACGTTCCAAGCAGAACGGGCTGTAACCTGCTTCCAGACACGATCGTTCGTCTTTGCAAGGACGTGGAGAACATTGTCGGCGTAAAGGAAGCAAGCGGCAACATCAGCCAGATCGCACAGCTTGCCGCACTTGCAAAGGGCAGCGTTGACATCTACTCCGGTAATGATGATCAGATCGTTCCCATCATGTCCCTTGGCGGACTTGGCGTTATCTCCGTGCTTTCCAATGTGGCACCTCGTCAGACCCATGACATCTGCGCAAAGTACTTAGAGGGCGACGTAAAGGAGGCCTGCAGACTTCAGCTCGAGGCGATCGACCTTTGCGGATCTTTGTTCTGTGAGGTAAACCCGATCCCCGTAAAGAAGGCTGTTTCCATGATCGGTTTCGAGGCAGGACCGCTACGCATGCCTCTTTCCGAGATCGAGCCGAAGAACGAAGCAAGACTTCGTGCTTCCATGGAGAAGTATGGACTTCTGTAAGTTGTATCAGAATAGAAGAGGAAAGAGAGGAACGATCATATGATTAGGATCATGATGCGTGGCTGTAACGGGAAAATGGGCCAGTGCATCTCCAGGATCGTCGCTGAGGATCCGGAGACGGAGATGGTTGCCGGCATTGATATTTACGATGACGGACACAATCCCTATCCCGTATTTAAAGATATCCGTGATTGTAACGTACAGGCAGATTGCCTGATCGATTTTTCGGGCGTAACCGGCCTCGAAGACATGTTGGATTACTGCGTGGAAAAGAACCTGCCCTGCGTGCTCTGCACTACGGGACTTTCGAAGGAACAGCTCGATGCCGTAACGGAGGCTTCGAAGAAGGTGGCCATTCTGAAGTCGGCAAACATGTCCCTTGGCATCAATCTGCTCCTGAAGATGCTGAAGGATGCGACCAACATTTTGGCACCCGCAGGCTTTGACATTGAGATCGTGGAAAAGCACCACAACCTTAAGAAGGATGCACCCAGCGGGACTGCACTTGCCCTTGCGGATTCCATCAATGAAGAACTCAATAATGAATATGAATATGTTTTCGACCGCAGCCAGAGAAGGGAGCAGCGTCCCAAGAAGGAGATTGGCCTGAGCGCCGTTCGCGGCGGCACCATCGTTGGCGATCACGACGTGATCTTTGCGGGCGAGGATGAGGTGATCACCTTTAGTCATATGGCATATTCCAAGGCTGTTTTTGGCAAGGGCGCCGTACAGGCAGCGAAATTTCTTGCAGGAAAAGGCCCTGGGTATTATACTATGAGTAACGTGATCGACGCGAGTTTGTAGAAAAATCGCGAGGAGGCCTGAGTGGAATTTCGACCTTGCATAGACATACATAACGGGAAAGTGAAGCAGATCGTAGGCGCAAGCCTTAAGGATCAAGGGGATCAGGCCATGGAAAACTTCGTGGCAACCAAAGATGCGGATCATTATGCGCTTCTTTATCGTGATGCCGGCATTCGTGGCGGCCACGTGATCCTGCTCAATCCGGAGGGGAGCGAGTACTACGAGAAAACGAAGGCCCAGGCCTTAAAGGCGCTTTCGGCATATCCAAACGGCCTGCAGGTCGGCGGAGGGATCCGGAGCGACAATGCATCGGAATTTCTTTCGGCTGGTGCTTCGCACGTGATCGTGACTTCCTATGTTTTTCAGAATGGCGAGATTCTGTTTGACAGGTTAAGAGAGCTGGTTCGGACCGTTGGGAAAGAGCATTTGGTGCTCGACGTAAGCTGCAGACGCGTTGGAGAGGACTATTTTGTCGTTACGGATCGCTGGCAAAAGATCACCAAGGAAAAGGTGACGACAAAGCTTCTTTCGCGTCTGGCCAAATATTGTGATGAATTTTTGATCCATGCCGTGGACGTGGAAGGGAAGAACCGCGGGATCGAGCAAGACCTGGCAAGGATGCTCGGTGAGTATGAGGGGATTCCCGTAACCTATGCCGGCGGCGTGCACTCCTATGATGACATAGAACTGTTAGGCGAGCTTGGAAAGGGGAGGCTGAACATAACCGTCGGAAGCGCTTTGGATCTCTTCGGAGGAAGTCTTTCCTTCGAGGAAGTGCAAAGAAGGTGCCGTGCTTTCTAGCTTGTTGGAGGGTTTGGAATGGGAAATGGTCAGAAAAGGCAATGGACGAATCACGTGATCATCGTGACGAGTGATGCAAAGGATGCAGGGGTACGGCAGTTCAAGATCAAAACCTGGATCCTTGGCCTGATCATCGTGTTGGTGTTTGCGTTGTTCGGTGCTTTGCTCGGTTTCCTTTTTTACGAGGAGCGCATTTGGCAGGCTGCCATTGAGAAGAGCAATCAGCAGCTTCGCACCATGGAGTCCATGCAAAGGGAAAACGATAAGGTAAAGGCGGAGATGGAATCCGGAGAGCTTGAGCTCCGCGGACAGATCCAGGCACTCTCGGATGAGGTGCAGGTGCTTTCCACGACGCTGAATCAAAAGGTGGAGAGCGAGAAGGCGCTGCAGGAGGAGCTGGACAAGCTTTACGTGCCAAACAATCTGCCGCTGAATGGATCGGCATTTTCCATTGAATCTGAAGGGACGGATAAGCCAGTGGCAAAGATCGTGTCCTACGCAGGAAACCTTGTGATCGCAACCGCCAAGGGAACCGTGATCTCGGTGAACGATGACGTGGTTTACGGCCATAACGTGTGGATCGACCACGGCAATGGTTACGTTACCATCTATCGCAATGCAAGCAACCCCATGGTGAAGCAGGGCGATACGGTGTATCAGGGAACCACAATCTTCGTTTTGGATGCGGCCAGCACACAGGTTGGCTACCAGATGATGAAGGACGGGGAGTACGTGAATCCCCTTGACGTGATCGACATCAAAGGATAAAGAAAGATAAGAAAAAGGGCGAAGCGAAAGCTTTGCCCTTTTCGTATGCATGGAATGTTCGATCGCTTAAGATCTATTTCTGCGGGAGGCGGCCGAAGACGAGTTCATAGCCGTCGTTGCCGTAGTTCAGGGAGCGATTCACGCGGCTGATGGTCGCGGTGGAAGCACCGGTCTTTTCCGCAATGTCAAGATAGGTCTTTTTGCTCCTTAACATGGAGGCCACTTCAAAACGCTGCGAGAGTGAGAGCAGCTCGTTCACGGTGCAAAGATCTTCAAAAAAAGCATAGCATTCATTTTTGTCCTTTAAGGTCAGGATGGCATCAAACAAAGAGTCCACGGCTTCCGTTTTGATCTTCTTATTCATGTGATTTCCCTCCAAAGTTTACTTTGATACTGTAAAACTTTACATAACTGTATTTTAGCATATTAAAGTTTGAAAGTAAAGCCCCCTGCGTCGAGAAAATCACAAAGAAAAAAGAAAAGAAAACTTGCGAAGTGGTTTCCAATACTATATAATAGCAAGTGGAGGGCACTTGACATGACGATCAATGGTGACGACCTGCTCGGCAGCATTCTTGCCAGCTTGGAAAGAATTAAATACATCGAGGCAGAAGACATTCCTGGCATTGATCTTTACATGGACCAGGTGACCAGCTTTATGGACAGGCGCCTTCGCGCTTCCGTAAGAAATCCGGGAGATGATCGGGTACTTACCAAGACGATGATCAACAACTACGCGAAGAACGATCTGATCCCGCCTCCGATCAAGAAAAAGTATTCGAGAGAGCATCTGATGCTCCTGATCTTTATCTATTATTTCAAGGGGATCTTGTCGATCGGCGACATTCAGACGGTGCTTGAGCCCATCACGAAGAAGTACTTCGACAATGACGAGGATTTCAATCTCGAGAGCATCTACCGCGAGATCATCGACATGGAAAAGGATCAGCTGGACGGCCTGAAGGAGGACGTGGTAAAGAAGTACCGCGAGGCACAGGAAACCTTCGAGGACGCGCCTGAGGGCGGCCAGGAATTCCTTCGTTACTTTGCATTCATTGGGCTTCTGAGCTATGATGTTTACGTGAAAAAGCTTCTCATTGAGAAGCTGATCGACGAGATGCGTAAGGCGCCGGAAGAGAAGAAGGAAGCTGCGAAGAAAGAAAAAGACGCAGCAAAAAAGGAAGCAGTGAAGAAGGAAAAGGAAGCTGCGAAAAAGGAAGCTGCGAAGAAAGAGCCGGTGAAGAAAGAAGCGCCAAAGAAAGAAGCGCCAAAGAAAGAAGCGTAAGAAGAATCGAAAAGAGTTGTTGAAATAAGGGTGAAAAAAAGAGTGACCGGAAACGGTCACTCTTTGATTTTGATGTTTTTCATCGCCCAAAGCTTTAAGGCATTGGCATTTGCGCTGATCTTGTCCAGCGAATCCAGGATTCCTTGGAAGTCCCCGCGTTCCCATTCCTGAACGACGCCGTCCTCGGAGATGGAGATGAGCGTTGCGCGGATCGCTTCGATGTTTTTTAAGGACCCCAGAACCTTTAAGGCAAGACGGTCAAAATCATCGATCTCAACCTCCTGAACGGTTCCCTTACCCAAAGGGCATTCCCTTGCGCAATAGGAATTGCAAAGCTCCGGCGTGTTATATGCTTCCGCCATGGCCTTGACTTCCTCAGGATACGGCATGATGGCGTCAAGCTCGATCCTTGCGAGCCTTGTCCTGTCGATCCCGATCAGCTCGGCGGACTTTTCGCGACTGGAAAAGTCCTCGTTGTTCTCCGCAGCCTCACAGCGTGCCTGATAATACATGTTGTCAGCGGCTTTTGTTGCTTTTTTCCCCATAGAATTCATATCCCCCTTTACGTCTCTCCTTATTCTACCTTGCTTTTCGCATCTTGTAAAGCGTATTTGTCAAGTTTTCTCAAGAAACAATTGTGTGGCCTCGTGATCCATGGTAAAATAGACCGTGCGGGTACGATCCCGTAAGCTAGGAGTGAACGAATGAGCATTTATGATACTTTGAACATAGAGCAGAGAGAGGCGACGGAGCACGTGGACGGACCGCTCCTCATCCTTGCGGGCGCAGGCTCCGGAAAGACGCGCGTTCTCACGCATCGCATTGTATATCTCATCGAAGAGATCGGCGTCAATCCCTGGAACATTCTGGCCATCACCTTTACCAACAAGGCGGCGGAGGAGATGAGAGAGAGAGTTGACCGTCTGGTGGGCTTTGGTGCGGACCAGATCTGGGTCAGCACCTTCCATTCCGCCTGCGTGAGGATCCTTCGGAGACATATTGATCAGATCGGCTTTGGTACGAATTTCACGATCTATGACGCCGACGATCAAAAGACCGTCATGAAGCGCATCATCAAGCGCCTGAACATTGACACAAAGCAGTTTTCGGACAAGACCTTTCTTAACGCCATTTCCTCGGCGAAGGACGAGCTGATCAGCGTTGCGGACTATGAGATCGATGCGATGGGCGACTTTCGAAAAAGCCTGATCGCGAAGGTATATCGTGAATATCAGGAGACCCTAAAGGCCAGCAATGCGCTGGATTTTGACGACATCATCGTAAAGACGGTGGAGCTCTTTATGACAAGACCGGAGGTGCTGGGACATTACCAGAATCGTTTCCGGTACATCATGGTGGACGAGTATCAGGACACCAACACTGCGCAGTTTGAACTCATCCGGTTGCTTGCAGACCGCTCGAGGAATCTTTGCGTGGTTGGCGATGACGATCAGAGCATCTACAAGTTCCGCGGTGCAAACATCCGAAACATCCTGGATTTTGAACTCCATTACCCGGAAGCAAAGGTGGTCAAGCTGGAGCAGAATTACCGCTCCACGCAGAACATTTTGGATGCGGCGAATGCCGTGATCGCAAACAACGTCGGCAGAAAGGCAAAGGCCTTGTGGACGGATCACGGGAAGGGAAGCCCCGTGCATTTCCACCAGCTGGAGAATGCATATGAAGAGGCGGAGTTCCTCGCGGACGACATTATGCGGCACATTCGCAAGGATGGCGCGACCTACGGGGATTTTGCAATCCTTTACCGCACCAACGCGCAGTCGAGACTTCTCGAGGAGCGCATGGTCGTGGAGGGCATTCCCTACCGCGTGGTTGGTGGCGTGAACTTTTACTCCAGAGCCGAGATCAAGGACGTGCTGGCGTACCTGAAGACCATCGACAACGGGCAGGATGAGGTGGCGCTTCGCCGCATCATCAACGTGCCGAAGCGCGGCATTGGAGCGACAAGCCTGGACAAGATCGCAACCTATGCGCAGACGAACGCAATGACGCTATTTGACGCCATGTGCGACGTAAACCGGATCCCCGGGCTTGGCAAGGCTGCAGGAAAGATCAATGAGTTTGTCAACATGATCTTGGTGCTTCGTGCCGGACGCGAGTCCTATGGCATCGTGGATCTGATCAGCGCCGTGATGGAGCGGACGAATTACGCGGAATATCTGATCGATCAGGATGAAGAGAGCGCGTCGGACAGGCTTTCCAACATCGATGAATTGATCACGAAGGCGACGGGATATGAAGAGACACATGATGAGATCAATCTTTCGGAATTCTTGGAGGAGATCGCACTTGTGACGGACCTTGACAGCGTGGAAAATGCGGAAAACCGCGTGCTCCTTATGACGCTGCATGGCGCCAAGGGACTGGAATTCCCTTATGTTTACCTTGCAGGCATGGAGGACGGGCTGTTCCCGAGTTATATGACGATCTCGTCCGGTGAGGCGGAGGATCTGGAGGAGGAAAGGCGCCTGGCGTACGTTGGCATCACAAGAGCCATGCAGGAGCTGACGCTGACCTGCGCTAAGAGCCGCATGATCCGCGGAGAGACGCAGTACAACCCGATCAGCCGGTTTGTGCGTGAGATTCCTGGAGAGCTTTTGGACCAGGAGATGCCAAGGAGTTCGTCAAGGAAGGCGGCAGAAGAAATCTTTGGGATACCGAGCCTTGGCGGCTCCAAGGAGGGAGCTGGCTTCCAGGGCTTTGGCGGTTACAAGGAAGGATCTGGCTTCCCGACATTTGGCGGGGCCAAGAAAGGGGAGCAGTATCCCTGGAGCGGCGCATCGCAACCGACGCAGAAGCCGTTTGTTTCAAGGAGATCCAGCATCACGCCGGAGGAGAAAAAGCCTTTCATCGCGCAGCAGGCAAGCAAGCTGAGCGCTCTGAGCTCGCTTCAGAAGGGGGCGCAGATGCAAAGCGGGGAGGCGCCGGAATATGCCGTGGGAGACCGCGTGCGCCACATAAAATATGGCGACGGAACGGTGCTTGCCATCGTAAAAGAGCCAAGAGATTACAAGGTCACCGTGAATTTTGACGGTGTCGGACAGAAGATCATGTACGCATCCTTTGCAAAATTAAAGATGATCTAAGAAAATGATGGTAATTTTTTGAAATATGTGTTATGATAATTATGTTCTCTTAAAGAGAAATCAATGAAGAAAGGAAGAGCAAGTAAGGTATGAGCAAATTCGAGAACATTATTGACATGAAAAAGGTAAAAGAGTTGCTGAAGAAGAAAGATCAAGAGCTTGCAAAGCTTTACAGGCTTCTTGGGAAGAAGGAGGTTGTAGAGGAGGAAGAGGAAGAGAAGAAATTCAACTTGCTTCTTTGGATCCTTGCAATCATTGGCGTGATCGCCGCCGTTGCCGGCATCTGCTATGTGGTTTATCGTTATTTCACTCCGGACTATCTGGATGATTTCGATGATGACTTCGACGATGATTTTGATGAGCTTGAAGAGGACGTGGCTGAGGATGACGAGGCCATTTACGAGGACGAGGAGCCTGAGGCGGAAGAGGAAGAATAAGCTTCCCTGCGGCATCTCATAATGAAAAAAGAAAAGCCTGGTTTTGACCGTTTGGCCATGATCAGGCTTTTTTATCGGGAGGAAAAGCATTGAAAAAGGGTAGCATATGCGAGGGCATCGTAGAAAGCGTAAAATACCCAAATAAAGGGATCGTGCGGACGGAGGACGGCATTCTTGTGGTGAAGAACGTACTTCCCGGGCAAAAGGTCCGTTGCAGCGTGACAAAAGCGGGGAAGGACCGCATGGAAGGAAGGCTTTTGGAGATCTTGGAGCGCTCGCCTTTGGAGACGGGAAAGATCTGCAAACAGTTTGGCATATGCGGTGGCTGCACCTATCTTTCTTTGGATTATGATTCGCAAAAAGCCATTAAGGAAGGGCAGGTAAAAAGCGGGCTGGACCGCGCCTTGGAAGGACAGTCGGAACCTTTCGTCTGGGAAGGCGTTTTGGAGAGCCCGAAAAGATATGAATACCGAAACAAAATGGAATTCACCTTCGGAAATGCCTATAAAGACGGGCCTCTTACGATAGGCATGCATAAGCGCGGAAGCTTTTATGACGTGGTTCCCGTGGAGGATTGCTTACTCATCGATGCGGATTATCGCCTGATCCTAAAGACGGTGCGGGAGTATTTTTCCGAAAAAGGCACAACCTTCTTTCATCGCATGAGCCATGAAGGGTATCTTCGACACCTCCTGGTGAGAAAGAGCCATGCGGAGGACACGATCTTGGTGGCGTTGGTGACGACCACGCAGATCGCAGATGACAAGGCATTGGTGCAAGGTTTTTTGGAAGCGTTGCTTGATCTTGCGAAAGAGGGCGGCGGGCTTACCGGAAAGTTTGCCGGGATCCTGCATGTTTATAACGATTCCCCGGCCGACGTGGTAAAGTGTGATCGCATGGACGTGCTTTACGGGCAGGACGTTTTCGGGGAAAAGCTTCTTGGACTGGACTTCCAGGTGAGCACCTTCTCGTTTTTCCAGACCAATTCTGCGGGTGCCGAGGTGATCTATCGTACGGTGCAGCGCTATGTGGAAAAGGTCGGCGTGAGCGCTTCGAATGGATCAGACGGAAAAAAGCCCGTGGTATTTGACTTGTATTCCGGAACGGGAACCATCACCCAGCTCATGTCGCCGGTGGCTGAAAAGGTCATTGGCGTGGAGATCGTAGAGGAGGCCGTGGAAGCGGCGAAAAGAAGCGCCAAGGCCAACGGACTTACAAATTGTGAGTTCCTTGCCGGCGACGTTTTGAAGGTGTTGGATGAGGTTTCGGAGAAGCCGGACCTGATCATTCTGGATCCGCCAAGGGAAGGCATTCATCCCAAGGCGCTGCCGAAGATCCTGGATTACGGCGTGGACAATCTGGTCTATGTGTCCTGTAAGCTGACGAGCCTGATCAATGACCTCAAGACCTTCCGCGCGCGAGGCTATGAGGTGACATATGCTTCCGCCGTGGACCAATTCCCTTGGACGGCAGGAGTAGAGACCATCGTACTCTTGGAGAGAAGAAAATGAAATCAAAAAAATGGCTTGCGCTTTTCTTCGCGATCGTGCTTATAGGCATGGCGTGCCTTGCCGGCTTTGTCGCATTGATCGACCCCTTCTTTCACTATCATGCGCCGCTGAGGTTTTTGGAATATCCCATGGGGGATGAGAGATATCAAAACGACGGGATCCAAAGGCAATGGGACTATGAACTTATGATCACCGGGACAAGCGAAGCGCAGAATTTTAATGCGACTACGGCCTCACGCCTTTGGCAAAAGAGCGCGATCAAGACTTGTTATTCCGGCGCATCCCTCCATGAGCTCGGGAAGAGCATCCGGACGGCGATAGGGCACAATCCGAAGCTTTCCATGGTGATCTGCAGCCTGGACGCTAACAATTTGGAGCGCGGCGCAAAGGAAGACAGTTATACGGGCTATCCGGAGTATCTTTTCGACGAGAATCCGATCAATGACGCGGCGTACCTCTTAAACGGCGAAGTGATACGAAAGAGCCTGTCGGTTTTGAATTACACGAGGATCGGAAAAAAAACGCCAAATTTTGACGAATACGGAAGGTTCGACACCTATCGGCCGAGCGGGAAGGAAGCGGTCCTAAATAGCTACGACAGATCGAGCTTTGAAAAATATGAGGTTTCTTTTAGCGAGGAGAATCGAAAAAAGATCCGTGAAAACCTCGATCAGAACGTGATCGCGGTTGCAAAGGCAAATCCCAAGACCCAATTTGTTTACTTTTTCCCGCCTTACAGTTATTGCTATTTTGACGCGCTGGAAAAGACGGGGCAGCTCGAATATTGTATGGACGTCATTTCCTATGCGACAAGTCTTCTGGTGGAGCAGGAAAACATTGAAGTCTATTCCTTCTTTGACTGTCTTGAGATCACGACAGACTTAGAGCACTATTCAGATACGCTCCATTACGACGGGACCGTGTGTGACCTTCTGTGCAAAAAGATGCGGGAGGGATCCGGCCTTTTGACAAAAGAGAATTACGAAGCATATTTTGACGCGCTTCTCAAAACTTACCGGGAATATGATTACAGTGACCTTTACTGATGGGTGAATTTGTGTTAGAGTAAAGATTGGAGTATCGTAAAAAATACAGGGGGTAATAAAGATGAGCGACATTAATCAATTCCAGTGTCCATGTTGTGGTGCAAGGCTTGGCTATGACGGCGAAAAAGACCAGATGCACTGTCAGTATTGTGATTCCACCTTCTCCGTGGAGCAGATCAAGGCAGAGCAGGCCGCAAAAGAGGAAATGGCAGCCGGTTCTTCGATGAATTGGCAGACTTCATCTTCTTCCTCCTCCGTGATCGCCGGACCTGACGGCAAGATCGAAGGCTATAGCTGCCCCGCCTGCGGAGCGCAGATGATGGCGGATGAAAAGACGGCTGCGACGGAATGCCCGTACTGCGGCAACTTTGCGATCATCAAGACCTCCTTCGAGGGTATGTACAAGCCTGACCTCGTGCTTCCTTTCGTCGTTTCGAAGGAGAAGGCACAAAGCGCCCTGACCGAGTTTACGAAGGGCAAAAAGCTCCTGCCGGATGCTTTTGTGAACCGCAACAGGATCGATTCCCTGACGGGTCTTTACGTTCCGTTCTGGCTGTACAGCTGCCATGCGGACGGCACGATCTTTTACGAAGGCGTAAAGTCTAAGAAGTGGGAAGATAACGATTACAGATACGTGAAAAAGGATCATTATCGCATGATCCGCGGCGGTGCGATGGATTTCGAAAGGATCCCTTGCGATGCTTCCACGAAGATGGATGATGCGACCATGGATTCCCTCGAGCCCTACGATCTGTCCAAGGCGGTTCCTTATGACGCGGCATATTTTTCCGGATACCTTGCGGACAGATATGACGTGGAAGAAAAGGACACGAGACCTCGTGCGAATGAGCGCGTGCAGAACTCCTTCCGCGACAGACTGAAGGAAGAAGTGAAGGAATACGAAGAAGTCAAGGCGACGGGCGAGCAGATCCGCCTTTCCAACGCGAAGGCGGAATATGCAATGCTTCCCGTTTGGATGATGACCACGCAGTTTGAGGGCCAGGCATATACCTTCGGCATCAACGGTCAGACGGGTCAGATGGTTGGTTCCCTTCCCATTGACAAATCCAAGGCAACGAAGCAGTACTGCATCACCGGCGGTATTTCTCTGGCGGTTGCTCTCGTTATTCTTCGCCTTATCCTGGGAACGTTTGGAGTTGGTACCATTGCAGGTTCGATCATTGCGGCAGTGCTCATTGCGCTGATCCATGTATCAAGCCTGAAATCCGCAATGAACACGGTACACAAGAAGACCACCGCAAAGGCGTACATGTCGCAGAATTCCGTGAAGCTCGGACGCAGGGAGGATAACTTCCTGTACAGCAAGACGGAAAAGACGGAGAAGCCAAAGCAGCAACAGCAGCAGCAGCCACAGCAGGCGAAGTAGAAGATGGAAGAATACAAAGAATTTGAAAATAATTTAAAAAATATTAATTGTGAGACAGAGGCACCGGAAGAAAAGGGCAAGAAATTCCGGTGCCCTTGTTGCGGTTATTACACGCTTGAGGAAGTCGGTACCTACGAGGTTTGTCCGGTATGTTATTGGGAGGATGACCCCGTGCAGGAGAGCGATCCTAGGCTGGAGGGCGGCGCAAATGAGCTTTGCCTTCTGGAGAGCAGGCGGAATTTCAAGCGTTACGGTGCATGCGAAGAGCGTTACGTAAAGCGTGTCAGGGCACCTTTGCCGGAGGAGATGGAGGATGAATAAGAAGACAAATACAGTTCTTGGAAGTGTCCTTACGGTGCTGGTGATCTTGGTGATCCTGTTTGTTCGCTCGCCCCTGTTTGACAAGATGTTTGGGAATGCCGAAGATGAGGTGACGATCCTCGCCAGCTCGGAAAAGGAACCTGAGGCGACCAAGGAACCCAAGGCGACGAAGGCACCGGAAGCGACCAAAGAACCCAAGGCGACCAAGGAACCTGAAGCAACAAAAGAGCCGAAGGCGACGAAAGAGCCGGAAGCGACAAAGGAGCCCAAGAAAACAGAAGCGCCAAAGGAGACAGAGGCTCCTGAGGTGATCTATAAGTTCCGAAGCAAGAAGCTTTTGAACGAGCATTATGAAAAACACGGGGAAGAAATGGGATTTGCCTCGGCGCAGGAATATGAAGCAGCCGCATCGGCAGTCGTGACCAACCCTGACAGTCTGCACAAGACGGAGAAGGAAGACGGAGATGACGTTTATTATCTCGAGGCGACCAATGAGTTTGTGATCGTCTCAAAGGATGGGTATCTTCGGACGTATTTCCTGCCGAGTGCCGGCAAGAAGTATTACGACAGGCAGTAGCAGTTATTTCTTTTTGCTATGGTAGAAGAACAGGACAATGGCCTCTAAGCGGCGTTTCAGGACGATCTGGATCTCTTCCTTGGGGTGGATGGGCTTTACCAGATAGGTTACGATCCCGGCCTTCTTGGCGCCCCAGACGTCGGTAAAGAGCTGGTCGCCGACAAAGAGCGTGGTATCGGGAGTGGTCCCTAAAAGCTCCATGGCTTTTTCATAGGCTTTGCGGCCGGGTTTTCCAGCCTTATGGATGTATTTGCTCGATACGGCGTCGCAAAAAGGCTTTACGCGAGGCTCTTTGTTGTTGGAGAGAAGAAGCGTGCCGTAGCCGAGTTCGTGAAGCTTTGAAAACAGGGCAACGGCGGCATCATTTGCCGGAGCGCCATGGGGCACCAGGGTGTTGTCGATGTCAAAAATGATCGACCGCTTTCCACTTTCGTAAAGGCCGGCGTAGTCGATCGTATATGCACTTTCTACTTCATGATCAGGGTAAAAACGCTCCAAAAACATGAGAAAATACCTCGCAACGTTTCAAAAGATTGTTATCATCATAACAAAAAATAGTTGAAATCGCAAGAACAACGTGTTACAATAACCTTCGCTACAATTTAGGAGGTAACGAAATGAGTGCTCTTAGAATCTTAGTTTCTATCGTATATATCATTGTGAGTGTTGCATTGGTGATCCTGGTTTTGATGCAGGAAGGCAAGGCGCAGGGCCTCGGGACGATCAGCGGAGCTGCTGATACTTACTGGGGAAAGAACAAAGGTCGTTCCATGGAAGGCATGCTTGTGAAGATCACAAGGGTTTTGGCAATTGCCTTTTTGGTTTTGACTGCCTTGTTGAACATGAAATTGTTTTAATGGATTTCAAAGATCATGAAAGCACTCTTGCGAAAGAGTGCTTTTTCTCGTTTTGGGATTTTGTTTTGGATCTGGATTTTGTTTCAGAAAAGAAAAGGATGTTATGATAAAGAGTGACAATACCCTCACGGGGATTTTTACAAGCCATCCCAAGGGCTTTGGTTTTGTGACCGTGGAAGGGCAGGAGGAAGATTATTTTATACCCGCGGATGAGACGGGAGACGCATTTCACATGGATGAGGTGCGGATCCTTCCTGAGGCGGGGCCGCAAAGGGGTCAGAGGCGTGTCGCGAAGGTCGTGGAGATCGTGCGCCGCGGGACCAAAAGTCTTGTTGGGACCTTTGATCAGGCAAAAAACATGCATTTTGGCTTTGTGATCCCTGACAATCCAAGGTTTGACGTGGATATTTTCGTGCCGGGAGAGCATTCCATGGGTGCAGTAAGCGGCCATAAGGTTGTGGTGGAGATCACGGATTTTGGATGTCGGGACCGAAGCATAGGCTATCGCAGCCCTGAAGGTAAGATCGTGGAGATTTTGGGGCATGAAAATGACCCTGGCGTTGACATTTCAGCCATCGTAAAGGGGTTTGAACTGCCCGTGGAGTTTGAGGCGTCCGTATTAAAACAGGCGGAGCGCGTCGCAAAGCCTGTCAGTGAGGCGGATTGTTCCGGAAGGAAAGACCTGCGCGGGCTGCGGATGGTCACCATCGACGGGGATGACGCCAAGGATCTGGACGATGCCGTGAGCATATCCTTTGACGGCGTAAATTATCACTTGGGAGTGCATATTGCGGACGTTTCCAATTACGTACAGGAGAATTCCGCACTCGACAAAGAGGCAAAAAGAAGGGGCACGAGCGTATATCTTGCCGACCGCGTGATCCCCATGCTGCCGCATATACTCTGCAACGGGATCTGCTCCTTGAACGCCGGAGAGGATCGACTGGCCCTGAGTTGTCTGATGACGATCGATGAAAAGGGCGTGATCCTTGACTCTGAGATTGCGGAATCCGTGATCAACGTCAGCAAGCGCATGAGCTACGTGAACGTGCAAAAGCTCCTAAACCTGCACCTGGAAAGCGCGTCGGGCAAGGCGCCGGAAGGCGATGACCTTGCGCTCTGGCAGGAGCACGAGGATCTCATAGATGATTTTGTGATGATGGAGAAGCTCTCAAAGCTTTTACGCGCAAGGCGTTATGAGCGCGGCGGGATCGATTTTGACCTGCCGGAATGCAAGATCGAGCTGGATGAAACAGGAAGGCCAACCTGGATCGGGCCTTATGACAGAAACGAAGCGACGAAGATCATCGAGGACTTCATGCTGGCGGCAAATGAAACCGTGGCAGAGCACTTTTATTGGATGGAGATCCCGTTTGTCTACCGCGTTCACGGCGCTCCGGAAGAGAAAAAGCTCCGCGTGTTGCACGACATGCTATCAAACATGGGATATTCCTTCAAAACCACGGACCGCAAGGGAAAAGTCGTGGGAAGCGGAGAGTTGCATCCGAAGGAATATCAAAAATTACTGGCAAAGATCGAAGGACTCCCTGAGGAGGCCATGATCTCGAGAATGGTCCTTCGGAGCATGCAGCAGGCAAAATACAGTGATCATTGCGACGGCCACTTTGGCCTGGCGTGCAAATATTATTGTCATTTCACGTCGCCGATCCGGCGTTATCCGGACCTGCAGATCCACCGCATCATCAGGGAGTCACTGCGCGGACGCCTGAAGGAGGAGCGGATGGAGCACTACCTGGAGATCCTGCCGGGGGTTGCGGAAAGCTCGTCAAAACTGGAGCGGCGTGCAGACGAGGCGGAGCGCGAGGTGGACAAGCTCAAGAAGGTGCAGTACATGAACCAACACCTGGGTGAAGCGTTTGACGGCATCATCAGCGGCATTACGGGCTGGGGCCTTTACGTGGAGCTCGAAAACACTGCGGAAGGCTTGGTGCACGTTTCCAAGCTGCCAGGTGAGGAATATGAAATGGATGAGCGCACGGGCGACATGGTCGGGCGGCGTACCGGAAGACGGTTCGTGCTTGGCCAAAGCGTCAAAGTGATCGTGGATGAATGTGATGAGACTGCCAGGACCATTGATTATTCCCTGGCCGAGGAGGAAGAGGATGAGTAAGCAAGAGGCGAGAAAGCTGGTCGCCAATAACAAAAAAGCATATCATGACTATTTCATCGATGAGACCTATGAGGCCGGCATTGCGCTGCATGGCACGGAGGTCAAGTCCATGCGCCTTGGCAAGTGCAGCATCAAGGAAAGCTTTATCCGCATTGAAAACGGCGAGGTTTACGTTTACGGGATGCATGTCAGCCCTTATGAAAAGGGGAATCTTTTCAACAAGGACCCGCTGCGCGTGAAAAAGCTCCTTCTGCATAAGGCGGAGATCAATAAGCTCCTCGGAAAGATCAAGGAGAAGGGATATACTCTCGTTCCTCTTGAGGTGTATTTCAAGGACGGGAAGGTCAAGGTGGAGATCGGGCTTGCGAGAGGTAAAAAACTGTACGACAAGCGCGAGGCAACCGCTAAGAAAGACCAGCTCCGAGAGGCCGAGAAGGAATTCAAGGTGAGGATGAATGGTTATTGACGAAAACGTCAATTAACGATATAATTTAAATAGCGAAATATGTGCTTTCGCAGACAATTTCATATCATTCTTCAAGGGCTAGTAAAGGTTTCGACAGGGGTCTTGCAGCTGGAGAAGCTATCCGCACGTCATGCGTTAAATGACAACCTAAATATAAACGCTGATAATAAAACTCAGTACGCATTCGCAGCGTAAGCTGTGAGTGACGTCGCCCTCGGGCGGCTTGTCTCGCCCATCGCACTCACACGGTGGGGCCGGGGCATCATGATTGTGAGAAACGACGCGCATTAAGCTTTGCGTGCGTGGGCGTACCATGAAGCTACCGAATTAGGCAGATTGTTCGTTTTCTGCTTAAAGAGGGAACAGGGAGCTTCGGGCTTCCAAGAAAATGAACTATGATAGTAGAAGGACAGGGAATGGGCTTTTGGACACGGGTTCGACTCCCGTCTAGTCCACGTAAGACAGATCCGTGGCACGGCCATGGATCTGTCTTGATGCAATTAACGAATTAGATTTAAGGAAAGATGAGGGAAAAAGATGTTCTGTTCAAACTGTGGAAAGGAACTTCCTGATGGCACTAAGTTCTGTTCTTCCTGTGGTGCGCCCATGGCGAAGGCTGAGGACGTAAAGGAAGAGACAAAGGCAGAAGAAGCAAAGGCCGAGGAGACCAAGGCGGAAAAGCCCAAGGTGGAAGAGGCAAAGGCAGAAGAGACTAAGGCAGAAGAGGTGAAGGCCGAGGAGACCAAGGCAGAAGAACCTAAGGTGGAAGAGGCAAAGGCTGAGGTGGCTGAGCCCGCAGAGCCTAAGGCAAAGAAGAGCTTTAAGGTACCTGCGATCATTCTTGGCTGCGTTGCAGCCGTTGCAGTGATCATTGGTTGCGTGTGCATTTTTGCGCGAGACAAGGTTGGCAATGCGGTTCATAAGACCTTTGACAAGCCGAAGGACTATTATTCTTACGTTGAGAAGAAGAATCTCACCACACTGACCGGCAAGAATAACAATGAATACATGACGAAGATGCTCGACAACATGACGGGTCACCGCGTGCTCACGGAGACCGTTAAGGTTCGTTTGGGCTCGAGAGGCAAGGACTTTACGGCACTTGCTTCCATGGCAAACGTGGATCTTTCTTGGCTGGACAACGCAGGCATCACCTACAAGGTATCCACGCAGGATGACAAGGCGAAGGTTTCCATCGCTCCGCTCCTGAACGACGTGAAGCTGGCAACGCTGGCGTCCATGATCAACATCAAGGATGGCGTGGTTTATCTCCAGGTGCCGGAGCTCAATGAGCAGTGGCTCGGTGTTCACATTGGAGATGACGACAGCTATGAAGCGGTCTTCAACAGGATCGGCTCCACGACGGAGAAATATGAGGAAATCCTCAAGGCTTATCCCGATCAGGAGACCATCGAAGCGTTGACCTTGAAGTATTATGAGATCATCATGGAGCAGGTGGAATCCATGGAGAAGACCAAGTCCAAGCTTGAGGCTGGCGACGTTGCACAGGAGTGCACGCTTCTCACCATGGAGCTGAAGACGAAGGACATCCAGAAGATCCTGAAGGCTGTTGTAAAAGAGCTGAAGAAGGACAAGGAAATTGAAAAGATCATTAACAACATATCCGATGCCATGATGTCCTCCATGAAGGAGTCCATCGACCAGATCAGAGAGTACAATCCTGATTATGAACTGCCTGATCCTTATGAAGAGTTCATCGAGGCACTGGAAAAGTTTGAAGAGGAAGTCCTCGACGACGAAGAGAAGATCGAGATCGACAAGCTGATCCTTGAGATGTACGTGGACGGCGACGGCAAGATCATCGGCAGAACCATTACCGTTCGCAACGGTGACACCACCGCAAAGTTCAGCTTCGCAATGACCAAGAAGGATGACAAGATCGGTCTTGAGCTTTCCGGTAAAGCCGACAGCGAAGGCTTCTCCTTTGTTGGTAACGGTACCGTTAAGAAAGAAATGTTCAATGGCGACTTCCGCCTGAAGGTTGGCGATCAGAAGATCATGACCGTGAGCGTTGAAGATTATGACCTGAAGGCTGCCGAGAAGGGCGATTTCGCAGGGAGCCTGACCTTTAAGCTTGGCAGTGACATCAATGTTGGCGATTTCCTTACCAGCGAGCTTCGCATCCGTGAGGACAATCCCGCATATGCACTTCTCAAGAACATAGATCCCGCACTTCGTATCTCCGGTGAGATGCAGATGGATAAGCATGAGCTGACCCTTTCCCTGCTGGATGCAGGAAGCGAGATCATCGCGATCAGCTTTAACGGAAGCCTTGGGGAAGAGGAGGACATCTCCGCACCCGCAGGTGCATTGGAAATCCATCTTGATGACGACAGCGACGAAGAGAAGCTCTATGAGTATCTGAAGAGCATGAAGTTCGATACTTTGCTCAGCAATCTGAGAGAATCAAAGCTTCCTTCCGAGTGGATCGATGAACTGGAAGAAGAAATCGAATACATGATGAAAGAACTGGAAGAGAATTACTAAAACATTCGGGAAAACATGAAACTAGAGATCAAAGAGCTCCGAAAACAATATGGGAAAAAGCTGGTTCTGGATGGGATCGACTTAACCGCAAGCGGTGGCGAGTGCATCGGGATCCTTGGCGGGAACGGGAGCGGTAAATCGACGCTTCTTTCCATCCTGGCCGGGATTGTGAAGGCAAACGGCGGAAGCTTTAAGGCGGAGGTTGAAGGCAAGGCCAGGATTGGCTACGTTCCGCAGGGAACGCCTCTTTTGGAGGAGCTTTCCGCAAAGGATAACCTGCGACTCTGGTACGACAAAAGCACCATGCAAAAGGAGCTTTCGGACGGTGTCTTAAAGCTCCTTGGCGTGGATGAGTTCTTGAAGGTTCCCGTACGCAAGATGTCGGGAGGCATGAAAAAGCGTCTTTCCATCGGATGCGCCGTGGCGGGCGATCCACAGATCCTGCTGTTGGATGAGCCGACGGCAGCCATAGACATTGCGTGCAAGGACAGGATCTATGCTTACGTAAAAGAATTTGCGTCAAAAGGCGGCATTGTGCTCTGGGCAACGCATGACGCCCATGAGATGGAGCTTTGCGACGAGTGCTACGTACTAAAGAACGGGAAACTGACAAAGTGGGATTTTGACGGCGACATACACAGATTGGCGCAGTGGATAACGTGAGATACGCAAAATACCTTTACGTACAACTAAAGAGAACAATGAAGCTTGCAGTAGGCGTATTCCCTACTGCAATGCTTTTATTTGCGTGTCTTGGCATTGCGGCGTATTTCCTTTTGATGCAAGGGCCGCTCACGGGTCAGCAGCAAAAGTACAGGATCGGCGTCGTCGGGAGCGTTGACGAAACTTATCTTGGCTTTGGCATTGCGGCGATCCAGACCCTTGACAGCAGCCGACTCATGGTGGATTTCATTCCCATGGAGGAGGAAGAGGCAAAAGAAGCCTTTCGAGAGGGCGATTTGGTTGCATATATCAACGTGCCCGCGGAATTTTTGGATTCGATCGTATATGGCAGAAATGACGTGCCCATCACTTACGTGGCTTCTGAAAGCGGACAAGGCATTCAGGGATACTTGATGGAAGAGTTGGCGGCGTTGGTTTCGCGCCTCGTGACTTCGGCGCAAGGATCCATCTACGCAATGCAGGAGATGGTATATACCCACGGCGACACTTCAAACATTTGGGAGTGGACGGATGAGCTGAACCTCCAGCTGATCGAATACGTGCTCGGCAGGACAAGGCTTGTGGAGCTGGAGGAGCTTGGTCTTTCGAAGGGCCTTTTGCTCAGACAGTATTATTTCTGCGCGATTCTTTTGTTTTTTTGCTTTTTGTTTGGCATCACGAGCGCATCCTTCTTCCTAAAGCGCAACGTAAGCCTTGGAAAGTGGATGAAGCTGCGCGGGATCGGGCCCGTGGGTCAGGTGCTCTGCGAATATTTGGTTTATTTTGCGATGATGCTGGTCTGCGTTCTGGTACCGTTTTGTGCACTCGGTGCCGTAACCCACGGCTTTTCGTTCTTAAAGATGCGCGTTTACTTGTCAGACCTTGTGCTTTGCCTGGTACCGATCGTGCTCATGGCATCGGCATTTCATTTTGTAATCTATGAAACCGTTCGTAACCCTGTCGCCAACCTGCTTTTGCAGTTCCTTGGCGTGATCGGCATGGGCTATGTTTCCGGATATATCTACCCGGCGTCCTTTTTCCCGGACGGGATCGCAGCGATCGGAAAAGTGCTTCCGACGGGCGTTGCGCTGGACGCATTTTCGGGTGCGATGCTCCTAGAGAAAAGGACGACGGCCTTTTGGCTGGAACTTCTGTATTTTGTAGCCTTTCTTGGCATTGCGACGTTTGCAAGAAAGCGTTTGATCGAAAAGGAAGGCTAAGAGATGAGACGGTGGATGACATGGTGCCTGCTTACGGAAAAGCGGCTGATCAAAAAAATAAGCTATGTTGCCGTCCTTCTTGTGATGCCTTTCTTGGTGCTTGGGCTTCGTCAGGGCGCAAGGCAGGAGGCAGGCATGGTGAGTATCGGGCTTTATACGCCGGCCGAGGCGGGAACGCTTTCTGATCTTGTGTTGGAGCGCTTTATGGAGGAGCCGAGCGTACTTCGCTTTTTTAGGTATCGCACGGAGGAAGAGGCTCTGGATGCGCTAAAAAGTCAGCGCGTGGACGCGGTCTGGATCCTGCCGGAGGACTTGGAAAAGGACCTGCAAAAGCTTGCGCAAAAGAAGATGATGCGGCCTGTTGCGAGAGTGATAGAGCGGGAAGATGACATTGCACTGATCTTTACGAGAGAAGTGCTCACAAGTCGGATCTTTCCGGAGTATGTCTACGAGGTCTATAAGGAATTTTGTAAGAGCCGTGTTGGCCTTTCGGAGCTTTCTGAGGAGGAATTCCTTTCGGTATATCATGCGAACCTGTGGGAGGGCAATCTTTTCAAGGCGCAGCAATTGGACGGGTCAGAGCTGGCGGAGCAAAGCTACGTTTTGGCACCGATCCGCGGCATGCTGGCGATCTGGCTGGTGATCTGCGGGCTTGCAGGGATTCTCTATCATAAGATGGATGAGCTTCATGGCGTATATGACAAGATCCCCAGAAGGAAAAGGCTCCTTTATTCCTTTGGCCTCCAGGCGGTAGTGCTCTTAAACGGCGGCGTGACTTATCTTATCGCATGCAAGATCCTTGGAGTGTTTACTTCACTATGGGCGGAGATCGCGTTTTTGTTACTGTTCCTTGCCTGCATTGCCGTTTTTTGTAATCTGATCGGGCTTTTGGTGAAAGGAATGGAGGGGATCGGCGTTTTGATCCCGGTACTTACGCTTCTGATGATGGTTTTTTGCCCGATCTTTTTGAACATACGGAAATTCTGGATGGCGCAGGCACTTTTGCCGCCATACCTATACTTGAATTTGAATGGATCTAACGGTGGGCATTATATGCTCCCGATGCTTCTTTATGCCGCGGGCGGGCTTTTGCTCTGCCTCGTGGTAAATCTGATCGGAAGGAAAGAGTGAGAAAATGGCAGAGCTTGCTGAAAAAACTCTTGGGAATTTACAGATCGGCGCCAGCGGGCGCATCGCGGAGGTGCGCGGCGAAGGCGCGCTCAGGCAGCACCTGTTGGACATGGGACTGATCCCCGGGGCGGAAGTGACCGTGGTAAAATATGCTCCCATGGGCGATCCGATCGAAGTGCGGATCCATGGATATGAGCTGACGCTAAGGCTTTCAGAAGCCGCGCAGATCCTGATGGAGAGCGACGCAGCGCCTACGGAGTCTGCCGGAGCGGCTAATACCGGCAATGCTTCAAAGCGGAAAAAGGTGGAACACCCTGGCCTTGGTGAGGAAGGCAGATTTCACGAGAAGTCGACGGAAAATCCTCTCCCTGAGGGAACAAAGCTTACGTTCGCGCTGGCGGGCAATCAAAACTGCGGAAAGACAACACTTTTTAACCAGCTGACGGGCTCAAATCAGCACGTAGGGAACTTCCCGGGCGTGACCGTGGACCGAAAGAGCGGAGAGATCCGCGGAAGGGCAAATACGGAGATCACGGACCTGCCGGGCATCTACTCGCTTTCCCCATACAGCAGCGAGGAGAGAGTGACAAGGCAATTCATCATTCACGAGAAGCCCACGGGCATCATCAACATCGTGGATGCGACCAATATCGAGAGAAACCTTTATCTGACCATGCAGCTCATGGAGTTGGAAGTACCCATGGTGCTTGCGCTGAACATGATGGATGAGGTCCGCGGCAACGGTGGTTCCATCGACGTCAACCGCATGGAGGCTGCGCTTGGGATCCCCGTGGTGCCGATCTCGGCGGCAAAGAATGAAGGCGTGGACGAGTTGGTAAAGCATGCGCTCCATGTGGCAAAATATCAGGAAAAGCCTGAGAGAACGGACTTTTGTGATTCCAGTGATCACGGCGGTGCAGTGCACAGGTGCCTGCACGGAATTTTACATTTGATCGAGGACCATGCCAAGGCGGCTGGGATCCCGGCCAGATTTGCAGCAACCAAGCTGGTGGAGGGCGATGAGCACGTGCTGAGGGCATTGAAGCTCGATCAGAACGAGCAGGAGATGCTGGAGCATATCATTAGCCAGCTGGAACAGGAGCGTGGACTGGATCGGGCCGCGGCCATCGCGGACATGCGTTTCCTGTTCATCGAAAAGCTGGTGGCGGAAGCGGTGGTAAAGCCGCACGAGAGCAAGGAACATGAGCGCAGTACCAAGATCGACAAGCTGCTGACGGGAAAATATACTGCGATACCGACATTCCTTGTGATCATGGGATTGGTGTTCTTTTTGACCTTCAACGTGATCGGAGCCTTTTTCCAAGGGCTTTTGGAAATGGCCGTGGAGTGGTTCACAGGCGTAACGGCGAACGCATTTGAGGCCTGGGGCGTCAATGCGACCGTGAGTTCGCTGGTTTTGGATGGCATCTTTGCGGGCGTGGGGAGCGTTGTCAGCTTCCTGCCGCTGATCGTGACGTTGTTCTTTTTCCTGTCGCTCCTTGAGGACACGGGATACATGGCAAGAGTGGCCTTCATCATGGACAAGCTCCTTCGAAGGATTGGTCTTTCCGGGCGCAGCATCGTGCCGATGCTTGTGGGCTTTGGCTGTACGGTGCCCGGCGTCATGGCGACGAGAACGCTTCCTTCGGCCAGAGACCGTAAGATGACGATTTTGCTGACGCCGTTTATGAGCTGCTCGGCAAAGCTTCCGATCTACGGCTTCTTTACGGCAGTGTTCTTCCCGAAACAGGCAGGTCTGATCATGGTTGGACTGTATTTCCTGGGCATTTTGGTTGGAATCCTGACGGCGCTGGTGTTCAAGAATACGCTGTTTCGCGGCGAGGCCGTGCCGTTTGTGATGGAACTTCCGAATTACCGCCTGCCGGGTCTTAGGAATGTGGGACAGCTCCTTTGGGAAAAGGCAAAGGACTTCCTGCAAAGGGCCTTTACGGTGATCTTTGTCGCAACGATCGTGATCTGGTTCCTGCAGACCTTTGACTTGAAGCTTTCGGTGGTTGCAGATTCAAAGGACAGCATCCTTGCGGGGATCGCAGGCCTGATCGCACCGATCTTTGCGCCGCTGGGATTCGGTGACTGGAGGATTTCAACGGCTTTGATCACGGGCTTTATGGCGAAGGAGAGCGTTGTTTCCACGCTCAACGTGTTGTTCCAGGGCGCTTCCCTGGGAGGGCTTTTGGTACCGGCAGCTGCAGGCGCGCTGTTGGTATTTTGTCTGTTATATACGCCCTGCGTTGCGGCGATCGCAGCCGTAAAGCGCGAACTTGGAAAGAAGTGGGCGCTGTTCATGGTGCTGGCACAGTGCGGCATCGCATGGATATGCGCGCTGATCACAAGAGGGATCTTGAGTTTGTTCTAAGGGTAGAAACGGCTAGAAGGCATAAGGCTTGAATGAACTTGGAAAAAAGGGGGAAGCTATATGGCTGAACAGGTAAGTCACGCTAAGGAGAGGCACGTAAAGAAAAGGATATTCGACATCATACAGATCGGAACGCAGGTGGACACGCCAAGTAAGATCTTTGACATTTTCATTGTCATTATGATCATTACGAGCATCACGGTGACCTTCCTGCAGACCTTTGATGAGATGGATCCCTTCGATCCCATATTACACAAGATTGAACTGTTCACGATCATCGTGTTCATCATTGAATATGTTCTGAGAGTGTTTACCAGTGATCTGCTTTATCCGGACAAAACCAAGGGAAAGGCGGCTTTTTCATTTGTCTTTTCCTTCTACGGCATTGTGGACCTGCTCACGATCATATCGTATTTCTCCGTGCTCGATTCCATCGGCTTCGTGGCCTTTCGAATGATCCGCGCCGTGAGAATCCTGCGTCTCTTCAAGGTGAACACGCAGATCGATGCATTCAACGTCGTGGCAGAGGTTTTGAAGGAGAGAATGAATCAGATCCTTTCGTCGATCTTTATGATTGCGATGCTGCTCATGGCGTCGTCCCTTTGCATGTACAGCTTTGAGCATGACATCCAGCCGGATAAGTTCAACAATGCGTTCGCAGGCATTTGGTGGTCTCTTTCCACGGTGCTGACGATCGGCTATGGGGATATCTACCCGATCACCATCGGAGGGCGGATCATGGCGATCATCATATCGCTCCTGGGCGTTTGCGTGGTCGCGATCCCTACTGGCGTCATCAGTGCGGGCTTTGTGGACTATTATACGAGGCTCAAGCGCTCGGAGGGAGAGATCCGCATCTCTGAGGACATAAATGCGATCTTAAAGCGACTGGCCTCGAAGGAGGGGCTTCGCGCGGACACTTACGTGGAGAGGCTGATCCTGGATCAGGAGAGGGAGCGCAAGGAGAAGAACGCGGGAAAGAATGCGAAGAAATAACATTGCTTGAAGAAATGACTTGGCGGAAAGAGAAGGAAGCCGCGGCATAATGCTTTGGGGAAAGGTTGGAAATTATCATGGAAGCCTTGAAAATTCTAGTGGTAGATGATGAGAGCAGGATGAGAAAGCTAGTGCATGATTACTTACATCATGCGGGCTTTGAAGTGCTGGAGGCCGGCGACGGCGAGGAGGCCATGGACATTTTCTTTCAGGACAAGGGCATCGCGCTGATCATTCTGGACGTGATGATGCCGAAGATGGACGGCTGGCAGGTGCTTCGCGAGGTGAGGGAATATTCCAAGGTGCCGATCATATTGCTGACGGCAAGGTCCGACGAGCGGGATGAGCTTTTGGGATTCCAGCTTGGCGTGGACGAATACATCTCCAAGCCGTTTAGTCCTAAGGTCTTGGTGGCGCGCGTCGAGGCGATCCTTCGCCGCACAAGCAAGCTGACCAAGGAGGAGACGCTTACCTGCGGGCCCATCAAGCTCGACAAGGTGGCGCATCAATGCTATATCGACGGCGAGCCCGTGGACCTGAGCTTTAAGGAATATGAGCTTCTGACCTATTTCATGGAGAATCAGGGCGTTGCGCTTTCGCGTGAGACGATCCTGAACCATGTGTGGAACTATGATTATTACGGCGAGCCACGCACGATCGACACGCACGTGAAAAAGCTCCGCAGTAAGATGGGCGCCGCAGGGGATCTGATCGTCACGATCCGCGGGATGGGATATAAGCTCGAACAGGGGTAAATAAGTAATGAAGCACTCGATCAAGAGACAATTCGCATTGATATTCCTATTATTGATGGTCAGCGTGATCTTCCTTTGCTGGCTGGTCAATACGCTGTTTTTGGAGAAATATTACCTCAGCAAAAAGACGAAGGTCATCTATGACGCATATCTTTCGATCCGCACGGCCGCGGAGAACAATAGCTACGCCTCTGAGGAGTTTCAGGCGGAGCTGGAGTCCGTGTGCAATAAGAGCAATGTCGCGGCCTTTGTCATGGACGAGGAGTCGCAGATGAAATATGTCTCCACAAATGGCGGCGACAATCTGGGCGTGCTTTTGCTGGGGTATCTTTTTGGTATGGTGGAAGAGGACGCCGTGATCATCGATGAAGCGGAGGACTACCGCATTCAAAAGGCAAGGCGTGGCACTGAGTATCTGGAGATGTACGGAAGGCTGAGCTCCGGCATTTCCTTTATCATGACGACGCCGCTGGAGAGCATCCGGGAGAGCGCGGATCTGGCAAATCGCTTTTCGTTTTACGTCGGGATCATCGGGACGCTGCTGGGTGGCGTGATCATCTGGCTTGTGGCGGGAAAGATCACAAAGCCGATCCTACGGCTGAATGACCTGTCGGAAAAGATGGTGCATCTGGATTTTGACGCGAAATATGAAGGAAGCTCACGGAACGAGATCGGACTTCTGGGCGAGAACATGAACAAGCTATCGAATTCCCTGGAAAATACGATTTTGGAACTGAAGACCGCCAATAATGAGTTGCAGCGAGACATTGAAAAGAAGGAACAGGTCGATGAGATGCGAAGGGAGTTTTTGTCCAACGTATCCCACGAGCTAAAGACCCCCATCGCGCTGATCCGGGGCTATGCGGAAGCTTTGCAGGAAGGCATCGGAGAAGATCCTGAGAGCAGGGACTATTACTGCGACGTCATCGTGGACGAGTCCGTGAAGATGAATCAGATGGTGCAAAAGCTCCTGACCTTGAATCAATTGGAGTTTGGGCGTGAAGTTGTGGAGATGGAGAGGTTTGATCTCACCTCAATGCTTGGGAACCTGCTGGAGCAGAACAGGGTTTTGGCTCAAAAAGACGGGATTTCGCTGGAGATGGAGGATTATCCTCCTTATCAAGTGTGGGCGGACGCCTTCATGACGGAGGAGGTCTTCTCGAATTATCTATCGAACGCGCTCCATTATTGTTCGGGCGAAAAGCGAATTCATATAAAGATGGAAAAAGAAAAGGAAAAGGTGCGCGTTTCGGTGTTTAACACGGGGGATCCGATCCCCGAGGAGTCGCTCCCGTTCCTTTGGGATAAGTTCTATAAAGTAGATAAGGCGAGGACGAGGGAATACGGCGGAAGCGGCGTGGGACTTTCCATTGTCAAGGCCATCATGGAATCCATGAACCAGGCATATGGTGTCGAGAATAAGGCGGATGGCGTGGTGTTCTGGTTTGAACTCGAAAGCGCTGACGCAAGGACGGAAGAAGAGATATAGTTTTATCATTTGGAAAGAGGAATATGACGGAGTTTACGGAAATTACAAGGCAGGAAGAGGTTAGGACAATTCTGGTTGGCGTGAACCTTGGCGAGCGCGAGGAGGACTTTGAGCGTTCCATGAAGGAGCTGAAGGCCCTTGCGGAGGCGGCAGGGAAAAAGACGGTCGGGATTGTCACGCAAAATGCGGACCACGTAAATCAGGCGGTTTACGTTGGGACGGGTAAGGTAAAGGAAATCAAGGAGCTCATCGGGTTTCAGGAGGCGGACGAAGTCATATTCGACGATGCACTTTCGCCCACGCAAATGAGAAACTTGGGAAAGGACCTGGACTGTCCGGTGCTGGATCGGACGAACCTGATCCTGGATATCTTTGCGCTTCGCGCGAAAACAAAGGAAGCTAAGCTGCAGGTGGAGACGGCGCAGTTACAGTATGCGCTGCCGAGGCTTGTAGGAATGAGAGAGCAGCTGGGACGGCAGGGAGGCGCCAGCGGAAGCCTTTCGAATAAAGGTGCCGGCGAGACGAAGCTGGAACTTGACAGACGAAGGATCGAGCATCGCATCAGTGAACTTCGCAAGGAGCTTTCTGAAATAGAAGGAAATCGCGAGACAATGCGTAAGCGCCGCGATGATTCAAGGTTGCCCCAGGTGGCGCTGGTGGGATATACCAACGCCGGCAAGTCCACGATCATGAATCGCATGCTGGAGCGCTACGGCACGAAGAAGGAAAAGACGGTCATGGAGCAGGACATGCTCTTTGCGACGCTGGACACCACCGTGCGCAGCATGGAGTTCGCGGACCGCAAGTCATTTTTGCTGACGGACACCGTTGGATTCATCCACAAGCTCCCGACGGATCTGATCAAGGCATTCCGCTCCACGCTGGATGAAGTGAAATATGCGGACCTGTTGCTTCACGTGGTGGATTATTCCGACGAACATCATAAGAAGCAGATGGAAGTGACGCAAAAGACGCTCCGGGAGATCGGCGCAGGGAATATTCCGCAGATCATCGTATATAATAAGGCAGATCTTGCGGGGAAGGAAGGACTTCCCGTTCTGTTGGAAGATAAGATCTTTATGGCGGCCGCGCCCGGAATCGGGATAGAGGAGCTTTCGGAGATGATCCGCGAAAAGCTTTATGCAGGAAATCTGGATCTGGAATTCCTGTTCCCCTATAACTTTGGCGGCGAGGCATCGAAACTTATGGAGCGCGCAAGCGTTTTGGAGACGGAATATCTTCCCGAAGGGATCCGCATGAAGGCGAATTGTACGAAGTGGGATGCCAAATTGTTTGAACAATTCAGAATATTTTGATGAATTCTCTGCTAAAATGCTTTATCACGGTAGCGCAGAAGATTAGAAAAAGCCTTGTTTTTAAGGCTTTTTCGATTTTTGAGCGAAAAAATAAAAAAACTTGAAAAAAGTGGTTGACAAGTGAAAAACAGAGTGGTATTATCAAGAAGCTGTCGCAAATGAAGGCAGTCAACTCGCAAGGCGATAACTCGCAAAGCAAGTTTGCTCGTTATGTGCTGTCGCACAATGAGCCTTTGCACAAACCCGTTTTTGTGAAAGCAAGCTTTCCCAAAACGGTTTGCACAAAGTCCCGCCTTGCTCGTACCTTGATAAGTGAACAACAATGCAACCTCGAAAGATTCCAGAGATAAGGCTCTTAGGCAGCCTGATCTCAGAAGATTTTTGAGAACGAATACCTAAAACTTTAAACAGTAAAAGCCAGATTAACAATACGTTGGTCCGTGCTTGGAAAAAACTTTTTTGAGAGTTTGATCCTGGCTCAGGATGAACGCTGGCGGCGTGCTTAACACATGCAAGTCGAACGGGACTTAATGAAACCTAGTGATTTAAGTTTAGTGGCGGACGGGTGAGTAACGCGTGGGTAACCTGCCGCATGCAGGGGGACAACGGAGGGAAACTTCCGCTAATACCGCATAAGCGCACGGGATCGCATGATCCAGTGTGAAAAGATTTGTCGGCATGCGATGGACCCGCGTCTGATTAGCTTGTTGGCGGGGCAGCGGCCCACCAAGGCGACGATCAGTAGCCGGCCTGAGAGGGTGAACGGCCACATTGGGACTGAGACACGGCCCAAACTCCTACGGGAGGCAGCAGTGGGGAATATTGCACAATGGGGGAAACCCTGATGCAGCGACGCCGCGTGAGTGAAGAAGCGTTTCGGCGCGTAAAGCTCTGTCAGCAGGAAAGAAAATGACGGTACCTGACCAAGAAGCCCCGGCTAACTACGTGCCAGCAGCCGCGGTAATACGTAGGGGGCAAGCGTTATCCGGATTTACTGGGTGTAAAGGGAGCGTAGACGGCGCGGCAAGTCCGAAGTGAAAGGCGGGGGCCCAACCCCCGGACTGCTTTGGAAACTGTCATGCTTGAGTGCGGGAGGGGCAGGCGGAATTCCTAGTGTAGCGGTGAAATGCGTAGATATTAGGAGGAACACCGGCGGCGAAGGCGGCCTGCTGGACCGTAACTGACGTTGAGGCTCGAAGGCGTGGGGAGCAAACAGGATTAGATACCCTGGTAGTCCACGCGGTAAACGATGATCACTAGGTGTCCGGGGACACGGTCCCCGGGTGCCGCAGCCAACGCATTAAGTGATCCACCTGGGGAGTACGTTCGCAAGAATGAAACTCAAAGGAATTGACGGGGACCCGCACAAGCGGTGGAGCATGTGGTTTAATTCGAAGCAACGCGAAGAACCTTACCCGGTCTTGACATCCCCCTGGATGCAGGGCAATGCCTGCAGCCCTTCGGGGCAGGGGAGACAGGTGGTGCATGGTTGTCGTCAGCTCGTGTCGTGAGATGTTGGGTTAAGTCCCGCAACGAGCGCAACCCTTACGTTTAGTAGCCAGCAAGCGAAGTTGGGCACTCTAGACGGACTGCCGGGGACAACCCGGAGGAAGGCGGGGATGACGTCAAATCATCATGCCCCTTATGACCGGGGCTACACACGTGCTACAATGGCGTAAACAAAGGGAGGCGAAGGGGCGACCCGGAGCGAATCCCAAAAACAACGTCCCAGTTCGGATCGCAGTCTGCAACTCGACTGCGTGAAGCTGGAATCGCTAGTAATCGCGAATCAGAACGTCGCGGTGAATGCGTTCCCGGGTCTTGTACACACCGCCCGTCACACCATGGG